>JAESGP010000030.1_pt1 | contig 230908 bp, 192 predicted proteins | sample 9269741 | NCBI WGS metagenome assembly JAESGP01 (sample SAMN15720684, study PRJNA650882) | algae metagenome | isolation source: Desmonostoc vinosum HA7617-LM4 and co-occurring heterotrophs from cave wall | place: USA: Waikapalae cave, Hawaii | collected 2011-05-27 | reverse complement strand
TGAAACTTTCTATACCAAAAACATTTTGCTGAATGAGGGTATCCGCGCTTGGATGGCTCCTCAAGATCAGCCTCACGAACAATTTGTATTCCCTGAAGAGGTACTACCACGTGGTAACGCTCTCTAATAGACCTTCGGTAATGGGCGGCGGACGCGACCAAGAATCCACAGGTTTTGCTTGGTGGTCTGGCAACGCTCGTTTAATCAACCTATCTGGTAAACTGCTGGGCGCTCACGTTGCCCATGCTGGTTTGATTGTATTCTGGGCTGGAGCAATGACTTTGTTTGAAGTCGCTCACTTTGTTCCTGAAAAGCCCATGTATGAGCAGGGCTTGATCCTGCTACCTCACCTCGCGACTTTAGGCTGGGGTGTCGGCCCCGGTGGTGAAGTTATCGATACCTTCCCCTACTTCGTTGTTGGTGTACTTCACTTAATTTCCTCAGCTGTCTTAGGATTCGGCGGTATTTATCATGCCGTTCGTGGCCCAGAAACCTTAGAAGAATACTCTTCTTTCTTTGGTTACGACTGGAAAGACAAGAACAAAATGACCAACATCATCGGTTTCCACCTAATCATTTTGGGATGTGGTGCGTTGCTGTTGGTGTTAAAAGCCATGTTCTTCGGTGGTATATATGACACCTGGGCACCTGGCGGTGGTGATGTTCGCGTCATTACCAACCCGACACTTAATCCAGCAGTTATCTTCGGTTATCTAACCAGGTCTCCCTTTGGTGGCGAAGGCTGGATTGTCGGCGTCAATAACCTAGAAGATGTTATCGGCGGTCACATTTGGATTGCTTTCATCTGTATTGCTGGCGGTATTTGGCACATTTTCACTAAGCCTTTTGCTTGGTCTCGTCGCGCATCCATCTGGTCTGGTGAGGCTTATCTCTCCTATAGCTTAGGCGCTCTCTCCTTGATGGGCTTTATTGCTTCTTGCATGGTATGGTTCAACAACACCGTTTATCCTAGCGAATTCTATGGGCCTACTGGTCCTGAAGCTTCTCAAGCCCAAGCTTTGACCTTTTTGATTCGTGACCAACGTTTAGGTGCTAACGTCGGTTCTGCACAAGGCCCCACAGGTCTAGGTAAATATCTGATGCGCTCTCCCACTGGTGAAATTATCTTTGGTGGAGAAACCATGCGCTTCTGGGATTTCCGTGGCCCTTGGTTAGAGCCTCTACGTGGCCCCAACGGTCTTGACCTGGAAAAAATCAAGAATGATATTCAGCCTTGGCAAGCTCGCCGTGCTGCTGAATACATGACTCACGCTCCTCTGGGTTCTCTGAACTCTGTGGGTGGGGTAGCGACTGAAATCAACTCGTTCAACTACGTATCTCCTCGTGCTTGGTTGGCGACTTCTCACTTCGTACTAGGCTTCTTCTTCCTAATAGGTCACTTGTGGCACGCTGGTCGTGCTAGAGCCGCTGCTGGTGGTTTCGAGAAAGGTATCAACCGTGATACTGAACCAGTGTTGTTTATGAACGACCTCGACTAGGTTACAAGTTTACTTTCATTACTGACAATCGAATAGCTTAATGGCTCTTGTGTAAAAGCGAGAGCCTTTTTTTGATGCCTTGGGAATAGGGAGTAGGGGAGTGGGGAGTGGGGAGTGGGGAGTAGGGGAAGAAAAAGAGTTTCTTTATCCTGTTCCCTATTTTCAAGCTAAACACTAGACTTCTTGCAAAAATACTTGAACCGTCAGAGACTCAAGTCTCTGCCTAATAGCAAAAGTCCGTTGAAACGGACTAACAATACTGTTATTAGTCGGTTGAAACCGACTTGAGTTATCAGCCAGAAAATTTATTTTCTGGCGAGTATCTGACTTTTGCAAGAGGTCTACTCATGTGATTTTCACATAACAGGGGCATGAAAATACATCTTTCCCCACTCCCCATTTCTCGGCTATACAAAAAACCTCGACTGTCAAGTCGAGGTTTATGGGAGAAGTCCAAATGTCGATAAGAGAAAGCGATACCAAGATTAATTTTGCTGGGCTAATGTCCAAGGCGAACAGGTTTGGAGTGGCAATCAAGCTTATTGCTTTGTTTATTAACTTATGTAAATTAATCTAACAAAATTGTTATACATAGTCAACAAAATTGGACAAAAAAATTGGCTGATATATATCTAGCCTTTGATAAATTTCCATTCCAGCGATTTGATTGGTGCTTTCTGTAGTGCTTGGGCTAATTCGGTGCTACTGTTGAACTTTACTTGGTGGAGTTCACTAGCTTCGACATTGACTGTGAATTGATTATCCTCAAAAGGCCAAGGTTGAACTATAACCAGTTGATCACGGCGTTGCATGATGTCATAACGCTCACCGTCAGGGCCCTTGCTAATTTCCAACAATCGCTCATCTGCGGGTAGTTCTTGTTGACAGAGGATAAGTGAGAGGCGATCGCACCATTGCATAAAAGCGTAGGCCGCGTCAACTTCCTCTTTTTCAATACCTAGTTCCTTGCGTAAATGCTGCTGGTTTTGCAGTTGCCCATCCAAAAATTGATTTATTTCTGAAGACTGACCCCGTTTTGGCTCATTTAAACGGCTGATGTGCATAGAAATTAATAAAGCCACCCACCGTCCTCGGTAAAGCGCATTCTTTGCTAATTCAGCTAATTTCTCATAACCCTCTTTACCACCTTCTGGACTGAAGGTAAAATCCATTGGCGTACCCGCTTCGGTAAGAATTTTTTCTTCCCATTCTTTCTCTAAATCATCGTGATGGGAAATAGCAGCTAGCGTTTCATATAACCGTGCTGGAGCGTTTTTGCGTTGCCATTGTCCTGCTAGTTGAGCTGCCAACAAAGCATGAGCGCGATGATAAATAATTTCCCAACCATTTTGTGTAGCATTAACAATCACAAATTAATCTCCTAAAACTAGATTTTGATTCTCAAATAACTTCCGAGAATTGATTTTTTGCAAAAACGCTACTAAAAAAGTTAGGATGACTAAATAATTCGTAATTCGTAATGACGCGACGCTCCTGTGTCGCTAACGCTATCGATGACTCGCTACCGCTGCGCTAACGTAATTCGTAATTTGTGGTTTCAAGCTCAAGTTTTGGACGAATATAATTCGCTACTACACAAGTGAAGTCCACCTCCTTTGGAAAACACGGAAAATCGAGTTATTGAAACCCACGAAGGTGGGTTTTGTCTGTATAGTCGCGATTTCTAATCGCCGGGGTTAGTATTAATTTAGACTTTTCAAACATCCTCTAAGGCTAAACACGCCACTACAGCTATTACTGTTAAGTAAGGTGGGCAATACCCACCTTGTTATTGGGAGTTTTCAAAAGCTTTTTGACAAATTTTAAGCTAAGAATGGCTTTCTAGCGGGTTAGCAATGTATTCAAATGTTGGCTCAGAATTCCAAGGGCCACGCTCATCTTTGCCATTACCATTTGTAGACAAATTGTAGTAGAGAGCAACAGTTTCATCAGGCTTAATGTTACCAAAGAATGGATCGGTCAATTTACCCAATGAATCTAGAGCTTTCATAAACATTTGGGTATGAGAAATTTCCCGCGTGAGCAAATGTACCAAAGTCTCTTTTGTTGCTTCGTCAGTTGCTAGCTTAATCAGTTCTTCGTAAGTTTGACGAGCGCCAGCCTCAGCGGCAATATTGGCTCTCAAATCACGAACTACATCTCCACCTTCATTCAAGTAACTTGCAGTCCAAGCACTACCTTGACTATCTAGAAAATGAGGCCCAACTCCTCTGATAGCAAAAAGAGTACTTTTATAAGCATCTGTTTGATCTGTATTTTTGGTATGAGCCTCGATGAGTTTACCGACCATTTCTAGATGGCTAAATTCCTCGAGCGCAATATCTTGGAGCATATCTTTAATGCCAGCATTCTCAACATGAAACGATTGCACCCAATACTGCAAAGCAGCTGTTAATTCTCCGGTTGCTCCACCAAATTGTTCTAGAAGTAGTTGAGCAAAGCGAGGGTTTGCTTCTTTAACATCTACAACATGAATAGGTTCTTTTTTGTGAAAAAACATTTCTCTCTCTTTTAGAAACGACGTGATTACAAAAGGGGGTAGAGTGTTAGTGTCTTCTATGATTTTTTTACTTCCATCTCATGTGTTTAAGATGCTAGTAAAAATCTAGCCATTTTGATGTTTGTTGGCTCTGCAAACTCGTAAATAGAAGACCGATGAATTATTGCGCTTTTGAGCCAGGAGCTAATAAAAGCACCGAAATATCCAAAATCATAGTTGAGAGAATTCCACCACCTTGATATCCAGGATAAATAGCTTTGGCGATCGCACCAGCTAAAAATTCTAATCTTTCTCTTCAAACTTGATTTGCTTTTAATTTATCAATTCTTATTTACACTTATTTCTACCGGATGAGATAAACAATGCAGCCAAAAGTAAGAGAAATTGTTTATTTCTAATTGATATAAAATCTCAAAGTTTAAATACTTATTTTGTCATATGCAATAATATATGCAAGTAGCAAATTGTTTATTGCAATAATCTTTTTAAAACTGAAATTTTTGTGAAATCAAAACTATATTTATTCGTCTCTACCTAAAGAAATAATTATATGATCTGACTTATTGAAGATGTACTCAAAGTATCTATTATAAAAATGATAACTAACACCATATTGTCCAAGAGAGTTACTGTTAATTATGCTGAGTAATAAAAAATACTGGTAATATATATGACAGAATTTTAGTACTGTTATAGATAGCCTAGATATCTATAACAGTACTATTGTTCTACTATAAACATAAATTAGATAGTATTATTAAGGACTGTTTCGTAAGAAGCTCCTTACCAGCCGATCAACATGTCAGACAAACAGCTAGCACCATCCCCAAAGTTCGGATTGGAAGAAAATGACTCTCAGCCCTCTGTGTTAAATGGGCATCTTCCGCACCCCAGCCAAAATAACCAAAATACTATCCGTATTCGGGGTGCTAGACAGCACAATCTGAAAAATATTGATTTGGAACTACCGCGCGATCGCCTGATTGTTTTCACTGGCGTTTCTGGTTCGGGTAAGTCTTCTCTGGCATTTGATACGATTTTTGCAGAAGGACAACGGCGTTATGTGGAATCTCTCAGCGCCTACGCACGGCAATTTTTAGGGCAGTTAGATAAGCCGGATGTCGAAGCAATTGAAGGCTTGAGTCCAGCGATTTCCATTGACCAAAAATCAACGTCTCACAATCCCCGTTCGACTGTGGGTACGGTAACGGAGATTTATGACTATTTACGATTGCTATTTGGTCGTGCAGGTGAACCCCATTGTCCGATATGCGATCGCTGTATTTCACCCCAAACCATCGATGAAATGTGCGATCGCATCATGGAATTACCAGATCGCACCCGGTTCCAAATTCTTGCCCCCGTGGTTCGGGGTAAAAAAGGCACTCACCGGAAATTATTATCGAGTTTGGCATCTCAAGGCTTTGTCCGTGTGCGCGTCGATGGCGAAGTGCGAGATTTGTCAGACTCTATCGAGTTAGATAAAAATTTAACTCACACAATTGAAGTGGTAATCGACCGTCTGGTGAAAAAGCCTGGTATACAAGAGCGTTTGGTTGATTCACTAGCTACGTGTCTTAAACAATCTGGTGGCATTGCTAACATTGTGATTGGTAGTCATGAAGAACAAACGACTAATGACAAAGAAGAAGAATTAGTCTTTTCGGAGAATTTTGCTTGTCCAGAACACGGGGCGGTAATGGAGGAATTATCGCCCCGGTTATTCTCGTTTAATTCACCTTATGGTGCATGTCCTCATTGTCATGGTATAGGAACTCTCAGAAGATTTTCGCCTGATTTGGTCATACCTGATTCTGAAGCACCGGTGTATGCGGCGATCGCCCCTTGGTCAGAGAAAGATAATTCTTATTATTTGGAATTACTTTATAGCTTAGGACAAGCTCATGGGTTTGAGTTAAAAACATCTTGGAATCAGCTAACAGATGAACAAAAACAGACAATTTTATATGGAGAAGAACAAACTAAATCAGCTGAAAAGAAGCAAAATTTTAAAGGGGTAATCCCCATATTGCAAAGACAATATGAGGGAAGTTCGGAGTTACTTAAGCAAAAATTAGAAGATTATTTAATCGATCAGCCATGTGAAGTCTGTCGTGGAAAACGGTTAAAATCAGAAGCATTAGCAGTCAGATTGGGACAGTATGGAATTTTAGATTTAACTGGGGTATCAATTCGCGATTGTCGCCAGAAAATTGAGCAGTTAAAAATGAGCGATCGCCAGATCCAAATTGCTGATTTAGTACTTCGAGAAATTAAATCTAGATTGCAATTTCTGTTAGATGTGGGTCTAGATTATTTAACTCTTGATCGTCCAGCAATGACACTTTCTGGGGGAGAAGCCCAACGAATTCGCCTAGCAACACAAATTGGTTCTGGCTTAACAGGAGTTCTCTACGTTTTAGATGAACCAAGTATTGGTTTACATCAACGCGATAATGGACGGTTGCTAAAAACTTTAACTAAATTGCGCGATTTAGGTAACACATTAATTGTAGTTGAGCATGATGAAGAAACAATTCGTGCAGCTAACCATATTGTTGATATTGGCCCTGGCGCGGGCATTCATGGTGGCAATATTATTGCCCAAGGTGACTTACAAGCATTACTAACAGCAGAAAATTCTTTAACAGGTGCATACTTGTCAGGAAGAAGAGTCATCACCACCCCAACAGAACGCCGAGAAGGTAACGGGCGCAGTTTGATAATTAAAAACGCCCATCGCAACAATCTACAAAACATAGACGTAGAAATTCCACTGGGTAAACTCGTTGCTGTCACTGGTGTTTCTGGTTCTGGGAAATCTACCTTAATTAACGAATTACTCTACCCATCACTACAACACCATTTAACAAAGAGAGTTCCTCTACCTAAAGATTTAGATAAAATCCAGGGATTGAATGCTGTTGATAAAGCAATTGTGATTGATCAATCTCCGATTGGACGCACACCGCGTTCTAACCCTGCAACATATACAGGCGTTTTCGATGTCATTCGTGATGTATTTTCACAAACAGTAGAAGCTAAAGCTAGAGGTTACAAACCAGGACAATTTTCTTTTAATGTCAAAGGTGGACGTTGCGAAGCCTGTAGTGGACAAGGTGTAAATGTCATTGAAATGAACTTTCTTCCTGATGTTTACGTGCAATGTGAAATTTGTAAAGGTGCAAGATATAACCGCGAAACTTTGCAAGTAAAGTACAAAGATAAATCGATTTCTGATGTTCTCAACATGACAGTTGAAGAAAGTTTAGAATTTTGTCAAAACATACCTAAAGCTGTGACTCGCTTACAGACATTAGTTGATGTTGGATTAGGTTATATTCAACTAGGACAACCTGCAACTACTCTATCTGGTGGTGAAGCGCAGCGGGTGAAATTGGCAACAGAATTATCTCGTCGTGCGACTGGCAAGACACTTTATTTAATAGATGAACCAACGACAGGTTTATCTTTTTATGATGTCCACAAATTATTAGATGTATTGCAACGCTTGGTAGATAAAAGCAACTCAATTTTAGTGATTGAACATAATTTAGATGTGATTCGTTGCGCCGACTGGGTGATAGATTTAGGCCCGGAAGGCGGTGATAAAGGTGGAGAAGTAATTGCTGTAGGAACGCCAGAGGAAGTAGCAAGTAATTCTCGGTCTTATACTGGGCAATATTTGCAACAAGTTTTGCAGCAGTATTCAGCGATGAAAAGGTAGTATTAGTAAGCTAAAATGGTGTGTTAGTGAAACATAAAACACCATTAATGCACCACACCTCTAATTCAGATATTTAACACTCTCTACTTCTGTAGATAATACTTTCCATTTACCATCAGACTTATTTAAGGTATTGATAGCCACCAATATATTATCTCTGAATGCAGGGCCACTAACTTTTTTAGTTGTTTGAGTAATCCTTACTTTAGCAGAGTTTTGTGATACTTCAATCACCTCAAAATTGTTAATTTCGTATTTTAAATCATAGGTGTCAAAAAGTTTTTGAGTTAGTTGTCTAGTTTGTTCATAGACAGAAGAATTTTTTTCAATTGCAGTCATTGCAACTTCTAAATTTTCTTCGTTCAAACCTCTGAGGTTCTCATCGAAAACAGCTTTAATTTCTTCATTAGTATTCTGGTCTTTGGTTTCAGAGGTTACTGGGCTTGATTCTACAGTTTTTGAAGCTTGTACATTACTAATGGGTGTTGCAGTTTTGATATTTTTTTCATCAGTGCTAGCATTACAACTTGCAATTAGTAAGCTTAACAAAGCGACACAAAAAGGATTTTTGAAGATTTGTATATTAACGACAAACATTATGCCCCAAAGTATTAGTTAAGTAAAAGATGATTGAATTAAATATAATCATTATTCAATTTCATAGCAAGCAAGCGATCGCATTCCTTTACTTACTTGGAGATTGCGATCGCTTCCAAGCGCTATCAAAACTCTAAAAATTATGCCAATATCGAATTTCTTGCAAATATCTGCAAGTTGATAGTGGCGATCGCACCCTCAATATATCTGAATAATTAAGATGTAAATTATTTTACGCCGAGCGGGCCATAGCTAAGTCGCGAATTAATGGAACTCTGGAACGAAGATAAGCTCTTGTAGTGTTGATTTCTTCGCCACTGAGTAGTCTGTCTCTCTCTAGTTGTTTCAGTAACTGCTGAACCAGATCTGCATCGTTAAACCCTAAAAGGATACTAGTTTGGGTTTGTTCAATCACAAACCAGAGCTGACGTAATGTTGAAGAATTCATGGACTTGCCCCTATAGCAACAGCTTGGTTTCGCCCTATCATAGCAGGGCTTATATGAATATAAAGAAAATCTTAAAATATAAAACCTCCAAAAATCCTAAAGTTGGTAAAACTTAACCAATTAGATCAAGATCTAATAAATTTGTTACAAAATATATTCTGAACTAGGATTCAGGCGTCTTCTAGAGCTTTTTAGCAGAGTCGAACTTGATTATTTGTCGCCGGAATTACCAAATAAGAAAATTTATCAAATACTTTCTCCCTTTTGCCAAAACTGCTGTAAAATCTCTTTTGGCGGACGATCCCAAGTATCGATATGCTCGTAGATCAAGTTATTTTGATTGAATTTGTACGTTGAATAACCATTGAAAAATATCTTGGCTTTCCAGGGAACCCGCAAAACTCCGCGAACTGTCCACTTTGCCAAAATGATATTTTGAGCAGACTGACTGATTTCATGTACATCAAAATAAATTTGACTAAAAAATAGTCGCGCGTGAAATCGCAATGTCCAAAATATGATGCGATAGTTAAATTTGCCTTTAAATGTATTTACTGGGTCTCGAAAATAGATACTCTGTGTGTAAATGTCGTAGGAGATGTCTTTTTCAAAAAGCGTCGGTAAATCTTTTTGCAGAGTCTCAATTACTTGTTGCACTTGCATTATCATGCACAGCCTTTGGGGATAAAATTACTTGGTAGTCCATGAAAAAGCTATCACAAAGTTCACAACGACCTATAAAAATATCTCTTCACCACTCCCTACTCCCTACTCCCTACTCCCTATGATCATGATAAAAAATACCCTGTTGTCTTTTGCACAAACTGTACAACTTTTTGATAGGAATCAGGATTATTGGCTGGGTTGATAATGATGGGAATTGTGCCGTCTGGCAACCAAAAGGTGACTCTGCCGTTTGGTTCGTGACAAAAGGAACTGATGCAGTTGAGGTTGATGATATATTCGTTTTTTTCGTAAATTATTTTTACCCAGTGGGCGTTATCTATTTCTAAGCGGGTGACGCATTCTAAATAATCTAAAATTTTTTGATAGTCTTTTAGGTTACTCTGGGGATTAATTGTGATGGGGATGGCACTATCGGGCAACCAAAAAGTTACCCTGCCGTTTTTTTCGTAACAAAAAGCATGGACGCGTTCAAAATTGACTACATATTCTTTCCTCTCGTAAAGGATTTTCACCCAGTACGCCACAACATCTCCTCAAAGTCCCACTTTTATGAATGATGTCACCCTGTATCTCAAAATTTGCTCAATCTAGGTAAATGTTGCTGTGCGCTAGATCACAATCATCAAAAATCTATTTTGATTTTCTATGATACTTCTAATGGTGTTGGTGCTTTGGAGTTGGAAAGAGAAAGGGCGATCGCAGCTTGGATAAGTCCTTTAAATAAAGGATGGGGGTTGCTGGGGCGCGATTGAAATTCGGGATGGAATTGACAAGCTAAAAAGAATGGATGTTTGGGCAATTCAATAATTTCAACTAGCCTACCATCGGGAGATGTGCCACTAATCACATAGCCTGACTCTAACAGCAGGGTGCGGTAAACATTGTTAAATTCATAACGATGCCGATGTCGTTCGTAAATCACTTCTTCTTGATAAAGTGTGTGGGCGAGAGTGTTGGGGAGAACCCGACAAGGATACAGCCCTAAGCGCATTGTGCCGCCTAAGTCAACTACATCCTGCTGTTCTGGTAATAGGTTAATAACTGGATCGGTTGTATAGGCGTCAAATTCCGCACTATTGGCGTCTTTTAAGCCCATTATATGGCGTGCCCATTCGATGACAGAGCATTGCATTCCTAAACATAATCCTAAAAAGGGAATTTGGCGATCGCGGGCATATTTAATGGCTGCAATTTTGCCATCTACTCCCCGCACCCCAAAACCTCCCGGCACAACTATGCCATCAACACCTGCAAGATAGGTTTCGGCAGGTTCGGTTTCTAAATCTTCTGAGTTCACCCAACGCAGGCGTAGTTTGCCATAGGTAGAGATTGCGGCGTGATGCAAGGCTTCGACGACTGATAAATAGGCATCACTTAACTGCACATATTTACCAACGATCGCAATTTCTACTTCTTGTTTAGGACTGTGTAATTTTTTGACTAGGGTTTGCCACTGTGACAAATCTGGTTGACTTTGTTCCATTTGCAACAAGTCTAATACTTGCTGTGCCAATCCTTCCCGTTCTAAATTTAGCGGTACTTCATAGATGCTTTTGGCATCTTGGGAGGTGATTACACATGCTTCTGGGACATCGCAAAACTCTGATAATTTCTGTTTTAATCCTTTGGGTAGAGGACGTTCGGAACGACAAACTAAGATATCTGGTTGAATGCCAATTGATCGCAGTTCTTTGACTGAATGCTGTGTAGGCTTAGTTTTCATTTCACCTGCAGAGGCAATCCACGGTACCAGCGTGACATGCACATACAATACATTCTGGCGTCCTACCTCTTTGCGAAACTGGCGAATTGCTTCCAAAAATGGCAGCGACTCGATATCCCCGACTGTGCCACCGATTTCTGTAATTACTACTGCTGGGTTTGTACTTCTGCCGACTCGCAGAATTCGGTCTTTAATTTCGTTGGTGATGTGAGGAATGACTTGCACAGTACCGCCATTGTAGTCGCCGCGCCGCTCTTTATTGATGACTGCTTGGTAAATTGAGCCTGTGGTGACGCTATTCAAGCGCGACATTGAGGTGTCGGTAAAGCGTTCGTAATGCCCCAAATCTAGATCTGTTTCGGCACCGTCTTGGGTAACAAACACTTCCCCATGCTGAAACGGACTCATTGTACCTGGATCGACGTTAATATAGGGGTCTAGTTTGAGAATCGACACAGAATAATCGCGCGATTTGAGCAAACGCCCCAGACTTGCTGCTACAATGCCTTTGCCGATACTGGAAACTACACCTCCAGTTACAAAGATAAACTTAGTCATAGTAGTTTGAATTTCTAGTAACTTCTAAAAATACATCCCATCATCTAAAGGATGAATCCGGGGTTTACATCTAAGTTTTTACCCTTTTTTACATCCTCTAGCCTATCTTGGTCATTGTGCCACAGTCGCTGTGGCGAAATCTTCTGTGATCCTGCTGTGAAAAAATTCTTAAGTTTAGTATTATTAAGCTTGATTGTCACCTCCTCTGTGGCATTGGCACAGCCTACTCTTAATGTCGTTTTTCCTCGGACAAACCATCAAACAAGCGCAGAAAAAATCTTCTTTATTGGTACAGCGCCACCCAATGGACAAGTTTTAATCAATAGTAAGCCAATTACCCGCAGCAAAGCTGGCCATTTTGCACCAAGTTTCCCATTGCAAGTGGGCGAGAATCTGTTTACTGTGCGTCACAATAATCAAGAACTCCAAATTAAGGTGACAAGGCTAACCACTCAGCCTCAGTTACCACAAGGGTTAGGTTTTGCTCAAGATTCCCTCACTCCCGCAGTTGACATCGCCAGGTTACCAGGTGAATTAATTTGTTATGGTGCGATCGCACCACCCAATGCTAACGTCTCTGTGAAGCTGGCTAATCAAACTGTTATACTTTCTCCTCAACCACAACAGGCACAACTGCCTAGTAATTTAGCTGCCCTCATCGGACGAAATCAACCTACTGCCCAGTCTATCGCAGGAAAGTATGAGGGTTGTATGACAGCTTTGCAAATTGGTTCCCTAATTTACGGTAACAATATTATGTCTGGTGCTGTTGTTCCAGATTTAAGCAAAGATATAGATTTGGGTAAACCGGAGTTCCAACTGACGCTGAATGGTAAGACAATTACTCAACCGGGATCTGGTAAAGTTCAAATTATCTCACCCGCTAAGTTGCAAGTTTTTGAGGTAACGGCAGATTCAGGTGTTGCTCGCACTGGCCCAAGTACAGATCATTCTCGACTCACTCCATTACCCAAGGGAACACGGGCAACGGTTACAGGTAAGGAAGGTGAATGGCTACGCTTGGACTACGGCGCTTGGATTAATAGCAAGGAAACCCGCTTGTTAGTTGGCGCTATTCCCACACGCACAATCATTCGTAGTGTCAGAAGTCGCCAAGTTAAGAGTGCAACAGAGATCCTATTTCCGTTACAAGTTCCTGTACCAGTGAGTGTACAACAAAGCGATCGCTCTTTTGTCCTGACTCTTCATAACACCACAGCCCAAACAGACATTATTCGCCTGGATGATAACCCCCTAATTAATCGTTTAGATTGGCAACAAGTGGCTCCAGGACGGGTACAATACACCTTCAACCTCAAAAAAGCTCAACAGTGGGGATATAGATTAAAATACGACGGTACAACCCTAGTTTTGACTTTACGTCATTCACCTGCGATCGGGCACAAAGGACGCAAGTCTTTAGCTGACATCAAGATTGTACTAGATCCGGGACATGGCGGTAAAGAATCTGGTGCGAGTGGCCCGACTGGGTATCTAGAAAAAGATGCAAATTTAGTCATATCCAAGTTGCTGCGTGACGAGTTAGTCAAGCGCGGGGCAATTGTGACAATGACACGGGAAGACGATCGCGATGTCTCGTTGATTGAACGTCAGGTTTTCATTGCTCAACAAGAAAGCGCGATCGCGCTTTCGATACATCACAACTCTTTACCTGATGATGGCGACGCCGAAAATACCAAGGGATTTGGTGCTTTTTGGTATCAAACTCAAGCGCATAACTTAGGCATATTTTTACACAACTATGTCGTCAAATCTATTGGTAGACCTTCCTATGGTGTGTTCTGGAATAACCTAGCACTGACACGTCCAACAGAAGCTCCATCAGTGTTGCTGGAATTGGGTTTTATGAGCAATCCCAACGAATTTGAGGAAATAGTCAACCCAGACAAGCAAAAGCAAATGGCACAAGCGATCGCTCAAGGAATTACTGAATGGTTTCAAAGTGTACGATGATATGGGGAAGTGGGGACGCGGGGACACGGGGACGCGGTGACGCGGGGACACGGTGACACGGGGACGCGGAGAGTTTTGAATCAGAAGTGATTAGACAAACTTGATAAAATTCAAAATTTAATTTTAAATTTTTCAAGTATATTAATTACGAATTACGCGCTTCGCAGCGGTAGCGTTAGCGAGGTACGAGCGTCCGAAGGAGCGTCATTACGAATTATTATGTTGCGCCATCAGTCAGCAAGTCCGTTTTCGCTTGCCAATTTAACAACGAATCGTGCATTGCTGATTCCCCTATTATTGAGCTTGGGCTTGATAGTATTTTTAGCAATACATTTAATTATTAGACCTTTTGCAAAAGTCGGATACTCGCCAGAAAATAAATTTTCTGGCTGATAACTCAAGTCGGTTTCAACCGACTAATAACAGTATTTTTAGTCTGTTTCAACGGACTTTTGCTATTAGGCAGAGACTTGAGTCTCTGACGGTTCAAGTATTTTTGCAAGAAGTCTATTGATGTTAACCAAGTACACCGCCTGACGATCGCGACTGGCTCACGACAGGGTGAAAGCTATATATTAAGTCAGGCGATCGCGCAAGTCATCGCCAAGAGTTAGCAAAGCTGATGCCTTTGGCAGTAAATATTAGTCCTCCCGATACAGTTGTGGAACTGGTTTACCACTCCACAAGGGTGCTGCTGCTTATTATGACCGAGAAAAACCTAACTTTATTCAAGAAAATGCGGATTATCCCGCTTTGTGATCACTATGGAAACTCTTTGCTGACATCTGCACTTAAAGCTTCTTGAAGTATCTAGCAACTGGGAACAGATCAAAACCTACCTTTTCATAGGTATGACGTGCTGGGGCATGACCTGGATCACCCCCGGTCTCAACCATCACAATAGACATGCCAGCATCTTTCATCCGTAAGAGAGCGAATTCTATCAAAGCGCTGCCAATGCCTTGACCTTGAAAGTCTGGATCAACAGCAACCATATAGATTTCACCCATGTTGTCTTCTGAATGCAGTTTCACGGCTACAAAGCCCACAATAGAATCTGCATTGGTAGCAACCCATACATTTGTGTCTTCCGCAGCGCAGACATCCTCGACAGCCTTTTGCTGGCTTACACGCCAATGTTCTGGGTAGAACGCCCGGTACACATCAGCGTTCATTGCTTTTTGAATTGAATCAAAAACTGGAGTCCATGCCCGAAGCGAAAGCCGAATCACAGCATCAAGGTGGTAGGGGTTGTATGGTTCAATTTGCATTTCCATCTGAATTAGTGTTGTAGTCGCTGACTTTATGTAATATCATGTCCAGCTAATCACTTATCATAAAAGTTTCTCCGTGTCCCCCTTCGGGTGACGCTCGCAAGCTCGCTAACGCTGCGCTAACGCAGTCGCCTGCGGAGGGAAACCCTCCTGCAGCGCTGTCTCACCGCGTCTCCCTATCTCCGCGTCAGCCAAATCATAAGTCTTTAAACGGACATGATATAAAAGGTCTCATTACCAGACCAATATCATCATTATCTCCAGCTTGGATATAAAAAAGCCCCCTATTTTAGGAGGCTGGGATAAACAAACACAGTGGGAGGGCAAACTTTTATCTATAATCCTGACGTTGAATACTCCCTAAACGGGCAGCATCGCGCATGTTGTACTCAGGTCGAGTGAAGCGATTGATTTGCATTTCAAAGAAATCACGATTTGCTTGCAAATGTTTAGGATTTGGGTCATCCAAAGGATATAAAAGTGCGGCTCGCAAAGCTTGAATTACCGCAGAAGTAACATTGTACATTGACCTTTGAAAACTAACACCCAATTGAATCAACATATCTTCTTCACCACGGCAATGCTTGCTGTAATATTCAACAAGATATGGTGGAAGAAAATGCAACATATCCTGCATTAAAAGTGTGGGTGGAATGCCAGCTGTACCTACAGGAAAAACATCTGCGTAGAGAATACCATAGTGGAAGTCTTTTTGATCATCAGGCACTTGACCGGCTTGAGCATTATAAGATTTTGTTCCCCGGAAGGGTGCAGTGCGGTAGAAAACAGCTTCGACGTAGGGTAGTGCCGCTTCATATAACCACATGAAACCTTTGGATTTGGGGATGATTTCGTAGCATTCGCCACGAATATAAACGTGGTGGTAAATTGGACGACCTGCGATCGCAAATATACCATTAACCAGAAAATTCATCGCCTCTGGGACGCTGGTGATTGTACCCTCGTCATAGCGGTCGGACATTTCAAAAAACACTGGTGCCATGATTTCCCAGAACAAGCCCAGATTAGCGTAGTAAGACATCTGGCGGCACTGTTCTAAGAACATATCTGGGAAAAGTTTATACATTCCCAGCATCACTGGGTTGCCTTGGAAGTAAGCTTTAATTGCTCTATCAGCGTTGGCTTTATATTCTTCGGAGTCTAGGTAAGGGTCAAATTGCCCGCCCATACCTCTGTGCCACAGCATTGCCCGCATACATGCTTCTGCGAATTCCATGTTAATGCGATCGTGCAACAGATGATGCAATAATTTTGGCATTTTAAAAGTTTCACCCTTCTCAATAAATGCCAAAAGTTCTGGATGGGCTGTGGCTTCACCGCGCCAAATTCGCAAATCAGCATCATCACCAGCGTAATGATTATGCCGCTCTAAATACTCTTTGGGCAAGAAGTATTTAAAGAAAGGAAACGGGTCTAAAAATACTTGTTCCGCAATATAAAGTAGGTCGCGCCAATAAAAGTCCATCGGCACAGCATAAGCTTTGTATAAACCGATGATTTGCATCAAATTTTCTGGTGTATCTGGCAACATTCCACCGCCTGCTTCTAGGCGATGAATGACATCAGCAAATTCATGCTTGGAAGGAGGGAGTTTAGTTACTGTTTGAGTTGCGGTCATGGTAGTTGGGGAATGGGGAACTCGGGGCCCCCGCTCCGGGAGGGAGTGGGGAGATGCACTTCGACTTCTGGTGTCAAAGACGCTACGCTTAGCAAGCGCTCAGTGACAGAATGACAAATGACTACTTCATTATTGCTACTTGAGGGGTTGCGGTTGGTTGTGGGGAGGGAATTATAGATACCATTGCGGTGGTTGTTGGTTCACTCCAACGCACTAGCCAAGTGGGTTGTACTCCCAAAAAGATAATTATGGCTGCCAAAATTAAGGCTGGCATTTTCTCAGACCACAACACTTTAGGATAGTAGGCGAGATTGTCGAGTTTGCCAAAACAGGTACGGTTGAGCAAGATGACGAAGTACACTGCGGTTAAACCACTAGCCACTACACATAACAGAGTTGGTAGAGGAAATACGGAAAAACTGCCTTGAAAGACGATAAATTCAGCAATAAATCCTGTTAAACCGGGAATACCTGCGCTAGCCATACCACTCAAAACTAGTAAAGCGCTAATTAGGGGTAAACCACGGATGGGACTCATTAAGCCGTTGAGTTTGTCTAATTCACGAGTACCAACTTTCGCTTCCACAACACCTACTAAATGAAAGAGGATAGCGAGGATGATACCGTGGCTGAACATTTGGGCAACAGCCCCAACTAACGCCAAAGGAGTGCTAGCAGCACCTGCTAATACTATGTAGCCCATGTGACCGATAGAACTGTATGCTACCATGCGCTTGATATCTTTTTGGGCGATCGCCACTACTGCCCCATAGATGGTACTCACTGCTCCCCAAATTGCTAAAGTTGGTGCAAACATACTCCAAGCTTCGGGAAACATGCCCATTCCAAACCGCAAAAGTCCATAGGTTCCCAGTTTTGCTAACACGCCACCCAGAAGAATAGCGATAGGTGCTGAAGCCTCAACATAAGCATCTGGCAACCAAGTATGGAAGGGAATTAAAGGAATTTTAATTCCAAAACCTAGCACTATTCCCGCAAGTAGGAGAGCTTGCAGTCCTGTGGAAAGGGTTTGTGTGGAGACTGCATCAAAAGCAAAACTACTAGAACCAGTTAGCCACACTGTACCTAAAAATGTTGCTAGAATTAAGGCTCCAGAAACAGCGGTGTAAATCAAAAATTTGATTCCAGCATAAGCCCGTTTTTCTCCTCCCCAAATAGAAATTAGTAAATAAAAGGGGATTAATTCTAGTTCATAGAACAAGAAAAATAGCAGTAAATTTTCTGCCAAAAAAGCACCTGCAACTCCACCACTCACTAATAAAACTAGGGAGTAAAAAAGCCGAGGACGTTCTGTTTGTTTACTAGTACTGTAAATAGCAATCCAGGTAAGCAAGCTATTCAATACCAGCATTAATACAGAAAGTCCATCAATTCCTAATTGATAGCTCAAACCGAGGGTTTCATTCCAAGGTAAATATTCTTGAAATTGCATTCCTGGATTGTGGATATCAAATTTTAACAGGATAAAAAGATTCCAAAAAAATACTATCCCAGAAAGAAATAATGCTCCTAAACGAACTCCGCTAGCAGGGATGCTTTTCGGCACTAAAGTTATAATTGCTGCTGCAACAATTGGTAGCCAAATTAAAACACTTAACATGGTATTTTTGTCCTTTGTTCTCTCTGACAAAGTTCTGTTCGCCCTTGACGTTGGCGAAGCCTCTCGAAGAGAAGGCTTGACGCTACACTAACGCTGGAAGCCGGCGCTCAGACTTTGCGAATAACTAATCCCGGATTTCTCACCCCTTATTTTCAAAGGGGCGGGTTCAATAAGATATTTGTGAATGATTGAAGCATATTTGTGAACCCGTCCCTACCTTCAATTTTGGTAATTGTGCGAAATGTTGGGTAATGACTAATGACAAAAAAGCTAACTAACTATGCTCACTTTGCCAGTATCTAAATCGTAATAACCACCGATTATTTTCAGCTTATTTGTCTTAATTAATTCTGATAAAACTGGCGATTTCTTTAAATTCTCAATTTGGACTAGGATGTTTGCTTTGATAGCATTTTCTAACTTATCTCCTGGTTGATCTTTTGACTGTTCTACACCGGGTTTAATTGCTTCTATTAAGCTACCTATTTGTCCTGGTACTTCGGCACCTTTAATGGTGGCTTCTACTGCACCACATCGTTCATGTCCTAACAACATAATCACCTTAGAACCTAAGACTAAGCTGCCAAATTCTAAACTACCAATTTCTTCTGGTGTGGCTATATTACCCGCTATCCGGCAGACAAATAAATCTCCTAAACCTTGGTCAAAGATAATTTCTGATGGAACTCGTGAATCTGCACAACCTAAGATAGAAGCAAATGGACTTTGACCTTTGGCCACTTCTTGCAAACGTGTATAACTTTGGTTAGGGTTTTTACGCTTTCTAGATATAAACCTTTGATTTCCATTCAATAATTCTTTCAGTGCTTGTTCGGGGGTAATATCATTCTTAGCTAGAACTTTTTCAGGTGTAGCTAAGTTAGAGCCTACTCCAGCTGCTACAACTCCTGTACCGATCGCACCTGCACTTAACTTGAATAAATTTCTTCTGGAAAGATTTTGGAAAGTATGTTTTTTATGCATCAGATTCTCCTCACAAGATTAAAATTTGAGTTGTAGCCAGGAATTCCAAATCGAGCAGTTTCTACTAGAAAGTCGATGATTAAAACATCAAATTTAAAAATTGAACTCCCCAGAAAGGCCAAGTTATCCACATTCCTAAAACACTGACTCCCAAAAGTACAGTGAAGGCGTAGAACTGTGTCTGACCAGAGGTACTGTATTTAAGACCCTCTCCACCTAACAGCGAAAATAAGCCAACAAAGTTAACGATTCCATCGACTACAAAGCGGTCAATCATATCAGCAAACTTAGAAATTTGATCGACGCTGAAAATAATACTCATCCGGTACAATTTGGGAGTGTAAAAGTCGTAGGAAATCAAATCTTGTAAACCTTTCCAAGGCAAACGAATAGGTTTAGGAATGTTGCCTAAATAAATTACGCCACTGATACTGCAACCGAAAATACTCGACCAAATTAAAAGTAGTGCAACATCTTTATTTAAAGTTGCCCAATCAGGTAATAGTGATAAGCTTTGCAACACTAAAGGCAGATGTAAGGCAAAGCCAAGTAAAATTACCATTGGCAAAACCATCGGCCAGTGGACTTCTGGCGATCGCTCGCTCATCTGTTTGGGTTTCCCACCAAAAATTAAACAGAATTCTCTACCTAAACTAAAGGCTGTCAAAGCATTTACTGCGATTACTATTCCCACTAACCAAGGTCGAGTTGTCCATAATCCATCGGCTAATTTCATCAACGCCCAAAAGCTACCTAAAGGCGGAAAGCCAATTAACCCCAAAGTCCCAACGATAAACGCTAACCCGGAAATGGGACGGCGTGACCACAGTCCACTGAGTTGAGTAACGTCTTGAGTAATGCTGTTCCAAACTATGCCACCAGTACTCATTACCAACAGTGCTGATGCGATCGCATTACTGAGTACCAACAATAGCGCTGCTTCATCTTGTTGTGTACCGACAGCGATGAACACCAAGCCCATGTAAGCACTAACAGAATAGGATTGACAGCGCTTGATATCAATTTGAGCGATCGCAATCAACGAAGCACCCACCGCCGTAACTGCGCCAATCGCCACCATCACAGAAGAAACTATAGGCGATAAAGTCAACACAGGTTGCAGTTTGATTAACACCCATGCACCACTAGCAACTACTACCGAGTTCCGTAAAATTGTGCTGGGAACAGGGCCTTCCATAGCCTCATCTAACCACAGATGTAGAGGAAATTGGGCGCATTTGCCCATTGGCCCAGCAATTAAAGCCAAACCTACTAATGTGATTGCTGTCTGGTTAACATTGGCTGTAGCTGCCCACTGCGCTAGTTCTGTATAATCCCAAGTTCCAGCTAGAGGCCATAATGCCAGTACACCCATCAGCAAAAACAGGTCACCTACCCGCTTTGTTAAAAAAGCATCTCTCGCACCCGTAATTACTAAAGGCTGGCTAAACCATAAACCCACAAGCAGATAGGTTCCTAAAGTCAGGATTTCCAGAATTACATAGCTGAAAAACAAGTTGTTACACAAGCTTAGGGCACACAATCCGGCTTCAAATAATCCCAACAAAGAATAGAAGCGTCCCCAACCCCAGTCCATTTCCATGTAACCAATGGCAAAAATCTGTGCTAGCAAATTCAAGCCACTAATCACAACTATTGCACCGACACTCACCGAGGAAATTTTGATCGCAATGGTGAGATTCAAACCAGCAGTAGATAGCCAAGGAATAAATACTGATTGGGGCGGATGATTCCAGGTTGCCTGTAATGCGATCGCGCCATGAACAAACGCCAAAAATGTCATCACCAAATTGACGTAACCCGCCGGTCTTGGCCCGGTGTGACGAATAATCCCCGGCGACCAAGGTAAAGCGAATAGACCACCCATTAAGGCATACAAAGGAACTAGCCACACAGTCTCAAGCAGAAACTGAGCCATGAACTTACCTCTAGATTTTTAGCAAAACTCTGGGATTTTGAACCAACTAGCGTTGATCCCTCAAAATCTAATTATTAAAGATAATGAAGGTTTATCTTTATTTAATTTCATTAAAAATAGCTTACCTTTATATATGCCAAAAGGGAATTACTATACCTAACAAATTCGCAATACCTTCTCTAATTAATTTTTATCGGACTCCAATTCACAGATAATAACTATTAAGAATAGCAACCATAAGTTTTTATCTATGAATTTTAATCATTTAGTTTTTATCTCTCTATAACTTAGAGCCTTAAATACTACGCGTCCCCCGGTTGGTGAGTTTCGGCTACGCGGTAATCGAGCGAAGTCAAGATTCAACTACCGCAGAGTCGAACCACATCCCCATAGCAAAAGAAGCGTTGCAAGATGATTACGCAACGCTTCTTCTATCAAATCGGCTGAGATTTGCCTAGAAATTAATTGACATTCAAAGTATTTATACTTATACTCTCCTAAGAGGAGGAGTTTTGTGCTAGGCAACACAGATTTTATCTACAAAAATTATCTCAAAATCTGCTTTCTCCTTTTTTGAGCTTCTCCTGCCAGTGCGGTTTTGCTTAGAACTTTCATTAATCTTCGCTGCTTTGCAGGTTATAGATGAGAGGTGGCTGAGGATTTTGAACAGTCGGTGAAGAATAGTGAGCAATGACAAATACGGGTAGGGTAAGAGTCAATAAAGCGATCGCAGTTCCTGCAATCTCTGCCAAACGATGGGGATATATGTCGGCAGAATTGCCAGACTGGCTATTTGAATTCATAAAAAATTGAAGTTCGTCAACTCGCTTGTTAAGATAACTCTCTTGATGAGAGCCTTTATGCTATTTTAGCTATTTTCTAACTGCAAACTGTATATAAGTCAAGAAGCTTAACCAGTTGTGCAAGTGTCATAACAGTGTTTTTATACCTGAAAATGTTGATGCTAATCAGTAATTTAACCAATTTAGTTTTATTTTATGACTAATATTTTTCTCAACTTTTCTATGTTGGATGATGGATTGTTTACGCATAGCTAATTTTTGCCGCATTAGAAATTACATTTTTCATCTGAAAAAAGATTAATTGACACAACGTATTTGTCTGATATTTAGTAATTTTAGCGTCTTGAAATGCTTTTAATAACGTCTTTTTCCAGGAATTGCTTGTGAGTGCTTTTTTGGATAAAGACCGAAAAAACACTGATTTTTTTCAGTATATTTGATCGTCGTACAGTATTTACACCCAAATATATTTGAGACTTGGAACAAATTGCCAATAATGGTTATTTAAACCAAAAATGACAACAGAGTAAATACAGATATTTAACTATTTTGTACAGAATTAATTCAGTAAGATCACCAAATAAATATTTTATAAATTTAATTTCCATTGCAGATTATAAAACTGCTATTTTGTCAATCTATATATGGATATATCACTAAAAAAACCGCCACTTAAGTAGGGCGGTCTGGTTAAGCAATCGGAGGGTAATTACAGCTTACTTTCCTAGTTTTCAAATTTTTGTAGCTAAGTTTGCACTTGTTTCTCGCTTCAGAATGGGGAGTAGGGACTGGGGAAGAGGACGCGGGGACGGGGATAAAATTACCAAGAAGACGCGGAGACGCGGGGACGCGGGGAAGGGGAGACGCGGATAAAATTACTCCCTCATCTCCCTCATCTCTAACCCCTTCTACCATATACACTTATTGGTTCTTTGATAAAACGGGTGTAGAGATGCTTGAAGGTGGATTTAATGACGCGAGGCATTCCAAAATCAATGGGCATCAATTTGTCTGGAAGTTGCCAGTCTTCTATCTTTAGCAAGTCAGGCTGCAAATTCGGAAACTCTATATCAGTGAGTTCTGGACAAATCCCCAGTCTTTGAGAAGCTGCAACAGTAGGTATTTGATGAGGTAGTACATTAAGAATCTCTATCATTGCCCGATCTAAAGCAAATACATTTGCTGCTGCTGCTAAAATTCCCAATTGACGAGGTTCACCGCCACTAGGGCCATTACCTTCATGACCAATAATTCCATCCAAAATGGTTAAATTAGGGTTAATTGCTCTGGCGGTTTCAACTAACATTTCACCAAATCGGTTTGCATCTTTCCCGGCTTCCATGTGCCACCAAGCTTTCATTTTGCCAGGAACGCAACCAAACAAGTTTTTTACACCCAGCGTCAATGTCAACTGCATATGTGATTTGAGTTTTGGTAGGTTAATTACCACATCTGCCTCCATTGCTTCTTTAGACAGCCGTAGGTGATTAAAATCTTCGTTGACAGTTTGGTAACGTTTGCCCTGAAACTCGATAATCGGTAAATTCAGTTCTTCTAAAATAGCCTGATAGCCATTTGCGATCGCTACTCCCTTGGCACTACCAAAAGCTGGACTATCTCCTAAAAACGGCTTGCCACCAACCTCGATAACCATTTTGGCAACTTCGTACACCAGTTCAGGGCGAGTTGTACACTCTTTAGTTGGACGTGCCCCTGTCAGAAGATTGGGTTTGAGTAAAACGCGATCGCCTTTACTAACAAAAGCTGCCATTCCTCCTAAAGGTTCTAGGAGTGTCTCTAAAGATTCACGTAAGACCTCTGAATTGTAGGAGGTAGCCCTGACTAAACTGACAGATGGTTTTTGAGTCTGCATGGAGTGGGGAGTGGGGAGTGGGGAGTATGGAGTGGGGAGTGGGGAGTGGGGAGTGGGGAATTGCTATTGATTATTCTCCGTGTCCCTGCGTCCCCCTCATCTTTGCCACTCCCTCCTATAAAATACTGCTCATTTGCTCTAAATTTAACACTGTGGCTAATTCTGCTTGAGTCATTAATCCTCGTTCTAGGACAATCTGCCGTAGAGATTTGCCGGTTTCTAGGGATTCTTTGGCTACTTCTGCTGCTTTTAAATAACCAATGTGGAGATTGAGCGCGGTAACTAAAGCTAAACTGCCCTCAGCATAAGCTAAACAACGTTCTCGGTTGGCAGTGATTCCTATTATGCAATTTTGCGCGAGTGCAGCGATGGTATTACCGAGAATTTCGATACTGTGAATCAAGTCATAGGCAATCAGTGGCATCATCACGTTTAGTTCTAATTGTCCTGCTTGGGCTGATAGGGCGATCGCATTGTCGTAACCCATTACCTGAAAACATACCATTGATGTCATCTCTGCCATTACTGGGTTATATTTGCCTGGCATGATCGATGAACCCGGTTGTACTGGCGGTAGTTGAATTTCTTTGAAACCAGTTTTTGGCCCCGAATCCATCAGCCGTAAATCGTGAGATATTTTAACTAGATCCTGTGCTAAGTTGCGTAAAGCACCAGAAACATTGACAAATGGTGCCATACTCTGCATGGCTGCCATCAAGTGAGATGCAGGTTCTAGGGGACACTCAATCAATTCTGACAGTACCTCTACCACACGGGCCCGATATTGAGGATGAGTGTTTAATCCTGTTCCAACCGCGCTACCTCCTAAACCCAGTACCATCAAATCCCCAGAGGCGGTATAAATGCGGTTTTGGTGTTCTGTAAGGATTTGCGCCCAAGCCCGAAAATTCTCACCCAAGCGCACAGGTACGGCGTCTTGCATGTGAGTTCTACCGGATTTGACGATATTTTGAAATTCTACAGCTTTGTCTGCCAAGGCGGCGATCGCTTTCTCTAAAGCTGGGTGTAATGTCTTTGTTAGCGCTAACAAGCCACCAATCCGAATCGCTGTCGGAATTACATCATTTGTCGATTGACCGTAGTTAACATGGTCGTTGGGATTAACGCGCTTGTAATTGCCTTTTTCTTCGCCTAAAATTTCTAATGCTCGATTTGCCAGCACCTCATTAACATTCATGTGGTGCGAAGTTCCCGCACCCGCTTGATAAATATCTACTACAAACTGATCGCGAAACTTCCCTGCGAGGATTTCATCAGCAGCTTGGGCGATCGCTTTACTGATATCTTGAGAGATACAACCTAGTTCACCATTGACTATTGCTGTAGCTTTTTTAATTAAAATGCAAGCATCTACGTAAGTAGATAAAGGCTTGATACCGCTAATAGGAAAGTTTTCTATTGCTCGTAGCGTTTGAATACCGTAGTAAACGTTACTAGAAATTTGGCGATCGCCCATCGAATCGCGTTCAACCCGAAATTGAGAATCTGTTTGTTTATTCATAAGCTAAAAAACATCTAAATTACATAATCAAATTAAATAAAACTCTTGTGGGGTGGGCATCTTGCCCGCCCTAATTATGCAAGTTATATATGGAACAGCTTACTATTGTTCTATTGTTTTAAGAAATATCAAACAACAGATTGTCCCATGCCTGCGGGAAAATTGGGAAAATGAAGGGACACAAAGACATGCAGACGCAAAGAATAATCAATGACAATTCCCCATACTTCTCCTGTCGGAGACGCTACGCGTAGCAAGATCTCGCAGGGTACGACTTCGCTCAGTACAAGTTCTTGAGTTCCCCATTCCCCAATTCCATGACCCTACCCAACTGGATTACTTTCTCTCGCCTTCTAGGTGTACCATTTCTACTTTACGGCTTATACAACCCCACGCCACAAGCTAGGTGGGTGTGCTTGGCAATTTTTCTGATTGCCGCATTAACTGATTGGTTGGATGGCTATTTAGCACGGAAACTCAATCAAGTAAGTGAATTGGGAAAGTTTCTTGATCCTTTAGTAGATAAATTTTTGGTACTTGCACCGTTAATGGTGTTGATTGAGTTAGGAAAAGTCCCGACTTGGGGAGTGTTTTTGATTTTAGCGCGGGAATTAGCGATCGCTGGTTGGCGAGTTAATCAAGCGACAATTTCGGGGGCAAATATTTGGGGTAAATTAAAAACTGTTAGTCAAATAGTAGCGATCGCTCTTTTGATTGCGCCTTTATCTTCAGAGTGGCAAATCCCATCTTTGATCGCTTTTTGGTTTTCTGTTGCTATGACATTAATATCTGGAGGTATTTATCTTTGGCCACAAACTCAACCTTCAGACCAAAATCATACTTAGGGGGTAGTTAGAAGCAAGAATTGCTCTTGATGTAGCAATTTTGTTAGAACCTAGATAAAAGCAGCCTCTAAACTTTTTGATGACATTCGCGCCAAGTGTAAATTAGTAGCTAGTTTCCCCATTCGGACATAAAAACTTTCAAGAAGGCACGTTCCTTATTAGCAAGCGATCGCTTGCGGGTTAATCTGGCGCTGAATGCTTTACTGTAAGCGTTTTTAGCTTGATGTCGTCATAATTAAGTTTCCCGCCAATTAATCTTTTCTAAAATTGCAAATAGTCTGCTCACTCTACTGACAACTCACCCACCACCAAAATCCTCAACTCCGTCACCCGCTTAAAAGCTGCATCATTGGTCAAAAACGCCTCACAACCAGCAATTATTGCCGCCGCCACCTGCAACGCATCGGGTAACTGAAGGTTATAACGCACCCGAATTTTCGCAGCTTCTCGCGCAATAGCAGCATTAATTTCCACAAAAACTACTTGTTCTTGTTGCAACGCATCGACAAAAGCCTGCTCTAAATCCACTAACCCCAGACGGATAGCGCCCACCAAACACTCTGATAACGTTATTCCAGATGCTACTGCTGTAATGTCAGCTTCTAACCGATCAAAAATTGGATCGACTAAATCCACAAACTGCGGATTGCGTTCTACAAAATAAATTACGGGTGCTGTATCGAGAAATAAGCGTGAAACTCGAGCTAACGCATCACTAATCCTCATTCCTCTCCTTGCAATAACCGTTCTCGATGCTCATCTGCTTCCCGTCGAGTTCGCGAAACCCATTCCTGAGCATCTTCACCTAATAACGGATAGGGTGCCATACCCTTCAAATCGCTCCACTTGCGTTTTGGTTGCGCTTGAGTAATATGTTTCTTAACACGCTCCACTAAATGCCCCATCACCGTCAATTGCTCCTCTGGAGTCAGTTGCTCAATTTCGCTTAAAATTTTTTCAAGTGACGGACTCATCAACCTAACTCTTATCAACTGCTGTGAATCTTAGTTTAACAAATCAAAAGTAAACAAAAAGACCAGCTTATAGACTGGTCTTTTTGTTTATTCGGATACTTGACTTTGTTCCGGTGTATTGGGATTAGACTTCTTGCAAAAATACTTGAACCGTCAGAGACTCAAGTCTCTGCCTAACAGCAAAAGTCCGTTGAAACGGACTAAAAATACTGTTATTAGTCGGTTTCAACCGACTTGAGTTATCAGCCAGAAAATTTATTTTCTGGCGAGTATCCGACTTTTGCAAGAGGTCTATTATTATGTTTCTTCGGCTTCCATACTCTGCTAGGCAAAAAGTCCGTGCTATCTGTACGAATTTACTTGAGGGGAAGAAACACATCGATAATTGCCTCATGCTCAGGCACATCAGGAAAAAACTTGACTCTTTGTAAAAACAGAGGAAAGTCCCGCAGGTCTTCTCCACTCGACGGAAGCCAGTTCGCGTAAAGATAAGTAATGCTTTCACTAAGATTCGCATCGTCTCCGATATGTCGCAATACGGCACAGCGACCACCAGGAATCGTTTTTTCTACAACTCCAAACGAATTCTCAGGCACATTCCGTTCTGTTGATGCACAGATATCCAAACGAAAATTTTCAGGCGAAGTTTCGGATGGATTGTCATAGAGGATGTTGAAAGTATCACTGGCTTGGGGTGAAAGATGGTTTTGCTTTCGCCATTCGATAAATTTGCGAATTGAATTCCCGATGGAATGAGGATCACCACGGTACTCAAACACCGCAACTTTGGTTTCTTTAAACAGGATTACCTTGACTCGATCCTGTTGATGGTCTGATTTCATATGCTTGATCCTTAAGTTATGCACTGATTGATAAATTAAGTGCCAAGGGTTCCACTGCGGAAGCTCTCTGAACTCGGAAGGAGTTTGTCTAATACTTTTCTTGAACGCACGAGAAAACGACTCATGATTTTCGTAGCCACTCGCCAGTGCAATATCGACAATCGGCATCTGACTGCGAAAAGCAAGTTGATAAGAAGCGCGTTTCAAACGAGTGAGTTGAATGTACTTATATACGCTAATTCCAAAAAGTTCAGAGAACTGCCTGTGAAAATGATGCTTCGAGAATGCAGCAACGTTGCTGAGACAATCGACAGTCAAATCGTCATCCAGATGAGTATCAACGTACTCAAGTACCTTGCGAAATCTAAAGTGATAAGTGTCAACAAGAGATTCATTCAATGAAGTATCCTCCTTGGCTATTAATAGCCTACTCCCTTGGAATCTATGAAGCTTGACAGAAATTGCTCAGTCTACAAATGCTTGCTGTGAAAAATTATTAAACCAGGTACTTCATACACTAGAGCTAGGACTAAATGATTTAGTTGAGGAAGTTACAAGATATCAAAAATCTGATGAGAGTTAAAATATCCTCTTAGTCAGAACTTAATTAGCGGATTTTATCCGCTAATTAAGTTCTCTTTTCCACACCTTTTTTCGTTTACACATGCTCAAATTGCACGAGAGAATTTTGTCTGTTTTGTTCTGGTATGAGTGTCAAAAATCACAGCGATGTTTCTTACTAGTAATCGACCAATATCTGTAATCTCAATGTAGTTTGTTGATAAACTCACTAATCCATCAGATTCTAGAGGTTTTAAGGCTTCTAATTCTTCAGCAAAATATTTATTAAATTTGATGTGATATCTATCTTCAATATCTTGCTTACTTAACTGAAAATGAGACATGATTCCCATAATTACATCACGTCTAATAATATCGTTTTGATTGAGTTTGATACCTTTACTAATTGGTAAAACACCCGCTGCGATTGCCCGATAATAATCTTGTAATTCTTTGTGGTTTTGAACATAAGCATCTTCTAGCATACTGATAGATGTAGAACCAAAACCAAAAAGTTCTGTTTCAGCATGGGTAGTGTAGCCTTGGAAGTTACGTTTGAGGGTAGAATTGCGTTGAGCGATCGCTAATTCATCGTTAGTTTTAGCAAAATGATCCATTCCAATAAACAAATATTGGTTATTCGTCAATTCCTCGATGGTCATTTTGAGGATTTCTAATTTTTCCTGCGGTAAAGGTAGAGCATCTTGGGGAATATTTTTTTGTACTGGTTTTAGCCAAGGCACATAAGCAAAGTTAAAGACAACAATTCGGTCAGGATCTAATTCAATAGTCTTTTTGATAGTTTCCCGAAACGTATCGTGGGTTTGATAAGGCAGACCATAAATCAGATCTACATTCACACTGTCAAATTTAGCTTCTCTAATCCAACTCATGACATCAAATAACATCTCTTCTGGTTGGATACGATTAACTGCGACTTGAACCTGGCGATTAAAATCTTGGATGCCAAAACTGATACGGTTAAACCCAATTTGCCTAAGAAATAAAATGTAGTTCCTGTCAATATATCGAGGATTAATTTCAATTGAAACCTCAGCTTTTTCATCAATACTGAAGTAGCGATTGATGTTTTTCCACAAAAATTCTATTTGGTCACGCTCTAAGTAGTTAGGCGTACCCCCACCCCAGTGAATTTGCAAAACTTTTCTTTCTGGATTAATGAAGGCTGCTGTATGCTTAATTTCTTGAGCTAAATACTCAACGTAGGGTTTAGCAATCCTCTTATTATTAGAGATTACCGTATTACAACCACAGAAATAACAAGCACTCTGACAAAAGGGTATATGAAAATATAAAGACAGAGGAGTATTGCGTTGATTTGATGCCGCGATCGCAGTTTTAAAATCAGTTTCAGTGAATGTTTCGTTTAACTCTGTAGCGGGTGGATAACTAGTATATCTAGGTGCGCGAGTGTCATACTTTTGGATCATTGCCAAATCAAACTTCACACTAGGTAATAGAAAAACCATCAAAATCTCCTAGAGAACTGGGGACTGGGGATTGGGGACTGGGGATTGGGGATTGGGGACTGGGGACTGGGGATTGGGGATTGGGGACTGGGGATTGGGGACTGGAGACTGGAGACTGGAGACTGGGATTAGGGACTAGGGAATTTGTACTGTGCCGTACCCCAAAGGGGAAGCAAGCTAGCAAGAGCGTCGTCTTTGACAACAAAAGTATGGGAATGGAAAATTTTGTTCTACCCAATCCCCAATCCCCAGTACCCGATCCCCAATCCCCAATCCCTCAAGTAGTCGCTGCCTCGGTGCTGCCAGGGTTATGGGAGCGAGTTAGACTGTTAAATAAGACTTGACCGAGTGCTTTGATTAAATTTCCGTCTAGCTCTTGAGCCATTTGCAAGTTGAAGGCAAAGGCTTTATTTGCTTCTGCTACAATTCGTTCTGCGGTTGCATCGTCGATGGGTAATGCATCTAATGCTTGACGGTATTTGTCTTTGAATGCCTTTTTATCAGGAATTTGCTCAAAATTATAAAAAGATGTTCCTTGGTAGTGGTGAAGTTTCAAGGCCGACTGAGCAATTTTTTGGAACATTTGACCCCCAGAGAGATCGCCCATGTAGCGGGTATAGGCATGACCTAATAATAAGGCAGGTTCACTAGCAGAAATTTCCCGAATGTGAGTAATGTACTTTTGGGTAGCGGCTGAGGGCGTGATTTGCGATCGCCATCCTTCTCCATAGTAGAACAGCATGTCTTTTTCTATCGCGGTTTGGCGATTGAGTTCAAGAAAGTACATCCCCCTAATCACAGGATGGTCTACATGGCTCACCATTGCCGTCTCTAATTCGCTGTAGATGTAATACAAGTTGCTCAAAAACTTGGCGAAGCAGTCTTTATCTACAACCCCTTTGAGAAAACACTTCATGAATCCTACGTTTTCTGCTGCTGTGTGAGCCTGCTGTGTTCCAGAGCGCAGTTTCGCGGCTAGATTACTACTCATTTTTGCTTCCTTGGTGTTCAAGTGCAAGTTCTCCAGCAGTCACCGACTCAAGATGACTGCCAGTTCACTGTCAATGCCAGAGTTAAAAGATTGTTATTTTTAGTTCAAATAGGATCTACATCTCTCTATGCAGCAAGTATTATGCCGATGCAGATCTCAGCGACTTTTCTTCCCCTAAAGTTATTTAACTATTAATGTTTGTATAACTATGCAGCTATTAAAATTTCTTTATATTTGGTTAAGTCAGGAGTTTTGATATACCAACCTCCTGACGACTGACGCTTTTCAATTAGACAAGATTTGAATAAACTCTTCTAAAGAACTAACTGCGATCGCATTATCTATAAGACTTTCTAGCTGTTCTACACTTTCACTCTCAAGCCTTGCTTGTAGCGCGGGTGGAACTTCACCGAAGCGTTTTTGCAAGACCCTGATTAACTGCCGTGCCGCACCTTGCTGGAGACCTTGCTGGAGACCTATTTGCTCACCTTCAGTAAGGATTTGTTGATACCAAGGCGATTCTTGCAATACTGCCATATCCCACCTCATGATTTGTTGCACTAATGGCGTGTCTAACACAAAGCTAGCAAAAAATGCTAGCAATGATTCCAACTGGTTCATCTGTATATCTGCTCGCAGTACCTTTACTGCCTGCCGAATCACGGACGCTTCATTACCTCCTCGCAGGACTGGCACAAATGGTAGCAACGAGGGTATTGGTTGCCGAAACACGATCTCAGCATCGATTTCCCATAAATTAATGACGCGATAATCTTGGATAGCACGCAATCCCATAAATTCTTGCTCGTAACTGTTGACAACAGTTAAGGTAGGAGGGGGCGGTAAAATGTTGATCAGTACTGGATAAATCGGCAGTTTATAGCGTTCTTGAGCTAGTGCTGTATATGCTCTCATACGTAGAGGCATATATTTTGTGTAACGCAACTGTAGTTCGTTAAGCACCAAAAAATCCCCGTGGTTAGCGCTGTATGCTTTAACTAACACATCTGTTTCGCGGCTAATCCACTGAAACTCGGAACCGAGAATTTCTTTCGCTACAACATCAGGATGTTGTGTTACCCATTGCACCCAAGCATCAGGAGCTAGACTAATAAGTCTCTTACCACCGATATCTGCTGCTTTTACCACAGAATTTTTGCTAATAGTAATAGTCTTAAATAATACATTATAAATTTGCCTTTTTAATACAGATAAAACCTAGCTTAGGCGCTAGGGTTATTTCTCACAATTTGCTTTCAATAATTTAACTGATGTCCATTAATAACTATTTATGGTTATATAACTTTTAAAGGATGAAATAATCAAAGGATTCTCATGGTCAAGTCTTTGGATACCCCGCAAGCTGAGTTACTGAAACCAGGTGTGAAAACGCCTGTACAGGAAACATTATTAACACCAAGGTTTTATACAACCGATTTTGATGCTGTGGCGCAATTAGATATTTCGGCACAGGATAGTGAGTTACAGGCAATTGTAGAGGAACTTAGAGCAGATTATAATCGCCATCACTTTGTACGAGATGAAGAGTTTCAGCAGTGTTGGGATCACATTGATGGAGAAACACGCCTCGCTTTTATTGACTTTTTAGAACGTTCCTGTACTTCAGAGTTTTCAGGTTTTCTATTGTTCAAAGAGTTATCGCGCCGCCTAAAGAATCGTAACCCAATTTTGGCGGAAGCCTTTAATTTTATGGCTAGGGATGAGGCACGCCACGCGGGATTTTTGAATAAAGCAATGGCAGATTTTAATCTTTCCCTAGACTTAAGTTATTTAACTAAAAATCGTACTTATACATTCTTTCCGCCAGAGTGGATTATTTACACGGTTTATCTATCTGAGAAAATTGGCTACTGGCGCTATATTTTGGTATATCGTCACATGGAAAAACATCCAGAACATCAAATTTATCCCTTGTTTCGCAAGTTTGAGAGTTGGTGTCAGGATGAGAATCGACATGGGGATTTCTTCAATGCACTTTTGCGATCGCAACCTCAACTATGGAATAATTGGCAAGCACGATTATGGGTGCGTTTCTTTTTGCTGAGTGTGTTTGCTACCCATACGTTGACAGTATTTGAGCGAGCAAAGTTTTATCAGTCGATTGGTATAGATCCGCGTGAGTACAATACCAGAGTGATTGAAGAGACAAATAATACCGCTGCACGGGCGTTTCCTTTGAATTTGAATACAAGTCACCCTGAGTTTTTCCAACGGTTAGAGCAGTGTTCAGATCTTAATGTGAAACTGGCAGAAATTAATCAGAGCGATCGCCCCAAAGCTATCAAGTTCTGCCAAAAATTGCCCATCATTGCATCGATAATTGGGCATCTATTGCGGGTTTACCTCATTAAACCCATTGATGCCGAATCATTAAGAGGTGCAGTTCATTAATTTTGAGCAATAAATGAATAAATCGCTCCAGGTGCAGAGAACGCAGAGGAACACGGGGACTTCCAAATAAAAAAATATCCAAAAAACTGACGCAAAAACCCTCTCTCTTTCTCATGACTCTGTGGTTAGAGTTTGGTAGGGTGCGTTATGGACGGCAGTCTAACGCACCGTAAATCTTTGGTGGTGTGTTATCGCGCCAGCGTAACGCACCCTACTGGCGTGGCACTGTGGTTAGTTTATTTGGATAGTTTACTTGTTGAAAATCTCAGGAAAACAAAACAGAGACGAAAATCTTTAACCAAATTCCGCAACCAAATCATAGAATTTTGGTGTCCTAGTAATCCGTAAGGTTATGCGGTTTTTGACACACAATCGTTTTTGGTTACTTCTAGCTCTTTGCGTCATTGTAGTTGTAGCATGTACACCATTTTTAGAAAAACGTCCTCAGGAAACTACTTTACACAATGCGATCATCTTTGTTGCTGATGGGCTGCGTCCAACATCAATCAATGCCACTGATACTCCGATGTTGCAGGAAATTAGAGACAAGGGTGTAACTTTTGTCAATAGCCACTCTTTATTTCCTACTTTTACAACTGCTAATGCATCCGCGATCGCTACTGGCCACTATCTAGGCGATACAGGAGACTTTAGCAATACTATCAAAGTTAATGCTCCCGTCAAAAGTGCCAAAAATAGCTTAGTCCCCTTCCTAGAAAATAATGCCGTTCTCAAGGAGGTGAACAAACAGTTTGGTGCTAATTATCTTAACGAAACCAGCTTACTAGCGATCGCCAAAAACAAAGGTTTCAGCACAGCAGCAGTCGGAAAAATCGGCCCAGTTTTGATTCAAGATGTGACTCAAGACAAAGGCGAACCAACCATCATCTTTGATGATGCCACTGGCACACCGACAGGAATTGCTCTCAGTCAAGAAATTACTACACTACTAAGCAAAAATTCACTACCCCTAACAACACCATCGCGGGGAGACAATGGCAAAGCCGGCGACAGCAAGATCCCAGGGACAAAAGTTGCTAATGTAGCGCAGCAGCAATATTTTGCTGATGTCACCAATCAGGTAATTTTGCCATTATTCAAACAGCGACAAAAACCATTTGTATTGGTTTATTGGTCTCGTGACCCTGATGGTACACAGCACAACCACGGCGACAGCCTAAACAAACTCGTTCCTGGCATCAACGGCCCCACAGTTCAAGCAGCGCGTCAAAATGTTGACAAGAACTTGGCACAAATTCGTACCACACTCAAAAAATTAGGCTTAGAAGCAACCACCAATATATTTGTTACTGCTGACCACGGCTTCTCGACTATCAGTAAAGAAAGTAAAACTAGTTATGCAGCTACCCTAAGTTATGCAGATGTGCCAAAAGGGTTTTTACCTCCGGGTTTTGTGGCGATAGATTTAGCACATGATTTGCAATTGTCTTTATTTGACCCAGATAACCAAAATGCCCCTGTTAATCCAACTCAGGGGCATTTTTCTAGAAACGGTGTTATCGGTAAAGACCCCAGAAAGCCTGATGTAATTGTCGCTGCTAATGGTGGATCTGATTTGCTCTACTTGCTGAATAAGACTAAAAACAAAGCTGGTACTCAAAAGATTGTTAATTTGTTGCTCAAGCAAGATTATGTCAGCGGCTTGTTTGTAGATGATAATTTGGGTGCGATTCCTGGGACTTTACCATTGAGTGCAATTAAGCTTAGGGGAACTGCGCGAACGCCAATACCTTCAATTGTGGTTAACTTCCGCTCCTTTGATACAGGTTGCGGTAATCCTACGGCATGTGGGATAGAAGTGGCAGATACGGGATTGCAACAAGGTCAAGGAATCCACGGTAGTTTTAGTCGTGCTGATACATATAATACAATGGCTGCGATCGGCCCTGATTTCAAGCAGGGGTATCAAGACCAAGCCGCGGTGAGCAATGCAGATGTCATGCCGACTTTGGCACAGGTGCTGAAATTAAAGTTAACTGCACAAGGTAAGTTAGTTGGGCGGGTATTGAGTGAAGCTTTAGTTGGTGGAGCTGATAATCTGAAGTCTCAAGCTCAAACTTTAGAGTCTCAACCTGCTGCTAACGGTATCAAAACTATCCTCAAATATCAAACAGTGGGGGAAACTCGCTATTTTGATACAGCAGGATTTCCTGGTCGGACTCTAGGACTGTGAACTACGGTCAAGACATTAACTAGTACCCGAAAAAATTGGGTATTCGTCATCCATCCCCATCGAATGAGTACCTTGAAGATGGGGACTTCCGCGAAGCGTTAATGACATCGGGAGTGGGAAACTCTGTGGGCTTAAATTTCTCAGCTTCATGTGTTAGGAATTAACATAAAGCAGTCATCAGCTTTGCTCAGAGGCAGGAAAGGGTGGGTGGTTTTTCTCGCCTGCTCCCTGCTCCCCTGATTTTTCACAATTACGGCTGGGTATAGGGGTGGATAAGAAGAACAATGAGGACTTACACATGAAATTTGCTTTTCGTCTCCAGGAAAGATCGTTTAAGCTATCTGAAAGATTATTTAATTTGTGGTTAAGAGGCGGTAGTGTGCCTAAACATATTAGTTTAATTTCTCTTCTAGTTGTCTGTAGTTTGTGGAGTACGCCACAAGCAGCGCACGCACAGGCATTAATTCCTCATACTCTGCAACTTGATGCAGCGAAGTTAGAAAAGCAAGGATTGAGTTTGGCGCAAGAAGCAGCTCAATTAGCTCAGTTTCAGCAGGTGGAGTTAGCTATACCACGAGCGCGGTTAGCTACTCAACTGGCCCCGAAAATTGATAAGGTGTGGCTGCTGTTAGGTGGATTGCAATTGCAAACTAAAGAGTATGATGCTGCGATCGCTTCTTTAAAACAAGCACAATCCCTAAATCCCAAAAATGCTGATATTCTGTTTGCTTTGGGTTCAGTTAATTTTCAACAAAAAAATTATCAAGCAGCTATTGCCAACTATCAAGAGGGTTTAAAGTTAAAACCCAACGACCCAGAGGCATTGTTTGATGTCGGAAATGCTTACTTTGTTCTCGGTAAATTACCAGAGGCGATCGCACAATACAATCAGGCTGTTTCTCAAAATAAAAAATTCTGGCCGGCAATTAATAACATTGGCTTAATTAACTATGAACAGGGTGATGTCGCCGGAGCAATTAAGCAATGGCAAACTGCGCTCACTCTTGAGAAACAAGCCGCAGAGCCTTTATTGGCTTTGGGAGTAGCACTGTATACAAAAGGCGATCAAAAACAAGGTTTGGCAATGGGAGAAGCCGCACTCCGCATCGATCAACGCTATGCTAGTTTAGATTTTCTCAAACAAAATCTCTGGGGCGATCGCTTACTATCTGATACGAAAAAATTCCTCGAATTACCTCGTATTCAAGCGGCTTTACAGCAACCACAGAACTCATCAGCTCCGAGTCAACAGCCCACTCAGTAAGAGTAAAATTTTACTCAACACACTGCTATGCTCACAGCACTCTCATAACTCTACTCTTGCTACTTGCCGAAAACACCACTTTTATAGTACATATATACTGGTAACACAGGAATTAGTACCAAGAGGTGGAAGTAACACCAATTCGCAATTTAGAAATCTAGATACCGCAAGACAACCTTTTTGGAGAATTGGTATAACCAGTATCGTTAGCAGCCAGAGAAAAGTTAGAGTTCACAAGCGCCATAGCTTTCTGCTCGAACGGTTGAGTAATCGTCAATGCTAATGCAGTTGATGGCAGTTGTCATAACTTGAGCGATCAAAGTTATGCACTGCCTGCTTTGTCAATGGTCGTTTGTGGGTAGAAGTGCCAGAATCTGGTCAACAAACTGTTGGTGGTCAACAACTGGTTTAGAAATGTAGCCATCAGCACCGCTTTGCTTGAGAAAGTTCTCGCGATCGCCTTCCATAGCATGTGCTGTCACCAAAATCACAGGTAAGTTTGCTGTTTTTGGATCAGATTTCAACATTTGTGTAATTTTGATGCCATCAACAGATTTACCTTGATAAACACTTCTAGAAAGAGAAACATCCATTAAAATGAGGTCTGCTTCACCTGATTGGGCGATTTCTATCACTTCTTCGACATTTTCAGTGTGTTTCACATCCAAACCACCGCGCTTGGACAAAATCTTGGAAAAAACCCGCGCATTAATCAGATCATCTTCGACAATCAAAACTGTTTTCATGAGAATTTTACATATAAGGGTGAGGGGGATTCAATGAATTTAAAGAATTTAAAATTCATCTGGGAAAGTTCTGAGTAGAAAAAACCAACTCTTAGACTTTCCCCAAAGGTCAAAATTAGAAAACATAACCATGGGAAGTATCCTACTAGCTACTGAAGTGTATGCAAACTCAAGTAAGAGCAGATTACCATCAGATTACAAAAGCTAGCTGCCTCCTTTTTAGTCGTCAATGTGCATCCCCGTCATCAAGGATAATACTACTGCTCCTTAGCTAGCGACTAACAAGATTTTGTTAGTAATCCCATTTCATCCGTTATGCTGTGTTTGCTACAGTGTCCACTTTCGGCGGTTTTTGTGTAATTGAAATTCAGGGAAAAAACTCATGGCAAAACAGTTAAACCTTCTCTCGACGGGACAGGTAATTACAACAGCCTTGCATACAGAGATGCAACGGTCGTACTTGGAATATGCCATGAGCGTAATTGTCGGGCGAGCATTACCAGACGTGCGCGATGGCTTAAAACCAGTTCATCGTCGTATTTTATACGCAATGCATGAACTCGGTTTAACACCAGATAGACCTTATCGTAAGTGCGCCCGTGTGGTGGGAGATGTACTCGGTAAGTATCATCCGCACGGTGATCAAGCAGTTTATGATGCTTTGGTGAGGCTGGTGCAAGAATTTTCTAGCCGCTATCCTTTGCTTGCCGGACATGGTAACTTTGGCAGCGTTGATAATGATCCACCAGCGGCGATGCGCTACACAGAAACGCGTCTTGCAGCCATCAGCCACGAGGGAATGCTGACGGAAATTGGTGATGAAACTGTGGAATTTGCGGGTAACTTCGATAATTCTCAGCAAGAACCAACAGTGCTACCTGCTCAATTACCGTTCCTGCTGCTCAATGGCTGCACTGGAATCGCGGTGGGGATGGCGACAAATATTCCCCCACACAACTTAGGGGAAGTAGTTGATGGGTTGATTGCTTTAATTGATCAGCCAGATTTACCAGATGAAAAGTTATTCGGGTTAATTTCCGGGCCAGATTTTCCTACTGGTGGTGAGATTGTGGGTGACTCAGGAATACGAGAGGCTTACACCACAGGTAAAGGCGGAATTTTGCTGCGGGGAGTCGCCCAACTCGAAGAGATTGCACCTGTGAGGGGGAGTAAGCGGCGGACAGCAATTATTGTTACAGAGTTGCCTTATCAAGTTAATAAAGCGGGTTGGATTGAGAAAGTAGCAGATTTAGTCAATCAAGGTCGCTTACAAGGAATTTCTGATATTCGGGATGAAAGCGATCGCGACGGGATGCGGGTAGTAATTGAACTCAAACGCGATACCAATCCGCAAGAAATTCTTGGGCATTTATATCATTTAACTGCCTTACAAACAACCTTTGGGGCAATTTTGTTGTGTTTGGTGGATGGACAACCTCGCCAATTAAGCTTACGTCAATTGCTGCAAGAGTTTTTAAATTTCCGAGAACAGACGCTCAATCGTCGCTACAGTTATGAATTGGGCAAGGCGGAAAGTCGGTTGCAGATAGTAGAAGGTTTGCTGAAGGCTTTATCCCATTTAGACGAGGTAATTGAAATTTTGCGGCATTCTCCCGATGGGAGTACGGCAAAAATTACTCTTTGTAGCCGACTTGATTTGAATGAAGTCCAAGCGGATGCGATTCTGTCTATGCCGTTACGCCGGCTGACAAGTTTAGAACAACAAAACTTACAGCAGGAGTTTGCCCAACTCACCGAGCAAATCGATTTGTTGCGGCGATTACTCAGCGATCGCCGGGAATTACTCAAGGGGCTGAAAAAAGATTTGCGATCGCTCAAGCGCAAATACAGCGATTCACGGCGGACAAAAATTATCGAGGAGCAGAAGATAGAGGAGCAAAAAAGCAGAGGATCAGAAAAAGAGGAACGCTCCAAGTCTCCAACTCCAGATCCAAAATCAGAACAGCCACCAGAAGAGGTAGTATTAGAATTTACTCAGCGTGGGTATGTGCGCCGTCTTCAGGCTTCAGGGAAAAAACCGAAAGCAGAAAACGGTTTACACGATCATGACTTCATCATCCAGAGCGAGTCAACTGCCACAGATAAGGAGCTGTTCGTACTAACCAGTGGTGGTAAAGTCTATCCAATTCAGGTAGGCGATATTCCCCCAACTACTGGACGTTCGCCACGAGGAACACCACTGATAACGATGCTTAGTAATACTGCTCAAGGCGCTCAAGAAGCTGTGATTAGACGCTTTTTACTGCCAGAGGATTTAGAAACTACTCAAATGATTCTCTTGACAAGGCAGGGAAGAATTAAGCGCTTGGCTTTGGAGGAATTTGCTGGCTTGAGTCGTCGCGGTATCACAATTTTGAAGCTCAAAGATGATGATGAATTGTTATTTACTCAGTTTGCTACTGCCAAAGAACACCTAATTTTAGCGAGTTCCGGTGGACGCTTATTGAGGTTTGCGGTCAATGACCAAGAATTGCCAGTGATGGGGCGAACTGCGATGGGACTGCAAGCATTAAGACTAGGTAAACAGCAGCAAATGGTTGGCTGTTTAGCTGTGAGTGCAGGAGATAATTTATTGCTAGTGACTGAAGAAGGATATGCCAAGCGTTTGCCAGTGAGTCAGTTAAAACCAGCTAGCCGCGATAATTTCGGCATTCAAGCGCTCAAATTTGTTAGCAAAACCGACAACCTCGCAGCTATGGTCATGGCGAATGGTGAGGTAGCTCTTGTAACTAATAAAGAGCGGGTAGTCCGCTTATTTGTGGAAACAGTGCCGATTTTAGGCAGAGATGGTAAGGGAGAAAGCATCATCCAACTCAACCGTGATGAAAAAATTATCACTGTCGCTGATGTGCGATCGCAATCAAGTTAATGTTCAACTTGCGACCAGCCACAATCCAAGACTTAGAGGTGCTTGTGCAACTGCGCCTTGAACTTCTCAGTGAAGTTGAGGACATCAAAGACGAGACTGATACCATAGCATTAGCAGCAGCAATCCGCAGTTATTTGGCCCAAAAAATACCATCGGATGATTTTCTTGCTTGGATAGCTGAGGTAAATAAACAAGTTGTTGCCACTGGCGGTTTAGTATTTTTCACACGACCCCCTTACAACGGCAATTTTTTAGGTTTAGAAGCTTATTTAATGAATGTCTACACAATTCCAGCATGGCGAAGACAGGGAATTGCTACAGCACTATTAAAAGAAATTCTAAGTTTTGTCAAAACAACTGAGGTCAGACGCCTATGGCTTCACGCCACCGAAGATGGGCAATATCTCTATAAAAAGCTTGGGTTTATCTCAACAACAAAAGAGATGGAAATTCTCTTTATGCTAAAATAATTGATATAAACTCTCATTAAGTAATTCGTAATTCGTAATTCAGTTTTGTAATGGGGCACTCTTACCCAGTCCCCAATCCACTAGGTCTATCTCAGGGTAGATGTTTTATATTGGCTTTTATCAGTTATTTATTTTTAAGTCAAGCTCCGTTAATAAAATTACAAATAACTTGTTGCATTTATGAAAAAATTGTTATATTTAATTTACATAAGACAATAAAACTTAGCAAACATTTTTGGGAGTGCGAACCATGACAAACGCAACCACTGCAAGAGTAACTACACCTGTAGTTGAGGATCGTAACGCTTGGCGTTGGGGCTTTACCCCCCAAGCAGAGATATGGAACGGTCGCCTAGCAATGATTGGCTTTTTAGCAGCAGCTTTGATTGAATTGTTTTCTGGTGAAGGCTTCCTACATTTTTGGGGCATTTTATAAGCATTAGGATACAAAATGACCCATAAACAGAAAAACCTGGAGTGACTATCTACTACCAGGTTTTTTACTTAAGGTTGCTTTGCATTAATTTTTAATTTTCAGTTTTTACCGTTTGCTGTGCTTCTTCTATAATTTTGCGGGCTTTGTCAACACACTCTTCACAAATATGTATATTGTTTGGCCCAGCAACTAAATATTTGACTTCCTCGCTACTTTTACGGCAGAAAGAGCAGTGAAGCTTTTTTTGACTGACACTTGGGGTAGTTGTAGTAGCAGACACATCAAACTCCTAATCTTAACGATTCGGTAAAAATAATAATTGGTGAGAACATGACATGAGCATATCCCCACCAACTAAAATTAATGATTACCGAATATATTCCTTGAGGACGCTGTTACGATTTGGGTGGCGTAACTTGCGGAGTGCTTTCGCCTCAATTTGCCGAATCCGTTCGCGGGTGACGTTGAAAATTTGTCCTATTTCCTCTAAGGTCTTCATGCGACCGTCATCTAAGCCGTAGCGGAGTCGGAGTACATCGCGTTCGCGGGGGCTGAGACTGTCGAGAACTTTTTCTAGGTCTTCACGCAGCAGGTTTTTAGAAACTTGATCTTCTGGGGTTTCGCCATCGGACTCAATAAAATCGCCTAAGCGCGAGTCTTCTTCTTTCCCAATAGGCGTTTCTAATGAAATAGGTAACTGGGCGGATTTAGCAATGAACCGCAATTTCTCGATGGTCATTTCCATGCGAGTAGCGATTTCTTCTTCGGTAGGTTTGCGCCCCATTTCTTGAGACAGCAACTTGGTAGTTTTCTTGATCCGCGAGATAGTTTCGTAGAGGTGAACTGGTAGGCGGATGGTGCGGGATTGATCAGCGATCGCTCGTGTAATTGCTTGACGAATCCACCATGTAGCGTATGTAGAGAATTTATAACCTTTTTCGTGGTCAAATTTTTCAGCAGCACGAATCAAACCTAAACTGCCTTCTTGAATTAAGTCTTGGAAGGACAAGCCGCGATTCATGTACTTCTTAGCAATTGAAACCACAAGTCGCAGGTTGGACTGCACCATCTTATCTTTCGCCCTGCGACCTACATGCAGACGATAACGAAAAGCTGGTAAAGGCAGCTGCACCGCTTCCGCCCATTCACTGTCTTGAGGATCGCGTTCTAACTGCTCATAAAGTCTTTCACGCACCCTTTCTAATTCAAGTAAATCAGCGATTTTTCGCGCTAATTCAATTTCTTCGTCTGCCCGCAACAGCCGAATTCTACCAATTTCTTGTAAGTAAAGCCGAATCGAGTCTTCAGTGTAATGCTTTTTCTTGCTTTGTGTCCGACGACGCGATTTAGCGGCTTTTCCAGACTTTGCGTCGTCCTCATCAGACTGAGGCTCTAAAAACTCATCAATTTCACCTTCATCGCTAATCAGCAAGTCCTCTTCATCTCCGATTAAGAGTTCTTCCAACTCGAGCTCAGGCTGATTTATCATTTCTAGGTCAGGCTGATATATGCTTTCGAGTACGTTGTTAGCCTGGTTCATGCCGCGTTCCTCATGCTCCTTGCAGAATCAATTACTCAAGATGTGTTTACTGCTCTTATATGCGAGCTAATTACCAACCGAAAACAAAGTTTTTAGCTTTTTTGCTAATTATATTCTCGGAAGTTTTGTACCTCTTGAATGAGGTATTTCTTACTTTAGTGTAAGCCACCACTTAAGGTTACTCGCTCACTTTAGTAAAGGCTTCATGTGTTTATTGCACACAAATTTTAGCTGATTGGTCTCAAAAAAGACTCGTCTTACATCGAAAAAATTATTACTTCATACAAACAGATTAAGAGTACTAGTAGATTTTCCTGTAAAGACTGTTCCGATTGTAGCCTGTTTCACAGAAATTGCACTCTTTTGGTGTGTTAATCATGAAGTCATTAAGTAGGTTAAAGCCACTTGTACCAAAAAGACATTAGCAACGGTAGTTGTACCCTTAAATTTTTCTCAAACTTTCCCTAATTGTGGCAGCGTTGTCATTAAATTAAAAGGTAGAACTGCACTTGCATGATTTTAGGTATTATAAAAAACATTTATTACCTAGACCCCATGCACTTTATGTTAATTCAGCTAAGAACTATTAATCCATTTATTTTTACATTTCCTTCATAAATTATTCAGCCCATAGGGCAAAACGTTGCTTTAGCGTTGTTTAGATACAACAAAAGCGTTGGTAGTTGCTATGGTTGACAGTCAACTTTTGCTGTGCCAGTCACCTTAACTAGGGAGCTGAGGCTATGGCAGCATCGGTCTGAATAAAGAGCAGTTGAGATTTAACTAGTCCAGTCTTATTCACACATTAGCGCACTGTTGAGATTTCAACCCTATGAAACTTGACAAACTGTTTTTATTGTATACAACGATATTTTAATCAATACAAAAAGAATTGGGCAGTAGAGATTATTGATGTTATCCTACTGAAAAAAAGTACATTTGATACATACAACATCATCAGCGTTAATGCAGCATTACATGAAGATATTAGCAAGTTTTTAGCCGCTTTGTAGCTATAAGTATTAAAGTCACAACTTTAAATACAAATAATTTAGAGGCTTGGTTTATAAACTTACCCTGAAGTTTTTACGCGTGATTTTGTAAAAACTAGTACTTAGTATTTCAGTATTTTTTATTTTTTTAGGAAAGTGAAAAATTCTAGGCATACACACTTAAGTGCCATTTGGTAGATGACATTGAGCTTTGCTCTCCAAGCATAACAAATACATTTATCACTGGTGGGCAAGATTGATGAAACTAAAATTAGGTTGAATAATTAATTGTTTAAAAGCTTGACAATATGCAAATTATATGAATGCTTATATAGCTATATTTGTGCAAAGGGTGTCAGGGAAAGGTGGGTGATTTTTCTCCCTTACTCCCCTGCTTGTTTATTTTGGGGTAGCGTTGAGACTGGCGGCAAAATTGGGTGGCAGAATCACCTGGTCATTGCTGGCTGGGATATCAGGCTGAGTTACCCTAGCATTGTTAAGTGTAATTGCATTTGCGGCGCTATCAACCGTTATTTTGGCGGAACTACCTTCAAGAGTTTTGACTTGTCCAGATGTCAATTGTTTGGAGGTAATTCGACCAGGTATGACGTGGTAGGCAAGAAGTTTGCTATGTACGGGGATGTATGAAAGACAAAAAAGGTAATGGATAAAAGGTTTTTACCTAATTACTCATTACCTATTATCAACCTCATAATTCATCAGGTATTGATATTAAATGTCTAAATCGGTGAAGTTGAGTTTAGAACCGTAGGTTTCGATAAATTCGCGTCTAGGTGCGACACGATCGCCCATTAAAATGGTAAAAATGCGATCGGCTTCTGCGGCATCTTCAATTTCTACTTGCTTGAGGGTGCGCCTTGCTGGATCCATTGTGGTTTCCCAGAGTTGTACAGGCATCATTTCACCCAAGCCTTTGAAGCGCTGGATGTTGTAGTTGGCGTTGCTGGGAAACTTGGCTATTTCTTGTTGCAATTCGCGGTCATCATAGCAATATTTTGGTTCACTACGTCCTCGTTCTAATTTGTATAGTGGGGGACAAGCAATATATATAAAGCCTTGTTCGATGAGCGATCGCTGATAGCGATAAAAGAATGTTAACAGCAGTGTGCGAATGTGTGCCCCATCGACATCGGCGTCGGTCATGATGACTATGCGGTGATAGCGGAGTTGGGAAGCATCAAATTCTTCACCCTTAACACCCAAACCAAGTGCTGTAATTAAGGCTTGCACCTCGTTATTTTTGTAGATTTTGGCGTCGTCGGTTTTTTCAATGTTAAGGATTTTACCACGTAGGGGCAAAATAGCTTGAGTGCGGCGATCGCGTCCTTGTTTGGCACTCCCACCTGCGGAGTCGCCTTCTACAATATAGATTTCTGATTCGCTGGGGTCACGAGAACTACAATCAGCCAATTTACCAGGTAATGGCGAAGATTCCAGTACTGATTTTCGCCGCACTAACTCTCGTGCATGACGAGCTGCTTCTGCGGCTTTGAAAGCTTGGATGGCTTTATCTAAAATAGAATCAGCAATGCCGGGGTGAAATTCTAGGTATTCGGTAAGCACTTCTCCCACTAGAGAATCGACAATCCCTCTAACTTCAGTGTTACCGAGTTTAGTCTTGGTTTGTCCTTCAAATTCTGGGTCGGGGACTTTGACGGAAATAACGGCTGTCAAACCTTCGCGGACGTGTTCACCGCTGAGGTTGGGTTCATTGTCTTTGATTTTATTGCGTTTGCGGGCGATCGCATTTAATGTTCGAGTCAGAACCGCTTTCAAACCTTCTAGGTGCGTTCCACCATCAACGGTACGAATATTATTGGCAAAGCCCAACACATTATCTGTGTAAGCGTCAGTACACCATTGTAAAGATACCTCTATTTGAACGTTGTTGCGTTCTCCTTGGACATAAATAATTTCCTCATGCAGCGGTTGCTTTTCGCGGTTCATGTAGGCAATATATTCGCGAATACCACCCTTGTATTCATAGGATTCTACCTTGGGCGTATCGCTTTTGAGTACTTCTAGACGATGGTCTGTAAAAGTAATTTTGACTCCAGCATTTAAATATGCTAATTCTCGGAGACGACTTGATAAAGTAATGTAATCAAACTCAGTACCAGTCGTGAAGATTTGCACATCTGGCTTGAAGGTGACTGAAGTTCCGGTTCTGGCTTCTTTGTCAGGCTTGGCTTGTAGTTCAGTAACTGGGACACCCCGCTCATAACGCTGGGTATGAACTTTTTTATCTCGCCAAACAGTAACTTCTACAATCTCAGATAGGGCGTTAACTACGGAAATACCAACCCCGTGTAATCCTCCAGAAACTTTGTAGCCGCCGCCGCCAAACTTACCACCAGCGTGCAATACGGTTAAGACAGTTTCCAAAGCCGATTTCCCCGTGCGCGAGTGAGTATCGGTGGGAATGCCCCGACCATCATCTGTTACGGTTACAGAACCATCGGCGTTGAGATCTACTTCTATGTGAGTGCAGTAACCTGCTAAAGCCTCATCAATAGAATTGTCTACCACCTCGTAAACTAAATGGTGGAGTCCTCTAGGGCCAGTGGAACCGATGTACATCCCTGGTCGTTTGCGGACGGCTTCCAGACCTTCCAGAACTTGAATCTGATCGGCACTGTAACTGCTCGTCATGAAAATTCTCCTGCTGCGTCGTGGGGTTAAAATCGCCCAAAGGCAAATAAAAGTCAAATCACTCCAAAATTGTAGCACAAAAGCCTTGGTGGCGTCTGTAGGGCAATTTTATGGGAGGTTTATGTGGGGGTTGGAGTGGAGGAGTAGGGAGGAGCCACTGCGGTCTTGGGGTCTCCCCAAGTGGAGCAACTGCCGTCAAGTGGCGTTAGGGAGTAGGGAAATAACCATTAATAACTAAACAAATGACCAATGATTAAACTAATTGTGATTTGTGGGGCAACGGCGACGGGGAAATCGGGGTTGGCTTTGGCTTTGGCGATGCGGTTGGGTTGTGTGATTTTGAGTGCTGATTCCCGTCAAGTGTACCGCAAGTTTAATATTGGTACAGCAAAACCAACCATAACTGAACAAAAATTAGTACCGCACTATTTAATAGATATCTGCGATCCTAGAGACACGATGACGGTAGCAGACTACCAAGAGCAAGCACAAGCCTTAATCGCATCTATTCCTGTGTCGCCTCTGTTTTTAGTTGGGGGTACTGGTTTATACATACGTTCGATTGTTCAAGGCATGAAGATCCCTAGAGTTGCACCACAGATGGAATTGCGATCGCAACTCGAATCTTTAGATCAAATTCAACTCTACGCAATGTTACAACAAGTTGATCCCGTTGCAACACAAAAAATTCATCCTCACGATTCTGTGCGGACTTTGCGGGCGTTGGAGGTATTTTATGTAACGGGATATTCTATTTCTCAACAGCAAGGGGAAAATCCACCAAATTACCCAATTTTGCAAATTGGCTTGGATTGTGATGTTGCCAAGTTAGGCGAGCTTATTCACAAGCGCACTGAGCAAATGATAGCAAATGGTTTAGTTGCTGAGGTGGAATATATTTACCAAGAATATGGTGCTGATTTGCCTTTATTAAATACCTTGGGTTATCAAGAAATCAAGCAATATTTAGCAGGGGATATTTCTTTAAATCAGGCAAAAGAATTAATCGTTTTACATACACGGCAATTTGCTAAGCGACAGCGTACTTGGTTTCGAGCATATCCACAAATTGAGTGGTTTGATGCAGATAATTCTGATTTATTAAATCAAGTTTGGCAAAGAATAAATGAGTTTATCGGTTGCCCTAGCGCATGACAATTTTTTGCTCACGCCAAGACGCAAAGGTAAAAAGTTATTTGCGTCTTGATAAGTGTTTTAAATAATTCGTAATGACGCGACGCTCCTATGTCGCTCTAAGCGAAGCTATGCCGTAGGCTTTACGCTAACGCTATCGAGGACTCGCTACCGCTACGCTAACGTAATTCGTAATTAAAGAGTATCGGGATCAATGCCCATAGCTCGTAATCTTTGTGCGAGTAATTGGGTACGTTGTTCTGCCTGTTCGGCACGCTGGCGTTCCTGTTCGGCACGTTCATCTCCAGTTGACAAAACAGTATTATCTTGGTAGCACCAGCGCAACCAAGTATCTTGCCTGCCTTCAAATTCACCTTGCCACAGAGTTATACCCAAACCAACTTGTTCTAACCAAGTTTCCGAAGTTTCAAAGTAGCGTCTTCCCCTAAGTTCATAGACACGCAGTACTTTTTCTCCTAATTGCTGATTTGGGTCATATACGATATAGTAACTAGCGCGCATGTGTTCATAAATTTGCAGTTTTTTTCCTAGTTCATCACCTTCTTGATTAGAAACAATTTCGATGACAACTTCTGGAGGTTTGCCAAACCGCCAAACCATATAACAACGATTTTGTTTTGCCCACCAATTTTCAGGCGCTTGGACATCTAAGCTGAGAAAAATATCAGGCACAATTGCAGGCTGTTCGTCTGCATGATAAACACCAACATTAGCTGCTGCTAAAAATATCTGGTTTTTTAAAGAACTGTAAAGAGAACCAACTAACAGACGTTGTTGTTTTTCAGATGCAAAATTGTCCACAGGTGTATCGTCTTCGGTGACTAGCTGGTTGGCATCTGGTACATAGTAATCATCATCATTGATTAAAAGTTGCTCAACCATGATTTTATCCAGTATTTGAGGGCGTTATTTTTATATTAGTTTAAATTTATTTATTACTTGAGAGTCTGATTGAGTGGGAAATCAAAGGATGCGATCGCCTAGTCATGGCATAGTAGCAAAGTCGAGATAATGCGACAATAGTAATCACAATGATTAACCATACCTGTAACAAAACTATGACAGACGCAAACAAAAATTAATCCCTTACTTGTACTGGATTTCAGAAATTTGTGATCATCTACCTTAACTATAAAAAACTATGCTTACCCAAGATAAAAAACAACGCAACTGGCAACCAATAATTAAAGCATTCGAGGCTGTACTTGGCAAAAATGGTGTAGTGCAACGTCGTGAAGAATTAATTACTTACGAATGTGATGGTTTAACTAGCTATCGCCAACGTCCAGCTGTGGTGGTGTTACCTAGAACTACAGAACAAGTTGCCCAAGTGGTAAAAATATGCAACCAATATTCTGTCCCTTTCATCGCCCGTGGTTCTGGTACTGGCTTATCTGGCGGTGCGTTGCCATTAGAAGATTCTGTTTTAATTGTGACTTCCTTGATGCGGCAAATCCTGAATGTTGATTTGGACAATCAGCGTGTTATAGTCCAACCAGGAGTAATTAATAGTTGGGTAACACAAACTGTTAGTGGTGCTGGATTTTACTACGCACCCGACCCCTCTAGTCAGATTATTTGTTCTATTGGGGGCAACATTGCCGAAAATTCTGGTGGAGTACATTGTCTGAAATATGGTGTTACTACTAACCACGTTTTAGGATTGAAAATTGTCACACCTGAAGGAGAAATTGTTGATTTGGGTGGACAAATACCGGAAATGCCGGGTTATGACTTAACAGGTATTTTCGTAGGTTCTGAAGGGACTTTAGGTATTGCGACAGAAATTACTTTGCGAATTCTCAGAAGCGCAGAATCAATTTGCGTACTGTTGGCAGATTTTACTAGTATTGAAGCTGCTGGAGCGAGTGTTTCGGATATCATCAGCGCTGGGATTATTCCTGGTGGTATGGAAATGATGGATAACATTAGCATTAATGCTGTTGAAGATGTTGTTGCAACTAATTGTTATCCCCGCGATGCGACTGCGATTTTATTAGTAGAAATCGATGGCTTAGAAGTAGAAGTTGCCGTCAATAAACAACGTATTACTAAAATTTGTAAAGAAAATGGAGCGCGTAATATCACCAGTGCTAGTGATCCAGAAACTAGATTGAAATTGTGGAAAGGACGCAAAGCTGCGTTTGCAGCTGCGGGACATTTGAGTCCAGATTATTATGTGCAAGATGGTGTTATTCCTCGGACTCAATTACCTTATGTTCTGCAAGAAATTGAAAATCTCAGTCAAAAATATGGTTATGCGATCGCTAATGTTTTTCATGCTGGCGATGGCAATCTTCACCCCCTAATTCTTTTTGACAATTCTGTACCTGGGGCATTAGAAAAAGTCGAAGAAGTTGGTGGAGAAATTCTCAAACTTTGTGTAAAAGTCGGTGGCAGTATTTCTGGTGAACACGGCATTGGTGCCGATAAAAAGTGCTACATGCCAAATATGTTTAGCCCTGCTGATTTAGAAACTATGCAATGGGTGCGGCAAGTATTTAATCCCAAAGGTTTGGCAAACCCAGAAAAGATATTTCCTACTCCACGGACTTGTGGTGAATCAGCAAATGCATTAAGTGTCAAGCAGTTTGAAGGAGTAGAAAGATTTTAAGCAATAAAAATGCCAGATAAGTAGAGACGCGCCATGGCATGTTTCTACTTATCAAAACCTATTGGTCTAAATAGTGGTATCGCGGCGATCAATAATAGTTACTGGTGAGTTATTTTCAGCTGTCCTAGCAGGGTTATTGTGATTAATTTCAGCAGCATTGGGTGAGTCAAAAATACTAAACTGCTGAATATCCCGATTTCTCAAAATAGTTTCAGCACGTCGTACTTCTTCATTGGTACCTTTGATAATTACTAAATAATCACCACGGGATAATCCCTCATTGTAAACTCTGGCTTGTTCTTCAGACATTTCTAAACCCGTCAGCCCACCCAACAACCCACCAGCCGCTGCGCCAATACCGGCACCAGCAGCGGTTGTAGCCAGGGTAGAGGCTATTTCACCAGCGAATAGTATCGGCCCTACACCAGGAATCGCTAAGGTACTTAAACCCACAATTAAACCAGTTATACCTCCTAATACAGTACCTGTAACGGCTCCAGTAGCAGCTTTTTCATCGGCTGGATTAGTGAACTCTGGTGAGGAAACATCACGATTCTTAGCAATTACAGAAACTCTATCCATCGGAAAACTAGCATCTTTGAGCGCGGAGAGTACATACTCTACATCACTACGTTGAGAAAATAAGCCAACTGCTCGCTGACGATCGCTCACAACCATTTTTTTCGCCTTTGTTTAGAGAAAACAATCAAGAAAGCACAAAATAAATACTTTTCCTTCTTTACTATTTGCGTCTAAATTTGTTTAACTTTCATCGACCGCAGGTGTAAGCTATGTATCTATCGGTAGATGGTTTATGTGAGAAACTGGTTAGTAGAAATTGGAAATTGGGAATTAAGAGAACGCGAGGAGTGTAAATGAAAGTTTCTCCGCGTCCCCGCGTCTTCCCCCGATATCAGGGGAAATTGCCCCTAAAATGTTCGGTTCTACGCCTGTCACTAGTACACAAATAACTATAACCTCGTATTAGTAGCAAAATGCCTACCTTAAATGCTGTTAGTCGCTCTTCAATTAAGGGGTAAAAACCTGTGTACGAATGGATATTGCCAAGTTTGAGCGAAATTTTAGCTGAAAGTCAAGCAAGTGTGACTGAATGTTTACCTGTCAAAGCAGAGCGACAGTGGCGTGTAAGTCTGGCAGCTACAGAGCATCTGCTACTGAATACTTTAGCAACTGATTCAGCCGATACAACTCAGGGGTTAGTCTTAACTGCACCAGCACCATTATTTAGTCAGCCAGAACTAACTCAAAGTTTACAAACAGTAACTTTTACAGCCAAACCATTTAACCCGTTGGCACTGATGCCTTTTCAGATGCCAACAGCGATCGCTACAGCAGATGATATTCCCCAAGAGTCGGTACTGCCTTTACTACCTGCCGATCCTCTGGCGTCTGAACAGTTTTGCTTGGTGTTCACAAATAAATTTAGATTAGTGCTAGTTTTAGCAGAACACAAGAACGGTAAAAAAGTATTTTCATTTTCCTTTGAGCCGGAAGTAGTTCAGCAAGCATGGCGATCGCTTGGCGCACGCGTTATACTAACTAACCCAGAATATTTTGCTGAACTGGATACATTAATACAAAATTATTGTCCAGTAGCACCAGATTACCGTATAGTCATGCAGTTTAGCCGACTACTCCTTGAGGAAGTATCAGAGGACTGGGGACTAGGGACTGGGGATTGGGGACTAGGAAGAGGTAGAGCGGAAGGAAACAGGGAGCAGGGAGCAGAGAATTATGTTCTATCACCTACTACTGCTAGTTACTCTGTTTGTTCCCCAATTCTCCATGAGCTGAGCGAAGTTGTACCCCTACGGGGAAGCAAGCTACGTGAAGCGTCTGCGACAGGAGAAGCCCAATCCTCAGTACCCGATGTAGAATTACTCCAAGCTTTTGCTCACGAAGTTCGCACTCCTCTAACAACGATTCGGACTATGACTCGCCTACTCCTGAAACGAAGAGATTTGCCTGCAAATGTGATTAGTCGTTTAGAAATTATCGATCACGAGTGTACCGAGCAAATTGATCGCATGGAGTTGCTGTTTAAAGCGGCGGAACTGGAAACTAGCGCTGCTGTTAAATCTTCAAAAACTCAACTCACACCGATGTCTTTAGATCAAGTGTTGCAACAAAGCATTCCTCGTTGGCAGCAAGCAGCACAGCGGCGGAACCTGACGCTGGATGTTGTTTTACCTCAACAACTGCCCACGGTAGTGAGCAACCCCACTATGCTAGATCGGGTATTAACGGGTTTGATGGAGAATTTTACCCGCAGTTTACCCTCTGGTAGCCACATTCAAGTCCAGGTTATCCCAGCAGGCGATCAACTCAAGTTACAGTTATCGCCCCAGCCTCACTGCAAAGACACAAGCAAAACGTCCACATCTGCAACACCAATTCGCAAAGCCCTTGGTCAATTACTGATGTTCCAACCAGAAACAGGTACGATTAGTTTAAATATCTCTGCAACCAAGCATCTATTTCAAGCGATCGGTGGGAAGTTGATTGTACGTCAACGTCCACACAATGGTGAGGTATTAACTATTTTCCTACCTTTAGAAGTTAACAATTAAGTAATTCGTAATGACGCTCGAGGACTCGCTACCGCTGACGCTTGAGGACTCGCTAACGCTAACGTAATTCGTAATTAAATTTTGTAATGGGGATGGACTTTTGCAAGAAGTCTACTGACAGATTATTGCTTTGAAATGAAGGTACAGATTTTGGTGAGTAAAACCACAGGCGATCGCCACCTCACTCTGTATCAACAAAACGACTAGTGGTAGTTTGGAGTTATCTACCATCGCTGACTTGTGTCGTTGGCTATTCTTGACAAGTTAGCTGTTCTTGAATTGAAGCACAACGAAATGTCAGCCACACGTCAGTCCTGGTCTAACCTTCAGCCTATGCCTGCTCAACGCTCTGCGCTTTCCCTACAACGAGAATTTACAGAGCAGGAGTATGAACTTATCTGCCGTGGCTTGATTCCAGAGCGTATGGAAGATAAGTGGTTTATCTTCGTTGAGGGGGATACCCTTTACATGCATCGAAGTTGGACAGGATATTGTATTTATCGACTCAGTTTCATCAGAGATGACACAATATACGTAGTAGGCGATGCCTTCGTCAATCGCGATACCAGCCAGTATTCTGGAATTGACGATCGCTACGATGAAAGATTGGTGATGTTTCTCATTGATAGCTTGCTGCTTGGAGAACACTCCCCGTTACCGATCACGGCTCATGTGCCAGCAGGCATTGCTACAGAACTGCATCTTCACCATGTTGTAGGGGCGGGGCAAAGAGCAGAAGAAATACCAAAGGAGATCACAATCTTGGGAATACTGGGGTGGTTGTGGCGGTGGCTGCTATGGCTCGTCAAGAACTGATTACTCAATAATTCGTAATTCGTAATTCATAATTCGTAATTAAAAAAGGAATCGCAAAATGTCCTCTTTATGTGAATGGTATGCTGTTGGCTTTGATGACAGTGCGATCGCGTTGCAAGTGAATCCACCAAACGGTATCGCTTGGCAAGAGACGATTCAATGGGAGCGAATTATCCGGGTCTGCTTTCAGACTGGAGACTGGTCAGAGTCGGATGTCATTTATATCTTCACAGACGAGCGACCAGAAAGTTATGTCATTCCAACTGAAGCCCAGGGTGGACAAGCATTATGGTACAAAATCCTAGAGCGAAAGTTATTTGATGCCGAACTGGCTATTGAGGCAGCGACAACGACAAACGAGCTGTTTTGTTATCCACTTTTCACATTACCCACGTTAGAGAATCGCTAAGGCATCAAGTAAAAATAAGTAGTGCGAGCATCTTGCTCGCGCGGGCAAGATGCCCGCACTACAAATATTAAATTGTTCAACTTATTTTTACACGAATCCTAAGCGAGTAAAACCAGGGAGATGACTATGAATCCTGATCAAAGGCTTTCTGACATCCGTTACGACCTCAAGACTGCACTGGATAGCGAGGAAGAATATCTCGAAGAGGGTGCGATGGGTACTTATTGGCCGAAGTCATACGCTACGTATGCAGCCGAACAACTCAAAAGTTTGTTCAAAGCTTCTGAGCCAACCACCGCAGAAATTGCTTGTTGTGTGGAAGCGATCTCTGATCCTGAACGAATCAGCAAAGGCAGATCTAAAAAATTGCTGCTCCAGCTTGGAGAACAAAGCCGCCCCATTCTCGATGCACTTGCCAATTCAACCGACCCTCAACTCCGCATTTTTGCCGTCGAAACTGCCAATACATCCGTCAATCCGTCATACTTCAATCCTCTGTACTGGGGTATAAATTTAGAGCAGCAGCTACTCAACGACCCAGACGAAAATGTCCGAATTGCCACAATCTTAGCTTTGAAGCCGGCGATCGCTCATAATGCCAGATATATACAAATGAGTCTTCAAAAACGTATCAACAATGGGATGACCAATTTATTTCACCAGCTTCTTGCTCGACTGAATGATACTTCAGCAAAGGTGCGTACCGCAGCAGCAGAAGTTCTGTGTGTTTGGAAAACTGCTATATAAACCCTAAAAAAGTCTAGACATTTACAGGACTTACTTCAATGGGAGCATGGGAGCGGTTATCCCTCAGTAAGCTTTCACGATCAAGCCATATCAACTTAGAACAACCTCCACAATGGTTGTGTTGCGTTCTTAGAGGTTGTTTGAAAAGTCTAAATTAATACTAACCCCGGCGATTAGAAATCGCGACTATACAGACAAAACCCACCTCCGTGTTTTCTACGGAGGTGGACTTCGCTTGTGTAGTAGCGAATTATATTCACCCAAAACTTTTAAAACATCCTCTTAATTACGAATTACGTTAGCGTTAGCGTTAGCGAAGCGGTAGCGAGTCCTCGAGCGTCAGCGGTAGCGAGGTACGAGCGTCATTACGAATTACGAATTACGAATTATTCATTGTCGCTCCTTGAGTGTCTTTAATACTTGGCAATTGCACTGTAAAACTAGAGCCTTCATGTAGTTTACTCTTAACAAAAATAGAACCACCACAACGTAAAAGTACCTGCTGTACTATGGTTAATCCCAAGCCAGCACCGCCATGATCTTCTGTTACACCTGTACGTACTCGGTAAAAGCGGTCAAAAATTTTGGGAATTTCGTTTTCGGCAATGCCTATGCCCGTGTCGCGAAATTCCAATTGAACATAATCGCCATGAACGCGGGCACGCACCCATACTTGACCACCGTTAGGGGTAAATTTAATACTGTTGTGCAATAAATTAATGACAATTTGCCGCAGTCCGCCACTGATACACTGAACGGCAGGAAGTTCTGTGGGTACAGTGTAGGCTAGCATAATTCCTTTTTCTTGAGCTACAGGTTGGTAAGTGCTGACTACTCCAGGTACAATATCGCAAAGACGTACTGACTCTAAGGTTGTCTCATCTAAACTACGCTCTAACTGTACTAAATCCAATAAACCCGTAATCAAAGAATTTTGGCGATCGCACTGAGTATTTAGCATCTGTAAATAACGCTGTCGCTGTGGGGGTTTAAGATTAGGAGAATTCAACAACGAGAGCGCTGTCTTCATGTGGGTTATGGGTGTACGCAGTTCCTGACAGACATTTTTTAAGTACTCATCTTTGATTTGCTCTTTATTTTGTAAGTCTTGATTTTTTTGCTCCAATTTAGTAATCCGTGCGGTCATGATTTGACGATTAATTTCGTCTTGTCGCTGGAGTTGTTTTGCTAACAATTGAGTTATTAATGCTGGTTCTGGCGCACTAGGGCAAATAAAATCAGCAGGTACGATTGGGGATGCCGCTGGTACAGTTGCTTGTTGCATACCATTTAGTACTTGCTGAATTATTCTGCCATCAACGGTCGTAAGCATCAGCAATTTTTGGGTTTGATTATTTCCCTCTTCAACGGGTTGGTTTTTATTTTTTTTCGACGGCCGATGAGCTAAAATTAAACTGCTAAATTGTGGCGACAACACCATCAAAAAGTATTCCCGCTGTAATTGACTTTGTTGTGGTAAAAGAATGTGGACATAAGGAAGAGATGAAGGGGATAAAGCAGATGAGGAAGTATTTTCTTCCCTTGCTTGTTGATCCTCTACCGCTTCCTTATCTTCCTCTTTCTGAGTTTCTTCAACTTGACAACTATAAATCAGGCTAGACACACCAACTGAGAGTTTATAGCGTGTTAGTTCTGATTGCCAAATTTTTTCTGGTGGTAGCTTCACCCACAAAGTTGCTGCAATCTGCTGTTCAATGAGTAAATCAATATGAACTCTCAGCAGCGATAGCAGAGTAGGAAGACTGACAGACAGTGGTTGAGGAGGCGCTTGCACTCCCAAAGCCAACTGATAAATTGACAGATCCTTAGCCAGAGTAAAATTCATGATTCCAGCAAAATAAGGAACATAGAGAAGGATGAAGCAAGAAAGGTGCTGATTTAGATTTTCACCTGTATGTGTGTATTTTTTCCAAAATATCCATGTAAATACACATGGGGAATTGGGAATGGGGAATTGGGAATAGTCATTTGTCATTGTTTATTCTCCGCGTCCCCGCGTCCCCGCGTCCCCCTCATTTTTGAATTTTGAATTGTTACCCCCTCACTCCTAACCCTTAGCCTGTAGGGCATCACGCGCATGTTCTCGGTCGTCGAAGTGGATTTTTTCGGTACCAAGAATTTGGTAGTCTTCGTGACCTTTGCCGGCAAGTAATACGCCATCACCGGGTTGTGCTTGGAGGATGGCGGTACGAATGGCGGTAGCGCGATCGCCGATCACAATCGGCTGTATTGTTGTGGGTATTCCTGCTAAAATGTCCTCTAAAATTCGTTCTGGGTTTTCTGTGCGGGGATTATCTGATGTGACAACTGCTACATCAGCTAATTCGGCGGCGATTTTACCCATTTTCGGGCGTTTGGTGCGATCGCGATCGCCACCACACCCAAACACGCAGATCATCCTACCAGGAATAAACGGACGTGCAGCTTTGAGCAAGTTCTCCAAACTATCCGGGGTATGAGCATAATCTACAATCACGCTGATATTTTGCTCAGAACTAATTTGTACCCGTTCCATGCGTCCGGGAACTCCCGGAAACTCAGGTATCACAGATGCTACTAACTGCAAATCTAGCCCTAAGTGTAAAACTGCTCCTACCGCCGCTAAGAGATTTTCTAGATTATACTGCCCTACCAGGGGTGAGCGAAAAGCTACATCACCTTTTGGTGTATGCAATTTACCGCTGACACCATGAGGTTGATAATTCAAGTCACTCATCCATAAATCAGCACTGGCATCATTGACGCTGTAACTCCAAACCCGTTCTGAATCTAAAGATGCAATCAATCGCTTGCCGTAAGAGTCATCAGCATTAATGATTGCCCGTCCTTTAAGATAGTCAGGACTAAACAACAGCGCTTTGGCATGAAAATAATCTTCCATGTTGTGGTGATAATCCAAATGGTCTTGGGTGAGATTGCTAAACACCCCCACCTCAAACTCACATCCGAAAATTCGGCCCTGTGCCAAAGCATGAGAACTGACTTCCATCACCCCAAACTCACAACCAGCACTCACAGCCTCCGCTAGTTGCTGTTGTAGTTCCACAGCAAACGGCGTAGTGTGAATAGCAGTTTGTTCAAAACCAGCCCAACGAGTATAAAGAGTTCCCATCAAAGCTGTAGATTGATTGGCTTTGTTAAGCAGAAATTCAATTAAGTGAGTAGTTGTAGTTTTGCCATTAGTTCCAGTTACCCCCACCAGTTGGAGTTTTCGCCCTGGATAATCGTAAAAAGCAGATGCAATCTGGGCACAAGCTTTAGTCATGTTACTGGCGCTGACCACAACAGCCTCAGATGTGGGAGGATGTTTTTGGATGGCATCAGGAGAAACGATCGCCGCTACAGCACCGGATGCGATCGCACTTTGCCAAAATTCTCCACCATCTACCCGTGTTCCTGGCATCCCAATAAATAAATCTCCCACACCACAAGCATGGGAATTCGTCTTCAAACCCTTAACTTCCGTATCTGCCAAAGCCAACTGGTTAGGCAATTGCTCAACACTGTCTACTACTGCTAGTAATTCCCGCAATTTCATCTTGTGAACCTCGTCACACGCTTCTCTTGCGCCTATTCTGCATTATTTTTTTATTCTTGGATATATTTACATAGCATTTGCTCCAACTGTTGCACGCTAGCACGCGGAGAAGGACGCGGCAAAAGTATTTCCCTCACCTCCTCCTTGGCGTCCTCCGTGCCTTGGTGAGTCCAGCCCCCGTCTTGGCGGTTTCCGTCACGATAGCGCAGCGTTAGCGAGTCATCGAGCGTCTGGGGGACTGGTGTTAGCGTAGCGTTAGCGACCTTAGGAGCGTCACCCGTTCGCGTAGCGTCTCCGACAGGAGAAGGGCGGTTCGATAAATAAACTACAGGCACCTCATACTGATACATTTGAAACCAATCTTCACGAGTCGTAATATCTCTAACTTCTAACCCTAGAGACTCAAAACTTCCCATCTCAATAATTTTTTCTAGCTTTTCCTGCAACCCTTCGCACAAATGACATCCAGGTTTACTGTATAAAATTAACTGCATTTTCTCAAGACCAATACTGCCATGTTCAAAAGACCTAATACATATCATCCTTGCAAGTCATAATAATATGCATAATTCTAGTTATAAGGTTGCTAATTTTAAATTGGAGCGAAGCGACCATGACTCAAGTTAAATCTCAAATCACGCTACAAGAATTTCTTGCCCTACCAGACGGGGATATCACCTACGAATTAGTCGATGGCCAGCTCAAACCCAAAATGGCACCAAAAAGATTTCATTCCAGGCTAATAGGCACAATTTATACACTTGTAACACCGTGGGCGCAAAATCGCGGTGAAGTTGGTATCGAGTGGGCAGTCACTTCAAAACGTAAAGGTCGAGATTGGGTACCAGTGCCAGATTTACTTTATGTTTCCTACTCTCGATTCAAGAGTGATGTCATTGAGGACGAAGCTTGTTCGATACCTCCAGACTTAGTGATTAAAATTATCTCTTTTGATCAAAGCTTCGGAGAAATGAGCGCCAAAGCCACAGACTATCTCAATGCAGGCGTAATGAGAGTTTGGGTTGTAGATCCAAAATCTAAAACAGTGACTATTTTTTATCCTGATGCACCACCTCAAACAAAAAGTGATGTAGATAGTTTAGAAGATTCCTTACTTGAAGGATTGCAAATTACACCACAACAAATTTTTCAACAAGCAGGAATTCCTTAACAAGGCTGATTTTATTTTCTGATTATAGGAGCGATCGCCTGATGTATCTTTTGTAAAGGCTGACCGATTGAAGAAGACCAAACGCAACTTTGTAGAGATGGTTCCCGACTTAATGGTTAAGGTTAAATCTAAAACAGACAGAATCAAACCACTTGAAGAAAAGATTCAGCTATTCTTGCAACTTGGGTCTGTAGTCGGTATGCTGATTGACCCTGATAAATTGACAGTTACGGTTTATCGGTTAAGCAATATTGCAGAATGGCGACACACTTGCATTACCTGACTTGCTACCAGGTTGGGAACTGGCAGTATTAGAACTATGGCCACCTGAATTTGAATAAGTTACTCTGACAATGAAATTGCAAATTTAGCCCTTGGTGTTGATCAGGGGCTTAGTTATGTTTGTGACATTTTTGAGTGCAATAATTTTGGATTATACAATCTTTTATTGTTTCGGTAATTACGTAGATAAACATAAGCTAGAAAGATTTTTTACCGGGGTGATAGGTCAGCATTAGAGAGTGGGTAAGTTACATCTAGAACTCAGCAAGTCACTTTTACATCCCGAATTTACCGGAGAGACCCATCATGCTTAAGCCAGAATTACAAGCCAAATTTCTAAATCACCTCAGCAATCGTAAGAATAAGAACGAAGAAGGTTTTACACTAATTGAACTACTGGTTGTAGTAATTATTATCGGTGTATTAGCTGCGATCGCGCTGCCTTCACTATTAGGTCAAGTTAACAAAGCCAAGCAATCAGAAGCAAGAAACTACACTGGTACAGCTAACCGTTCTCAACAAGCCTTCTTCCTAGAATATCAAAGGTTTGCCACTGACCTTTCTGAATTACAAGTAGGAATTAAAACACCATCTGATAATTACACTTATGATATCAAAACTGCTAATGGCAGTGGTAGTGTCGCTAGTGTTGCACAATTTAGAGGAATAGCTAGTAAAGCTGCACTTAAATCTTATTATGGATTAGTAGGTACGCAACTAGGAGATAGTGCTACTTCTGAGGCATTAACAGTAGCAATAGCTTGTGAGTCGAAAGCTCCTTCTCAGTCTGTAGATCCAATCAGTACATTTTCTTCAGTTTGTGACTCGACAGGTTATGTTTCTCTGTCTAGGTAAAAAAATACAAGAGTTTTGCTGCTCATAAGTGTGAGCAGCATCGCATCAAAAGTTTTGTTTAATTGGGTAATGTTTTTAAACATTGCCCAATTTTTGCAATTTCCTGAAATTGAGATTATCTATCTGACAACTTTCTCACATCTCCCTAATATTTGAAATTTAACTATGCTCTCTTTAACCTCCTCAAGCCAATGGCATCTGCGTACTGAAAAATATTTACTAGCAGGAAATTACAACCAAGCTGCTAGTCTTTATGAAGAAGCAATTACCATAGAGCCTGATGTTAAATCATACTATTGGTATTTAGGATTAATGTTACTCTTGCAAGGGCAAGATGTAGAAGCCCAAACAACTTGGTTAATGGCAATAATGGCAGGAGAGCCAGAACAAGTTGAAGTTTGGAATACCGAATTAGTTGAGGTTTTACAAACAGAAGCTCAACGCCAGGAAAAGTTAGAAGAATATTTTACAGCTGAGAAAATTCGCCAAAATATTAAAGAAATTTTTCCTCAAGATATTCACAATCTATTGCATCTACTACAACTAGCTATCAAGTTAGAAATTTATACAGGTCAAAATTTACAAGAACTAGGGATAATTGAAATTCTCAAATCTGAGTCAAGGGTCGAAGTTAACTTAAAACTTTTGATGGAAGCTCTGAATACCGTTTTAGATTATGCACCAGCTCATCCCTCAACCCTAGATTTTGTCGAAGCTTGTTTACCATATTGCAAAAACAACACACAAGCTTTACTAATTACTTTATTGCCTGCTGCCTTAGAAATTGGTTATTCTCAAAAGCAATTTGGTATTGCAGTACAGTTATGTGAGCTTTATTTAAAAATAAGTCCTCAGAATACAGAAGTTATCGGTCATTTAGCTAGTTTTTATCAAAATGCGGCTGAATATGAAAAAGGTATAGAAACTGCTAAATTATTCTTTTCACTAGTACAGGAATTAGCTGATCAAGTTTTTGCTAATCGTCAAATTCTCCGTGGATTAATGACAGCAGGTGGACATTGGGAAGAATCTTGCTCTGTGCATAAAAAGCAAGAATCATTGGTAAAATTGCTCATAGATGAAAAATCTACACAACTTGATACAGCTAAAATATCCAGATTATTTAATGCTAATTTCTTCACTCCATATATTGAGGACGACCCTTTAAAAAACCGTAGTATTCAAAATCAGTTAATGCAGCTTTGCCAAGCAAATATAGTTCAGAATGAACAAGAAACAATAAATCGATATTTTCAAGGTAATTTAGAAAGAAAAAAACACATTAAGTCGGCAAAACAATTAAAGATAGGATATCTATCACATTGCTTGAGGAGTCATTCTGTAGGTTGGCTAGCGCGATGGTTATTTCAGCATCATGACCGAGATAAATTTCAAGTTAATGGTTATTTTATTAATACCAATCCGGTCTGCGACCCTTTGCATGAATGGTATCTTACCAAAGTTGATAAGATTTACAAATCAAATGAGTCTTTGCAACTTGCTGAAGAAATTTATCAGGATGAAATTGATATTTTAATTGATTTGGATAGTATTACTCTAGATACTACCTGTGATGTTATATCTCTCAAACCTGCACCTGTTCAAGTTACTTGGTTGGGTTGGGATGCTTCAGGAATTCCAGCAGTAGATTATTTTATTGCTGACCCCTATGTTTTACCAGACTCAGCGCCAGAATACTACAAAGAAAAAATTTGGCGTTTACCTCAAACCTATATAGGTGTAGATGGTTTTGAAGTGAGTGTGCCTACAGTCCGTCGTGATCAATTAGATATTCCTGATGATGCAGTAGTCTATTTCTGTGGACAAAGAGGCTTTAAGCGACACCCAGATATTACCAGACTGCAATTGAAGATTCTTAAAGAGGTTCCTAATAGCTACTTATTAATTAAAGGAATATCTGACGAAGAATCTATTAAAAACTTTTTTGAAGAATTAACAGAAGAAGAAGGTATAAATTATTCAAAACTGCGATTTCTTCCCATCGTTATGTCTGAATCAATTCACCGAGCTAATTTAGGTATTGTCGATATAGTATTAGATACCTATCCCTACAATGGAGCTACAACAACCCTAGAAACATTGTGGATGTGTATTCCTATGGTGACGCGAGTAGGCGAACAATTCGCTGCGCGTAATAGCTACACCATGATGATGAATGCAGGCGTTACAGAAGGCATTGCTTGGACAGATGAAGAATATGTAGAATGGGGTGTGCGTTTAGGGAAAAATGCTGCTTTAAGACAACAAGTGGCTTTTAAGCTAAAAGCATCGCGGCAAACTGCGCCTTTATGGAATGGCAAACAATTTACTCGTGAAATGGAGAACGCTTACGAGCAAATGTGGCATAAGTATATTAGTGACAGTTAAAAATGAATATGGAGAAACAGAAATGTTTTTTAGGAAAGGGATAAGACTTAGCTTGTTTACTTGCAGAAGTAAGGTAATGTGTCAGCAGAAAGCATCGTAATATAAAAATAAGAAATATAATTATGGCTAGATATGTCTGCTAAAGATATTTTCCATGAAGTTGTTAAAACAGCTTTACGGAAGGATGGTTGGTATATTACTCATGACCCACTCTCAATTAGCGTAGGTGGCGTGAATGTATCTATTGATTTAGCGGCAGAAAGACTGATTGCGGCAGAACGGGAAGGAGAAAAAATTGCTGTTGAAGTTAAAAGTTTTTTGGAGAATTCATCTGCAATCTCAGAATTTCATACAGCATTAGGACAGTTTATCAACTATAGAGGTGCATTAAAACGACGACAGCCAGAGCGTGTTTTATATTTAGCAGTACCTTTAACAACTTACAAAACATTTTTTCAACTTGATTTTCCTCAAGCCATGCTCGAAGAGAATACAGTCAAAATGATTATTTATGATATAGAACAAGAGGTAATTGTCAAATGGAGAAATTAGCTCGATATCGCCAGATTATACAGCAGATATTAAAGGAATATACTAAGCAAAAACCCGCTAATGGAAATATAGAAGTTGAAAATATTTTTGACACAGAACGTGACCATTATCAAATAGTCCATGTAGGCTGGGAGGGACAGGATTGGGTACATAGTTGTATCATCCATATAGATATTAAAGGTGAAAAAGTTTGGCTCCAATGGAATGGCACAGAGGATGATGTTGCAGCAGATTTAGTTAATATGGGAGTACCTAAAGAAGATATTGTGCTAGGTTTTCAGTCTCCTTTTATGAGGAAATTTACAGAATATGCAGTGGGTTAATTTCAGATAATTTGTAAGTCTAAAGTAAAATCAACTAATAGGTCTTCTCCAGATAAACTTGTTGGAGACTCTAATACTTCTTTTAGTTGTCCTTGTCAATAAATTTCGACAAGACGTGTTTTTCTGTCTATAAGCCAACCTAGCTTGACTTCAGCATTCATACAGTTTGACGATATTGTTAAAGTTAATAGTGATAGCAGTCACGACAATAGAAGATATAAATGTGATCTTAAGATAGTAGCAATTATAGCTATGGTTTTATTGTGGCGATCGCTCATTACTATCTTACTGCAAGCGATAACTGCTTACTCAAGTTCAAAAAACTATATTATCCCTAACTTAGCTAAAACTATCTATTTTGTAGGCTGTTAGATGTTCAGCTTTTAAGTGAGCAATTATTTCTTTATTTTCAATTGCTAAAATAATTCGAGCATCGATTTTTGGTAAAATAATTTTCCATTGCTTCTCAGTTATCTGTCCTAGCAGAGATATTTGTGGGCCCTCTGTGATGTCTATATCTTCTTCCATTATCAAACTCATGGTTAAAGAAGACAAAAGCAAATTAGCTTCCTCTTCTGAAATATTGTGTATATCTATTAGAAGAGTTGTATGATTTTTATTTGGATGCGTAGCAAGAGTGGAAATCACGCTTGCTAGCTCTTGATATAGTAAATCTTCTGGCTGTGACCAGTCAGGGAAAATAATTAAATTAGTATTTCCTAAGCATAAATTTGGACTTAGGGAATCTATAAGATAGTTATTAAATATTTCTTGAAATAAGCTGCCTATTTTATCTGAGTAAGAACGGCTATCTAGAAAACTAGGATTACCCTGCATTTTATCTTTGATTTCGGCGCTCTTTTGTTGACGTAGCTCAGGGTTAGTACCAAGTGCGATCGCAAGTTTAATATAATCTTCTTCATTATTGGTAATTAAATCATATCTACCAAGCTCTCGTAAAAGTGATGCTCCTTTGCGAGAACGAGAAGTTTCTGTTTCCATTACCACCGTTGGTAAACCTACTTCTAAAGGATCTACCAGCGAAGTCATACCAGAATAAGGATAAGAATCTAAGTAGATATCGCTCAGTTTCAAATGTTCTTTAACATCTTCACGATTTGGTACTGGTTCAAGAATAAGCAACCTATCTTCATTAAGACCATATTGAGCAAAAGTATTAAGTATACGCTTACGAAATGCAATGCAGGGATAGGATGATGACCAATTAGGATTAAACGGATAAAGTAACAATAAAGAATTAGGTACACTAGCGATTATCTTTGCCCAAGTTACTTCTTGCTCTGGGATTATTTTGTAGTAATTAGCTCCCGAAGCATAAACTATTATATTATCATTAATTCCTAAACTTTGTCGACAAATATTTTTTGTAGCAAGTATTTGTTTTTCGGTTGCAAAATTAAAGCATTGGGGAGGACTATCTAATGTAATTAATTTTTCCGTGTAATGCTGTTGTGCATTACCTTCAATTTCAGAAAGCTTACTCGAAATATAATAATCTATGTGACGCATACCTGTTGTTACAGGCGAATTAGCATCAACTATCTGGATTCGAGCTAGCCTGTGCAAGGAAAGCAAAGTAATTTGATGAGTGACTGCGGTAATGTTTGTAGCAATAAACAGGATATCAAGGTCTACTTCTCGGATAGCTTGCACTTGAGCTATTAAATCTGCTGACAATTTAATAACGGTGTCAGCATGACCAACACAATACCGTTCTAAACGATGATTAGTCATGATAAATGTAAAAAACACTACCTCAAATAAATCTCTATTTAAATGTTCATACACAGACAAAGCAGCAAAAGTTTCCGTCTGTGGCAAAAAATGGCTAGCAAGAATTCCTACCTTAATTTTCGTTCTTTCAGGCGATCTTTCTGAAAAAGAATACTCAATATTATTAATAGTTTGTCGTAAGTATGATTCTATAATGTCTGCACGTTTAGTATAAATATCTTTGACATTTTCTTGATTAAAATATAAAGGAATAAAATTAGCTATTTGGGTAAAACATTCAGCAACATTACGCCACAATTCAACATGAGTATTATTGATAATATTCGTATGTAGATAGTTAATCCAATCTTCCATATACTTATAGTAACTATCTACTTCACCTCTCTCCTGAAAATAAAGAGGAGATTTTAAATTAAATTCGAGATAATCGTATAGTAGCCAGTTAGGAATTTGAGTCAAATCATACACTGGCGGTAACTGGTGAGGACGACAATATAGCATTGCTACTAACAGATATTGAATTGCATTCGATTCATCAAATCCTTTAGCAACTTTGGCTAATACTTCAGTAACAAAGCTTTGCTCGCTTTTTGTTAGTGATTCATACTTAATTCCAGTATTAAGTATTGCTTTGTAAGCTTCACCATATTTTGTCACATATAGCTTTTCAATCTGATTTTTTTCTGTAATTAGCAATATTTCAGCCATTTGCCTTCTTAAAGAACCTAATTCCTCTAGGTCAGATTGGGAAGTTTTGTTATTGTGATATTTTTCTAAAAGATTATTTAAATTATTAATTAATTGATAAGTTGTGATAAAATTATCTATTTTTACTTCTTCTATTAAAATATTTGATTTAGTTTCACTCTCAATAATCTGTTTCCAATTTGTTATTGCCTGTTTATTTTCGTATTCTAAAATAATTCTTGCTGTGAGCTTAGATAGTAAGGCTATCCACTGAATACTAGATAAAGAGCCTAATAAAGAAATTTCTAATCCTTCATTAATATCTATATCTTCTTGCATCAGCAAATTCATAGTTACACTAGATAGCAAGATTGCAGCGTCCTCGCTATTAGTATCGCTTGTATCGATAATTAATGTAATTTTTTGTTCATTTGAAGATGCTGCTAATTTTTTAATTACTTCTTGCAAATCTAAACTAATTAACTCTTCTGACTGTGACCAATCTGGGAAAATAATTAAATTAATCTCATTTAAATTTAGATATAGTATAGAAGCATCAATGAGAGTAGCACTTACAGTATTAGCCATTACTGACCAAGAAAACTTTTTCGCTTGTGCTAAACCCGCAGAAATTAATGATTGACGAACATTTGGTTTTTGTACTTCGCACAGTGCATTTGCTAGCCCATTTACATCATTATGATTGATATATATAGCTGCTTCGCCAGCTACTTCTGGAATTGAAGAATTAGGACAAGTAATTACAGGGCAGCCACAAGCCATTGCTTCAATTAAAGGCATTCCAAAACCTTCATATATAGAAGGATAAACTAGTGCAATAGCACCAGAGTAAGCTATTGCTAATTCTTCATCACTGAGTTGTAGTGTATGAACAGTACTGTCTGATGTGTAAGTTCTCACTTCAGGTGTTAATATACTACTACTTCCTGTTAAGATAATCTCAAACCCATAGCTGTTAGCAAGTTGTGCAAAAGCTTGGAAGAATAAAATAATATTTTTATTACGACCGCTAGTACCAACTAATAAGAAGTAAGGTTTAGTGATACCATACTTATTTTTGAAAGCATTAATAGTTGAAGTGTTAGCAGGTGACAGTGAGCTTTTAACTCCACAATAGGCTCTAGTTATAGATTCTATAGGTATGTGAGTAAAACATTTTGCTAGGTCACATGCCGTATTTTCTGATACTGCTATATAAGCAGATGCATGTTTAATACCATAATGTTTTGCTTGCCACATGGGATTACTTATATCCCATCCTAAGACTTCTGGAATCATGTCATGAGCCATGAACACAGAAGGCGTTGTAATTGGGGTAGTGTAATAAGAAGAAATAAATACATCTGCATCTTCTTCATCACATACTTTCTGTAATATTGCTCGATCAGCATCAAGGTTACTGTAATCATAAGTTGGTACAGTACGGTATTTAATGCCAGGAACTTTGGGAGCAGTTCCAGCACGATCAAGTACGATAATATGCTTGCTAAATCCGTTTTTCGCCCATTCTTCTAATAAGGATGTCCAGACGCGCGCAATACCACTTTGGTAAAGCTGAAAGAACACCCCGTCAATAATAATTATTGGTGATAATTGTTCTTGTTTGGTAATAGTATTATTTTTTAAAGGTGCATTAGCTATTTTTTTGAGAAACCCATTTGTACACCAAGTAAGATTATATCCAAAGAAGTCACAAAAGTTTCCGTCAATTTCGTATTCATCTGGATGAGCTGATAAAAACTCTTTTAAAGCCATATGTGGCCCACTATTATATCCAGAATCTTGTGTTAAATCAGATATAATTCCATCTTCAATTACAATATATTCTCCCGTTTTAATATACGGATGAAAAAACTCTAATACATGACGACTGGTTTCATAAACATGGTCTGCATCTTCTATCACAAGTAGAGGACGTGGTAATGAATTTATGAAATCTGGTGTGAGTATGTCTGATAATACTCGACCATTACCTTCCATATAAGTCACACGAGAATGTTTAACTGAAGTAACTTTGACTATATCAATAGAATAAATGTGACCATCAATACTAAAATTATTGAGCATATCTCCAAACCATAAGGCACTTCCACCATCTTTAGAACCAATTTCAATAATTGTGCGTGGTTTTAACTTCCAAAATAAGAGTGGATATAGTGCAAAATCGAAAGGGTTTTTAATCATTGGTACCCCTCGATAGGAATAGTTATGACCAGCATGTTGAATCGACAGCATCGTTTCACGTGGAAGAGTTGTGTGCCACGGACGTTGATGTGTCGGGATTTTAGTTGTAACTGGTTTAGAAAGTACACTGGCTAAAACTTTGTACTGTTCTTGGGCTTGGTGATTTGTTGGGTTTAGTTCTAGTTCAGCTTTTATTGCTTCAAATCCTTCTTCATTTCTGCCTACATTACATAAACAAATACACCTGATATAATGCATTCCTGGTACATAGATGCCCTGTCTTGCAGATTTCTCAGCCATTCGTAATGCTTCGACTATTTTACCGCCGTTGAACAAAGCGATCGCTTCTTGCAGCATTGCCTGTACTTGTTGAAAATCTACTACCTGATTTGATAAACCACTCACGTGATAGTTTTGCAGATGCTTTGGTAAATTCCAATTAACTTTTGGATCGGGCTGGTGTTGCACTGGCTCAATATTTCCGCGCCAAGCAACTCCCATAATTTGCATAGTTTGGTAGACCATTGTATTCCACCCTTTTTGCTTTAGATAGTCTAAACCTTGAGCAACATCAGGGGAATTCAAATCATGAAATAAAATTAAAGCATCTGCTTCTGCTAATTGTTCACAAACAATTGCGTCATTGAGTGGCCCTGGTGCTTCATGATTACCATCAATAAAAATTAAAGACCACTTACGTTGTAATTGTTTGGCTAGCTCACCCACTTTTTGTGGGCTATAACCAGCAACAAGATTCACTGAGTTGAGAACACCAGCAGTTTTTAAAGAATTACTTACACTTTCATAAATATTTTCTGTAGCTAGTAAAGGATCAATTACATCTAATTCAACTCCAGCCAGAGCCATATGACAAGCAGACCAACCAAGCCAACAACCAACTTCTAATGCTGTTTTGCCCTTGAATTTAAGAGCAGTGTTGTAAAGAATATGAGCTTCATCTCGACTGAGAAATCCAATACCTTGCTGTCTTTGATCGATGTACCAGTTATGAGGAACTTCACGACGTAGATAAGGCCAACTAGAAATATTTGTATCTCCTACAATCATGTTAGGAAAAGATTGGTCTGGTTGAATGATTTCAAACCCAGGTGAAACATAATCTCCATTTGGTAGTAAAGCATGTTCAATCACTACCATTGTTTGTTTAATCATCCGTTCTTCCCTAAACATGTTTTCTGCTCTTTGCTTGCAATCTTCCCCAATAGACAGACGTAACTGAGGATTGTTTACCCACTCTTCAATGGTTTCTACTAATTCTTTAACTGTGGCTTGTGGATTAAGCTTAGGGTCGGGAAGTAACTTGCCAGTCTCTCCTAATTCTTCAGGAATTCCACTGACTGCTGAAGCAATGACTGGTAATCCTTTTGCCATTGCTTCCATAACACATAAAGGCATACCTTCTAACATAGAAGGAAACACAAAAATATCAGCAGCATTCAACAAATCTAAAATATCAGAACGCTGTCCTAAAAAAATCACTTTTTGACTAATTTCTAATTGCTCAATAGCTTTTTGTAATTCCGTTTCTAGTTGAGGTTCAAAAATTCCAGCACCTGCCCAAACAAAGTAAAGTTTAGACCACACGGGACTAAACATAAGTTGCCGGATTGCTTCTAATTGATATTGGTATCCTTTTCGCGATTCTATACGCGCGGAAGTAAAGCAAACTACAGCATCTGAAGGTATATTTAATGCTTGTCGCAAGCGTTCACGCACATGTGAATTATGTTCGGTGAAAAATTCATAAGGTCTGCCATTATAAATTACCTGACCTTTATCTTTAGGAAGGTTAAATATTTGATGTAATAATCTCAGATTTTCAGATGAAACTGCAATGACTGCCTTAGCTTCTATATATTGATACGATAACTCATCTAAGTATGCAGCGAAGCGCTCTGCTAGATATGGCTCGACAAGATGCTCAACAATAATGTATGGTATACCAAGCCTAAGCGCAATTTGCTTAACAGCTAAATTAGAGAAAGGATTAGAATTACTGCAAATAATTAGATCTGGTTTATTACCTGGTATTGAAAAAATATGTGGTAAATTATTTAAGGTATTTTTGTCCATCCATAGATGCTCAATACCTAAATCTTTTTGATGAGTAATTAACTTATCGTTAGATGCTAAAGGTTGTAGGCTAGTCACTCGATAGCTTGATTTTATCAATCCGTATAAAATTGAATTATTGTATTGTGCAACTCCACCAACGCCTGGATCATCTGTAGATAATAATATATATTGACTCATATTTACTAATTAGTTTTGATTAATTTAAATCAAATAACAATTTTATTTTTTGATGATAGTAAAATTTTATCGATCGCCTCCACTTTCTCCACTCTCTATCTTCTTCACCTGCTCCAAAACAACTTTGTAATCTTTCCTTTCAGGATGCAATTTCACCAATTTTTCTAAAAGCGGAATAGCACCCTTGCCATCCTTTAATTGCAACCGCAACAAAGACAGTTTTTCCAAAGCAAGTTGGTTTTCTGGTTCGCGTTGTAAAACTAACTCATAACCCCACATTTGTTGCTGCAACGAAGGGTCAACAGATGCGGCTGCTGACTTGGGACTGGGATTGTGAATCGCCCGTTGTATTGCTGGAACCGCTGCAAAGGCTGTGGAACCAACGAAAGACACTATTGACACGATCGCTAATATCTTTTTTTTCCGCTCAATCTGTTTATTGCGGGAAACTAGGTAATCATCCCCTGAACTAGCCATGTATTAATAATTGCTGCGTTAAATACTTAGGTATCAGCAATCCTCCCGTTTAGAGGATACCCACTTGTTTACCAAAAACTAACATCTAGTCCACAAATTTTTTACATGAACTTTAAAAAGAGACTGGAGACAGTTACTATCTCTGACTGCAACTTGGTATGAGAGGCATTTTTATTACGTCCCAAGAGGGCAATGAAGTATTAGACGCAGAAGCCCCTCGTATCAACACGAAGTAAGTTTGAAGTTTTATAAACGCCAAGAACGCCAAGAATTTGTAGAGTGTGTAAGTACTAAGCTAATCTTCATTCAAATTACATCTCTGTGTCCCCGTGTCCTATTCTTTGTGGTGATGAAATCTGATTCCTAAGAAAATATCATAAACAAACTCAAAGAAGTCTTTTCTTTCTAGTAATCCTGAAGTCTGATAACAGCCTTTTTCATCTAAAAGAGGCTTCATTAAATAATATGTTGGCTGATAATTATACCAGGGAATAGAAGGCCACAAATGATGAATTAAGTGGTAGTTTTGTCCTAATATTAAAATATTGAGAATTCGACCAGGATAGACGCGGGCATTTTTCCAGCGATCGCGCTCTGCAAAGGGACGATGAGGTAAGTAGTCAAAAAATAATCCCAATGCTATGCCTACCACAAACGCCGGGATGAACCAAAAGTTGAGAATATATCCCAAAAAGTGGTATTGGACGGAAATGTAAACAATTGTAACGACAATTAAGCGACTAATAAACCATTCCAGTAGCTCATATTTACGCCATAGTTGCCGCTGAAAGAAAAATACCTCGTGGTACAAGAACCTAACCGCAATTAGCCATAGCGGCCCACCTGTGGAGACGTAATGATCTGGGTCGTCTTTGGGATGGTTGACATGACCATGATGCTGCAAGTGTACCCGTGTGAAGACTGGAAAGGCAAAAGCTAGCATCAATGCACTACCATGCCCTAACATGGCATTGATCACCCGGTTGCGATGGGCAGATTGGTGACAAGCATCGTGAATTACAGTCCCAGCACAATGCAAGGCTAGAGTATTAACGCTAAAACATAGCCAGTGCGGCCACTCCCAAATCCAGTAACCAAAGTTAGATAACACCAGCATTGCCACAGTTGCTAAAAATAACAATTGTGTGGGATTAAGATCACCGGGGGGCGCTAAATATTCCTTAGGCGGGATTGTCAGTGGCTTTTGTGCCTCCGACGTCAGCATTCTCGACTCCTTTTTTATCAAATATTAAGAATATACGATAAACATGAGGAAATATAAACTTTTGTTTACCAAGATTTATCCACAGCTTTGCTTATCAGCTGGCGAATAGCGCTATGATTCCAAACGAGACTTAAGTCTTTGCTGATAGGTTGAGTGTGGCAAATACCAAGTGGTTGCTCAGATAAACTCCTTTTTAGAGAGAATGAGGGGGACGCGGGGACGCGAGGACGCGGAGAATAACCAATGACAAAGGACAAATGACAATTCCCCATTCCCAATTCCCATTCCCAATTCCCCAATTTCTCGATATGCCAGTGACTGAAAAGGAGATGCCACTTCAAGTTACGATGACTCCCTAGGTAGCTCCTTAGTTTCAGCCCTTATGCAATTAATATGCAATTAAGAGATTCTCTACGTCGGACAAAAATTGTCGCTACTATCGGCCCCGCAACTAGCAGCCCAGAAATGCTCAGGGCGATTATTGAAGCGGGAGCAACGACACTACGTTTAAATTTTTCCCATGGAACTCATGCAGATCATCAGCGTAATATTCGCCTGATTCGGCAAACTGCTTTTGAGCTAAATCAGCCAGTGGCGATTTTGCAAGACTTGCAGGGCCCAAAAATTCGCTTGGGGAAATTTGAGAATGGGTCTATAGTGGTGGCAAAAGGCGATCGCTTCACCTTGACTAATCGCCCGGTTATTGGCACGCAAGAAATTAGCTGTGTGACTTACGATTATTTGGCTGATGAGGTTCCAGTTGGGGCTAAAATCCTCCTCGATGATGGGCGAGTCGAAATGCTTGTGGAGGATATTAACCGCGACAAAGGTGATTTGCATTGTCGCATTACTGTGGCTGGTAAACTCTCTAACAATAAAGGGGTGAACTTTCCAGGAGTTTACTTATCAATTAAAGCCATGACCGACAAAGACCGCGAGGATTTGATGTTCGGTCTCGACCAAGGTGTCGATTGGGTAGCGCTTTCTTTTGTCCGCAACCCCATGGATTTGATCGAAATTAAAGAGCTAATTTCGAGTACTGGCAAACAAGTACCTGTCATCGCCAAAATTGAAAAGCATGAAGCTATTGAGCAAATGGAGGCAGTTCTGGCTTTATGTGATGGGGTAATGGTGGCTAGAGGCGACTTAGGTGTAGAGTTGCCAGCGGAGGATGTGCCGGTGCTGCAAAAGCGGCTGATTGCCACGGCGAACCGCTTGGGAATTCCCATCATCACTGCAACTCAGATGTTAGATAGCATGGTGAGTAATCCCCGTCCCACTCGCGCGGAAGTGTCGGATGTGGCAAACGCGATTTTAGATGGTACGGATGCGGTGATGCTTTCTAATGAAACTGCTGTGGGTAATTACCCAGTAGAAGCAGTGGCAACGATGGCGCGAATTGCGGAACGTATTGAGCAAGAAGAGTCACACAACCCTAACTCACGTTCTGTGAGAGATACTAGGCGATCAATTCCCAATGCTATTAGTCAAGCTGTAGGTCAAATTGCAGAGCAATTGGGAGCATCGGCAATTATGACTCTAACGCAAACTGGGGCAACAGCTCGTAATGTTTCTAAGTTCCGTCCCCAGACACCGATTTTGGCAGTGACACCCCATGTCAATGTTGCACGACAGTTACAGATGGTATGGGGAGTAAAACCTTTGTTGGTACTAGGACTGCCTTCTACGGGACAGACGTTTCAAGCTGCTATCAATGTGGCTCAAGAAAATCAGCTACTCTCTGAGGGGGATTTAGTGGTGATGACTGCTGGTACACTCCAAGGGATTTCTGGTTCGACGGATTTGATTAAGGTGGAAGTGGTAACGGCGGTGCTTGGCCATGGAATTGGTTTAGGACAGGGTTCTATCAGTGGTCGGGCCCGTGTGGCTCACACTGGTATGGAAGTTGGTAATTTTAATCCTGGTGATATTTTAGTTGCCCCCCGCACTAATGCTGATTTTGTGGATGCAATTCGCAAGGCTGGCGGGATTATTACTGAGGAGGAAAGTCTCACTAGCCATGCGGCGGTGATTGGTTTACGTCTCGGTGTACCTGTGATTGTTGGTGTAGAAAAGGCAACGCAGGTAATTCGGGATGGGGCAATTCTGACGCTGGATTTGCAACGGGGTTTGGTTTACTCTGGGGCAGTGGGAACTCCTTAAACAATTCGCAATCAGGAAAACGAGGGTTTTATAGTGGGGTGGGTTGATGTTAACTTGCCCCTGTTAAATTTATTTTTATCTCACGCAGAGGAGGACACTTGCGTGCGGGGGTTCCCCTCGTTGAGCAAAGTGTCCGTCGCGCAGAGAGTATGAGGAGTTCTAAATTTCAAGACGCTAAGAAACTGATGGTAACTATTAGAAATAAATATACATACGTTTAACTTATTGAGATTAGAAGAAATATAAAAGCTGGATTTAACCCATGAGAGTAAATATGCTTCAAACTAAGAAATAGTGAACACCAATTTTTTCATGGGGGAATTATTTATGAGTTTGATTGATGGTGTATTGCTAACTCTGCTAAGTACTGGTGCATGTTTGACTTTGCCTAAGTTGCTATCTTTAATATCTGCAAAAAGCAGAAATAGTGTAGCATTATAGGCTGATAGACTTCTTGCAAAATTCATGCAAGGGGTCTAATGTTCTATTTACGATTTTCACGTCGCCACTTTCCCCGCACTAAGCGAATTTCATCATAGGTATAGCTTTCACCTAGCTGTTCTTTAATTGGGGTGAGGGAAATATCACCCAGAACTTCTAGGAGTTGCCAAATTTTCTGCTGACGTTCGAGCGGTACTAACTGATTTAAATCTATGGATTGGTTCTTCTCGATTAAGTCTGCAAGATGACGAATAATTGTCGTAGGACGAATGTTACGCTTCTCGGCAATTTCCTTCACACTCAAACCTTGTTGATGTAACTGTAATGTAAATAGTTCTGTGTCGGAAGGTAAGTTGAGGGAAGGTGTGGAATTAACTGGTTGTTCTATGACTCCTGGTTGACGATAAGCACGAATTTCGGCAAGGAATTTTTCACCATACTGGGATAGTTTGTGGCTACCAACACCAGAAAGTTTGGCGAACTCTGCTAATGTCTGAGGTTGTACCTGTGCCATTAATTTCAAGGTTGAATCATGGAAGATTACATAGGGTGGCACAGACTGTTCATCGGCTAATTGTTTGCGGAGCGATCGCAATCTCTGCAATAATATTTCTGACTCGGTGGCTTTTTGATTATTCTCTGTCAAGGTAATCTTTTGAGCTACAGGAACAGCAAGCGAAACGGTACGCTGTCGCCGCATCACTTCCCAACTTAAGGCATTAAGTTTTAATACAGAGTAACCGTCAGCAGTTTGTTCTAATAATCCTTGATGTAAAAGTGATCGCCCCAATATTCGCCACTCATCTAAAGTTTTATCTTTGCCTATGCCGTAAGTAGATAGTTTATCGTGTTCATATTGGGTAATCTTCTGATTTTTAGATCCCCGCAAAACATCGATAATGTGTAACATCCCAAATCTTTCTTTACAACGAGCCACACAAGATAAAAACTTCATGGCTTCAATTGTCCAGTCTTGCATTGGTTTGGGATGACGGCAATTGTCACAGTTACTGCAATCACCTGCAAAACGTTCGCCAAAATATCCTAACTGAATTGTCCGCCGACAATCTGTACCTTCGGCATAATCTATCATCTGTCGCAGTTGTTGCTTAGCAATTAACTGTTCTTGCGGATCAGTTTTTTGATTAATACTCCATTCAATAGTTTTAATATCACCAAAGCTGAAAAAAATTGTACAGCGAGACGTCTCTCCATCTCTGCCGGCCCTGCCTGATTCTTGATAGTAACTCTCGATGTTTCGTGGAATGTCAAAGTGAACTACTAGCCGCACATCTGGTTTATTAATACCCATGCCAAAGGCAATTGTTGCTACCATAAAACGCACATCGTCACGAATAAATCGAGTTTGATTATTGGTGCGTTCTTCGTCAGTTAATCCGGCATGATAAGGCAAGACGGAAATCTGATCGTTTTGCAATTTAAAGGTGAGTTCATCAACTTTTTTACGAGTCAGACAATAGATGATTCCTGAACCTTCGGTTTCTCGAATTAGTTCCAACAGTTCAGCGTATGCATATTTTGTCTTGGAACGAACTTCGTAATAGAGGTTTTGGCGATTGAAACTGGCAATGTGGATGCTAGGTTGCTTTAGTCCCAGTTGTTGAATGATATCAGAACGGACGCGATCGGTTGCTGTAGCTGTGAGGGCAACTGTAGGTATGTCTGGGAAACGTTTTCGCAGAGATTTCAATTGGCGGTATTCTGGGCGAAAGTCGTGTCCCCATTCAGAGACGCAATGCGCTTCGTCAATGGCAAAGGTAGAAATACCAATTTTTTCGTGTACTAAATCTAGAAATGGCAGGAACCTTTCACTGAGAAGACGTTCGGGGGCGACGTATAGTAGTCTAACTTTACCATTGAGAATGGCTTCTTCACGCGATCGCACTTTATAAGCGTTGAGGCTGCTATTGAGAAATGTGGCGCTAATATTATTATTTCGCAGTGCTTCTACTTGGTCTTGCATCAAAGCGATTAACGGTGATACCACCACAGTTAATCCTTTTTTGATTAAAGCAGGTAGCTGAAAGCACAGAGATTTTCCTCCACCCGTAGGCATCACAACCAATAAATCCCGATTTTGCAAGGCATCTTCGATAATTTGCCGCTGTCCAGGGCGAAACCTGTCGTAACCGAAGTGATATTTTAGCGCTTGTTCCAAATTGGGATACTGAAGCATAGCGATCGCTTTTCAGTGTTATCTGTGTGAGTGGTTATTGAAGATATCAGGATTTTAACTCAGATAATCGGTAACTTTGGTAAGACTTAGGTATTTAGATGAATAATTGACAGTCCTAGATTGTTTAGGAATGCTAGCATTTCATTATAGAATCTTGAGTTAACAATGACACAGGAACTAATAGATTTAAAGCAAAGTATCTTAGAAGGTCGTTATCATGACGCCTTAGAGATTATTGATGATTTAGAGGAGATGAGTAAGCAGGCGACTCTCCGAAAAATAGAAGCATTTTTAGTTAGATTATGTATTCATCTCATGAAAAATCAAATTGAACAGCGTTTAACCAACTCTGGGATTGCTTCTATCTCTGACTCAGTAATTCAAATTGCTAAATTAAATGTTAAATCCAATCAAAAATCTTATTTTATTCAAGCTGATGAATGGCAAGAATATTTAGAAGAAGCAATAGAAATAGCAATTAGGCCAGCTAGTGTGGAAATTTTTGAGGGTAGTTTAAAACCTAGTCAAGTTTCACAAAGACTGAATCGAGAAGTATTGATTGATTATACTCAAAATCTTTTGCAATTAACTTATAAATATCAGCCTAAAACATTACCAGATATGATGGATAATTATTTAGCAGAATTACCCGGAGGGAAAGATTGGTTTGAGCAAATTTAAACATATAAAATTGGAGCGATCGCTTAATATTATTAAATACTAATACTGCCCGTAAAAATCCTCATCTAGAATTTGTTCAACCGAAAAAGGACAAACAATTGGATACTCGCTTTCCTCTGGGACACAAACCCCAAATTTAGCTAGCTTACTTTCTTTTATCGCTAGCTTTCGACCATCTGGATAAGCTTTTTCTATTGCTTCTAGCAAAAAACTTTTGAGAGAAGGAGTATCTGCCAAATTATTCAGAACTCGTTGACGATGTTCGAGTATCGAACTGTACCAACTTCCTTTCATCATCTCAGGCGTATCATGTTGAACCATTAACTTTAATAAATGTGCCAACAAAATAGTCAAATTACTCTTGAGAGCATTTTTCTCCGCCTTTCCCAAATCAACTAACTCCTCAATCAAATGCTCAATGTCAAGCGATTCAAATTCCCGATTTCGTAACTGTCTAATTGTTTGCTCAATCCAATATTGCAAATCGCGCTCGTATAGGTTATTAGACATTTTTCAAATTCACTCCATCTGATTGCAATAATATTTCTACATCATAAGAAAAAGGGCAATCATCAGGAAATTTAGCTGCATATTCCTTACTCATGTTTTTCCGTGCATTTTGATAACATTTATTATATATAGTTAAGAAATAATTACGCAGACTAGGAGAGTCTTGAAGAATCAAGCTTAATTCCTGTTGTGTGCGGCTAATTGTTGCTTCCCAACCACCATAGCATTCTGGTAAATTTACATACTTGCGTTTTAAAGCGTGTTCAAATAGAGTTGTAAAACGACTTTCTAATTCTCGTTTATCTCTTTTACCCAATGCTTCTATTTCCTCAATTAAGTTTTCCCAATCTACATTGCTATAATCTTGGGATTTTAAGCTGCTGACAGTATGCTCAATCCACAAAGCAAAGTCTGTTGCATAAAGAGTTTTTACTGGTGATTGAGTCATGATGAATTAAAAAACGTGGGTGATTTAGTAATAGTTTAACCCAAAGGGTAAAAGGGGCTGGAGATTAAAATGGAAAATGCTTCAGTATGAAGAAGGTGTCGCCAATGACTTGGTAGCTGCTGGAATTCCCAAACAGCAGATCGTTCTTGGCTTTAGACCGCCTGAACAGCGAAAATTTACAGAATTTGCTATTTTTTAAGTCAGTTTTATGAACTAAATTTTTGTTGGTTTTAGCCATGCAAAAACCTCTGTAACTGTTAAATTCAGTTGTAAAAATTCAGGTACAGGCAATACTTCATCCCCAGTCATCTCTAGAGGTTGCTGTCCTGGCAAAAATACCAGTACTAAGCGTTCATCTGCATCTATTAACCATCCTAATTGAGTGCCGTGTTTTAAACAGTGGAGAATATTTCTAATTACTTTAGTTGTATTCTGTTCTGGTGAAAGAATTTCAATTGTCCAGTCAGGGTAAATTTCAAAGGTATTTGCAAATTCCCCATTACTATCAAAGGGAATTCGTTCCCAAGCAAATACACTCACGTCTGGGACAATCGAACGTCCGCCAAATGTACAGCGTAATTCTGGAAAAGCTAAGGCAATTTCTTGTGGTTCAGCAATTTGGTTAATTGCATGACAAAGTTTTAGTTGTAGGCGGGAGTGTTTGCCTTGTGGCATTGGTTTTTGGTAGATACGACCATCGATAAATTCACTAGCAGGTTTTGTTTCTGGTAGTTTGAGGAACTCTGCTAAAGAAATTGGTTTATGCAGCGTGGTTGTCATAGCCGTGCAAATGCCATATCTTAGTTGAAATCAAAGTTACTTGACTACAATTTTAAAATAAGCTCAGATAGATTTAGACCAATTTTTATAACTGTTGTAACCTATGACTACAAACATACACTTTAATGCTAGGGTCAATAATGGCACAATTGAAATTCCCATCGAGTACCAGGATGAAATACGCAGCGCTGAAATAGTGCAAATCGTTATTTTAAAAACCTCGCCAAAAAAGAAACACTTTTTGCAAACGGGTATTATTGCCCAGTTAACCGCGAATCCTATTCAGATAGCAGGTTTTAAACCATTCCCTAGAGAAGAATGACAACCAACCTATACATCGGTTGTACTTGGGTTATTAAGATATTCTCTTAATTCTTGAATTGCTTCGGTAGCAGTCTGAACTTTGAGCCTACCTGCTTGAAATTCAGCAATTGAAGCTGCTGCATCTGACGCAATTTCATCTCCCCGACTTTCAATAATTCGGTTTTTGAGAATTTGTACCAACATTTCTTGCTGCTCTAAAGGCAGTTCTATTGCCGCATCTAAAACTCTATCTAAATTACTCAATTGCTTCATCCTTTTAATATTAGTGCCGTACTTTTTAACGTAGCTACAATAATGGCGATCGCAGATGGGGCGATCGCCTATTATTCTGGATATTGCTGCTTAAAATCAGCTAATATTTGTTGAATTTCTTCTGCTGAGATGTCTTCTTGTTCAGACTTGGAATAGATGGTTACTAAAATAATATTTGTATCTGTCTTTAAATAATAAATTACTCGATACCCACCACTTTTACCCTTTTGAACATCACTATTTTTGACCCGTAGCTTAAAAATTGTATATCCAACTCCGGGTATCTTGTCTCCTGGTAATTCTCCTGATTGCAGTTGTTCTATTATTGGTTGAATATCATTACTAATATTCCGGTATTTTTTGGCTAAAATATGCAAATTACGTTTAAATTTAGCGGTGGCTTCGACTTGAATCAAAGGTGGTTCACTCTGCATCAATACCTTCCCACAGTTGAGATACAGGTATAGTATTTCCGGTCATCACATCGTACCAACCTTGACGAAAACTTTCACTGGCAGACTCAACAAGTTCATCATCCTCTTCATTCTCTTCCATGATTAGGACAATGACTCGTACGCGGCTGTGTTTTGCTATAGTCAACGGTTTGTCTAAAGAAATTTGACCCCATTCGTTCACGGTTCCTTTGACTTCAATTGCTTTCATTGTCATGAATCTAAGTTGTGTTGTTAATAGTATAGGACTATAATCTAATCGCTGCGGTTCATTTCCCTCAACAGCACTAGTGAGTAATGGCGACTTCTTCTTTTTGCGGAGTAATTCTATAAACTTGTCGCCTAGAGTCCATGTAGCATCACCAATATTTTCGCCGATTTTCTCCTGCGCTTTAGTCAAAAGTGTAGTAGCGATCGCAGTAGCCACAGCGGTCAAGCTCACAGTTATCATAAATCCACTACAAATAATGTCAAGGTCTAGTTTACTCGTAAACTCACTGATCATGCAGGCGATCGCATTCAGCACTATAATTAGCGTTGCATTACAGCTTTCGTCTAAATTGATATTTTCAGAATACTAAAAATTTTCAGTCAATAATATGTCTACATCATTAGAAAAAGGGCAATCATCTGGGAATTTTGCTGCATATTCCTGACTCATATTTTTCCGTGCATTTTGATAGCATTCATCATATATAGTTAAAAAATAATTACGCAGACTGGGAGAGTCTCGAAGAATACGGCTTAATCTCTGTTGTGTACGGCTAATTGTTGCTTCCCAACCGCCATAGCATTCGGGTAAATCTACATACTTTCGTTTTAAGACGTGTTCAAATAAAGTTGTCAACCGATTTTCTAATTCTCGCTTATCTCTTTTACCCAATGCTTCTATTTCCTCAATTAAATTTTCCCAATCTACATTGTTATAATCTTGGGATTTTAAGCTACTGACAGTTTGCTCAATCCATAATGCAAAATCTGTTGTATAAAGAGTTTTTACTGGTGATTGAGTCATAATGAATAAAACTTAAGAGCAATTTAGAAATAGTTTAACGCACGAGCATCATTAATAAGTTTTACTTAAGTGTTGTAACAAATACATAAACATTTGCCACAAATAAACAAGCATTCGTAACGATTACGAGTTATATGATAAGGAATGCACGAGTATTTGTAACGATTACGAGTTGTGTGGTAAGGAATGCATAAATTTTACTTTTCAGACATCCTTTTACAACTAACCGTCTGATTGACTCAGTGCTGTCCAACACTTAAAACCGTACAAGTGTCAAAATATTATGTGTAAACTTTATTCACAAACTCACTTATGCCGAAAGCAATTTGGAATGGCACAGTTTTAGCCGAAAGCGATAACACCGTAGTTGTGGAAGGCAACCATTATTTCCCGGCTGACGCTATTAATAAGCAATACTTTCAAGAAAGTGGCACTCATACTACTTGTCCTTGGAAAGGTGTTGCTAGTTATTACAGTATCGAAGTTGATGGGCAAGTCAATAAGGACGCTGCATGGTACTATCCCACTGCTAAGGAAAAGGCTAAAAATATTGAAGGCTATATAGCTTTCTGGAAGGGTGTTAAGGTTGAGGCTGATTAGATGTTTTTTTGGCAATCTTGAATAAATTGCGAATTTATAATTTGGGTATTAAGAGTTAGGTTAATTCTTAATACCTATTTTATTTTTGCGCCTTTGCGCCTTTGCGCGAAACAAAAAAAATTCCATAACGAACCGCCAAGATGAGCCAGTCGCGTGAGCGGGTTTCCCGACTTGAGCGAACTGGCGTGCCAAGAGCGCCAAGGAAGAAATGAGAGATTAAAATAGTTTGAGATAGTTTTAATAGAGAAGTAACTGATTAATTGTTGTTTGCAGTTTTTCTCGTAGTTGTTGTGCGCGTTGATAGGCGGCTGTGCGTCCTTCTACTTTGGCAGCGGCTTCTAAGGGTTGAATGAAGTAATATAGTCTAGTTCTATTTGCCCAAACTCCCATTGAGGGAAATAGAACTAAAAGAATCATTAAGGGTGATATGGGTAAAAATGGTAATTTAAATATTTGTTGCAATCTCTTAAGATTAATAGTCCAAGGATGTAGAGATTCGCTACCGATGCAAGCAACTGGGAGAATTGGTATATGATAGCGATCGCTTAACTGCATGAAGCTGCCATCGAATTTTTGCAGTTGATAGCGTTTACCCCAACCTTTCAAGGGGCCGCGTAAACCTTCGGGTGCATATAAAAGAGTTGTACCTTGAGCAAGTGCTGCTTCAAAGTCATCTAATTCTGCACGCACAGCACCTAATACTTGTAGCCATTTAGGTGGTAGCCACCAAATCATCCAAGGATGTTCAAATAATGATACGCTTGCTAGAGGTTGGGCTACCCATCCTTGTGTTTTACCTAATAGATAACCCAAGCTCATAAAGTCCCAAGGAAAACACATTCCCGCATGGTTCATCGCCACAATCATTGAACCTGTTTGCGGTAAGTTTTCAACTTGTTGTAATTCTCCACGAAAATAATACTTAACTATCGGCGCAAGAACTTCTTCACGAAAAACTTGTTGATATTGTGGATCAAATTCACCAACATCTTTTCTTGGTGAACGACAACCAAGACGTAGCCAACGAATGATTAATGCTAAATAAAATCCACCAGGAAATAAAAATAAACCGTATTCCAGCCAATTCCAACCATCAGGATCGGCTTGATAATGTTGCCAGTGACGATTAAATATAATTAACCATCCTGGAGGATACCACAAGCAAAACCAATCAAACCAGCTAAATTTATAGCCTTCATCTGATGCTTGTTTTAATTCAGTGTTTAGGAGGTTTTCAGAGTGTTGATTAATCACAACAGCAATGCAGATTAGGCAAAAATTCGTGTTGAGTTATCATAGCTTCCCATTAATGCTGTTTGCATCCCACTCTAGGCGTAAAATTAGTCACGTTCTTAATTAGTAAGATTTACTCTAAGCTAAAAAACATCTAAATTACATAATCAAATTAAATAAAACTCTTGTGGGGTGGGCATCTTGCCCGCCCTAATTATGCAAGTTATATGTGGAACAGCTTATCCCCTGTCCTGACACTTCCCGCCTGACAATCGCGTAACCAAGCCTTAATTCCTTGGGCAACAGTACCATTACTGCTATCGCGTGGCGGAGATGGCGGTTGTTTGGCTGGATAAGAACCTGTTTGGGAAAACATCATTACCAGACGCCAACCACTGTTAGTTTTTGTTAACAATAGCCGATGGAATTGTTGTAATTCTAGTACTTTCTGATTGATATACTGCCGTTCTAAAGTAGTAAAAAACACCTGCTTAACTTCTGATGCAGGTCTTTCAGGAGCATTCGCAGAATATCCTTCCACACTTAGAGGTAAAGGTGTAAACTCCGGTTTTCCTGCTGCTAGCATATAGCTATAAGTGTCACTCCTTCTTTGAAGGCGGCGGGCGCGTTGACTAGCACGGTTGGCATAGTTAGGTAAATCGCGCAATAACTGAGTTGTTAATATTTCTAGCTTTTGCTGAGAACATAAAGACCTTACCCCATTTTTTCCATCTTGTTTTTGTGCTGACACAGTAGGGGTAAGGTTTTTTGAAAATGCCGGATACTCAAGGCTATTTAAGATGAAAAGCCAAAAGCCGCAAACTAAAAGCCATAAGCGATAATGTTTGTCCTTAACCTTTGCCTTCATGCCAATGTAGTTCAATAATTCGTAATTCGTAATTCGTAATTCGTAATGACGCGACGCTCCTGCGTCGCTAACGCTGACGCTCGTACCTCGCTAACGCTATCGAGGACTCGCTACCGCTGCGAAGTGCGTAATTAAGTTTTGTAATGGGGATTTGACCCCAACACAAAACTTAAAGGTTATAGAACCGGGGAACTTAAACCCACGGAACTTGTTAACTCGTCAGAAATTCTCTTCCAGGCTAACTCAGGATCGGGGGCGGCGGTGATGGGACGCCCAATTACCAGATAGTCTGCGCCTGCTTTGATGGCTTGCGCTGGAGTAAGCGATCGCTTTTGATCTGTTTGATCTGCCCAAGTTGGCCTAACACCAGGACAAACCAGCAAAAAATTATCCCCACATATTTGCCGTAGCTGTGACGCCTCAACAGGTGAACAAACCGCCCCATCCAAGCCCGACTCTTGAGCTAATAGTGCCATTTGTAGAGCATATTCTGGCAATTCTAGAGGAATTTTTAAATCAAACGCCAACTGCCTAGCCGAGATACTGGTTAACAGTGTAATGGCTATTAATTGCGGCGGTTTGACACCTGCTTGTGCAGCACCTTCTTTTGCCGCCTCAGTAGCAGCTTTGAGTGCATCTCGACCACATGTAGCATGGATAGTCAATAAATCTACACCATAACGAGCGGCACTACGACAAGCGCCAGCGACAGTATTGGGAATGTCATCAAACTTCAAATCTAGGAAAATCCGCTTTTGTTTAGATTTGAGTTCTTGTAGAATTTTCGGCCCAGTGCTGGTAAACAACTCCAAACCGACTTTCCAGAAACTGACATGCGCCAATTGATCTACAAGAGCGATCGCCCTCTCCTCATCAGCCACATCCAAAGCTACAATAACCCTTTGTTCCACTTTCATTATCCTTACTCCCGGTCACTGAGCGTAGTCGAAGTGCCATTCCCCATTAATTCACCAACCGCATAAACTTATTTTTGCCAACTTGCAAAACTCGCCCGTACAACTCATCAGCAGAGGCAAAAGTAGCATCAACATCGGTAATGCGATCGCCATCTAAGCGCACTCCTCCCTCTTGAATTTTGCGCCTACCTTCCCCAGTACTTTTACACAAGCCACTGGCGTTGAGGATATAAGCTAATTTAGCGGGGAACTGTGGCACATTCACCAGAGAAAATTCAGGAACTGCCCCTTCTTTACCGCCACTTTTCGCGGCTTCTTTAGCCTCATTGGCTGCGGTTTCACCGTGGTATTGTTTGACAATTTCCCATGCTAAAAGCATTTGGCGATCGCGGGGATTTTCTGGCAATTTATCCAAAGATAAATCTGTCAACAGTTCAAAATACTGTTCTAATAGATTGTCTGGCACTCCTTGCAACTTCTGATACTTTTGTCCTGGATGTTCTAACAATCCAATATAATTACCTAGAGACTTAGACATTTTTTGCACTCCATCCGTGCCAATCAAAATCGGCAACAGCACCCCAAACTGGGGTTTTTGTCCAAAATGGCGTTGCAAATCTCTGCCTACAGCAATGTTAAACTTCTGATCAGTCCCTCCCAATTCCACATCTGCCTCAATCGCCACCGAATCAAAACCTTGCATTAACGGATAGAGGAACTCATGGATAAAAATTGGATTCTCTTTTTTATAACGTTCGGCAAATCCTTCCTTGGCCAACATTTGTCCCACTGTCATCGTGGAGAGTAACTCTAAAACTTTACCTAAGTCGAGTTGAGAAAGCCATTGCGAGTTATAACGCACCTCCAACCTACCTGGTGTGTCAAAATCCAAAATAGGACGTACTTGGTCAAGATAAGTTTGGGCATTCTGCGCCACATCGGCTTGTGTCAGTTGGCGACGCACCTCAGACTTACCAGTCGGATCGCCAATGCGTGCTGTAAAATCACCAATTATTAAAACTGCCGTATGACCTGCATCTTGAAAAGCTCGCAGTTTCCGCATTGGTATGCTATGACCAAGATGGATTTCTGCACCTGTAGGATCAATACCATATTTGACCCTTAATGGTTTGTTTGTAGTTACCAAACGTTTTTCTAAACTTTCATTTTCACTGTCAGCATCAATTGGTTGTGGGAAGACTTCTGCTGTCCCACGATGCAGCCAAGCAAAATTTTGCGTCATACTAGGAGATTCACTGTTAGCTATGCTTTGTACTTTAGAAGTTAAGTCGGTTATATTCACTAGCAATTTCTGATCCGCTTTCTCATCTGCCAAACTACTATAATTGCAAAAAATTAACCGCCTTGTTTCGTCCAATGAATTACAGTTATATTTACAAGTGAGGAAGTGAAACCGCCGTGTCGTCGTCTAGGACTTTTGAAGATAAGCAGCCGCAACGTAAGGCTTCATCAGGTTTCGAGTTTTTGAAAGGAGTAGGTCAGATCACTGGCGGTACTCTCCTATCAATTACTATGCTGGCAAGTTCTATTGTAGCCGGAGGACTGGTTGGTTTAGCCATTAGTTTTCGTAACTTGCCAGATGTCAGACAATTACGTAATTTCTTTCCCTCAGAAACTACTTACATCTATGATGTCAAAGGCAAACTACTAACGAGCATTCACGGTGAAGCCAATCGAGAAGTAATATCCCTAGATAGGATTTCCCCGAATTTAAAACGGGCAGTATTAGCAAGCGAAGATGGTCACTTTTATAATCATCACGGTATTAATCCTACAGGCGTTGGCCGTGCTGTAGTAGTTAACTGGGTAGCAGGTGGAGTTAAAGAAGGTGGCTCTACTGTTACTATGCAGTTGGTGAAAAATCTGTTTTTGACTCGCAAGCGTGCCTTTACCCGCAAGTTAGCCGAGGGAGTATTGGCAATTCGCTTAGAGCAAATTCTCAGCAAAGACCAAATTTTAGAAATGTACCTCAATCAGGTTTATTGGGGACATAACAATTATGGGGTACAGACAGCAGCCCGCAGTTACTTTAATAAATCATCAGAATACTTAACTCTAGGTGAGTCAGCAATGATGGCGGGTTTGATTCAAGCACCAGAAGAATTCAGCCCGTTTATCAGCATGAAGGCAGCAAAACAGAAGCAAAAAGAAGTTCTGGGGCGGATGCTGGAATTAAACTGGATCACCCAGCAAGAATATGATAATGCCCTCAAGCAAGAAATCAAACTTGGTAAAATTAAGTCCTTCCAGGGTAGTGCCCTACCTTATGTCACCAATGCCGTAGCCCAAGAGTTGGCTAAAAAGTTTGGCCGTGAAGCACTGCTAAAAGGCGGGATGCGCGTGCAAACTACTGTGGATGCCGATTTTCAAGTCATGGCAGAGCAAACAGTTAGTAAGTGGCATAAAACACTTTTAGGGCAGGGATTATCGAAAAATCAAATGGCTCTGGTGGCCATAGATCCACGCACACATTATATTAAAGCATTGGTGGGTGGTGTCGATTCTAAAACTAGCGAATTCAACCGCGCCACTCAAGCCCAGCGCCAGCCGGGTTCTTCTTTCAAACCATTTGTGTATTATGCTGCTTTTGCTACTGGTAAATATGCACCAGACACAACGGTAGTAGATGCTCCAGTGAGTTACCGAGATGGTGACGGTTGGTATTATCCCAAAAACTATGACGGTGGCTTTAGTGGTGCGATGTCAATTCGCACTGCACTGGCACAATCACGCAATATTCCTGTCATCAAGATTGGCAAATCTATAGGTATGAATAAGGTTGTAGAAACCTGCCGTACCTTGGGAATTATGAGTCCAATGGAACCTGTGACATCGCTACCGCTGGGTGCAATTGGTGTTACACCTCTAGAAATGGCTAGCGCTTACGCTACCTTTGCTAATTATGGCTGGCAGTCGCCACCAACGGTAATTGTTCGTGTCACCGATAGCAGTGGTAATACATTACTAGATAATACACCCAAACCTCAGCAAGTTCTTGACCCTTGGGCATCCGCAGCAATTATTAATGTGATGCAATCGGTAATTACTGATGGTACAGGTAAGAGTGCTGCGATCGGTCGTCCAGCTGCTGGCAAGACGGGAACAACCTCCTCTGAAAAAGATATTTGGTTTGTCGGAACTGTACCACAGTTAACAACTGCTGTGTGGGTGGGGAGGGACGACAACAGACAATTAGCTAGCGGTGCAACTGGTGGTGTGATGGTGGCTCCCATCTGGCGCGATTTTATGCAAAAAGCACTCAAGAACACAAAAGTAGAAAGCTTTAAGCCACCTTCTCAATTTCCTCGCCCGAAATCTAATTAGAGGGACTGGGGACTGGGGATTGGGGACTGGGGACTGGGGATTGGGGATTGGGGACTGGGGATTGGGGACTGGGGATTGGGGATTGGGGACTGGGGACTGGGGATTGGGGACTGGGGATTGGGGACTGGGGACTGGGGACTGGGGATTGGGGATTGGGGACTGGGGACTGGGGATTGGGGACTGGGGATTGGGGACTGGGGACTGGGGAAGAGTTTTTTAAGTACTCAATCACTGATCACCAATTCCTGATCCCCAATCACTTAATCGAGTGCCGTATTCTTCTTTGCCTTGTTGCTGAGAACGAATGAAACGACAGTAACCGTTAAGACCTTTTTCAATACCATCTTTTAGCTGACTGACCCAGTTTAATTGTTCTGTATTGCAGTATCCTAAGCTTTCAGCAATAATGAAGGCGCTTTTGGTTTCAGCTAAGGAGCCACGAGCAATGTACATGAAACGCAATCTATCCAGGTAGTGATAGCGTCCATAGCCTTCAGCTATATTTAGCAACACGCTGCAAGCAGATCTGCGTAATTGATCGCTTAAGTTGTAACGCTCACAATCTGGCAAACTATTTGCCAATCGATAAGCCGCTTTTACGAGCTTGAGGCTATCTTGATAGAAGTCCAAAAACTCAAAACCTCTATCTCTCATACGACTTGAATCTAAAGTCCTTCAATTTTATGAGAGATTTTACCCAGTCCCCAATCCCCAATCCCCAGTCCCCAATCCCCAGTCCCCAATCCCCAATCCCCAGTCCCCAATCCCCAATCCCCAGTCCCCAATCCCCAATCCCCAATTGTTACTTGTATATTAGCGAGTAACTTGAAGAAGCGATCGCATCACTCAAACAATGCTAGTAGCAATCGGCACTCATAACTTTTCATTCACCTGCGGAACGTGGGACTCAACAAACGACTCTACAACTTGCAAATATTTCTGTTGAGCAACCACTGCTGCATCATTATGATTTGCATCTGGAACCAGAAACAATTTTTTCGGTTCAGGTGCAGCAGCATAGAGTTTTTGGCTCATGAAAGCAGGTACAGTTGTATCAGCAGTGCCATGAATGAATAAAACTGGCATTTTTAAATGTGGTATTTTTTTGATTGATTCAAAGCGTTGCGTCAGCAGTAAATTAACAGGAAACATCCAAAACATATTACGGTAAGCTAGCATTTCTCGGACGGAGGTAAAAGAACTTTCAACAATCAACCCAGCAGCATCCGAATGCTTCAGCGCTAAATCGATAGCTATTGCGCCTCCTAGAGAATGTCCATAAATATAAATTTGTTTAGGTAAAATTTTTTGCTGTTGTACTAAATAATTCCACGCTATAGTTGCATCTTCATAAACCTGCATTTCGTTAGGAAACATACCTTCACTGCGACCATAACCCCGATAATCAATCAACAACACCGAAAATCCTAGTTGATAAAACCGATTAGCATGGGCTATGTTTGCGCCAATATTGATGCCGTTACCATGCAAATACAACAAAGCTTTAGCATCAGGTTGTTTAGCCTGAATCCACCAACCATGGATGCGTTCTACTTTGCCAGTTTTATTGTGTACGGGTAGCCAGACCTCTTTGTAAGGAAGATTAAAAAACTCTGGTGTCTTTTCAATGACAGCAGAGGGAAAAAAAATAAATCGTGGTTGTTGAACAAAGAGAAACAGACAAATGGTACAGTAAGCGATCGCTGTAACTATTCCTACCGGAAGTAACAATCTAAACAATACCTGTATTGGAAGTTGCAGCTTATTATTACCCATATATTTGATTTTTTGCGTTTAAGAGTATCCATCATAACAAAGATACTACTTATTACTACTTATATAATTTCACAAAATATCTGATACAAATGGTTTGTCTGTAATTCTTTCCCCCTGCTGCCTGCTTTCTATTCGTATCAATTTTAAAGTGAAACGGTATTACAGGTGAGCGAATGGAGTTCTCTGAGCTGTTCCACATTTAACTTGCATATACTGGGTGGGCTTTCCGGCCCACCCTACAAGAGTTTAATCAAATTTAGCCATGTAAACTAAATGTGTTTGAGCTTATCCCAGACGAGGTGATGAGTATTTTAGTCCGTCAGATTTTGATGCAATAACCGAGCTATAACTCTAAAATTAAGTTATTATAATTTTTTAGTAAATTTACGTATGCACTTTTGCATAACTTCACTATATGAATAGTAAAAGTGGATAATTAGGAGAAAACGGTGACACTTTTAAGTGAGGTTCAACTAGAGCAGCTAAAGCAAATAGGTACATATTTACGACAAGCAAGACAAGAAAAATCAATTCTTATAGAAAAAATAGCCGCTCAAATACTTATTAGATCAACATTATTGCAAGCTTTAGAAGAGGCACAGTTAGAAGAATTACCCGAACCTATTTTTATTCAAGGATTTATCCGCCGCTATGCAGATGCTCTCGGACTCGATGGTAACACTTTAGCAAACACATTTGTTACCAATACTTTTCATCAAAGCTCAAGTCACAATGATAAAAATTTAGGTAAAAGAACAAATATTTTCACACCTATTTTTATTATCTATATGCTATTACTAGCATCTGCCTCTTTTGGACTATTTTATATACTTAATTCTCAGCCTACATCTGAATCTATAGCTGAAGGAGAAAAGTTAACAATTAATAGTCAGTAGTCAATTTTGGTTAATTAGATCGTCGCCTCATTAGACCTCTTGCAAAAGTCCTTCTTTGCGTTCTCTTCTCTGCGTCTGGGGTGCCTCTGCGTGTTAGCGTTCGCGAAGCGTCTCGTAGAGAAGCGGGGCGTAGCCCAACAAAAAAATATTTATGCAAGAGGTCTATTCTAGAGAATTGATCTAAACCATCTTGAACTCAAGAGTTCAACGCTGAGTCATTGTGATTGTAAACACCTAAAAAGGTGGTGACAAAGATTTTAATGATGTAATTGTGCGAGTTAATTTTAGTATTGCCTAGATTGGGTATTGAGGATTGGGTACTGACAATCAACAAAATTATTCCCCAGTCCCCAGTCCCTTTTACGATATTTGTGGTGTTTGCAAATGCCAAGTAGTAGATTGCTCATAAGCATAAGCTACTTGAAAAAGCTGGTCTTCTCGCAGTACTTTACCAATTAGCTGTAATCCAATTGGTAATCCCTTATCATCAAAACCACATGGCACGCTTAAGCCTGGTAAACCAGCAAGATTGGCAGGAATTGTCATCAAGTCGAGTAAATACATACTTAAGGGGTCACTATTTTTTTCCCCTGCTTTAAAAGCTGTCGTAGGAACAGTAGGACAGGCTAACACATCAACTTGATCAAAAGCTTTTTCAAAATCTTGCTTAATCAAGGTGCGGACTTTTTGCGCTTTTAGGTAATAGGCATCATAATAGCCAGCAGAAAGGGCATAAGTTCCAATCATAATCCGGCGCTTGACTTCTGCACCAAAACCACTGGAACGGGTGCGAGTGTACATTGATAGTAGATTATCGGCACCAGGAGCGCGATAACCATACTTAACGCCATCATAACGAGCTAAGTTAGCTGATGCTTCAGATGGAGCGATAATGTAGTAGCTGGGCACGCCATAGCGGAAGTTAGGACAGGAAACTATATGAATTTCAGCTCCCAAATTTTGTAAGCGATCGATTGCTTTGGTCACAGCTTTTTCTACAGCAGAGTCTAAGCCTTCACCAAAAGTTTCTTTAATCACACCAATTCGCAGCTTGCCTCTGGCTTTAAGGTCTGGTTTGAAGCCACTGGCATAGTCAGGAATTTGCACTTTAAGACTGGTGGAATCTTTGGGATCGTAACCTGCGATCGCATTTAATAATATTGCCGCATCCTCTACTGAACGCCCAAATGGGCCAATTTGATCCAAAGACGAAGCGAAAGCCACCAAACCATAGCGGGAAACCAACCCATAGGTGGGTTTCATTCCTACCACGCCACAAAAAGATGCCGGTTGACGAATTGAACCGCCAGTATCAGAACCAAGTGCTACAACACATTCATCTGCTGCTACAGCCGCAGCCGAACCCCCAGAAGAACCACCAGGAACCCGCGATAAATCCCAAGGATTGGCTGTAACTTGGAAAGCAGAGTTTTCTGTAGAACTACCCATAGCAAACTCATCTAAATTTGCCTTGCCTACCATTACAGCCCCAGCATCTGCCAGCTTTTGCGTAACTGTTGATTCATAAGGTGGCACGAAATTTTCTAAGATCCGAGAAGCACAGGTTGTGAGAATACCTTTTGTGCAGAGATTATCCTTAATGCCAACAGGAATCCCCGCCAGGATACCAATTTCTTCTCCCGCAGCGATTTTGGCATCCACAGCACGCGCCTGCTCTAATGCTTGTTGTGCCGTCACATGTAAGAAACTGTGTAACTTCGGCTCTAACGCTTGAATGCGGTCTAAAGCCTCTTGAGTAATTTCAACGGCAGAACGTTCTTTTTTGACTAACTGTTCATGCAACTCGCGGATGGATGCCATGATTGCTCCCTTTTTGACTCAAGTCCTTGATTTTAGTACATATTGCCAATTTCTGTGCAGGTTGTCTCTAACCACACCTGTAGTCTGCTTTGTTGCATTACCCATGGTGTAAGGGATTTGATTAGTATACATATCGAGAAGGCTGATTCCCTACTCCCTGCTTACGCAAATAATTTTATAAAAAAGGGAGTTAGAGACTCCTACTTCTATAAGTAGCCTTTTAAAATTAAAGTATAGATAACTCCTTAAATACTCCGTTGCCCGTTAAGCGTTCCCTATTTCAGAATTAAGCTAGATTCCTAAAAACTAATTTAATAAACTTTCATAACCGAAAAAACTATGAAGTATACTTGATGCTTCCTAACTGGTGCAACAATGGTAAATTGATTTATACACAATAGCCAAGGAAAGTCCTCCGTTAAATCACAAAGCGAATTTATTCTTTGGAGCTTTGTTTTGATCTTTTATATCTTTAACCTTTGTTTAGCAGCAAATAGCTGTTTATCAACTGGACTTGTATTAATTTACCAAAATTTGCAAAGCTTGACTATTGTTGTGTGAGAGTATAACAGTGTTTACTCTCATTAAACCTCTGGATTATGGTCATTAGCCAATCTATAAATTCTCAACAATCTGATCAATTACTTAATTCAACAGAGTTGGTTTCGGAGGTAGGGTGAAGATGGTCAAGATAATCACACGTAAATATATAGGCAAGCAAAATGTCTATGATATTGGGGTTGAGCGCGACCATAATTTTGCCATCAAAAATGGGTTAATAGCTGCCAATTGTTTTAATAAATCCCATTCTACAGCCTATGGATATGTAACTTATCAAACAGCATATTTAAAAGCTAATTACCCATTAGAATACATGGCGGCACTGTTAACAGCTAACAGTGGCGACACAGACAAGGTACAGAAATATATTACTAACTGTACCAATATGGGTATTCAGATAGATCCACCAGATATTAATCGTTCTGGTGTGGATTTTACGCCAACGGCAGGCAAGATATTATTTGGATTTTCGGCGGTGCGGAATGTGGGGCAAAATGCGATCGCCTGCATTTTAGAAGCTAGAAACGAGGCAGAGGAGTTTAAATCTCTGGCTAATTTTTGCGATCGCATAGATTTACGTGCTGTTAACCGTCGTACCCTAGAATCGTTAATTAAATGCGGAGCCTTTGACAGTATAGAACCCAATCGCCAGCAATTAATCCACGACTTGGAGCTAGTATATGACTGGGCACAATCACGCGCTAAAGATAGAGCCACTGGGCAAGGAAATCTCTTTGATTTATTAGGTGGGTTTTCTACAACTACAAATAAAACAGCCAATAATGCCTTTGAAACTGCCCCTAAAGCTAAACCTGTGATCGATTTTCCCCCCCAAGAAAAGTTGCGGATGGAAAAAGAATTATTGGGCTTTTATGTATCAGATCACCCGCTCAAATCTTTGGGGCAAATAGTACCACTCTTAACTCCTATTAACCTGTCACAACTTGGTGAACAAAGAGAAGAAACAAAACTCTGTGCAGTTGTCATGTTAAATGGAGTCAAAAAAGTGGTGACTAAAAAAGGCGACCCGATGGCAATTTTGCAAATAGAAGACTTAACTACACAAACAGAAGCTGTAGTTTTTCCCAAAATCTATGAACGGATTAGTTCTTTACTGCAAGTAGATACTAGATTGATTATTTGGGGTAAAGTAGACCGACGCGATGAGCAAACTCAATTTATTATTGAAGATGCAGAACCTGTAGAAACAGTACAAATGGTGATGGTAGAGTTAAATCCTCAACAAGCAGCCAACATCGAAGAATTGCATCGTTTGAAAACAGTTTTGCAAGATCACTCAGGAGATAAAGAAAAAGCCAAAATGCCAGTGATTGGTATTATACAAACAGAAAATTCCCGTAAACTTGTGCGTTTAGGTTGGCAATTTTGCGTACAAGATACCAGAATTGCTGTACAAGCTTTGCAAAACGCTAGATTTCCTGCACACATAAAACCATTAATTGGTAACTGATACTGAGAGATGAAAATTTATCAGTAGTATGATGTATTAAATTATCAGTTAACTTCAGTGTCAACAGTGAATTATCGTAATTATTAAGGAATTGTATCGTTTTTTTAGTCACTTATGCGGATGATACTTTCCTTGAGGACGTAGTATCTTTTTATGCTATGCCCATGAGGCTGCAACCGGGGGAAGGAGCTAGGATTTGATGATCACGAATGAATTAAGTAAATTTGTTTCATATTGTAGAAGAATTCAACCCCAGACTCAGGAGGATATTAAAAAATTTTTTGAGGGTGTTATTCTTTTTCCTTATGATAAGGAACTCCTGTTGCAGGCTTATTTGTTTTTGAATATTCAAGATTTATTTCCCACATGCGCTGAATTATTATTATTTGAAAAATCCCCGATCGCAGATTACACAGATTTGGGTAAATGCGACTTTGTTTACCTCACATTTAAAGGAAATTTATTCTTAATAGAAACTAAATTTATTGATACAGAAGCCACAGGAGCCACAGAAAGAAAAAGACGAAATAAACACAGAAATAAAGTATTTGAACAAGTTACTACATTAAAAAGCCGATTTGGTGAATATTGGAATATTAAAATTGAGCAACTAGAGTGTGGAGTTTTCACAACAGATCCGGAAGTTGCTTGGCGAGGTAATGATGTAAATGTTATAGCTAAATCAATATCTATAAATTATCTTGAACAATGGCGCAAAAACTATTACAGTCTTGATAAAAGTTACAGTGTCAGCAAACAAATTAATCCCAGCAATTGTTAAGTGGGGAGTGGGGAGTGGCTCTTATGGGTAGGTTTTTTAGATTTCGCGTTTTGGTTGACGCGCTTACGCGGGGACAGGGGGACGCGGAGAAAGATTTCGGAACGAAAAAATAGGTTTTTTCAGACTGAATATGAAAAACCTACCCTTGAAAGAGTGGGGAGTGGGGAGTGGGGAAGAAGGAATTTTTATGTATCCATTGTTTCATTAGACCTCTTGCAAAAGTCGGATACTCGCCAGAAAATAAATTTTCTGGCTGATAACTTAAGTCGGTTGAAACCGACTAATAACAGTATTTTTAGTCCGTTTCAACGGACTTTTGCTATTAGGCAGAGACTTGAGTCTCTGACGGTTCAAGTATTTTTGCAAGAAGTCTATTGTCTAGTTTGAAAATATGCCCTAAGCGCAGAATATCTTAGTATTCACAACTCTCCACGTCTAGTGTTTTGCCCCTACGCTAACTTTTGTACGAAAGCTTTATGTGCTAGCGACTTCAACCCCTCTTGCAACACCGAAAGCACTCGTGTCATGTCACCTGTGAGTAAATCTGCAACCGATAGCCACAACCCAGGAAATACTTGACTTTGGATAATACCATTTGCGTCTGCTGCTAATGATATATAGTCGCCTTGTTGTAGACAGAACCAATCCAATTTATTCTCGAAGGTTTGCCAAACAATATACTCTTGCACACCATTACGACGATAGGCTTTCTTTTTATCGTTCAAATCAATGGCAACGCTAGAGGCTGCTATCTCCGCTACAAGTTCAGGCGCACCCTCAATATAATCATCTTCAGAAAGGCGAGATTGTCCCCCAGCATTTTGAGGAATCAGCAATACTGCGTCTGGTTGCGGTTCATTATCCTGATCTAAGCGCACAGTTGGCTCAATACCCAACTTGATACCAGGTGTTGATGCTTCATAAACTCCTAACCAGGTGATTAAATGACCATGTGGTTGAGCATGACTGACAAAACGTAATGGAGATGCCACGTAAACGATTCCCTCGATCAGTTCTGCTTTTTTAATATGAGTAGCTGCTTTATAACGTTGCTCAAATTCATAGCGTGTCAAATGATCGCCACTTTCTAATAGCGGAACCCGATTATGTGTAGTTTTTGAGGCATCCATTCCGGTATCTGAGAGATTGACCATAATTTTAGGCGATCTTCTTAATTATGACTTGACCTTTATAGGCAGGGGGAGGATTTAAAATTCCCCTGTTCTTTTCCCTAATTATATCCAGAGACATGGGAGTTTATAGTACAAATATACTAATTTACTGCTAAAATGACCTACGAGTCAGGTAGCCTTGCAAGAGGGACTATGAAACAAATCCAAGATAGTTACAAAAATCACATCTCGCTGAAAGTTACTCTGTTACAGCCCACACCCACGGCTAATGGTATAGTGCCACTACAACCCCAAAAGGAAAAAATTCTCAGTGGATGGGAGCGTTTAGCAGCGCAAGCCGAACGCATCAATCAGATAGCAAAGCAGTTAGAATTGGCAATACTAGAGTTTAGAGCCATAGCCAGCACATTAAATAACCCACCTCTAAAACAGAAGCCATCCAAAAGCATTGATCAGAATTTTGCTGTTAGCGTTCCTTGGATAAGACAAAAGTCAGATAAATCATTGCTGTTGACAACGCGAAAAGTTGATTTGTACCAAGCAGAAAAGGAAGCCGCACTGTTAGCGCAGCAACTTCGTCAGCAAACCAAAAAAAGGTTAGCATCACAGCAACACAGAAAAAATGAGAATAAAGTCGAGTACTACACAAAACGTTAAATTATGAACCTTTAACGACAGTTCACCCCTTAGGTCGTAAAAGTTATGCTGATTGAAGTGGCAGAAGGTATTTTTTCTGTTGAACTGCCAGATGCCACATTTTTATTGCTATTTGCAACCGCTGTTGGCAGCAAAATAGTGAACAGCACTGAGTTTTTTAAACAACCGGAATGCATTGCGAGAAAAGTTCAATCAGCGCATAAAAGAGGTGAAATAAGGTGCTAAGGACACTTTTGGTAATTGCCGTTGGTTTTTTACCGTCTCTATTTTCCCTGTGGATCATCCGTAAAACCCAATTACGAACGCGTTCACGAATCAGACAAGCAACCATGAACCTTCCAGTAATGCGAGTACGGCAAAGCATTAGATCTGTTGAAGGCGATCGCTATTATTTAGAAGGGGTAGGTTATCTCATTGGTGATATTAGTTGCAAATTTAATGCTAGATCTGGCTATATTCGCTGTGCAGTGAACCCCGATGGCCCTTGTAATGGTTGCCGTCATTATGAGCCTAAAGAACTAGTCAGTAGCGAAAAAAGAGCTTAATCTTGAAACTAAAGTAAAATTCGATGACAATTTATTTTTATAGCACTCGTGAACAGTACGGCTGTTTCTCCAACTTTTCGCCTCATGGCTTTGAATTGGATGGCTTATATTGGTATACCAGCGAACACTACTTTCAAGCTCAAAAATTCGTCGGTACACCTCATGTCGAACAAATTCGCTTAGTCAAACAACCTAAAGAAGCAGCGAGAATGGGACGTGAAAGAACCCGTCCCTTACGTCAAGATTGGAAACAAGTCAAAGACGACATCATGCGACAAGCAGTATTACGCAAATTTGAAACTCACGCAGATATCAGAGAGATATTAATTTCTACAGGCAATGTAGAAATCGTGGAAAACTCACCCATCGATTTTTACTGGGGTTGTGGAGCTGATGGCAGTGGCAAAAACATGCTAGGAATTATCTTGATGGAGGTGCGAGATATACTGCGCCATAGATAGACCCAGAGATTAGTAATAGTGCTGTAAAATAATATTGTTACTGTTAATGCTGAGATCATCTGACTCTTAAAATAAGAATTCTGAGCTAGACAATTTCAAAACGATACAAGACTTAAATTCATAGGCTCTAGCCTTTGGTAGTAGGTTGCCTAAAAACAATAGTTTTGTATATTCAAACTTTCAAAGTACCTTACCTTAACCTACAACATTTATATTTGCAGATGGTAACTTAAAAGCAGCAATCTCTCAAAGGAGAAAAAATCATGTCTCTATCAACAAAAGTCAAGAAATATTGTAAGTGGTTTTGGGATGAATCACTCGGAGGTAAGTTTGATACTTGGGGTACTAGCACCTATTTTATGGAGATAGGTAATAATTCACATCCAGTTAGACAAATAGAAGTTTACGAAAACGGGAATGTCTTATTTTATGATCGCAACCACTTTGCCGATAGTTATGGAATGTTATGCGATCAACCAATAGGTGAAGAAGACATCCGAGAATTTGAAATTACAAAAGCAGAATTTGAACAAGTGTGGAATACAAAAGTTCCAATAAATAGATAAATATTCCTGAATAAAGACTTGTGCAAGCAGTTGACCTAATGAAATATGCATTCTGGTTTTGGGAATACTAGACCTACTACCAGACTTAGCAGGAAGGGGTCGATGACAAAGGGCGGATGGAACAATAGCTCAAAAAATACAGTTCCCTTGCAGTTACCTACAGCATACCTCAAACCAGTAAAGCGCAATACGATCACTCATGAATTTGATGCTGGTTCACAGGCAGAAATATCACTTTTGCAAGAAACTGATGACCAATTATCAGAAGCATCCAAGCTAATGCGTCACGGGATTCAACAGCAGCAGGCTGGTGAATATGCAGCAGCGATAAATTACTTTCAAAAATCTCTAGGGCTATTTCAGACACTTGGAGATTTGCCCAAACAAGCGCAGGTGCTTTCTTTGTTGGGATTAGTTGCTTACACCGGAGGAGATTACAAAGGTGCTATTGCCTACTCTGAGCAATGTTTAGCTTTGAGTAAGGCTAACTCAGATTTGGTTATGCAGATGCAAGCACTTTCTCATTTAGGAAATGCTTATCGTCACCTGAATGCTCATAAAGAAGCAATTGAATATTTGGAAAAATGTTTGCGAATCACACAGCAGCTGCAAGATCAACGAAGTCAAGTAGCCGCACTGAATAATTTAGGACTGGTGTATAAAGCTTCAGGCAACTTTGCACAAGCAATTGAGTATCAGCAGCAAAGCCTAGAAATTGTCAGAGAACTTAAAGACAATTGGGGCGAGGAACAAGTACTCAAGAATCTAGGCAATGCTTGGTATGCTTTAGATGATTACCCCAAAGCGATCGCTTACTACGAGCAGTGTGTGGTATTGTCGCGTTCTTTAAACAATGTTCGCAGTGCTTCTCAAGTTCTCAAAAACTTAGGTAATGCTTGCTATGCTCTAGGAAATTATTCTAAAGCTATTGAATACTACCAAGAGCGTCTGCAATTAGCTAGGGTCATTGCAGACAAGCGTAGCGAAGAACAATCTCTAGGTAGTTTAGGAGTTGCTTGTGAAGCTTTGGGTGACTATACCCAAGCAATTTCATATTACGAAGAACGTTTGTTGTTAGCTAGAACTATGAAAGATCGCCGCAGCGAAGAACAAACACTTGCCAGTTTAAGAGTCGCTTGCTACGCCTTGGGCGATTATGCCAAAGCCATACAATATCAACAGGGAATAGAGAATAGGGAATAGTCCTAGACTTTTCGTTCTAAATCTTTCCCCGCGTCAACCAAAATGCGAAAGCGAAAAAACCTACCCATAAGAGCTGTTCCCTGTTTCTTCTTTCCTCTGTTCTTGAAGATACATAATAGCTTCTAATGTGTCTACTTGGGGAAACTCAGTGTAAAAATTACTTACACTCCTAAAGGGTTCTGGTGTCTCTAAAATGATCAGGCGATCGCCCCACTGATGCAACCAAGGTAGTAAACTTTGAGGTGCCACTGGAGTGCATAGCCAAATCGCCGCAGGAGACAGCGCCCTAAGAGCAATTGCTGCTACTGCTATTGTCATTCCTGTAGCAATGCCATCATCAACTAAGATGAGCGTAGCACCTTCAGCATTCACCTCTGGACAAGTGGGAAGTAATTGTGCCTCAAGAGACTTGGCTTTGTTGATTGCCTTATTGAAAGCTATTTCTCGCCAGCGTGAATTGTATTTGGGACGTGTTGGCTTTTGTTGAGTCCAGAGAACGTTTCCTGAAGCAGTCACCGCACCAATTGCTAACTCTGGATTTTCTGGATGGCTAATCTTTTTCGCCACAACTATTGTGAGTGGACAACCTAAAAGGCGGGCTATCGGTACTGCTACTGGTATACCTCCTCTGGGCAAGGCGTAGACAATTGGTACAGGCTTGACTTTTGCATCGATAGCTTGCTGAATCAAAACATGATGAATAACTCGCGCCAATTCCTCACCCGCGTGAGTGCGATCGGCAAAAAGTGGGGTATGTGACACAATTTTCCCCAGCATTTGAAGACGGCATTGCTTTTATCATGACTGAATTTTGGCTCAAATTAACTGATATAATAAAGATTATGTAAAATACTAAGTATTTCAGTAAAAATTTGTTGCTGAAAAATACTTAACTACAGCTATACTCAACTTCCATCAATTTAGACAGCTGGTGCTGACGCCAATATCCTGATTTTCATGAGCAGCGAAACTCAACTCAGCCTCTTCGGGGACTCAAGCTCTAATCAAAAAGATTTGATTCCTACAGACGGCAAAATTCCTATCCCTCCCGGAACTTATTCCAGCATTACCGAGCTGGCACAGCATTGCAATCAATGCCATCGCTGTGTGTTGGGAAACACTCGTACCCATGCTGTTGTCGGACGTGGCAACCTTAAAGCACCGATTATGGTTGTGGGAGAAGCGCCAGGTCAAAACGAAGACGAAACAGGTTTACCATTTGTCGGCAAATCAGGACAGTTGCTAGAGAAAATACTGGCATCTGTGAATCTAAGTACTGACGAGGATGTATATATTGCTAACATCAACAAATGCCGCCCACCGGAGAATCGAGTTCCCACGACTGAGGAAATGACAGCTTGCAAACCTTATTTATTAGAACAAATTCGCCTAGTTGACCCAAAGATAATTTTATTAACAGGTGCAACTGCCCTGAAAGGTTTAACTGGCGATAAACGAGGGATTACAAAAATCCGTGGACAATGGTTGGAGTGGGAAGGACGTTTGTGTATGCCAATTTTCCACCCTTCCTACTTGTTACGCAACCCTTCCCGCGAAGTTGGGGGGCCTAAATGGTTGATGTGGAAAGATATCCAAGCAGTGCGCGTCAAGTTAGATGAAATTAGGGAATAGGGTACTGTGATGCGGAGTAAGCTGTTCCATATATAACTTGCATAATTAGGGCGGGCAAGATGCCCACCCCACAAGAGTTTTATTTAATTTGATTATGTAATTTAGATGTTTTTTAGCTTACTATCTCTATTCTGATACAGACACTACAGCTTCAGGGCAATAACGGATACCAGCTTGCTTGAAGCGACGTAAAACTTCACCCAAGCGATCGCAGTCTGCAATTAAACTTATCCGCACATACCCTTCACCTGCAACCCCAAAGGCGTTACCAGGGGTGAGGACAACACCAGTTTGTTGCAATACATTAAGAGCAAAATCTGTAGAACCCATACCCACAGGACACTTAACCCAGAGATACATCGTTGCCTTGGTTTTGGGAACATCCCACCCCAACTTTGCTAACCCTTGAATTAAAAAATCGCGGCGGGTACGGTAACGTTGCTGTACTTCATGCAAATATACATCTGGTAGTTGTAAGGCGGTTTCGGCTGCTGTTTGCAAGGCGGCAAAAATGCCATAATCCAAGTTAGTTTTTAGCGTCCGCAAACCTTGAATGATATGGCGATTTCCAACTACAAACCCGACACGCCAGCCAGCCATATTATAGGTTTTAGATAAGGTGTGAAATTCTACGCCAATTTCTTTTGCACCAGGGATTTCTAGCAAGCTAGTGGGTTGATAACCATCAAAAGCTAACTCGGCGTAACATAAATCATGCACTAAGAGAATTTCATGCTTGCGGGCAAAGGCGACGATTTCCTCAAAAAATTCGCGGGGTGCGGTGGCGGCGGTGGGATTACTAGGATAATTAAAATAAAGAATTTTGGCTTGTTGGGCCACTTCATCAGCAATAGCAGCTAAATCAATCAACCAGTCGTTTTCTGGTTTGAGAATCAAGCTGTGGACTTTGCCGCCTGCAATCACAGGGCCACGAAAATGGGCAGGATAGGCGGGAGAAGGAACCAGAACTAAATCGCCAGGGTTGATATAAGCTATTGCTAGATGGCTCAATCCCTCCTTAGAACCGAGTAGAGGCAAGGCCTCGCTGTCGGGATCGAGAACAACATCATAACGGCGACGATACCAGTTAGTGATTGCCCGTCGGAAACTCGCAGTACCTTCAAAGGGTGGATAACCGTGATTGGCGGGATTTTGCAAAGCAGCAATTGCCGCCTCTACCACTGGTTGCGGTGTCGCACCATCAGGATTTCCCATGCCCAAATCAATTAAATCCAACCCTTGATCCCGTGCCTTAGCTTTTAACTCATCTAAACGAGCAAACACATAGGGAGGCAGTTTTTGTATACGTTCTGCTGGGACGATCCAATCCAAACTCATTGAGACCCTACTTTCCTGATACGGTTAACTTATATATCAAAATCATGCTACTTAAAACATCAAGCAATTTATTCTTTGATTTCATCACTAATTACTTGATTCGAGACTCGATTGATCGGATCTCGGCTTTCTATTGGTGCAGTGGTAGAAACCATTGCTGCCATCAATTGCTCTAGTGCAACTCTAAATGGTAGTCGATGGATATCAGAATTGGGAGCTAAAGCGATTTGGGCGGCTGTTTGCAACTCACTTAAAGTTATGTTGTCCATCCCTAAATCGCTTAATTTTTGTGGCAGTCCAATCTCTGCGTAGAACTTTAATAGCTGTTGCCGTGCCGATGCTGCTAATTGATTGCCTTGGATCATTTCTTCTAAACGCAGTTGTACCAAGATGCCAAAAGCGACTTTCTCACCATGGATACTGCCGTGTCCGCAAATGTGAGTTAAACCATTATGTACGGCGTGGGCGGCAACGGTGCGGCACTGCGCCCCTCCCAGTCCCCCGATGACTCCGGCGAGTAGGACGGTAGCATCCACTACTTCTTGCCAAACTTCGCCGCCTGGTTCGCTCAAGGCGGCTGCTGATTTTTGCAGTAGGATATCCCGTAAAACTCGTGCTTGTTGCACTGCGGCAATGGTTAGGGTTTGTTGCAAGTGTCCGCTGCTAACTGAGGCTTCATACCACTTAGCGATCGCATCCCCAATTCCGGCGATTAAAGTATGTTGTGGTGCTGTTTGAATTAACTCATAATCGAGTATCACTAAATTGGGGCACTGAGATAGCGTCACATCGTAAAGAAATGCTCCTGCCTGGGAATAAACATTTGACAGGGCAGTCCAAGCCGCACAAGTAGCACCCGAAGTAGGAATTGTCACTACTGGTAACTGCAACTGATGCGCGACTAATTTAGCTGTATCCAGCGCTTTACCGCCACCAACACCGATAATCACATCAGCTTTATGTTCTTTAGCTGCCTTCTTTAAAGATTTCAGACTGGCTTCGCTGCAATCTGCACCATAGGAAGCTAAAGATGTATGTAATTGTGACGTTTCTAGAGCAGGTTGCAAACTCTCTGTGGCGATCGCCAGAGTGCGATCACCTGCCACAATTAGAGGACGACTCCCCAAACGAGCAATCTCTCCTGTGGCTGCTTGTAACACACCAGAACCACGGATTACCTTTGCTGGGGCAACCGTAAAGACAGATAATAAACTAGGGGTTTGAGTAGGAAATTTATTAGGCATATCATCTAGTTTGCCAAAAATCTTGACATTTCTTAATCAAATTAGACTGATAGTGAGGAATTCTTGTTGCCACAGTAATTTTTGGATGGCTAGACTTTCAAGGCGGCTGTCAGCTTGCTGACCATTAGCCTTAAATTCCGAACTATCAAAATTTTAAATAACCGTATAATCAAATCAGATTACCACTCTTAGATTTCTCAGGCAAAGCTATCGATGGTTGATGGATAGTCATTTGTCAATCGTCTTTTGCGAGTTGTTTTTCCATTGACCACTGACAACTGAAGTTAACCATTACCGACATGCTTGTGGAATCGTGAAAGTTTTAATATCTTAATCTAAAGATAGCATTTACTGTATCTGTAAATACAAAAAAAATTGTTGTGCTGGTATATGGGGAATTGGGAATGGTTATTTCTCCCTCATCCCCCTCATCCCCTCCTAAGCAGTAGGCTTTGGCAGTTGAGCAAACTTGTCAGGATAAATTTCAATGGACATTTGAGCATCTTCACGGGCAATGAGCGATCGCTTCACTTGGCCCAGGTAAACTGGTATAGAAATCCCTGGTTCTGGGTGAGTAATGGCACGGGCACGAATTGTTAATTGATTGTCGCCGCGCATACCTAAACGGCCAGGAGAATAGAGATTAATGGCTGCTTGCCGCAGAGTTGCTTCTAACTGTGTGGGAGTAATTGTTGGTGCTATGGCAATTACTGTTTGTGTAGAACCATTATCATAAACTCGTGTAAACTTCACAGCTCCTGGAACCACAGTACGGCTCAAAGGAACCAAAGACAGTGCAAATAAACCACTTGTTAAAACCACCATAAAGCCTGTCGTACCCACTAGCCGAAAGCGGATACCCCACTTAAGAATAAAACCCAAGACTGCCAGGGCTGCAAGTACCAAGGTAGCGATACCAGACCATTGGGTGTATTGAATAAAGTCAGCTGTTGTGAGCATAAAGTTTGACTACTGAGGCGTTTTTTTATTACCGACACACTCATTTTACCGACTGCTTAGGGACTTCTAAATAAACATACCATCGCTTTTAGGGCAGGGCTGACAGGTGTAGGTTTTTAATATTTTGCGTTTTGATTGACGCGGGGACGGGGGGACGTGGGGACGCACAGAAAGATTTCGGAACGGAAAAATAGGCTTTTTCGGATTGAATGTAAAATACCTACACCTGTGAGGGCAGGGGGCAGGGGAAGCAGAGGGAAAAATAACAAACACCAATTCCCAATTCCCCATTCCCCATTCCCTTTCATTGATTTTGGAAAATGTACATTGAAGAGATTACATCCAAATCTACTTTTTCGCCTTCATTTTCATCAGTATTTTTCAACAGCACTGTAAATGCACCAGCACCTAATCTATCTTGAGGAAACATGCGATAACAGGGTATTTTAGTTAAATGCGATTGATATTTTGACAAATAACTAATTTCTATAGCTTGAAAATGAGGAAATCGTTCTAAAAGCCATTCACAAACTTGCTCATTCTCTTCCGGTGAATAAGTACAGGTCATATAAGCTAGATAGCTTTGTGGTGCAACAATTTTTGCAGAGTTAGCTATGATCCTTTTTTGCCGATTTGCACTCTTATTAATCGCGATTGGATGAAAACATCCAGGTGCTTTTTCACCTTTGGCTAGTAAAGATTGTCCTGTACAAGGAGCATCTACTATTACTAGATTACTTGAAAATGATATCAGCTCTCCAAAAACGCTTGAGTCTCGATTCACTACAACACTAGGGGCAATATGGCAACGCTTCAAGTTGGAAATTAGCATTCCTAAACGTTTACCAATTACTTCATTACTAATAAGTAAATCAGGTTGTAAAGCTTTCCAAGCAAAGACACTTTTTCCTCCTGGGGCTGCACACATATCAAAAGCTAAGCTGATTTGGTGAGGAATTGTTAACAATGTCGCAGCCGCAAACACGGAAGAAAAATCCAAACAATAGAAATATCCTTGTTCATGTAGGGGATGCTGACCGGGTTTTTCGCCAAATTGAAGACGGTCTATAAATGGCGGTTGCCAAGATGTTGGTATTTCTACTAAAAAAGGCGAAATATCTGGCTTTTGTTTACACCAAAGAATACAAGGTTGAAAAGGCTGGGGATGTATTAAAGCCTGAATAAATATTTCTTGTTCCTCTGAATTTGTAAATAAGCGCCGCGAAAGTTTAAGTAATAAATTAGAAGGTTTTTCCATATAGATATGTAAATATTTCTGTTGTATCAAAATACAAATAAAACTGTTACACAAGAACAATGCAATCTAGGCTTTTGGCTGCATACTAAAAACACAATCACCAAAATACAGCAAGGTAACGCTTAACAGGGAACAGGATTAAAAGTCTTTTTTTACATGACTTTGTTCTTAAAACTTCTACCTCATTCACTCGCAATCTGCTGTAAGTTTGAAGTTTAAAAAGATTACAGTCTTTTTGGTGAGTCAAGAGTCAACAAAACTCTCAATTTGAGAATGCTGACTTTTGATTTTATACAGTGAGGCGGAGTGAGAGTTGAAATTTTACCCATTATCCTGCAAACGATCGCCAAACTACTAGCCTACCAAGTTAAAACTAACGCAGGGAATTTTTAGACTCTCCTGGTGTCTTTGCGTCAATCCCAAATCACGCACCGGAGAAGGTCATGAACTCAGATAATTTTCGCCAGAAGTTACGCCAAGAATCACAACTTTGGCGCGATGAAGGACTCATCAGTTCATCGCAATATCAACAAATAGCAGATCGTTATCAATTTAATAGCCTGGAAGCTGCTGCACGCGATCGCTTTATTGTCATCGTCACAGCTGTAGGCAGCATACTTTTGTGCTTGGGCATAACTACCTTTGTAGCAGCAAACTGGCAAGCATGGTCACGAGAAGTTAAGTTTATCCTGCTCATGAGTTTGTTTTTCTCGATTACCATCACTGGTTTTTACACCTGGCGCAACTCTGCACCAGGTAATAGCGAAGGCAAAAAGCCACAAAAAAGCCAAAGGCTACTAGGAGAAGGATTGCTCATTTTAAGCGCTTTTATTTTAGGTGCAAATTTAGCGCTGATGGCTCAAATGTTCAATATTGAGGGTTCTACCTCCCCACTATTTCTGGCTTGGGGATTAGGTGTTTTGGTCATGGCGTACAGTTTGGGCTTAAATTCTTTAGGGATTTTAGCAATTATCCTTGTAGAAATTGGTTATTGGACAGGACTAGGAGACTTGTGGTACTCTTCTGGTGAAGCAAATTGGGCACGACTAGTGGTGCAACACATGCCCTTGCTGTCATGGCTGTTGTTTGTACCCTTAGCATATTTTTGTCGATCGCGTTGGATTTTTGGTCTAGCAGCATTTGTATTTGCTAGTTCTCTGCAAGCCAATCTTAATCCTCTACCACTTTTGAACTACGCTAATGTAGCGCCTTGGGTGGCATCTTTTGCATTTGCACTCCCACCTGCATTATTCTGGAGTTATGATGACTTGCTGTTTCCAACCATAAATTACAGGTTGTTTCAATTCTTGGCTCGTAATTTAGCGTTGGTAAGTTTTGGGCTAGTCTTCTATATCCTGTCTTTTCGTTGGGTTTGGCAATCTCCAGATTATGCTTATAATCAGCCAGCAACTCTAACGAACTTATTCCAGTCTCTGCCGATTATTGATTTGGGAATTCTCAGCGGTTTGGCAGTCTTGCAGTGGTTGTATCTGCTGCGTCACAGGAATAACCCTCCACGCCGAGAAGTAGTTTTCACGACAGCTCTCATTACTGCGTTTCTATTCATCATCGTCTTAGTACCTTTTTGGCATCAAGCTGTTAGCCGCATTGATGAACTTGGCATTTTTAGCTTCAACATACTTTTGGCAACATTATCCTGGGGATTAATTCAAGAAGGATTGAAGTTAAGCAACAGACGCTCATTTTGGGGTGGGATGTTACTGTTTAACCTACAAATTATCAGTCGAATACTAGAATACGACACAGACCTACTTTTCAAATCCCTAGTTTTTGTCTTGTGTGGTTCTGGTTTAATCAGTGCTGGACTTTGGTTTGAACGCCGCCTGTCTGCCGCTGCAAGCAAGAAATAGGAGTGGGGGCAGGGGGAGAAATAACAAACACCAATTCCCCACTCCCCGCTCCTTTCAAGGGTAGGTTTTTCATATTCAGTCTGAAAAAACCTATTTTTTCGTTCCGAAATCTTTCTCCGCGTCCCCGCGTCCCCGCGTCCCCACGTCAACCAAAACGCGAAATCTAAAAAACCTACCCATAAGAGACTCCCCACTCCCCACTCTCTGCGTCAGTCCTAAACGATTACGATTCTCTACTTTTGACTAGGACTACGCTCATGACTAATAAATCCTCAGAACCTCAAAAGAAAACCTTGACTCCCGAAGCTGAATTTTCGGAAAAGCTGACTTTTCGGGATTACTTAATTGCCACTGAACAGAAAGCAAATAAGCCTCTACCATTTTGGCGGCTAACAGTTCCGTTAATGATTCAAACGGGTCTGATTATGGCAGTACCGACTCAGGCTATGTATACAGACGTGACTGGTAGGACGGTAATTTTGCAAACTGTACCTATGGTTCCCAACCAAGTTCTGCAAGGCAACTCTTTATCGTTAGATTACAACATATCGCGTGTCTCAACTTTGAGAAGACTATCCGGTTGGGAAGCATGGGCAAGAAGCCATCGCGGTAGCGGTAGACGATTAATTGAAGGAAGCAACTTGTATGTGATTTTACAAGAACAACAATCTTTTAGTCGTGGTGTTCCTAGAGCTTGGAGACCATTACGAGTAACTAGCGATCGCCCTACTTCTCTAGCTGCTAATCAGGTAGCTTTAAAAGGCGTTTACGAGAATGGCTCTATCAACTACGGCTTAGATACATATTACATGTCAGAAAACCAACGGCAGCAAATTAGTAACGATATTTCACGAGCTAGGCAAAACCGTAGAGGACAATTACCACCCATGGTGGTGAAGGTAAAAGTAGACCCACAGGGTAACGCTGTACCCATGAGTATGTGGGTGCGCGATCGCAATTATCGTTTCTAACCAATTCGTAATTTTGGGATTTAAGTCCCCCACCAATGGTTAAATTTAGTGGTTTTAAATTAGTTAGGGTTTAAATCCCCAACTAATTTAATTACGAATTACTTTAATCTTCTTGCCGTAAATGCCATGCGGCACCGCAAGCGGCACCAGTTCCAGCTAGCAAACCAGTACTCATTCCTTGAAAAGTTTTTTCTATGGGGTCTTGAGTTAGACACTCATTAGTCACTTTGCTATCTTGCAAACAGAGATTGCTTTCTGCCCAACCAGCAGTACCCCCTAAAATTACACCAGTCACACTACAAGAAACAACAAGCAACAGAAGACGTTGAATTTTTCTATCCATAGATGGATGTGTCAAGTATGAGAGTAGTAATTGATTCTCAACTACTTTACACATCTTGGCTGCAAATGTCAGCATCATATGAAATTTTGCTAATCTACCGGGTCATTTCCTCAACCACATGATCAAGGAGATAGGGGAAATAGATGTAGGTTTTTGAAATTTGAGGTTTTGATTGACGGGGAGACGCGCTTAGAGACTTCCAACTAAAAAAATATCCTATCGCTTTGGGGAGCAGGGGAGGAAGAATCTTATAATCATCTTCGCTCTCAAAATTGGCTAATTTATTTTCTGGAATTCCCTTAAAGATTTCAAAATGAAAAAATAGGCTTTTTCGAGTGAATGTGAAAAACTACACTTGTGAGTCTCAAAATTAAGAATGTATCGCACGCGACTGAAAACTGTTAAATATTTCAGTCAATAGTTTCTACTTTTTTATACACGAAAAAGCACTTGAGAATTTTGCCTGCTCAAGTGCTTCCCCGTACATTTTTATACCAATCCACTAGTTTGCTGCAATACTTTAAATCTGCAATACTTCCTGAGGAGGAGTACAGCAAGGCTAATTTGTAACAAACATTTGGTGAAATGGTATCACTCCTTGCACTAACTTAGAATATCTCTTTGGTAATAAAATAATAAATCTAGTGAGTGACAGTTTGTTAACTGACCTAGTTACAAACAACTCACTAAAGATGGTAATGAACAAGACTGACTAGAACTGTAGCAGAATCAGGACTGTAGTATAAAAAAATATAATATTTCACTAATTGCCTACGTCTTATGAACAAAAGGGTCAACGGAGCAATAAGCAAAATATTGTAGTATGAGCTACTAAGCTTCTTTGGTAAATACACCACGCTGGGAATTAGGAATTGGCTTCTCCTGTCGGAGACGCTACGCGTAGCAAGATCCCGTTCGCGTTAGCGCCTCCAAAGGAGAAAGGTACGACTTCGCTCAGCCTCATTGAACTTGCAACGCCATCTTATAGTTGACTTGGTTGAGATAAATCGGTATTTTAGTAGATGCTGAAATTAGTTTGTAGTATTCTAAATATTGATTTGAGCGAAAAGCGATCGCCAATTCACATTTCCTACTGCGATTCTGATGAATCGGCAGTTTGGCAACTATTGAAAAAATAATTTTGTTATCTTGAACCTTATACAAGGTGTATTTGCACTTTCAAGCTATCTGGACGGGCTTCAACCCGTCTTTATTTATCACTATGCTGTTGGGCAGGGAACATCTGGGAAACCAAAACTAAAAAGCGAAACGCAGCGGCTTTAGAATCCCCGCCATAAATGAGCGGGGAGAGGTCAAATTCCCCAGAAAATACCCGTATTGTGCAAATCCCGCAAAGCGGTGTGTATGTTTTGTCGTTAGAAGCTTCTATTCAATTGACCAATAATAAAGGACAATCATCATGAGTGATTGTGCAGTTTACATGTGTTTTAGCTGACTATAAAATCGGGTGCAGTATTGTTAAATGAAAGCTATGTCTAGTATCTGCTTTCAAATAGCGCTCTTGCAAGGGTTGCCACTGCTGCCACATTTGATAACGATTTTCGGCTAACAAATTAGCAAGCGTTGGTAACTGAGTGTGAATTTCTGAGTCGAAGACATCCATCAGCCACTCAGCTAAAACTACACTATCTTGCATCGTACCCAAAATCTCTTGGATATTTTTTATCTCTGTAATGTAAGCTGCGTAAGACTCACCGTATAAGTCAGTGAATAACTCCATTTGATAACGTATACGTTTGGCCTGTTTTCGCAAACTATGAAGAATTTCACCTTCTTTTGTCAATTCTGCTTCTAGTTTTTCCTGTTGCCAGTTTCTCTGGATTTTGACTTCAGATTCTTCTATATAAGTACCAACTAGCCAACCTGGATGTAGCAGGAAATTGCTGACTTCTGGCAAAAGTAAATCTGGTAGTACTTTCCCAATATCAACAGATGCTAGCTGTCGATAGCTAGGTTTTTCTAACCAATCCTTCAACGCCTCTTTTAAAGATTTGTAAGGTTCATCCTTTAAGGTTTTTTGCACACTAGAAAGTACATCTTCACGTTGTTTAGTTAAAGCGGCAAAAGCTGTTTGTAAAGAGTCTTGTTCTTTATGAGATAAATGTGGTTTGTAATTAGTTTGCAAACTTTCTTTCAGCACATCTAAATCTCGGAGATTACCAAGACGACGGGCTATTTTACCGATATTTTTATCAGTGACTGGCTTAGGAAAATCCAAAGCTATTTCAAATCTACTGACAGCTGTACGTAGACGACGCATTCCCACTCGCATTTGATGCAGCGCTTCTGGATCTTCATCTTTCTTTACTGATTTTTCCCATTTCAAGGTTTTCTTAAAATGTTTTTGAATCGCTTGGCAGGCGTAGTCTCCTAGAGTTTTTATTGTAGGCTCTGTGGCTAATTTCATAATCGTAAGTAATGACTTGCTATCATCAGGTCATTGCATAATAACATTAGTTAAAAGCATATATCTATATATCTTTTTATTTTTAATTCACCAATTATTAATTGATATTATTATAATAATTAATACTTGTTAAATTGAGAGAGATGCAAGAACTGTTAAAGGTATAAATCTTGTATTTTTTGTATAAAATTGCATATATCTGAAGATTTTGCAAGATTATTTGCTATCTAGTATTAAATCACACTTTAGAATAACATAATTAACGTCTTCTTAACCAGAGAGATAATGTAAAATGCTGAATTCATCCTTGCTCAATCAAGTTATTTTAACATTTGTCAACAATTTTAAAGAACATAGAGAAGACCTATCGACAGTGTTACTAACACACCAGAAGTATTTGTGGTTAGCATCGGATGAAACTTCAACTATTGAACGTCTGTCTTTAATTGAGGGTAATAAATTTACAGAACATCAACAATTTCGAGTAGCAGAATTTATCAGTTTACCCGGCTCAGAAGAGGAAGAAATTGATATTGAAGGGCTTGCATACGCTGATTATTACTTATGGTTTATTGGTTCTCATAGCTACAAACGTAAAAAATCTAAACCGGATAATACTGATATCAAAAATTTGAAAAGACTGGCAAAAATTGAATCGGAAGCTAACCGTTACCTCTTAGGACGGATTCCGCTGATCGATGGTAAATTATTGTCATCTTGTCAACACCCGGAAAATCCAAATGTAAAGTTAAATGCAGCTAAACTCGAAGTGATCAACCAAGGTAACTTACTGATGACTGCCTTGGCAAATGATCCTCATTTAGGCTTTTTTGTGAAAGCAGCAATTCCTGGAAAAGAAAACGGCTTTGATATTGAAGGAATAGCCATCTATCAAAACCGGATTTTTTTAGGTTTGCGTGGCCCTGTATTACGGGGTTGGGCTATGATGCTAGAAATCGAATTAAAGGATTCTACCGCCGGATTGTTGACACTACGCCCAATTGGCAACGAAAAAGAACTGTATAAAAAGCATTTTCTCTGGTTGAATGGTTTAGGAATTCGGGATTTGTGTGTAGATGGCGAAAATTTATTAATTCTAGCTGGGCCGACGATGGATTTAGATGGGCCAGTGCAGGTCTATTGTTTGAAAAATGGTGTCAATATACGAGAGAATGTCTTCAGCAATCCTGAGTTTGTGCAAGATATTCCTTATGGAAATCGAGACGACCATGCTGAGGGAATTACGCTATTTCAGGATGTAGTTGGTGTACCTTCGTTATTAGTAGTGTATGACTCTCCAGCAAAATCTCGCTTGGTGGATGATGACAGCGTGATAGCGGACGTCTTTAAGCTGAGTCAGTGCCAATCTTGAACAGCTTTCGCTATATGTCTTAGCTCCCTTCCCACTCTAAGATTACCTAACTAGACCATAAATATTTATTTATTCCCTTTCTTTATGAACAAATGTAAAGAGAATAAATATAAACTTGACCAAAAATTAGGCGATCGCCATCAAGTACGTACCTCACTGCGGTAGTCTAGATGAGAGTGAAATTATCGCCCGGTTTGACATATTGTTTTATGACTTCAGTTGTTTCTAGTCCCCCGCGCACTATTCGCATTGGTTCACGCAAAAGCCAGCTAGCTCTTGTTCAGACACATTGGGTAAAAGAGCAGCTCCAGAAAAGCTTTCCTAATATCACTTTTGAAGTCCACACGATGTCTACCCAAGGCGACAAAATCCTGGATGTAGCATTAGCGAAGATTGGGGATAAAGGATTATTTACTAAAGAATTGGAAGTTGGAATGCTCAATCAAGAGATTGACTTTGCAGTTCATTCCCTCAAAGATTTACCAACTAACTTACCCCCAGGTTTAACACTAGCAGCAATCACAGAACGGGAAAATCCCGCAGATGCACTGGTGTTGCACGAAAAGTATAAAGGTCAACAAATCGATACTCTACCAGCAGGGGCGGTCATCGGTACATCTTCCTTACGGCGACTAGCACAGCTACGTCACCAATTCCCCCACTTCACCTTTAAAGATGTGCGGGGAAACTTGAACACACGCATGTCCAAGCTGGATGCAGGTGAGTACGACGCCTTAATTTTAGCAGTAGCAGGCCTAGAACGATTAGGGATGAGCGATCGCGTTCATCAAATTTTACCCAAAGAAGTTTCGCTTCATGCCGTTGGTCAAGGAGCATTAGGTATAGAATGCCGTGCTGATGATACTGAGTTAATCTCTTTACTCAAAGCCATCGAACATCCCGAAACACGCGATTGCTGTCTTGCCGAAAGATCCTTCTTGCGCGATTTAGAAGGAGGCTGTCAAGTACCCATCGGTGTTAATACGGAAATTAGTGGTAATAATTTAACCTTAACGGGGATAGTCGCCAGCGTTGATGGTCAACACCTAGTTAAAGATACCGTGACTGGTGCAGCCAGAGATGCTGAAGCACTGGGTACAGAACTAGCAGATCGTCTACGGCAACAAGGAGCGCAGGAAATTTTAGATAAAATCTTTACTGAGATCCAACGTGGTTCTTAAACTTTTGAACAAGTAGATGTGATTAGATAAGTAATCAGTGAGCAGTAATTCAGTAAATCGAGAAAAACTGATAACTGATAACTGATAACTGTATAAGCAGAACCGGGGAAGCAAAAATTACCATGCGGATTCTATTTGTTGCAGCAGAAGCAGCTCCCATTGCAAAAGTAGGGGGAATGGGTGATGTTGTCGGAGCGTTGCCTAAAGTATTGAGAGAAATGGGGCATGATGTGCGGATATTCCTGCCTTATTACGGCTTCCTGCCAGACAAAATGGAAGTGCCTCAAGAACCCATCTGGCGGGGATATGCCATGTTCCAGGACTTTGCAGTCTACGAAACTGTTCTGCCTGGTAGTGATGTTCCCTTGTATCTATTTGGACATCCTGCTTTTATACCCCGTCGCATCTACTCTGGAGAAGACGAAGATTGGCGATTTACCTTGTTTGCCAACGGTGCAGCCGAATTTTGCTGGAACTACTGGAAACCAGAAATTGTCCACTGTCACGATTGGCATACCGGAATGATTCCCGTGTGGATGCATCAAGATCCAGATATCACCTGTGTATTTACCATTCATAACCTGGCTTATCAAGGGCCGTGGCGTTGGTATTTGGAGAAAATTACCTGGTGTCCTTGGTATATGCAAGGACACAACACCATGGCAGCAGCAGTACAATATGCTGACAGAGTAAACACAGTTTCTCCCACTTATGCCGAGCAAATCAAAACACCTGCTTACGGTGAACAAATAGAAGGGTTACTATCTTTTATCAGCGGTAAATTATCTGGGATTATCAACGGAATCGATACCGAAGTATATAACCCAGCAAATGATAAATATATTGCTCAAACCTTCACTAGCGATACCTTAGAGAAACGCAAAGCTAACAAAATCGCTTTACAAGAAGAAGTAGGATTAGAAGTAAATTCCAGTGCCTTTTTAATTGGCATGGTGACACGGCTAGTAGAGCAAAAAGGCTTGGATTTAGTCATACAAATCCTGGATCGTTTTATGTCTTATACAGATGCACAGTTTGTATTGTTAGGGACAGGCGATCGCTACTACGAAACCCAAATGTGGCAATTAGCATCCCGCTTTCCTGGACGCATGGCAACTTACTTACTGTATAACGATCCCCTGTCACGTCGCATCTACGCTGGCACTGACGCCTTCTTGATGCCCAGCCGTTTTGAACCCTGCGGTATCAGCCAAATGATGGCTTTGCGTTACGGTTCTGTACCAATCGTTCGTCGTACAGGCGGATTAGTTGATACCGTATCACATCACGACCCCGTAAACGCAGCAGGTACTGGTTATTGCTTTGATCGCTACGAGCCACTAGATTTATTTACCTGCATGATCAGGGCTTGGGAAGGCTTCCGCTACAAACCCCAATGGCAGGAACTACAAAAACGTGGCATGAGTCAAGACTTCAGCTGGTATCAATCTGCCAAGCAGTATGTCAAGCTATATCGGTCACTCTATGGTTTGCCAGAAGAAGAACATACTCCACAACCAGAGTTAGTCTTAGAAACCTCCACAGCCGCTACATAACAACAAATGCAACAGTGCTGAGTAAGCTAGAAAGTACTCAGCACTGTTTGAGCGATCGCCAAGACCATACTGGTAAAGTTTTAGATTAAGATGAAAAATTAACAGGCAGATAAAACAACTTTAAGAAAAAGTCAATAAGTCTTTATTTTCGCTAGAGTGGGATAACAATCAAAGTGTGAGGATTGATACTAAATGCGAGTTTTGTTAGTATATCCAATATTTCCCAAAACCTTTTGGTCATACGAGAAAATCTTGGCATTAGTGAATCGCAAGGTTTTGTTACCGCCTTTAGGTTTAGTCACAGTAGCAGCAATCTTACCCCAAGAATGGGAATTCAAGCTGGTAGATCGCAACATTCGCCCAGCCACTGAAGCAGAATGGGCATGGGCAGATGTGGTAATTTTCTCTGCCATGATTGTCCAAAAACAAGATTTACTTGAGCAAATCCAAGAAGCCAAAAGACGTGGTAAGTTAGTCGCTGTTGGTGGCCCCTACCCCACATCAACACCTAACAACGTTCAAGATGTCGGTGCTGATTTTCTAATTCTGGATGAAGGGGAAATCACCCTGCCCATGTTTGTTGAAGCGATTCAACGGGGAGAAACCTCTGGCACATTCCGCACCACAGAAAAACCCGATGTCACAAACACACCAATACCCCGCTTTGATTTATTGGAATTTGACGCCTACGATATGATGTCGGTGCAATTTTCTCGTGGGTGTCCATTTCAATGCGAATTTTGCGACATTATTGTCCTGTATGGGCGTAAACCCCGTACCAAAACCCCAGCACAACTGTTGGCAGAGTTAGATTATCTCTACGAATTGGGTTGGCGGCGGGGCGTGTTCATGGTAGACGACAACTTTATTGGCAACAAACGTAACGTGAAGTTGTTACTCAAAGAGTTGAAAGTCTGGATGGCAGAACACAAATATCCCTTCCGATTTGACACCGAAGCATCGATTGATTTAGCCCAAGATCCAGAATTAATGGAGTTGATGGTTGAGTCTGGTTTCGCGGCGGTGTTTTTAGGAATTGAAACACCGGATGAGGATAGTTTGCAACTGACTAAAAAGTTTCAAAACACCCGTAGTTCTCTAACTGACGCCGTGCAAACCATCATCAAAGCTGGATTGCGCCCCATGGCTGGGTTTATTATTGGCTTTGATGGCGAAAAAGCCGGCGCAGGCGATCGCATCGTTCGCTTTGCCGAACAAGCCGCTATTCCCTCTACTACCTTTGCCATGTTGCAAGCATTACCCAACACTGCATTGTGGCATCGTCTGAAAAAAGAAGGACGACTGCGAGAAAATCAAGACGGTAACATCAACCAAACAACGTTGATGAACTTCATCGCCACACGTCCTTTGGAAGATATTGCTAGAGAATATGTTGAAGCTTTTTGTGCTTTATATGACCCAGTGTGCTATTTAGATCGTACCTATCGCTGCTTCATGATGATGGGTTCACCAAACTGGAAAGCACCATTCAAAATGCCAGAGTGGGTAGTTGTTAAAGCATTACTAATTGTTATTTGGCGACAAGGCATTAAACGAGAAACCCGTTGGAAATTCTGGCATCATTTGTTTAGCATTATTAAGCATAATCCAGGAGTTGCAGAGCATTACCTCTCAAGTTGCGCTCATAATGAGCATTTTCTAGAATATCGCCAAATAGTGCGCGATCAAATAGAAAGTCAGCTAGCTGAATATTTAGCCCAGGGTGCAGAAAAACCATATGTACTAGTGGAAGCGAAAGCAGAAGCATTAGGGGTGTAGGGGAGATGAGGGGGATGAGGGGGATGAGGGGGATGAGGGAGATGAGGGAGTAATTTTCTACGCGTCCCCGCGTCCCCGCGTCCCCGCGTCCCCGCGTCCATTCCCAATTCCCAATTCCCCATTCCCAACCTACGCGACAGTATAGTATTCAAGCGAACAAGATATCATTTTTTATAAATCAAAAACACCGAACCAATTGACCCCAAATTTTCCACATAAATTTTATTGTTGTAATACAATCCTGGAGACATCCCACCATCAAATAACATTCCTTCTTGAATGTTTCCCAAACAGTTATTACGAGCAATACCATTCAGCACATCATCAAACATTTCTGGTAATAACTCTTGATTAATAGAAGATGACTCTATCTCAGAATTCGCTTTCGCATCATTTACTAACAGTATTACATATCCTTGATTTGTCACAGCTACCATCGAGCGATTAGTCGCACTTTTACAAGCAAACTCACCCAAATCTTGACAAATATCTTTAAATTTACCCTGACGATAAAACCTGCCATTACCTCCTACTAAATTGTAGTTAAGAATATTATTTTTTCTTCTTCCAGCTTGGATTGTAGCTTGCCGCTGCTGCGGTGTACCTCCAGATATCCCAAACGAAGAACGCTTATTTCTAAAGTCTCCTGAATACTCCACTCCCCGCGAAATATTTAATCCTTGTGGTTGATCATCTGTATCTATATAGTCAGCATTAATCGCTGCGATCGCGGCTTGTCCATTTAATTTGGAATTCCCATCACTGATGAGTTCACGAAACTGTTTTGGGACATATTCTTTACGCAGCCTGCCTCTAGCATCTTTAGCGTATAACTTGTGAGCTAAACCAACATTAACTTTAAAATCTAATGCTGGGGATTGAGGATTAAAAATAATTACATGGTTGATACCTTTTTTACTTTTTTCACCTCGGTTATTGGTTTTAAAAAATTCAAGGCTGAATTTAGCATCTTTACCAGAACAACTTTTAGATGCTTGGGCGATAGAATTTGCTTTTATTGCTTGACATCCTGATAATAAGCTGCCTGTCACTATCAAGATAAATAATAAAATTAACTTTTTTGTGGACATGTGTGAATAAATTAGAATTCCAAACGCTACCAAGATCCAGTCCTGCGATCGATTTTCGGATGCTAGATTACTATACGCGACTCAAGCGAGAATATAAATGCCAAATTGAGCAGGTTGTAATTTTTTTACAGCAAACTACCTCAGAAATCGTCTTTAAGCAAGAGTATATAGATACCAACACTAAACATAGCTATCGAGTCATCCGGTTATGGGAGCAAGATCCGACAATACTTCTAGCTCACCCTGCTCTTTTACCACTAGTTACCTTGGCTCGTAATGACTCACCCAACATTTTGTTAGAACAAGTCGCAGAGCAGATCGATATGATTGAAGAAACAATAGAGCGACAAAATATATCAGCTTGTACACAAATCCTGGCTGGTTTGCGGTTCAACAAAAATTTAATTCAACAATTATTAGCTTGAATTTTGTAGTGGCGTGTTTAGCCTGAAATGATGCAATAAACTCTGTAGTGGCGTGTCTAGCCTTAAATGTTGCAAAAAAATTGTAGGTTGGATTGAGGAACGAAACCTAACATGGATATAGGTGTTGGGTTTGACTCCGTACCCTATGGGATCTTGCTACAACCCAACCTACATCTATTAAATCTAATACACCAAAATAGCTAAAACAGTCCACTAGCTATTTACAGTAGATCGCAGGTAACTGAGGTACAAGTGTTAAGAACAAATTCATATAAAAAAAGACTTTTAACCCGTTCCGTGGGTTTAAGTCCCTATTACAAAACTTAATCACGAATTACGTTAGCGTTAGCGAAGCGGTAGCGATAGCGTAGCGTAAAGCCTGCGGCATAGCTTCGCTTAGAGCGAGTCATCGAGCGTCGGTACGAGCGTCAGCGGTAGCGACGAAGGAGCGTCATTACGAATTACGAATTATTTAACCCTATTCCCTGCTGTATATTTTTAATTTACTTTTTATAGCTTATTAGTTAATGACAACCTCAAGTAATAAATTATAGAAATTTTATTTATTTTTTTAATTAGCCTTTGGTTTTCTGATAAATTTAATGGAAGTAGATTTTCACATTTTCTTAGTGTTTGTCTATCTTGTTACTTTTTGTGATTGCCGCAGTATTTCCTAGACCTTCTAATTGAGAACTGAGGCATGGAACCTAGTATATTTTTGGATGTCTTAGCGAGTCTACAAAGATTATTTGTAGGCTATGTCCCAGCTGCTGTTTTAGGTAGTTTCGTTGGATATTTAATAGGTATAAATGACACAATTTATCAAGCATTTAGACGGATATTTCAAATTCCGCATAGTTTCCCTCCCATAGCATTATTACCTATTACACTCACAGCATTTAGAGAAAACGAACCTGCCGCCATCATCATAGTTTTTCTGGGAACTCTCTGGACAATTATTATTAATACGGCGATAGGTATGCGACATTTTCGTAGACAAGAAAATAACTTTCGAGTAGCTATTTTTCATACATTTCATGCTCTGAAAGTTGGTATTTGGGTAGCATGGTTTACAGTAATTGCTACGGAAATGTTGATAGGCCCAAAAGGATTAGGTTTTCTCGCCTGGGATGGTTATAAATCTGGCAATGCTAATAACGTCCTTGAGGCAATACTTTATATTGGTATTATTGGTTTTTCGTTGGATCAGTTATTAGATGTTACTGGAAACATTCTGTCGCAAATGGTCTCAGATGGGAAAAAATAGATGTGTTTTGGAAATTGGGAGAATTGAATATTAAGCTGATGTACTTTTAAGTTGCATTATTCGGATTGCTAGAAAGCAGCAAAGACGCGGAGATTTACATCTTGCATCTAGCAGTTAACGTTGATTGAATTTACCATCTGTAGCATTTGTAATTGGTATAAAATTAATATGGTAAGCTAGTAAAATCTAATTAAAATTATGCAGTAAAAAACCTTGTACTTAGTGACGCAAAATTTTACAAATGCTGTTAAATAATCGCTACCGAGTGATTCAGGCGTTGGGAAGCGGTGGATTTGGTGAGACTTTCCTCGCAGAAGATACTCAAATGCCCTCCAGTCGGCGCTGCGTCATTAAACAGCTTAAACCAATTCAAAATAACACTCAGATATACCAACTGGTGCAAGAACGGTTTCAGCGAGAAGCAGCTATTTTAGAAGATTTAAGCGGTTCTACTGACCAGATTCCCTCATTGTATGCCTATTTTCAGTCAGAAGGTCAGTTCTACGTGGTGCAAGAGTGGGTTGAAGGTGACACCCTGACAGCCAAAATTCAACAACAAGGATTATTGAGTGAAAGTGCAGTTCGGAAAATATTAGTTAGCTTATTACCAGTTTTGGGGTATGTCCACTCTCAGCGGATTGTTCACCGTGACATCAAGCCAGATAACATTATTTTGCGCCGTCGCGATGGCAAACCAGTGCTGATAGATTTCGGTGCAGTGCGGGAATCAATGGGAACAGTGGTGAATTCTCAAGGATTACCTACTAGTTCAATTGTGATTGGCACGCCGGGATATATGCCTAGTGAACAAGCCGCAGGTAGACCAGTTTATTCGAGTGATTTATATAGTTTAGGCATGACTGCCATTTATCTCCTAACGGGGAGACAACCACAGGAAATTGAGACAGATCCCCGAACCGGAGAAATTGTTTGGCGTCAACACGCTTTGAATGTTAGCCCTACATTAGCAATGGTAATTGACCGAGCGATCGCCTATCATCCACGCGATCGCTACCCTACAGCCAAAGAAATGCTAGAAGCCTTGCAAAATGAACCTCCATCAGTAGCAACACCCCAAAACATAGTTTCTGTTAGTTCACCGACTTCCCCTCAAAGAGCAAATCAAAGCAATCGACGTAGAATCTTTGTAGGTAGTTTAATGACTGGTTGTTTGATTGGTGCTGGGGTAATTATTGGTTTGGCTATCAACAACAACCAACAACTACAACCAGTAGCACAGTCCACACCTACATCTAGTAAACAAGCCACAATTGCTCAAGAACCCCAAGACACTGCACCAATAGTCACACCCCAACCAACTCCGAGTTTTTCTAATTCTTCTCCCACAGCAATTTCTAGCGAAACCCCTGCCGCTGAACAACCAACATCAACACAAGCTGGCAAACCTTATTTGGGTATTCAGATGGTGACGCTGACACCAGAAGTTAAAGAAAAAATCAATAAACAATTTGGCGATCGCATTCAGATTACAACAGATAGTGGAGTTTTATTAGTTCAGATTGTCCCCAACTCTCCAGCATCTATCGCCGGATTACAACCTGGTGACGTGATTCGCAGTATTAATAATCAATCTGTTACTAAACTTGAAGAAATAATCAAGTTAATTGAAAACAGTACAATTGGCAGCCCTTTACTAATCGAAATAGAACGTAATAGGCAGCTTTTCAAAGTGACAGTTACTCCTACATCATTGCCAGCACAAAGCGAGCCAACACAAACTGGTAAACCTTATTTGGGTATTCAGATGGTGACGCTGACACCAGAAGTTAAAGAAAAAATCAATAAACAATTTGGCGATCGCATCAATATTACAACAGATAGTGGAGTTTTATTAGTTCAGATTGTCCCCAACTCTCCAGCATCTATCGCCGGATTACAACCTGGTGACGTGATTCGCAGTATTAATAATCAACCTGTTACTAAACTTGAAGAAATAATCAAGTTAATTGAAAACAGTACAATTGGCAGCCCTTTACTAATCGAAATAGAACGTAGTAGGCAGCTTTTCAAAGTGACAGTTACTCCTACATCATTGCCAACACAAACTGATAAACCATCACCATAAGCGGCTATTTAAATAATTCGTAATTCGTAATTCGTAATTCGTAATGACGCGACGCTCCTGTGTCGCTCTAAGCGAAGCTATGCCGCAGGCTTTACGCTGACGCTCGTACCTCGCTAACGCTATCGAGGACTCGCTCTAAGCGAAGCTATGCCGCAGGCTTTACGCTACGCTAACGTAATTAAGTTTTGTAATGGGGACTTAAACCCACGGAACTAGTTAAAAGTCAAAAGTAACCCTGAGCGGAGTCGAAGGGTTACTTTTTAACTCATCTAGGCTTGCGAATAGCACCTTCCCACCTAATAGTTTGCTTCGTAGAACGCCCTCCTAAAGAACGAGTTGCTACAACTTCCAGCTCCACATTGGCACCAGGGCGTAGGGCGTCATTGGAGATTTTGAGCTTGCCTAAAGCCAGAATAAAACGGTTGTAGTCACGAGTCACTAGCTCACTGGGAATATCTCCTTCGTATTCGGTCTTGTAGCCTGAGCCACCATAGTTATCGCGTGCCCTGTATTTAACGCGAAACTGAGTACTGATAGCATCAGATTTTGCAGCCAAATCGACTATTTTTAGGTTTAGATCTTGTCCAGCCCCAGCAAACTCTGCTACTGCCAAGCGAGTAACATCTTTCTTGACAATCACGTTTTTAACAGTAAAGCTCGTCAAATTTCCTTCAGTCTGGGCGCTGCCTTCAATCCATAAATCTTCTGGAAAGTTAACTTCTATTTGCTTGTTATCATTTAAATTTAGTGTTGCAGTTTGATTGGCAAAATTGGTAATGGGTTGTTTCTCTTGCCAAACTAATTGAAAAGTTTCTTCTAGACGCTGCTCAAACTCTCGGTACTCATCAGCAATTACAGAGCCAGGAGCAAGTAGTGAAACTGCCCCGGTGCGAAGATTCCACTTATTTTTCGAGAGATTAATCTGTTTACCTGCCAGTTCAGAAATTGGTAGCTTTACAGTTGGCATATCATTTGCCAAGGGTTCCTTGCTGTTAACAATAGTTAAAATCCCTAAGCGCCCTCGTTTACCATCACTACCATAATTGCCATCCTGCCCGTCGTTACCATCGGTACATCTATATGTTTTAGTATCACACTTATAATCTGAACTACCAGGAGTTCCTTTGCAGGTTTTCACCTCCCAACTGCGTACACGACAGTTACAACCTGCTGTACCATTGCCACCTCGACCACCACGCGCGCCTTCTCCAGCAGGGGCACGGACTAAAACGTTCCGTAAGTCAGCCATATTGGTGTAATAAATCGTGAGGGAGCCACCATTGCCGCCGTCTCCTCCTTTACCACCGTCACCACCCTTACCACCATTGGGCGCATTGATGTTGTGACTTACTTTCTCAGATTGGTTTTGGCAGTCAGGTCGATAACCATGTTGCCCATTTTCTCCGTCCTCACCATCTCGACCCGATAGATCAAGATTTACAGGTGAACCATTGACAAAAATGCTTTGGTCTTGACCACTACGACCATCTCTACCAGCTCGTCCATTACTTCCTGTATTGCCATTGCTACCATAGTTGTTGGCGTATACTGCGGCATCTGCTGAACATAAAACTGAACCAGACGCAGGCATAAATCCAGTAACTAAGCAAAATGTCAAGAGTAGTGGCAACTTACTGATAAAACTACTGTGCATTTTAGTACACCAAACACTTCTTTTCTCTATTCGTAATGACACTTAGCAACTCGCTAAGGTTAGATATTTCTTGTAAATTTCTTAGGTAAGTATTTTACCTGCTTTTGCTTGCTTTTATTCAATAAATCTCTTGAAGAGTCCAGATTTTAGACTTTTTCTTGGGAATTGGTATTTCTCCCCCTGTTCTCCTGCTTCTTTTCAGAAGACCCAATAAAAAACCGAGTGCCTCTAATACACCCGGTTTACTTATGCAATATTAAAATTCTTCAGTTTTGTAAGAGTCAGACCTTCGTTAATTCTTTGACAGAATTAAACTTTTGCGGTTGTCTTGCTAACAACATTGAGTTCGCCTTTGGCATACTTAGCAGCAAAATCTTCCAGAGAAACCTGCTTAATTTTGCTAGCGTTACCAGCAGTGCTAAATTGCTGATAGCGATCGGCACACACTTTTTGCATATATTTGATAGAAGGCTTGAGGAAGTGACGGGGGTCAAATTCCTTGGGATTTGCTGCTAAAGCTTCACGTACAGCAGCAGTAATCGCTAAACGGTTATCGGTGTCAATATTTACTTTACGTACACCGCTCTTGATGCCTTTTTGGATTTCTTCTACAGGTACACCGTAGGTTTCGGGAATTGCGCCACCATACTGGTTAATTAGTGCGAGTAAATCTTCAGGCACAGAGGAAGAACCGTGCATTACCAAGTGGGTGTTAGGTAAACGGCGGTGAATTTCTTCAATGCGGCTGATTGCCAAAATTTCCCCAGTCGGCTTGCGGGTAAACTTGTAAGCACCGTGGCTAGTGCCAATAGCAACAGCCAAAGCATCTACTTGAGTTTGCTCAACAAAGTCAACTGCTTGGTCTGGGTCGGTTAATAGCTGATCATGAGAAAGTGTTCCTTCAAAACCATGACCATCTTCAGCTTCACCAGCACCAGTTTCCAAAGAGCCTAAGCAGCCGAGTTCGCCTTCCACACTAACGCCTAGAGCGTGAGCTACATTCACCACTTCACGGGTGACATTGACGTTGTACTCGTAGCTAGAGGGGGTCTTGGCATCAGCTTCCAGCGAACCATCCATCATCACGCTGGTAAAGCCGTTTTTAATCGCTGAGTAGCAAGTAGCAGGTGCATTACCATGATCTTGGTGCATGGCGATGGGCAGTTGAGGATAGGTTTCTGCTGCTGCCAAAATCAAATGGCGCAGGAAATTCTCTCCAGCATAAGCACGAGCGCCACGAGAAGCTTGTAAGATTACGGGGCTATCTGTCTCTAGAGCAGCCTTCAGAATCGCCTGAATCTGTTCCAAGTTGTTAACGTTAAAAGCTGGGATGCCATAACCGTTTTCAGCTGCGTGATCCAACAGCAGCCGCATTGGTACCAGCGCCATAGATAGTCCTCCTAATGTGGTTGTCAGCTAGTCGGTGTGAGACAAGCGTAGTCACTACGCTAAATCTTAAGAGTTTTTTCAACTTATAGGAAATTATAACTAGTGTCGGGGTGTTTATGTTGAAAAACTTTACGGTATTACTAATCAAAGATGCCTTATGCTGAAGCGAAACTACTGTTAAGTGGGTTACGTCTGTGTTAAAGGATTTGGTAGTGTATTATCCCAGATGCTAGTCGCTGCTCTCAAGAAATATGGGTGTAGGGGAGGAAAAAGTGTTTATGGCTTTCGTGAACGCTAAGTAGCAGGCATTTGGCTAATATCTGCGATCGCCCCTACATATTCAACAAAGACGTGATTGCACCAACAATTGAAATTGGTATTATTTTAGGTGCGATCGCTCATCTTCCCAGACTGAACAAGTATTTTTCCTTAAAATATGGGTCGCCCGGGATTCGAACCCGGAACTAATCGGTTAAAAGCCGAGTACTCTACCGTTGAGTTAGCGACCCTTGCATTACATTTCGCAACTTTGCTATTTTAGCATAAAGTCTAGAGATTTGTAAAGAGGTTTAGAAAAAATTTGCCGTTAACCTTACAGATGCTGTATGACTAGCTTCTGGCTGTAACACAGTCAGATTTTTACCAGTATTTAGAGCATTCCGAGGGGCACTCCACGGTTCTAGACAGTAAAATTCTTTGCCCTTCACTGTCCAAAACACCAGTGTGGAATAGCTATTGTCGTAGTCTAGGGTGAGTTTTAACTTCCGGCTATGATCCGTCACAGCGGCAGATTGACTAGTTAGTTGACCGAAGGCAAAATCAATTTCATCACGATTAAAGTCAAAATTACCACTAAAAGGATAAATTTGCTGATCTTGATTGTCTTGATACTGCCCAGAGGGAATTTCAACCTCTAGCTGAGTTTTATCATTCACCAGAAAATAGGGATGGAAACCTACAGAAAAAGGCATTGGGGACGATGAGAAATTTTGATACTGCTGCCTAATTTCTAAAGTATTGCCTTGCAACTCATAAGTAAAAGTCACTTGAAAGTCGAAAGGGTAAACAGCCAGTGTTTGCTCATTGCTTTTGAGAACAAGGGTTAAGCTAGCTTGATTATCAGTTGCTTGGTCAGTCACTTCCCAAGGTAAGTTACGAGCGAAACCGTGCTGTTTGAGAGTGTAGCGCTGATCATTGTAAGTGTAAGTATCTGCCGGTAAATTGCCGCAGATGGGAAACAGAATGGGATTCCCACCTCTAACACTCAACTCAGGATGAGTAAACCTTTCCACATCAAGGTAAAAAATTTCTTGACCTTGAGTGCGCCAGCGAGTGATGATGCCACCGCGTTCTGGAACCACTTCGACTTGAGAGCCAGCGGACTCATCAGTCAGGATGTAAGTTTTGTATTGTTGCTGTTGGAGTGTAATGGTAAACACGAGTTTATTTTTGAGGGAGTGGGGAGTGGGGAGTGGGGAGTAGGGAGTGGGGAGTGGGGAGTGGGGAGATGGGGGAGATGGGGGAGATGAGGGAGATGGGGGAGATGAGGGAGATGGGGGAGATGGGGGAGATGAGGGAGATGAGGGAGATGGGGGAGATGGGGGAGATGAGGGAGATGAGGGAGATGAGGAAAAGTCAATAATTACGAATTCCCTACTCCCCACTCCCTACTCCCCACTCCCCATTCCTATTCGTCTTCTGCAAATACGAAGCGATATAACTCGCTGGGGTCGGGTTCTGGGCTGCTTTCGGCAAACTTCACTGCTTCGTCAATTTCATCTTGAATTTGACGCTCAATGTCTTTGAGTTCTTGCTCGTCTGCTAAATTTTGCTCTAGCATATGAACTGCTAACTTTTTAATTGGGTCGCGAGCAAACCAAAATTCTTTCTCTGTTTTGCTGCGTAATTCGTCAGGATCAGCTAGGGAGTGACCACGGAAACGGTAGGTGAGTGCTTCGATGAGTGTTGGCCCTTCACCTGCACGGGCACGGGCTACAGCCTCTTGAGCAACGGCTCGCACAGCTAGTACATCCATACCATCTACTTCCACGCCTGCCATGTTAAACACGCTGGCTTTTTTGTAAATTTCTGGCTGGGAAGTCGCACGTTCATGGGCCATACCAATTGCCCACTTGTTGTTTTCTACCACAAACAGAATTGGTAGTTTCCAGAGGGCTGCCATGTTCAAAGTCTCAAAAAATTGACCGTTGTTAGCCGCACCATCGCCAAAAAAGCAAGCGGTTACTTGGTCGGCGTTTTGATCTCGCAATACTTCGCGACGGTATTTGCTTTGGAAAGCTGCCCCAGCAGCGACGGGGATGCCTTCAGCGACAAAAGCGTAGCCACCTAATAAGCGATGTTCCGCAGAGAACATGTGCATGGAACCACCACGCCCTTTGCTACAGCCTGTGGCTTTACCAAATAACTCCGCCATGACTTCCTTTGCTGGTACACCCGCACTCAAAGCATGAACGTGGTCGCGGTAGGTACTGCAAACGTAGTCTTCACCTGGACGCATTGCTTGAATTACACCGGTGGAAACAGCTTCTTGACCATTGTACAGGTGGACAAAACCGAACATTTTGCCCCTGTAGTACATTTCAGCGCATTTGTCTTCAAATAAGCGCCCTAACGTCATGTCTTTGTACAACAGCAGCCCTTCTTCTCTGGTAATCTGGGCTGTGGCAGCATTAAATTTAGGTAACGTGCGTTCTTGAACCATTATCTTTGAGTATTCCTGTTGTGTGACTTGGCGTTATAGGCTTAAATATGTTGATTTCATACCGCCTCAGATTTTAACAGGCCGGAGTTGACAATTTTAGATTGTTTTTAAGTTGGTCAATCAGGATGGTAAATTTCATGTCCAAGCCGTTACATTTATTGCAAAATAGCTAAATTTTTAGTTTTTCCGCCTATGTTACGTGAGAACATAAATTCTAAGAGCGAGTATTGGCATTTTTAGTTTCCTGTGTTTACTACTCTGTTGATAGGCTAGCAATCACAATTGATAGCTTTCTGCATATCCATTAACAATTTAAAAAAAATGGAGAAAAATTCATTCTACCTAGCGGGATACTTGTAATTAAAGTTAAATCATGATAGCATTTTGCTCTCTTGCTATCAGGGTCAACCCTCGAAAGCGGTATTTATGCAAGCCGCAAATCAGGGAAATTTACAAAAATCAAACAAATAGCTCCTGCAAACACAACATTTATGCCGTTACCAAAATCGGCGATCGCATTTTACGCTATTGAAGGCTGATAATGGTATCCAACCCAAAATACTAAGAATTAAGACAAAAAGCTGACGCTTTCTAGGCGAAAGCAAAAAATTAATACTAGAATGTGACTCAAATTTCGGGAAGGTATAAAGTAATTTGTTGCAATATATACTTGTAGTGTAAATTTTACACGGCATTAGTATGGCACGGTTTTACATGCCTGGAAAGCTCTAGGTGAATTATGTTGATCACGGTGCAGGGGAAGTAGGCTGTGCGAATCCCGCTAGATTACTACCGAATTTTAGGACTACCGTTAGCGGCAAGTGAGGAACAATTGCGGCAAGCATATAGCGATCGCATTGTACAACTGCCGCGACGTGAGTATTCTCAAGCAGCAATTTCTTCTCGCAAACAACTTATAGAAGAAGCTTACGTGGTTTTATCAGATCCAAAACAACGCAGCACCTACGATCAGCTTTATCTGGCTCACGCCTATGACCCTGATAATGCTGCCTCTGCCACAGCGGCAGTAGAAAATTTTTCTGAAAGCACTAAAAGAGGGCTTGATACTCACAATCTCAGTATCGAGATTTCTCAAGATGAATTAGTTGGTGCTTTATTAATTCTGCAAGAACTAGGGGAATATGAACTTGTACTGAAACTAGGTCGCCCATATGTAAATAAAAATAGCACCACTAATGGCAGTACAAATCATCTAACCAGCGAAGAAATATACGAAAGCGCCGAACGCCCAGACGTTGTTCTCACTGTTGCGCTTGCTTGCTTAGAATTAGGGCGAGAGCAATGGCAGCAAGGCCACTACGAAAATGCCGCCATCTCCCTAGAAACTGGCGAGGAGTTATTATTACGCGAGGAATTATTTTCCAGTGTTCAGGCAGAAATTCGCTTGGATCTTTACAAATTGCGACCATATAGAATTTTAGAGTTACTGGCCCTACCACTACAAAAGGCTGCTGAACGACGCCAGGGTTTAGAATTATTACAAGGTGTCCTAGAAGACCGGGGCGGCATTGATGGTACTGGCAACGACGAATCTGGCTTAAACATCGATGATTTTCTGCGATTTATTCAGCAGTTGCGTAACCACTTGACAGTCGCAGAACAGCACAAGTTGTTTGAAGCAGAAAGTAAACGCCCCTCTCCTGTTGCCACTTATTTAGCTGTATATTCCTTAATTGCACGGGGCTTTGCTCAACGTCAACCAGCTTTGATTCGTCAAGCTAGACAGATGCTGATGCGTTTGAGTAAACGTCAAGACGTACATTTAGAACAATCGCTATGTGCGCTACTGCTAGGACAAACTGAAGAAGCGACTCGTGTTTTAGAACTTTCTCAAGAGTATGAAGCTTTAGCTTTTATTCGAGAAAAATCACGAGATTCGCCAGATTTACTACCGGGGCTATGTTTATATGGAGAGCAGTGGTTACAGCACGAAGTATTTCCCCACTTTCGAGATTTAGCAACCCAGCAAGCTTCTTTAAAGGATTACTTTGCCAATCAACAGGTGCAAGCGTATCTAGAAGCCCTACCAACAGATGCAGAAACAACTAATGAATGGGCTGTAATTAACCGTCAGCCTTTTGGCGGGGGGGCACAGAATAATCCGCGTCGTCGCAGCGATGTAACTGGAGTTTCTCAACAATTTAATCATCCTAAAACACCAGACCCGGAGTTACCAGACACATTCATCAGAGAAAAACCTGCATATTCAAACTCCTCCTTGCCACCCAGATGGAACTCGACTGGGAGTAAACAACCAGAAGTACCTGCGGGACAAATTTCTGCCGCCGAACGTATGCCTAGAGGCGCTAGGGGAAACTTGAATGGTGCAAGTAGACCAGTTGCGCCTAGCCCAAATCCCAAGCGCAGAAAGCGAAAGCCGACTCAATCTGTCAATCGAGAACGTGTTGCAAGTAATCATCGTCCTCCTCGACGACGGCGGACTTTTGCCAATACTGTAGAAGGCAAAACCCGGCTGGTGTGGAGGGTGCTGATCTCTTTAGTTGGTATATTAGTTCTTTGGTTATTAGTGACAACTGCTTTTGGGTGGTTAAAAAATCTGTTTGCCCCTACATCATCTTTACAAGGTGAACAATTATTCGTACAAATCAATCAAGCACCGATATCAATTCCTGATCCTAAGACCGAACTAGAATTAACGGATGGACAACTAACACAGACAGCCGCAGAGGAAATTGTTCGGGCTTGGTTATCCACTAAAGCCGCTGCTTTGGGGGTGAATCATGAAATTGATAACTTAGACAAGATTTTAGCTGGTTCAGCTTTATCTCAATGGCGATTAATCGTCCAGCAGGATATTGCAGATAATCGCTACCGGAAATATAGTCACAATCTCAAGGTGGAATCTGTAAATAAAGTTGGCTTTTATCGCGATCGCGCCACAGTGGAAGCTACGGTAAAAGAAGTTACGCAATTTTATGAATATGGTCAGTTTAGAAAATCTTCTAACGAAAGTTTACGAGTCCGTTATGAGTTGATTCGCCAAGAAGGGGTGTGGCGGATTCAGAATATGTCAGTTATTTAAAATATCCATCTTGCGAACTGCCTAAATTAATTATTTACCAAAAACATGGGTTTAAAGCCTCGCCCTTCAAGGGCGACTTTGCTTAATTGAAAAATAATTTGAGTTTTTAGCTTCATATTTTTGGTAAAATACTAATATGAAAACACTGAAGTTTAAGCTATATCAACACAAAACAAACAGATACCTCAAGCGCATAATAAATGCTGCCGGGGTAATTTATAATCATTGCATTGCTCTACACAAACGCTACTATCGGATGTGGGGCAAGCATTTAAGTTGTGCAAAACTTCAGTCTCACATTGCCAAGTTGAGAAAGCGTAATTCATTCTGGCAATTAGTAGGTTCTCAAGCAGTGCAAGATATCTGTCAACGCATCGAGAAAGCCTACCAATTGTTTTTTAAACATCACAAGCGCAAAGTCCGAGCGGAGGCTTCCTCCGATCGGAACTTTGCAAGAGGAGGAGTAAAACCACCAGGATTTAAAAAAGTTAAAAAATACAAATCCTTCACCCTCAAGCAAGCAGGCTATAAATTTTTGGGGGGCAACAGGGTAAAAATGGGGCAGAAAGTTTATCAATTTTGGAAATCCAGGGAGATTGAAGGAACAGTCAAAACTCTAACCATTAAACGTACACCATTAGGTGAATTGTTTATGGTTGTGGTTGTTGATAATGCCAGTCAAGCAGAAGTTGAAGTTAAGACGGGTAAAATCGCTGGCTTTGATTTTGGTTTGAAAACATTTCTCACCCTTTGGGTTCGGGAGTTCGCAATCGACGGGAACCGCCAAGACTGCGACTCCCTCACTTGCTCAGATGGTACTAAAATTGAATCACCCCAATTTTTTAAGCAATCCCTAAACGCTATCAAAAAAGCTAGTAGACAGCATTCTAAGAAATTAAAAGGTTCAGTTAATCGAGAAAGAGCTAGAAAGAATTTGGTATGCAGATACGAGGCTATTTCTCATCGTCGGCGTGATTGGTTTTGGAAATTAGCGCATGAACTAACTGATAAGTTTGATGTGCTGTGTTTTGAAACACTAAAACTCAAAGGAATGCAGCGTCTTTGGGGTCGAAAGATATCAGATTTGGCTTTTGGTGAGTTTATACAAATATTGGAATGGATTGCCAAAAAGAAGAATAAATTTGTTGTTTTCATCGACCAGTGGTATCCCAGTACGAAGACTTGCTCTTGCTGTGGTCATGTTTTAGAAAGTCTTGATTTGTCTATCAGAGAATGGCGTTGTTCGGGTTGTCAGTCAATTAATGGTAGGGATGAAAACGCTGCACTCAATATTCAAATGGTTGGGGCATCAACCATTGGGTTAGGTGATCTAAGTCGGGCTTTGCCTGCAATTGCTGTTTGAGCCTAGAATCCCCACCATTGAATGGTGGGGAGTATGTCAACATTTGACTCTGCACTGTTTCAATTGCTTTTTTCAACTCGTCAATAAATTCCTGTTCTGTTGTTTTGGCTAAAACGGTTTTCAGGGCAGCTAAAATGAGCCGTTTTAAGTGCATGTTCAGCAGCAACTTTCACATCTGGCTCAATACCTGTTCCTTCCCAATTTGTCTTGGATATGGGATTAATTGCCTGACCTGTTGGTACGAATATAGCGAAATGATCATTGATAATTTGCAGGCGTCCAGGGTTTGCTCCTCCTGCTGTGGTTTCACCGATGATTGTGATTCGCTTGAGTTGTTTTAAGTTGTAAACAAATTCTTCAGATGCAGAAAATGTATTTTTGCTAGTTAATACGTAAACCTTTTTATTCAGGTAGCGTTTACCAGGAATAGATGGCAGCGTCCAATATTGTTCAATTCGTTCACGATACTTTCCTGACGCGTCTTTTTCTCGCCAATACAAGTCATTGAGATGGACAGGATAGTCATCAAATAAATAAGTTGAGTTTTTTGTGCCACGTCTGGAAAAACATAGTCACCTAATTTCTCAATCACGGACTCAATCACTTGCGATCGCACAACTGAACCAACCGTTAACTCAGGTTGTTTTGACTGAGATAAAGCACTAGTTGACCATAATAAAGCTAAGGTAAGAGCGATCGCAACCCCAATTAGTCGAACTATCCACTTGTGCATAGCTACTCTCTAGCAACTTCAGACAGTTTACCTTTGTTAACCTCTATCGAGCGGTGGGATTTTATTACCTTATCTTGCTTTGTTAAGTCCCAGGAGCAGTTTACAGCCTAATATGATGAAATCATGACATAAACTCTATTCATCAGCACGCTCGCAACTAGTTATGTCATGAAAACGTGACATAACGATCCCAAAAGGGCTGATAAATTCGTGAAACAGGCAAAAAATCGTCCTGAGACCCCTTGATCCCTACATATACTTAGTGGTTAATATTTATTTAAAGAAGTAACTCCTCCAAACCCAAAAAATGCTGATTTCAGCATGATGAGGAATTGAAAGGCAGTGATCCTCAATTAAATGCAGTGAACAGCGAACAGTTTAGTGCGGAACTTAAACCCAACCGCTCAAACTGATCCCTGATAACTGTTAACTGTTAAATAACAGACTAAATAAACATCAAAACTGGGCAAAACCAGGAGTCAGGAATAAGAAATTCATCTGGGGTGGATGACATTTTACACAGCATTCTTTAACCCGGGGAAATCATTTACCTTTCAAACTACTGGAGGCCAAGATAATGGCAAAAGAACGCCCACCGCTAGACGAGATGACACTGCGGCAACTACGTAAAGTTGCCAGCGAATATGCCGTCTCTCGCTACAGCAGAATGCGTAAATCACAATTGTTGGCAGCGATTCAAGAAGTCCAGCGCAACAAAGTTTCGCTTAGTCCATCTCGTTCACTGGAGGCACAGGAAACCGTGGAAGCAGCAAAATTTGAATTAGGTCAAGAAGATCGTACCGGTGGCTCTCTGGCTGATGTTGATGAAGGTTTAGCAGATCTGCCTGGTGGTTACGGTGACAGTCGGATTGTACTTTTACCGCGCGATCCCCAATGGGCTTACACTTATTGGGATGTTCCTAACGATCATAAGGAAGAATTGCGGCGGCAAGGGGGACAGCAACTGGCACTACGGATTTATGATGTTACTGACATCAATCTCGATTACCAAAGTCCCCATAGCATACAAGAATATCCTGCTGATGAGCTAGCTAGAGAATGGTATATACCTGTTCCAGTGAGCGATCGCGATTATGTAATCGATATCGGCTACCGTGCTGTTGATGGCCGTTGGTTGGTACTAGCTCGTTCTGCGAGAGTACATATTCCTCCCGTTTATCCTTCCGACTGGATTGAAGATGTTTTTATCAGCGTCAACTTCGAGGAAGATTTACGCGGTAAAACTCTGTACGAACTCGTTCCTCCTGCCAAGAAATTAGCGACTATCAACGGCAATGGCAACCCCATCTACGACCAAATCTTTGGTCTAGCTGAGTCTGCCGAAGCACAACGAGTTGCTGGTTCTCTGTTCGGTTCCATGCAGCAAGTACCTGGTTCTGTACGCCCTGAACAAGCTATTAGTTCTTACATCTTCCCATCTGGTGTAGGTATGTGGGCAGTTCCCACAACTTCTGGTTTAACCATGTCTGGTGTAGGCATGTCGGGTGTTGGCTTCTCTGCTTCTGCCGTACCTGTGCGCCCCCGTCAATTTTGGTTGGTTGCCGATGCTGAGTTAATTGTCTACGGTGCAACCGAACCCGATGCAACTGTCACAATTGGTGGCCGTCCAATTAAGTTGAATCCAGATGGAACATTCCGCTTCCAAATGTCCTTTCAGGATGGTTTAATTGACTACCCAATTTTGGCTGTAGCTGCTGATGGCGAGCAAACCCGCTCAATTCACATGAAATTTAACCGCGAGACCCCATCTCGCAATACCAACACCAAAGACGAAGCCGTTCTAGAATGGCTCTAATAAATTTTTAACTTTAACCCCAGACTGAAAAATTAAACTATTCCCCGCTATGGTAATTCTGTAGTGGGGTTTTTGCTTTGACCCGAATTGTGATGCGAGTTTTTCGTCCTGGGAGTAGGGGCGATCGCTCCTCGTTGGCCCTAGCTAAAATCATATTCTGCTTCCATGACCATTTACGAATTACGTTTTATGCGAATTAGTTTGGTTCTACTCTCAAATAAAGTTGTGTAGCCACAAACTTAGTATCTCTCTTGGTCGGATCTACGTTTTCCACTACCTTAGTTTTACCTACAGCAATCAAACCTCGACCAAAAATTTCGCTTGTTGCTGCGTCAAGTTGTTCTTGTGTTGCACCCGTTTGACTCAAATCGATTGACGAAACTGGAGAAATCTTCGGCTGATTCAAAACCAACTTATCTGTGGAGAAGCAAGGAGTTGTGATGCAGCGAATGCCATTGTCTTTTATGGCCACAAAAGTACCTTTTGCTGGGGCATTTGTCGCAGCATAGAAGGCTTCTTTTACTCTCAAATTCCCAAACTCACCGAATCCAGGAAATGTTACTGGAACGATGTTACCTCTGAGAATCACACGGCTACCATCATCATTTAGAATTTTTACCAGTTCTAATGGTGATACTAAAAGGGAACTCCAATCAATTGCAGACACATAGCATTCGGAGCGAAAAACACCATCAACGCAAGGAGTAGCTTTCAAGTTGACTTGCTTGATGAAATATCCCCCGCATATGGGAGAAGCACATTTGCGAAAATCCCTTCGTATTGTGTAATATCCCCACTGGGGAAACTCTTGATTTTTGACGGTGACTGCAACAGAATCAGTAGTTTCTGGAGCAGAAATGTTTTGAGCAGATACTTCCCAGAAAAATCCGTTGCCAACAATTAATGCACCTGATAGGAGGATGAATGAGTATTTGTAGTTAAACGAGCTTTTGTTCATGGGATCTGGAAATTTTATTTCAGGGTTCAATACCTTTGTTAAAATAAGGATTGAAAAAACTGTTGCTATATGCAAAAAAATAATACCACCATCATCTATGTAGAATTTTTTGCGAATTATTACAATTTTCCGAATGATTGAAGAAGAATTTCAGCTATGAGAGATTTTATGCGAACGACGAGATGACTACCAATAATCCATACTGTCAACATCGCTTTCTCTATCGATATCGAGAGCCTCAGTTTTTAAACCGTCAGATTGCGAACAGAAATAACAATCTGGTGTTTCTAGATACTTTATATCTGTTTGATGCCAAACAGAATTAGGAAACTCGTAAATCCAATCAATACCAGCATCTAGGTTGAGAAAACCGCTAACCATGCCGTGAATTACACCAACTCCGGTACTGGCACAAATGCTATTTAACCAAAAAACTGCGGGGTCGTTGATTCCTTCTAAATAGCCTGCACGATTCACCATTTGATTAATCTGTGCGGGTGCGGATTCAACGGCAGCTTTTTGCAAGCTAATAATATTACCGCACATCAAGCACCAACCACCTCCTAAAGGTGGAACGGTGACACGACAAAACATGCGCGGTGTGTTGTCAGATGGGTTGATATCGATGTGAGTACCCAGACACATAAGAGGACGCATATATGTTAATGCTAATTCCTGGGCCTGTTTGCGAGAGAGATGATTATCTGTGGCTACGACGATTAAATCAGATTTGGCTATTTCTGTTTGAGCTATTTCGTTATTACATGATGTGGGGATAGCTTTGACGTGAGAACCTGTATCGTAAATTTTTTTAATTAAATACTTGACATAATCAACTTTATACCATTGTTGCTCGACCATTTTTCGGGTGGCTGCTGGCATTCGATTGAGATTGACTGTTTCTAGGCGATCGCTATCAATTAAGACCCAATTTTTTACGCCCAATCTCCCTAATGACTCGGCAAAGATTGCACCGATTCCACCGCAACCAATGAGGCTAATGTTGAGTTCGTGAAGTTGTTTTTGGCAGGTATCACCAAATATTTTTTGTCTAGTAAACATCAGATTTTGATGATTAGTGTCGTTTGTCTGGTTCAAAATCGATTTTGTCGAAGATTGGGATAGATTTGTGGAAAAGTAATGAGAATTTGTTGGATGGTCAAATAAATTTTGATATTGACTAGCAGGCTGCTCAAATTCTTTTAGTACTGTATTGAAACCGAATTTACCATCAAAATCATCTATTTTTAGGTAGGAATTGCAAAAATCAACGTGATAATAATTTTTGCCTTTTCTGTGCCAAATCCGGAATTTACCTTGTTGTAGTGACTGGTTAAACACTCCAGAAACTAAACGGATTTTTTGAGAAAAATGCTGCGTCAAAAACCGAGCATATTCTGATTCGTAATAATCATCAACAGATGAAAATTCGGGCATGATATCACCGATATGGGTGTGAATGTGAACTATATGCAATCCATCTTGAAGATACTTTTCTAATATATAGGAATGAAATGTTTGGGCTAATATTAAGCCGCTATTTGATTGGAGTTCGTAACAATCTTGTAAAGGAACTATCCAAGCTTGAGGAATGTAGCGAATCTTGAGTTTAGATATGTGATGGCTTTTACAGAAAAAGAAGCCGATGACCTCTTCGTTAATATTTCGAGCTTCTAACATATTTTGGCAAAATTCTTGCCACATTTTTGGCGGGATGTGTAGTAAATATTCTGAAAGTTGATGCTGAGATTTCATGGGGGATTTTTCGCAATTTTATAGAAGTGTGATTAGTTAAATTTCATGTAGCGATCGCCATTAATCATCGGTGTTAATTGCATGACGCGCAGTTACAAATAATGTCGCTAAATTATGTCCTTTATCGACTTGTTGACTGGGTTTCCATGAGTTTAACCAAACTTCGCGGTTAAATCCTCCTCCCAATCCGACACAGTACCAATACCATCCCTCATTGCTTAAGAATGGCGCTCCATAATAGCTTTGTCTGGTAAAGTGATGATCTCCTTCGCCGGTGGTGTTCCAAGGGTAATTGAGATAGCAGCCGATGGGTGGTAGTTGGGGATATTCAGATGGTAAGAGAAATAAAACATCGGTATTGGAAACGGTAAACTTTTGGGATGAGAGGGGCATTCCTTTGATTAAAATTGCTGTGTATCGAACATCTTCAATTGTTTTATTACCAACGATAATATTCTTAGCTAGTTTTTCTAAAAGTTTGAGTTCTGCAATCAATCTTGGATTTGGTTGGAACTCTAATTTGTCCTGGCTAATTGTAATTGTCATAATTTACCTGTTTACGTTCAATTTAATGAGTTATTAATTGCGAATTAGTAATTATTTGGTCAAATCTTCTATGCCTTTCACAATTTTGGGTACACTCCATACTTTTGAACCTTCTTTGAGGGCTTCATTGTTTTTTAAAGGTTTAGTTCCACCAAAACCTTCTTCCATGACATCATCGTTGCCAATTTCCGGAAACTTTTTCCGCAATTGTTCTACTGTTATACCTTGAGGTAAATCAACTAATTTACCATTGATTACTGCCCGCATATTTTCTCCTTGATGTGTGTTTGCTTGTTGAACTATACGCCGCGCTGTAGTAGTTTATAGGTATAGTTGTTGTACTGTTGGTTTAGTTGATTGTTTTGTTTGTTGATTGTTTATCTGCTGGTTGCTGTTAAACCAAGACAAGATAAATATTAATCCAATGACACCGCAAATATTAATCGTGAGAAACTGCATAAATTGTCGCGCGATCGCTTCTTCGAGGAGGATACATTTTTTGTCGAGTTTGCTGAGGCGCTCTTGGATGTTGGTGATTTCTTGGTTATATTGTTGATTTTGCTGTTGGCTGAATTTCATTATTTGTTTTTCTACATTATCTGGAGCTTGTATTTCTGAGATAACCAATTTGCCGTTGATTGTTTGCATGATGGCTATGATGTTTTGATTGACAACTGGTTAAATGAATCGCCAAGTTGATTGATATGATAATTAATCAAATATGCTGGCGTTACCAATTCTGTGAAATGTTTGATTAGTATTTTGCGGATTAAAAGAGTCAAATACTTCTATTAAGTCGATAATACTGTTGGCTGCATTTTTTAACTCGCTACCTAATGACTGTTCTACAGATGCAACTTCTACTCGCATTCCTCTTCGTCTCAATTTCTCGGCTAAATAGGCAAAATCTGAATCTCCCGTGACTAAGACAACGATATCTGGTTTGACTTCTAATGCTAATTCCACTGCATCCATCGCCATCACGACATCAATGTTGGTTTCGTAGTCTTCTCCTTTGGCTTTTCCTTCCTTTGCAACTACTAAAAAGCCGTTATTTCTAGCCCAATATACGAATTTCTCTTTGGTTTTGCGTTGTTCTTCAAATCTTTCCCTGGCTGGTGGTAAACCGACATAAATCACCATTTCGATTAATTCTCTACCTTCTTTAGGATCTGCAAGATAGTTACATATTTTTTGCCAGTCGATTTTTCTGTTAAAGCTTTGTGCTGCTAGGTAAGTATTATCGCTGTCTGCAAAAATCAAGACACGACGAGATCTGAGCATAGGTTTTCACCAACTGCTGTTGATTTGGGTATGAACGATATGCTTTATTAAAATCTATGGTTGGAAACGCGAGTTTCCAACCGAAGCGATCGCTCCATGAAGTGATTTCTAGGTTAAGTTAGGATAGCGATCGCTTTTGTTTAAATCTCACGAGATTTATAAGCTGATTTGATCGATCAGTTCTGAAAATGTATCGAGTGAGGGTATGGCGATCGCTTGTCTATGAATAGTCTTAAGCATAGATATGTCATTTATGCCATTAATTTTTGCAACAATCGGATTTGGTATTTCCCCAAACCGTACTTCCAGAACTTCTATTATGCTTTCTCTTGCAATCTCTACTCTGCCTTCTTCTCTACCTTCTTGTTTGGCTAAACGTTCAATGCTGGTTACGTAGCGCATTCTACCTGCCTCCTCGTCATTTCTTAATTCTGTTTTAAAGTTGTTGGCTAATTCCTCTGGTAATGACATTATCCAGTCAATAAATCGAAATAATCTAATTATTTCTTCGCGGTTATATCCTTTTTCAAATAACATTCTGACTAGTCTTAGTTTCCAATGTAGCCTACTTTCGGGGTTTTGGTTTGTGGCTTTGGTGCGTAAATGTGCCATCACAATTATGCCGAAGGGGTTAGTTGTTTGCTCTAAAGTTTGCCATTGGGCTTCGTAATCTAATAATTTCACGATGGGAAACTCTAAACTAATGCGACATCCCCCTAGTGAATATTCGTATTTATTTGGTCGCCAGTTTTTCTCTTCATCTGCAAGTACTGCTAAACTGATGACTCGTTTTTTGTGGCGATCGAATAAGCGATAGTTATAAATGTATATGCGAGTGGGAAAGTCTTTTTCATATTGACTTTGAACTTCGATGTGAGTAAGAACCCAAACTTCTTCTCCGTTTAGTAAATAAACTTTGGCGACTTTATCGACTAGGCGCTTTCCTATTTCTGCGTCGGGTTCCAGTTGTTGCAATTCAGTATCCAGGAATTCGTATGGTTTTGTCCAATCGATAACTGCATATGCTGTGGGAAAAAAGAATTCTAAAAAATTTGGAAAGAAATCTTCAATAATTTCTTTCCAAGGGTTGTCATATTCTGTTCGTTGTTCGGACATTTAATTTTGTATTTTCGAGAAATTTTGAACAATCATAACATTATTAACTTCCAGTGAAGGGGTTTTTGCATTTTCAGGATGTTTCCAATTATTCCGAATTAACCCAATCGGTGGGGTAATTTTGTCAACTGTCTTGGAAGTCTGGTGTGGGTTACGTTTCCAATTATTCCGAATTAACCCAATCGGTGGGGGATTGCACAGATCGTTTGTTGAGACTGCACGGAAAAAATCTAGTTTCCAATTATTCCGAATTAACCCAATCGGTGGGGTTTTCTCAAAGCTGGACAGATCTACGAGTTAACCTGCCTCAAGTTTCCAATTATTCCGAATTAACCCAATCGGTGGGGTCAAATCTTGAAAGAAACCTACCCGTGCGTTACTATCGTGAGTTTCCAATTATTCCGAATTAACCCAATCGGTGGGGCCTCGTCTGGCTGGGCATTGCCGCCTGTATCCCAACGTTTCCAATTATTCCGAATTAACCCAATCGGTGGGGTTCAAGGTGCGCGTTTGGGAAAATAGCAAAGGTTTCCAATTATTCCGAATTAACCCAATCGGTGGGGCGCACGTGGGTCAACCGTTGTGCGCTTGTTTACTGTGAGAAGTTTCCAATTATTCCGAATTAACCCAATCGGTGGGGGGCACTCGAGGATGTCCTCGAGCGTGAGGACGTATTGTTTCCAATTATTCCGAATTAACCCAATCGGTGGGGTCGCTTGCCGAAGTAGGTCTTCGGGTTCTCAAAGTTTCCAATTATTCCGAATTAACCCAATCGGTGGGGAGTTCGTCTAGCAGCCCTTACCCAGTAAGGATTTCAGACTACAAATCGACACACCTCTAAAAAACATTGTAAATCTAGGCGAAAAATTAATCAAACACATAGCTCAAACCCTTACACAGTAAGCAATCGACACACCTCAACGAAAGAATAAGGGTTTCGGCGATTTGCTGAGGTGTGTCGATAGTCATGTTACAAAATCTCCTAAAATAGGCTCAAACCTAGATAACATAATAGTTTGGCGGTGCTTGGGGTGCTTCACCACCAATTGTTAACACCCTCTCAATGGCTTCTTGGGATATCCAATAAAACCGAACATTATCCTGTGCAGGTTTAACTAACTTTCTCACACTTGTATAAAGTTGTCGCATTTCCTCCAAACTCAAAAAACACTCAAATACAGAAAACTGGACTCTTCGCCCATAACCTTCGAGAAAATTGGATAACTTCGTGCGCCTTTTATCATCAGGAATATCATATACAACAACGACTAGCATTGAGATAAATAAAAAGTATAAATTAATAAAATTATAAATTATTTTACTGACAGTATAAGTAGGTTATTACAAATAAAGCTAAGTTTTGAAAGTCATCATTGGTCTTTAGTCATTGCACAACGCAGCACTAATCAATTAAGGTGCGTTAGCCTACGGCATAAGCTAAAAAACATCTAAATTACATAATCAAATTAAATAAAACTCTTGTGGGGTGGGCATCTTGCCCGCCCTAATTATGCAAGTTATATATGGAACAGCTTAACACACCCTAAATCTATATCAAGTTTATTTTCCTTAATTTATATTGAATTGTTATCGCTGAATTATGCAGGTCTTAAAAATGCTGTATAGGGAATATCCGATAATAAACAGCGTTTATATCTTCTGACCTGCAATTGAGTCGCATGACGGTATGTAACTTGAGATTGTAAATCGGGATGGGATGTTTCTTCATTCATTCTAGCTTCAAATTTTTGCAGAAAAATCCGCCGTGATGATTGATTGAGATACACCCCTCCCGTACTTTCTAAAATGTCGAAATCCTGCGGTTTAAACACAGAATTATTAATGATTTTTAAAACTAAGCTATCAATAATAACAGACCGAAATTCCTCCATTAAATCAAAAGCCAAATAGGATTTTTGTCTTTCTCCATAGTGAAAATTACCTATATAGGGCGAAAGTCCTTCAGCAACGATAAAACTCATGACATTGTTCAATAAAAGCGTATAACCAAAACTTAATAGGGAATTTATCGGGTCTGTAGGTGGTTGACGATTACGGAGAGAGAATTCAAAATTAGGGTTAGTAATTAGCTGTCCAAAAGCCGGAAAATATCTGGCAGCTGTGATACCTTCATAACCGCGTAGAGAATCTAAGTCATCAACTAATTCTAAGGAGTCAATATCTTTGCTAATCCCATATATTGCTTGTTCTACTGCTGCTATCTTGCGTTTGCGATTAAAGCGCATTAATAACTGCTTGGAATTGGTTAATTTTCCATAAACGATCGCTTTCGATATTTGAAATTGAAAATAGTCATCATTGCGTCGTTGCATTTGGATGAGGTGATTGTCTATATTTGTAGATTCTTCACTTGCTAAATGTCCGTGATATTGGCCCAGTTGATTGAGAAATAAGACAGAAATTTTATCTTTTAAACAGGCATTAATTACTGGTGTGGAAAGTTGAATATTGCCAAAAATCATGATTTGTTCGACTTCACGAATTGGTATTTCTAGTTTTGGTTTTTCACTGACATGAATAATAAACCGCAGATGGTCTTTATAAATACTCGTTCCTTGTTCAAGCAGATAAATTGCAGCCATTTCCTGATTCCAAAGATTCTTTTGTAGAGGACTATTGTTATTATCACTATTAGAGATAATTTCCCCATCTGTATTGCTATCAGTTTCTACTAAATAGGGTTGATGGAGAAACGCTACTTGAGATTGTTGTTCTGAAACTTGTGCCGAAAGTTCTGATTCTTGCGGCGTTTCTATATCTAGATTCCATCTCTCATCTTCTGATACTACTTGCTGCGCTTGTCCGTAGTAATTGCTATGCAAAGGCGTAATTACAGTTTTTTTTTACATTGTTTCGACTGAGGTTTAGTAACATAATTATTTGTGGGTTTGATGCGGTTAGTATCGATGGGAAAAATCGCATTATCTATAAAACCATGACCGAGAAAACAGAATCCATGCTCAAAATTAGTAATTCTGGTTTTTTCGGGATGTATCTCTAATCCCATCCCAGCTAATAAATTGGTGATTTCTGTTTTAGCTGCCAAAATCTCTGCTTGGGTACGTGCTAAAACTACAAAATCATCAGCATAACGCACGAGTTTTAAATTACTGCTAGCGATAATTTCATCAAACTCATGTAGATAAATATTAGCTAAAATTGGTGAAATTACTGCACCTTGAGGAATACCTTTTTGAGATAAAATTAAACCCGCATCGGTTTGTACGCCCACCGATATCCAGGATTTGACCAAACATAAAATACCGGGATGGTCGAGATGTAGTCTAATTTGTTGTAATAAGCGGGAATGTTCGATATTATCAAAAAATTTGACAATATCAGCATCAAATACCCAAACATAACCTTCATCGCGAAAATCAGCGATTTTTTCGACTGCATTTAGATAGGATAAATTAGGACGATAGGCAAAACTCGCACTGGAAAATTTCGCCTCCATCACGGGATAAAATATATTTAACAAGGCTTGTTGAACGATGCGATCGCGCACTGTTGGTATTTTTAATTCTCGTAAATTACCATTGCGTTTAGGTATGACAACTTGTTTGCAAGGTAGAGGTTCGTAGCTTCCATTAGCAACTGTATCGCGTAATTCATAGATATTCAAAGCTTGATTGCGAGCAAAATCATCAATGGTTTCTCTGTCGATACCCGCACATCCGCGTTTCTCTGCAACTTTTTCCCAAGCTCGTTGAAAATTGTGCAAAGCCAGAAATTCACTAATTATTGCTTCCATAAAACTGATGAGATTGAGGATTTTTAATTGAGAGAATCCAGATTTTAGTTTAGTTCTTGCTTGGAAAGGCGGGTTTCCATAGGGATGGTAAGTTACAGCATTGAGAATTTACTAGCTGTAATTTAATTAAATGGAGTCAAGAGATGAGATTTAAAAATGCTGGCGGTAATTTAGCTGTAATTGCGATTATGACGCTATTTTGTTTGGCAGTTTTGATTTATGGGTTGTGTGCAAGTTATTACGGCTTACTATTATTGCAACAAGGAGCATTAAGTTTTGTTCTAGGATTGTTTTTCTTGTTTTGTATCGGTTTACCCAGTCTTTATTGGTTTATCACCACCAGTTACCGATATTTTGCCGCCGTTCCTACTTATATCAACCAAAGAAATATTCGGGTAATTAATCCATTTTTATTAGATGAAAAAGGGCTGTATTCGGATATGGAAAAATGGTTGTGTATGACTGTTAGAGATATTGCGATCGCCGAAAATATGCCTAAAACTCCCGTGGTGGGAATAGAATTGTCTGATGATAATCCCAATGCCTATGCTGTTGGTGCTACTCGTTCTTATTCAATGGTGGTTGCAACTACAGGATTAATAAAAAATTTAAATCGGGAAGAAGTAGCCGCAGTTATGGCTCATGAAATCGGTCATATCGCTAACTTAGATACAATGGCAAAAACTTTACTTTCTGCCGCTTTTAGTGGAGTAATGGCGACTCTTTTTACACCTATGCTATTGGTTGTTTGGTATCTTGGTAGATTTGCCGCTTTACTAATGTTAATTGCTGGTTTAATCTATGGCTTGTTAGGCAATTGGCAACATGCAATGGGCTTTTTTATTGGTGTGATAATTTGGCTGATATTGATGTTATTACCATCAATAACTCAACTTTTAGTCACATTATTGACCTTTTGGCACAGTCGTTGGCGAGAATATCATGCCGATGCCGTTGCTGCAAGACTCACGAGTGTTGATGCGATGGTGTCAGCACTCGCAACTTTGGACAAACTTCCCTTCCAACCACCGAAAAAGAATCGTGAGGAGATGTCAACTTTATGGGTACGAGTTGCAATGAAAGAAGAAACTGGGGTTTTTCATTGGTTGAAACAGACTCATCCACCAATGCACAAACGAATTGAAGTCTTAAGACGGGGATTTTATATTAAAAAATAGTGCTGCTGTCGAATAAGTCAAAAGTCAATCTTGTGGTGCGGGCATCTTGCCCGCTATGATTTAAATGAAATTTCCTGTAACTAATAATTGTAAAATGTATAGGCTTGGCGGATATTATTAGCTATGTGTTCTCGTAACTCCATTGGTAATAACACCTCAACATTAGCACCCCAAGCAAGTAAACGCATGATAATATTATTATCATTAGCGCGATAGATGACACTGTAATAAGCATCGTCAGGATATTTTTTAACAACAGTATTTAATAATTTTTCTTCCTGGGGATTACTTGTATAGTGATGAATTATTTGTGCTAGCTTGGTAAGCGATTTGATGCGTGTAAATGTGTGATGACGAAAAGTATTTTGGATATAGTGTTGGTGATAATTACTATTGAATCTTAATAACATGACGTGCGGAGGTTTGTTTATTTCAAATCCCCAGGCAGTACTGATTTCCCTTTCCACATCTTGTGGTTCTGGTAGTTGATTATTGAGATATTTACATAACAATTGGGGGGGAATAGTTTGATTTGACCAATCCACAAAAGTGAATGATTTAATCCGTTCCAAACGATAAAGATACCAATTTACATCACCTTGAGGATTTAAGCCGTAACCGCAAAGATATTTCGCTCTTTGCAAGTAATAAATACATACCGGATAAACTAAGCATTTTTTATTGCCACAACGAGCGCTAGCATAGTTTAAAAATATTGGTTTAATTTCCCGACTTTGCCAATTTTCTTGTAATTGTTCTTGTATATTATCAATATTAAACTGGTTATTCTCTGATAATATATAATCTATATGCAAAAATATCCGCCGAGTTCCGTAGACTTGTTTAGAAATTTTATCAGCAATTAGTGGTAATTTCGGGTCGAGAAAACTTAACATATCCAATGCTTGCGCTAAATCTGCCATTTCAGTAGAATTCAATTGCGGAAAAATCCCATTTGGATTTATTGACTGTTTAGCAACCTTAGCACACAGCCAACTGGGTAATTTATCTATTCGATAGATAATATTTTGCTTTTGAAATAGGGATGTTTCGCATTTAAGACATCCTTTAGCTATCAAAGCATTGATATCTGCTTGTAAGCTCTTTCTCACTTTAGCAAATAAGCGATCGCCAATTACTTTACTAACTGTTTTGGGCGATATATAAATATTTTTTTGCAATTCTTCCAGCCACTCGTTAACATTAATATTATAAAATCGCAACCAATCTACAGTTGTCTTATAACAGGGACACAGGGGATGGTGGGGTTTAAATATTTCGTTGTTTGTTTCCAACAAACGACCGAAAGGATGTCCCGATTGAAATGACGGTTGCAGTTGCAATAAGTCTTGATTAAAAAAGTACTCGCTCCACTCATTGAATGTTATACCACTATAGCGATCGCACTCCAAATTTTTGCTTGCTTCTCCATAAAACCAATTGATTAAAATCCAGCGTCGCATTGCTGTAATTAGGTTTTGGCTCTGGTTGAGCGAACCATCCACTAATCGCTGAAGGATGAAAAAGTGGGGGAATAATTCGGATAGATGCATTGTAGAAGAACTCTGTTATGCACGCGATCGTACAAGCTGGCTTTATTTGATTTATTTTTATTATTGGTGGATAAAAGGAAGCAATTGTTTATCTGTGATGCGACTGACGAATTTTTATTAATTTAATTATGCGCCTCCACATTGTTAGTGGAGACGTCCCAAGTTGTTCAGGTTTCTCGAAACACTCATTGGTTTCCAATTATGCGCCTCCACATTGTTAGTGGAGACGTCAATCTCAAGGTTGAAAAGTCCTTGTCTGCCTCTGTTTCCAATTATGCGCCTCCACATTGTTAGTGGAGACTTGAAATTTCCGCGAAAGGATTTCAATTCAATTAGTTTCCAATTATGCGCCTCCACATTGTTAGTGGAGACCGATTACGCTAACGCCAGAAGGGGCGGAGATACTCGTTTCCAATTATGCGCCTCCACATTGTTAGTGGAGACCTTAGATAAATGTTTTCATCCTGGTAGATAAGAGCTTTATGTTTCCAATTATGCGCCTCCACATTGTTAGTGGAGACCTGATGCTGTATTTGCTGAGGCATTACGATTAATGGGTTTCCAATTATGCGCCTCCACATTGTTAGTGGAGACAGAAAACATGTAGCTTTATCTAATTGGTTATTTCGTTTCCAATTATGCGCCTCCACATTGTTAGTGGAGACATGAGTTTTCCATAAGCGAACAAAAAGAGTTACTGGTTTCCAATTATGCGCCTCCACATTGTTAGTGGAGACTTACTTGAAAAAAATGATTAAACACCTTGAAACTAGTTTCCAATTATGCGCCTCCACATTGTTAGTGGAGACCTAAAGTTGATAACAACATTTTCGGATTTCAAGTGAAGTTTCCAATTATGCGCCTCCACATTGTTAGTGGAGACCTAAAACACAAAGTTATACTGGTAGACAAATAATGTTTCCAATTATGCGCCTCCACATTGTTAGTGGAGACTGCTAGGGTCTAAAAAGCTTGATATACAATACTTTCGCCACCCATTTGCGCGGATCTAATTAAAAAGTACTGTTTGAGCGATCGCTTGTCAAGTCCTCCCTTCACCAAAATGACCTCAAACACTCTCCTGGTATATATTACAGAGTTTGCGTCAACCTCATTTTCTGCTAAAAACCTCCAAAACCATAGCTGATAAGCCTTTACAGGTTATATAACAAATGTTCGATAAATACACCTGCTGGTTGACGCAGTTTTAGCTAGTGTTGTTAAGTGATGTTGTTGGCGATCGTGCGAGCAAATCTCTATAAAACATAGAATAGCAAATTCAAATATTTACTTACTCACATCTTGCACCTGTCAGTGAAAATAATGAGTCTGCCGCAATAAAGTTATAAAAATTACATATCTATTTGTCTCTGCATTTAGTCCATTTGTAATGGACTTTTGCTATAAGACAGGGATTTACAATCCCTGGCAGATATCAGCGAAGCCGAACAATTAGATAAGTTTTGCGACTGACAGTTTGAAAGGTGCAAGATCTGAGCTTAGACATTCAAATTGCTGAAAGCCTGTAACTCATAATCATTCAACGCTTGCTTTAAATCTTGATGTGGTTGATACATAAGACTATTCTTGTGTAAAGATGTAAAAGGTTGATTAGCAACAAAATTTAAACAATTTAACACTTTATTCTTCCAACTATCTTTATTTCTAGTATTCCAAGCCTCAAAAACTTCTTGCTCTTGCAAACCTAGTAATCTATGAAATAGAGGATTCCTGTTATCTCGCGCCTTACCCCAAACTATACTCATAATATGAGTATCATTTCGACATTCTGGTTTTGCCGTTTGTAATAACTGATAAAGTGATTCACTAAAAAGACCAATTCTACCTTGATTTTTTAATTTATCTTGCATATTTGGATAAAGGCGATTGATATAAGTTGGTAAATCTCTTGATATACTGATTTTAATTTCTGGCGAACCATCTGGTTTATATTGAATATGAGTAGGATAAGTATGTTCAGCCCACTTACAAATTAAGCCTTCTACAGCGCGAAAACTGTGAAATAGTGCTTCAACAGTATTACCTTGTTCCAAGCGTACTACAGCTAAATAAGCTGCTTCATAGCCAGTCCACCACCAATGTTCTAAACGTTCTTGCGCTGTTTCTCCTAAACCTTTTGCAAAATCATCAAAATTTGCAAAATTCCATTGAATAGCTATTTTCAGCAATTCTCTAAGTTTTTGTTCTTGTGGAGTTGCAGAATCTAACCAATAAGGTTTTAATAAACTCTCTACTCCAGAATAGTCAAAACGTTCTAATAAAACTTTTGCTTCTTGTAGTTGGATACCCCGTAAATAATTAGAACTAGTAATTAATCGAGTATTCTCCGGCTCGTATTCATTTGATACCAGGAATTTCACCTTTTTACCAAATTTTGCCAGACTGACAAATTGAATAGCAGATGAAATCGCAGGTGTCCCAGCTTGATGGCTGACATATATATTATCAGAAGGTTTAAATTTTAAAGTCGATAATTCTTGTTGAACTAAAAGTAGGGCTTTGTCCCAATTATCTAAACCTTCGTCTTTTGATATTGGTTTAAGTTCTAAATACTCAACTTCTGTAATTTGAGGAAACTTAACCTGAAAATACTTATTAAGTATCGGTTTTAGAGTACAGGTATCTTTCCAGTATGGGCATTTTTTTTCTGGATTGGTATAAGCAGCTTCTTGATTTGTGAGAATAACAATAATTCTATCTGGACGATCTTTACCCTGTAGCTTTTGAGAAAAAGCGTCAAGAAGCGAAAAACATAAATCTTGGTAAATATCTTTATCTAGCTTATGATTATCTAGTTGATTACCATAAATCACACCCATAACTCTTGCTAGAACCGTGAAAGTGACATCATCTTCTTTTTTAACAGGTTGGAAGTTATGGTCTCTCTTTAATTCTGTTCTCCCTTCTCTATATAAGTTATTCCAGTTATCCTTATTTTTGAGTTGAACATCACTATTTCCGGTAGTTACAATCCAGATATTCATATTTTTGCACTTACTATAAAGTTAATAATTAGACCTCTTGCAAAAGTCCTTCTTTGCGTTCTCTTCTCTGCGTCTCTGTCTTGAAAAGTTGAGCCACTGCGTTGGACGGGTTCCCCGGCTTGAAGCAAGTGGCGTTCCTACGGAGGGAAACCCTCCTTCTCCTGACGGAGACGCTACGCGAACAGAACTTTTCGCTGCGCCTCTGCGTGAAAAAAAAATATTTATGCAAGAGGTCTACTGATTTAATTTCCTCCCCACAGTTTAATAAAATCATTACTACTATTTAAAAAACTTAAAAATTCCCTAGTTTTGGGTAAATCATCTGGTGTAAAAATGGTTAATAATTCAACATACTTGTAATTACCTTCCTCATTTTTTTTATGCAATATTTTGCCATCTATTTTTACGTAAAAAGGATACATTCTATGCCAAATTCTACTAACTTTACTGGGTTTTCCTATACTCCCAGTTAATTCTGTTCTCTTAATAAAATTATCTCGATGAAACCATTCAACAGCTTGACTATCATTTTTATCTTCAGCAATTCGCCCCCAAACTTGCACTTTTTGAGGATGCCAAACTTCACGCCAATTGTTTACATAGTTATTTGTAGATGGTAAATTAAAGCAATTTCTGACAGTATTAGGAATACTCGCTAAGAAAGCTCTGATATTATCCAATTCCCCTCTAGGTGCTGTAATACAATAGTCTGCTGATTCTGATGGTTTGCTAAATAACCAATGACAACCAATCATCGGTTTATCATTATTCTGAAAATATGATTGATAAAATAAATCATGATGAATTCGTCGCCATGATTTACCAAAACCACCTAGTAATAGAGAAAATTTAATTAAAAGAGTTAAAAATTCTCTTTCTTGTTCTGAGTAAGATTTGACAGCAAAAATATCTAGTTTCCCTGATTTTAAATTGTAGACAGGCATTGGTCTAGTTCTTCTACCATTAGGAAAATAGTTATGTTCACCAAAAGCTAAATTTTTATTTTCAACTTGCAAATCAATACCAAATTTACCAACTATCGAGCCGTTTTCTTCATTACCTTGAAGAAATCCACCCCAGAGTTCTTTTGTTAATCTTTCGGCATCATTTGTCACCCCTGCTAGTAACCGCAAAGTATGTCCGCGTAATGCGGCTTTAAACATATTTGGACGAAATTCGGGAATTTTATTACCATTATTATCTGATGTGAGTAATGTGGAAGTTAGCCCCTTTCCACTCAGATTAACTGACAAAATCACCTGATTGTTATCGGCAATATTTTTAAATCGACCGTACCCTGCGCTAGTTCTAGAACCTATTCCTTGGGATAATGCTCGTTCCCAAATTTGTTGTACTAATTTCCAATCGACATGATTTTTGGTGCTAGAAATACCAAATTTAAACTTAGTTTTATATAGCGATATTTGGACGTTAGCACCAGTATTTATATTCTCCATAACTTGGCGTTTTTCTTGGGAGTGAACAACATCTACTAAACGTTGTCTATCTTTCCCCCAAGACATATCTACAGGATAACCACCATGAAAACGTAAAATACCTGGCTTAGTTCTTTTGTGTTTTTTTCCGGCGATGATTTCTTCTACTTCTCCACCACAAAAATATAGAATTTTGTCGGGTGCAATTTGCAAACAAGCACGCAAAAATGCACCTTTCATACTCGAACCTGGATAAAAAGGTATCCCTTTAGCACCTATTACAGGACGAATTACATCTTCATCTTGTCCTGAATTGGTAACTAAACGCCAGCTAATTGTGTAAGTCTGTTCCCAAGTGCCATCGCCTGTGGCAAGTTGTGGCATTCTGTATGTAAAATTGGCTGTTTGCTGGTGTGTTCTTCGCAATGCAGCTTGACGAATATCTACATTATCTGCTTGAGTATTTGAGTTTGGGGGACATCCATCTAACCATTGATTAACCCACTGTGTTGCAGGTCTTGGATCTCCAGCATACTGGATTTTTCCCCTATCCTCGATTTGGGCGCGATACATCAAAGGTACTAAGTCACAATCGCTCATTTTTCGATTCTCCCTAATTATCGTCTTCGGTTTCGTCATTGCGAGTGGGTTTGTATCTCTGCGTCCACCACACCATACAGTCACATAGTTGCGTTAAAATCGCTAATGCAACCTTGCGGTAGGCGAGGGGAAATACTTCTAAGTTCCACAAGTCTTGGGGGTTACTGGGGACTGTAATATCAGCTTGTTTCATAATGCCCACAAGTTTATTCCAAGTTTCTTCCCAATATGCGGATTTTCTGCCCTTTAAACGTAGATGTTCTCCCCAAAATCGTTCTAATCCATAAGCAACAGTAGTACGCATTTTATGGACTTGATTCACGGTTTCTTTGTCGTCGTTACGGTATTTATACACTAAATCGTGAGCAGTTTTATCTAGGCTAAAATCTGACCAAGCCATATATGAATTACCTATTTTGTTGTAATTTTACTATTGACATGAATATTAAATAATGACATTTCACAATGACCAAACCCGACTGATTCTAGTCCTCCTAAATAAATATCATCTTGAGTTTTTCGTTCAGAAAAAGGTTCCCACTGTTCGCCATCTTTATCTTTTTTCAAGCCAATGGGGAAAGCTAAAATAGTTTCTTCTGGTAATGCTTCTACTCCAAAAAAAGCCTTGTCAGCGTTACGTTTTTGGTCTTTTTCTAAAGCTACACGACTTTGACGATATAATGCCATATCGTGAATCATGGAGATTTCGTCATCACCAACTACCACTGCTGGAAATTCTTCATTATCTGGAAACCAACTAGATAAGTTGGCATGATGCTCAAGAGTTAAAAATCCAAAATTGAAGAACAGTTTGTTATTTGGTAGGGGTGTGAGAGATTGCGATCGCGTATATTTTTGCGGTAGAGTAAGATTTTCTTGTTTGGTTATGCGTCTGTAACGTTTAAGTAAACGCGGACAACTCACCCAAACAATTGGTTGTCCAGGACAAAATACAGGTAGCCAAACAATAGAAGCATATTCAAACTTAACTAATGACTCTGTTGTGCGGTCAGAAAAAGTGCGATCTACTGTATCAACCTCGTTGCGGTCTGGTACATCATTACCATACCACTTCCTTACTTTTTGTTCCTCCCCTCCATGATTTTGACGCATTTCTGCACGCAGTCTTCCCCGAATTGAGCTACCGGGAATAATCCCAGTCTGGGTAAATTGGTCGCGGAAAATTAAGTTTAAATTTCCTCTTTCTTCTCCGGCTGTTGCTCCTACATGCAGTGGTGCTAAGGTTTTAATTATGCCGTAGGCTTGATGATACATTAAATTACTTCCTTATGATTTTTTCTTCATTATTGTATGACTGACATCAAAAAAATTTAGCTTTGTAGTTGTGCTAAGCTAAAAAACATCTAAATTACATAATCAAATTAAATAAAACTCTTGTGGGGTGGGCATCTTGCCCGCCCTAATTATGCAAGTTATATGTGGAACAGCTTAAAGAGTTATCATCGCTAATCAACTCCAGTAATCGCTAGCGGTAAGCACAAACTACATCCCAATTGTTTGAGATAAAATCCTTCATTAGGAAACCATTCGTCAGGAAATCCTGGTTCATTTTCGTCTCCCCACCAAGATTTATTTAAAGGTTCGTCAAAGACGTAAACTGTACCCGCCGGAACTGCATAACGTCCCCTTCCCAAACGACCCTTTCCTTGGTTATCTCCGACGCGGTAACGGTAGGGGGAAGGTCTATCAGTGAGAAGATGAGTAGGTTGAGGAAAAGTTGTATGCTGTGGGTCGGGATAACGACGAGAAAACCGAGTTGAACCCCATACCCCTGGTGTAATTAATGCACAGCTACGTTGAATTTTTTGTTTTAATAACTTTAATATCCAACTGTCATTTGGGAGTTCAATGGAACTAATTTCTACTAGATGATTTTCCCCTCCAAAGCAATACCAACCTCTGGGAATTTCGTGGGTTGACAAATAAACTAAACAAGTTTCATTGCGTTCATTATCGCGGAAATGATAGCCCATTTGTACGGAGTTTTCGAGAAATAGTCCTCCCTCTGCTTGCACACATCTCTCGCTTTTAGTTAATTTTGGATGTAATATAGATGTATATTTCCAAGGATCTTCAGCAGTACCACCGTTACTGAGAATCGTTTTTGCCGAATCTTCCCAATAATTAATAGTTTGCCAGCGACAATCCGGTTCTATATCTTTTGTGGCTTCGGAACGATACCATTTATCATCACGAATTTCCCATTCGTCTGTTTGTTTTTTTTCTTGATTAATAATTTTTGTCCAAGGAATGGGAAGATAAAAATATTCAGGATTATCTAATTCTGCCCAAAAAGGGCCAGCAACGTGTAGTTTCTTTAATTCCTCATGCTCAATAAACGGTTCAGTTTTATTAGCAGCAAAAAACAAGCCAGATAATGTATAAGCATCGGGAGGAAACTTTGCTCCCGAACGTCCTACTAAGTTGTCTGGTGATAAAAATGCGCCTGCACTCCCATAGAGAAATCCCAAGGGATTAATAATAATTAAATATCTGTACATAATTGCCAACCTACATTAACTAAGTCATTAATCCAAGAAATTATCTCTAAAGATGAATCATCATTGACAATATGTAAGGCATTTCTGGTTAAAAATTCTCCTTGATTAAAATAAATATTAAATAAGGCTAAAGCGATATCGTATATATCGTTAATTCTTCCTCCCTGAGAGTTGATATCAATATTCAAATCGATTGCATGACGCGCTTTGAGTTGAGCTAAATCACTATAAATATGATTCCAATTAGGTTGATATTTTTCATCTCTACCTCGGCGTTCCCACTTTTCGTAGGTATAACCATTTCTATCTCGATAATTTTTCAAAATATGCAAATAATCCCAAGGACAAGTCCATTGCACATATTGACCATTATTAAACAAGACTCGAATAGTAAGGCGATCGCGTCCACGAGATTTAGCTAATTTTTCGGCTTCCCGACAATGTTGCAATACATCCCGTTGGGGTACACTTCCTGCTACCCAGACAAACCCCACACTCAGATTTATTGGCTGTTGGTGTTGTCTCCACCTATCATCTAAAGTCATCAACCACTCATAAGCCGTAAAAGCGGGAATTGGATTTTGCGGTTTGGGACTGTAAATTACTCCTAGAAAATCATCACCACCTGCATATATGACTCGTCCCTGGATTCTGGAGACGTTATTAGTGAAATTTTGGGTAAAATCATGTCCCCACTTCCGCATTGCTTCGCTAAATTGTTTCAGTCCAATATCGCCTTCTGTTTTTGCAATAGTTTGTAGATGATTCCCAACCTGATCTCCATCCCCCATAAACCAACCCGTCCACTGTCCGGGTGTATTCATCTCTGGTTCGGGTTTACGCTGAATTTCTCGAAATCCTTTAGTTAAAGATGACATCCCAAAACGTCTTGCAATATCGCGATGGGTTACCAAACGTTTAGTCAGTTCGGGAATGCTGAGTTTTTCCTTTGGATCAATAAATTTACCTTCAATTTCTGGTGTTGTCGTCCTTTCAGTTATTGTTGCTAGTTCTGTATAAAATTCTTCAATCTTTTCTTTTTCATCTTTATAACTAATCTTCTTGGGATCGCGTTCTATTCCACCCAATCCCGGAAATACTATCCCATCAGTACCTGTCAGACTGGAACTTTCACCAATCCAATTAATTGCAATCCAATCACGACCCAGTTTATTGTTTTCTAATTCTCTCATTACAGAGGTGGGAGAATTTGCTTGCGCCCAAAATATTTCCCAACTATGATTAGCCCAACGATTCCAGTCATCATCCCAGTAATAAGGCCCCAAATGTCGCAGGTTATCATTCAGCCATTGTCTACAATGGTCGATGACTTCTTTCCAAGCTGATAAAAGTGTGTCTCTTGCTTGCTGTTCTGGGAAATCACCTTTGAGGAGAATCCGGTTGGGTGTTCCCTGTTCGATATCAGGACTACCAGGGGAAATCACTTCTACACCAGGTATTTCCTTTGCTGCATCAATTATTTTTTTACTTAAATAAGAAAGAAGTTCCGATGCACCATATAAGTCCCGCAACTTCCGCGATCGCTCGATAAATCCCTGCACTGGTGCAAATGTAATAGCGGTGTATTTTGCTTCATCAGTCATACTCAAAAAAGGCGTAAATAATTTGAACTAATAATATTCAGCATTCAAAAATCGTATAATGAGCAACTTCACTGCTACCCAAAACTACTGATTCTTTTTATGTATGTAACAATACTCTTTATGTATGTAACAATACGTCAGGAAAAATCACAAAATCAAAAGAATTGCTGAGCTTCTTACTTGTTAATCTTCAACCAAACACTTATAGTACCAAGTGTTGCAGAGATGACCCCAATTGCTACCTATTCTGATGCGAATGACGAAAGTGCATCTTGAAAAATGCCAAAACCAGCAGATATCAGCACGAAAAAACTAATTAGTTTTGCCCCTGATAATTGGGTAAGATGGGTGACGGATATTTCCAATATCAAAGCCAATAAAATTTTATCGAGGGAATTTCATTAGAAAGTGCGTTAGTGAAAGACATCATGAGGTGGGATATGGGAGTTTTACGAGAGTCGCCTTATGATTTTTTTTCAATTAATAGCTATTTTTTAAAATAACAAGCCCTCATACTTATGAGGGCTTTTTTGTTTTCAATTATTCCGAATTAACCCAATCGGTGGGGGTCATTCGTGAAGTTCTTGGCAATGACATTTTGGTTTCCAATTATTCCGAATTAACCCAATCGGTGGGGTTCCGCACCAGCTTTGGAAAAGAACGTTGCTAATCCTCAAGTTTCCAATTATTCCGAATTAACCCAATCGGTGGGGATGCGCCTGAGGATGTAAAGGTTGAGGTTGTATCGTTTCCAATTATTCCGAATTAACCCAATCGGTGGGGGTAATATCTACACGGGGTGTAGAATCATCCCTGTGTTTCCAATTATTCCGAATTAACCCAATCGGTGGGGAAGGATTCGGCTCTGGAAGTTTCCTGAACGTTACTCGTTTCCAATTATTCCGAATTAACCCAATCGGTGGGGCTTAATTGCTGTCCAAGGATTAAGGAAGTTGCTGTAGCGTTTCCAATTATTCCGAATTAACCCAATCGGTGGGGGGCGTTTTCACACCTTAAGGCGGGACAAATCTACGGTTTCCAATTATTCCGAATTAACCCAATCGGTGGGGGCGACCGTGGCTGATCTCTTCAACGCTTCACCCTGGTTTGTTTCCAATTATTCCGAATTAACCCAATCGGTGGGGGTAGTGTTTGGGTTCCTTCACCATGCCAGATCCCGTCCGTTTCCAATTATTCCGAATTAACCCAATCGGTGGGGTCGCTGGACTCCAAGCTTGGCGCGACTGCGGAGCGTTTCCAATTATTCCGAATTAACCCAATCGGTGGGGTCGTGGTCAGTGTTCAGGTCAAGGCACGCGTCGTACTGTCCCGTTTCCAATTATTCCGAATTAACCCAATCGGTGGGGCACCCGCTCCAACCCCACCCCAATCGCCGCCACCAACGTTTCCAATTATTCCGAATTAACCCAATCGGTGGGGGAAATCGCTGGCATGGTGATGTCCATCGTCATCGTTTCCAATTATTCCGAATTAACCCAATCGGTGGGGGTGGGGACGAGCTGCACGGGGAGTAGCCCGGCACTGAGGTTTCCAATTATTCCGAATTAACCCAATCGGTGGGGAGTTCGTCTAGCAGCCCTTACCCAGTAAGGGTTTGGGAGCGCAAATCGACACACCTCTAAAAAACATTGTAAAACCAGCAGAAAAATTAATCAAACACATAGCTCAAACCCTTACACAGCAAGCTATCGACACACCTCAACGCAAGAATAGGGGTTTGGGCGATTTGCCGAGGTGTGTAGATAGTCATGTTACAAATTCTCCTTTAAAATACTTCAGAGCTAGATACAGCAGGACTTTCCGCACAAATTCAAGCCTTCGGCTATGCTCAGATTCTTGCCTTGAACTCTGTTTGCCTTGCAACTTTTCCGGACATGATATAACGACTTGTATGGAGTATCGCACCAACGCAACTATATTATCATAGATACTTATTTCTCAATCTGTTCCACATATTTATTATCAAAATTACAAACGCTGAAAAGCTTTGATACCAAATTTGGTTTAACATGACATCTAATTTGTCATTCGCACGAGCAATATAGAATTATCATTTGTACTCTACTAAGATTCAACATATACCTCAAATATTTAACGCGATCGCATATTTGCGTAAAGTAACTATAAACTTATAGTTATATGTCAAAATTCCAACTCAAGACTCAACAAGCAGTCAAAACCAATTCTAAAAGGACAAACGGGGGAGGATGTCAACCAAGTCTCTATTTTGCCTCTCTAGAACTGGCGATCGCAATTTTCCCCATCGTTTTCAAGCAATATTTCCTCAGTGGACTTTAGTTGATTTTGATTTATGGAGATGGATTGTTGGGTTTGGAGGTAATGTTAAGGTTGTAGCACCACAGAAATTAGTGCAACGGGTAGAGGAAATCGCTCAAGGAATTATTGCCAATTATAGATAAAATTGGAATTGTTGCAGTGCATCTATCTAAGTATTATGCTCAAAGGAATTGCGATCGCATTCCTAATAAATGTAAAGAAACATTTCGATTTCTCACAAAAAAGTAAAGTTTAGACAACCAAAGCATGAAAATATCTCTATTCCCATACTTCTCTTATCAAAGACGGTAGGCGTAGCTTGCTTAAGCGCAGAGCTACGACTCTGCTCAGTACAAGTTCTCAATTCCTCATTGTGTTACCTTAGTATTACTCGCAAAACATTACACAATTGAGAGGAAACCGTTATCGTAGTCCAAAAACAATTAATTAACTCACAAATCAAGTCACCTCAAGTGTTCTTGATTGATCATGAAAATAACAACCGTGGTCTAATGGATACCTCCGAGGCTCTACAGATAGCCCAAAGTGTAGAGCTTGACTTAGTTGTAGTATCTCAAAGCAAAGAGGCTCCAGTTGCAAAGATTATTAACTATGGCAAGCTTCAGTATCAAAAGAAAAAACGTCAAGGCAACAGTGCTAGACCTACAGTAAAAGAAGTTCGGTTTCGTCCCAACATAGGCGTAGCCGATTATAAATTACGTATTGACCAAGCAAGTCAATGGTTAAGTAAAGGCGATTCAGTGAAGTTTGCTATTCGCTTACGAGGCCGAGAACATCAATATCGTGAGCAAGCAGGGGAACTACTAGATCGTGTTGTCAATGATCTCGCTCAAGTAGGTAAAGTCCAGTCGCTTGATAAACGCTCACTAATTGTTCAAGTTATTCCCGCGTGACGCACCCGACGCTGATGCAACGCATACAGCGCGGGCTTCTCAATGACTCTTCAATGAAGACATTAATTGAGCTTTAAGGGCGTGCGTCCTACGCGCCTTTATATTGATAGCCGCGTTCAAATCTCTACACAAAATTGTATGGCATATTGAGCAATTGTGCATTCTTTGAGATAGCGGCTTTTTCACTTTATGACCACAATTAGAACATTCTTGGCTAGTGCCATTTGGATTTACAGCTATTACCTTCAAACCAGCATTTGCGCAAAGTCTGCCACATGGAGTACTCCACGTGGCGAGCTTTGCGGCTTTGTTTGAAAGTATTGACACAAACTGTCTCCATCCGGCATCATTAATACTTTTAGCCAGTCTTGTTTTAACTAGTCCCTTGATATTCAATTTTTCAACAGCTACAACATCATACTTATCAAATAATGCTTTGGCTGTTTGAAAGTGAAAGTTCTTACGAGTATCTGCTACTTTTTTATGCTGAATAGCTAGCTTTTTAATTGCTTTTTTACGACGATTAGAACCTTTTTTGCGTCTTGATACCTGACGTTGTGCTGATTTTAATTTACGTTCGGCTTTGCGTAAATGTTTGGGCGTTGGAATTCTGGTATTGTCAGACGCAACATAAAAATCTATTAAACCAACATCAATGCCAACAATATTATCAGCATCAAAATCAGGTTTAATCATCGGAACTGTTTTGTCATCAAGGCTTAAAGTGACGTAATACCCATCAGCTTTTTTGGTGATAGATACAGTTTTGATATCGAAACCATCAGGTATTTGACGATGAACAATTACTTTAATATCTCCAATCTTTGACAACGTGAGTTCAGAACCCCGACTTCTCAAAGAAGTTGGGGTTCTCGTTTCTCACGAATGATTTAAAACTGCTATATCTACAAATCCAGAGGTTTACCTACAGCTTGCACATCCCTCGCCAAACTGATGTGCGCTAACGAAAGCGAAATATCTTTGTACTTTATTCCAGCTAAAGCCCACTGTAATTCAAGCGTCCCCACCCAAAAGCGTGCCCGGTTAATAACATCCGGTAATGTCGGATAATCGATTTGCATACGCCGCACAATACTTTCACCATAGTTACCAATTTGCACCGCTATGTCACAAGCCGGATCTCCCAAACCAGCTGTACCAAAATCGATGAGACCGCTAATGCTTTCTGATTTTGGGTCAAAAAGGATATGATACACTGCTAGATCACCATTAATCAGCATAGGTGTATAGCTCAGATCCAGTTCGTCTTTAACTACAGGCGCAAAAAGCTCATGAATCCAAGTTTGCTGATGACGCCACAGATAAGGAAAGAGAGTTTCTTGAACTTGCTCGTACAACTGCAACCAATGTTCACGGGAACGTTCTGCACCCGAAGAAGATACGCCAGCATTGACTAAAACTTCATTGGGGATGCTATGCAATTGTTGGTGAAATCTTCCTAGTTGAGAGATGATACGCGCTTGTGATGCTTTGCTCAACTTCAATAAAGTGTTACGGGAAAGCGGTTCACCTTTAATAAATCTGTAGCTGACAAAGCCTGCTTCTAAATGTTCAAAGTGTGGAACCTGCAAATCAATGTAGTTTTGCACTACTGCCAACACCTTGGCTTCATGAGCAAGCACTTGTGTGCCCCAATCTACTTTTACAAAGCGGCAGACAAGTTCATGATTAACAACTACAACATCATTAACCATGCCATCTTGGTTAAAGTCCAAGTGGTTGAAAGCAAGATTCGGATCAATGGCACGAATTTTTTCCAGATATAAGTCAGGGATATTCACAGTAATTTTTGATGAAATAACAACAAACAACGGGATCTATTCAGGCTTTGAGTCTGATTGCAGCGATTTAACTGATTTGCGTGTTTGTTGTCTTAACGTATCACTGTGATTTAACTCCTTAAGTGGGGTATTGTTGCGATCGCATTATAAGTATGCAATAATACCACACTTCTCTCTTTACGTCTTATGCCTAAAGGTAGAAAATAATGATTAACTAAAATTTGGAAAACCTCACAAGGGTGTATTCCCAAATTGCAACAGAACCGGCCTACCTATATCCAGTGCAACCGAGGTCAGATGACGCAACCTTATCAAGTCAAAGAGTGGGAAAAACGTCGTGATGAAGCAAACCGCTACTACAAGCTGCGAAAATTTCAAGAATACTTCGATTTGGCGATCGAGAATTTGTACTTAGCTAGAGCAATTCCAGATAGAGATAGAGAAGGTCATACTTTGAATGATATTGGTTTAGCTCACCTCGGTTGCTGGCAACCGCAAAGAGCATTAGAGCGATTTCAGCAAGCACTTTTGGTTGCAGAAGAAATTGGCAACGAGCGAGCAGAGGCAACTGCACTCAGCAATTTAGGTGCAACTTACAGCCGTTTAGGACGGTTTTCGCTAGCGCTAGAGTATTTTGAAAAAGCACTAAAAATCTTCAGGAGATTACAAGACACTCAAGGCGAAGTTTCGACTCTCAATGATGTAGCGTTGATTTACACTAAATTGGGAGAGCCAAAACGAGCGTTGTTGCTACAAAACCAAATTTTGGCAATGCGGCGATTGCTAGGAGATTTTTCTGGTGAAGCGACAACTCTAAATGGTATTGGCTTTGCTTACAGCATTTTAGGCAAATATGGGCAAGCTTTGGAATCTTTTCAAGAAGCGCTACCAATTCAACGCGCTGCCAAGAATTTAACTGGTGAAGCAACCACCTTAAACAACATTGCCTCTATTTATAGTGATTTAGGACAACCTAAACAAGCGCTGATACTCTATCATCAAGTTCTTTTAACACGTCAGGAACTTGGCGATCGCTCTGGCGAAGCAACAACCTTACATAACATTGGTTTTGCTTATACCATCCTGGCAAATTATCGGCAGGGACTGAGATTCTACAAACAAGCTATGACGATTTATCAACAACTGGGCGATTCCCTTGGGGAAATTTCCACTTTGCTAAATATGGGTGTTCTTTACGCCACGACAAGGCGCAAAAAATTGGCGCGATCGTGTTACGAAAATGCTCAAGAATTAGCCGAGAAAATCGAATATCCGCCATTCATTGAAAAAGCGCGGCAATTTATGAATGCTCTATAGGATTGTCAAAAACAAAGGTGTAAAGATGTGGGGGTGTTGGTTGCTTCGACTTTGCTCAGTCGCTTCGACTCCGCTCAGCAACCAATCTAAGTGTGCTAAACGCTGTAGTGTTGGTTGTTTTGACTTTGCTCAGCAACCAATAGACCTTTTGCACGAATACAAAAACAACCCTCAACCCCCAACCCCTTCTCCCAATTTTGGGAGAAGGGGAGTCAAATTCCAAGTCCCTCTCCCAAACTTGGGAGAGGGATTTAGGGTGAGGGTTCTTGATTCATGCAATAAGTCTAATACCGTTATTCCCTTAACATCCCTTTTTATTGACTCAGTTTTTTCCTTGACTCAACTGCTCCTTGAGAACAATTTCAATCGGGCTAAGAGAATGTCCTGTGAGTTGCCCATTTATTGAATCAGCAGGAGTGTATTGCAATTGGCCTTGTATAGACAAGGAAGCAAGTACCATTCCTACACTAGCTTGAGCAGTCATACCAGTAAAATCTGCGATCGCATCTTTTACTGTCCATCCTGGGGGAAGATGATTGTAGATTTTTCTCACAACCTGATAAAACTCTAAAGGATCGTAAATATCGTTAACAACGATTGGGTCTAAAATTTTTAATTTGGGAAAATCCTCTTTTAACTTTTTGGCTAACTCAAGAGACTGAGAAGAACAAATTAGCCAACAGTATTCTAGTTGGGGAAAATGATACTCTATTGCCTTTCTACAAGGTTCATCCCGACTGACTAACAATACTAATCCTTTGTGTTTTTGGGGAGAAGATTTACCTAAATTTATTTCAGGCGATCGCATTTTGCTTAATGACTTAGCCAAAAACCACACTGAAAAAAGAAAAATTAACACAGATCCCAAAGCAATGCCCACAGCCGCTATGGTGGTGGTACCAAAAATATTAAACAATATTTGGGTAAAAGCATTACCCAGAACAGATAAAAAGATTGTGCCGATAATAAACGGAATTAAGGTTTCAGGGTTAAAAAATATTTTAGCTACTTGCAAAAAGTTGTTTCGCATATTTAATTAAACAAGTTTATATTGCCGCGAATTGAATTCGTCAAGTTTTAAGTTAACTTGAGTATGCCATCCTCTTTGAAAGTGATATTTCCATAACTTGGAGATTTGATAAAAAAAGGTAAAGATTTAAAATAGTGTATTAATTGTCTTGTTGTTGAGTACGTAAATTTTTCATTACGATCGCCAAAACCAGGATCAATGCCAAAATTAATGCCACATTCCTGATTAAAGTATTGTTCCATTGTTTGAATGCGATCGCTACCAGTGCCCAAATCGTTACCCCCGGATAAGCAATATCTCGGCGTTGGATAGCAATGACTGCTGCAATTGCAAAAGCAGCTAACAATATCACGACTGTCCATGTTGAGAAGGAGATTCCCCAACCGTTCCAACCCTGGGAATACAAAGCACTCGCTATATTGACAATAGTTGCAACACTAATCCAGCCCAAATAAATGCTAACGGGAAGATAAACACACCATTTTTTGCTTTGAGATACACGTGTTTTGCCAATCCCCAAACGCACATAGGCAATAATTAGGGGCAGTAAAATCAAGAGTATTGCAACTATCGAAAGAGCAAAAAGCCTAGACAAAAACAGATACACCCAAATACATTGAGCAACAGAGGCAATTACCAACAGGTATCCTATCTTGCGTAAATCTAAATCATGTCTCTGGGCAGGAAGGAATTGGTAAATAGCCAAAGCAAACAAACCAAGATAAATCAGTCCCCAAATAGCAAAGGCGTAATTTGCAGGAATAATTAAGACATCTTTAAACAAACTATTAGAAATTTCCCCAATAGTCAGTCCATTTAAGGGAAAAACGTTTGACACTACATTAATAATGAAAGCACCAAAAATGGCAACTAAAGTAGCAAGCTGCCGCACAAAGTCTCGAAAATTGTCAGAGGTGGATTGTTGCATAGGATATTAAATAATTCGTAATTCGTAATGACGCGACGCTCGTACCTCGCTACCGCTAACGCTATCGAGGACTCGCTACCGCTGCGAAGCGCGTAATTCGTAATTAAGTTTTGGGCGATCGCACTTCACCCGTACTAACTTTAATATAATGATTTAATCCATTCCCATTCTTGGGTTAATCCTTCTGGTAGGGGAACTTGTGGCTGATATGCTAGGATTTTCTGCGCTTTGGATACATCAGCAGATGTGTGGCGTGCATCTCCCATTGCTTTGTCGATATGGTTTCTTTTGATAGGTTTACCGACAATTTCCTCTATTGTTTGCAGAACTTCTGCTAAAACTACCGTACTACCACCACCGATATTCAGGATTTCTCCCACTGCGCCTGGTGCAGTTGCTGCGGCTAAATTAGCAGCAACAATATCGCTAATAAACGTAAACTCCCGTGTTTGTTGTCCATCACCGTAAATCGGAATTGCCTCATCTTGTAAAATGGACTTGAAAAACTTATGAAATGCCATATCTGGGCGCTGTCGGGGGCCGTAAACTGTAAAGTAGCGCAATGAAACAAATGGCACACCAAAGTTTTTATAATATTGTCCACACAAAAGTTCAGATGCTAACTTAGTAATGCCATAAGGAGAAACTGGTAAAGGACAAATCCCTTCATGAGTGGGTAATGTTTCTGCATCACCATAAACACTAGACGAGGAAGCAAATACCAGCCTTTTTAAATGTTTAGCATCCTTTGCAGCTTCCAACAAAATTTGTGTAGCATTGATATTTCGTTCAGTATAAGCACGGAAAGATTGGCCCCAACTCGCTCTGACACCTGCTTGTGCTGCTTGATGGTAAACTACATCGACATCCTTTAAGAGTGTTTGCCAATCGAAAAATTGCATATCTCCCTCAATTAATGTAAAGCCAGGTATCGAATGGAGATGTGCTATATTTTTGCGCTTTAAAATGGGGTCGTAGTAATCATTAAATTCATCAATCGCAATTACTGTTTCTCCTTGCCGCAACAGTGTTTCTACAAGATGAGAACCAACAAACCCTGCTGCTCCAGTGACAATAATTTTGGACATATTTTCTAATTTTGTTGAAGTTTTCCAATCTCAATATTCCCAATCTAATACTCGTAATTAAATAATTCGTAATGACGCTCCTGTGTCGCTACCGCTGCGCTAACGTAATTCGTAATGACGCGACGCTCCTGTGTCGCTACCGCTGACGCTCGTACCTCGCTACCGCTTCGCTAACGCTAACGCTAACGCTAACGTAATTAAGTTTTGTGTTGAGGTCTGTCTTACAAAGTTGAGGCAGTGTGATCTTGGAGAGCCACTGCGTTGGACGGGTTTCCCGGATTGAAGCAAGTGGCGTGGTTTTCCCCATGAACAACTGCCGTCAGTGAGCAGGTTTTCCCTGGTGACTTTGCGCTAAATCCCCATTACAAAACTTAATTACGAATTACGCGCTTCGCAGCGTTAGCAAGTCCTCGATAGCGTTAGCGGTAGCGAGGTACGAGCGTCGCGTCATTACGAATTACGAATTACGCGCTTCGCAGCGTTAGCGAGTCCTCGATAGCGTTAGCGGTAGCGAGGTACGAGCGTCGCGTCATTACGAATTACGAATTACGAATTACGCGCTTCGCAGCGTTAGCGAGTCCTCGATAGCGTTAGCGGTAGCGAGGTACGAGCGTCGCGTCATTACGAATTACGAATTACGCGCTTCGCAGCGTTAGCGAGTCCTCGAGCGTCATTACGAATTACGCGCTTCGCAGCGGTAGCGAGTCCTCGATAGCGTTAGCGGTAGCGAGGTACGAGCGTCGCGTCATTACGAATTATTGGTTCTTCATTACTTGTTATGCTAAAAACGTCTATAAATTAGCTCATATCCCTTGCTGGGCAAGAAAGACAGCTTTTAATTTTGACGGTTTAGCTTTTGGGAGAAAATCTAGGTTGTAACTGCCTGAAACCCTTGATTTTTAAGGCAAATTCCTAATTCGAGTTTAAACTTTAGCATAACACCTACGGAAGAGCCGAATTATTTAACTCCTGCCATTAAAATCCCATGTTTAGGACTAAATAATAATGCTAACAAAAATAATCCCGATACAACTAAAACGATCGCCGGGCCAGAAGGCAAATTATAAAAGTAACTGAGATACATACCGCTAATACTAGAAAAAACCCCAATTGCTGCACCCAAAATCATTACTTGATGCAGGCGTTTTACTAATAGGTAAGCGGTTGCTCCCGGTGTAATTAACAGTGATAATACTAAAATTACGCCTACAGCTTTCATGCTAGCGACAATTGTTAAAGCAATGAGCAGCATCAATCCAAAATTTAATCGATTGACTGGTAAACCTGCGGCTTGAGCGCCTAAAGGGTCAAAAGTGTAAAATAAAAGTTCTTTATATAGTAAAACAACAACTATTAAAACAACAGCAGCAATAATCGCAGTGTCACGGACTTCATCAACAGTAACACCAAGAATGTTACCAAATAAAAAGTGATTGAGGTCGATTTTATTATCTTTTTGAATAACAGTAATTAGGGTAATACCGAGAGCAAAAAATGCCGAAAAAACTATACCCATTGCCGCATCTTCCTTAATAGGCGATCGCGTCCTAATCCAGGCGATCGCCATTGTACTCAAGACACCTGCAATAAATGCTCCAACAAATATATTTCCTCCCACCATAAAAGCGATCGCCAATCCTGGTAAAACCGAATGACTGATCGCATCGCCCAGTAGTGCTAATCGTTGTACCATCAAATAGCTACCGACAACAGCACACAACAATCCAACCAAAATCGCAATCACGAGCGATCGCTGCATAAAACCGTACTGTAACGGCTCAATTAAAGCTTGTAGCATAGTTTGTCATTTGTCATTTGTCATTTGTTATTCTCCCCGTCCCCATTCCCCAACTAAGCTAAAAAACATCTAAATTACATAATCAAATTAAATAAAACTCTTGTGGTGTGGGCATCTTGCCCGCCCTAATTATGCAAGTTATATGTGGAACAGCTTAAGCCGCATCAGAAAAGTATGTGACTTTGCCACCATAAGCGCCATATAAGTTCTCTTGCGTGAGTACTTGCTGACGGGAACCTGTGGCGATTAATTCGCGATTTAATAAAATTAAGTTATCAAAATGGGTGATTGATTCCCCTAAATCGTGGTTGACTACTAAAACTATTTTGCCAGCGGCTGCAAGTTCGTGAAAAACTTCAAAAATGACTGTCTGAGTTTTTTGATCAATGCCTACTAAAGGTTCATCAAAGCAGAAGATTTCTGCTTGCTGTGTTAAGGCACGAGCTAAAAATACTCGCTGCTGTTGTCCTCCTGACAATTGTCCAATGGGGCGATCGCGATAGTCAATCATCCCAACTCTTTCTAAGGCCTCTTTTGCCACCTGACGGCTAACTGCTGAAAAGCTACGCAACCACCCTGTTTTCTTTACTCGTCCCATCATCACTACATCCCAGACTGTAGCGGGATAAGTCCAGTCGATTTGACTACGCTGTGGCACATAGGCTACTTTATCTAGTTGCTGCATTAAGGGTTGATTTTGATACAACACTGTACCACTACTGAGGGGAACCAAACCCAACATTGCTTTCATGAGCGTACTTTTGCCAGCACCATTGGGGCCAAAAATACCCGTCAATTTTCCTGCTTTGACTATACAGTTAACGTCTCTCAAGGCTTCTTGTGTACGGTAATGCACCCCCAAATGAGCAATATTGATTGCTGGTGTGGAAGTCATATCGATAGGTTTGATCATTTTTACAGACATCTCCCCTACATTTCCCTGAAATAGCCTAGATTTTGGGTTAATAGAGACATTTTTCATAACTCTGCTCAAATATTTATTTCTTGAGCTTACTATAAAAATGAGAGAAATATGAAAAAATCTATAATTGGAAGTAATACCCGAGATAAATGAAACTAATGCTTAATCAAGAAGCGGGGAGCAGGGGAGAACAATCACCCCTCATGGGTGAGGTTTCAACCAAGGGGGAAAGGGAAAAGGATCAGGAAAGCTTTCACCCACAAAGGGGGGCGATTGCCTCTGATCAAGAGGCAAGTAATCCTCACAGCAAAGTTGCTTTTAGCCTAGTTTCTAAGCTTTGTCTGGGGATGCTTTTGCCTTTTGCTATGTTTAGTTGTACCTCATTGGACTCCAATCCCAAAACTACCGGGGGAGATAGTAAGCCGCGAGTCGTTGCCACTAGTACCATCATTGCTGATTTAGCCCAAAAAGTTGGGGGTGATGAAATTCAGCTAACTGGAGTTCTCAAGCCAGGTACTGATCCGCATGTTTATGAACCAGTACCAGCAGACAGCAGGTTTTTGGAAGAAGCAGACTTGATTTTGTATAACGGTTACAACTTAGAACCAGGATTAATCAAGTTAATGAAAGCATCAGGAGGTAAGGCGCGTCAGTTAGCAGTAGGGGAAGTTGTTAAACCCTTGCAACTAGAGAAAGCCAAAGGCGAAATAGTTCCAGATCCGCACGTTTGGGGTAGTGCAGAGAATGCGATCGCCATGGTAAATAGCATTCGGGATGGTTTAATTGAGTTATCACCAGAAGATAGAGAAAAATTCACCCAAAAAGCAGCGCAACTTACCAAAGAATTAACACAGTTGCATAGTTGGATTAATCAGCAGATACAAACTATCCCCGCAGATAAACGCAAACTCGTGACAACGCACGATGCATTTCAGTATTATGGGCGTGATTATAAGATTGCGATCGCAGGTACTTTAATTGGCATTAGCACCGAAGAACAACCCAGCGCTCAAACAGTCAAACTATTGGTAGAGTCAATTAAAAAGATAGGTGTCCCCGCAATTTTTGCCGAAACGACAATTAACCCAGCTTTAATTAAAACCGTTGCCCAAGAAGCAGGTGTAAAATTAGCACCACAACAACTTTACTCAGATTCAATTGGTGCCAAAGGCAGTAACGGAGATTCCTACGTCAAAATGATGGAAGCTAATACCCGCAGCATCGTAGAAGCATTGGGGGGAAGATATACTCCATTTCAACTGAAAAAGTAAAAGGGACTAGGCATTGGGGTAGTGGTATTCAAACTAAAGTCAGAAATTATTTATAACCCGATCAACTAATCTCTAACTTAAGACGTGTAATTAGGAAGAATATCTTAAACTCTTTCTTCAGAAGGAATTATTAGAGTCTCTATTTTTTTAGAGTGATATTAGCAAAGGCAAAGTTTTTAACTTTAGAAAAAACTATGACTGATCAGAATTCAGAAAATCAAATTAAGCAACCAGTTAGTGAAGATCGGGATTCTCGCGAAAAACCAAACGTTAAAGAACAAGGCTTAACAGCAAATCCAGGCGATCGCATTGACGAGTCTCAATCAATCCAAGAAAAAGCTCAACAGGTTGCTGTTGATTCGCCAGATATTACAGGCGATCATATTACAGTTCCCACTTACTTTGTTGTTGATGAACCAAATGGTGAGAAAAAAGCACTCCACCACGTTAAAGATGCTGAAGAGATTTCCGATGTAATTCGTCAAGCACGAGTTGATGAAAATGGTAATCGTGTTTGGTGGTAGTTGTCAAATCATCATTGAATCTAACTAAAAAGGTATTGAGTTAAGAAACCTTTTTCACACACCAGGTTCGTAGTAAGTACAAAGCGTATTTAAGAAGAGGACTGAAGTCCTGACTACGAACTGAATAGAATTATTAGAAATAATGACATGAACAGTTGGTGTTTATGTCATTATTTTTGTTATGAGCAATTTTGAACAATCTTATCTTTAAAAGCCTTGCAAGCGTGTATTTTGGTAAGAGCGATCGCGCTTCCCAACGATAGCTGCTTTGGTAATGGCGATGCCTGTGGCGGGCTACGCCTACGCAACTTTATTGGTTACAAAAACCGCAACAAAAACAAATATTGCTCATTGTTCACGATAAAATCAGAATAAATTTTCAGTAATTTCTCTGAGAACAACTAGATAATTATTCATGAGAGTGATGTCTCTCGACAAGTTACTGCGCGTCTACGCACTTGTTGGATTCTTACTTCCCCCATACCTTTAGTTGAAATGCAAAATAAACAGTGGATTTCCTGGTGCTTTTTGCCAAACATCACTCGTTGTAGTTTAACTTTGTTGCTGAGTGTAGTTTTGCTATCTGATAGTGTGGGTGCAACACTGAGATATACACCATCGCAGATTGCACAACAACCAACAACAACACAAGATGCAACTAGCACCGCTGCAAAACGACTCTTTGAAGAGGGGTTAGAACTTTACAACCAAGGAACTGTAGAATCTCTGCGACAGGCAATCGAGAAATGGGAAGAAGCATTAAAGCTTTGGCGGGAAGTAGACAATAAAGCATGGGAAGCAGGTATACTTTTCAGAATCGGCAAAGTTTACGATGATTTGGGAGACAAGCAAAAAGCACTCTCATTTTACAGTCAGGCATTACCTATCTCTCGTGCAGTTAGTGACAGACGAGGGGAAGCCATTATCCTCAACAATATTGGTCTTGTCTACGATTCATTGGGAGACAAGCAAAAAGCACTCTCATTTTTCAATCAGGCATTACCTATCTCTCGTGCAGTCGGAAACAAGCGAGGGGAAGCCACTACCCTCAATAATATTGGTCTTGTCTACAACTCATTGGGAGACAAGCAAAAAGCACTCTCATTTTTCAATCAGACATTAACTATAGATCGTGCAACTAGTGACAGGCAAGGAGAAGCCACTACCCTCAACAATATTGGTAGTGTTTACTCAGATTTGGGAGATAAGCAAAAAGCACTCTCCTTTTACAATCAGGCATTACCCCTAAGACGTGCAACTAGTGACAGGCGAGGGGAAGCCGCCACCCTCGCTAATATTGGCAATGTCTACGATGATTTGGGAGACAAGCAAAAAGCACTCTCCTTTTATAATCAAGCATTACCAATATTGCGTGCAGTCGGTTATATAGAAGGCGAAGCCACTACCCTTAATAATATTGGTCTTGTCTACGATGATTTGGGAGACAAGCAAAAAGCACTCTCTTTTTACAATCAGGCATTAGCTATACATCGTACAGTCGGTAACAGAGCAGGTGAGGCCACTGTCCTCAACAATATTGGTCTTGTCTATGATTCATTGGCAGACAAGCAGAAGGCACTAACATTTTATAATCAAGCATTGCCCATATTTCGTGCAGTTGGTAACAAGGAAGGGGAAGCCAATACTCTCACCAATATTGGTGTTGTCTATTCCGATTTGGGAGACAAGCAAAAAGCACTCTCTTTTTACAATCAGGCATTACCCATATCTCGTGCAATTGGTGACAGACAAAGGGAATCCGAAACCCTTAATGGTATTGGCGCTGTCTATTCCGATTTGGGAGACAAGCAAAAAGCACTCTCTTTTTACAATCAAGCCCTATCTATAAAACGTGCAATTGTTGATAGGAAAGGAGAAGCTATTGCCCTCAGCGATATTGGCACTGTCTATTCCGATTTGGGAGATAAGCAAAAAGCACTCTCTTTTTACAATCAGGCATTACCTATATCGCGCGCAATTGGTTACAGGGCAGGAGAAGCCTCTATCCTCGTCAATATTGGCGCTGTCTATTCCGATTTGGGAGACAAGCAAAAAGCACTCTCTTTTTACAATCAGGCGTTACCCATATTGCGTGCAGTTGGTTACAGAGCAGCGCAAGCAAGTACCCTTTATAATATTGCCTTTACAGAACGCAACCGAGGCAACCTTCAACAAGCCCTCACCCAAGTTGAAGCAGCAATTAAAATTATTGAAGATTTACGCACTAAGATTGATAGCCAAGAGTTGCGTGCTTCTTACTTTGCATCAAAGCAAGACGTTTACAAATTCTACATCGACTTGCTGATGCAGTTGCACAAAAAAGACCCATCCAAAGGATACGACGCTTTAGCACTCCAAGCAAGCGATCGCTCTCGTGCCCGTAGTCTCATCGAACTATTAACAGAAGCTAACATCGATATCAAAAAAGATATTGACCCCAAACTCCTAGCAGAAGAACAACGTTTACAGTTACTAGTTGATGCCAAAGAAAAACAACTCTCGCAATTATCAACTCAAAAAGAACCACCTAACCAACTTGTTGCACAGACTAAACAACAGCTTGAAAACTTACTCAAACAACAGCAAGAACTAAAGGTAAAAATCCGCGCCACTAACCCTGAGTATGCAAACCTAAAATATCCTCAACCTCTAACCTTGAGCGAAATTCAGCAACAACTTGATAAAAATACTTTACTGTTGCAATACTCCTTGGGTGAAGAACGCAGTTATCTATGGGTTGTCACACCCAATTCTCTTGATACCTACGAACTACCAAAACGTGAACAAATAGAAAAACTAGCCAAGAATTTATACAATAACTACTTACGAAATCCTGGGATGCAAGGAGTTTCCCCAGAAGAAACCGCCAAAGCTGCTGATGAACTCAGTAAACTCATCCTTGCACCTGTGGCTGACAAGTTGGAACAACAACGTATAGTAATTGTCGGTGATGATGCTTTGCAATACATTCCCTTTGCCGCGTTAACATCAGGAAAATCAGCAACTGGGTCAAATTATCAGCCCTTAGTAGTCAACCACGAAATAATCAGCTTGCCTTCTATCTCTACTATTGCCATTATCCGCCAACAACTCAAAACACGCGCCAAAGCCCCGAAAACTCTAGCCATCCTCGCTGACCCCGTATTTACTGCATCGGACGAACGAGTTACAGGCAAATCTACAAATACCAATAATGATCTCGATATAGAATTACAACAGTCTGCACTCAATCGGTCAGCAAGAAACATCAACCTTAGTCAAATTGAACGACTGAAAAACACCCGCACTGAGGCACAGGAAATACTCAAATTAATTCCTTCAGATAGACTGCAAGCATTTGACTTTGACGCTAACTACAATTGGGCAACCAATAAACAACTCAGTCAATACCGGATGTTGCATTTTGCCACCCATGGTTTTCTAGACAGCACCAACCCAGAGTTATCAGGAATTGTACTATCGCTGATAGATAAGCAAGGTAAACCGCAAAAAGGCTTTTTGCGACTTGCGGAAATCTTCAACCTCGACTTTCCCGCCGAGTTGGTCGTGTTGAGTGCTTGTGAAACTGGTTTGGGTAAGGAAGTTAAGGGAGAAGGATTAGTTGGGTTGACAAGAGGACTAATGTATGCAGGCGCGGCAAGAGTGGTAGTGTCTTTGTGGAATGTGAATGATGAGGCGACATCGTTGTTAATGAGGCAATTTTACAGCGAGATGTTGCAGCGTGGGTTATCTCCGGCGGCGGCTTTGAGGGCGGCACAACTCAAACTTTGGCAACAGGAACAGTGGCGCAATCCTTATTCTTGGGCGGGTTTTACCTTGCTTGGCGAATGGCAGTAATAGGTATGTATAGCAGTCGAAGTCCGTTCACTGAGCGAAGTCGAAGTCCGTTCACTACTCCTAAGCCTCTTGTTGCCGAAATTTACATAGAAGCGATCGCCTGTTTCTTCAACACATTTTCATTAAACAGATTATTTAGCATCCAAATATTGAAATTTACAAGAAGACGTTGCTTGAACCTTTGACATCAGAGTTTATAGCTTGAATAATGTTCTTAAGTAGAAATTCTAGCTAGTACAAACTGGTATTTGTGAAGCTTAGTTTATGTTTTTATTTAAGGTGAAATCTCGTTCAAAAAATAGCCAGCAATCTCAAGAATCCAAAGTTTTTTGGACTTTGAGTAAAACTTTGCTATTTACAGGATATTTAATTACTTTACCAATTTGTACTTTAATGTTATTAACCTTCTTGAATAACGCCAAAGCATTAACTTTTGGAGAAATATCGCAGCATTCTACATCAATCCCTTGGATAAGTGATCCTTCAGAATGTCAATACACTGGGAGAAATTGGCACAATCAAAAGTGTTGGGATAATCAACACAATCTCATGTTCTAAGTATATGAACTACCCAAACATACTTTTTAGAGGTTTGGGTGCAGAAACCCAAACCAATAGATCCAGATTTATAACGTTTCTCTATAGACAAATTAGGACAAAAATTTACCTAGTAGTTGCTACTAGGAACAAATCCTGTTTCTTCGAGCAACTGTCGTAGTTTTGCATAAGGAAATTTTGTGTTCTTGTTGTTATTTTTGTACATATCAGCAAAGAAGTTTTGCATCAGCACAATAATGCTACGGTATTTGACGATACTAACAACATAGAACTTATCTAAATCCATGACTCCATCAGCACATAACTGCTCAATATTGTCGAGTAATATAGACCCCACTTCAGAAGATTTTAAGTCTGCGTTGATGTCATATTTTTCCATTATCCTGCGTTTATCGTTCTCAGAACATAAATCATACAATGAGCGAATCAGATGACCAAGATTCCGCAAGACTTCTCCGTAGTCATAAAATGTATTCTGCTTAAAAAAAGAGTTTTCGTCTTTAGTTAACGTAAAACTTTTGTCAAGTACCAAACCAAAATCGGTCAAATATGTCTGCTTGCCGTCTGTGAGGATATTGTAAAAATGTGCGTCGAAGTGAATAATTCCCTTTGTCCTCAAAAAGGTAATTGTCGTGCGTAATTCATCTAGGAATTTCTGAAGTTTGTTGGGGTTTTCTTGTAGCCATGTTGTTAGAACATAAGGTATGTACTCTAAAAACAGAATTAATTCATAGTTGGCATTGGCTCTATCCAATACATAATTCCCGATACTCGTATTATTACCCCAATACTCCATAAAGCTTTTGTGATTTTCCATATCAATATCCCTACGCTGCCCAAAGAATGGGATAATTCGATAATGGTACATTAAAGGAAATGAGGCGATCGCTCCTTCTAATACCCAGTTAGTGGTCTTGATGTGTGTCACAAGTTCCCGGAAGACACCTAAACCAATAGAACCCACACCGTAATTAAAGTAAGTTGGTAAGTTATACAGATTTTTGGTAGAAAACAGGTTTTCATATTCGATATTCGTAACTGGAATGCGTTTGACAAAGACTTTGGATTGCCCAAGAACGATAGTGTAATTTCTCCCCGAACTTGAACTTGATGTACCCGACTCACTAAGCTAAAAAACATCTAAATTACATAATCAAATTAAATAAAACTCTTGTGGAGTGGGCATCTTGCCCGCTCTAACTATGCAAGTTATATGTGGAACAGTTTATCGTCCAACAAAGAATGCAATTGTGTATTATCTAACCCAGCAAGTTGTGAACTAAGCTTAAAGTACCTCTTGATTCTAAGTTCTAGATCGTTCTTAGACATTTTCTTGCGTTTAGATATACTCAAAAAGATGATAATACTATTGTAAATATCACTCAGATATGAATACTCAAACACACTCCAATTCTTCAGATGTTTACTCGATTTTGCATCAAACTCAACGCTTGCGAGTTAGTGATGGAAAGATTAAACCTGTTTTAGATGGTTGCTCAAATACTTCAAAATTGCTCGTACTTATTTGGTCGCAGTTGGGAGATTTTGATAATTTAGAATATGCTTGGTGGCTGCAAAGAGAAAAAAAAGAGATCGAAGCAAGAGAAATCACAATTCGTGCTATTGGAATTGGAAACCGCAATTCTGGGATCAAGTTTTGTGAATATACGGGATTTCCTCAAGAATGGTTGTTTGTGGATAGCAATGCTGAAATTCACGCTTTTTTAGGTCTTTATCGCGGTTTATCTATACAATTTCCCATGCTATCAACGTCACAGAAAGCATGGTTGAATTTAATACTAATGTGTGCTGGGATGGGTAGTCCTGGAACTCTGAAGGAAGTTTTTCGGGGTTATAAAGGTGATAAAAAAGCTCCTCAGTTAATTGCTGATGAGGAAGTTGTCAGGGATACACCTTTACCACCAATAAAAGGTTCGTTTTTCAAAGCTGCTGGAGGAAAAGGCTTTCAGCGTCCTTTTGAACTAGCAACCCTACGTCTGCGAAACATGACCGAAGTTTTGAGCAACTGGAATATTTATGTACCAGATTCATCTTATTTGACACAACGGGGAGGAACGTTTCTTTTTGATTCTCAAGGAAAATTAATTTACGAACATCGCGATCGCGGTATTCTTGGTTTTGCCGAAAATATGAGCAATCCCTTATCTTTTTCTTATAAGTAACTTGAGTTTATCCTTGCACTTGATTCACAAAGATTTCCACTTTAACAATATCATCATGAAATTACCCATTCTATTTAAAACCTTAACATTACTTAGTTTTTTCCTATCTACACCCTTGAGTATGATTGCTACCTTTCCGGGTATAGCAAGTATACTTAAGACTTCTACGAATACTGAACAACCAAAGCGGTTGAAATTAACTTTATCAGGACATACCGAACCTGTCCGTGCATTAACCCTTTCTCCCAGCGGTCAAGTTCTTGCTAGTGGTAGCGATGATCAAACAATCAAACTTTGGAATCCCACTACAGGTGCATTGCTTCACACTTTAACTGGACACCGCGATCGCATCAAATCAATAGTGATTACTCCAGATGATCAAACTCTAATTAGTAGCAGCTTTGATAACACTATCAAATTTTGGAATACGCAAACAGGAAAGGAAATTCGCACAATTACGGAAAAAACTGAGGTTAGAGCAATGTTATTGACCCTAGATGGACAAACTTTAATCAGTGGTAGCGGCGATCAAAGTATCAAATTTCGGAATCTTAAAACTCGAAAAATCGACCGGATACTGAGAGCAGAAACAACAGCACTTGCAGTTAGTCGTGACAGTAAAACCCTCTTTAGCGGGGGGGAAAATGGGGGGAAAATTCGGGTTTGGAGTCTGGTGACAGGTAAACAAATACGCAGCTTTACCCCACCACTACCCAACAAAGAAGACCTAATCAATGGCTCGGAGCAAGCATCAGCCCCAATTACGCTTGCTGTTAGTAATGATGGTAAAACGCTTCTCAGTGGTGGATATGACGATAGCTTTCAATCTGGTGGAGTCAGAAGCACAGATGGTAAAAGTTTCAAAGCTTGGGACTTGAAAACAGGAAAGCTAGTTCATAATTTTTCGTTGGGTACGAGTATTGATGCGTTAATTATAAGTCCCGATAGTAAAACATTTGTTACTGGTGGTTTAGGCAGAGAAATCATATTACGCGACATCAAAACAGGGAAATCAGTTATGGAACTTACCGGACATGCAGGTGGCATTTATGGACTTGTATTGAGTAGTGACGGGAAGACTTTATATAGCGGTAGCGGTGATAAATCTGTTAAAGTTTGGCAGATAAAACCGTAGTTTATCAATTTTTTCTCTATTACTCCTCAATCAGTTATTGAAATTTGTCTCAGTAGATAGAAGACGAACTCTAAAACAACAGGTAGCTTGTTGTAGAAAACCAAAAAGTTTGCCGTAACTATGGACAAGTTGGCTCAGCAAATAGAGATTGTGAAGCAGCAGATAGCCGAGCTGTACCAATATGCCCATTCACAACTTCTACAACATCATCCCCAAAGTGCCCTGATTCTTGAGGAAAACTGTGAGAAGCTCCGCACAACTTTAGCTGAACTCCAAGCAACGGAAGAAGCGCAGCGTCAGCGCGAAGAACATTATCGTATTATTTGTGACCTTACCTCAGACTATACTTACGTTTATCAGGTGGGAACCAACGGTACACTAGTACCTAAACTCATTAATGACGCCTTTACCCGGGTTTGTGGATACACTATTGAGGATGTCAGCGCTCGTGGTTGGCAAAGTCTAATTTACCGAGACGATGTGCCGTTTGTTCTACAACACGTAAGGCAACTGCTTTCAGGACAACCAGATGTATTTGAACACCGCATTATCACTAAGAGTGGTGAAGTGCGTTGGGTTCGCAATTATGCATATCCATTATTGAGTCAAGGTCATGAAAACGTGCTTTACGTCTATGGTGCTGCACAGGATATTACTGAACGCAAGCGAACAGAAGAAAGGCTAAGACTACTAGAGTCGGTAGTGGTTAATGCTCATGATGCCATTATAATTACCGAAGCTGAACCGATGGATGAACCCGGCCCCAGGATTCTTTACGTCAACGAAGCCTTTACTCGCATTACTGGTTACAGCGCTCAAGAGGTGCTAGGCAAAAATCCTCGTATACTCCAAGGGCCAAATACACAACGGGATGCGTTAAATAAAATTTGTTCAGCATTAAAGCGTTGGGAATCAGTAGAAGTTGAGTTAATTAATTATTGCCAGGATGGCTCACAGTTTTGGGCAGAACTCAGCATTGTCCCTGTGTCAGATGAAACAGGCTGGTATACCCACTGGATAGCTGTACAAAGAGATATTAGCGATCGCAAACAGGCAGAATTAGAACGAGCCGAATTATTAGAACGTGAGCAAGTAGCACGCACTCAAGCAGAGGAAGCAAATCGGGTCAAGGATGAGTTTTTAGCAGTCCTCTCTCACGAATTACGTTCACCACTCAACCCCATCTTAGGTTGGGCAAAACTCCTACAAAGCCGCAAGCTAGATGAAAAGAAAACCGCTGAAGCCATAGCAACTATTGAGCGTAATGCTAAATTACAGATTCAACTCATTGACGATTTATTAGATGTTTCTCGCATTTTACGCGGTAAATTGAGCCTAAATATTTCGCCAGTGAATTTAGTTTTCATCATTGAAGCAGCGATCGAGACAGTGCGTGTAGCTGCGATCGCTAAATCAATTCAAATTCAAACAGTATTCGATCAACCCAATCGCCAAGGTAAAGTCACCGTTGCTGGCGATCCTAACCGTCTCCAGCAGATTGTTTGGAATCTTCTCTCCAATGCCATCAAGTTTACTCCTGTTGGGGGTCGCGTGGAAGTAAAGTTAGAAAAGGTTGGAGAGATGGGACAAATTATAATCAGTGACACAGGCAAAGGCATTAGTACCGAGTTCCTACCCTACGTCTTTGATCGCTTTCGCCAAGCTGATGCCTCTACTACTCGGATGTATGGTGGATTGGGACTGGGATTAGCAATTGTGCGCTACTTAACAGAGTTACACGGAGGTACAGTCAACGCAACTAGCCCTGGTGAAGACCAAGGAGCAACTTTCGCGCTCATGCTACCACTACTGCACATCGAATCAGAGATCAACGAGGAAGATGAGTTAGTAGATAGCGAACCCGATCTCACACAAGTCCGTGTTTTAGTTGTAGAAGATACTACAGATTCCCGTGAATTCCTAGTATTTCTGCTTGAACAGTATGGAGCAATTACAGCATCTGCCGAATCCGCAGCAGAAGCATTTGAGGCAGTGCAACAATTCCGGCCAGATGTCATAGTTAGTGACATTGGGATGCCAATAGAAGATGGGTATAGCCTGATTCGGCGAGTCAGAAACCTCAAACCCGAACAAGGAGGAAATATACCTGCGATCGCCCTGACAGCATATGCCAAAAACGAAGACCGCGATCGAGCAATGGCAGCAGGTTTTCAGAAACATCTACCTAAACCCATACAACCAGAAGAGTTGACTGCTGCTATTGCTAGTTTGAAGGGAGTAGGGAGTGGGGAGTAGGGAGTGGGGAGTGGAGACGCGGGGACGCGGAGAAAGTTTCTCCCTCATCCCCCTCATCCCCCTCATCCCTCATCTTCATTTCATCGAATGGAAGCAAGATTTTTCAAAAATTATCGTAAACTAAACTCTATTCCCCACTCCCTACTCCCCACTCCCCGAAATTGAGGTGCTATGGCTAAACCTGTCATCCTAACAGTTGACGACGATCCTGAGGTTTTACAAGCTGTGACGCGGGATCTGCGGCAGAAATATGGAGAAAATTATCGGATCTTGCGTGCTGATTCTGGTGCTAGTGCTTTGGAAGCACTGGAACAAATTAAGCTACGCAACCAGCCTGTAGCGCTATTTTTAGCAGATCAAAGAATGCCGCAGATGTCTGGTGTTGAGTTTCTAGAACGGGCAATGAGTATATTTCCTGATACCAAACGTGCTTTGCTTACCGCTTACGCAGATACTGATGCAGCCATCCGCGCTATTAATACTACACGTATTGATTACTATTTAATGAAGCCTTGGGATCCCCCAGAAGAGCGATTATACCCAGTACTCAACGATTTACTTGATGATTGGCAAGCAACGTTCCACCCACCGTTTGCAGGTATTCGGGTGATTGGTAATCGTTGGTCTCCTCAGTCTCACCAAGTAAAAGATTTTCTAGCACGCAATCAAGTGCCTTATGAGTGGATGGATATTGAATTATCAACGGAGGCACAACAATTATTCCAATATGCTAAGTGTGATAGGTTGCAGTTACCCTTAGTAATTTTTCCTGATGGTTCCAATCTTGTACAGCCAAATAACATCCAAATTGCTGAAAAAATCGGGCTGCAAACGCAAGCAGAAAAACCTTTTTATGACTTAGTGATCGTGGGTGGTGGCCCGGCTGGTCTAGCGGCGGCGGTGTATGGCGCTTCCGAAGGTTTACGCACGGTGTTAATTGAACGTGAAGCCCCAGGCGGACAAGCTGGTACAAGCTCACGTATCGAAAACTACTTGGGTTTTCCCGTAGGTTTAAGTGGGGGAGATTTGGCGCGGCGTGCTGTAACTCAAGCTAGGCGTTTTGGTGTCGAAATTCTCACACCCCAAGAAGCTAAGGAAATTCGCGTAGCCGATCCATATAGATTTTTACAATTAGCTGATGGTAGCGAAATTAGCTGTCATACAATAATTCTCGCTTTGGGTGTAGCGTGGCGACGGTTGGATGTTCCAGGACTCGATCGCCTGACTGGTGCAGGAGTTTATTATGGTGCGGCCCAAACAGAAGCTTTAAGTTGCAAAGATGAAGATGTCTATATTGTCGGTGGAGCCAACTCAGCTGGACAAGCCGCAATGTACTTCTCGAAGTACGCTCGCCAAGTCACGATGTTGGTACGCGGCGAGTCTTTAACTATCAGTATGTCGCAATACTTAATTGACCAAATTGCCAATACACCAAATATTACAGTACAAAATTATACTAGTGTCGTCGAGGCTAAAGGCGAGACAAGTTTAGAAGCGATCGTTCTAGAAAATAAACTCACGGGCGAAAAGCAAACTGTTCCTGCTACTTCGCTATTTATTTTTATCGGTGCAGTTCCCAATACTGATTGGTTAGATGGCATAGTGCAAAGAGACGATCGCGGTTTCATTCTAACTGGCCCGGATTTACAACGTGATGGGCAGCGCATCAAGGGATGGACACTAGAACGTAGCCCTTATTTATTAGAAACCAATGTCCCTGGTATTTTTGCCGTCGGCGATGTGCGTCATAAGTCAGTGAAACGCGTCGCTTCTGGAGTGGGTGAAGGTTCAATCTGCGTTCAATTTGTGCATCAATACTTGAGCAAAGTTTTGTAGAATTTATGAAAAATGTAACACGTCGCCAATTTATTGCCACAGCCACCCTAGCAACTGGCTTCGCCTTGGCAGTACAACCGATTTCCGCTCAAGTCATTACCACCAACGCCAAAGGATTATTAGCTGGTGCTGTGAATATTCCTGTCAAAGATGGCGAAATTCCAGCCTATAGAGCGCAACCCGCCAAGGGGAAAAATTTGCCGATTGTGCTAGTAATTCAGGAAATCTTTGGTGTACATGAGCATATCCAGGATGTTTGCCGTCGCTTTGCTAAATTGGGATATTTAGCGATCGCTCCCCAATTATTCGTGCGTCAAGGCGATGTCCTCAAGTTAAGTAGCATAGACGAAATCCGCCAAATAGTCGCCAAAGTCCCAGATGCTCAGGTGTTATCTGATCTGGATGCAACAGTCAACTGGGCTGTGAAATCAGCTAAAGGTAATGCTGAACAGTTAGCAATTACTGGCTTCTGCTGGGGTGGTCGCATTACCTGGTTATATGCTGCTCATAATCCCAACGTCAAAGCCGGTGTAGCTTGGTATGGGCGACTAGTGGGGGATGTTACAGAACTGACACCCAAATATCCCGTTGATATTGCGTCTAACCTCAAAGTACCAATTCTCGGACTTTACGGTGGTAAAGATACAGGCATTCCTCTAGATACAGTAGAGCAAATGCGCGATCGCCTGAAATCCAGCAACAGCAAGTCTGAAATTATCGTCTATCCTGATGCACCTCACGCCTTTTTCGCCGATTATCGTCCTTCCTACCGTGAAAAAGAAGCTAAAGACGGCTGGAAACGCCTTCAACAATGGTTTAAAAATAATTTGTAATATCATGTCTGGTTAAAGACTTATTAAGAGCATCAATTCAAATTCAGTGAGGCTAATAGACAGCGATCGCCATCACACGCTTGTGCTATTCGAGGTAGTCTGGAATTTCTAATTGTCAAAATAGAATGTAGCCAATACTTGTGAAGTAGCCTGATGTCTCTCCAAGAAATTAAAGAGCAAGCTTTCAAACTATCGGTCAATGTATCGTCTTGCGCTCCTTAGTGCAATTATTGACTCTCTACAAAACACACTTAGTTCTCAACCCAATCGAAAAGTCTTAATTAAGCAAATGCGGGGTTTACTGAAAACAGACCAACCTTCACCCACAGATGCTCAGGTTGAAGAAATGTTGCAAGAAAGGCGAGTGGAGAAATATTTACAGTGATTTTAAATCTGCCTTGAGGCGAGAACGTAATACTGTTTGACTTTCGTAGAGAAATAGACCTCTTGCAAAAGTCCTTCTTTGCGTTCTCTTCTCTGCGTCTGGGGCGCCTCTGCGTGTTAGCGTTCGCGAAGCGTCTCGTAGAGAAGCGGGGCGTAGCCCAACAAAAAAATATTTATGCAAGAGGTCTAATCTAAAAAGGCTAATTGCGTAAAAATCAGAATGGCGGCAAAAGCAATACCTAAAATCGCTACAACAAGACGCAGCTTGTAGCGAGTCAGTTGCAACCAGGCTAAAAGGACTCTTCCCAAAAAATCATGTATACTTTTGAACTGGGAACTAGTGACTAGGGACTGGGGACTAAGGACTAGGTACTAGGAACTGGATACTAAAAGAGAATTCTGGAAATTCCTAATACTTTTCCTGTCGGAGACGCTACACGTAGCAAGATCCAGCAGGGTGCGATTTCGCTCAGCACAAGTTCCCAATTCCCAATTCCTAATCCCTTTTACCTGTATCTAGTTTGCAATAATGAAGCAATTGCTTGCCGACAGTATTTTCCTCAACAAAGTCATGAGAAATGCTACATGGCTGCTAGGAGGGCGAGTAACAACCGGATTGACTAGCTTAATTTATTTAAGTGTAGTTACTCATCACCTTGGTGTTACAGGCTTCGGTATGCTGATTCTCATTCAAACCTATATTCAAGTAATTGTAGATTTAACTACCTTTCAATCTTCTCAAGCGGTGATTCGTTACGGCGCTCTTTGTCTGGAACGAAAAAATCAAGCTGCTTTGCAGCAGCTTTTGAAGTTTACTAGCCTACTTGATTTGGTAGGGGTGTTAGTTGGTTTAGCGATCGCAATTACAATCGCTCCCTATCTAGGTTTATATATAGGATGGGATCAAGCGATGGTTACTCAAGTACAGTGGTGTAGCTTGGTAATTCTTTTTACTAGCACAGCCACACCTAAAGGTTTATTACAGCTTTACAATCGTTTTGATTTGCTGGCCTTCCAAATTACTATTCCTACCTTTATTTCCTTGTTGGGAGCGATTATAGCAGTCATCCTGAATGCTCCGTTGTGGGGATATCTTCTAGTTTGGTTCATTGCTCAGGCATCTGGAGGATTAATATTGTTCTTTGTTGGTTGGCGAGAAGCCCGGAAACAAGGTTTGCTCAAGAAGATAGATGGGTCTTTAATGGACTTGCATCAAAACCATCCTGGCTTGTTGAAGTTTTCTATGGTGTCTAACTTCGATTCTTCTCTACCAACGGTAATGCGACAAGCCAGTCCCTTAGTAGTGGGAATTTTCGCTACTCCCACAGCCGCTGGACTGTTCCAGGTTAGCTATGAGTTGTCTACTCCACTGAAGGATCTAGCTCAGATTTTGACTCAATCTATCTATCCAGAATTAGCTCGCTTAGAGAGTCAGGAAAAATGGCACTTGTTCAAGGTTTTATTGCTGAAATCAACTGCGATCGCTATCAGCATTGGTGTAATAATTTTTATCATTAGCCTGTGCTTGGGACGAATCATCCTCAAGTATGCTTTTGGCGAGGCATTTATTGCGGCCTATGGGATTTTAATCCTGTTAGTGTCAGCAGAAATCTTCACAATCGGAAATTGTGCCTTAGAACCTGCTTTTTATGCCATTGGTAAGCCTAGTTTTCCCTTCAAAGTAAATGCGATCGCAATTTTGGGAGTTTATTTACCGTTGTTGCTAGTTTTAACGAAATTTTTTGGCATTGTGGGTACAGGAATTGCCACCTTATCGTCCACAGCTTTAATATTAATCCTCAATAGTCTGCTAATTTGGCCTCAACTGCGTCGGAGATAATCACTACAGAAGTGCTATCATCTAGCATTTCTAAATCAATCGGAATTACCCAGCTTCTTTAACATCGAATAGTGCGATTGGATTGCACCAAAAAATGTTGGGAAATAGTTGTAAGGTACGTCATGTTTCTGAGCCACCTCACGTACAATCTGACTGATTGCCGGATAGTGAACACTGCATACTTGTGGGAACAGGTGATGCTCAATCTGGTAATTTAACCCACCTACGAACCAAGATAATAATTGGTTATCATGGGCGAAATTGGCTGTAGTTACCATCTGATGAACTAGCCATGTATGCTCGATTGCGCCGTTTTCATCTGGCAAAGGGAATTCCAGTCCTTCAACTACGTGCGCCAACTGGAATACTACACCGAGAATAATTCCTGCTGTAACGTGCATGGCCACAAACCCGATGAGAAATTGCCACCAGGTTACATCTAAAACTATTAGTGGAATTGCGATCGTATAGCCATAAACAAATAACTTTGTCCAAATCAGATTTACGACCTCAGCACGGGAATGTACTAGGTTTTTGCATGGCCCGAAATCTTGAAGTTGAAAGCAAAGAAAATCCTTCATAAAAAGCCAATTGAGTGTGGCGAGGCTATATGCAAAAAAAGCATAGATATGTTGATATTTGTGAATAGGTTTTAAGGGAGTAACCGACGAAAACCGGATGAGCGGCGAAACCATCAGGTCTTGATCGACTCCGGGGATGTTGGAGTATGTGTGATGAATAGTATTATGGGCGATTTTCCATATATGTCCATTAGCACCCAGCAGATCGAAAATAAAACCGATGGATTTGTTCACCCGTGGGTTTACCGAGTAGGCTCCGTGTAGAGCATCATGTGCAATACAAAAGCCAATACCCGCTATTCCTACACCCATTAATACAGCCAGAGCGAGCATTTGCCATACAGAAAATTGGTTGCTCAAAATCAGTGCATAGCTACCGTAGGTAATCCCCAGAAAGAAAATTGTCTTGAATACCATTCGGAAATCAGCTTTTGGTGAGCGACCCGTTACTTCAAAATAATTTGCAACCTGTGTTTTGACTTCTTGTGCAAAGAGCGTCGCTTCACGGTTGGAAAAGCAAACCTTACTAATTTGCATAATTTTTCTCTTGATTTTGATTTATTCTCCTACAATTCCCATCTTCCTTACTGAGAAGTGCAGGTTTTTTACAAAATAATCGGTGAAGGTGGTCAGATTCCCAACTTCTTCAAAAAGTCGGGGATTTTGCAACCCCGCAAATTTAATTGCTGTTCTCAGATAAATTGCACCCATACTCTTGACTTCCAGAGAAAATATGAGAAGCTAATATTTAGGCAAGCTAAATATAAGAAGTGCATCAAACTCATGACAAGACTTATGGAAAATATTGACCTGTCAGATAGGCAATTACTCGGCTATGTACCCCAGGCCCTTTCTGCTCACTGGCTACGAAAATCTATGGCTTTGGTTAGGACTGTACAATTCTTTTGTTAACATTAACAGGCTTGACCTTAATCTGTGGAAGACTTTATCCACGGGTGGCAATGTAATCAGGAGAACGAATAGCCCATGAAGCTCGATAAAATTTCGCAAGGCACAACTTCCGAAGAATGTGCTGCTAGAGTAATGGAGACAATTCCGTTAGTTATGCGATTTATTCGAGCGGATATGCGGGCTAACAGTGCCGCTGCTTTATCTATACCTCAGTTGCGATCGCTAGCGTTTCTCAATCATCATCCAGGTGCTTCACTATCTGACTTAGCAGATCATTTAGGTGTCACCTGTGCCACAGCCTCAGCGACAACCGAACGCCTAGTACAACGCAACTTAGTACAACGCTGTGACCATCCGCAAGAACGACGGCGGATTATCCTCAACTTAACTGAAGAGGGAAAGCATCAACTCAAGCAATCCCAAGACCAAACTCGCGCCCATATTGCCAAACTTTTGGATGGTCTCACAGAAGAACAAATCTCCAATATTGAAGAAGGGTTAGCTCTAATAAAAAATGTCTTCGAGCAAACGGAACTTAAACCGCCTCAACAGTGAATCTGTACAACACGACCCCTTTGCAGCTCTGCGGTTTCGAGATTATAGATTATTTAGTATCGGGCGTGTACTCCTGTTCATCGGCTCACAAATGCAGACTGTAGCCATTGGCTGGGAACTTTATGAGCGTACTGGCTCAGCCTTGGTGTTGGGTGTTGTTGGGCTAGCCCAAGTCCTACCGATGATTGCCCTCACCTTGATTGCTGGCCATGTAGCCGATCGCAATGATCGCAAATTGACGATGTTGCTGTCAATCTTGCTCTTAGCCTTATGTTCCTTAGCTTTGGCGATACTTTCTTGGACTAAAGGAGCAGTTATCTTTATCTACGCCTGTTTAGTATTAACAGGTATTGCCAGGGCTTTTTTAAAGCCTGCTAGCGATGCTTTAATGTGGCAATTAATACCTATCAGCGCTTTTACGAATGCTGCCACATGGAACAGTAGCAGCTTTCAGTTAGCCTCAGTAGTTGGCCCGGCTTTAGGGGGATTTGGTATCGCTTTGTTGGGAAGTGCTACGGGAGTATACGTACTAGCGGCGATCGCCTCATTTCTCTGTTTGATATTAATAGCTGCGATCGCTGGGAAAAAAACAACTCGTTCCCAAGAGCCACTCTCCCTTACAGTACTCTGGGCTGGTGCTAAATTTGTTTGGCAAAACCAGCTGATTCTTGCAGCAATTACCCTAGATATGTTTGCCGTTTTATTGGGGGGTGCGATCGCGCTATTACCCATCTTCGCCAAAGATATTTTGCATGTGGGGCCAGTAGAATTGGGCTATCTACAAGCAGCCCCTTCCATTGGTGCTTTATTTATGGCGATCGTACTAGCATACTTGCCACCTTTACGTAATGCTGGGCCAGCCTTACTTTGGTCGGTGGTTGGCTTTGGTGTTGTCACAATCATCTTTGGGCTTTCGCATTGGTTTTGGCTGTCACTGTTAATGTTAGTCCTGAGTGGGGCACTAGATAGTATTAGCGTTGTGATTCGCCACACCTTAGTTCAAATTAGAACACCAGATCATTTACGTGGTCGAGTGGCTGCCATTAACAGTGTGTTTATCAGTGCTTCTAATGAATTGGGTGGGTTTGAATCGGGTTTAACCGCTGCCCTATTTGGCCCGGTGATATCTGTTGTGGGTGGTGGAATTGGCACAATTGTTGTGGTGGTTGCGGTGGCGATGATCTGGCCAGGGATAGCCAAACTAAGGGCATTGCAAGATTAAATAATTCGTAATTCGTAATTAAAGACCCCAACACAAAACTTGCCGATTATAGAACTGGGGGACTTAAACCCACGAAACTGGTTAATAGTGGTTGGGTTTCACTTCGTACCCCTACGCTTAAGCAAGCTATAACCCAACCTACATCTAATGTATTACTTTAGCTGTGTCAGTCCAGCAGCGGCGTGCCAAGCCTTAAAATAGTGCAATCAAGATGGAAAATATGAGATGGGAAAAAGACGTTCAATAGTGGCTAGACCAAATTCGATTGAAGAGTGAGCATTTTAGTGTTGATTTGTGACTCAATTACTTGATGTTCTTTGCGCCAAGTATGGGGAGGTAAACCATGATGTTGACGAAATTGGCGGGAGAAGTGACAGACATTTTGATAGCCCAATGCTTTTGCAATTTCTTCGATTGTTTGATTGTGATTTTGCAGCAAAAAACGAGCGCCTGCCATGCGGCGTTTGACAATCCAATTGTTAACAGTTTCTCCTGTCTGTCTTGCAACTCGGTTGGTTAAGTAAGCAGGTGAGTAACCAACCGCTTGAGCTACATCACACAGAGTAATTCCTTGATGATAGTTAGCTTCTATAAAGTCGAAAACTTCTTTTAATTGGGGAACGCAGGGAAAGATTGACTTAGGAGTGGTGACTGATAGAGTCTTATCAGTAGATACTGACTTTGCAGTCTGCTCAAGTTTATTCATACACCAGTGTTGAAGAATCGCTTGTTTTCGTAATCGAATAGCGATCGCTCTGAGTAATTCTTCTATTGTAGAAGGTTTAGTCAAATAATCATCCGCTCCCAACTCCATAGCTTTGCGAACATCTGCTCTAGTATCGCTACCAGTGAGAAAAATGAAGGGAATCACAGCTGTGACCGGATCTTGACTCAGCACAGCCAGAACACTATAACCATCCATATCAGGCATCATAATATCGCAAATCACGAGGTCTGGTAAATGCTCTTGTGCTTGCTGGATACCAACAATACCGTTTTCAGCACCTATCATCTCAAAACCTTCAGCTTCAAGACTTTTTAAAAAAAGATTACGGGTGATGGTATCATCTTCAACTACGAGAATTTTTTTCGAGAATTGGTACGTCATTTTTCTGTCGCTAATTTTTTGGTAAGGAATATCTACTAAACTCAATGCAGACTATTAAGTTACAACGAGATTATTTTTTTCCATAAAGTTATGAATATTGATTTCCAAATCAATACCTATAACTGAGAATTGACAGAGTTTTTCTTAACTGACCGCAGGATTACACTAAACGTAGTCCCCTTACCTTCTTCACTTTCCACAGTAACTTGACCACCATGCAAATCTACAAGGGTTTTAACAATCGATAAACCCAATCCAGTGCCGGATATACCATTGCTATTACTACCGCGATAAAATGCTTCAAATAGCCTTTGTTGGTCTTTTATTGGAATCCCAATACCCCGATCTTTGACCTGAAAAATTATTTCCCCATTTTCACAAGCAAGTGTCAGATCAACCGAACTCTGAACTGGAGAATATTTAACTGCATTATCGAGCAAGTTCTTCAGAATAAACTCAAATAGTTTTGGATCTACTAAGGCTACAAAGTAACTAGTTTGAGTGAGAAAATTTATTGGATTCTGGCTGCTACTTATTTGCACTTGTGCCACCAAATTCTTGCAAAACTGAACTAATTCCAGTGGTCTTGGCTCAAATTGTAGTTTTGCTGCCTCTGCTTTAGCGTAAAACAAAATATCATCTAACATCTGGCTAAGCTGTTCAACGGCTATTTGAATGCCATCAAGTAATGGTCTTATAGTTTCTGCCATTTGATCATTGATATTTCTTTTCAGTAAGCTACTAGAAAATGAAACAACATTCAACGGATTGCGAAACTGATGACAGACCATAGAAAGGAAACGCGCTCTCAATTCACCTAGTTCTTTTGCTTGTTCTAAAGCCTGGTTCAGTTCTGTTTCTGCGTACTTGTAATCAGTGATATCAATCCCTGCAATTAGCTCAACACTCTTTCCTCCAAAATCAAGCACTCCATCAAGTATTGCAACTGCACAAGCTAGCCAACGTTCTTTACCATTTTTTGTTAGGATCTTGATCTCTTGATATTCAAAGTTAGCTGAGTTACCCGAATCACTCACTTGTCTACGTTTTTTACTCTTAATTAACTGGCGGATATCAAAGCCAGTTAGCAGTTCTTTTGTTGTATAGCCTGTGAGTATCGTTACTGCTGGATTAACGTAACAAAGCCGTGTACCTTGAATTAAGAAAGTACTAACATCGGTCGTTTCTGCTAAAGCCCGAAATCTAGCCTCGCTTAATCTTAGTGCTTCTTCAGTTCGTTTAGATTCAGTAATATCCCAAATGCTCCATACTCTACCAATAATTTTCTTATCCAGCCATTGAGGTTTAGAGTAATGTGCAAAAATTCTCCCGTCTTTCAATTCAAGAATATCATAGCTCTCAAAATCAGATTGACTAGAAACTTCCCAAACAAGCCGATTAAAAGCTTCTGGATCTTTTAATTGTTCTTCAAAGAAGGCTCTACATATAGGACATCTTTTAGATAGAGTCAATGTTTCTGGGATCTGCCACATATCGATAAATTGCTGATTAAAGCTGAGAATATCTCCCTCAAAGTTCACTGCAACAATGCCGATGGTAGTAGATTCCAAAGTTGAATGAAATATAGATAGGGATCTTTCTAGCTCTACTTCCTTTTTTTTTAATTGAGTAACTTCTTGTTGTAAGTTGGCTTTAGCATCTCTTAATTCATCAATCCATTTTTGTACGCTCAACTCTACCATTTCATTAGTGCGATCGCGAACGAAGACACAACTATATTTTTTACCTTGGTCTTCTAAGGATGTCATAGATATTTCTACTAGAAATACCCGACCTTTCTTCGTCCGATAACGAGATTTATATATAATAGAATCCTGCGATGTAATATCTGAGAAATTATGTAGCGAAAAGTCTATATCTACATCTTTTAATGTCATCGAAAGCAATTCTTCACAAGAATATTCAGTGATTTTGCAAGTTGCATCGTTGACATAAAGAAACTGCGCGTTCGCTCCTAAACAGAAGGCAGCATCCGCGGTTTGGTTAATTAAAAAATGAGCAAACTTTAATCCTACTTCTGACTGTGGCTCTGTTTGAGAGTCAGATTGAACTAACGTATATTCGTTGGCATCCATATCCTCACTCCTGATCGCAAGTCGGTACTACAGCCATCTATGAACTAATAATTAAGATTTTTCAAATCTTGAGTAGGCTATTTTTGCCTCTGTTGTTTGATTTATTAACTGTGGCTCATACCGTGGATTTGAGCTTGGTTTCGTTACAGTGAATATCTTCAGTATTAAATAAGTTCAGTGCTAGTGGATTTTTTCATCATATCTTGTGTAAGTTTTTACCTATTTATAATAGCTTAACTTTTCTTAACTGTTCACTCAGGAATTTAACTACAGAAGAATCTGAATATTCATCTGTCACAAGATATACATTTAAATTTCGCTTTGATACAGGTTTTCACATTCACCGAGACTTGCCTTGCAAGGGACAGGGAACGCTTAACAGGCAACAGTAGACTTCTGTTCCCTCGTTCCTTAGTCGAATCAGCCTCCTTTTTAAGAGGAAATGTGATTGCGAGGGTCAAATCCCCTCCCAATCCAGTCACTGTCGCTGTTTCTTGTTTCCTGTTTCCTTTAATTCATCTGTCTTAAGAGATAAATTTTGTTAAGAAATTTTCTACAATTTACCAACTAGCTACCAAATAGGATAAAAGTTTTAAACAGTGACACTACACAGCTAATCTTGTCTCCAGATTACCAGCAAGCTAGCTACTACAAACTATTGATCTCCTACTTTAGCTAAGTGGGTAATGTAGTTAGTGAGACAAAAACGAAAAAATAGATAACCTCATCAAAAGATTTTTCATTGTATGTAAAGCTTGGACTCCCTTATTCTGGTTTCCATAGGCGCAGTCTTTTCTAAAAATCTTAATTTTTTCCAAGCTTTTTCACTAGGGTGAACAGCGAAACTTAGCAGCAACTCCTCCTAACCGCTGTTTAGCTAGGTTATCAACCTAAGAAAGGCAATAAATCTAAATTATTTTATATACTACCGAGATTTAAATGTAAATAAAAGAGCCTTGTAGAAATATTTGAAATTAAGTGAAAGCAATGAGTCAAAATTATACTGCTTCCAACTCTCCCATAGTCACTTCTGAACCATACAAGGAACTTCCAGATAGCAATCAATACGTAGAAATTGCAGTTGATGAGTTAGTTGATAACGCCAAAGTTCAGCCTTGCTTATCCAATGAAATAGCTACAACGCTATCGGTTGCCGATATAGTAGTGCAGATGTTAGCGAGCCTCGGAATATGCAATGCTTTTGGCGTTGCAGGAGGTGCAATGGCTAGTCTTTGGAATGCACTCTCAAATAGCACCATACAAGTATTGAACTTTCGCCATGAAGCAGGAGCTGCCTTTGCAGCAGTCGAAGCATACTTTGCTAGCGATCGCCCCACCGTTGTATTTACCACAGCAGGCCCAGGTATTACCAACGCCCTCACCGGATTATTTGCTGCCCGTGGTGAAGGTGCAAAGGTGATTATGTTGTCAGCTTGCACCTCAGCAGCGCAACGTGGACGTTGGGCAATCCAAGAAACTAGCACCTACACATTACCCAGTGGCGGTATATTTACCACAGGAGCATTGTTCAACTATGCAATCACTGTTGAATCTGCTGCTCAACTCCCGCAAATTTTTCGTAAACTGGCACTTGGCTTAGCACAACCAGGGGGATTTGTAGCTCATATCAGCATTCCCACCGCTGTGCAAACAAGTCTAGTCGAAGATATATCTCTGCCTCAACTAAAAGTTCCTAGTTATCGAATCACAGCCCAAAAAGAAGCGATAGCCAAATCTGCACAGTTACTCTTTGGTGAACCATTCGCCGTCTGGGTTGGTTTTGGTGCCCGTGACGCAGCAGCAGAAATCCGCCAACTTGTGGAAAAAACTGGTGCTGCGGTGATGTGTTCACCCCGTGGTAAAGGTATATTTCCCGAAGATCATCCCCAGTTTGTCGGAGTCACAGGTTTAGGTGGTGATGCTTCCGTATTCACATATATGGAACAACCTCCCGCCCGGACGCTTGTCCTCGGAACCCGCCTTGGTGAACCAACTTCTTTTTGGAGTCCGTTGATGGTTCCTCCCAAGGGCTTTGTACATGTAGATATTGATCCAGAAGTACCGGGAGTAGCATATTTCTATGCCGAAACCTTCCCAATTCACTCTGACATCAAAACCTATCTACAAGAACTATTACAGTACCTACCGGATAATCCTTCTGCTGACACAAAGACACAGGAACGCGCGGACGCGGGGAATTTTAACTTTGCAACTTCATTATTACCTCGTCCAGAACGCAAACCCATTGAACCAGCAACGGATTATCCAGTGCGACCAGAAGTATTGATGATAGCAATTCAAAAGATCATCGTTGAGGGTAGCGATGCGATCGTTATGGCAGAGTGTGGTAATTCCTTTACTTGGTCAACTCATCTGTTGCGATTTAACCAACCCCATCGTTACCGAGTCAGTACTGGAGTTGGGGCGATGGGGCACACCGTTACAGGTGTTGTAGGAGCGGCACAAGCACGTCAAGGTAAAGCTGTAGCCATTGTCGGGGATGGGGCAATGTTGATGAACAACGAAATCAGCACAGCCGTAAAATACAAAATTCCTGCCGTTTGGATTGTCCTCAACGATGCTCGTTACAATATGTGCCACCAAGGGATGAAAGTTTTGGGATTAAAAGGAGCAGATGCAGAGATTCCAACTACAAACTTTGCCATGATTGCTCGTGCTATGGGAGCAGATGGTGTAGGAGTTTTTAGAGAATCAGATCTAGAAGCAGCACTAGAACAGGCGATCGCCTCAACAGTTCCTTTCGTAGTTGATGTTGTGATTGACCCCGACATACCTGCACCTTCCGGTGGACGCAATAAGAGTTTGGCAGCACAAGGAGTCAAAGCAACTTTACCGAAAAACTCTGTCAAACCAGTTTCGTTTCCTTTGGTCTGACTTACACGTGGAGAGGGATGAGGGGACGCGGGGATGCGAAGAATAATCAATAACAATTCCCCACTCCCCGTGGGCTGAGCGAAGTCGTTCGCGCAGCGTCTCCGACAGGAGAAGCCCACCCCCCATTCCCAATCCCCAGTCCCCAATCCCCAGTCCCCAACATCGAGAAACCACAATGCACCTATTTGAAACCGTTAGAGAAATGGGTCACGAACAAGTTCTCTACTGTCATGGAAAAAACCCAGATATCAAAGCAATAATTGCGATCCATGACACTAGCTTAGGGCCCGCGATGGGAGCGACCAGACTCTTTCCTTATCCCAACGAAGAAGCAGCTTTAAGAGATGCTCTACGTTTGAGTCGTGGTATGACTTATAAAGCTGCTTGTGCTAACATTCCAGTCGGTGGCGGAAAAGCAGTGATTATCGCTAATCCAAAAGATAAAACAGACGACATGTTAAGAGCCTATGGAAGTTTTATAGAAAGACTCAATGGGCGTTTTATTACGGGTCAGGATGTAAATATCACTCCGCAAGATGTGCGAACTATTAGCCAAGAAACAAAATATGTAGTCGGTGTAGAAGAGAAGTCTGGCGGCCCTGCACCCATCACAGCTTTAGGAGTCTTTTTAGGAATTAAAGCCGCTGTAGAATTCCGTTGGAAAACCCAAAGACTTGAGGGAATGAAAGTTGCTGTTCAAGGTTTAGGAAACGTAGGTAAAAACCTCTGTCAGCATTTACATGAGCAGGGAATTCAACTTTTTGTAACTGATGTTGATAACAAAAAAGCAGAAGAAGTAAAACGGCTTTTTGGTGCAACTGTAGTAGAACCAGATCAAATTTACTCTGTGAATGTAGATGTATTTGCTCCTTGTGCGTTAGGAGGGATTATTAATGACGAAACAATTCCTTTAATGCAAACTACAATTATTGCAGGTGCTGCCAATAATCAATTATGGAATGAGCAAATCCATAGCCACATGCTTGTTAAAAAAGGAATTCTTTACTGCCCTGATTATGTAATTAATGCTGGGGGAATCATTAACGTCTACAACGAGATGATAGGTTACAACGAAGAAAAAGCTTTTAAGCAAGTAGATAATATTTATCATACGTTGATGACAATTTTCAACATAGCTAAACAGCAGAACATTACCACTAATGATGCTGCTCAGCAAGTAGCGGAAGCAAGAATTAGTCAGGCTAAGTTAAATATGAATAAAGCGATCGCGGCTTAATTGTTCATAGTTATTACTCAGTAATAGTTTCAGGCTTTTTAAGCACTAAGCTGCTTTCTAGATATTAAGTGAATGAGTGAATAATGGAAAAAAATACATTTGCAACATCAGCTTATATTGCTACTTCACCAAAGAGTGCTTTCGATTATCTTTGCAGCTTAAAAAACTTAGATGATTGGACACTCTTTAGCCGAATGAAAGAGCAAATTGATGAAGATACTTGGCTAGGGACAGCCTCTGGTTATCATAGCAATCTTTATTATCATGTCAAAAAACTAGAAAGCGCACTTTTTTATGGCATTGAGTGGCACTGTGGATTTGAGTATCAAAAATATTTTCAGGTCTACCCTGTATTGCTGTTTCCTCCCGACTACATTGAGCCTGGAACAAATGAAGAAGGTGTGTACTTTCACTGGCTAAGTTTTGTTGACCCAAAGCGACAAACCCAGATGATTATGCAGGGAATTCATACTGTACATACTTCTGAATGCCGTTCACTCAAAGCCATTTTGGAACGTAAAGTAGGCCACACCACCGCAGCCAAAGGGCGCTACTTAATTGATACCGACACAATTTATGTTGATGCCCCTGTCGAAATTGGCATCAAATATTTGTCAAATCTCCAAAATATAGATGAGTGGGCACATTTAATCAGACCATCTGGTGAGATTAATTCTGATTCTGGTGAATTTAAAGACGAGTACGACCAAAAAGTAAAAATTTCTTTCCGGCTCCATACTTTAAGTAAATATTACTTACTTGAACAAGAATATTTTTATCCAGACTACGAATTTTATCAGCGCTCCATAGCACTATTAATTCCTACTTCTTATGCTTTTGGTGATTCTGAAGCTCCTGGTTTTATATTGCATCGGATTACATTCTGGAAAACAGATGAATCTCTCACTCACGGCAAACTTAAAATTGAGGATTTTGGGGCTGAGAGCATGAATATTAAACGTATGCTTGAAGCGAAAGCTGGTAATTTGCAATCCTTTGATCGCGGGATGAGCTACATACCAAAAGGAGGGAACGCTTAACGCTTAACAGGGAATAGTTTTTCCTATTTAAAATTGTCAAAACTTCCACAAATTACCAAATTTCAATCTCAAAAGGTATGAAACTTCAGTCATTTATTCTTACATCAGTTTGTTTTGCCGCTATTTGTGGAACGTCAACCGCAGAAGCTGCATCGCTAACGACTATTGTCGATGGAATCAGTAATGCGCGAGCTGTTAGCTTTGGCCCCGATGGAACTCTTTATGTAGCAGAGCCGGGTATTGGTGGAAACGGGAATTGTCAACCATCTCCGAGTACACTATTTCAACCTATCTGTGCGGGTAATAGTGGTTCACTGGTTAAAGTGACACCAGATGGTACTAAAAAGCGTATACTCACAAACTTTCAATCACTAGCAGAACAACCCACCGGCAACCAAGGAGCCGGTATTCAAGACTTACAATTCGACTCACTGGGAAATGCTTATCTGTTGACTGGGTTTGCTGGTTATCCAGGAAACCGTGATCAAGCAACGCTGGAACTTGGTTCTAAATACCCGATTCCAGAAACACAACTTGTGACTTTCCCGCCATCTAAACCCGATAAAGTTTTGAATACCCCACTGTTAGGACAACTGTATAAAGTTGACTTGAACAGCGGATCTCTCAATAGTGTTTTCGACTTTGCCAAGTATGAAATCATTAATAATCCAGATGGTGGGGATGTAGTTACCAATCCCTATGATTTGACAATTAGCGGCAATAGTGCTTATGTTGTTGATGGGGGTGGAAACGCTGCTTATAAAATTAAACTTGATGGAAGTGAATCAGAAGCGATCGCAATCCCTAAAAATATTATTAGTGCCTCAGAATTGCCACCCGCGCCACCAGGGCAAGAGATCCCACCAGGGTTAGTAGATGTGCTTCCAGGAGGAAAAATAGGGGTTCAATCAGTACCGACAGGTGGCACGATTGGCCCCGATGGAGCTTTATACGTTGGTGAATATACAGGTTTTCCTTATCCAGAAGATAAATCGCGGATCTTCCGCATTGGTGAGGATGGAAAACCAGAGGTTTTTCTAGATGGGTTTACGCACATCACCGACCTGACCTTTGATGAGGAAGGTAATTTGTTAGTTTTACAGTTTAGCGATACCTCTCAGTTGGGCGGCGATATCACAAATCTACCTGGTTCTCTGATTCAAATTGCTCCTGATGGCACTCGTACAGTAATTGTTGCTGCTGGTGAAGGGTTAGATTCGGCTGATGGAATTGACATTGGCCCTGACGGCAAAATTTATATCACTAATCGTGGTGTTGGCCCAAAACTAGGAGAGGTTGTGCGAGTGGATATCGAGCCAGTTCCAGAACCTGTAACCATACTGGGTACTCTCACAGCTGTTGCTTTCGGTGCAACTTTAAGGCAAAAGCATAAACGTAGCAAACAATTAACGGAAGCAGAAACTGTTTAGAACAGTACTTGATTAACCCAAAATTGCCCAGTTTGTAGTCAGCACTTAAGTGCTGACTACAAGGACTAAAGTTCCCAAACTGGGACTGAGAACGAAATTAGTTTGCGAGAGTATAACTCATACAACCAGCACTTAAAACTCATGAGATTAGTAAAAAATCTGTCAATTGCTATTGTCGGTACTGGATTGATGGGATTAGCTACATCTGCCCCAGCTTGGTCTTTAAGTTTAAAATACGAGCGTAGTATTGGTAGCCCTGGCTTCGGCTCAGGACAGCTGTTTGTTCCTCAAGGCATCACAGTAGATGACGCTGGAAATGTCCTAGTAAGTAATGGTCGTGGTCTTAATCCAGACGGTAGTTTTAACCCTGACATTGGTAATAAGGTTGAGGTATTTGACTCTCAAGGTGACTATCTCAGAGCAATTGGTAAGGGCGGCAAAGGGCCCGGAGAATTTGACGAACCAGCAGCTCTAGAAATTGACCCGGTTACTAAGAATCTGTATGTAGGTGACGTTTTTAACAACCGTGTCAATGTCTTTGATCCTCAAGGTAAGTACATCAAATCATTTGGTTCTTTTGGCAAACTTATACCCGGTAGAGCTTTCTTTGGGCCATCTGGTATAACATTTGACAAAACTGGCAATGTGTATGTAGGTGATTTTAGCGGCGATAAAATCAATAAATACACCAAGAATGGCGAGCTAATTGGTAGCATTGGCGGCAATGGTACAGAGCCTGGACAGTTCCAAGGGCCCGCAGGCGTCAGAATTTCACCAGTCAGTGGCAATTTCTTTGTAGCTGACCAGTTTAATAACCGTGTTCAAGTACTCGACCCAAAAGGTAATCCTTTGTTAACTTTTGGTAGTGCTGGTAGCGAGCCTGGACAGTTTAATCAGCCAATTGGTATTGAGGTAGACGAGTATGAAAATATCTATGTGGCTGATTCTATCAATAGCCGCGTCCAGGTTTTTAATAAAGACGGTAAATTTTTAACAGCATTTGGTAAACCTGCTGCTGCACCAGCACCTGCTTTAGGTGAACCACCTTTTGGCGAACCTCTCGACCTCACACCAGGTACATTTAACTGGACTGGTGGTACCAAATATGAGGATGGAAAGCTTTATGTGGGCGATTTCTTCCAAGGTCGCGTCCAGGTATTAAAGATAGAGGGTAGAAGTAAAGAAGTGCCTGAACCAACTTCTATATTAGGTACAGCATTATTCGGAGTAGGGGCTACTATTATCAAATTGCAAAAAAGCGGTAGAAAAAAACAAATGAGCTAAAACACATCCAAAGTTGTTGACTGTTAATGGTTAGCAGTCAACACTTAAACGTCAACCGTTGATCAAAATTATGTCTAGTGTCATTGATTTTAAACCAACAAATATTGTTAACCTTCTGTATGAGTGGGTTGCACAGCAAGTTACTCAAGAAACCTGCAACTGGCTAGACGAAAAAAGGCAGGAAATCAGCAGTGGTGTTAGTGTGCAAATTTTCTTTACTGCTTTCAGTGCAGTACCTCGTTATACGGGGAAAAATCGGCTAGAGCTAACCCCTGAAGATTTACAAGCAGCTTCGACAATGCAAACAGGGTGGTTTCCTATTCATTGGCATGTAGAGCAGGCTGCTCGTACCTTACTAGTATTAGCTTTGCCACAAGATGATGCAGATAAATACGTATATACTTTAGAACGAGTATTTACAGCTGCTGATGTTGGGGAATTAGTAGCGTTATATCAAGCCTTACCTTTATTATCTCATCCAGAAAAGTTGCAAAAACTAGCTGCTGAGGGAGTTCGCAGCAATATGACAGTAGTTTTTAATGCTATTGCTTTGCGAAATTCTTATCCAGCTCAGTATTTTGATACTCTGGCATGGAACCAGATGGTACTAAAAGCTTTGTTTGTGGGCAGTCCTTTAGATTTAATTCAAGGTATAAGAGAGCGCGCTAACCCTGAGTTAGCCAGGATGTTGATTGATTATGCTCGCGAACGTTATAGCGCTCACCGTTGTGTACCTAATGAAATTTGGCCTTTGGTGAGTCAATTTATGGATGATTTATCCACGCAGAGACAAGGCAGCGCGTTGCGGAGCGAGTGTGGTCTTGGGGAGCCACCCCCGTGGGCGGGTTTCCCGACTTGAGGGGAGTGGCGTGGTTTCCCCCATGAACAACTCGCGTCGGGGTTCCCCCCGTTGTAGCGACTGCCGCACAGAGGCGCAAAGAGTATAAAAATGATGTTTATTGACCCCCACGTTCATATGAGTTCGCGCACTACTGATGATTATCAGAGGATGCAGAGTTCGGGTATTGTAGCTGTGATTGAGCCTGCATTTTGGCTAGGACAACCCCGCACTAATGTTGGTTCTTTCCAAGATTATTTTAGTAGTTTGGTTGGTTGGGAAAGATTCCGGGCTGCTCAATTTGGTATCAAACATTACTGCACAATTGGCTTAAACTCTAAAGAAGCTAATAACGAAGCCTTAGCAGAACAAGTGATGGAACTGTTGCCTTTATATGTCTGTAAAGAAGGTGTAGTTGCTATTGGTGAAATCGGCTACGATGATATGACACCAGCGGAAGACAAATACTTCCGTCTTCAGCTAGAGTTGGCAAAAACACTAAATATGCTAGTAATGATTCATACACCGCACCGCGATAAAAAAGCGGGTACGAGTCGCAGTATGGATGTCTGCATTGAGCATGGGTTAGAGCCATCACAAGTAATTGTAGACCATAACAATGAAGAGACAGTTGCAGAAGTTTTAGAGCGGGGTTTTTGGGCAGCATTCACAATTTATCCCCATACCAAAATGGGCAATGCTCGTATGGTAGAGATTGTACGCCAATATGGCAGTAGTCGCATCATTGTAGATAGTAGTGCTGATTGGGGTGTTAGCGATCCTTTGGCTGTACCCAAGACTGCCCAATTAATGTTGGAGTGCGGCATATCTCAAATTGCTGTGCAAGCAGTTTGTTATCAAAATGCTCTTTTAGCTTATGGTCAAAGTGGTCAAATGCAAGAGTCAGACTGGCTCAATCCTTCTCCTATTGACCAACGACAGTTGTTTAATGATAACTCCGTGCTGCGTGGACAACAACCATTGGTAGAGTCACACCGCAAATACGCATTAATTGAGTAAGTAAATCAAGATGAACACTGTAACTTTCAATCTTCATCGCTTCTGGGCATATCTGCAATTGATGCGTCCTGCCAATATTATCACTGCTTGGGCAGATATCTTGGCTGGCTTTGCGGCTTCACAAAGCCAAGTGAATCTTTTACCGTTGGCATGGTTGCTGTTAGCTACCACTGGTTTATATGGTGGTGGAATCGTATTTAATGATGTATTTGATGCTGAACTAGACGCCCAAGAACGACCAGAAAGACCTATTCCTAGTGGTAGGGCATCTCGTTGGGGAGCAATTTTATTGGGAGGTTTGCTGTTAGGTGTAGGGATAATGGCAGCAGCTCAAGTTTCGTGGTTAAGTGCTAGTTTGGCTTTTGCGATCGCAACAACTGCCTTATTATACGATGCTTTAGGGAAGCATCACCCGATTTTTGGCCCAATCAATATGGGTGTTTGCCGTGGTGGTAACTTATTACTGGGCGTGAGTGTCTCATCAACAATGGTGGGAGAATACTGGTTTTTGGCTTTGATTCCCATGGTTTACATTGCTGCTATCACTACTCTGAGTCGGGGTGAAGTACATGTGTCCAAGCAAAGTAATGGTCTAATAGCATTGTTATTGATTGTGGCAGTAATTGCCGGACTTTTAGGGTTAGGGGTGTTAGCAAACTATCAAGTCTTCACAGCATTACCATTCTTAATTTTGTTAGCTATTCGAGTTTTATTGCCTTTTATGCAAGCTGTACGCCAACCTACTCCAGAAAAAATTCGCATCGCCGTCAAGGCTGGCGTATTGTCACTAATTGTTTTAGATACCGCTGTGGCTGCGGGTTTTGCAGGATTATCATACGGGTTACTAGTCTTGATTCTCCTGCCGATTTCAATGTTACTAGCGCAAATCTTTGCTGTGACTTAATTACGAATTACGTTAGCGCAGCGGTAGCGAGTCCTCGATAGCGAAGCGTTAGCGAAGCGTTAGCGACGCAGGAGCGTCGCGTCATTACGAATTACGAATACTGATATGGCTTTTCCTAAATTAACCACTAAGTCTACAACAAATCACCTCAGACCGCGACAAATCACCATTATTGGTGGACATGGCAGAATGGGAAGATTATTCAAAGAGCAACTTTCAGCAGTCGGTCATCAAGTTAGTATTCTTGAACAAGAAGACTGGCAGTATGCAGAACAACTTCTGGGAAAAGCAGAATTAGTCTTAGTATCTGTTCCCATTGAGTATACAGTTGATGTTATCAAACGCGCAGCTAAATACCTTGCCCCAACAACAGCTTTATGTGACATCACAAGTATCAAAACTCAGCCAACTCAAGCGATGTTGGAATACCATTCAGGTGCTGTAATGGGTTTACATCCCATGTTTGGGCCAAGTATCAAATCCTTCTTAGGACAAAAAGTAATAGTATGTTCAGGACGAAATGATAATTCGTTCCAATGGTTATTAGACTTTATGCAAAATCAAGGTGGAGAAATCATCTTCTGTACGCCTGAAGAACACGACCAAATGATGGTAGTGATTCAAGCAACCCAACATTTTTATCGATTTAGTCTTGGTGTTTTCTTAACACAATCTGGAATCGATATAGAAAGCAGCTTAACAATGTCAACCCCAAGCTATCGTCAAGAAATTGATATCCTCAAACGCCTATTTTCTCAAAGCCCCCATCTATGCGTTGATATTATGCTAGCTACAGAAGAGAGATGTCAGGCAATTTATACCTTAGCTAATACTTATAGTCGTTTGGCAAAGATGGTAGCAAACAAAGACCGAGCCGCATTAATTGCGGAATTTGAAACTACTCAAAGCTGTTTTCAAGAAAAAATCAATAAATCTTATCCAGACCAATATAGTTCAGTTAAAAATATCCATCGGACGAAGACACCTGCAAATGTAAATAAAGTTTAATTTATCAAACCACCAAATAGGACTGCTACATCAACAAAAAATGCTCACCAACATCAACAAAAAAACTGCATTAAATTTGCAACCAATTTCTCAAAATATCTCAGTTACATTTCACTACGATATTCACTTCACTAATAATCTATTTAATCTCAAAAATCGCACATTAGCGCAAATAATTACAGCAGATAAAGAGGCAAAACCAAAAAAAGTAATCGCTGTAGTAGATGCGGGATTATTACTATTCTGGCCAGAACTGTTGCAACAAATAACAGCGTATAGTCAATTTTATGCCGAAATACTTACACTCGCCGCAGAGCCGATAATAGTTCCCGCAGGAGAAGCTGCGAAGAATAACCCTAAGTTAGTAGAGCAAATTCACCAACTCATTGAAACAACGGGATTATGTCGTCATTCCTACCTGTTAGCGGTTGGGGGTGGTGCTGTATTAGACTTGGGTGGATACGCTGCGGCAACTGCTCACCGAGGTATTCGTCTTATCCGTATTCCTACTACTGTGCTGGCGCAAAATGATTCTGGTGTAGGAGTAAAAAATGGCATCAATGCCTTTGGTAAAAAGAATTTTCTCGGCACTTTTGCCCCGCCTTATGCAGTTATCAATGACTCTGCTTTCTTGACTACTCTAGAAGACCGTGACTGGCGTTCGGGAATTGCTGAGGCGCTTAAAGTGGCGCTAATCAAAGATGCTCGTTTCTTCGATTTTATCTGCGATCGCAGTGCAGCGCTTGCCTGTCATGATATGGACAGTATGCAACAGCTGATTTATCGATGTGCCCAACTACACTTAGATCATATTGCTACTAGTGGTGATTCTTTTGAAATGGGTTCATCTCGCCCTTTAGATTTTGGTCATTGGGCAGCGCATAAACTAGAGCAACTGACAGATTATAACTTGCGACATGGAGAAGCAGTTGCGATCGGTATTGCTTTGGATAGCACCTATTCCTACCTCAAAGGATTGCTTTCTCGCTCAGAGTGGCGGCGTATATTAAAGACACTATCAACACTAGGTTTTAGATTGTACGTTCCAGAACTGACTGAGAAATCATCCCAACTAGGGCATCCTCGTTGTATATTCCAGGGTTTGACCGAATTTCGGGAACACTTGGGTGGAGAATTAACTTTGATGCTATTGCAAGGTGTAGGGGAAGGAATAGAGGTTCATGAGGTAGATATATCTTTGTACAGGCAAGCAATATCCCTGTTGTATGAAGACGAATTTAGAGACGAAAATCTCTCTTCCCCTACTCCCTACTCCCCACTCCCTACTCCCTATCTTCAAGTTAGATGAAAATAGAAACTAACCACAATTTTCACTTAACCTATTGCACAAATATTCATCCCGGTGAAAACTGGGATGATGTCTTTGCCAACTTAAAGCAGTATATTCCCTCTCTCAAAACCCGATTAGCACCAAATCAACCTTTCGGTATTGGGTTGCGGTTAGCAGAGGTTGCAGCTAGACAACTACTGCAAGGAAATACTTTAACTCACTTTCAGTCATGGTTGAGCGCCCAAGACCTCTATGTGTTTACCTTGAATGGCTTTCCCTATGGGCAATTTCATGGACAAGTAGTAAAAGACCAGGTTTATGCACCAGATTGGTTAACACAAGAGCGCTTAGACTACACAATACAACTAACTAATATCCTTGCAGAACTTTTACTAGATGATATGGAAGGTAGCATTTCTACGCTACCTTTATCTTATAAACCTTGGTTTAAAGGAAACCAACTTTTACAAGCATCGGCGATGGAGAGTGCTAGTCTCCAAATAGCACGGGTTGTGGCTCAAATGGTACGGATTTATGCTGAGGAAGGAAAACTATTACACCTGGATTTGGAACCAGAACCAGATGGGTTAATTGAAAATGCTACCGAAGTAGTTGATTATTTTCATAAGTATTTGCTACCTATTGGCGGTGCTGATTTAGCAAAACATTTAGGAATTTCACAAAACACTGCCGAGGCTCATTTACTTAATCATGTGCGTATTTGTTACGACACTTGTCATTTTGCTGTCGAGTATGAAAATCCAATCTCGGTTTTTCAACAGTTTCAAACTGCTGGTATTCAAATTGGCAAAATTCAAATCAGTGCTGCGTTGCAAGCATCGCTGGCAGATGTTGAGCAGCGCTATTTAGTAGCAGAGCGTTTACGTCAATTCGCGGAATCTACGTATTTACATCAAGTAATTGCTCGCAAAAATAATCACGAACTATTTCGCTATTCAGACTTAGAAAGTGCCTTACCTCACTTAGCAGATACTAACGCTCAACAGTGGCGAATTCACTTTCATGTACCTATTTTTATCCGCGATTATCAACTGTTGCAATCTACGCAAGATGATATTGTAACTGTGCTAAATCTACTACACCAGGACTATACTTGCACTCATCTAGAAATTGAAACTTATACCTGGGAAGTTCTACCGCAACAGATGAAATTGGATTTATTAGCATCGATTCAGCGTGAGTATGAGTGGGTGATGGCTGTTTTGGGAATGGGGAATTAATAAGTATAAATATTTTTTATCGGGCTACGCCCCGCTTCTCTACGAGACGCTTCGCGAACGCTAACACGCAGAGGCGCAGCGAAAAGTTCTGTTCGCGTAGCGTCTCCGTCAGGAGAAGGAGGGTTTCCCTCCGTAGGAACGCCACTTGCGCGGCTGCCGGGGAACCCGTCCAACGCAGTGGCTCAACTTTTCAAGACAGAGACGCAGAGAAGAGAACGCAAAGAAGGATTTTTGTAAGAGATTCCATGAACTGCGTTCACAAGGAACTCTGTTCTTTATTTTTATGGCAGGTGTTTTGTTGTGGGCTATTTAGCTGTGGGGTTTAGCTTGACAAAGTATTACTAAAGGTTCGTTTTTATGCAAAAAACAGTTGTTCTCAATGTAGTGGGATTAACACCAAGTCTATTGGGAGAGCATACACCTTTGTTGTCCCGTTGGGCATCTACCGGAAAAGTGGTATCGATAGAACCTGTGTTACCTGCTGTTACTTGTACGATGCAAGCAACTTATCTCACGGGTAAACTACCTAGTGAACATGGAATTGTTGCCAATGGTTGGTACTTTCGAGATGAGTGTGAGATTAAATTTTGGCGACAATCTAATCGGCTGGTTCAGGCTCCCAAGATATGGGATATTGCCAAAGCACTTGATCCTAGCTTTACTTGTGCTAACTTGTTTTGGTGGTATAATATGCACTCTACGGTAGACTACGCAGTCACGCCTAGACCAATGTATCCTGCTGATGGTAGAAAAATTCCCGATATTTATACACAACCAGGAAATCTGCGATCGCATCTCCAAGCTAAACTAGGTCAGTTCCCTTTATTCAATTTCTGGGGCCCCAATACATCGATTCGTTCTAGCCAATGGATTGCAGAATCAGCAAAATGGTTGGAAGAATCCCATCATCCCACTTTGACACTCGTCTATTTGCCGCATCTGGACTACTGCTTACAAAAATATGGCCCTGATGTGAACAAAATAGCGTCAGACTTACAAGAAATTGATACCATTTGTGGCGATTTGATTCAATACTATGAAAATCAAGGCGCTCAAGTTATCATCTTGTCAGAATACGGGATTACACCAGTATCCCAACCCATTCATCTCAATCGCATCCTCCGCGAACATGGTTTACTGACGATACGCGAAGAATTAGGACGCGAACTATTAGATGCTGGTGCTAGTAAAGCTTTTGCTGTCGCAGATCATCAAATTGCCCATGTTTATGTCAATGATCCTTTTTATATCCCGAAAGTGCGATCGCTTTTAGAAGAAACTGTAGGAGTTGCCTATGTGTTGGATGATACCGAAAAATCAGCCTCCGGTTTGGGCCATTCTCGTTCAGGAGAGTTGATAGCAGTAGCTCAACCAAATGCTTGGTTTACTTATTATTACTGGCTAAATGATCAGCGTGCCCCTGATTTCGCTACCACGGTAGATATTCATCGCAAACCTGGTTATGATCCTGTAGAACTTTTTCTCGACCCCCAAATCAAATTTCCCCAATTCAAAATCGGTTTGACACTGCTCAAAAAACAGTTAGGTTTTCGCTACTTGATGGATGTCATTCCTTTAGATGCTTCTTTAGTACGTGGTTCTCACGGTTGTCTTCCGTCTTCCCCGGTTGAAGGGCCGTTATTGATTAGTAAATCAACTCACTTGCGAGATTCTTCATCAATCCAAGCGATCAATGTTTGTCAACTTATTCTCTATGATTTAATGGGAAGTAGGCAGTAGGGAGCTTGTACTGAGCGGAGTCGAAGTGTAGGGAATAGGGGAAGAGATCTTTATACCTTTGTGAGTGTCTTGAATGAAAAGCAAATAAATTGATAGCTGTATCAAAAAATTATTCATTTATTAAGTTGTGTCATATTGAGTAAACTTAATTAAGAAATGAACCACTTGTATTAGGCCTTTATCTATATTTAATTAGAAATTAAAAACTAGACAATCATATAATGAATTACAGAACGAGGGTATAAATATACCTCTTCCCTACTCCCCACTCCCCACTCCCCACTCCCTATTCCCTATGATGATTAATTCTCATTATTATACAACTCTGAGCGGCGTTTTTGTATCTCGTTCTGTAACTGAATTGAAGATGGGCAGCGCCCTTGAAGATATTCTGTTTCATTTGAATTCGCAGCGTGGAGGATTACTTAATAGCAGCTACGAATACCCAGGACGTTATAAGAGATGGGCAATAGGATTTTTTAATCCACCATTGGAATTGACAACACGGGATAACTGTTTCACCATCACAGCGCTTAGCGATCGCGGTCAGGTTCTCTTACCATTATTTTTAGAACATCTATCGCAGTCGCAACAACTCCAATCAGTCACTCAAAAAAATAATTGTATCACCGGATCTATCAAACAAACTCAAAAATTTTTTGCCGAAGAAGAACGTAGTAAACAACCTTCAGCTTTTACAGTTATTCGTGAAATCTTACATATTTTCTCTAGCTCAGAAGATGAGCATCTAGGGTTATACGGTGCATTTGGTTACGACTTAGTATTTCAATTTGAACCTATTTCTCAGCGTCTAGAACGTCCCACAGACCAGCGTGATTTAGTACTTTACTTACCTGATGAATTAGTAATTGTAGACTACTACCAACAACGTGCATTTTGTCTACGATATGAATTTGAAACAGTGCATGGTAGCACCAATAATTTACCACGCACAGGTGAATCTATTGATTATCGAGGCAAGCGACTCCTACCAACTCAAACTGCTGATCATCAAAAGGGAGAATATGCAAAGCTAGTAGAAAAAGCACTCGATTACTTCCGTCGGGGTGATTTATTTGAAGTTGTTCCTAGTCAAAACTTTTTGACACCTTGCCAACAACCACCCAGTCAGCTATTTAAAACCTTAAAACAAATCAATCCCAGTCCTTACGGATTCATTTTTAATCTTGGTGGAGAATACCTCATTGGTGCATCGCCAGAAATGTTTGTGCGGGTGGAAGGCAGACGTATCGAAACTTGTCCGATTAGTGGCACGATTAGTAGAGGACAGGATGCAATCGACGATGCGGTACAAATTCGTTCCTTGCTCAACTCACACAAAGATGAAGCCGAGTTGACCATGTGTACAGACGTAGACCGCAATGACAAATCTCGCATTTGTGAACCTGGTTCAGTTAGAGTCATTGGGCGTCGGCAAATCGAATTATACAGTCACCTCATCCATACAGTAGATCATGTAGAAGGAATACTGCGGAAAGAATTTGATGCCTTAGATGCATTTCTTAGTCATACTTGGGCAGTCACAGTTACAGGCGCACCCAAAAGGGCTGCAATTGAGTTTATCGAACAGCACGAACGTAGCGCCCGTCGTTGGTATGGTGGGGCAGTTGGTTATTTAAATTTCAATGGAAATTTAAACACAGGCTTAACTTTGAGAACAATTCGCTTGAAAGATGCGATCGCTCAAGTACGAGTTGGTGCTACTGTTCTATATGATTCCGTACCCTCCGCAGAAGAACAAGAAACAATTACTAAAGCTGCTGCTGCATTTGAAACGATTCGTCGTGCCCAGCAAACGAATACGAAAACCGATGAGTACAGTTCTCCAAAATCGAATCAATCCTACCCAGATATCAAACACAGCAAACGCATTCTCCTAATTGACCATGAAGACTCATTTGTACATACACTAGCCAATTACATCAGACAAACTGGTGTCAGCGTCACCACACTACGTCATGGCTTTTGTGAATCCCTATTTGACACAGAACGCCCTGATTTAGTAGTCTTATCGCCCGGCCCTGGTAGACCAAATGATTTTAGAGTACCACAGACCGTCAACGCCTGTGTGCGTCGTCAAATTCCCTTATTCGGCGTTTGCTTGGGACTGCAAGGGATAGTAGAAGCTTTTGGTGGAGAGTTAGGAGTTCTTAACTATCCCCAGCATGGCAAATCCTCCCGGATTTTCGTCACCGATTCTGATTCTGTGATGTTCAAAGACCTGCCACAATCCTTTGCAGTTGGTAGATATCATTCATTATTTGCTCTGCCACAAAGATTGCCACAAGCACTTAAAATCACGGCAATTTCTGACGACGATGTAATTATGGCAATTGAACATCAGACACTTCCCATCGCCGCCGTTCAATTTCATCCAGAGTCCATTATGACTCTAGCAGGAGAAGTTGGTTTAGTAATTATTAAAAACGTAGTACGTGCGTATACGTCAACGAAAGAGTCATTAGTCGTTGGGAATAGGGAATAGGGAATTTGGACGCGTCCTCGCGTCCCCGTGTCGTTCAAAACAACCTACACCTGCCCCCTGCCTTCCTCACCCCTCACTAGCTGCATGAAAAACCAAATTCCCCCTCCTCAGAACATTCTTGAGGAAATTGTCTGGTATAAAAAGCAGGAGGTTGCAAAAATGCAGCAAGAATTTTCTTGGGCTACTTTGCAACATCAGTTAAGCTTTGCTCCGACTACACGCAATTTTTTGACTGCTTTGCAGCAAAATCCTAGTAACCCTAGCTTGATAGCCGAAGTAAAAAAAGCATCACCAAGTCGGGGAATTATTCGAGCAGCTTTTGATGCAATTGCGATCGCTCAAGCTTATGAACGAGGTGGTGCCGCTTGTTTATCAGTCCTCACTGACCAAAAGTTCTTTCAAGGTAGTTTTGAAAATTTGAGTGCTATCCGTCACACAGTAACTTTACCTTTACTGTGTAAGGAGTTTATCATTGATCCCTACCAAATTTATCTAGCGCGAGCAGTAGGTGCAGATGCTGTGTTGTTAATTGCTGCCATCCTGTCAGACAGCAAACTGCAAGAGTTTTTACAACTCATTCACGATTTGGGTATGAATGCTTTAGTGGAAGTCCATACGCTAACAGAACTAGACCGGGTGCTAAAACTTCACAACCTGCGTTTGGTAGGGATTAATAATCGCAATCTAGAGGATTTTACGGTTAATTTGGGAGTAACGCAGCAACTTTTAATACAACGATCGCAACAATTGGCAAGTTTGGATATTACTGTTGTGAGTGAGTCTGGACTGTACACTGCTGCTGATTTATCTCTGGTGGCTGAGGCTGGTGTGCGTGCGGTTTTGGTGGGAGAGTCTCTAGTGAAGCAAGACGATGTAGAGGAAGCTGTGCGTGGTCTTGTAAGCTGTTAAGCGTTGAAACCGCAGGGGGTAGGGGGAGATGAGGGAGACGCGGGGACGCGGTGAGACAGCGCTGCAGGAGGGTTTCCCTCCGCAGGCGACTGCGTTAGCGCAGCGTTAGCGAGCTTGCGAGCGTCACCCTTCGGGGGACGCGGAGAATAAATAATCAATGACAAATGACAAATCCCCATTCCCTATTCCCTATTCCCCATTCCCTGTCTCAACTAGATAATTTATTTTGCACAACTACTTACAAATGATGATTTCTGATAAATTTCAATCTTTACGCGATCGCCAACAGTGTGCGTTAATTCCTTTTATTACAGCTGGCGATCCTAATTTAGAAACTACGGCTGAAGCTTTGGTTATTTTAGATCGCCATGGTGCTGACTTTATAGAGTTAGGCGTTCCCTATTCTGATCCTCTTGCAGATGGGCCTGTGATTCAAGCAGCTGCAACCCGCGCTTTGCAAAAAGGCACTAAGTTAAAACAAGTCTTGGAGATGCTGCAAACTGTGAGTCCTAGCCTGAAAGCACCGATAATTTTGTTTACTTACTACAATCCCATTTTGCACCGGGGGATTAAGCCATTTTTAGCAGAAATTGCTACTGCCGGGGTGCAAGGTTTGGTAGTGCCAGACTTACCCCTAGAAGAGGCAGAAGAATTAATCCAAACTGCTGCCTCTTTTGGGATCGAAATTATCTTACTTATAGCTCCCACTAGTTCTAAAGATAGGATTGAAGCGATCGCCCGTCAATCTCAAGGATTCATTTATCTTGTTAGCGTCACTGGTGTCACAGGTATGCGTTCGCAACTCCAAGAACGCGTCAAGCATTTATTAACAGATATACGAAGCATCACCAACAAACCCATCGGGGTTGGCTTTGGTATCTCCGCACCAGAACAAGCACATCAAGTTAGAGAATGGGGTGCAGATGCAGTAATTGTTGGTAGTGCCTTTGTCAAACGCCTAGCCGAAGATAGCCCCATTCAAGGACTGCAAGCTATTGAACAACTTTGTCGTGAACTCAAAACAGCAATTACCTCCACACCGCTACAACAAGTTGGTTTGCTCAAGTAACTCTCCAAACTCTTCTGTTGGCGTTCTCTGCGCTTAGTGAACCACGCCCACAATAAAATCAAGAAACACATTCAAATTCAAAACCTGAAATTATTACTGGGTAAGGTTTATAAAATGTGTTTCTTAGGATGTTCGTTACCTTATCCGAAACCACCAAGACGCCAAGTGCGCCAAGAAAGAGAAAGATATTTGTACAAAAAAGGTTTTTAACTGTGGTCAGCATACAAGACAACACGATACTTACAGCAACTGTCCGACCTGACTCTTTAGGCAGATTTGGCAAATTCGGCGGTAAATATGTCCCCGAAACCTTAATGCCAGCATTAAGCGAACTAGAAACAGCGTTTCAACAATACCGTAATGAACCAAATTTCCAAGCCGAACTACAAAACTTACTAAAAGACTACGTAGGAAGACCTACCCCTCTGTATTTTGCGGAACGCCTGACAAAGCACTATGCTAGACCAGATGGTACAGGGGCGCAAATTTACTTAAAACGCGAAGACTTAAATCATACAGGCGCTCACAAAATTAACAATGCACTGGCTCAAGTATTACTAGCTCAACGCATGGGTAAACAGCGAATTATTGCAGAAACTGGTGCTGGTCAGCACGGAGTAGCAACTGCAACAGTGTGTGCAAGGTTTGGTTTAACGTGTGTGATTTACATGGGCATCCACGATATGGAACGCCAAGCCTTGAATGTATTTCGGATGAAGTTAATGGGGGCAGAAGTACGTCCTGTGACAGCGGGTACTGGCACTCTCAAGGACGCAACTTCTGAGGCTATTCGGGATTGGGTGACAAATGTCGAAACTACGCACTACATCTTAGGTTCTGTAGCTGGCCCGCATCCCTACCCTATGTTGGTACGTGACTTTCAAGCAGTAATTGGTAAAGAAACTCGTCTTCAGTGTCACGAGAAATGGGGAGGGCTACCAAATATTCTTTTGGCTTGTGTGGGTGGCGGTTCTAATGCAATTGGATTGTTTCATGAGTTTGTCGATGAATCTGCTGTGCGTCTGATTGGAATAGAGGCGGCGGGTGAAGGTGTAGATACAGAAAAACATGCAGCAACTCTTACGCATGGCAAAGTTGGAGTTTTGCACGGTGCAATGAGTTACCTACTCCAAGATGATGATGGTCAAATCATTGAAGCACATTCAATTAGTGCAGGATTAGACTATCCAGGTGTCGGGCCTGAACACAGTTTTTTAAAGGATTTGGGTCGCGCTGAGTATTACAGCATCACCGATAAACAAGCACTAGAAGCATTTGAGAGGCTTTCGCAACTAGAAGGAATTATTCCAGCTCTCGAAACAGCCCATGCGATCGCCGCCTTAGAAACCCTCTCTCAACTAAATGGTAGTCCCCGCATAGTCATTAATTGCTCTGGCAGAGGTGATAAAGATGTGCAAACTGTGGCGAAAGTGATCGGGGGATGAAGGGGATGTGGTTCGACTTCGCTCACCAACCGGGAGATGAGGGGGATGAGGGGGATGAGGGAGAAAGATAATTACTTAGTCCCTAGTCCCTGTAACAAAACACTAAATCAATGAGGACAAAAAGATGATTGTAGTACTTAAAAAAGGTACGCCTGTTGATGAAATTAATCGCATTAGCCAAGAGCTAAAACATGTTTGGAGAGTCACAGTAGAAAAAAGCGTTGGCGAACATACAATTGTTTTAGGAATAATTGGTGATACTTCTACTATTGATACGTTGCAAGTTCAGGAGTTGAGCCAATGGATTCAACAAGTATTGCGAGTGCAACAATCTTTTAAACGGGTGAGTCGAGAATTCCGATATGGAGAAGCCAGCGAAATCGTTGTACCTACACCTAATGGTCGCGTCTATTTTGGAGAGCATCATCCGATAGTAGTCGTGGCTGGGCCTTGTTCGGTTGAAAATGAAGAGATGATTGTGGAAACAGCAAAGCGGGTGAAGGTAGCAGGAGCAAAGTTTCTCCGTGGGGGAGCTTATAAACCTCGTACTTCACCTTATGCATTTCAAGGACATGGTGAGAGTGCTTTAGAGTTGTTGGCTACAGCTCGTGAGGTTACAGGTTTGGGGATCATCACAGAAGTTATGGATACTGCGGACTTAGCAGCAGTTGCAAGAGTAGCTGATATTATCCAAGTAGGGGCGCGAAATATGCATAACTTCTCGTTGTTGAAAAAAGTAGGCGCTCAAGATAAACCCGTACTGCTCAAACGTGGCATGTCAGCCACAATTGACGAGTGGCTGATGGCAGCAGAGTATATCATGGCATCGGGAAATTCCAATGTCATTCTTTGTGAGCGGGGGATTAGAACGTTTGATGCCAAATATGCGCGTAATACTTTAGATTTATCGGTGATCCCAGTATTGCGATCGCTTACCCATCTGCCAATTATGATTGATCCTAGTCATGGCACAGGGAAATCCGAGTATGTTGCACCCATGGCTATGGCTGCCATCGCCGCAGGTGCAGATGCTTTAATGATTGAAGTTCACCCCAATCCAGCCAGGGCACTCTCAGACGGGCCTCAATCCTTAACTCCTGAGAGATTTGACCGTTTGACACAGGAAATGTCCCTGATTGGTAAAGTCGTTGGTAGATGGTCTCAACCTGCTTTGGTAACTTCTGTTTAAGCTTCCGTTAGCCAAAGTATGGAAGTCACCCCCATACTTTGGCTAACGGAGGGAGAATAAACTTCTTGCAAAAATACTTGAACCGTCAGAGACTCAAGTCTCTGCCTAATAGCAAAAGTCCGTTGAAACGGACTAAAAATACTGTTATTAAGCTAAAAAACATCTAAATTACATAATCAAATTAAATAAAACTCTTGTGGGGTGGGCATCTTGCCTGCCCTAATTATGCAAGTTATATGTGGAACAGCTTAGTCGGTTTCAACCGACTAGAGTTATCAGCCAAAAAATTTATTTTCTGGCGAGTATCCGACTTTTGCAAGAGGTCTAATGAAGAGTGCTGAGTAGTTAAAACACTACTTACGTATCTGTTTATTCTCGTACCGAGAGTGATTGCGACAGGCGTAAATTTCTACATCGATAAAGCTGATAAGGAACACCTATACGATAGTGCTGTGAGGGATCTATAGTGCAAATATTTTCTTTAGATAGCTTTACTTGCTGTGGATAATCTCGCTGTTTTATTCCAGGGGCAACTACCCATAAATTTAACCGAGATATTTCTTGTAATGGCAATTGAGGAAGCTTGTGCCAAACATCGGATAAATCAGATGATTGCTTAATAAAAGCAAAATTGTCTGAGTTGACGGCTGAATACAAAACTGTCTGTCTATTGTGTTCTAATGCCAAGGCAAAACTTAAACCTAAAGCCACATCTTGATAATTTCTATATCCTACTACCAACATCAGTGGTGTACTAGGCTCTAAATTCATTTTTTGAGCCACTTGTTCGGGCTGAAAAGGTTTTTGAAAAACTAAGTTAGAAACTACAAAAATACAACTGATAACTCCTACTAATAAAATTATGTATTTAAAAATTTTTCTTCTATCCAAGCTGGCAGCTATCAGGGTACATAAGCTTGGATAATAAACAAAGTGATATCGAGGAATCGCAGTAATATCTTTGCCTGATAAGTAAGCGATCGCCAAATATTGTAATAATATAAAACTGATAAAAACTAACAGCGTTAATATTGCTAAATTATGAGTATTTCTTAGCCACAGTAGCCTCAAGCCTTGGAAAAATTGCCATCCTATTAAAATGGCAAAAACTACCATCGCCAAACCACAAATAATCGCAATTATTAGGGGCTGCTTTTCCACAGGTAGAGCAATCACCATCAATACCCAATTAATCAGAGTTTGATATAACGGTGCAATAAAATTGGCAGCAGGCAACCAATCAGTTTCAGAACGCTGAATATGACTAAATATCGTTAGTAACCAGGGAATAAAGCTAATTAAAATCGTACTGATTGAGATTATTAAAGCTAGCCAAATTTGGCGTTGCATTGAAATGTTCACCTGACCCCAATACATCAATACAAGTATTGTAAGAATTTCCGCGCTCAAAGCCAGAGCAAAAAAGTAGTGAACATAAAGACCGATAATATTAATAATTACCCAGAGCAGCCAAACCCAAAATCGCAACTGCGATCGCTCAAATATATCCCGCTGAATTTGCATTAGTCCTAATAATGCCAAAGTTATAAAAAACATAGGCATGGTATAGTGACGAGCTTCTTGGGAAAGGTAAACAGCAAAAGGAGAAACAGCCATCAATGCTGCTGCTAAAATTCCAGATGTTGTGGAAAAAGCAATACAATTAACACCGTAAATGGCAGTGATCGCACCAACACCAAATAAAGCTGGTAGCGATCGCAGTTTCTCTACCCACTCTGTTCCCAAGGGACTTATAAATCCTAACCAACTGTACATCCCACAAAAAAACAGCGGTGGGTGCGTAGACTGAGTAGCAATATTTTTGGCTATTTGAGAGCAACTCACCCCAGATTGATAAGTAAAAATCTCCTGTACTTGGTTAAGAGGAAACACCATATCTAAAGGCAAGTCATTGTAATTTTTACCTAAACTAAAAATGGCAGTAATTATCTCATCCATCCACAAAGGTTTTAAGTCTAAATGCCAAAAACGCAACATAGCACCAAGCGCGATCGCTCCAGCTAAACTCAGATAATGTAGAGAAAGTCTGCGAATTTTCATATTTAGCTATTAAATAATTCGTAATTCGTAATGACGCGACGCTCCTGTGTCGCTCTAAGCGAAGCTATGCCGCAGGCTTTACGCTGACGCTCGTACCGACGCTCGATGACTCGCTAACGCTACCGCTTCGCTAACGCTATCGAGGACTCGCTAACGTAATTCGTAATTCGTAATTCGTAAATAAAATTACTGTAGGATGTGTTAGGCACATATATCAATATGGTTTGTAACGAAAAATTTTTGCAACCTGTTTCATCTCTGCGAGAAAAAATTGTCGAAATCCGCGATGGCTTGCGCCCTGGACAACAACAGATGGCTGACTGGCAATCGGGGCCACTGGCCGTTTCCGCTGTTCCTGGGGCGGGTAAATCTACAGGAATGGCGGCAGCAGCAGCGATCGCGATCGCCCGTCAGTATGAATTTGTTGGCGAGTCACGCCCATCCTCTCGCCGTCAGTTGGTTGTTGTTACCTTCACCCGTTCCGCTGTTGCCAACATTAAAACAAAAATCCGCAAATATTTACGCGATGATTTATCATTACCACAGACAGGCTTTGCTGTCTACACTTTGCATGGCTTAGCATTAAACATTGCTAGTCGTCATCCTGATTTATCAGGGTTGCAGTTAGAAAGTGTCACATTAATTACACCAACTCAAAGCCACCGTTTTATCCGCACTGCGGTGGAACAATGGATTGCTAACAATCCTAGACTTTATGCTCATTTGCTAGAAGGGCAGCAATTTGACGGAGAAGAAACAGAAAGATTGCGCCGTCAGTCAGTATTGCGGACAGAAGTATTACCAGATTTGGCAAATACAGTCATTCACGAAGCCAAAAGTTCTGGGATATCGCCACAAAAGTTACGTGAGTGGAGTGAAGAAACCACCGATAAATACGCAATTTTGAACATAGCCGCTGGCTTGTATGAGCAATATCAAAACTTAATGCGATCGCGCGATTTTATCGACTACGATGACATGATTTTAGCTGCACTGCGCGTTTTAGACAACGGTAGCGCCCGTCGCATCGAGCAAAACCAAGTTTTCGCAGTCTTTGAAGACGAAGCCCAGGATTCTAGTCCACTTCAGACGCAGTTGCTAGAAATTTTGGCGAGTAGTGAGGGGGATGAGGAAGGCAGGGGAGGCAGAGAGAGAGATAACCAATACCCAGTCCTGTCGCCCGTCAACCTCATCCGAGTTGGCGACCCCAATCAAGCAATTAACTCTACTTTTACCCCAGCTGATCCGATTTATTTTCGACAATTTTGTCAAGATTGCGATCGCGTTCAACGATTGGCAACAATGGATCAAGCTGGTCGTAGTACTAGAATTATTATCGAAGCTGCTAACTTTGCTCTGCAATGGATTAATAGTCAGTGGTTAGTTGTTAGCGGCCAGTTGTCAGCTGCAACTAAAAACCCACAAGAGCCAACTGATGACCAACAAATGCCGTTTCGCGACCAAACAATTCTCCCTGTGAATGCTGGCGATCCTCAAAAGGATGCTAATCCCCAGCCAGTAGGACAAGGACTAGAACTGTATACTCCTCGTGATATTTATCACACAGTTGAATTAATGTCACAGAGAGTAATTGAGTTGTTTGCTCAAGACCCAAGCAATATTCGGGCAGCGGTTTTAGTGCGAGAAAACCGTCAGGGAAGATGGCTCAGCGAGGCACTCACACCAATATGTAATGAGCATAAAATTACACTCTATGATGTAGGAGAACGCGATCGCCGTTCCCATGTACCCCAGGAAATTTTAGCATTGCTGCAATTTTGCGATCGCCCCCATTCCCCTGATTATCTCAAAGCGGCGCTAGATGCGTTAGTGGAACGTCAATTAATTCCCACCCAAGACCTCAATGCCCTTGCAAGTCTTCCAGAAGAATTTTTATACCCTGGCCCTTTGTCTCTACCCCAGCCAGAGGCAGTACAAAAAGCTGCGCGTTTGTGTCGTAGTTTACTCCGCGCTCGCTTAGAATTGCCCATCTATCAGCTTATCTCTTTCCTCGCTTTGACATTGAATTATGACCAAGCAGAATTGGCAACAGCTGATAAGCTTGCAGAACGAGTCAACCAGCAATTAGCTGGCAATAGTTCCATGGGGTCGATGTTGTCAGCTTTGAGTGAAATTGTCAGTTCTGAACGATTTGAGCCAGTGGAAACAGAAGATTTGGAAGCGCGTTACACCCGTGCTGGGCAACTGACGATTATTACTATGCATAAAGCTAAAGGATTAGATTGGGATTATGTTTTTATTCCTTTTTTACACGAAAACTTGATTCCTGGTAAATTTTGGGTTCCTCCCCAAAGTCAGTTTTTAGGCGACTTTACTTTATCAGAAGTTGCTCGTGCCCAAATTCGTGCTGCTCTCCACAAGAAGTCTTGTATACCTGATGTCACACAAGCGTGGGAACAAGCAAAACATCTCAAAATTGCTGAGGAATATCGTTTACTTTACGTCGCTATGACAAGGGCAAAGCGACTGTTGTGGATGTCTGCATCCCAGAAAGCTCCCTTTACTTGGAGTAAACCAGAGAATTTACAAGACCAAGCCCCTTGTGCAGTTTTTCCAGCTTTAAAGCGTCAGTTTCCCAAATGTGTAATGAGTTTAGCAGCGATCAGATAGTTTTAGTTAATTTTTATGTATATTTACTAAATATTTAAGTTTTAGTGTCACAAATATGGCACGAATTTGCTGTGATCAATTTAGTTTAAATTTAAATTAAATTTACTTTAATTAATTGCTGGTTTATACTTGCGTATTACTTAGGTTTCATGTTATTTAGTAAATAGATAGCAAAAAAATGCAAATATGATGCCGTTTTCTAATCCAAGTGTGGAATCAAAAAAGTAAATGCAAACAAAAGCAAGTAATTGTTTATACAATGCTTATTTTGTTGTGCCTCACTTTTTGTACTACAAGTTTTATATTTTTTAATCACTGTTAGTACAAATAAAAAGTTCCTAATTTAGCGCTCATGCACTTGGAAAAGTGATGCAGCTCTATTAGATGATGTTTTTGATTAAAACCTTGGTTTATATCGACAAGACACAGAACATGCGATTACGTTAACTTTTGCTGAGTTTTATGATTTTGTTCTTGTCTGCAAATCGAGTTGAACAAACCATTAGAAAATAATTTTTGAAGAATGATTAAAACAGCAAAGACATTAGCCAAAGAGCTTTTACCACCTGTTGTATTTCGGTTGGTTAAATCTTTTAACAACTCTCAAATTGTTAGTGACAAAGTTCGTAACACTCAAGTAGCTAATGAAGAAGAGGGTTCTGAGCGTACCGCTGATTATTACGATCAACGGTGTCTTGAGCTTGATAGCTGGCATATTCACTACTCAAAGACTCAATACTACCCTATGTGGTCAGTTATAGCAGACCGTCTACAACACGCAGATATAAAATCTTTGCTTGAGATTGGATGCGGGGCTGGACAATTAGCTGCGTTGCTTTACGATAAAGGTATTAATCAATATCTTGGTTTTGACTTTAGTCCTAACTTCGTTGCTACCGCAAAAAAAGCTTGCCCTGAATTAAATTTTGTTGTAGCTGATGCTTTTGAAACTGATATATTTTACACTCATGATTATGATTCAGTAATTTCTACTGAATTTTTAGAACATGTTGAACGTGACCTTGAAGTAATTGAAAAGATCCGCAAGGGTACACGCTTTTATGGAAGCGTACCGAATTTTATGATGAAATCTCATGTACGTTACTTTAAAAACGTACAAGAAGTTTCTGACAGATATGCTAAATACTTTGATTCATTTCTAGTCGATACATTTTTGAGTACTAGAAATCAATCAACAGTGTATTATCTTTTTGAAGGTATAAAACGTTAATAAATATAAAAAACAAGATCCCTAACTTGTTTGGAATGTTGGGGATCTATTGCTTTCAATCCGCCTCTACAGATAAATCTTGACGCACTCCCCGGTTTAAAGGGCACGGGTATTCTGGGTTCAAACAGCGATTGCAAGCTTTGCTCGTCTTACAAAAACAGGGAGTAGGGAGTGGGGAGTAGGGATACAAAAACATTAAAAACATTTAACTACTGGCGTGCCAAGCCTTAAATATTGCGATAAATTTTCTTGTGTGTGGGCCAAAAAGCCCGCATCGGACGAGCAACACGCTCATCCTACAAGAATTTGCTCAGGTTTAAAAACTCTGAGTTTCCCGCATACCGCGAGGTCTTATGAAATTTATCATCAAGATATCTTCTTCAATCAACAGCGTTAGCAAGTTACCTACAAGCATTATCTTGATCCTTGTGTTGACAAGCTTGCTATCTTATGGATTGGGATTGGTGAGCAATAATTTTGCTATGGCTATTCCCAACGCAGAACAAATACAATTGTCTCAACGCGATCGCACAAATAAGCTACCAAGAGCCATTGCTAAAAAAGTGTTAAGCGATGCTTCTAAGCGTTCTGGGGTGAGAATTGCAAATTTAAGAATTACGCAAATCACACCCAAGACTTTTGGTAATCCGTGTATTTTTCAGTTTGGAGAAGTTTGTACAAAAGAATATAGACCTATCCAAGGTTGGGAAGTAATTATCAAGGTGAAAGAGCAATCCTGGACTTATCATGTCAATAAACCCGGCTCACAAATTCTTTTAGACCCCAAAGTTGATGTATCTTCCAATACACAACTGCCAAAAGCGATCGCTGATGCTGTGTTGAGCGATGCTTCTCGGCGTTCTGAAGTAGCAGTTGCCAATTTAAAGGTTACTCAAGCCACACCAAAAACCTTTAGCAATCCCTGTAGATTCAACTTTGGTGATATCTGCACCCAAGAGTATAATCCCGTCGAAGGATGGGAAGTGATTGTTAAAGTTAAAGACCAATCCTGGACTTACCATGTCAATAAATCCGGCTCACAAGTCGTGTTAGACCCCAAAATCAGCGTGTAAAATATTTTCTTTCCCCATGCCTCTTTACAACCAATTGCCAATCAAAACGTAGGCAGACCAAAAGCTGGGTGCAGTGTAATTAGGGTGTTTTAATAGTTCTAGCTGAGCAAGGCGGAGGGCTTCGGCTTTGGTGATTTTGTTGTTCTTGAGTTCTCGGTAGAAGGTACTGACAAACAGCGCTGTGGATTGATCGTCAATTTGCCATAAGGAGGCTAAAGTGCTGCGTGCCCCAGCTCTAACGGCCGCCCCGGCTAAACCTAGTGCTGCGCGGTTGTCCCCTGCTGCTGTTTGGCAGGCACTTAAAAACAGTAGTTCGACTCTGGTTTGATTTTGACTACGCAGAAGTGTGTCGAAATCTTTGACATTAATCGGGCCATCATTGGCCAAAATAAAGGTTTTCTCAGCGCGGGAACTAAACTGACCATGGGTTGCCAAATGCACTACATTATATGCAGCATTACTAACCTTACTCTCTAATGCATTTTTGGTAAACTGCTGGTCTAGTAAACTTGTAGTTGGTACTCCGGCATCAGCAATACTGTTGAATTCTGATTTGATGGCGTTCAAAGGCGCAAAGTCAGGGAAATTTGCTGGTGGTTGAGTTAGCCCTGCGGTTAATGCTCTGAGCTTTTGTTTGACCAGTGGCTTGGGATCGAGGAGTTGCAAACCGACGCTGAGGGCGATCGCATATTTTTCGACTAAGTATTTCTGACCATCGTAAAGCACAGCCATCGGTATATTACGTAACTGCCCGTCTAAGACAAATACTAGAGTATTCACTCCACTTGTCTGTAATTCTGACTCAATTGGTTTGAGTAGCCAGTTATAAACTTGTTGCGATTGGGTTTCGATGGCTTGAATCGCTGCGGGGTTAACAAGATTTTTCCGTAGTTGTGTGAGAATTTTATCTGTTTGGGCTTGGGGAATTTTGGTACTGTAGTGTCGCAGTGGTTGCTTGGGAATTCTGACAATTACCTGGAGTTCTTCAGGAAGAATAATGGGATAGAGAATAGCGGCGGTGGGATTATCTTGATCTACCACTTGATCGAGTGCTACTTTTTGACCTTGTAAACAAGCTTCCCGAAAGAAGTTATCTAACTCTGCTAGTTGCAGGGCTTCAATTTGCTGGCGTGCTTTTTCTAATGTTTTTTCATCCGGGTTGCCTCCTTGAGATTGCAGCAGTAATTCTACTGACTCTCGATAGACGGGTTCTACACTATCGCGGAAATTGAACTGTACATCCTGATTAACTGTTACTAGGTCACTGCGGAGAAAACGGAGAGTTTCGACAGCAGCATCATAGGAGGCGATCGCTCCTTTATAATCTTTTTGGGCTTTGAGTAATCTGCCTAACTGCCACTCCAATGTATAAGTAATGTCTGGTGCATTACTAGACTGTGCTAAAAGTAATCCCTGCTGTGTGAGGGCTTGCGCCTGTGACCATTGTTTGGTTTCTTCGTACAAATTGCCTAAACTCTTAAGAGCATAGGCTTCTGCTCGCTTATCGCCTAAATTATGGGATTGCTGAACAGCGGTGGCTAGTAACAGTGCTGAGTCTTGAGTACTGGGGAGCCATTCGCCTGCGGGAGTCTCTGCCGTTGAGCGAACTGGGGTTGTTGAGTATTGAATACTAAATGTTGTGTACTGATTGCTAAAACTTTGAAGTTTTTTCAGGCTTTGTGCTAAGTTAATCCGGGCGTAGATGCTGGCACGGCTGGGTGGGAGTTGGTCGAGTTGGGATTTGAGGGATGGTAAGATGGCCTGGGCTGCTGGTAATTTTTGATCTTCGATGAGTAGGCTGAGTAAGTTGAGTTGTGCTTGAACTTTTGTTAAGGAAGAAGGAGATACTTCTTGTGTTTGTTGATAGTATTTAACAGCATCGGCTTTTTGTTGTTGTGTACGGGCATTATTTCCCAAGCTAAAGAAACTCGCCCCAACATTGGCAGGCGATCGCAAACGTTGAGCAATCAATAAACTGTCCTTGAGGATTGCTTGCGACTTATCCAAATCGCCTAGTACTTGAAGTGCGTCACCAAGCGATCGTAATCCCACTGTTTTTTCTATGGAATCTGGTTGAGATTTGAGGATTTCATTTGCTTTGTTTAACTTTTCGAGCGCCCGACGGTAAAATCCTTGAGTTCGCCATGCTTGAGCTTGATTAATTAGCGACCTAACCACACCGATTTTATTTTCTGCTTGCTGATAAATTTTTTCTGTCTGCTGCCAAGTTGCTAAAGCTGTTTCTGCTTGTCCCATTGCCAATTGCAGACGTCCTTGAATGTCCAAGGATTGGGCCAATACTTGCAAGTTTTTCTCACCCTTGAGCAAATTTAAGCTCTCTGTAATTGCTTGCTGCGCCTCAGTCCATGCACCAAGTTGTTGATAAGCCAGGGAAAGATTACTCAAGCTTACTGCTAGTTTCAGATTATCTCTCTGTTGTCTATATTCCCGGACAGCCTGTTGCAAAACTTGTACAGCCTGAGTGTAATTGCTAGCATCATAAAAAATTTTACCTTGCTGTAATGCAGATCCAACAGCAGAGACAGTGGGAGTATTGGGATTAATTGCGATCGCAACTCTTGCTAACATCGGTAAGCTGAGAATGCATAGTAAAGCTATTAAGAAATACAAAGGTAAACGTATTTGCCTTTTAACTTTTATAGAATTCGTTTTATTAAACCAAATATTCATGTGGGATTGGGGACTGGGGACTGGGGATTGGGGACTGGGGACTGGGGATTGGGGACTGGGGACTGGGGATTGGGGATTGGGGACTGGGGAATTGTCATTTGTCATTTGTTATTAATTATTCTCCGCGTCCCCGCGTCCCCGCGTCCCCGCGTCTTCCTCATCCCCCTCACTCCCCACTTCTTAAACAGCCACTCATGGGAAAATCCCGCAACGAATGCACAGAGCTAGTTGTGAGTGCTTGGGCAACTAAGGTAATGTTACCATTTGCATCTATTACCCATCCCTGAGCTTCCACAATCTTATTGGTTGGGGATGCAACTAACTCTTGAGGTTGGATGTATTCTTTTTTGCTATTTTGTTGTGGTGAATTTTCGGGCAGTTTAATCCAGTCTACTAATACATCGTCAGCTAATAATAGCTCTGTGGGATTGGCTGGTATGCCTCCACGCCCTGTGTAGACGAAAGAACTGCTTTGTTGTGGGGCGCAACTCTGGGTAATTTGCTGGGACGCATCAATTAAATTGGTAGATAGTTGAACTAAGCCACGACTGGGATCGACATTGGGTGTGTTAATTGTGACTACGCCATTGAACCCGAACTGAGAACTGGCAGTAATATCGCTTTGGGGGGTATTAAACTTTTGGGGTTGCAGTCCAAAGATATTTCTAGCAGTGATATCAATCCTGCCGCCGTTACCTGTGTAAGCATTGGCGGTGATATCGTTATTTTCGGAGGGTACGCTGACGATAAAGGGGGCATTGATCGTAATAGTACCGCCATTGCCGCCTGCTAAAGCTGTGCCGGCTGAGGTGGAAATCTGACTGTTGCGCCGCAGTAATAATAATTCGCTGAGGTTCAGTGTGATGTTGCCGCCATCGACTGAGGCAGTTTGACCGATTAATTTGCCTTGATTATCCAGCTTGAGCGATCGCGCTGTTACTTCCAAATTACCAGCTTGTCCAGAAACTTGACTACTCACTGTGACTTCGGCTCCATTTTGGATAGTGAAGCGATCGCTGGTAATATTCAAATTACCTGCTCTGCCAGTACCTTCAGTTCTACTGAACAACACACTGGGAATAAGAGTATCACCGATGCGTCCACTACCTGTTACCTCTACAGATTTGCTAGCGTTAATATTCAAAGTTCCGCCAGGGCCTTCACCAAATGAACCTGACCTCACCTCACCACCATCTTGAATCAATAATCGGCTGACGTTGATATTTGCAATTGCTGCTTGACCTAAACCAAAGTTATCAGCTGTGATTCTGGCTCCCTTTTCCACAGTCAGCAGTCCAGTATTAATATTTAAACTACCAACATTACGAGTTGCTCCAGGCTGAGCAGAAACAAAAATACCACTACGATAATTATCTACAACTGAAGCGGTAGCGAATGGTGAAACCCCACTCAAGCGAATGAACTCTGTAGCATTGATTATCAAATTCCCACCATTGCCGCCATATCTGGCAGCGGTAGATATTTGTGCCCCATCTGCGACAGTCAAGCGTTGAGTTGCAATGGTGATAGTTCCCGCATCGCCGGGGTTTTCTATGGCTTCTCTACCAACTTGGGCAAAAAGTCCACTAGGAGTTTCACCATTTGGGGTTTCTCCAATTAGTTGTATGGAGTCTGAAGCCTTTACTAGCACATTCCCGGCTCGACCTGCACCAAAAGTAGAAGCTTCTATACCTGCCCCATCTTTGAGTAAAAGCCGTCTAGTTTCAATGGTGATGTTACCACCATCGCCCGTTACACTTTCACACTCTACGGGAAATCGACAAACTTGAGAACCAATAAAACTAGGAGAACCATCTGATGTTGTGCCTTCTAGTTCAACAGTGTCGCCATTGACGAAAATATCCCCAGCTTCTGCTGTACCTTGAGTTACGGTGGCAATATTGGAGCCGTTACTCACTTTCACCGACTCAGTGGCATTAATAATAAAATTACCACTGTTTTTTGAGCCAAAGGCGATCGCAAAAACTAACGAATTGTCAGCAAGAGTGATGTTTCTTGCTTGCAATTGCACAACACCGCCACCATCATCACTGGCATCGACTAAAGAACCACCAAAGATATCGATATCTCCCAAATTTTGAGCGCCTGCGTAGTCCAGAGCATAGCCTGTGTCAACTTCACTCAGTTTGACAAAACCATCAGTAACACTACCTAACTCAACTCTACCGCCTGGTACCGTTAAATTACCACTTTGTAAAGATACATCACCACCCACTAATGCTAGAGTTGCACCACTTTGCACCATTAGCCCCGCAGGCTGTCCAATAATATTGACTGTGCCATCACTACCTTGAGATTGATTGATAATTTTTCCCGAATTATTACTAAATTGCAATCCCAAAGGTACACTGACTGTTAATAATGGAGCAGTTCCGCTACCATCTGCATTAAAGTCTGTGTGATCAGCAAACTTGACGCTGTTTGCTGTACTTGCTAGAAATGAACCTCCAATATTCAAACTAGCATTAGGGCCAAAAACTATACCGCTGGGGTTGATAAAAAATAGATTTGCAGTACTCCCAGGTGTAGTTCTAATCATACCATCTATATTAGAAGGGCTGCCACCTGTTACCCGCGTGATGATATTTCTCACTGCCAAACCATGGTCAAAAAAAGCAGTATTTCCTGTTGTTTCACCAGTTAAAACCGAAAAAGAAAACTCTCGAAAACTGTGAAATAAATTATTGCCCTTGAGAGTACCACCCTCAATTATCTTCACTTGATCAGATGTTCTCACCGTAGAGTTATTCGGAAGTGTCGCATCTGGAATAATTTCCGCTATTGTTGGATGACAAACTAACAACCAACACAAACTACTTCCGCACCATTGCCAAAATTGCAGGGTTAAACAATTTGTATGCACCCTAAATTACCTTATGATTAAAAATTTACGTAGCTGGAAATCCCTTTTTTACCAAAAAACCTAAAAAAGCTAACAAAAACAATAAACCCGTTGTAGTTGTTGGCTCGGAAACTTGCTGAGAAACAGTAAAAGAGCCAACACTGCCGACATAAACACTGGTTTCTACATCATTAAAATTTTCAGAATATATCGCTATGACATCGTTTGGTGTAATTCGACTAAACTCAGATAAATCATTAATCAGATTAGAGTTATTTTTGGCAACCAATAAAATTAAAGTAGGAATAGAGTTTCCTGACAATGTGACATCAGCCCTGATGGGGCTATCAAAAACAAATTCAGGTAAGAATCTATCTGTATTGAGTGAATTTAGGTTAAGGTCAAGTATGGTAGTATTACCATTTGTATCAGGCGTTAAAGTGGTAATCTTTAAATTTCCCGACGGACAAACTATACTCCCACAAAACGAAGAGTTAGTATTAAACGCTCCAAAGAAAAAATTTAAATTATCAATAGCATTTAAATACTCACCTGGAAATGGATTTGCAGCCAAAGTATCTATATTAAAATTAAATCCTGTAATTATAGGTGCTGTAGAACTTCTCCCAGAACCTTTGATAATTCCACTTGTTCTGCCAAAATTAGTAAATGTTATAGCTTGAGCAGATTCTGGAAATAAATAAGCCGCAATAATTACCGCAACTATCGTTTTAGCCCACTTAAAGTTAATTAAATTCATCTTCTTGGTGTGATTATAAAAAGGATTTTTTAATAGTTTTCATCATCAAGAATACATGAGTTGTAATAAATACTTAAATTTATTACATTTTTTTAAATTTTTGTTGTATTACATTGTTAAATATCTAAATAAAAATATTTCACTCTTGTGCTAGTGTGATGGTAGTTGAATGATATTTAGTAGCGATCGCAGTATCAAGTTTAAGTGGATGAGCGATCGCTAAGCTAAATCAAAAGCAATAGCTTATGAGTTTCTAGTTTTAGACATAGAAATTCATAATAAACCCTCCAATTCAGCATATTTCCGTAAGCGTGGCAGACACTGGCGTTGATAAAAGCTGCTTAAGGTGGGAATTCCTAGCCCAAATTCCTCTGATAATTCTTTCCAGCTAACTTCTGGGGGTAGGCGTTTTAGGATTAGCACTTGACAATTCACATCGGGACGCCCTTTAATGTGAGTTCCGCGCAATTCTCCATCTGAGTCTTGATTAACCCATATTTCCAAGTTTTCCAGAATGGGGGGTGCTTGGGGGCTAGCTGGGAGATTGTCAACGGGATCAATCACGTCAGTTTCACCCGACGATGTAGACTGGCGAATCCTCAGAGAAACCGTTGTCGCTTGTTCTCGGTTTTGGTTGAGGTAAAAGTCTTGTAACCTGCGTTTTAAGTAAGCATTCAGCCAGGTAATGACACTACCATAAGTGGGATCGTAAGTTTGACCGGTCAAACCTTCACAAACATTACGACAGAAATACAACCAAGTTTGTTGGAGTGCGTCTTGATAGTAGGGAGTACTTTCCCTCCATAGTCTGTTGGAAGTCAAGCGAATGATTTGCGTGAGCAGCTTTTGACGCTGAGGGCTACCAGGTGGGTGTCCACAGGCTTTTGTGACTAAGCAACGTAGCTGTTCATCGAATTCAACAACCATAGCAATCTTGGCGCTCAAAGCAAGAATATCTTAGTATTGCGTATAAGAATGTACTAGAAAATTACCCTTTGTCGTGATACTACATCTTTTTTTACTTTTTCGCTCACAAAAATTCCAATGACGCATCCTCTAACAGTTGCTAGTTTTTGGGCCGTAGTACTGAATATTTAAAAAAACAATACAGTCCGAGAAATCCTTAGTGTACCGAGAAATTATTCGTGCTGACTCACCCTACATCGCGCTTTTAGTTACTTACGTCGCGCTTTTGGTTACTTGCGTCGCGCTTTTGGTTACTTAGGTCACGCTTTTGGTTACTTGCATCACGCTTTTGTTTACTTGCATCACGATTTTGCTGTGAATGATAGCTCATAACGTATAAAGTTGTAAATGTAACAATAATCTATCGTGTAAATACGATTTCTTTAACCTAATGTTTAAGACAATTGCCAAAAACAGCTAAAAATATTGTTATAAAAAATATATTTCTTGGCGGATTTTGCTGAGGTGACGTACCCGACGCTGACTCTTCGAGTACAGCGCGGGCTTCTCAATGACTCTTCTATGAAGACATTAATTGAGCTTTAAGGGCGTGCGTCCCACGCGCCTTTATATTGATAGCCGCGTTTAAATC
>JAESGP010000029.1_pt1 | contig 235507 bp, 194 predicted proteins | sample 9269741 | NCBI WGS metagenome assembly JAESGP01 (sample SAMN15720684, study PRJNA650882) | algae metagenome | isolation source: Desmonostoc vinosum HA7617-LM4 and co-occurring heterotrophs from cave wall | place: USA: Waikapalae cave, Hawaii | collected 2011-05-27 | reverse complement strand
CTCCCCACTCCCCACTCCCCACTCCCCACTCCCCACTCCCCACTCCCTTTCAATCAAAAATTAGGTTACTAACAATGGAACAGTTATTTTTACTATTCGTTTTAGCATTCGGTGGCGGTGCTGTATTTGGGTCTGTTAAAGTCATCAACCAAGGTAATGAAGCTTTGGTAGAAAGATTGGGTAGCTATAATAAAAAACTTGAGCCTGGGCTGAATTTTGTTCTTCCTTTCCTAGATAAGCTCGTCTACCAAGAAACTATCCGCGAAAAAGTTTTGGATATTCCTCCGCAAAAATGTATTACCCGTGACAATGTGGGAATTGAAGTGGATGCGGTGGTTTATTGGCGCATCGTGGATATGGAAAAAGCTTGGTATAAGGTAGAAAATCTCCAGTCGGCTATGGTGAATTTGGTACTTACCCAAATTCGTTCAGAAATGGGACAACTGGAATTAGACCAGACTTTTACTGCCCGATCGCAAATCAATGAACTTTTGTTAAGGGATTTGGATGTTGCCACCGATCCTTGGGGTGTGAAAGTGACGCGGGTAGAACTGCGAGATATTATCCCCTCTCAGGCTGTGCGGGAGTCGATGGAATTGCAAATGTCAGCAGAACGGCGCAGAAGGGCAGTGATTTTAACCTCAGAAGGCGATCGCGAGGCTGCTGTTAATAGTGCCAGAGGTAAAGCCGACGCTCAAGTCTTGGAAGCCGAAGCCCGTCAAAAAGCCGTAATTTTACAAGCAGAAGCAGAACAAAAAGCGATCGTTCTCAAAGCCCAAGCTGAACGCCAGCAACAAATTCTCAAAGCTCAAGCTATTGCTGAATCAGCAGAAATTATCGCTCAAAAAATTGACACAAATTCCACAGCTCACCAAGCCCTAGAAGTTTTGTTTGCCTTGGGCTATCTAGATATGGGCGCGACAATTGGTAAAAGTGATAGCAGCAAAGTCATGTTTATGGATCCACGCACTATCCCCGCCACATTGGAAGGTATACGCTCCATCGTCTCAGATACTCAGACAGGCTCCAACCCGATGTTAAATAATTCGTAATGACGCGACGCTCCTGTGTCGCTAACGCTGACGCTCGAGGACTCGCTACCGCTTCGCTAACGTAATTCGTAATTCGTAATTAACTCATCGTTTGCGTAATCGAGAGTCGATTTGTTGACATCCACCCCGCGCTGTAAGTGCGGGGATTCCCAAGACTCACGACTTGGGTTTCTGCTTCCTTCCCTTACGGGTTTTTTGCAACTGCCCTTTGGACTTATGCCCATCAGGTCTTATGTTCGCTCCACAGACTGTAACGGCAAGCCCTGCCGCCAAAATATTCCGACTAGCGTTGATGTCCCGGTCGTGATGTGTTCCACAGTTGGAACAGTTCCACTCTCTGATATTCAACGGCAGCTGATATTCAACGTGACCGCAATGTCCACAGCGTTTAGAACTGGGAAACCAACGGTCAATTTTCACCAACTTTCGACCGTACCAGAGAGCTTTATACTCCAGTTGTCTCACCAACTCGCCCCATGCAGCATCACTGATAGCACGGGCAAGTTTGGGATTTTTGACCCTTACGGGTTCGCCAGTCGCTTCAAGTCGGGAAACCCGCCCAACGCGCTGGCTCACCATGTTTTTAACCGCCAAATCCTCAACTACTATCGTTTGGTTTTCACGAATCAGTCGAGTTGTCAGTTTATGCAAATGGTCAATTCTGGCGTCAGAGATTTTAGCTTGAAGACGAGCGACTTTGAGTCTGGCTTTGTCTCGATTTCGAGATGCTTTTTGTTTGCAACTCAAAGACTTCTGTGCTTTCCTCAACTTTTGATAGTGCTTGTCAAACGCTTTGGGGTTGGCAATCTTCTCTCCTGTACTCAGGGTAACAAGGCTGCTAATCCCAACATCCAAACCTACAGCACTATCGATGGTCGGCATGGTTTCATTGGTCGGATCATCAATCCTCAAACTGACAAACCAACGTCCAGACGGTTCAAGCCTAACGGTTACAGTGCTAGGTTCGCATCCCTTGGGCAGTTGTCTAGACCATTTAATTGGCAATGGTTCAGAACATTTAGCCAAATAGACTTGTCCATCTTTCCATCTGAAAGCAGATTTGGTAAACTCTGCGCTACCGCCACTACGTTTCTTTTTGAAGTTGGGATATTTCGCCCGAAGAGCAAAGAAGTTGGTGAATGCAGTTTGCAAATGTCTCAAACCTTGTTGCAGTGGTACACAGCTAACCTCATTCAAAAACTGGAGGTCTTCAAGTTTTTTCCAAGAAGTCAACATGGTGGAGGTTTGAGCGTAATCAACTCGTTCTTGCCTTTCGTACCAAGCTTCGGTTCTCTCTGCCAAGGCTTTGTTAAACACCAACCGCACACAACCAATTGTCCGGCGCAATATTTGTTCTTGCTCGGAGGAAGGGTAAAAACGGTAGCGGTAGGCTTTTTCCATGCTTCACATTTTACCACATTCCATGTAAAGCCGTCTTCAAAGGACGGGGTTTCTACCCATTTTTCTGATGAAATCAGGGATTTGTGAAGAAGGAGGCAAAAGAAAAATAAGCGGCTTCGACTTACCCTAGCTTTCTTTTGATCTCTTCCACGGCCCCCAGATTGCAAAAGTAATACCAGGAGTTTGAATGTTTACGAACAAAGTCTTGCCGTCGGGTGAGAAGCAAGCCCCTGCAAACTCATTGTCATTCAAAGCGTTACGCGCAAAGTGATAGAGTTCTCCTCTAGGAGTAACACCCACCAAAAACTGTTGGTCATCTCCATCTTCACAAAGAATCAGATCGCCATAAGGTGAGATGACGATGTTATCAGGGCTATCGAGTTCGTCTACAGATGTAGACTCAACAAATAATTCGATTGTCTGTTTTTTGGGAATGTAGCGCCAAACTTGACCAAGCCCTTCAGCGCCACCACTCGTACAGCAAAAATAAATTTCACCATCGCCGTACCAGATACCCTCTCCACGAACAAACTGAGCTGCACCTAGCTCAAAACCCTGGAAGCGAACGTTATCGTCGTCTAGTGGGTTTGGTTGAGGAATTTTTACCCAGTCTACTTTCAACGGCTTTCGTAATTCAAAACCACTAGCAGTATTTGCTTGAGGCTGACCAATAATTCTGAGGGCTTCTAGGGTACCTCCTGCTTTCAACTTACCAGGTACTTTGGGAATGAAACGGTAGAAGAGGCTGTCTCCTCTATCTTCTGTTTCATAGACTATTCCGGTTCTGGGGTCTACAGCAACAGCTTCGTGATTGAACCGTCCCATAGCTATTAAAGGTTCTGGCTTAACGGGCATAGTTGCGCTTGCTGGAACTTCAAAGTTATAGCCGTGGAACTGCGATACATAATTTGGGTCGCCTAGTGGAGCTGAAGTTGGAGTAGAAGTATTCTCTTCACAGCTAATCCATGAACCCCAAGGCGTTAATCCACCTGCACAGTTACGATAGGTGCCACTCAAGGAAGTGAAATGTTTGATTAGTTGGCGGTTAGCTCCAACAACCAATGACGTTGTACCACCTTTGCAATCAGGATCGTAAGGTTTTGGCCCTCTAACTTGTGTGTCAGAGGTCGGACTAAGTTCATGATTGCGAACCAAGATAACTGTGTTTCTAGGGCCACGAAAAGCTGCCATCCCATCATGACCACCAGGTACTAAAGTACCATCGTTCATCAGGTCATTTGTTTGAGAAAAAATCCGATATTGAAATCCTGGTGGTAAATCTAATAAACCATTGGGATCTTTTACAAGCTCTCCGTATCCTTTACCAAACACGGATTGCCCGTTTGCTTTTTTAATATAAAGAGCTTCTAAAGGAGACATGAGCAAAGTACTAGCAGCACTCGCACCTGCTAATGTAAAAAACTTGCGTCGTGATAATTTCATGAGGATGGCTACATAAAATGCTGATAAAAAAATATTGCAAGTTGATTAAGTTGAAGTAATGCCTGATTTAAATCTCAAAGGTGGATGCTGAAACTGTTTCTAAAACCACACACAATTGTGGAGGATTTAGGAAAGTTCAGCAGGTGAAGCGTTAGAAACCTCGGACGTAACGAAGCGGAGTCCGTAAGTAGCTCGTGTATCTAAAGATACCGCTGCAATAGACCAATAAATACCTCTGGTGTTTCTAGATGAGGTAGTATTCCTGTATCTGCGATCGCATAGAAATCTTGAATGATATCAACGTTTAAGTTTGCCAAACGTCTGCCTAATTTAATGTCGGTAAATTGTGCTTTTTCGCCCCAAAAGATGACTGTAGGAGTTTTGAGTTGCTGAATGTACAAGCTTAAATCAAAGTAAAGGTCGCCCCGTAAAGATGCTAAAGCGGCAAATTTAGCGTTGGGTTGTTGTGCAGAGGTTAAATAAGCCTCGACCATTTCCTGAGATACTCGTTCTGCTTTGACAAACAGAAAAGTTTGTAAAAAGTTTCGCACTGCAATTTCATTTTCAGCACCCAGAATGTAAATTAAATGGTCTAATAATGGTGTATTGATGACAGAAAGTGGCAGTCTACGCCCAACACCTTGTCCAAAGTCATCAAACCCAGCGGGACAGACGAGAAATAGTGCTTGAAATAGGTCAGGTTGAACAATCGCTAAGCGCGTAGCTAAAGCACCTGTTAAGGATGAGGCTACCACCATCACAGGCTGGTGACAAGTTTGTGTAATAAATTCTGCGATCGTACTGAGATAATCTCTAATTTGATAATCCCGCACTGGATGAGCAGATTCTCCCCAACCAATTAAGTCTGGGGCTAAGATGCGATACTTAGAAGCGAATGCTGGATAAACTTTAGACCATTCATACGCAGATGCACCACCACCAAAGTTGTGAAGAAACAGTAGTGGAGGTAAATCTTCAGTATCAGCAAATTTCCAGGGTGCATGAGTTTGAGTATAGTAAACCATTGCCCCCAAGGATGTATGGATAACTTTATGCCCAAAGCCAGGTGGTTGAAACTGAAGCATAAAATAAAAATTCAAAACATTTGTTTGACGGGAAGTAAGCTATACAAAGGGACTGTCTATGTACTCAAATCATCAATAAGCAAGTATTGAGGTTGCTCATGCATTATCGCCTGTAATTTGCACGAGTTGATTGAGGCGATCGCCGCTAATATAATAAGCTGATCCAAAACCAACTACAAAACGCCCTTGACTAGGAGTTAGCTGAAAAATCCGAAAATCCTCTAAACCCCGTAACATCTCGATAATTTGACCAAAACGGTCTTGAAATTGCTCAACAATTCTCACCCAGACGTCAGTTTCACGCTCAATCAAGGTTGCTGTACAGTCAAAATTTAAACGGTGGCGGGCAAAAATTTGCTTACTCTTAGCTTCATCCTCAATAAACAAAACATTCACATGAGGATTAGCATGAATATTCTTAGTGTGAGTTGAAAGACCACTGACGTAAATGTAAATATTTTTGGCATCATCCATCACAAAAGGAGCATAACTAGCGTTAGGAATTCCCTGAGCGCTAATAGTACTAATAATCACACTTTCAAACCCTTCTGTAAACTTTTCGTACTCAGATTGAGCGTTTTCAATTTGACTCATAAGTAAATAACCATTTATTTAGTAACAATTAATTCAGTATTGTAAAAGGGACTGGGGATTAGGGATTGGGTACTGGGTTTGAATTTAACTTCGTAGTCTTATAAGGAAGGCTAGCTGAAAACCCTTGAGAAACAGGCGCGCTGCGAAGGCACGTTTTGGGGGGAAGCGGAGGAACATAAGCTGCCGCCCGTTTTTCGTACTACCCTTCGGGAACGCCAAGGGCGAACAGGCAAGGGATGAAAGCCGCCAAGAGGCGTTTACGCCTCAGTGACGCAATATTTTCTAATCATCGTCTCTAAATATTCACTAGCGCTGACATTATTTTTTACAGCTAATTCTTGAACAGAATGCCAAGCTGTATCTGTGAGCATAACACCTCTTTTCTTTTTTGATTCATTATACAAAACAGGTATATTTTTTACTCTTTTCTTACCTTTCCCTGTTGACATACTTAGAATATTCACCTATACTAGGTATAGTATAAGCATAAGCAAGAGGGTGAGTCAAGTTGTTAGTTCTAGAGTACAAAGTTAAAGCCAAAAAACTTCAATATTTAGCTATTGAGGAAGCCATCAAAACCACTCAATTCATTAGAAATAAGTGTTTGAGATATTGGATGGATGCGCCGAAAGAAATGAAAATTGATAGATTTGCGCTTAACAAATATTCAACAGAACTACGCAATGAATTTAAATTTGTGGCTAACCTCAATTCTATGGCAGTACAATCATCAGCCGAAAGAGCATGGTTAGCAATATCAAGGTTTTACGAAAATTGTAAGAAAAAAGTATTGGGCAAGAAAGCGGAAAACGCGGTCTTGGGGTTTCACGCCACTCCCTTCAAGCCGGGGAACCCGTCCAAAGGGGTGGCTCCCCAAGTGGAGCGATTTTCCAAGACAGGATATCCAAGATTTCAACATGACAACCGTTCTGTTGAATACAAGACATCAGGATGGAAACTAAACCCAATAAAAAGACGCATTACCATTACTGATAAAAAAGGTATTGGAGAGTTAAAATTGTTGGGAAAATGGGATATTCAAACCTATTCTGTTAAATCAATTAAACGCGTTAGATTGGTGCGCCGTGCAGATAGCTATTTTGCTTGGTGAAAACCTGGTAGAGCAAGTAACTAGGATGAAATTAGAATCCCCTCGGCAATAGCTGCGGGGAGTGTCAATTGAGTCATCTTTTGGATGACACATAACTAATGACCAAACGACACCACAATTCTTGCATGAACAGCCACATAAGTAGCTAAACAAAATTAATTACATATTTTGTTTCTCTGTTCCCCACTCCCCACTCCCCACTCCCTACTCCCTACTCCCCATTTTCAAGACAGATGTCAGCAACTGTTCCGTTATCATGTAGCAAGATGTACAAAAACACTTGCATTAGCCACACCATGCTAGGAAAGCTATTAGATGGACGTTACAAAGTTATCCAAGTTTTGAGTGCGGGAGGATTTGGAGAAACATACATTGCCGAAGATACCCGCCGTCCCGGAAACCCGAAGTGTGTTCTTAAATTACTCAAACCTGCGATTTCTGAACCATACTATTTACAAGTTGCCCGACGCCTATTTAATAGTGAAGCAGAAATTTTAGAACAATTGGGCAACCACGACCAAATTCCTCGTCTGTTAGCTTATTTTGAAGAAAATCAAGAATTTTGCTTAGTACAAGAGTTGATTGTTGGGCATCCACTTAGCGCCGAAATGCGAGTTAATCAACGCTGGAGTGAAAACCAAATCATTCAAATGCTACAGGATATTTTAAATGTTTTGGTTTTTGTTCACCAATATGGGGCAATTCATCGTGATATTAAACCTGATAATCTGATTAGACGAGACGCTGATGGCAAATTAGTGCTGATTGATTTTGGTGCGGTTAAACAAATGCAAACGCAAGTAGCATCATCTCCTAGTCAGGTAGCAACAGTTGCTATTGGTACTCCCGGCTATATGCCAGCGGAACAGGCACAAGGTAAACCACGCCAAAATAGCGATATTTACGCGTTAGGAATGATTGCCATCCAAATATTAACAGGAGTGTTACCCACGCAATTAGAAGAAAATCCTCAGACTGGCGAATTGGTATGGCAAAATCAAGTCCAGATTTCCCCACGATTAGCGGCAATTATAGAAAAAATGGTGCGTTATCACCACCGCGATCGCTATCAATCTACTACAGAAGTTTTACAAGATCTCCAAGAATTACTCAACCCCTTCCCCACAACTCAACCATCAATTCCGCCGATGGGTAGTGCTTTCGCTACGCAGTCAACATCATCTGTTTCTCAACCATTAGACTTTTCCCCACCACCTACATCACTGTCTTCTCTCAACAAAGCGTTAGCTGTGATTAGATTCATTCCATTTATTGGCGCAGCTGGATTATTTTTCTTTAAATCAACTACTTGGATAATTTTACTAGGTGTTGGTTTAGTCACTTTCGGAGCAGGTTTATTTTTTCTGCGTTCTTGGTACTCTAATGTGGCACGAGATTATGATGCTATTTTTGCTGTGATGTTTTGTATCTGTGGTATTTTACTCTTATTTCAAAACCAGTATGTGAAGCCAGAAATCCAACTTAGTCAATTCTTACTCGCAGGAGTAGGTCTTTTCTCAGCAGCAGAATGTATCCGCTTACGAGGTATGAGGTAAGTGGGAATAGGAAAATAAGGTGTGTAATTAGTTTTGTTTAGATATTTAAGATGATGCTCTTTTGGGCAAGGATATTAATTACTATTTGAATAATGAAAAACTCAACCATACTTGTTGGTAATATCTTAATAATTGCAGCAATAGCTTTATGTGTTTTGCCTTTTGTGCGTCCTCAGCTTTTTAAGCGTCAGGATATTTTGGTAATCGCTGCGTTTCTTATAGCTGGAATTAACCTATTGTTGAACGGTAAATATTTAGATGATCTGCCACAATTTAGTTTAATAATATTGGCAGCGTCTGCCGTTTTTTACACTGCTGAAACAATGAGATTGCGAATGAAAGATCACAGAAAACAATAATAAGTCAGCTGCCCACAATAGGCGGGGTTTTAAACCTGCATTATTTTTCCTAAAGAAAAAACTTCAACCCTGTTCCCTGCGATAAGTTAGACTAAAGGAAGTAGTGAGGACGCGATCGTGAATGACAAAAATCGTTCTCAATGGGACTTAGGCAGGTTTATCGAAACCTTGACTTACTTTGAGGTAATTCCTTTTTTGAACTGGGTACAACAATTAATTCAAGGTCGTCCTATAGATGATCGAAATATACCCAATGGAGGAAGAAATATGGCTGTAATCTTAGTAGCAGGTGCGACAGGTGGTGTTGGTAAACGAGTGGTGCAGCGATTACTAGAACAGGGTTACAAAGTTCGGGCACTGGTGCGAAATATTGACAAAGCACGGTCAATTTTGGGTAATAATGTTGACTTAGTTGTTGCGGATATCACGAAACCAGAAACTCTTAATTCTGTAGTTATGGCTAATATTCAAGCTGTAATTTGTTGTACAGCAGTGCGCGTACAACCTGTTGAAGGAGACACAGCAGATAGAGCTAAATATTACCAAGGAGTCAAATTTTATCAACCCGAAATAGTCGGCGATACCCCAGAAAATGTAGAATATCAGGGTGTGAAAAATTTGGTAGAAGCAGCAACAAAATATCTACCAAAAGCTGATGAAAAACTAATATTTGATTTTAAAAATCCATCTGTAGAATTAAAAAATATCTGGGGAGCTTTAGATGATGTTGTGATGGGTGGCGTGAGTGCTAGTAATATCCAACTAGTAGAAAATACAGCTTTATTTGCTGGTAATGTTTCCACAGCCAACTCTGGTGGATTTGCTTCTATCAGAACTAAGAATTTTGACCCACCATTCAACTTATCTGGCTATGAAGGTGTAGAATTACGTCTTAAAGGCGATGGTAAGCGCTATAAAATCTTTCTCCGCACAGAATCACAATGGGATGGAGTTGGTTATAGTTATTCTTTCGATACAGTAGCAGACACCTGGATCAATGTACGCGTTCCCTTCACAGATTTAACTCCTGTATTTCGAGCCAAAACTGTCAAAGATGCTCCTAAGATTGATTCTAGTAAAATTCGCTCATTTCAATTAATGTTGAGCAAATTTGAATATGATAACGCCTTAAATCCTCACTTTTCTCCTGGTAATTTTGCTTTACAAGTAGAAACAGTTAAAGCGTATGGCGGGGTAAATTTACCACAGTTTGTCCTTGTCAGTTCAGCAGGTGTAACTCGTCCCGGACGACCAGGGATTAATTTAGATGAAGAACCACCAGCAGTGAGATTAAATGACCAATTAGGAGGTATTTTGACATGGAAACTGAAGGGAGAAGATAGTTTAAGATCAAGTGGTATTCCTTACACAATTATTAGACCTTGCGCTTTAACTGAAGAAGCAGGCAGCAAAGAATTAGTCTTTGAGCAAGGTGATAATATCAGAGGCAAAATTAGCCGCGAGGATGTAGCAGAACTCTGTATACAAGCGCTAAAACAAAAAAGAGCATCTAATGTGACATTTGAGGTAAAAGAGGGAGAAAATATTGTTAACTCTACCGATTGGCAGAGGTTATTTTATAACTTACAACCTGGATAAATTTTGGTGAATGGGGAATAGGGAATGCGAGAGAGATATTTTATAGTTTTTTGTGTAATAGACCTCTTGCACCTCTTATAAAAGTCCCTATTTTTAACTCTTTCTGTGCGCTTCTGCGTGTTAGCGAAGCCCGGTAAAACAAGATTGATAAAAGAAGTCCATATGAAAAAAATTAGGATGCTATTACTAGCTGGGATGCTAGTAATAATTATTTCAATTGGGTTATTTCCAAAAACAGCGTTGTCGCAACGAGTAGATTCTCGCATCAATAATTTAGAAGTGGACTTGAATCGTATAGAGTTGCGGTTAAATCAGATAGAATCCCAATATCCAAATCGCCGTTCTTCATCCCCAAGAACAACACTGACACCGCGACAAAGTGGACGCAATCTATCACAGCAAGAACGCGATCGCATGTTTGACAACTTAGCAACTTTAGTGGTGGAATTAAAACAACAAGTCAATAAATTAGAACAGCGAGTTTCTAAACTAGAGCCACGTTAAATAAATTCATATGACATTAAATCTTCATGAACTAGTTGTCTATAATGGTGGATGCCACTGTGGTGCAGTGCGGTTTCAAGTAGTAGTTGATAAACACAAAGCCGATGATTGTAACTGCTCGATTTGCAACAAAAAGGGCTTTCTCCATTTAATTGTGCCTCAAGAGCAATTCACCTTGTTACAAGGTGGAGATATGTTAACAACCTACACATTTAACACAGGTATTGCCCAACATAAATTTTGCCGCGTTTGTGGAATTCACTCTTTTTATATCCCACGCAGTCATCCAGATTGTATTGATGTTAATATCCGCTGTTTAGATAATAATGTGGTATCTAATTTCGAGATAGTACCTTTTGATGGGCAGAATTGGGAGCAGAATATCGATAAACTGCATCAACAAGAAGCTGTTTAAAGGGGCTACTGAAAAAGTATATTTCCCAAGGATGCATTAAGAGTACTGAGTTGCGAGTACTAAGTTCCGAGTTAAGAAACAGCCCATCCTTACCTGTGGGACGCCATGCGTAGCTTGCTCTAATCAAGTATACACATACTGAGTAGTTTTCTTGACTCCCCACTCCCTACTCAGCATACAGATGTTCTATGTGTAGAGATGTTGCAGACCAAGTACTTGCTTGAGTTACTCAGCTAATCCCCTCTAGAATTAAAAATATTGTCTAAAAAATTGATTACTAGACTTACTCACGTCAGGGGGGTATGATGAGCCGTCCAATAATTCTTGGGATTGTCGGCGACAGCGCAGCTGGAAAAACAACACTGACTAAGGGAATTGCCCAGGTACTTGGCCCAGAAAATGTTACGCTCATCTGCACAGATGATTACCATCGTTACGATCGCCAACAACGTGCGGAAATTGGTATCACTGCTCTCCACCCCGACTGCAATCATTTAGATATTATGCAGCAGCACTTATCGCTGCTACGCACAGGACAGCCTATTCTCAAACCAGTTTACAGCCATAAAACTGGTACATTCGATCCGCCCCAGTACATCAAGCCCAACAAATTCGTCATTATTGAGGGATTACTCGGTTATTCTACCCGTGGCGCTCGTGACTCCTATGACGTTAAGGTTTACCTCGCCCCACCAGAACCCCTACGCGCTAAGTGGAAAGTGAAACGCGATACACAAAAGCGGGGTTATACCGAAGAACAGGTACTAGTAGAACTAGAAAAACGCGAACCAGACTCAGAGCAATTTATCCGTCCGCAGCGACAATGGTCAGATATAGTGGTGAGTTTCTATCCCCCCAATGGTCAAATAGATGAAACTAACGGACATTTAAATGTCCGTCTGGTACTGCGGCCGACAATTCCCCACCCAGATTTTACTCAGATTTTCCGCTCCGACAATGGTAGTTTTGAATCAGCGATTCGTCTGGGATTAGACCGAGATATGGGTAAACCCGTGGATGTCTTAGAAGTGGACGGTCATGCTACCCTAGACCAGGTAAATAAGCTAGAGCATATTATGTGTTCTGATATGCCCTACTTAAAAAATATTTGCGATCGCGAAAGTAACCCAGAATTAGGCAAAGTTGCTGGTACAACTGGCGAAATCCTCCAAAGTTACCCTCTCGCCCTCACCCAGTTGATCATCACCTATCATATGCTGAAGGCGACACAAGGCTATCAGTAGTGTTCAGATAACTTTCAAATCAACATGACATATAAACTCAGGTACATATAGATCTTTTGTACTATACTATTGTTACGACTAGCCCGAAAAGGTATACATTACCGGAATGTCAAGCACTCAAACTGGTATTGAATGGACAGATAAAACTTGGAATCCCACTACTGGTTGTGACAAAGTAAGTCCGGGTTGTCGCCATTGCTACGCTGAAGCACTCACTGAACGTTTCCCTCAAAATTTTCCCAAAGGCTTTAAGTTAACGCTACATCCAGAACGATTAGAACAACCAAAGCGATGGCGTACTCCCAGTCGCATTTTTGTTAACTCAATGAGTGACCTTTTTCATGAAGATGTGCCACTTGACTTCATAAAAGAGATTTTTAGCGTTATGCGAGAAACTCCCTGGCACGTTTATCAGATATTGACAAAGCGAGATCAACGTTTAATAGATTTGGCTTCTCAACTGGAATGGTATGAAAATATCTGGATAGGTGTATCAGTAGAAAGCCAACGATATACCAGTAGAGTAGATGCTTTGCGACAAGTACCAGCAATAGTTCGTTTTCTTTCATGTGAACCTTTGCTAGGTTCGCTGAGTTTAGATTTGCAAAATATTCATTGGGTCATTGCAGGTGGTGAGTCTGGATATAACTATAGACCTGTAAAACCAGAATGGGTTCGCGAGATTTTGCAGCAAACACGAGAAGCAGAGGTTGCCTTCTTCTTCAAACAGTGGGGAGGGAAATATTCAAAAGCTGGTGGCAGAACCTTAGATGGACGCACTTGGGAAGAAATGCCAACAGCTTGGCAAGAGCATATAATTAAATGGCAGAAAAGATTTCCTGGGCAGCCGAAGTTACATGAGTTACAACAAAGGTATGTAATTTCTACTAAATAATAGAGAGTTGATAATGAGTCGGCTTGGGAATGAGGGTGAAGACATCATCGGACGTTGGTCTGAAGAAAAGTTAGACCTATTAGCAAAATATCTCAAGGCTTACTCTGTGATTATGAATGAGCAGAAAAAAAGTTGGCTTAGAGCTTATTATTACGTTGATGCTTTTGCTGGATCTATTAGACCGAGAGCTAAAGAAGATGAGCAGCGATATATTGATGGTTCTCCTTTACGTGCTTTACAAACAGAACCCAAATTCGATGCTTACTGGTTTATAGATATTTCACCACGACGTATAGAGCGTGTACAAGAACTTCGTCAAGAGTTCCCAGATTGTGCAATTGAGATACGTCAGGGAAACTCTAACAAAGTTTTGTGTGACGAAATAGTTCCGCGAATTCCTTACACTTCAAAAACACGAGCATTTGTCTTTTTAGATCCTTATGGATTACAAATTGATTGGGAAACTGTAAAGGAATTGGCAAACACCAAAACTTGTGATATCTTCATTAATTTCTCCTTAATGGGGGTTACTCGTCTGCTTCCTAGAGATCAACCTCCAGAGTCAGAAATAATAGAACAATTGAGCAAGGTGATGGGTAGCACTAATTGGATTGATCAGATATACCAACCACCTGTTCAACTAAGTTTATTTGCAGATCAAGAGCCTGCTTTAAGTCGTGAAACTATCAGATCTGAATGGTTAGCAAGCTTATATGCACAGCAATTGCGATCGCTTTTTCCGCATGTTAGTAAACCAGTTCTGATGAAAAACTCAACCAATTCAGTACTTTATGCTTTGTGTCTAGCAAGCCATAATCCAACAGCAGCTAAGATCACAAATGATATTTTTGCTAGGTATGAACGCTTGAGACAATTGGGAAGCTAGTGGTCTGTCCCATTAATTTTGCAGGGTAATACGAGATCCTCGACTTTTTCCAAAAGTCGGGGATCTAAATCACCGTTAACCACTCAAATTTAATGAGATGAACTACTGGTTTTTTAATATTCACTAATTGCGTGCAAATATTGTATAAAAAAGCACTTTATTATTTTTGCTGGTTACTCTGATTACTGTGAAGGTAAGATGTGCCAAAAAAGAAAATCTGCAAAGATTAAAGATTTTGTCAGATCAGGATAATTGAGAGAGCAAACAAGGGATAACTAAAGATAGTTTCAACTACGGCGACTATTCTCTTAGTTATATGTCCTATTGCCTCAGAATTGCCGACATTCCTACAAATGAGCGTCCGCGTGAGCGATTAATGAATCATGGCCCCAAAATATTAGCGACGGCCGAGTTGATAGCAATTCTTCTAGGTACTGGTCAAGGGCCGGGAAAACTGTCTGCTGTAGGTTTGGGACAATATATCCTCAGTGAATTGAGCAAACATCAGCGTGACCCTTTGGCAGTTCTACGAGAAGTCACCCCGGCAGAGTTAATGCAAATTCCTGGTATTGGCCCAGCGAAAGCGACAACTATCCTAGCCGCAATTGAATTGGGAAAACGCGCCTTTCAATCTCGTCCCCTAGACAGAACACTAATTGATAGCCCAATTACTGCTGCTGCTGCTTTCAGTCAAGATTTAATGTGGCAAACTCAAGAACGTTTTGCTGTGTTGCTATTGGATGTCAAAAATCGCTTGCTAGGTACACAAGTAATTACCATTGGCACAGCAACCGAAACTTTAGCTTCTCCACGAGAAATTTTTCGAGAAATTCTCCGTCAAGGTGCAACGCGGGCAATAGTTGCTCATAATCATCCCTCTGGTAACATTGAACCTAGTCAGGAAGATATAGAATTGACACGCCAGTTATTAGCAGGATCACAGTTTTTAGGTATTCCCTTATTAGACCATTTAATTTTAGGTAACGGCAATCACCAGAGTTTACGAGAAATAACAACTCTCTGGGATGATTATCCTCAAGGAGATTAAATAATTCGTAATTCGTAATTCGTAATTCGTAATTCGTAATTCGTAATTCGTAATGACGCTCCTTCGGACGCTCGTACCTCGCTAACGCTGCGCTACCGCTAACGCTGCGCTAACGTAATTCGTAATTAATCTAATTTTGATTGTGGTTCCTTGTTAGGCATGATATATTAATTAACCTTGGGCGATTAGCACAGTGGTAGCGCACATCCTTCACACGGATGGGGTCACTGGTTCAAATCCAGTATCGCCCATCAATAACCCAAAACATATAGGAATCTGACTTGATTCATGAAATTATTTGCGTAGGTAGGGAGTAGGTCAATTAAAAACTGCTCTTGCTGAAAGTCACAAACAAGAGCAGTTTTTAAATAGTGCCTAAAAGCATAATTTAGGCATCTTCAAGTTCAAATTGAGCTACCGTAACTGCATTAAAAGCAAAAGCAAAAACTAACGGCATTGGAGATTGAAGCCAGAAAGCAGAAAGAACAGCTAGGATGGTTCCAATTACGGCTGACATCGACCATAACCTTTCTTCAACAGTTAATCCATTCTCAGCTTTAATTGTTCTGAGAACGTTAACTGGAATCGGTTCAGGCATTACTCCTCCCGGAGGAAAAGCCCAATAGTTGTTACGCCGCTCAACAAATAAATCTGTCCAGCCATTTTCTTGACACCATGCTTCAATCCATTTAATAGAGTAATGATTCATCATCTGATTCGGGAACTCGGCTTGCTGAATTTGTGTAGTTAATTGATTGATATAAATCTCTTTCTAAAGTCTTAATTAAGCTAACTGAATCTCTATAAAAATTAATGCTAGCGCTATATATTGCTAAACTTTAGTAAAGCAATCAAGAGTGTGAAATGTCAGATCAAAGATTGCTTTGCTTAGTTAAAAGCCTAACAGCCGTATAGTGGTCATTCCAATTAAAAGACAATAAACTTTACTTAAAACAGTCAATATTTAAGAACTGTAAAGAGAGTAACAATCATAAATGATGACTAAAAACATTTTTATATTAAAAATGAAATTATTAAATAAAGAATTGTAAAGAAAATAACGATCGCCTTGCAACGTCAAGGGCGAACGCATTCACTACTAAATCAATACTAGTTAACTTTGTTTCCCCTTCTCATCAACATCAAGTATTTTCAACGAATTCTGCTTGCTATCTAGGCTTTGTTTAGATTCATCCTCTGTTTCCAAAATAAACCTTGAGCAACTATTTGCCTTCAGCCTTCAGTAATAAATGTTTAGATATTTGAGTGCGATCGCTCCTATGGTACTGAGGTGATTTCATCCTTCAAAGGCAAGAGCGATCGCTATTTTCTAAGTTACAAAATATTAAGCAAAAGGGACTGGGGATTAGGGATTGGGTAAGCTAATCTGCCTTTAACTTGCATAATCCTTTGCCTCAGAAAGACGCGGAGAGAAGTTGCGTGCGGGGGTTCCCCCCGTTGAGCAAACTTCGGAGGACGCGCTTAAGGGGAGACGCGGGGATGCAATTTGAATGATTATTAGCTTAATGGTAATTAGCGAAATCTAAAAGTGGTCTACAATTCTTTCCCCTGTCCCCTGCCCTTTCAAGGGTAGGTTTTTCATATTCAGTCTGAAAAAACCTATTTTTTCGTTCCGAAATCTTTCTTTGCGTCCCCCTTCGGGTGACGCTCGCAAGCTCGCTAACGCAGTCGCCTGCGGAGGGAAACCCTCCTTTACTCGCTGTCTCACCGCGTAAGCGCGTAAGCGCGTCAACCAAAACGCGAAATCTAAAAAACCTACCCATAAGAGTGTCCCCTGCCCTCTACTTCTTCGGTCAAATCATGCCCGACTAATCACTTATCATTAAAATCTGTGCATCCCTGCGTTCCCCTTCTCCTGACAAAGACGCTGCGCGAACGTCGCTCTTTGCGAAGCTATGCCGTAGGCTTGACGCTGCAAAGGAGCCAGCGCGGTCTTGGGGAGCCACCCCCGTGGGCGGGTTTCCCCCATGAGCGACTGGCGTTAGAAACCCTCCTTTACTCGCTGTCTCACCGTGCCTCTGTGTCAGTTACAAACGGTTGGTATCTTTTGTAATCAATTTCCAACCTTCAGCTTGGTCTACTAGCTTCATCGATTCTAGTTGGAGACTGTGGAAATCAGATGCATTCAGTAAAAAGTAGGGTTGCCCGCTGTAGTGCCAATAATATTGTAGTTCGCCAGTGGATGCGGGGATGATGGTGCGATCGCTATAAAAATCTAGTGAAGGTCGATGCTGAGGAAAAGATGTGTAAATCTTTTTTACGGCTGGATTTGCTCGCACTATCATCGCGGCAACTGGTTTAACTGGATACGCTTCCCATAACTCCCAAACCCAGTAGTTAGATTTCATCAACAACATTAGCGAAATATAACTTCCCCAAAACAAAATCTTGAGAAATTGCCCATCGCCTCGTTCAGCCAAAATTGCGGCTAAAGTCATTGTTAAAGCTGCGGCAGCAAAAATCAGATTTAAGTCTGTTTTTGGTGCTGTACCCCAACTGAAATAAATACTGCCAGCGGAAGCAACCACAGCCAAGATGGCAAAACCAGCTACCCAAGTACGGGGATAAGCTGATAACAAGGGTAAATTTTCAGTCTCTGTAAGTTGGATACCAAAAGCTAAAGCTAGACTGGGATAAATCGGAATTAGATACCCAGAAAATTTGGTGCCGATGAGGGAAATTACCAGTAAATAAACACCACTCCACACCATAATCAGTTTTGCCCAGCTGAGGTTGCGGTTTTCCCAGGTTAAAGCGATTGTCTGTGGTAAAAAGACTAGCCAAGGCCATGTGTATTTGAGAATTTCGATGACATAATACCAAGGTGGCTGAGAATTTCTTGGGATAACTGTACCAATGCGATTTAGTGATTGATTGATTAGCCCAACTTCCGCGAAACTGTAACCATAATGCAACAGTTGGGCACCATACCAACCAGCCACTGGTAAAATGCCGATGCAGATTGCGATCCAAAAATAATAACTAGTGAGTAGTCGTGGTGTATCCCAAAATAGAAATATGATTGCGATCGCACCTAACAATCCACCTACTAAACCTTGAGTCAGGCAAATTAAACCAAAACCGATGCCAACACCAAGACAATAACGTAAATCTCGACGCGATCGCAAGACACACAACATCATCACCATCAAAAAACTGACCACCGCCCCGTCTAACATCGCCATGCGCCCATGACGTACCACAGGTAGCATTGTCAGGTAAATTAAGGCGCTATAAACAGCCGCCCAACGTTGGCGAAATATTTCTCGGCCAATGCAATACAGCAAAGGCACAGAAGCTGCTGTTAAAACTGCTCCAGGTAAGCGTGTTGTCCATTCATTCACGCCTTTTAAAGCATAAACCCAAGCAATTAGCAAATGCATCAGGGGCGGCTTATTGTGATAAGGTTCACCTCCTAGCGTTGGGTAAAGCCAACGCATAGAACCTTCTGGGGCACGCCAAATCTCACGGGCGATTTGTGCGACAGTGCCTTCATCCCAGTCTCGCAGCGGCAACCCTCCTAGATTGATGCTAAATAATAACACTGCTGCCACAAGCAGCATTATTAGCCATACCCCATCAATCCATTTTTCAGCCGTGCGATGCTGTTTTTCTAGATGACCCCAAATAAAGCTTCCTTCTTGCATATTCTATGATCATCATTTTACTTGCTGGTTTGATTCCGTAGAGACCAGAGCGAATCTCCAATGTTGCCACCCAGTTACAAACTGTGTTGTTAGCAATTGCTAGTTTCCAACATTAACTCAATTTTTTCTAATTAGTGCTAATTTTTGAAAAATTTATTTTAGTTATTTTCAACTTATTTAACAAGTATTTATGCGGTTAAATGATACAAATATTACAAGCAAAAAAATCATTAATTACCCATTGGAGATATAGTAATGAACCTACCTTTGATTTTAGATGTAGCGCTAGGTTTGATTTTTATCTACTTAATTTTTAGTTTGCTAGCCTCCGAAATTCAGGAACTGATTGCCACAGTGTTTCAATGGCGTGCAGAACACTTAAAAAAATCTATTGAAATTCTTTTAGCTGGTGATGCTGAACACTCAGAAGAAACTAGGGTACTCGAGCTAGCAAATAAAATTTACTCTAATCCTCTGGTAAGAAATATTAACCAAGAAGCTAAAGGATTTTTTGTAACTTTACCGCGAAAATTAACTTGGGCTATAGGCTCATTATATCGTTCCTTAAAAACGGCACTATCGAGAGTTGATCAAAAAGAAACTGCTTTTGGAGAAAAAAAGCATAGTGCCCCTTCTTATATCCCAGCGGATATTTTTGCTACGACTCTCATGGAAACATTACAACTTCCTGCATTGGTGCAGAAGCTATCTGAAGTCAGACTAGAAAAGTTTAAGAATGAACGCTTAACTGAAATCGAAAATATTTTGCTTAAATTGCAGGAACAAACAAATTATGATGAATACTTTACAACATTCTTTAATACCCTTTTCCAGGAATTTGCGGAACTTCGCGCTGATTTTGAACAAATAACTTGGAATTTTAATCAAAAAAAAGCCAGTTTGAATACCAGTATTAAACGCATGTCAGAAAGTTTAGATAGATATTTAGATATTTTCCAAACATCTATGCCCCAATCTGATTTACTGGAAAAAACCTTGCGGCAATTAAAATTTATCAGACAAGATGTTTTTGATGACATTGAACAGGCGATTTTATTGGGAGGGTTACGGCCTAATTTGAATGAAGTTGTCGAATCAGTCAAGAGAGGTAGTGCAGTTTACACAGAAATTAGCGAAGCAATTAAAGATAAAGACAGCGAAACTCACAAAGGATTTCAAAATTTAATTGATAGCTTACCCGACTCAGTTGTAGAAAATATTGCCGTTTTATCCAAGCGTGCCCAGGCAAGAATTGAATCTACAGAAGAAGGGATTTTGACATTGAGACGAGAAATCGAAAACGCCTTTGATAGCTCAATGGCGAGAGCATCAGGGGTTTATAAACGCAACGCCAAAGGAGTAGCACTTTTGCTTGGGTTTGGACTGGCTTTAAGTGCGAATGCAGATACATTTCATATCATCAGCCGTCTGTCAAAAGATACGGTATTGCGAGAAGCACTTATTTATAGAGCAGCAGAAGTAGCACCGCAGAAATCTAGTAATTCAGACTTAGATAGTATAGACCCCAATCAGATTTTGAATGATGTCACTTTGCCGATTGGTTGGACTGAAGGACATTTAAAAGAACAACTGGGTTGGCAAACTCTGCAAATACAGGGATTACCTATTTTCAATTTCTTGACAATGCTCACTGGCTGGATGTTAACTGGAATTGCGATCGCAATGGGTGCGCCTTTTTGGTTTGATTTACTCGGCAAAATCATGAATGTGCGTAACGCAGGCAGAAAACCAGAATCGCCGGATAAGAGTAAGGTTGAATGAGGTTCTACAAGCGTTTCACAACCAGTTGCACCTGTTCCGTTGTCCATTTATCACTCAAATAAGCCGCAACGCTAATATTTCTGCTTGGGGGTTGCTCACCAGCAACAGCCGCGAATAATTCTTCCAGAGGGTTAGTTGCTCTGTTTACCTGTATTCCCTTACGAGGTTTATCTAATGCTGGTAGTTCTAAAATGCGAAAATTAGTTGCACCAACAGTTGCAAAAACCTTGAGAACATCCACACCTTCTTGATATCCCTCTGGAAGATTTGTATGTATGCGGACTAATTTCTCCTGTTTTGGGTCTAGGGGTTCAAAATAAGCTGCACCCTCTGGGTGTAGCTGGCAGATACTCCAATCAGGCTGAATTGCCATTACAGTAATATTGAGAACTTGAGAGGAGCGATTACGGATACGTAAGACTGCATATTCATCAACATTGAGGATGGGAAGGTTGCCATTCAGATTAAAAGGTAATAATTCACTACGATTTTCTCCAGGTTGGCATAATTCAACTTGCAGTTTTCCTACTAAAGAGGATAACCAGTCGTTATTATCAAGCTGTAAAGTTGCTTGATATTTTGACAGATGTACCAAGCGATCGACTACACTACTGGCAGCATTGGGCGCACCTATTTTTAACGAGGGTCGCAAATTAATTAATTCCCCACCTGCATCAAGGATTTCATACTCACCTTGTCCATTCACAGACACCTGATAGCTAACAGGTTCATCACTCAGTTCATCAAAAGACAAAAATTCTAACCAGGCATTACCCTGTACAGTTTCCTTAGTAATTTTGAGCGCTGTCAACGCAACTGTCACATCTATATCTGGAGATAGTTGATTTTCTGCGGCAGGTAACAGGCGTATCTTACGAACAAGCTTAACACCCGGAGACAGCAATAAGGCGGGAGCGCCATCTTGAATAATTCCTGCACTCAGAGTTTTCGGAGGCTGAACAATTGAACGAATTGTACCTTGAGCATGATCTTCAACCAGAAGTTTTGTCATCTCAGCCCACGATGCTTCTGCACGCACTTCTACAATCTTTACTAGTGCAACTCGCTGATGAATCTGAGTAAAATCAGTTGTGCCCAATTTATAGACAGCAAACTCTGCGCCCTGACATAAACCTTGTGCAGCGCCTGCTTGCAACAGCACCCGATTTTTGGCTACATCTACTTGCTTAACGATGACAGCAGACTGGGAAGTGATAGATTGACCGCTGAAGACAATACGATGCCCCTCGCCTTGCAACATGGGTGTTTGTCGTTCAAACTGACTGTTTACCTTAGCAAGAATGCGGTCATAGAGTACTTTATAAGTAACTTCACCTCCCAGCTTTTGCAGAGAGTCTAGTAGCCAATAGGTCAGTGCGCCGTTACGTTCTGTGCCATTGAAAGCATATTCATAGGCATACTCATTATCCCGGCAAGCAGCCAATAAAACATAACCTTTAGGTTCAGGCAACCAACCGCTCGTGACGGTAACATTGCGAGTTTTTTGTTGTCCCTGTGTTAACGTGAGCCAGTTTTGCATCAACTCCTCAGCCGACGCTATCAGGCTTACTTGAGAACGTGGCGTTGTATCTACAACGTTCTTATTCAAACCGCGAATACCAGAGTCATTTACTCCTCCTCTTGTTGCTCCTCCAGAATGGCAGCTATCTAGCACCACTGTGACAACTAACCCCTTATCCACCATATTTTGTAGAAGTTTTGCTATTTCCAAATCGCGAATATAGCGAGCTTCTGAATTGCCAATATTCATAGGAACAAGTGCTTCATCTACACCGGAGTTTCCCTTAAGTTCTGGATAAATTGTTACTGCACGTCCACCATGACCAGAGTAGTGAATGTATACTTGGTCTTGAGGTTGAGCTAAATCAGTAAGTTCCTGAAATTTGGCGACGATATTTTCATAGGTTGGTAACTGATTTGCAGGTTCTTTTAGCTCGTTGAAACCATCAAAGTTAGAAGCCGTTAATTTAAAAATCTGTGCTTGAGGAACTTGCAGCGTATTTTGTAAGAAAGATGCAACATGGTTAATATCGCGCACGCACCCCTCAAGGCTATTGTAGGAAGAACCCGATGGCAATGTGTTTGGTAGATATAAATCAATCCCTATTAATAAAGCGAAGAATTTAGAAGAGATAGATGTTGCATCTCCTTGAATAGGTCTATGTAGCATAAATTAAGAGCTGATTCGTAAACAAAAGCTTAAGATACCATTCGTTTTATCATTAAACGAATTAATGAACCATAAATCATAGCTTCACTTAACTCTGTATATAATTCATAATCCTTACTCAAACGCCGAAATCGATTGAGCCAGCCGAATGTACGTTCTACAATCCATCGTTTCGGCAGTCGCTCAAATGTTTTCGAGTTCCTTTGAATCACCTCGACTCGAACCTGTTGTCCACAAACTTGTTTAACGGCTTGAGCAAAGTTATCGCCCGAATAGCCCTGATCTACCCAAACAACTTCTAATTTGGACAATTCCTCAATAGCTTCGTCTAGGACAATTACAGCTCCTAAACGCTCCGAGGCATTGGCTTCGGTCACTAAAACACCGATCAACAAACCTTGAGAATCTACAACTATATGGCGCTTACGCCCTTTAACCTTTTTACCACCATCAAAACCGTAGACCTCCCACGCCAGTTGCTTCAAGTCGGCGAAGCCGCCCAACGCACTGGCTCCTTTTTTTCTGTTGTCTTCACAGATTGAGAATCTGCGATCGCCACAGTAGAGTGTTCATCTCGCCCTAAATCTTGTCGCAGTTGATGACGTACTTGGTCGTGAACTTTCTGCCAGATGCCTTTGCGTTGCCATTTTTGAAAGTATCCGTACACTGTTGTGTACGGTGGAAGGTCATGAGGTAACATTTTCCATTGACATCCAGTTCGTTGTACGTAGAAAATCGCATTGAGAATTTCTCGTAAATCTACTTCTATAGGATGCCCAAATCCTTTGGGTTTTGGTAGAAGAGGCTTGAGGATTAACCATTCGGCATCGCTTAAATCACTTGGATAGGGCTTGCGGTGCAGATTTTCAATCGCTGGTAGACGGCTCATCGACAAGAACATAAGTGTTATTGATTTAGCCTATAGCCTGAGTAAACTGAGGCTCTGTTCTCTTTAGATTTTCTTTACGAATCAGCTCTTAGTGTTTCTTATCAAAGAAGCAAACAGAAAATAGGGAACTCTTAACAGTTTTTCCTATTTCCTGTTCCCTCCGGGAGTTAGAAACCCCTACTTAATCGAGATAAAATGAATGACACAGTGTACAAGAAGCGGCAAACAACTAAAACAACACTGGATTTACTAACACAGTCAACTAACCAAGCTATTCCATTACAGTCAGCAGTTGCGATCGCTCAACAGCTAGGTGTACTGATGAAAAGTCAATCAAGTTACTAGCTGCTATTTACAACGTCAGAGAAGATGAAATAAGTAAGGCTATGTAGCCCCAATAGGATAGGTTAAATTACCTGAGTTTTACTAACGCTTACGATATAAGCAATAACTAAGGATAGTAAATAGACAACACGTAACTGAGGTATTGAATAGTCAAGAATGCTAAGGGTAGGTAAAAAACGGGCTGAGGATATTCTGTATAGTACCTGACCACGCATTCTAAGAAAAGCCTGGTTATCTCTTATCGAAAGAAAGAGTTAGTCATCTATTTATAAAGATAAAGATAGCTAGGTTGCGTCAATTCAACTTAAACTTAACGATAATAGCAATGACAAATATTAAACAAAATTCGCTAACTCGCGTTGTACCTACAAGATTAACTAATTATGATTATTTTTTCTTATTGTGGTATTAATTGAATTAGTGTACTCGCGGCTTAATACGCTTGACGTCGTAATAAATTGCAACGTGAAGCAATATTATCTTATTTTTGTTAAGCCTTCTATTTAAAAACTAGAGGACTGTCTTGTTATGTAGATTTTATCTGCTTGCCTACTTTTTTTCTGGTTTGGCTATGAATTTACAAAAGATAAAACCTACAGGAAATTGCTAACTTCTGTAGGCTTAAAGTCTTAGGTTTATTATTAGGTACGCTGAAGCTACCTTAAATAGACATAACTAGCTTCCTGTTTTATCATCATCTTTATTTTTTCCCTTGAGTTCATCGTCAATACTCTCAGCAGCCCAAGTTGTAGCAGCCGTGGCAACCGTAATTCCTACAACTGCTACTGCTCCTATAGGAGCCGCTATTGCTGCTGCACAAGCACCAGCACCGATGAGTCCAGCTTTTAAAACTTTTTCTGGTGTAATTTTGTCAAGTCCTAACATACAGGTATTATCCTTTACACTTAAACCTCTCATTTAAGTATTGCCTTACTTAAATAAAAAATATAATAGAGAATACACGTATCTAGAATATTAAATTAGGCTCATAACAATAGTTATTTACCCATAATGTAAGCTTTTAGCGCATAAACATTAATATTTGCTGCTAAAAGCCCCTATAACAGGCAATGCATTGCTTTAGGCTTATGCATCTGAAACTGAAACTGAAAATAGAGGCGTTAAAGGCAGAAATAGATCAATCTCTGGTTTACCAGGCATTTATAGGGGATTATAAATATGGCTATGTAACTGATAATACTAACCTATACGAATAGGCATAAATGATCACCTTCTCTCAAGTCAGCTAGTCACCCCTATTTAGTTGTTTTAGGGATAAAATGGTATTAGTTGAGAGAAAGCTGATAAAAAATGACCTCTTGTTACTGTGGTTAGTCTTGTATAAGTAACGAGCGCGGAGGGATTTGAACCCCCGACCCACAGAACCGGAATCTGTTGCTCTATCCACTGAGCCACGCGCCCTTAATGCTCTTGATATTATATCATACTTTTGCTGCTACAGAAAATCTGCGGGGTTTACGGGCGTACCATTGCGACGCACTTCAAAATGTAGGTGGGGGCCTGTAGATAAACCTGTAGAACCAACAGCAGCGATCGCTTGTCCCCGTTGTACTCCTTGTCCATCGGCAACGTACAACTCGCTGCTATGTCCGTAGAGTGTAGTAATACCTTTACCGTGGTCGATGATTACAGCTCTGCCATAACCACCATACCACCCAGCAAAAATCACTGTCCCGGAATCGGCGGCTCGAATTGTACTGCCATAACTAGCGGCAAAATCTAAACCTGCATGAAAGCGGCGATAGCCGAGGATTGGGTGTATCCGCCAACCAAAGGGACTGCTGGTGGATGCGTTGCTGGGATATGCGAACACGCCAGTTCCGCGAATAATGAGGCTGGTACGGCTGTTTGTCTTGGTTAATTCTTCTTTGGCTCTTGCTGCTACCTTTTGTTGAATCAAAACAGCTAAATTCTGTGAATCTTTATCTAGCTGGTTTTGTGCTGCTTCTAGAGCTAAGCGATCGCTATTGAGGCGTTGAATCATTTGCGATTGTGATTGCGCCTGGGTTTGATAATCGGCTTTTTGTGATAGCAACTGCTGACGAATCAAAGCAATTTCGTTTTTTTGCTGTTCTACTTGAGTTTTTTGGTTAATAAGCGAGTTTGCCTGGGCGTTGAGTTTGGTCAGAATTTGCCGATCTGCTTGATATACTAGCTTTAACTGACGGCGACGGCTGATAAAATCGCTGACGTTTTGACTTTGTAGTAAAACTGCCCATCCTTGGTTTGCTGGCGATCGCTGAAGATATCGCAATCGTGCAACTGTCGCTATTTGACGTTCTTCATAGGAACGTTCTGCAACAGCTAAATCAGTTTCTAACTCTTGGAGGCGTTTAGTCGCAAGTTGTAAGCGGAATTCGCTGTCTTGAATGTAGCTATTTGTAGTTTGCAGATTTTGCTCCAAACCTGTCAGGCGTTTTTGGGCCTCGTTTTGTAAATTAGTCAAGCGATCGCGCTCTTTCTTTACCTGCTGGCGCTCCTGGTTCATTTGTTGCTGTTGTTGCCGCAATGTATCAATGGATATTGTTGGATTTGCGTATACTGATAATATTGATATCAGCATTATAAATAGTGCAATACATAAACAACAAAAAACCTGCTTTTTTCCAAGGAATAGCGCTCTCATAGTATGAGCCTGAGCAAAACGAGGCTGTCAAACAATATGAAGATTATTCCCAAAATCTTGTGTAAGTTCTCTAAGAGGAAAGGGGGCAGCACTTCTTTTGTCAGCATCAAAAAAGTATATTATCGGCTAAGTACGTATGAATTTACGCAAATTAACCCTAGTAATTACATTGATTTTTCCTGGTTTAACAGTGGTGGGAATATCGCTCTATTGGTTCAACCTGGATTACGCAGCCTTGATCAAAGCCGAGAATTATGTAGAAAAGCTCGTAGAGGAAAGGAAAGTTAATGATAGACAGTTAGAGTACGCCTATCATCGCACCTTTATTCATCGGATTAATGTATTTGCAGACGGCACTTGGGGATTATTGGGAGGCGTAATTACAGCAGTAGGCATACACGGTTTATTAATTCGTAATTCGTAATGACGCGACGCTCCTGCGTCGCTCTAAGCGAAGCTATGCCGCAGGCTTTACGCTGACGCTCGTACCTCGCTACCGCTTCGCTAACGTAATTCGTAATGACGCGACGCTCCTGTGTCGCTCTAAGCGAAGCTATGCCGTAGGCTTTACGCTAACGCTATCGAGGACTCGCTCTAAGCGAAGCTATGCCGCAGGCTTTACGCTGCGCTAACGTAATTCGTAATTAAATCAGTATTATATTATCTGCGTCACGCCAATGATTATTAATAGACCTCTTGCAAAAGTCCTTCTTTGCGTTCTCTTCTCTGCGTCTCTGTCTTGAAAAGTTTCCTACGGAGGGAAACCCTCCTTCTCCTGATGGATACGCTACGCGAACAGAACTTTTCGCTGCGCCTCTGCGTGTTAGCGTTCGCGAAGCGTCTCGTAGAGAAGCGGGGCGTAGCCCAACAAAAAAAAATATTTATGCAAGAGGTCTAATGACTAAGGGTAGCGATCGCTATGATTTAAGCTAAAAAACATCTAAATTACATAATCAAATTAAATAAAACTCTTGTGGGGTGGGCATCTTGCCCGCCCTAATTATGCAAGTTATATATGGAACAGCTTAGTATCTCAGAAATTGACTTACTAAACTCCCGATTGTGATATTTACTAGAATCGAGATAACTCGTCGCGCAGTGTTAGAAGGCGTTGGTTTTGAGGTATAATCGCCAATATATTTTGACAATAGGCTAAGGCATCATTACGCCTATCCTGATTTACAAATGCCTTTAATACCTTAACTAAAATATCGATAAATTTGTTTAATGTGCTTGAACTATTGAGTTGTTCTTTAATCTCAGCACTGCGTTGAAGATATGTCATCACCTTATCCAAATTTTCATTTTGCTTATACATAACCTCGCTTAAACTGTTGAGTGCCATTGCTATACCCACTCGGTCTTTCAATTCCTCTTTCATTTTTAAACAGCGCGTCAAATAATCAATAGCTTTCTCATATTCTTGATTTTGGCTGAATCTTGTGCCCAAAGAATTTAGAGTAATTGCTATCCCTTTTCGGTTGTCTTTTTGCTTGTTTATATCTTCTTCAATCTCAAGACAACGCATCAAAGCTTTTATGGCTTCATCATACCTGCCACGCTGACCTAGCACAGTCGCCAATCGAGTTAATGCAATTGCTAATCCTTTTCGGTTGTCTCTTTGTTTGTTTATATCTTCTTCAATCTTAAGACAAAGCATCAAAGCTTCTATGGCTTCACCGTAGCATTCTTGCTTCTCCAGTACTCCAGCCAGAGTATTGAGTGCTTTTGACAAACCTCTTTGGCTACCCGCATCTTGTTTTTCTATTTCAACAGCGCGTTTTAGATCTTTTATGGCTTCTGAAAATTTACTCAGTCCTTGTAAAGCTACCGCCCTTGTAGTTAACCACATTGCTTCACAATGCAGACGCCGTTTAGGTGGATAGATGCCATCCAGCATACTTTCAAGACCAATAAGCACCTCATAAGCCTGTTGGTGTTCACCTAGCCGAGATAGAAATTTGGCTTTTTGAATGCGTAAATTAACCATTTCTTCCCATTCTGAAAGCTTGTCTGCTAATGGGATGAATCCAGCAATCATATCGACTGCTTGGTGCCAAAAAACATATTGCTCAAAAAAAGGCATTAGGCGGCGACTAAATTCAAAATCAGCAATTTCTTCAAGCTGCATCCATTGAGCAACTCGCATAATTTCATTCAACTCAGTTGAAACTATAGATGCAATTTCTCTTTGTTTTAAATCATTATATTTAATAAAATTTTGATAGAAAAAAGCATGTCTTTCTTTAGCTTTGTTTGCTTCTGTGGGTTGTGCTTCTAATATTTCTTGAGCAAAAACTCGAATGAGAGGATGAAATACATATCGTTCTTGCCCTTTTTCGTGATTTAGCAATGAAAATCTACATAAATATCCTAGTTGTTCCTCTACTTTTGTTAATTTATCAAATTTACTTGCTGCTTTGGCTGCATACTTAGAAAAGCCATCTTGATAACAGACACTGAGATATGAAAAGAAGTTTATAGTTTCTTGTTCGTTCTTTCTTCGTAATTGTTCTAAGCTCAGATTAAAGGTCGCTCTCACATTAAGTTCATTAATATTATCGTATCTGAGATTATCTAGGCGTTGTTTTTCATTGCGTAAGTTAATAGCATATTGTTGTAGCGATCGCACCGAATTTACTTGTAAATTAGTCCCGATAATTCTCAAAGCTAATGGTAATCCACCCACTAAATTAATGATTTCTTCAGCCGCTTGTTTTTTGTCGTTGATCAGCTTTTTACCTAAAAGTTTTTCTAGGAGACTTAAAGCATCGCTATCAGGAAGTGGCTCAAGAGTTATCTGACATTCTGGCTGCATTTTCAGGGGAAATATGCCGCGATCGCGTGCTGTTACAATCACAGAATATTGATCTGTTACGGTTGGTAATAGTTGCTCGATATTTTGTGTTTCAGCATTATCAAAAATCAGCAAAGCACGCCGATTCCGAAATACTTTCTGCATGATATGATCAGCACCCCTACGCTCATCTTCTGGTTTAATTTCATCCCCGCAGTGGTCAGCAAATTCTTTAGCTATATCTATTAATTTTTTATTATCTACTCGCTGATAAATCACACCACCAGGAAAATCTTCGCTATCGCTATATGAACTGGCAAACTTGCAAGCCAGCGCCGACTTACCCATGCCACCAGTACCCCATATGCCAATTATGTTGCACCTTTGCTGTCCTTTGAGTGTGATTAGCTTATTTGCTAACTCTGACAATTCTGCTTCTCTACCACTAAAAGCCCATTCATATAGAGGTATATGAACTGGTCTATTTATTGACACATTTTGATGTATATAAGCTGGTGTATTTGTTGGTACTCCTAATGATTCTTGAGCTTGTTTACTTCCACCTGGTTCAACCCAACTTAATAATGTTTTTGCATTAGGATTTTGGCAAATTATTGGCAACCAACCAATGCCAGGATATTCATCATTACAAAGGTCTGCTACATATCCTTTTGCTTTTCGTACCGACATATAAAGAGATCGATTTAGCGAAAATGAATCCAGAAAACATTGTAAAAAGTCCTTTGCTACAATATCAGGTATTATCTCTCGCATCACAATACTTAAAGGCAAAGACAAATTTGCTAGTTGATTTGCTAATCCCAAACCATCGCAAGAGCTAAAAATTGCTAATTGCAACCCTCTTTCAATTGCATATGTCAGAGTATTTTTTAATTGTTTAATATTTAAGCCTTCAGTTTCATTAATTTGTAGCCAACCAGTCTGAGCATCATCATCGCTATTACTATGGCCAGCAAAAAATAAAATATGCCAGCCTTGTTCATTCCCCAATTGCTGAAGGAATTCTCGTTTGCTTGGTTGCTTAATAAATTCGACTTTTGCGCCTCTTTTCTCTATCTTCTTTAATTCTTCAACATCAAACTCAGTATCAATGTTGTTACTATTGCCTAATATTGCCAGAATTCTGATTTCTTCACCAGCACAAAAACTACGATTCTTTTTTTGATGTTCTGTAGGACTCAAGGCAATTTCTGCTTTCTGATAGTCGTTCTTGAATAAATTCCACTCTTGCCAAGGCAACCGTCGTATTTGATGGTCTTGAGCTTTAATAATTACTTCGATTTCATCATTTTTGTGGAGGTTTATGTGTAAACCAGATATGATTCTTTTCCACTCTGGAGATTCAGAATTGAGCCAGTTATCTAGTGCAATTGCTAAAGCTTCGGCTGAATCACTGGTATTAAATTCTGTTGCACTGCGAGGTATGGCACGATTTAGAGAATTTTTTACCTTGTTTTGAAAGTTCTCTTGCCAGTGACGTAACAATCTGGGAATATCTGGCTGTTCAGGTAGCTTACCCGTAAATTGACACTCATCAATCACTCGGAGAGTGACATCAAACCCCTTTGCAAAACTACCATTTAAAAATTCAATTTCAACTTTTTTTGTCATGAGGTGCAGACTAACATTTTTAAACGCGGAGGAAAGCGCAGAGGAACACAGAGGTATACCCAATTTTATTAGCTACGCATTAATCTAATGAGATATTAAGTACCTCGCTGCTAGAGCTTAAAAGCTAACACTCTCAAGAATATTTTCTCTAACTTGAATATTGCCCAATTTGAGGACTATACTGAATTGTTCTTGAGGTGCAACAGCAAACTCTAGTTTTATAGAATCACTAGTTTTACCAGATGTGCTTTCACGAATCGTTTCTCCAGATTCATCAATTGTGATTACTTGCAAACCTGTTGGTAAATACGCATCTTTCGTTGGATAAACAGAGACGATAATCCCTAATATCTCATCAGGTTCTTCAGTTACTTTTATTATTAGTACTATTGACTGTTCTTCACCCAAATCAATTACTTTACCCCGCTGAATAGTGTTTTGTGTTGGTTGCAATTCAGCGCTTCTCGCAGGTAAAAATTGCGGCTTTTGCCAATATTCTCTCAATGAGTCAAACCATTGTCTAAAGTTATCTAAAATGTTGCTATCAACAATATCAGCAACTAGATTATCTTCACCTACTGTAGTTACATATTCTACAGGCACACCCAATCTTTGGGCTAATTGACCAGACTGGAATAGTCTCTGTAATCGTTCATATCCATCTTGTGAACCTTCAAAAAATAGGATGACACTTCCTTTCTTGGTTGCCAAAAATTCTAAGGTAACATCCTCTGAAATCTCTCGCAGAAGAGCGATAATATTTTGTGATTGCTCTGGCGTTAGTTCTTCTAGGGGTAGCTTAATTTGAATAATCTGTCTAATAGCTTGATTTTCTTGATTTTCTGCCCCTATTTTCTGAATCTTTTCTTCCAGATTTTCGAGTTTTTCTAATAACTGTGGGAAAACCTGCGCTACATTCTGTAATGATTTTTCTAAATCTTCAGATTGAAGATTAATCTTAGCTAAAAATTGTGTTTGCAATATATCTTTGACAACTGGATTATTTTTAATCTCAAAGATAAAGTAAGCATTGATTCTTTCTAATAAACTATTTTCTGCTTTAGTTTGATAGCAAGGTACAGTAATATCTTGAATAGCTACTGCTAAAAGTTGGTCTTTGATATGCTTTTGTTCTAAAGTTCCCGCTTGAGTTAACAGCAATCCCAAGTCGCTCAAAGATGTAATCGGTGTAGTGTTTTCTTTTAATTTATTAACTTTGTTTAATTCTTGTTTAAGTTGTTTAAGTTTTTGATTCAGCAGACGAATATCAGCTTCGTGTTCTAATGTTTCAGGTCGGGGAGCGCCTCGGTATCGCATCCGAGAAGATTTGACGATCTCTTGGCGGCACTCATCAGCAATGCTTTGTTGCGCTAATAGAAAAGAACGTTTTAGAGCTTTTTCCAGGTCATGATTGACAAACTTACCTTGATGCTTGAGAAAAGCTGTATACGCAGCTTGATATCCACCTAGTATTTGTCGGTCAGCAGTGTTACCCAAGACACCAGATACGACGCCAGCCAGAATTACTCCTAAGCCGAAACTCTCTCCAATACCAACCATTGCTGACCTCCTGAGTTTTAAAATGTATTAGATGTTAATTTTGTTATGCGCGAAAATCAAATAGCTAGCCTGACAACAAGTTTGAGGGCTAATACCTGGGATTTTGCTGTTTAGCGATCGCCATTATGCAGAAACGTAATATACATATTTACTACGTATAATCACAATTTCTTATTTCAATTTATTAATGATTTCTCAAGCACTTCACAAAATATCCTCGCCCCATCTCCCAAAATCCACACAAGCCAAGCTCCAAAGCAGAAGCCGCAAAGCATACAGGCAAGTTATAATTCTTGTGCGGAGCAACGTAACAAAAATTTATGAGTAACCCACTAGTACAAGCCTTTTTCGTAGGCAGAGCGGTAGCTGAAGTAGTTAACGAGCGTTTAGAGGTCGCCTTGACCGATGCTTTGAGTGAATTAGGTAAATTTGATGCCGAGGCTAGAGAACAACTGCGCCAGTTTACAGAAGAAGTCCTAGAACGGGCAAACCGGGCAGCAGAAGCGGCTAACGCTGGCCAAGCTACCACAGGTAGTGGACAAACCTATGCAGATAGTGTTGACTTGCAAGCAGAGATTGATGAATTACGAGCAGAAATCGCTCTGTTGCGAACTGAATTGCAACGTTATCGCAGCAATATCTAGTCATTGGTCATTTGTTTATAAACTAATGACAATTGATAAATGACATTTATCCCAAACCAGTTTAGAAATTTAGAGTGTCTTTTCTTGCAGTTGATTCGGTGACAACCCGGCGGTACGCAACACATATGGAACAAGGTTATTCAGATAAAGCATACCGTTGGAATCGTGAAAACTACTCTAGTAGACGGCGCTTTGTTGATATTTGGTCTTTCGTTTTGCTCTTAATGTTCAAGATTTGGCGTTATAACAAATCTTGGAGTTACTCAGGTGGTGTAACTGAAGCTAAGCAAGCTGCAAGACGCAAAGCGCAAGCGATCTGGATTCGTAATACCCTACTAGACTTGGGCCCAACTTTTATCAAAGTCGGGCAGTTGTTTTCTACTCGCGCTGACATATTCCCCAGTGAATATGTAGAAGAACTAGCCAAATTACAAGATAGAGTCCCAGCATTTAGCTACGAGCAAGTAGAAACGATTATTGAGCAAGAACTAGGTAAAAAAATTCCTGAACTCTTCCAGAATTTTGAACCCATCCCCTTAGCCGCTGCTAGCTTGGGGCAAGTACACAAGGCTGTGTTATACACAGGGGAAGCTGTCGTTGTGAAAGTACAGCGTCCTGGGCTAAAGAAATTATTTGAAATAGATTTAGAAATTCTTAAGGGAATCGCCCGCTACTTTCAAAATCACCCCAAATGGGGACAAGGACGAGATTGGATAGGGATTTACGAAGAGTGTTGCCGGATTCTGTGGGAAGAAATTGATTATCTTAGTGAAGGTCGTAACGCCGATACTTTTCGGCGTAACTTTCGCGCCTATGACTGGGTAAAAGTTCCTAGAGTATACTGGCGCTACACCACATCTCGTGTAGTGACCTTGGAATACTTACCTGGAATTAAAATTAGCCAATACGAAGCTTTAGAAGCAGCGGGTTTAGATCGCAAGCTACTAGCCCGTCAAGGCGCTCAAGCATACTTACATCAGTTACTTAATAATGGCTTCTTCCATGCTGACCCCCACCCAGGTAATATTGCGGTGAGTCCCAGTGGTGCTTTAATCTTTTACGATTTCGGCATGATGGGGCGGATTAAGGCGAATGTGCGGGAAGGACTGATGGAAACGCTGTTTGGCATTGCCCAAAAAGATGGCGATCGCGTCGTTCAATCTTTGATAGACTTGGGTGCGATCGCTCCAGTAGATGACATGGGGCCAGTCCGGCGTTCCGTCCAGTACATGCTGGATAATTTTATGGATAAGCCCTTTGAAACCCAATCGGTCGCAGCCATCAGTGACGACCTTTACGAAATAGCATATAATCAACCATTTAGATTTCCAGCAACTTTCACTTTTGTGATGCGGGCTTTCTCTACTCTAGAAGGAGTAGGCAAAGGCTTAGATCCAGAATTTAACTTTATGGAAGTTGCCCAACCATATGCAATGCAGCTTATGACCAACACAAATGGTTCTGAGGGGAATAGCTTTCTCAACGAATTAAGTCGTCAAGCAGTTCAAGTCAGTAGCACTGCTTTTGGACTACCACGGAGATTAGAAGATACACTAGAAAAACTAGAACGGGGAGATATGCGTCTGCGGGTTCGTTCTGTAGAAACAGAACGTCTGCTGCGGCGACAGGGTAATATTCAACTCTCAATCAGCTATGCTCTTTTAATTAGTGGTTTTACCCTTTCAGCTACTATTTTAGTGGTTCATAATCTTGCATGGTTGGCCCTGTTGCCTGGTTTAATTGCAGTAGGGATTTCAGTAATGTTAATCCGGCTGCTTTTACGCCTTGAGCGTTATGACCGTATGTATTAATTGTTGCAAAAAAAATTTATGAAACTTAATTTCACGGGTTTTAGCGATCCGGGACTTATTCGTTCTAATAATCAGGATGCATACTATATCGACCCAGAAGGGCGATTTTTCATAGTTGCTGATGGTATGGGTGGTCATGCGGGAGGTGAAGAAGCCAGTCGCATCGCCACAAGGGAAATTCAAGGGTATTTAGAAACAAATTGGCAATCAGCTAAATCTTCCCCAGAATTACTAGAGCAAGCCTTGTGGGAAGCCAATCAAGCGATTTTACAGGATCAGCAAAATCATCCTGAACGCGCCGATATGGGGACAACGGTTGTCGCAGTACTTTTTCGTGCTTCCGAACAACCTTGGTGCGCTCATGTTGGTGATTCGCGCCTATATCGCTTTCGCAAATCGCAATTAGAGCAACTCACAGAAGACCATACCTGGGTAGCGCGAGCAATCAAGATTGGTGACATCACCCAAGATGAAGCACGTATTCATCCATTTCGCCATGTATTATCCCGTTGTTTGGGACGTGAAGACCTGAATCAAATTGATGTACAACAACTGGATGTCAAAGCAGGCGATCGCTTGCTATTATGCAGCGATGGTTTGACAGAAGAACTAGTTGATCAAAAAATTGCCGCTTCCCTACAAGATAGTCCTGCCGTTGACGACAAAGTAGCGCTTTCTCTCATTGAGGCTGCAAAAGAGGAAGGTGGTCATGATAACATCACAGTCGTCCTTGTCGAGCTGGAGGGAGTGGGGAGTAGGGAGTAGGGAGTGGGGAAGACGCGGGGACGCGGAGAATAATCAATAACAACTTGCCCTGAGCGAAGTCGTACCCTTCGGGATCTTGCTACGTGCAGCGTCTCCGCCATGAAAAGGGATGATGAATGACAATTCCCAATTCCCCATTCCCCATTCCCCGTGGGCTGAGCGAAGTCGTTCGCGTAGCGTCTCCGACAGGAGAAGCCCACGCCCTTTTACGTTCTAAAAATAATTTGTCCGTTTAATAGTGCTACTAATTTGACTCTGAGAGGGCCGGCTGTATAAGTATCTTCTGCGGCTATTGCTTTAATCTCTAATGGTTGCTCAGATTGCCTCAGTTGAGCAATAAAGCGCAAAAGAGTACCGTCTATTTGCACATTTTCGACGATTCCAGCATTGCGAGCGCGAAATTGAGAAGCAGAAATTAGCAGTTCGAGCCGCTGCTGTAATTGATATGAAGTCATGGTTTTAGGATCGGCAGTTGTTGTAGCTAGGACTTCACCTCCCGAAAAAACTAGTTGATTGAGCGCTACGTCGGGAAAAAATTCTATTTGTTTTTCTCCCCTGACATAATTGCCAGCCGAAAAAATCCGTACTACATGCTCTCTGCCATCACTAATTTGCTTAATCAATTGCTCAACCTTTTCTTTGCTAACCCGCAGCAACTCTACATTTGCAGGTGAACCAGGTTCGCTCAATTCAATGTTGGCATTGCGATTAGCTTCTCGTAAAAGTTGTATGATTGCTTCGCGGGCGGCTGTGGCTTGGTTAACGCGAACTACGCCAGCAGCTAAAACTTGACCCCGAATTAGAGCCAGTTTACCTAAACGCAAATCACGGTAGGATTGATAGTATTTTTCTAGTCTGGCGACTTCTTCTTCTAAATAAGCTTGCTGTTTCTCCAATTCTTTGAGGCGAGATTCCCGCTTGGTAATCACTTGTTCTCGCACTGCAATTTCGAGATTACGTTTTTGAATTAGTCTATCGAGTTGAGTAATTTTTTGATCGCGCTGTTCAATAGCATACTGACGGTTGGCTAGTTCGCGATCGCGTCCTTCAATGGCTGTTTTGGCTTCGTCAATCGCTTTTTTAGCGTCGGCGTAAAGTCTTTCGCGTTCGGCTTTGAGTTGTTCAATTGCTGCCTGTAGCGTCTTTCTTTGGTCGTATACGCTTTGCAGTTCGGCGATCGCTTGTTGATACTGAGTGATCACTAACCCTAGCTGATTTTGGGTACGCTGGAGTTGAGTTTGAGTTTGAGCTTGTCTGGTAATGGTGCGGTTGAGTTGAGCTTGGGTTTGCTGTTGTTTGGCGTTCGCCGCTTGTAAGGACTTATTGATTGCTTGTAAGTCTGCTTGTGCTTTGGCTTGTTCTTGCCTAGCTTTGCTTAACTCACCCTCCACTTGGCTTTTTTGAGTTTCTGCGGTTTTGAGCTGTTCGCGCTTCTGCCTGAGATCTCTTTGGATATCTTCTAGCTCAAAAACTCCCTTGCGTAATCCTTCATCAGCAGCAAATAAAATCGCTAGGGTAGATATTGCAATCAAACCGCCTGTAAAAATAGTTACCAATACAGCGGTGTTTTTCGGACGCAGCTTAAATAATGAGAGGCGAGCCTTGCCGACTCGTGTGCCAATGCGATCGCCTACGGTCGCAATTACGCCTCCCAAGATGACAATTGCTGCAATGAGGATGAACCCTGTGGTCATCTTCAGCTACCGAAATGCTTGCAGATACAGCCTACTACTTTCGACCATTGTTTGTGGGGGATTCGAGATTGGCAATGGCTGAATTTAATCAATTTTTAGATTTACCTCCGACTGTGGGTTTTCTTTCTAAAAATACAACATGTGCTAACTCTAACCCCAATTACTTTTAAGTGAATTGTCTACTTAAGGTAACAGGTTTGTGGACAGTAATCTTCTTTTTGTGGATAGAAATCATCTTTTTTTCACGCAAATCTCCCAGTAACCTAGTAACTGTAACGCGAGTTGAACCAATTGCCTCAGCGATCGCTTGATGAGATAACTTGAGATCAATTGTGATTCCATCAGCACAAGGAACGCCAAAATCTCGACAAAGAATTAATAGAAAACTCACTAACCTAGAACCCATATCTCGGTGAGCGAGAGTTTCAATCATCATCTCTGTTTGTAAAATCCGCGAAGATAGACCCCGCAGCATTAACATTGATAATTCGGGATTTTCCTTGAGTGCTTGCTCCACCTGTTCAATTGGTGCTGACAGTAATTCCACAGGGGTAAATGCAACTGCATGGTAAAACCGATCTGACTTATTTCCCGTCAGCAGTGACAACACACCAAAAACGCTATTTTCCCGCAGCAGTGCTACTGTTATTTCTTCTCCTGCCTCATACACCCTGGAAAGTTTTACAGCACCCTTTAAAAGAAAGTAAACTCGTTCGGCAGGATCGCCAGGAAAAAAGATCGTTTTGTTGCGTTCAAACGTCTCCACGACAGGCGGAAACGCCCCGGTCGCCATCTGACGAAATACATTTGCTAGGGCTTTATCTTGTGTCACGATCATCTCCCTTCCCCTACCCAATGCCGGAAAAACAAAAACTAATTACCTAAGAATACACCTGAAAAATCAATAAAGCACCGTCAACCTTTCTGTACTTTCCTATACTCCAACTTATTGTTTCATAACTGTTTGTTTATAATGATACATAATTGTAGAACCTTTAAGCTGATTATTGTTGATAAACGCTTCCAATACCTGTAATAAAAAGTTTTTTGGAAGAACAATTTAAGGTATCTTGAGAATATCTTAAGAAATAATTGAGAGTTTTATTGCGGTAAATATCCTCCTCAATAATCATTTTGACAAATTGCGTGCAAAACAAAGATCAAGTAGCCGCAGATTCTAGTATGCTCCTAGTGATCGATCTGATTTACAATTTCTATGCTTAATCTCACTGGAAAAAACGCCCTTGTTACAGGTATTGCCAATAACCGCTCGATCGCCTGGGGTATTGCTCAACAATTGCATAAAGCCGGAGCAAATCTAGGGATTACCTACCTACCGGATGACCGAGGTAGGATGGAGACAAAAGTAGCGGAATTAGTAGAACCTCTTAAACCAAGCTTATTTCTTCCATGTAATGTTCAAAACGATGAACAGATTAAGTCTACCTTTGAAACAGTCCGCGAAAAGTGGGAAAAGTTGGATCTTTTGATCCATTGCTTAGCTTTTGCTAGCAAAGACGATTTGAGTGGAGATTTTAGCCAAACTTCTCGCTCTGGCTTCAACACTGCTCTGGATATTAGTACCTACTCACTAATACAATTAGCAGGTGCCGCCAAACCCTTAATGACACAGGGAGGTAGCATCGTCACCTTGACATATTTAGGGGGTGTGAAGGTGGTTCCCAACTATAACGTCATGGGAATAGCCAAGGCAGGGTTAGAAATGAGTGTGCGTTACCTAGCTGCCGAACTAGGGCCACAAAATATTCGTGTCAATGCCATCTCAGCTGGCCCCATTCGGACTTTGGCATCTTCAGCGGTAGGCGGGATTTTAGATATGATTCATCATGTAGAGCAAATCGCCCCCCTACGCCGCACCGTAACCCAGCTAGAAGTTGGCAACGCAGCAGCTTTCCTATGTAGTGATTTATCTAGCGGCATTACCGGACAAGTTCTGTATGTAGATGCAGGATATGAAATTATGGGAATGTAGGGGACTGGGGACTGGGGACTGGGGACTGGAGACTGGGAAATTGGGAATTGTCATTTGTCCTTTGTCATTAGTTATTCTCCGCGTCCCCCTTCGGGTGATGCTCGTTCCTCGCTACCGCTTGCGCTAACGCAGTTGCTCATGGGGGAAACCCCCAAGACCGCGCTACCTCACCGCATCCCCGCGTCCCCGCGTCTCCCTCATCCCCCGGTTGGTGAGCGAAGTCGAACCACATCCCCCCACTCCCCACTCCCTTAGTCTCATGCAAACAACTAATCGTCAAATCAATTCCCCAAATTACACTCCGCGAATTGCGACTGTTCATCGCACTACCGGTGAAACTGATGTGCAAGTTACTGTTAACTTGGATGGTAGAGGCATCTGTACGGCAGCAACAGGTGTTCCATTCTTGGATCATATGTTGCATCAAATTGCTTCCCACGGCTTGATTGACTTGGATATCCAAGCTAAGGGAGATTGGGAAATTGACGACCATCACACCAACGAGGATGTGGGCATTACTTTAGGGCAAGCTTTGCACCAAGCACTAGGCGATAGAAAAGGCATTGTTCGCTTTGGTAATTTTCTTGCCCCACTTGATGAAGCCTTAGTTCAGGTAGCGCTAGATTTTTCTGGGCGTCCTCACCTCAGCTACGGCTTGCAAATTCCCACCCAACGAGTAGGAACCTACGACACTCAATTAGTGCGCGAATTCTTTGTAGCACTAGTGAATCACAGCCAAATGACACTACACATCCGACAACTCGATGGCATTAATTCCCATCACATCATTGAGGCGACATTTAAAGCATTTGCCAGAGCCATGCGAATAGCCGTGGAAATTGATCCCCGTCGTGCGGGAATGATCCCCAGTTCTAAAGGAGTCTTGTAAAGAGGAGTGGGGAGCAGGGAGCAGGGAGCAGGGGGAGGAATAATAAACACCCACTTCCCAGTCCCCAACTCACTGATGAATAGCGCCATCGGGCATGACTGCGCCGGCTAAGTTGGCACCAACTAGTTTAACAAGCAGGCGATCGCCTGAACGCATCCGCGCCCCTGTCAAGTCTGCTCCTCGTAAATCAGCACCACTGAGATCTGCTCCAATCAAATTAGCTGAGCGTAAATTTGCCTCTCTAAGATCAGCTAAAAGTAGATTTGCTCGAAACAAATTTGCATCCGATAAATTTGCCCCTCTTAAATTAACTTTGTGCATGAAAGTATCACTAAGATCAGCACCACTCAAATTGGCATAACTCAAATTTCTACCAGATAAATCTTTATTGCTCAAATTTGCCCGACTGTAGTCTTTGCCACTCAAGTCTGGATTTTGTTTTGGTGGTGGTTGATGAGTTGATTCAGATGTACTTTTATGTTGATTATTTTTCTGTTGATACGGTGGGGAATAAGGTTGATGTGGTTGATGTTGTGGATGTTGATGCCTTACTTTTGAAGAACGTAATTTATCACGAGCTTCATTGATTGCTTTGAGCTTTTCTTGTGCTTTTTGGTGTAAGCGGATATTATCTTTAGGAATGCGATCTGGATGCCAGACAAAAACTAAATCTTTGTAAGCCTGATTAACTTCTTCAAGTGTTGCTCCAGGCTCTAATTCCAAGACTCTATAGTACCGCTCCATCTCGTTCATACGACTTTAGTGTTAGTCATTTGTCATTGTTGCTCTGGTCGAGAAAGTTGTCGCAAGTGGCGTGGGAGTGGTGTGGTTTCCCCCATGAGCGACTGGCGTTGGAAACCCTCCTTTACTCACTGGACTCACCGCGTCCCCGTTTCCCCCTACCCTTCTCCTATCGGAGACGCTGCGCGAACGGGTTCGCAGTCGCCTGCGGAGGGAAACCCTCCTTTACTCGCTGTCTCACCGCGTCCCCAGTCCCCAATACTTCATCTCCCCAAAACTCCATTTCTCCACCTACCCACAGCTCTGAAATATGCTGATACTGGAATTTGATAAACCTCTATAAATATCCAAACAATTATTGATAAATGCGACAAAAAAGCTAATATTGTCCAAATATACGGCATCCAAGTAATGGGTTCTTTGGGGTTAGGAGGAAAATAGTAAGCCACCACACCAACTAGAGTTGTAGGTAGAATTACAAAAGCAATTGCTGCTAATAAATAACCCCAACCTAATTCCACACCTTCTAACTGTGCTTCTGTCCAATTACATCCATTCCAACGCCAAATTAGGGGAGGTTGCCGAGAAGGCATCTTGATTTGCTGGAGTTCTGAGTTGACAGTAAAAATCTCTTGGCAAAAATCGCAAGACATCGCTTCCATTAATGGCATGTGAGAAATCTTACCTATCCGACAAACTGGGCAGGGGTAAACTCCATGATAGTCGAAAGATGTAGCTAAGATTTTGGAACTGGGCATAATAAAACTAGTGATTCTAAAAAGTTGATCGAGTCAATGAAAACTTGGGTAAGTTAATAAATTTTTAGTTTTTTCAATATTCATTTTTATTTATTTACATTACCCATTAATCATGACCTAACAATATTTGTACATTTACATAACTTTGGTGATATCTTAATGACAAGTAACTTTCTTAGTTTACTAAAATAAGCTACCAACCTTGATTTCCACAGTTGTACTGAGTTTATCGCTTTTTTACTGGGGTGGCAAAGTTGGCTATATTGGTTGAGAACTGAGGTAAATTTCTGATCATTGCCATTGTTTTGATGATCTCTCATTGTCTGGGAGTTGTTTTGAATATAAAAATCGTCTTGACACGGCCGGCTCTTGCTGCTAACTTAACAAGTTAAAGGTGTAGGTTAAATTTTTCAGCTAAATATCCCACAAATGTCTAGCAACAAATCCTATTTTTATTTTTGGTTTAGGGCGGTTCACCGGGGGTGAGCTGGTTTCCAGATGGAAACTGCCCGGTGAACCGCAGAGCAAACTCTGCGGTTTTTGTTTTTTAAGGAGTAAATTCTCATCGTGATGACCTATCTCAGCAGCTGGTTTTATGGCTTTTACTTTTGGCCCAGATCAAGTTCCGGGTAAATAGCGTCATGCCGATGAATCAGAACGCGCCCGGAACTTCTCGCAGGTTCTGGGCTTTTTTCTTGGGATTAGGGGTAATGGGGACTGGGGAAGACGCGGGGACGCGAAGAATAACAAATGACTAATAACTAAGGACAAAACCATGATTAACGCTAAACTTGCTGCACAATCTCATGTTAACCACCAGACTGTTGTTAAACTCACAGAACAAGTTGCTTTTGGCGGCGAAGAGGTGATAATTATCGGTGGCCCCTGTGCTGTGGAAAGCTTGGAACAAATGGAGAAAGTCGCCGAAAAGCTGTCTGCTGCACCTATACAGGCATTGCGGGGCGGTGTCTACAAACCTCGGACGTCTCCCTACGCTTTTCAGGGCATGGGAGAGGAAGGATTAGCGATTTTGACGAGGGTGCGATCGCGTTACAATATGCCAATCGTCACTGAGGTGATGTCGATTTCTCAAATTGAGGTAGTCGCTGCCCATGTTGATATGCTTCAAGTTGGTAGTCGTAATATGCAAAACTTCGATTTACTCAAAGCTTTGGGGCAAGCTGGTAAGCCAATACTGCTTAAACGTGGTTTAGCAGCGACAATTGAAGAGTTCGTGATGGCAGCCGAATATATCCTCAGTCACGGCAACCCTGATGTGGTGTTGTGTGAACGAGGTATCCGCAGCTTTGATAATTACACACGCAATGTTTTGGATTTAGGTGCTGTAGCAGCTCTTAAACAAATAACTCACTTGCCAGTGATTGTAGATCCTTCCCATGCCGTAGGTAAACGGGAACTAATAGCACCTATGGCTAAGGCTGCGGTAGCTTGTGGGGCAGATGGGCTAATTATTGAATGTCACCCAGAACCCGAAAAGTCGGTTTCTGATGCACGCCAAGCCCTATCCCTCGAAGATATGGTGAATCTAGTTGATAGTTTAAAGCCTGTAGCAGCAGCAGTTGGACGGAATATATCAGAAGCAATGGGGGTGGGTTTCAAACCTGCCCCTATTTATTGCGCGGCTTAATTTCCCTTAGTACAAACGCGATTAATCGCGTCTGTACAACTGCTCTCCCTGCCTCCCCCAGTCTCCCTCACAGGTTAGGTATTTTACATTCAATCTGAAAAAGCCTATTTTTTCGTTCTAAAATCTTTCTGTGCGTCCCCGCGTCCCCGCGTCCCCCCATCCCCGCGTCCCCGCGTCCCCGCGTCCCCGCGTCCCCGCGTCCCCGCGTCGAGCAAAACGCGAAATCTAAAAAACCTGCCCATAAGAGCCAGTCCCTAACTACGGGATGCAATCACCGCATAAAACGGATCTCCCCCACCTGCACCCAACCATTGTAAGAAGTTGGGGACTGTTGATTTGTGGACAATGATTTCTGGGGTGGTAAATTCTGGAACTGATGCAAAATAATGCTTAACTAATTCAACTCTGGATTCTTCGGAAGCATCACGCCAAGCTTGAATCGCTTTTTGATAGAACATCCGGTTAGAAAAGCTGATGATGGCAATACCACCAGGTTTGAGGATGCGGTAAATTTCCGAAAAGACTGCTTCTGGATATTGGATGTACTGCACGGAAACGCAGTTAAGAACAGCATCAAAATCTTGATCTGGAAAAGGTAGCTGAGGATTTTCGTTGATATTTTGCACAAAATAATGACTTAATCGGGGGTTACGTGCTAATTCCTCAGCGTTGAGTCCGTGTCCTTCTACGTGGGAAAATTCTACCTCTTCTGGGAGATGAGACACCCAACTACTCATCATATCTAAGATACGCATGTTGGGTTGGAGGCGATCGCGATATAAATCCGTTAGCTGTTGAATAAATCCTTCATCCACATGGGTGACGAAACGGGGATATTCATAAAACAGCTTGTCGTTGGTGTCATCCAGCTTGAGGCGTTGGTTTGGTCTTAACAGCATAAATCTCTTGTCTGCACAGCTTTTTCCTAAAATTGCGTCAATTTCAGGTATTGTTTAAAATAATCACTATTTAATATATTTTAATAATAATAGTACATATTAATTAAGTACACCTAGTAGTATTCTGTCCCTATCGATTAGATGATATATAAATCAAACTTTTGGCAGTGTATTTGGCAAAAAGTCCGCTTATCAGTTGCATTTCCATATATCAGTTTATTAGTCTGGATACTGCCTTTATTAATATTCAATGCTGGGCAGAATAGCCTCATGGCCCATGATGAAGGGCTTTACGCTTGGCGGGCACGTCAGATGTTCGATTCTGGTGATTGGATAGCGCCTTGGGGTAATGCTCATCATAAAACACCAGGGCCTTATTGGTTAATTGCCAGCGCCTACAAGCTATTTGGTATTAGTGAAACTAGTGGCAGAATTACTAGTGCGATCGCGGGGATTTTAGCTTTAATACTTGTATATGAAATTGGCAAAATTCTACTAAATAAAAAATTGGCTTGGCTAGCTGCGGCAATTTTAAGTGTAGAATTTCTCTGGCTGCAATACTGTCGCTTGGGTACGCCTGATGTGCCAATGATTTTATTAGTAATGTTAGCTATTTGGTCTTTATTAAAAGCAGAATTACATCCTCAATATAAGTTGTTTTGGAGTTTTGTTGCTGGCTTAAGTTTTGGTTTAGGTTTCTTAATGAGAAGCTTTATGATTGTTTTGCCAATCATGGCTTTATCACCTTATCTGATTTGGGAACATCATCGTCATCGTCATCTTGCTAACCCAACTTTATATTTAGGATTTTTCATAGGTTTAATTCCTACTTGGAGTTGGCTATGGTTTAACTGGCTACGCTATGGTGATCTAAGCTATGGGCAATTACTCAAGTTTGTAGTTGATTTAGGTTCAGAAGACCGTAATCAAAATGGGATATTATTCTATCTTTGGAATATCCCTTTAAAATCATTTCCTTGGTTCTTTTTTGGGGTTTTAGGTTTAGTTTTAGCTATCCGTCGCCCTATTCATCGATACCAATTAATATTAGTCGGTTTTCCACTGGTAATGTTTGCTGAACTGAGTTTTTTCTCGACTCGTTTATCTCACTATAGTCTTTGTATTTATCCTTTCATCGCTTTATTAGCAGCTGTAGGTTTAGATTGGTTAGGGAAAATTTATCAAAGAGAAACTACCTCTCTAAACAAGAAGAGAAAACATATATTTTCCAGTCGGAAAATTAACATTTCCCGCAATCTCAGTTACATATTTGGTGCGTTAGGTGTTTTACTTTTACTGGCGGCTATAGCCATTATTATTTGGGGTAATGCTGACATCCGTAAGTATGCGAGTCTTGGCTTAAGTGTAGGTTTAGGTTGGTTGATTTTGCCTTTAGTATGGATATGTCACTTTAGGATCAAGTTTCTCACAGCTCATTACTGGCTAGCTGGTTGGTTAATTCCCTGTTGGTTAGCTTTGGCTGTAGCTGGTAGCCAGGGATTTTTTAGCGACTATAACCCAGTTTTCAGAACTTTCTTTCAACAAAAAGCGATCGCTTCCATCCTCCAATCTCATCCTATCTACTTTGTGCAAGTTGGTGGCAAAAATGCTGTATTACTCAAATTCTATACTTCTGTTCATGGCAAACCGCTAGATACAATTTTCCAAGTACCCGCTTTTGGCTATGCTTGGATCGATACCAAACAGTCACCGGAATTATCCACGCCTCACCGCGTTGTTGGTACAGTGCAACAGTACCAGTTGATTCAAGTCCTTTCTTAACGGTTTGTAATTATACAGCACTTTGCAAGTAAATGAAGTACACATCTTAATATGATAAATCTTGTGGGGTGGGCATCCTGCCCGCCCTTGTGTACTTCATTCAGATGAAATGTGCTGTAAATTGGGGCGATCGCTTGTAGTTTATAATTTACAGCAGATAATTTAGTGATAAGTTTTGAGTGTTGTTAAAGAAGTATTTAAAAATTAGGTTGCGATGAAACAAGGGTGCTTAAATTGGTGTTTTAACTTATGGCTATTGCTGAGTTTGACTTTTACAACAAATATCAAAGCCTCAGCTCAAGTCACAGCCGATAAAACATTAGGAACACAAGTTTTTAATCTTGATGGAAATTATTTGATATTAGGTGGAACAACAGTTGATAACACCAACTTGTTTCACAGTTTTAGTAATTTTAATATTCCTGATAAAGGGGCTGCAATTTTTGCAAATGAACCCAATATTGTTAATATATTTGCAAGAATAACTGGTGGTACACCTTCCGAAATTCAAGGAGCAATTAGTTCTCAAGGTACTGCCAATTTATTTTTAATGAATCCTAATGGGATTATTTTTGGGAAAAATGCTCTAATCAATATTGGTGGTTCATTTATTGTCACAACAGCGAATGCAATTCAATTTCCTGGTGGTGCTGAGTTTTCTAAAACTTCATCAGTTGCACCCAATAATTCACTACTAAGTATTAGTCCTACAGCATTCTTGTTTAATCAAATTGCTAACCAAGGCGCAAACTCTATTGAAAATCAAGGTAATTTATTTACCTCTCCAGGTAAGAGTTTAATACTACTTGGTGGTCGTGTTGCGCCTACCCCTGAATCTACTGGCAAAATCATTATGGATGGCGGAATAATTCAGGCGTTTGGCGGTAGGGTAGAAATTGGTGGATTAACAGCACCGGGAACAGTAGGAATTACTGTTGATGGTAACGATGTGCGCTTGAGTTTTCCTGATGGTGTAGCGAAATCAGATGTTTTGCTAAATCAATCTTTTGTTGGCGCTTATGGAGTAAAGGGTGGCCATATTGTAGTTAATGCTAATAATTTGCTGTTAACAAATGGTGGGTTTATATTGTCTGATACTGCTACATCGGAACCAGGTGAAAAAATTGGACGTGGAGGAAATATTCAAGTTATAGCAACAAATTCTATAGAAATAGATCCCAAAGATGCAGCAGATACAACAACTGGTTTTTTGGCAACAACAAGCAGTTCAAGTCGTGGAGGTAACATAACACTAAAAACCAAAAATTTCATTATGAGAAATGGTGGTTTCATCGGCGTACAAGCTAATGGTAATTTAGGCGGTAATGCTGGTAACATCAATATCGATGCATCAGAATTTGTTGAGTTAATTAGCTCAAATCCTGAAAATCGTAACGTTATATTTACAGGAGTTACACCTTTCGGTATTGATGTTTCCAATACAGGTAGTGGTGGAGATTTAACAATTAATACCAAACGTTTGCAGCTAACAAACAGTAATATTTCATCTGGAACTTTTGGTCAGGGAAATGCAGGTAAGATCTTTATTAATAGTAATAATGAGGTAATCCTTGACAATAGCACCATTAATAGCCGGGTGGGAGTAGGTGCTGTAGGAAATGCTGGTAATATTCAGATTGAAACACAGAAACTTACTTTAATTAATGGTGGCCAAATTGATGCTCAAATTTCTGGAGTAGAAGCAGATCTACCTGGTGGAAAAGGTAGGGGTGCAACTATTCGCATCAATGCTACTGATGCTGTGATTATCTCAGGAATTAATCCAGATGGAATTGCTAGTTTTATCTCAACTGAAACCCGGACGGGGGCAATTGGTCAGGGAGGAGATATTATAATCAACACAGATTATTTCCGTGCAGCAGAAGAAGGTATTGTATCTGCATTAACAGAAAATTCTAGCAAAGGAGGTAATATCACAATTAATGCTCGTGTATTTGAGGTATCTAATGGTGGACTGGTGACTACAGGAACCATTGCCGATGGTAAATCTGGTGATATTAACATCAATGCAGATAATGTCACTATTTCATCGAGCATAAATAGGCGCACTGGCATCTTTGCAGGTGCAAATACTACTGCTTCCACTGGCGATGGTGGAACTATATCTCTATCCACAAATAACTTTAATCTATTTACAACTGACTTAAACTTGCCTAATAGTATCGTCTTAGTTTCTACACGCAGCGAAGGAAGAGGTATAGCAGGAAATATTAATATTATTGCCAAGGAAAATTTTAATGGGAGTAATGGCGTTATCACCGCCCGATCTGAACAGTCTGGTGGTGGCAATATTGATATTACTGCGAGAAATATCAACCTGCGAAATAACACCGACATCCGCACCAATTTATCTACTGGTATTGGTAGAGGTGGTAATATTTTCCTCACCGCTGATACTATTATCGCTTTAGAAGATAGCGACATTCTCGCCTTTGCACCAGAGGGGCAAGGTGGTAATATTACTTTTAACACCCGTGTTTTATTTAGTGATTCTCTATTTAACCCTAGACAAACATTAACTAATAGTAATAGCCTTCAATCACTAAATAATAATAGTAGTTCTGATATTAATGCCAGTGGTGCAATTTCTGGCAATATCATTGGTGTACCTGATATTAGTTTTATCCAAAATAGTCTAACAGAATTACAAAACAATCTCATTGATACTAACGCCCTAATTGCTAATAGTTGCATTGCTCGTAGTTCTAAGCAAGAAGGGGCTTTTACGATTACTGGTATTGGTAGTTTACCTAGTCGTCCTGGTGAGGCTGTAGCTTCTAGCTATCATACGGGTGATGTGCAGAATGTCACGAACAGTAGTATACCTAGTTCGTGGAAAAAAGGCGATCCAATTGTGGAACCGCAAGGAGTATATCGACTAGCAACTGGGGAATTGGTGATGAGTCGCGAGTGTCGTTGATCTAATTAAAGCTTAATTTTATTTGTGAAAATCAAGAGTTTTAGATCCCCGACTTTTAAAAAAGTTGGGGATCTAATCTATCATAAAGTGTAAATAAAACTAACGGGACTTAAACATTTTTGAGACAGAAACAAGGCTCAAACCTATACAGGGCAAGGAAAATACACTCCTCGCTCAAAAATGCTTGAAACCTAGATACAGCACATTTCATCTGAATGAAGTACACAAGGGCGGGCAGGATGCCCACCCCACAAAATTTATCATATTAAGATGTGTACTTCATTTACTTGCAAAGTGCTGTATATCAGTAAACTAGGTAAAACGATGTCAAAGCCTTTTCATATATACGTTTAAGAGTTTTTTCAGGCTACTTTTTGTCTAAGTCCCACTGATAAGAATATTTGCATTAACGTTCTTCCATCACTCTCATGAGAGTGATGGAAGAGTGTTATTCAATAGACTTCTTGCAAAAATACTTGAACCGTCAGAGACTCAAGTCTCTGCCTAATAGCAAAAGTCCGTTGAAACGGACTAAAAATACTGTTATTAGTCGGTTGAAACCGACTTGAGTTATCAGCCAGAAAATTTATTTTCTGGCGAGTATCCGACTTTTGCAAGAGGTCTAATAATCAACTTGATTAAGTTATAGGAAAATAGTATGAGACATAGCAAAAGTGAAAAAATGGGTAAAGTGACTACTCAAATCACTGTTACTAATCGAATTGACCAAATACTTGGGGAACGAGGCTTTATTCCGGTAGAACAAATACGCTCAATTACTTTACATGATGTTTTAGTTGATACAGGTGCAACAAGACTATGTCTACCTAAAAATATTATTCTTGACTTGGGGTTGCCTCTGCAAGGTGAGGTAGATATAAAAATAGCTACAGGAGTACAAAAAGCTCGTATATTTAGAGAATTAAATCTTTCAGTTGAGGGCAGAGAAGGGACATTTAATTGTATTGAATTACCAGAAGGTTCAGATCCGTTATTAGGATTAATCCCTTTGGAAGATTTAGGATTAGAACCTGATTTGCAAAATCAGAAATTGCGAGTTTTACCAATAGAAGGAAAAGATACATATTTAATGGTTTTATAATACAGCGTTTAGGGACTTGACTTAGTTCACTGTTACTCTGCGGTTTAATAATGCACTATTTTAGCTAGTAGTGGTCTGTTCCATAAGTTATGGGGGTTAAGAGAACGAACCGCCAACACACTTACTTCCTGGCAACAATACATTTTTCTGCAATTTTTGGTGATAGTTACTGCATATCAATCAGCATGAAAGGTGAATAAATTACATCGGTGTTTCCTTTAATCTGTTCGATAAAGGAAACATTAGTCACCTGACATCATGAAGAAAAATAATATTGCTCTAACAGCTTTATTAACAGCGTCGATATTCATAAATGCTGATATAGCAAAAGCTGACACACAATCAGATAGACAAGAAATTATCCGAAAGTATCACTGGATGAGTGACGGTTGTAACGCTAAAGTTATCCAACAATGTTACGCTTACTGGTCAGTTAATTTCCAAGGTCGTCGAGCAGATGGAACGATTACTAATTTAAGAGAACAAATCCAAGGTCGTCAACAATTTTTTCAGCAAGTCAGTCAATATAAAACTCGTGAAGAACTGATTCGTGTCAGTGTCAATGGAAATCGTGCAGATGTCATGGGTTTAGGATATTCTGATTACATTATTGGCAATAAACGCGTACATAGGCAAACTCCATACGAGGATATATGGGAAAAAACTAATAACGATTGGGTATTAGTATCTACAAGATGGTATAAGGCGAATTATAATGAGGTTGCTATAGGGCGATCGCCTACTCAAACTGCACCATTGCCACCTTCTACTAGCATCAGTGAGCAATTTAATTTTGTGTGGCAAATGCCTAAATTTTGGAATCCTTAAAACTAAAATACCTAACATTGCAATAAACAGGTAAGACCACGATCTTGCGGAGTATTCCCTTTACTATTTACAGCTGTTAAAGCAATACCAGAATCCCAATGCAGATTTAAATCTTAAATAAGTTGCCAAAGCAAATCTAAAACTGTAAATCGTCTGTGATTGCAAATTACTACTACGACTATTTCATAGTGTAACTATATCAAAAGACGATTGGAGATAAATAGCGATCGCATTCGCCCTGGTAGCCCATCGCACTCAGGTTTTCCACTTTTTCCATAGTTCTGACAAACCAAACAACAAATTTTTTCTGAGGATATTTCACTATGGCTAACATCAAAATTAATAACTTACCATCTGCTGATATCGAATTAGTTGATCTAACTAACGCAGAAATATCAGAGATACAAGGTGGTTTCAGACAACTATTTGCTGCGGTAGCTATCATCTCAGGCGTAAATAATGGTTCTTCCTCATCATCCACAACTTCAGAAACAATAGAGCAACGTTTGCAACGTATTAATTCAGAAGTAAATCAGATATACAGTCTAGCATGGGCTTATCAAACTGCTGCCAGTTTTATTGGCATAGGAGGAAGTGGTTTTAGTGGTTTAGGATAAAAGGTTAATTTAAACATGAAAAACTGTTGGTGTTTTTTATTCTTGGCTATCCCAATTAGCCTATCTTTTGCTACCTCTGCACATGCTGATGAAGTTTCTACAAAAGCTTCAGATTTAATTCCTATTAACAACCAGTTAACAATACCTGAACAAAAAGGTTTTGCAGTTGCTCAGAACGTTAACACTGAAAATTCATCTCAACTTCCTGAAAAAAACTACTGGTATGTGAGTGGAAGTGTTGGTGCCGGTTTTCCTAACAGTATTAAAGTCAACCAAGGAGATGATTCAGCATCTATTGGTGTTGATACTGCTGTTCAAGGGAATATTGCTGTGGGATATCAATGGAATGAAGCTCGTGCTGAACTCGAAGTTGGTTATGGTTCTTTCGGTGTCAATAATTTTAAGAGTGGTGATGTTACTATCCCTGTTAGTGGTAGCGTGAGTGCAACTACTGTTTTCGTTAACGGCTACTGGGATATTCCCAGCAGTTCAAAGTGGCGTTCTTATATTGGTGCGGGAATAGGTATTGGTTTCCCTGAATTTAGCGAGCTAAAATCTGGTGAAGCAACTAACCCATCAAGTAGTGGTACGGCTTTAGCAGTGCAAGGAAAAGCAGGTATTCAATATGAAGTTGCAAATAAAAGCAATGTTTTTCTAGAATTAAAGTACCAAAATCTCGGCAGTTTTAGTACTGGTTCTGGTGACAATAAAGCCAATATTGATCCTATTAATTCCTTTGGGATAGGCGTTGGTTATCGCCAAGGTTTTTAAGCATTGCCGTTATTTATTCTCCTTCAATAAACCTCTAACAACTCAAGAGAAATCTTGAGTTGTTTTTTTAGTGACTTGTAAGCGAAATTTTTATTTGATGATTTGGGTAGATTAAAAGAAATCTTAAATATAATAATTTTGCTCTATTTTTATTAGTTTTTTCAATTTAATTATCAGGAACTTGTATAGCAATCATAAATCGTGAGAGCTAAGATATCTAATTTATTTGACAAGTCGGAGATATAGACACAGCGAATTCTCACAAGTTACATAGAATTACTATATTTTTTACTAACAAAAATGCAATATTTATGTTCGTTTTTAAGTGAATCAAAGATTGAAATCAATCAATAAATCAGTGACTATAGTCATGGAAACAGACAATTCAAGGTCAAATTCCAATCAACGCAAATTTATTTACGAGGAAAGGTTCCAATGGCTGAAATTAAAATTAACGAACTGAAAGTTAACAAACCAGCAGAAATGATTGATTTGAAGAAAGAAGCTGAACAAGGTAACTCAGATGCTATTACTGCTTTCACAACTTTACGTGGAGGTTTTCGTTTTGCAAACAAGGAAGTATGGTGTAACTGTTAGATCTAGTGTGCATTTAGCCAAATTCTAACAACTAATAGTTCTCTAAAAAACGGGAATTATTTTGAGTAATTATATTAATACCACAGTGGTAATATTAGCTATTTTTACCGATACCACTGTGGATTACTTGGCTCCATATAATATGTTTTACACTATGTATTAAATTTTCAAAAATAGGTTAAAAATTTATATTTTTTGTTTAAATCCCTTAGTTATCAAAACATAAAAAGAGGTATAACTATGTCTCTCATTGAACAATCGCCTATAGTTTCGCTATATCGACCATACTTTGATTTAGGTACTTTTAATGGTGGCCCATTACATCTATATGGCATAGAATTCAGCTATCATAACTTAATCCATCAAGCTTCAGTTAATTATGGAATACAAGTAATTTATCCTTCCTCATTTCGGGAATCTTTGGTGCGAGAAACTGGTATGAAGGAATATGAAGTTGATAACCCATTACAACTAGACGATGGGTTACGAACAAAAAGATGGAGCAAGCTATGTGAATATTTGACACAGTACCAAGAGCTTCAGCCAACTACCAAGCTGCTAGTTATAAAAGTGTTAAAAAGCTTATGTTTACATCGGGCTATCTTGGAGTATGTTCCAGCGATGTCTGAACTAGAAATAGCTAGTGGAAGTGTATCAGCAAAACTGGCTTTGTGTCGAGCTATTTCTAATTTGTTATTACAGGAGTATGAAGGTAAAGTTGATAGATCGAACTTAAAAGAATTGGAAAATATTGCTAAGCATACTCCTTTAGGAACATTAACACGGCTAAGTGCAGTTCTCCAGCTTGTAGTCCGATATGCTAAAAATTTCAGAGATTTGGAAAGTGCAGAATTTTGGCGAGCAATTGCTACTGAGGAACTTCAAAAACTTCAATCTTCGCTCAATGATTTTGATTATAAACTATTTACAAGTATCTATTATCGTGCAGTTGTTTTTGTTCCTCTCTTACAAAGAGATAAAGACAAGGTAATCCAAGAAATGGATGTTTGCCAAGCTTATGCAGAAAGCTTAACTTGTGTAAATGAAGAACAGCAAAAAGTAGCTTTAGAAAATCAATGCATTATTTTAGAGAGTCGAACAAAGGAAGCTCTATGGCTTGGCGATCTAGAGTTAGCTGAGGAAAGAGCGCGAAAGGTAGCTCAGATGGACTCATTAGACCCTAGATATCGTCTGGAGTTAGGAGAAGTTCTCATCAAATGTGGCAAAATTGAAGAAGCCATCAAGATGTATCGTTCTGCAACTAGACTTGGCCCTCCAAGAACAGCGATCGCTTGGTTTATGGCCGGTCAATGCCATGAAAAACTGGGTGAGTTAGATATAGCTTGTGATTGTTATCTCGCCTCAATACAGATGGATTCACTTGCCATTTCTGCTGTGGAACGGCTTAATCGTTTAGCTCCTCGTTTAGGTAACTCAGCACTGGTTAACTGGACTAATAGACGTTTATCCGAATTACGAGAACAGCAAAAAACTACAGCAAATCAACCCAAAACTTCTTACATACCTGAAGCATCTTCTGAGTTAAAGAAAGCTGGAGAAGCAATAATGATTTAATGTAAAAACCCCTAAAACTTGAGTTTTGGGGGCAACTTAGTCTTAAAATATTGCCAAAACGATTTTATTTAGTTAAAATAATATTACGTACACTAAGTAATATGCCAAATGGTTTCGACATCAGATCATTCTCAAACTGTGGAGTCGTCGCAGCAAAATCTCGCACCATACAGCATGGGCTACAGAATCAAGCTGCTATCGCAACTATTCAGCCGCAAGTTTAGTGAGAAGTTAGAACCATTTGGATTAACCCCATTTCACTGGTTAGTGTTATGCTGCCTGTGGCAAGAAGATGGCTTACCTACTTCTAGTATTGGAGACAAACTCAAACAGGTGGGGGGGACTTTAACTGGTGTGCTAGATCGCATGGAAGAACGCGGTTTAGTACAGCGGGAACGCGACTCCCACGATCGCCGCATCTGGCGGATATGGCTAACGGATGCAGGTAGAGAACTGGAGACCATCTTACCGCCTATCTCGGCTGATTTACGTGAGCAAGCGATGCAGGGTTTTTCCGTCACGGAACGTGAACTATTGACTCAACTAATTAACCGGGCGATCGCTAACCTTTCTTGAGGTTACTTCCTAATCACCCTATAGGGTGAAGCTTTGTTAAGTTTTATCATGAGAATATATTACGCATACTAAATAATTATAGGCAAATACTACGCATTTTAAATAAAATAACCAATGACTACAAAAAATTTGCTACTACCTGCATTAAGCTCAAGAAATTATCGCCTATTTTTTGCTGGACAAGGTATCTCCCTAATTGGAACTTGGATGACGCAATTGGCGACAATTTGGTTAGTTTATGACTTAACCAATTCAGCATTAATGCTTGGAGTTGTGGGATTTACGAGTCAAATTCCTAACTTCTTTTTGGCTCCCTTTGGTGGCGTTTTTGTAGACCGATTCTCTCGGTATCATACCTTAATTGGCACGCAAATCTTGGCAATGATTCAATCGTTAACATTGGCGGTGTTGGCGTTAACTGGTGTAATTGAAGTTTGGCATATTATCGCTTTAAGTTTATTGCAAGGATTCATTAATGCTTTAGATGCGCCCGCAAGACAGGCATTTGTGCCGGAACTGGTTGAACGCAGAGAAGATTTAGCCAATGCGATCGCTATCAACTCAACGATGATCAATGGGGCGCGGTTAATTGGCCCTGCGATTGGGGGTTTATTAATTGCTAGAGTTGGAGTTGCATATTGTTTTTTAATTGATGGTTTGAGCTATATTGCCGTAATTGCTGCTTTATTGGCAATGAAAGTTAAACCTTGGAGAACTTTAATAAACGATGGTAATCCTTTGCAAAGAGTTAAAGAGGGATTTGTATATGCTTTTAGCTTTCCACCAATTCGAGCAATTTTGTTGTTATCAACTTTAGTCAGCTTGATGGGATTACAAAATACAATTCTTGTCCCAATTTTTGCAGAGACAATTCTTAAAGGTGGTGCAGAAAGTTTAGGATTTTTAATGGCAGCTTCAGGAGTTGGGGCTTTGTTTGGGGGCATTTATTTAGCTACTCGCAAGACAATTTTCGGAATTGGTAATGTGATTGCATTAGCTCCAGCAATTTTAGGGGTTGGTCTAATTGCCTTTTCTTTATCTCGGTTTTTACCACTTTCTTTATTTACAATGTTGTTTGTTGGCTTGGGTACAATTCTCCAAATAGCTGCTAGTAACACGTTCTTGCAAACTATTGTTGAAGATGATAAACGTGGCAGGTTGATGAGTTTGTATACAATGTCCTTTTTGGGGATGATACCTTTGGGTAATTTGTTGGGAGGGACATTAGCAGATCATATTGGCGCTCCTACTACTTTAATGATTGATGGCATAGCTTGTCTTTTAGGAGCTATTATTTTTTCTAAACAGTTGCCTAATTTAAGGAAGATGGTTCTTCCAATTTATGAGCAAAAGGGAATTGTTTCGATTAAGAGAGATTGAGAATAAATAATTGGATGCTAAAATTCGTCCTGATTATGATAAATATTTCAGTTAAAAGCGATCGCATCTATATCTAACATAGTTCGCCGTGAAGCTTTTGTAATGGCTTTTAAGGATTGTTTTTACTTTATTAATCAACGGTTTTGCTATTTTATTCTTTAAAAAACTAAAGGCCACTGGTGGGGCTGTTGCTCATTAGATTGAGCATACTGGTAAAATATAACTACTGAAATACTAAAGTACTAAGATGATCATTAGCCAGAGTGAATACTATATTTCCCCAGAAGAATATTTAGAAGGCGAGAAAGCCAGCCAAATCAAACACGAATATATTGATGGGCAAGTCTACGCAATGGCAGGAGCCAGTGATGCTCATGTTACCGTTAGTATGAATTTCTCTATGCTGCTACGCAACCATCTTCGGGGTAGTGGTTGTCGTGTTTACATGTTAGACATGAAAGCTAGAATTGATGTGATCAACCGCTACTTCTATCCCGATGTAATGGTGACTTGCGATACACGAGATAGAGAATTCGAGTATTTTAAATCTCATCCTTGTTTAATTGTAGAAGTACTTTCAGAGACAACAGAAGCTTTTGACCGAGGTAAAAAGTTTGCTGACTATCGAAAATTAGATTCACTACAAGAATATGTATTAATATCTGCACAGCAAATGAGTGTAGAGTGCTTCCGTCGCAATCCAGAAGGACATTGGGTACTTTACCCTTATGGGAAAGAGGAAGAAATACATTTAGCTAGCATTGATTTGCGTTGTGCGATCGCAGCAATATATGAAGACGTATTATTGATCGAAGATAATATTTCCTAGTCCAATATTTGTGGTTCAATCCCTAAAGCATCAAGTTGTTCAGGAGTAAGCGATCGCAGTTTCTCTACAATTATCTCCCGCTTTTGTCGCTCAACATCAGCTCTGTGTCGCTCAACATCAGCTCTGTGTCGCTCAACATCAGCCCTTTGTCGCTCAACATCAGCGCGTTCGTGTCCCATTAGCAATAAATTACCTTGTGCATCCCACCACCGTAACCAAGGTAAATCTGCGTTTTGATACACCCCTTGCCATATCCCTAACTCTACCCCCATAGGAGCAATTGGGTAATGCCCTCGTTCGTTGGGTTGCATGAGTTGATAGACATTATCAACCAAATGATAAACCTCTACCAGTGCTTTTGATACTTCATAAATTGCATAATAAGGAACACGAATTGCTTGTTCATAAATCCAAAACTTCCCAACATCTCCCTGTGAAGGTGGTGTTTGATCTCGTTCTTCAGTACCATCTCCAGAGACAAATTCAATTACAATCATTGGCGCAACATATTCCTTCCATAAGACATAAGAACGCCGCGTTTTACCGTTGAGAATCAACGGTACATTAGGGACATAAAACCAATCAGGTGCAGTAGCACCTTTTTCTGGCGGATCAGTTAATCGCCAATAAATGTCTAAATCCTGCCCTATACAGTATTGACTATCTGGATAAAGTTTTTCCAGAATAGGTTCAATAGAATCAGTTAGTAAAATACTTTGAGGATGCTCTTGCCAATTCTGCACAAATGTACCGTCTGACTCTGGTAGCTGGGTATGATCAGGTAAAGTTAATGCCGATAAAGAAGTCATAGGCTTTAACCAAAAGTTAATTTAAAAATTTTAATTCAATTTTCACACAGAAACACTAAAAAATTCGCTGCGTCTGTTGCGCTACGCCAGTTGCTACAACGCGAGGAACCCGCCCAACGCACTGGCTCCTCTGCGTGATATTTTCTGAATTACGAAACACTAGGATCATCCAAAGCTTTCATCTGTTTCATAATCTGCTCAACTTGGTAAACTTTTTCATTTCTATTTTGAGCTTTGAAAATATTCAAAGCTTTTTCCAAAGAAGCAAGTGCCTCAGTTCGTTTATTAGTTTGCCAAAGTACCTGCGCTAAATTAGTTAAGGCCTCACCATATTCAGGATTAATTTCTAGAGCTTGATTATATTCCCTAAGCGCCTCTGTCCAGCGGTCTTGACTGGCATAAACAACACCGATCGCATTATAAGCAAGAGCATATTTTGGTCTCAGTTTAATAGCTTCTTGATAAGCACTAATTGCTGCTTCCGGCTTATTTTGTCGAAACAAGACATTACCTAATTGAAAGTGTCCAAAAGCAACGTCTGGAAATTTTTTAATAAATTGACGTAACTTTTCCTCAGCACCTTTAAAGTCTCTTTGATTATATAAGGCATTAATCTCTTGCAAAAGCTGCGATCGCTCTGGTGTATCTGCACCGGAAAATTGTGCTATCTTCTGCGGTTGCTGCTTAGGCAAATGCAGAGAACCTGGTGCAGTAGCTGCCAACACCGATGGGGATATACCGATTGCAGTTATGATACTCAGCGTCATGCAACTAAGAGGTTGAACAAATACTGATTTGTGCTGCTTCTTCAGCTTCATTGTCCTCAATGCCCTAATAATGTCCTGATTCCCATGATAAATCTAAGGTGTGTTGCTTGAAATATTCGCGCCAACGCCACCAGTGCTGCTCAGACATAATTGCCCTATTGGAGATATTTCACGACATTTGAGTATAAATACTTATTAGCCAAACAAATAGAAAATTTGTTATGTTGTATGTGAGGCTAAATGCCGTACATTTTTACGGCTGAGTTGTTAAAATTGCCCAGAGTTGGTAGAAAATTGATGGTTTGCAGTCAATAAGTAACTTGAAGACTGCAAAGTCATTCTACTTTTATCAAAGCCAATCATTCTAATTATGTAGAGGCTATTATGACCGTCCCAGTGAGTAAAGGCTCCAAAGTGAATTCAGAGCGCTCCAAAGCTGAACGTTTGGAAGTTCGTGTTACCAAAGAGCAAAAAGAATTGTTCCAGCGTGCTGCTGAGATTCAGGGTCGAACACTAACAGATTTTGTTATTAGTAGTGTCTTGAATACTGCTAAACAAGTTATTCATGAACACGAAATGATGATTTTAACTAAGCAAGATCAAGAAGTTTTTGTTACAGCATTATTAAACCCGCCAGAACCAAGTGCAAAATTACGAGATGCTGCTCAGCGTTATAAGCAAACAATGGATGTATAAGTGACGTTCTCCAATAGTTCTGATACTTCTGATAAATATTTAATAGAGCCGCTGGCTAAACAAAACCGGGCGGCTTTTTTTTGTGGAGTCGAGCCGCTGGATCTTTATTTGAAGCAACAAGCCGGGCAAGACGCCCGTAGGCGTATGGCTGCTCCCTTTGTTTTAATCGAACAAAGTTCTAGCACAGTCATTGGGTATTACACTTTGTCTTCAACCAGCATCATATTTAGTGAATTACCAACTGAGATAACTAAAAAACTTCCAAAATATCCAAATGTTCCTGCAACTCTTTTAGGTCGATTAGCAGTTGACAAGAAATATCGAGGAAAGGGCTTAGGCGAGATACTTTTAATGGATGCACTATATCGAAGTTTGCAAAATGAAATAGCTACAGTAGCTGTAGTGGTTGATGCTAAAGATAATCAAGCCCGTTTGTTTTACGAGCATTTTGACTTTATTCAATTTCCTAATTTCCCTTACCGATTATTTCTGTTGATGGAAACTATTGCCAAACTTTTTAAGTAAATACTTCGTAAAAATGTTAACAAGTTCCGTGGGTTTAAGTCCCCCGGTTCCATAACCTGTAAGTTTTGTGTTGGGGTCTGTCTTATACCAATTCGTAATTCGTAATTCGTAATTACGAATTACGAATTATTTAAGCACCTCCTCGCAATTTATCCAAGACACTTCTATCCTCTAACGTTGAAGTATCACCCAATATCTCTTGACCTGCGGCTAAATTCCGCAGCAACCGCCGCATAATTTTACCCGATCGCGTTTTAGGTAAGGCGTCTGTAAAGCGAATTTCACCAGGACGAGCGATCGCACCTATTTCTTGAACTACATGTTGCTTGAGTTCTTTACTCAAATCATCACTGGGTTGATACGTACCTTCTAAAGTCACAAAAGCAACTACCTCTTCACCTTTGAGTTCATCTGGCTTACCCACTACGGCAGCTTCTGCAACCGCTGGATGGGAAACTAAGGCTGATTCTACTTCCATTGTACCTAAGCGATGTCCTGACACATTCAGTACATCATCCACACGACCCATCACCCAGAAGTAGCCATCTGCATCTTGTCTGGCACCATCACCAGCAAAATAAGTGTAGTTGCCATCTTTCGGCGGAATATGTTCCCAATAGGTGCGGCGGAAGCGTTCTGGATCGCCGTAGACTGTCCGCATCATTCCCGGCCAAGGATAGCGCACTGCTAAATAACCACCTTCGTTTTCGGGTACAGAATTACCTTCCAAATCCACGACATCTGCGATAATACCGGGGAAAGGACGAGTGGCAGAACCTGGTTTAGTGGGGATTGCCCCTGGTAGCGGTGTAATCATGATGCCGCCAGTTTCTGTTTGCCACCAGGTATCAACAATTGGGCAGCGTTCACCACCGATGACCCGATGGTACCACATCCAAGCTTCGGGATTAATTGGTTCACCGACGGTTCCCAGTAGGCGCAACGAAGAGAGATTTCGCGCTTTGGGGAGGTGTTCACCCATCTTAATAAATGCCCGAATTGCGGTAGGTGCGGTATAAAAAACGCTTACACTATATTTTTCGATGATATCCCACATACAGCCAGGATTTGATGCACGGGGCGCACCTTCATACATCAGCGTTGTTGCACCGTTAGAAAGGGGGCCGTAAACGATGTAGCTGTGACCAGTAATCCAACCAACATCAGCAGTACACCAATATACATCAGTATCTTGCAGGTCGAAGATCCATTTAGTGGTCATGTGAGTGTACAAGTTATAACCTGCTGTTGTATGCACAACACCCTTCGGTTTGCCAGTACTGCCAGAAGTGTAGAGAATAAATAGCATGTCTTCGCTGTCCATCGGTTCGGCAGGACAATCAGCAGATGCACTTTTTTGTAAATCATGCCACCAACGATCGCGTCCTCCCTGCATATCTATTTCCTGTCCGGTGCGTTTGACAACTAGGACATTCTCTACACTAGGAACAGCACCATCCGCTAAGGCGATATCTACTTGAGCTTTGAGAGGAACGATCGCATCTTTACGCCAACCACCATCAGCAGTCACGACTAGTTTAGCTTGGGCATCGATGAGGCGATCGCGTAAAGCTTCGGCACTAAAACCACCAAATACTACGCTATGGGGTGCGCCAATTCTGGCACAGGCTAACATGGCGATCGCCGCTTCTGGGATCATCGGCATGTAAATACCGACGCGATCGCCTTTTTGCACTCCTAATTGCTTAAGTACATTGGCAAATTGACAAACTTCCCGGTGTAGCTGAGCATAAGTCAGGGTACGTGAATCTCCTGGTTCACCTTCCCAAATCAGGGCCGCTTTATTCTTACGCCAAGTGGTAAGATGCCTGTCTAGGCAGTTGTAAGAAATATTAATCTTGCTACCAACAAACCACTTAGCGAAAGGTGGTTGCCAATCTAGCACTGTATGCCATTTTTGAAACCAGTGCAGTTCTATTTCTGCCAATTCTGCCCAGAAATGCTCCGGATCGGATTTGGCTTTGTCATAGATGTACTGATAGTCGTCCAGGCTTTTGATATAAGCATTCTGAGAGAATTTGCTAGCAGGATGGAATAGTCGATTCTCTTGTAGGATTGATTCTATAGTTGGTTGAGACATGGTGAAGATGACAAACTGTATTGTTACTGAAAACTATTCTTAGCAAAGTTATGTCAGATAGTGTTTAGATTAGCGTTAACCAACTATTTAGATCGTGTAGATTTCTTTCAGAATCAAATCCGTTCTAGTTGCTTTCCTAAGCTTTCACCACTACCAATTCCTCTATTTTCAGTACAATTAACTTAAATTAACGAGCGATCGCTTATATGTCTGAACCTGCTACTCTAGAGATAACCTCTTGTGATAATTTAGACACAGAAATTATCTTTCCCCCTGGCGATTTATTTAGCGACGAACCCCCCTTGGAAAGTGACTTCCACCGTGACCAAATCGAACTGCTGATCCGCACACTCAAATTATGGTGGCGAGAAAAGCAAGATTTCTATGCATCTGGCAACTTAACGATTTATTACAGTCCCAATCAAAAAAAATCAGCAGATTTTCGCGGCCCAGATTTTTTTGTAGTTTTGGGAACTCAAAAAAAAGACCGCAAAAGTTGGGTAGTGTGGCAAGAAGAAGGCAAATACCCACACATAATTGTAGAAATTTTATCCCGTACAACCGCAGCCATTGATAGAGGCTTAAAAAAACAAATTTACCAAGACACTTTCCGCACACCCGATTATTTCTGGTTTGATCCCGTGACATTAGAATTTCGAGGATTTCATTTAGTAGATGGCAAGTATCAAGAAATTCAACCTACATCCGCAGGACAATTATGGAGTCAGCAATTGGAGTTATACTTAGGAGTACATGAAAATAAACTCCGATTCTTTACTGTAGAGAATCAATTAATACCTTCACCGGAAGAAATTGCCACACAAGAACAATTACGCGCCCAACAAGCCGAAGAACGTGCCCAACAAGCCGAAGAACGTGCCCAACAAGCCGAAGGACGCACCCAACAAGCCGAACAAGAAATCATTCGACTACGAGAAATGTTACACGCACAAGGCATTAACCCTGAGAACAGTTGATAATATTAGTTAAGTGAGTAGAGACATTTTCCAGTTTAATTAGGTATAAATTTAAAAAAGCTTAGTTTCTGAGAGTGGGGCATAGTTTGCGAGCAACAGAGATTAAAAATCAGCTAAAATCCCTCATCGAGCAAGCCTCCTCGATAGACGCTAATTTAGCGAGAAGATTAGATGAAATCAATCGTTGGGTTAAAGATATCAAACCTGGTTCGCTAACCGCTAAACCATTGGTTCTAGCCTTTCTGTTAGAAGTAATCACCGATTCTACAGTTTGGTTAGTCATAAAATCTCTACCTACGGCAGAAGAACAACAATCTAAGTTCGAGCAAATGACACCCAATGAAAGATACTGGTACGGTTATCTGTTTCCGAGATGGATTAATGCCACCGACTCTAAGTTTTATATTTGGAAGCAAAAACTTATGGCAGGTGAGTTTAATCAGGTAGATGATGATATTATTAATTTAATAGCTAAATATATTGTTAGCCGTAAAGGTAGTTTTTGGCAGCGCTATATAGCCGACCTTTCTATGGCAACAGATTTAATTGTCAGCAGTCATCAGCAACAACCCCTCTGTATTCAATTTACCAGTGTTAGCGAAGAATTGAATCACCAAAAGTATCAAGCGTGGCAAAGTACACTCCAATTGTGGGAAATAGATCGAGGACTTTTCTTAAGTTTTAATCCTAGCGATGCTAATTATATTAACCAATTAGTAAATGTTGCACTGCACAACAGTAATCATCTTGCTGGTGGCAAATATTTAAAATTTGCTTAATTTGTTCTGGGGTGTTCTACTAAGTATTTGTTTGTTAGCCAAAATTATTACCTGCTTATTACAGCTTTTATGCCTAATCAACAACAAACTAGCAACAATCATCAAGTAGATAAATTTGCTGAAGCTTTAGCAACTGCTCGAAAAATGCAGACAGACTGGTTAAATTATGGACTAGATTTTGTCCATCTCTACTTTGAAGATGTGGATGGAGATTGGCTAGAAAATTGGAGCAATGATGAAATAGTATACAGCCCTTTACTTGATTCTCTTAAAGAGTTTTTGGTTAGTGATGATGATGTAGCTGTAAGAGTACGGCAGTATTTGGAAGAACAAACTTCCATAACACTTTTTGATGTTGCGGTAAACTTAGAAAAATGTTGGAGAATCACCAAAGTAGATAATAGGTTATCAGCTATAAAAAATTTATTAACTGTTGATAAATATAACGACGATACAAGTAATGAGATCGATGATATCGCCAATAACCTATTAAAAAAGCTGTTAGAGATTTCGTAAGAGGGTATTTGAAAAGTCGGACAGATAGTAAAAAAGCTCTCTCAGTAAGTAAAGTCATGCTCAAATTAGAATAACTGTGAGCGTTAAATAGTCAACTAGCGAACTGCAACAGCTTGTAATTTCTGGACGTGGGCTTTATAAACAAACCAAGTATCCTTTCCTTCAGTCTGCTGACTACAAGGAAGTGGCTTCTCGAAGGTTACTTCTAAGTAATCTCTGAGGCGTTCACCATTACCAGTAGGACTTACTTCGCGGCTATTATTGTTTTCTATAATGGAGGAGACAAAAAATTTCTCACTTTGTTTGGCAAAACACTTTTGATCTGCCTGTTGGATATCGCGTGCTTGTAGATACCAGCTTTCTTGCCGCTTAAGAATAGTACCTCCCCGTGCTGTGACTCTTAAAATGCGTATCGGAGTAGTTTGAGAAGAAACAGTATTAGGAATTGTTGCACCCAATACCCCACAAACGAAACTTAAGCACAAAAATAATCTTTTTGGATACAACTGAAGATGATTACGCATTTTTAATATCCTGAGTTTTTGGTATAACTTTCAACCTATCAAGTGAATTTTATCATCCAAAATCTCGAATTTAAAATGTATAAATTGTATTAGCGTTGATTTGAGCGATACTGTCGTTAACACGCCTGAGTCAACAAAAGCGCGATCGCTCCTCATCCTACTCTAAAAACAGCGTCTCTAAATCGCGGTAGCCACTTACAACCCGTACAACTTCAATTTCCTATCTGGATTGACAGCAAATAGCTTATCTCTAGCGGAGACTGGAGCGATCGCCTCACAGCTTGGTATATTAAATCAGAAAAATTTCCGCATCGCAACAGTCAGTCTTAAGGTAAAATCCGTCTGAGGTAATCTTGAGAAATTTTTCTACTAAAATTTATGAGTAAAGCCACAGTCAACAGTTATCAATAAATCTGATAGCTGTCTACTGATTTATTTTAAGGTAGACATGGTGTTTTTCTTTGGTATAGAGCATGAAGTTGCTTTCCTTAACAAGGAAGGAAAATTTGCTGATTTTTCTCATACAAAATTTGCCGATTTTAATCAAATTGTTGAAAAGCTACCCATATACCCCAATGACTATACTCAACTGCGTGTAGGAGATGCTGGTATTAAAAAGAAGAGATGGTATATCGAAGGATTTGAAAGATTTACAGATTCTGACAAAGTTATAGATTGTTTGCCTAAAGGTATTGAAATCAGAACAACAATACACTCTAGTATTCAAGGTGCTATTACTGAATTATCAGAAAGCTTTTGTTTGCTGCAAAAAGTTGCTGCTGACTTTGGTTTTACACCAGTTTTAGTGAGTTTTAATCCCTACAATCCAGTTTTTGAGCCACAACCACCATTGAATGATTATGAAATCAAACAGTTACAGGCTTATCCTGACGAACAAACCGCTAACATTTACATGGTGACATATGGCCCAGATTTAAATATTTCTTTGACAGATTTGTCTATTGAATGCGTAATTGATATTGGCAAAAAATTAACTTATTACAGCCCTTTTATTGTGCCTTTTAGTTATAGTTCTCCCTTTTATCAAGGGGGCTTATGGGAAGGACTATCAGTAAGAACTTTTATTAGAACAGGAAAAAGATCAGCAGCATTAGTATTTGTTCAAACACAAGAGCAACTAATTCATAGCGTCCCTTCTTTAACAAAAGTTGCACGTATTCCCGCTGAAGTCAGTCGCATCGAATTTAAAGCCTGTGATAGTTGTGATGATTTTTCTATCTATGCGGCGTTATTAGCTTTATTAAAAGGTTTGATTTTAGATGAAACTTTGCCAGGTAGAGCAATTATTCCTAATGCAGCTTTGCATCAAATTTCTGCAAGAAATGGATTTGATAATCAAGAGATTTTTGAACATGTAACTCAAGTTATGCAAGCAGCTGAAATTGCACTTCAAGATGATCCAGATGTTGAGTTATTAACGCCGTTAAAAGTTATGCTAGATAACCGAAAAACTCAAGCTCATAAGCTGATTGAAGTTTTTCAACGTACAAGTTCGATAGAAGAAACATTAAGGCAAACTTATTAAAATTATTCGTCATTAGTCTTTTGTTTTTTGTGAGTACAAATGATCAAGGACAATCTTAACTAGAGTATGTATAATATAGCAATCCTATCTGATTTGTTAAAACTCGTGGTGTCTGGACACAACAGACCTCTTGCAAAAGTCGGATACTCGCCAGAAAATAAATTTTCTGGCTGATAACTCAAGTCGGTTTTAACCGACTAATAACAGTATTTTTAGTCCGTTTCAACGGACTTTTGCTATTAGGCAGAGACTTGAGTCTCTGACGGTTCAAGTATTTTTGCAAGAAGTCTAACGAATGATTTAGAATTGCTATACCATTTCATGAAATACTTGATACAAATGATTTGTCCCTAATTCTTTCCCCCTGCTCCCCAGCCTCCGGTTTGTATCAACCTTAGAGTGAAACGATATAACCTGGATGTACAAACATTACAAACTTGTCATCACCTGAGCTAGTTCATTAGATAAATCAATTGCTGATTTCTGGGATTTTTTAAATAAAACACCAGCCAAGAAGTAATAATCACCCGAATAATATGCCATCCCATGTTTTCGTAACTCTTCTATGTGTTTTTTGACTTTTGGCTCAGAACTATAATAGCCAAACTTCAAAGGTAAGACTACAAAATTATTCACACTGTAGCCATTTTCTTGAGCCTGTTGAATTGTACTTTCAGGATTAGAATAGCTAGATACTAAAACCAATACATTCTCATAACCTAATGATAACAATTTATTGGTAACTGTAGCTCCATCAATACCACCAAATAACAGCGGCATATAAATATCTTGATCTGGTGCAGGTAGATACGGCGGATTAGCGACAAGATAGTCAGCTTCTGGTTTAGAAGACTCAAACAAGCATGAATTATAAATTACATATTTATTTCCTAAGTCATATTCGTCAATTGTAGAGTTAGCAACTTTCCAGGCAGAAGCATTTAACTCAAAACCCCGGATTACTCCATCAAATTTGTTTCTCAGCAATGAATTAATTACAGGACTACCATCTCCTGAACCAAACTCCACAACTGAAGCATGATTTTTACTATTCCTGATCACAAAATTCTCTAAGCAATTTGAGTAGAAATTAGATTCTTCTGGGCAAACAAAGATGTCTTTCATTTGACTGCACTTCGTAGTATAGTATTAGAGAGGATGTTAGTTGCTGCCTTGTACAAAATTTAAAGCAGACAAAAATCGTTCCTTTAGTCAGTAGTTAGTTACTAAAGGAATTAAATTTAAAACCCAAATTAAAGAAACACAAAATTGACAATGTAAGAAACGAACTTACATTGCTAATTTTTCATTCTTAGTTATTTGGATTGGTCACAAAATTAGGGTAGCCTGTTCGGCTTTGCGTATTGATTTCACAACAGCTTTAGCGGCGCGATCGCCTGTTAATTTTTCCTGGTCATACCCCAGCACCAATTCCCACGCATCATCAGGATATTGCTCAGCCAAGGGCAAAGCCACGTCATCCAACATCCACCGACCATGGCGTTCATCTTCTTTGATGTGTAGTTCCCAATAACCCATCGCTGCCTCCGAAAGTTCGAGTCTTTGGGCCGCAGTCAAATAATTTCTGTAAGCCGCTGGGCCAGCCACCTCAAAACAAGTGAGTCCACCACTGTAACGTAGAAAATAACGCTTACGCTCAGTCAACAGAAAATTATGATTAGCACAAGCCAACACTTCCCAAGGTACTAAATCGAAATATCCCTCTGGTTCAGTGTTCATGCCAAACTCGTTAAGCATTTGGGCAAAAAATGTAGAGTGCTTGCGAGCTAAGCGACCGTTGCCATATTCTTCTAGCAGTACCCGTACAAGCATACACTGCACTTCATTGGCTGCACCACCTAAAATCCGTGACAGGCGACTACCTTCAACCAAGCCATCAAAGGAACCAATTGCTAGTAGATGACGGTAGCCGGCTTGAGTCATTTCCTCACGGATATAGCGACTCTCTGGCGATAATGGCGGGTCTAAATCAATTGCTGCACGTTCAATTAGTGCTTGCTTAACATCCAATTGTTGCAGTGCTGCTACATCAACCTGTGCCAATTCCCACTCTTGCCAAGCAGTTTCAATTTGGTCGCGCCAAGAATATAAGTAAAGCGATCGCTCATTAGCATAGCTTCGCAAATCATCGTACCAAAAAAGATTTAACCGATTAATTCGGTAAAGTATCCGCTGGAGAAAACGATGCGCTTGGTCATCGCCATCACCATCTTGATAAGCAGCAATAACCGCCGTTGAGATTGTGTTTTCAAACTCATCAGCATTTACAGCTTTGGCATTGAGTTGACTGTCCAAATCTGCTGTTGCAAGCAATTTTATAAATTGTTGCTCAGCACGCTCATACTTGGTAGCCGTTTTTTCCTGTGTTTGTTGATTGTTGATCACAGTCCCAGCATTGTGGGACATCACCAAATTGCTTTGCATGGAATATTCGATAGCTTTACAAAAGCGTGAAATTCATTTCACCTCTTAATACCTATAATTTCCATGCTTGTAGCCTTCTCTACCTCTTTCCCTGGTTATAAAGAAAGATTAAGTCTAAGGGAGTGGGGAGTAGGGAGTAGGGAGTAGGGAATTGGGGATTGGGGACTGGGGATTGGGGGACACGGGGACGCGGGGACACGGTGAGACAGCGCTGCAGGAGGGAAACCCTCCGCAGGCGACTGCGTTAGCGCAGCGTTAGCGAGCTTGCGAGCGTCACCCGAAGGGGGACGCAAAGAAAGATTTCGGAACGAAAAAATAGGTTTTTTCAGACTGAATATGAAAAACCTACCCTTGAAAGGTGGGGAGTAGGGAGTAGGGAGTAGGGAATTGTCATTCGTCATTCGTCATCCCTTCTGCTTCTCCTGTCGGAGACGCTGCGCGTAGCTTGCTTCCCGCAGGGTACGACTTTGCTCAGGGCAAGTTGTAATTGATTATTCTCCGCGTCCCCGCGTCCCCGCGTCCCCCAATCCCCAGTCCCCAATCCCCAATCCCCAATCCCCAATCCCCAATCCCCAGTCCCCAATCCCCAATCCCTAATCCCTACTAGGCGGAATCTTCTCAATGGGAATCAGCGCTTCCATCACAGATTTGACAATTGGGGCGGCGACGGTAGAACCGTAGGCATTTGCACCTTTTGGTTCATCTACTAACGCTAATACGACATAGCGGGGAGATTCTACTGGGAGAATACCTACAAAGCTGGTTATCTTAGCATTGCTGAGATAACCACCAGAACTACTGGCTTTTTGGGCTGTACCAGTCTTACCAGCAATGCGATATCCCGGAATTTGTGAGGGCTTGCCTGTACCTTCAGAGACTACTGTCTCCATCATTTCTACGACTTTTTGGGCTGTCGAGGCTGAGAAAATTTGACGTGGTGTGGTGCGATTGGGTGAGTAATGCATTTGCCCTTTACTATCAATCAGTCCCCGAATGACGTGGGGCGTAACTAATTTGCCACCATTAGCTAAAGCACCGTGCATTTGCACAAGTTGTAAAGGTGTCAAAGAAAAGCCTTGACCAAAAGAGGTAGTAGCAGGCTCAATGGGTGAGGCAATAAATTCTTCTTGACTTTTCAGCCGACCACCTACTTCAAAAGGTAAATCTGTATCAACGGTTTGTCCTAGACCCAAGCGTTCTAGCCAGTTGTAGTACACTGAAGGCTGTAATCGTTGGATAATTTTTACCATGCCAATGTTGCTAGAGTTTTGCAAAATCTGAGCAATGCTGATTCGCCCGTAACCATTGAGCATGGCATTTTGAATAGTATAATTAGCTACTTTTATAGAACCTGAATCATTAAATATATCATCTGCTTTAATGACACCATTTTCTAGAGCGATCGCAACATTCAAAGGCTTAAAAGTCGATCCTGGTTCGTAAAGATCTGCCACTGTCCAGTTTTTGAACAGTGAAATATCAGCTCTAGAATATTCATTAGGGTTATAGGTAGGCTGAGAAACTAGGGCCAGTAGAGAACCATCTAACGCATCCATGACAATTACTGCCCCACGTTTGGCGTTAAACTTCTCCATCTGTTGTTTGAGAGCAGCGCGAGCAGCTCTTTGCAAACGAGTGTCAATAGTGAGTTGCAATCGCAAATCATCAAAATGCATAAAGCCTTCAGGAGCATAATCTGGCTTAAGCATTCCGTTACCAGAACGACTCAGGCGTACCGTTTGCACAGAACGTTCCAGTAACTTCTCTTGACTGTACTCCACACCAGCTTGACCCCGACGGTCAACATTAACATAGCCCACTACATCGGCAACTAAATCTTCCGCTGGGTAATATCGAGAATATTTAGAAATTAACTCTAAACCATTGAGGCTTAATGAGGTGACGCGATCGCTAATTTCTTCTGGTAGAGAAGCATCGAGTACAATCCCACTTTTTTTACTTTGAAAAACTTTGACTAACTCAGCAGCATCTTTAGCTAATATAGGGGCTAGTTGTTGGGCGATCGCTTCATTAGATTTATCAAACAGCTTCGGATGGGCGTATAAAGTATACACAGGACGGTCAATAGCCAACACATTATTATTGCGATCGACCACTGGCCGCCGGGGCATAAAAGGTCGCAAATTCACCATTTGCTGATTTCTTGCTTTCTCCGTTAACTTTGCTCCTCGAACAATTTGCAAGTGGTATAAGTTAATCGCCAACCCTAACCCAGCCACCATTAATACACCCCAAACTACAAACAATCGAGACTTGGTGTTGGGTATTTGGTCTTGCGTGTCAGAGCCAAGTTCCCCCTGTGCCAATCTGTGTTGAGAACCCTTTTGTCGCCTTTTGAATACTGGATTGCGAAAATTTCTTAACTTTGTTCTGTTTGATGACTTCTGCATTGGCATTGTTGTCTATCCTTTGTCAGTTGTCCTTTGTTAGTTTTTTCAAACCACTAACCATCAACCAATGACCAAGAAAACACAAAGAAGGGGAGACGGACAGAGCGACCCTTCTCAAGATCGAAGCACCTGGTTGCAACAAAGCGACTTTAGTCGTGGAGACAAAAAATCGTTCGGAGTTTGAATCCCTTAGCTTTAACCTCAATATCCCAGTGGCGAAGGTGTTTGTTGTTGTGTTTGAGAATTTGGCTTGATTGCAGACGATATTGGATTAGAACTATGAGATGTTGGAGGTAGAAAAATAGCCTCTTTAGGACTTGGCGATACTAATCCTGAAGTTGGTGCTTCTGCTTCTTTAGCAATCTTGTTAGTTAAAGTTGCATTGTTTGTTGTTAACTGTCGCTCATAACGCTGCAAGTTATGCAGTCTGCGGTATGTTTGACTCCAAAGCTCTTGGGAATATACCGTCCAGCCATAAGCTACAAGCGCTGCTGCTACAAACAAAAACGCTACAACTGATGAGTAACGATGTAAACTGTACAAGCGCAGTAACCACAAAGGTAGTGCCCCAGAGTTAGGCATTACGGGAAGTCCACCAGAAGTATTTTGCTTTGCAATAGACTGTCCCTGAAGATTTGAAACTTTTTGTTTACCTGATTCTTTCACCAATGTGGGTGCAATTGTCTCATTTGTAGAAGAAATCTGTAGATTTTCTGATAAACGTCGTTTTATTTTAGAATTTCCTGGTACAAACGTAGTGCCAAGCGTCGATGAATCTATATTCTTAGAGCGTTTTTTTGCTAAAGGCGGGGTTGAATTTCGCCAAAACCAAGAGCCTTGTGTAGGAACAGCTGATTTACGAGCAACAGCCATAATTTTTTTTAGATGGTGAATAATGTATTTTAGATTAATTCTCTATTTTTGCTTGGGTTAAAACTGCTCAAAGAGCAATAAGCACACATAATAGCCTAAACACAACGTTTTAAGTATTCTAATAGGTCAGTCATTTTAGATAAAAGTTGTATATTTGATCGTCTCAACCGTTTATGCTTAAAGGTTGACGCTTACATGTCAAGCGGCAACAACCCTATGCTGTCAAAAACGCTGTCTGAACACCAGTATGCAACACCACACATGACTTAAGCCGTTCCAAATCAAAAAAATTGCATCTTTCTCTAAGATTGCAATACTGCAATCAGAGATTGGACAGCTTAACGGTTTGAGTATTGCATCTAAAGTATGGCAATGGAAAGCAGCAAGGTGCAATACTCCGTACCAAAAAACGTAACTTTTGTTATCATGAATCGAACTACTAGCAAACTGCATAGCTTCCGTTTCCTGATTAAGTTACTATACTTCTAACTTGAGACAAGCCAATCGTCTGGCTGCATGATACCTATAAATCAAAAATTACCCCCAAAGTATTGCTTTTAAATATGTAATCTAACAGCCTTTAAAAAAAAGCAATAAATAAGGTATCTTATTCAACAGGCGAAAAAATTTTCTAGCCACAATTGGTGAAAGAGGAGTTATGAAAACAAAAATCTTTGGTTTGGCCATAATGTTGAGTCTGGCTGCAATTCTCGGAGCCTGTGAAAATAGCACTACTGAACCTGGCAGTACTACTTCTCCAGCTGCTACTCCCGCTGAACCAGCGGATACTGGAACTACCCCTGCCGCTACTCCCGCTACTCCCGCTGCTACTCCCACTAAGACACCATAAACCCCACGCCCAAAGTAATTTAGTGACAACTCTCCTCACCACATCCCTGAATTTCGTTGAGTTCGGATGACACGCCAGCATCCTTGTGTTGGTTAATAAAGTTCTGAAACTTGCTAAATATAGCTAAGTGAAATAGAGCGCAAAGAAAAATACTGGTCAAAAGAAGCAGGAGAGCAGGGAGTTTTTAGCAGGGGGGAGAGACTGGAACAAAGCTTGTAGTCCGCCCCAGATGAGTGTCCTGGAAAAGTGGAGCGGAGTACCCCTGCTTTGATCAGGCTTCGCGCAGAGGATAAGGACTTGCTCCCCCTGCTTTGTGCCCCCTTCCCCTCTGCCTCTTCGGTGAGGAGAGTTTCTAATCACATCAAGTGTTTGTCCGAAATTATCCTCTGACCAAAAACCAATGACGCGCAAACCCCCGGCTTTAAAAATAGGGATAAGCGTCTAGGAAGATTTATTCAGAGTCAAAATTCTGTTATTTAGAGCAAGCAGTTAGCGCTTTTGTGTAGCTAGCTGCTTTGCTTTAGCAAAAAACTGTGGTTTTCTCAATGTTAGTCCTTCTCGTTTACCTTCATAGCACTCATTATTTCAGTAAGGAAGAAACAGGAGATAGGCAGAGTGAAAGCGAGAAAGGTTATGAAATTATTTATACTAACTGTAGTTACTGCTACCCTTGTAGGATTCAATAGCCATTCAAGAGCAGTGGTGACGGCATTACCGCCTCCAGAGGATACACCAGAAGAGATACTGCGTACACAAATTATTACGGAAGCGCGATCGCCAATTGATGGCAAATACCTAAGTGCCGCAGAATACGCAGAACTACAGACTCAGCTCCAAGAAGCCCCCCCACCAATTCTGACATCCAGAATTAGAGAGCAAATTTTCTTACTCCGTATACGTAAGACGTTGCTTGAGGTTTTTCCCTTTCTAGATCTTTGAAAAAGCTAGGGAGATGTGGTTTGACTCTGCGGTAGTTGAATCTCGACTTCGCTCGATTACCGCGTAGCCAAAACTCACCAACCAAAAGATGAGGGAGAAGAAATAATTACGAATTACGCGCTTCGCAGCAGTAGCGTAAATCCTACGGCATAGCTTCGCTGAGAGCGTCATTATGAATTCCCCATTCCCAAAAGATAATCAAAACTTATCTTAACTTCAGGCAACGGGGGCGACAAAATTGCAAATAAATGTAAAGAATATATATAGATATTAAAAAAGCAGATTTAGTCAATCACGTTATTTCACGTAGGTAGCTTCATGTCCATGACCACGATCGCCCCTGAACAGGTTAACCGTATCGTTTGGAATCAGCATCACGATCCATTTGAAATACTGGGTTCTCACTTAATAGAACAAGATGGCAAAAACGTCTGGGCTGTGCGAGCCTACCTACCAAATGCAAGTACAGTATCGGTAGTCGTTCCAGAACAACGAAAAGAATACCCGATGCAGGCGGTGCATCATCCCCACTTTTTTGAATGCACAATTGAAGCCGCAGAACTGACAAATTACCAACTGCGAATTAAAGAGGGGGAGCATGAACGTGTCACCTATGACCCTTATGCTTTCCGTTCTCCCCGTCTTACAGAATTTGACTTGCATTTGTTCAGTGAAGGCAACCACCATCGAATTTATGAGAAATTAGGGGCGCATCCCACAGAAATAGACGGCGTTAAGGGCGTTTATTTTGCTGTTTGGGCACCTAATGCCCGTAATGTCTCCATATTGGGAGATTTCAACCTCTGGGACGGACGCAAGCACCAAATGCGTAAAGGCCCAACAGGAGTTTGGGAATTGTTTATTCCTGAAGTGGGCATAGGAGAGCATTACAAATATGAAATCAAAAATTTTGAAGGACACATTTACGAAAAATCTGATCCCTATGCTTTTGGGCAAGAACCTCGCCCCAAAACAGCATCAATTGTCACTGATTTAAATACTCATACTTGGGCTGACGAAAACTGGATGGAAAAGCGGCGTCACACTGATCCCCTGACGCAACCAGTCTCAGTTTATGAACTACATTTAGGTTCTTGGTTACACGCTTCTAGTGCCGAACCAGCTAGACTACCCAATGGTGATACTGAACCCGTAGTTACTGTCTCCGAACTAAATCCTGGTGCGCGTTTTCTAACCTACCGAGAGTTAGCAGAAAGACTGATTCCTTATGTCAAGGAATTGGGATACACCCATGTAGAATTGCTACCCATTGCAGAACATCCTTTTGATGGTTCTTGGGGTTATCAAGTAACTGGTTATTTTGCTCCCACCTCTCGTTTTGGTAGCCCCGAAGACTTTATGTATTTTGTTGACAAATGTCACCAAAACGATATTGGCGTGATTGTGGATTGGGTTCCTGGTCATTTTCCCAAAGATGGACATGGTTTAGCTTTCTTCGATGGCACTCACCTTTACGAACACGCAGACCCTCGCAAAGGCGAACACAAAGAATGGGGAACTTTGGTGTTTAACTACAACCGCAACGAAGTTCGCAATTTTTTGGTAGCAAATGCCCTGTTTTGGTTTGACAGATATCATATTGATGGTATTCGCGTTGATGCTGTAGCCTCCATGCTTTACCTTGATTATTGTCGTAAGGAAGGAGAATGGCTACTTAATCAGTACGGTGGCAGAGAAAACCTAGAAGCAGCGGATTTTTTACGTCAAGTAAATCATCTCATCTTTAGCTATTTTCCTGGTGTTCTTTCAATTGCTGAAGAATCTACCTCGTGGCCGATGGTATCTTGGCCTACCTACACAGGTGGATTGGGTTTCAATTTGAAGTGGAATATGGGTTGGATGCATGACATGTTGGATTACTTCAGCATGGATCCTTGGTTCCGTCAGTTCCACCAAAACAACATTACTTTTAGTATGTGGTACAACCACAGTGAAAACTTTATGTTAGCCCTGTCTCACGATGAAGTGGTGCATGGTAAGAGCAATATCATCGGCAAAATGCCGGGAGATAGATGGCAGAAGTTTGCTAATGTGCGTTGTTTGTTTACTTATATGTTTGCTCACCCAGGCAAAAAAACCATGTTTATGAGCATGGAATTTGGGCAGTGGAGTGAGTGGAATGTTTGGGCTGATTTGGAATGGCACTTATTCCAGTATGAACCGCACCAACAGTTAAAACAGTTTTTCCAGGATTTGAACCATCTTTATCGTAGTGAACCAGCTTTATACACGTGGGATTTTGCACGAGAAGGGTTTGAGTGGCTTGACTGTAGCGACAATCGTCACAGCGTCGTTTCTTTCATCAGACGTGACAAAGATTCTGAAGACTTCGTGATTGTGGTTTGCAACTTCACGCCTCAACCCCATTCCCACTATCGCATCGGTGTACCGGAAAAGGGATTTTATACCGAGTTGTTTAATAGCGATGCGCGTCAGTATGGCGGCAGTAATATGGGTAACTTGGGCGGTAAGTGGACAGATGATTGGTCATTGCACAATCGTCTTTATTCGCTAGATTTGTGTTTGCCACCTTTGGGTGTGTTGATACTCAAATTGGATCAACAGAAGACTGCTGAAGCGTTAGAAGGATAATTAAAAGGGTGGGACTATACCCACCCTTTTGAAGTTTTTAGTTTTAATTACGAATTAATATGCCCTACAGTCAATTCACCATTGAGAAAGTGAAACAAGATTTTCACCTGACTACTGTAGAGGGAGTTCGCTTTTTCCCAGATTCAATTGAACCAGTTACTTTAAGTAACAGACTGCAAAATATTTTAGAAGAATTACCGTGGGCGATCGCAGTTGATAATGAAGCCAAAGGACAAGCGATCCCAGTAGTTTATGGTACTGTTACTAGCGGAACGCAATGGCGATTTCTCAAGTTAGAGGGACAAACAATCACAATTGATTTAATGGACTATTCTCTTCCTCCTGTAGAATTAATTCTAAGCTTTCTGGTGTGGATGCTGAAAGCAGATTAATGCTACACAAACAAAGTTCACCTCCGTGAAATAACCAAAAATTAGGCCTTTCAAACCCACGCAGGTGGGTTTTGTCTGTATAGCCAAGTCAGTGCGTTGCTCTCACCCTAAATCCCTCTCCCAGTTTGGGCTATCCATTAGTCGCATCTTTCTTAACATTGCTGTAAGTCAGACGCTGAGGGAATGATAGAAGTAAATAATGAGAGCATGATTGACTTGAGAGACAGAAAATGCACTAAACCTGAGTGCGATCGTTAACTACAAAGATATCTTAGGAGAATCAGGATGGAGAAGTTTCCAAGTGGCGGCGATATCGTGTAATCGCCGCAGTCCTCAAAACTATACCCATCAACCCTTTCGGTCTAATTTTAAGTATTTTGTCTGTTTGTTAAGAAAGATCCGGGTAATGGATAGATTCAATTACGGGGAGTATGTCAAAACTTTTGTAGTCCCTTCACAAAACAAACTACCCTGAGATAGTTAAAAATTTGTATCCTGAGTTAATAGCTCTTAATAGTTCTTTTAAAAACTTGTGCAGGAAGATTTTAGACTTATTGTTGATTTAGTTTCGGTTCTCGCTGTCGCAGCTTGTGGTGGGCTGTTTGCGGCGCTTTTACGGCAACCGGTTCTATTGGGTTATCTCATTGGTGGGATGATTGTCGGCCCGGCGGGACTGGGACTGATTAAAGAAATTATTCAAATCGAGACTCTGGCTCAGTTTGGGGTCGCCTTTTTGCTGTTTGCTTTGGGTGTAGAATTCTCTTTAGCGGAACTGAAAAAGGTAAAAGCGATCGCCTTGGGCGGTGGTGGACTCCAAATTGCCCTGACAATCCTCATCACTGTTTTAGTATGCGGGGTAACGGGAGCTTGGGGAGCCTTGCCAGCCAAGGGTGTGTTTTTGGGGTCGATTCTGTCTTTATCTTCAACAGCAGTTGTCCTCAAATGCTTGATGGAGCGCAATGAAACAGAAACGCCCCACGGGCAGGTAATGCTGGGTATTTTGGTAGTCCAAGACTTAGCGTTGGGTTTGATGTTGGCAGTGTTACCAGCTTTGCATCAACCAGCAGAATCGATTGGTTTTGCAGTCCTGACAGCGCTGTTGCGTTTGGGATTATTTGCTGCTGGGGCAATAGTAGCAGGAATTTGGCTCATACCCCCTTTGTTGCGACTGCTAGCCCGCACTGAAAGCCGAGAGCTATTTCTATTAGGTGTGGTAGTGCTGTGTTTGGTAATTGCCCTAATTACAGAGTATTTGGGCTTGTCGATTGAAATGGGTGCGTTTGTCGCAGGTTTGATGATTTCTGAGGTGGAATACGCCGATCAAACTTTAACTTATGTAGAGCCGCTGCGAGATATCTTTGCTAGTTTATTTTTCGCTGCTATTGGGATGTTGATTGACCCAGTATTTTTGTGGAACAACCTGGAGTTAATTTTAGGACTGGTGGCGATCGTTTTTGTGGGCAAGTTTTTGATTATCACTCCCCTGGTGAAGTTGTTCCGCTATCCTTTGAAAACAGCTTTAATTGCTGGGTTGGGACTAGCGCAGATTGGGGAATTTTCCTTTGTTCTCGCCAGTGAAGGACAAGCGCTAGGGTTGGTGTCTCGACAGATATATCTGCTGATTTTGGGAACTACAGCAGTTACACTCATGCTCACCCCTTTTGTGCTGCGGTTAGTGCCATTTTTATTTAACTTTGCCGAAACCATGCCTTGGTTGAAACCGTATTTAGAGGAACAGCAGCCACGGGATGTATCGGAAGAACTACCTTTGAAAGACCATGTAGTCGTTTGTGGCTATGGGCGAGTGGGGAGGAATTTGGTGAAGTTGTTACAACTACAACAGTTACCTATGGTAGTAGTTGACCAAGCAGAAAGTAGAATTCAGCAGTTACGGGAAGCTGGAGTGCCTTACGTTTATGGAAATTGTGTGAGTCTCCATGTGTTAGAAACTGCTGGTGTTAACCATGCTAAAGGAATGGCGATCGCACTTCCAGATCCCATGAGTACCCGACTTTGCTTGAAACGCGCTTTGGAATTATCCCCCGAATTGGACTTGGTGGTTCGTGCTACTCAAAATAGAAACATTGAAGTGCTTTATCAACTAGGCGCCAGAGAAGTAGTACAGCCAGAATTCGAGGCCAGTTTAGAAATGGCAACCCACTTATTAACTGGCTTAGGCTTATCGCCAGATGTAGTACAGCAACAAATGCAGCAAATCCGCAAGGATCATTACTTAGATTTGCGCCCAGAACGTTCTGCTTTTGAAGTTTCCCGCGATTTACAACAAGCAACCAGTGATTTAAATCGACGCTGGTATCCCTTACCATCTGGTTCACCCTTAATTGGCATGAGCCTAGAAGAAACGGATATGCGCTACTTGACAGGAGCCAGTTTAATGGCGATTCGACGTGATAATGGCGATGAAATCGACTATCCCGATGATCAAACTAAATTAGCAGAAGGCGATCGCCTGTTGGTAGTGGGAGCAGACGAGGAACTGGCAGCTTTAGCAGAATTTGCCAAGGGACAAGTAGCTGTTCCTGGGGAAAATAGTGCTTGCCAGTGGAATCGGATAAATACTGATTCTCCGATATTGGGTAAAAAACTTGCAGATTTAGCTAGCAGCGAACAATATGAAGTACAAATACAAGCAATCCGGCGAGACGGTAAATTTATTCGCTCTCCTGATGAGAATATGGACTTGCGAGATGGCGATCAGGTACTACTATGCGGTAGCCTCTCAGGTCTGAATCAAATACAACATTTGTTTACTGTCAATAGTTACCCGAAACCCTTGTAAGCTAATCTGCTTTTAACTTGCATAATCCTTTGCCTCAGAAAGACGCGGAGAGAAGTTGCTCAACGGGGGTTCCCCCCGTTGAGCAAACTTCGGAGGACGCGCTTAAGGGGAGACGCGGGGATGCAATTTGAATGATTATTAGCTTAGAGACGCTTCAAAAGCGCGTCTCTACATTCAATGTCTAACCTTTAGGCTTAATATATGCGATCGCCTGCTTCCAAACTGTGGTTTGTTGGCTGTCTTCATTGGCGATACAGACGCAATGTATGTCTTGCCATATAACTATTCCTGTCATGACATCGCCAGTGAGTAGCTTGAACTCTACTGGCGTTGTTTGTTTAATTAGGTTTTGAACTTGTCTAATACTGGGTAAGGAGGTGTCAAATTCAGTAATCATAGTCATTAATCATTAGTTATTGGTCATTAGTCATTAGTCACTTGTACTGAGAGGAGCCGAAGTATTAGTTATTTACAAAGGACAATTAAAAAGGGAACGGGGAACTCGCTTCGGCTACGTTCAGTACATCGCAGGAAATAGGAACAACTGTTAAGAGTTCCCTGCCTTGATGACAAAGAACAAACAGCAAAACACAAATATAATTGATGGATTTTGGAAATGGCAATCGAATTTACTAAGTATCACGGTTTGGGTAACGACTTTATTCTGATTGATAATCGCTCTACGTCTGAGCCTGTAATCACTCCAGAGCAGGCAGTGCAATTGTGCGATCGCCACTTCGGTATCGGTGCTGATGGTGTAATTTTTGCCCTGCCTGGTGAAAATGGTACTAACTACACAATGCGGATTTTTAATTCTGATGGTTCAGAACCGGAAATGTGCGGTAATGGTATTCGCTGCTTAGCCAGCTTTTTAGCAGATTTAGAAGGACTGGGGACTGGGAAAGAGTCTTCCCAATTCCCAATTACCTATCGCATTCATACCTTAGCTGGTACAATTACACCTCAACTCATATCCCATGAGCAAGTAAAGGTGGATATGGGTTTACCTCGATTACTTGCTGGGGAAATTCCCACTAATCTTACATCTGCCCAACAGAAAGTTATTAATCAGCCGTTAGCGGTGGCAGGGGAAACTTGGGAGGTTACCTGTGTGAGTATGGGGAATCCCCACTGTATTACTTTTGTAGAGGATGTAGCAGCAATTCCTCTAGAAACTATAGGCCCTCAATTTGAGCATCATCCAGTTTTCCCCCAACGCACAAATACTGAATTTATTCAAGTAGTAAGCCGTGACTACCTGAAAATGCGGGTATGGGAGAGAGGTGCAGGTATTACATTAGCTTGCGGGACTGGTGCTTGTGCATCACTAGTGGCTGGTGTATTGACGGGGAAATGCGATCGCCTCGCAACTGTAGAATTACCTGGTGGCCCCTTACAAATTGAATGGTCGGAAATTGACCAGCGAGTTTACATGACAGGGCCAGCAAAGCGGGTGTTTACTGGTAAGTTATAGTCTTTGCGGATGGGTGGGTAGGCTTTTTGCCTGCCATAAGCTAATAATCATTCAAATTGCATCCCCGCGTCTCCCCTTAAGCGCGTCCTCCGAAGTTTGCTCAACGGGGGGAACCCCCGCACGCAACTTCTCTTTGCGTCTTTCTGAGGCAAAGGATTATGCAAGTTAAAGGCAGATTAGCTTACCACCATTAGAAGGATGTGTTCATCCCAAAAGATTGATAATCTATCTAGCAATGAATACATAATCAATAAAAACGACATCTATGGCATCTTCTACACCATTGCATGGCACAGAACTAGTAGATTGTGCTAGAGCAAATGCTAAGCAGGGAATCGAAACCGCTGCCTATCTATGTGGATATGGTAATGATCTCAATAAGTTTGCTAGCGAATTAAGGCAAGCTTGCGAGGAAATGAACTTACAAGTTAAGGAACTCAGCGAACTGATTACTGATCAAGACTTGATACTGGAATTAGGAACTGGTGAAATTATTGCTCCAGATACAGCTTCCGAACTATGAAAAGGAAATAAACCACAGTTCCATCCTTGCAATCTTCAGCCCTACAATAGTCGTTAGACCTCCTGATGACGAGAACCACAAATGACTACCACAGTAGACATTGGCACTTTAATCAGCCAAACTCCAGGACTCCACAACGGAGTCCCACACATTTCAGGCAAAGGTGTAACAGTTCGGCGTGTTGTTTTCTGGTACAAGCGAGGGCTAGCTGCTGAAGATATTGGGGATCGAATTGGACATATTACCCTAGCTGAAGTATATGCTGCGCTTGCTTACTACCACGCCAACAAGAGCGCAATCGAAGCTGATATTGCTCATCAAGCAGCAGAAGCCCATCGCCTTGAACAATTGCATCAACCATCAACTGAGGCGATCGTATGAGCCTTATCCGGCTTTATCTCGATTTGTAGGCGCGACAGCTTAGAACCTGAATGCAGTGCGATCGCCCTTCTATAACTTTAAAATTACTCTTGCCAAGTTGAAGTATATCAAAACACCCAGTACATCAACTGCTGTGGTAATGAATGGTGCTGACATCAAAGCAGGATCTAAACGGAGTAGGCGAAATAAAAACGGTAGTGCGGAACCGGAAATAGAAGCCAAAACAGAAATAGCTACTAAACTAACGCCAACAGCGATCGCAACTTCTAATCTCCCTTGCAATAAGAAAGCCCACACTGTAGCAATTGTACCTAGCATACCTCCTAATAAAGCACCTGCGATCGCTTCTCGCCCAATGACTTGCCAAGCACCAAGCGATCGAATTTCTTCGGTGTTCATCCCCCTAATCACGACAGTGGAAGACTGAGCGCCTACATTACCGCCAGTACCAGTTAATAGGGGAATAAATGCCGTTAGTGTAACAACTTTTGATAAGATATCCTCCTGTGACTTAATAATCGTTCCTGTCATGGTGTTAGTAATTAGCAAAACTAATAACCATAAAACCCGTTTGCGAGCAACTTCTATCAAATTCATCTGAAAATAGTTGTCGCCATCGGACTGCACACCACCACCCACTGTATAAATATCTTCGGTTGTCTCCTGTTGCAGGATATCAATGACATCATCGACCGTGACAATCCCTACTAAACGCTGTTCTCGGTCTACTACAGGTACTGCTAAAAAGTCATATCTTTGGATTAATTTTGCTACTTCTTCTTGGTCGGTGTCGGTGTAGACAAGCACCGGATCGCGAACCATAATATCACCAATGGTTTGGTCTGGTTGAGCCGTCACCAATTCCCGCAGTGATAAAATCCCTTTTAAGCGCCTTTCTACATCAGTAATGTAAAGGTAATAAATCATCTCGCTAGCATTAGCTAAGTTACGAATCCGCTCTAGCGCTTGAGATATTGTAAAATTTTCTTTTAAAGAAATTAATTCCGGTGTCATAATTCGTCCGGCTGTATCGGCTTCATAACCTAATAGTTGAGCCGTAGCCTGACGTTCTGCTGGACTGAGCTGTTCTAACAGCCGATTGACAACTTTTGCTGGTAATTCATCAAATAACCTCGCTCGGTCATCGGGCGACATTTTATCTACAATATCGCGTACATCTTGACTTTTCAGTTCTTCGATTAGCCTTTCTTGGACGCTGTAGTCAAGATATTCATAAACCTCTATTGCCTCGTCCTTAGAAAGCAAGCGAAAAGCTAAAGCGTGCATTGCTTCTGGCAAACCTTCAATGGCCTCAGCAATATCCGCAGATTGCACTGGTATTAGGATGGCTTTTGCTCCCGGCAAATCTCCCACTTCCAGTAGCATTTGCAGTTGCGATCGTACTAAATCTCTCAACTCCCTGCGTGAGACATTCAAGAGGGTAGAGGTTGGGTTGTTTGTCTCAGTCACAGTCTATTTTCCTTAGCCGATATTAACAAGGTTGCTGCCCCTAGTCTAGGTGAAAGTGGGAATGTACAAGTCAAACTTGTCAGAACTGACACAAAAATATTTTTCACCTCTGGCGTTTTGGATTAAATTTTGCCCCATATCTTCTCTCCTCTAACTCCCAATCTTGTTTGTAGTGGCTGTATCAGTCTACTAGCTACTTCATTTGTAAGTGAATCTATTTTATTGTATTAAATTATACATAAGATAATAAAATGTGTTAAATAAGTGGGTATAAATAAACGTTGATAAATAATATCTGTTTAGTAGACAAAACCTTTCTTGTTAGCATCTTTAGCTAATAAAAAGTGATTTTTATATACTAAGTTTATTTAGATTCATTTTTACTGATTGAACAAACATTGTTCTGTATAAAGTCAAAATGTATCTTTGCTAGAGAAATCAAACAATACAGTTATTAGGCTAATAGGTAAAAATTACTATTTTTTAAACTTTAAATATCAAAATTTCTCTTTACACAATTTCGATATACTTAAGTGGTATATTGTGATCATGTAGTCCTAAATCATTACGTAACTTTTGCAAATTTCATTCGAGGTTGATGAAAACTTTGATATAGCTTTAAAAAGCTACATGGCATTGTAAATATTTAAACAATACTGAGAAAAACAATAGACATAACACCAGGATGTCATGTCAAATAAAATTAATCACATCTTTAAGTAATATCCGCTATTTCCAGCGATATATATTTTTTTTACAGTTTTATTTTTTAGCAATTGTAGGAAAAAGATATATCGCGGAAGCTTTAAATAACAAAATAGCAAGCTAATTGAATTCGCAAATCAACATATTTGCGTTTATATCTTAGTGGATATTTTTCCAAGTATTCAACACCTAAAGTAATCCTAAAGTATTTATTAGGATATCAATCCTGATATAGTTTTGAGGTATATATCTATGAATAATTCTGCCAATCAAAATAGTAACTTAGCCCTTAATCAACAGTTATCAACTGTAGTAAGTTCAGCAATTACCCCTTCATCGTCTTTAGATACAAACAATTCTCAGCAGATCAAAACTTTTGCACGAGCTAGTAGCGTTAGTGAACCTAGTCTACAGACAGCAAAAAGCAGCCTCTCTTCAGGAAACGGACTCTATGCTGAGTATTTTGATAACAAAAATTTCACAAACTTAAAGTTAACTCGCATCGATTCCAAAGTAGACTTTGACTGGCTTTATGGGTCTCCTGACAAGTCTATCGATAAAGATACATTCTCTGTGCGTTGGACAGGGTTAGTGGAGGCAAAATACAGTGATACATACACCTTTTACACCACTAGTGATGATGGTGTTCGCCTGTGGGTCAACGGTAAGCAAATAATCAATCGTTTCGTCGATCAAGGTGCGACAGAAGTCAAGGGTACAATAGCTCTAGAAGCAGGTCAGAAGTACGACATTAAATTAGAGTACTACGATAATTTTGTTCGGGCAATGTCTAGACTTTCTTGGTCGAGTTCTTTGCAAGTAAAAGAAGTTATTCCTCAATCCCAGTTATACACCGACGCTACCTCACTCACCGCTACAGCAAAAACTACTACTCTGACAGCCAGAAATACTAATACTTATAACTTTACTGTCACTTACAAAGATGACACAGCCGTTAAGGTTTCAACCTTAGACAACAGCGATGTGCTTGTGACTGGGCCAAACGAATTTAGTCAATTAGCAAAATTGGTCAGTGTAGATAATAGCAGCAATGGCAATGAGCGCACGGCTACATATAGTATTAATGCTCCTAGCGGAAGTTGGAATAGTACCAAAAATGGAACTTACACTATTAATCTACAAGCCAATCAAATTAGCGACACTAGCGGCAATTTTGCTCCAGCTGCCAACTTAGGTACTTTTTTGGTAAATATTGCTGGCACAGGTAAAGGATTGAAAGCAGAGTATTTCGACAATTTAGACTTCACTAATTTGAAGCTAACTCGCACCGACTCAACAATCAACTTTGATTGGGCTGATGGTAGTCCTACTGCGTCTATAGCTAACCAAACCTTTTCCGTACGTTGGACAGGTTTTATAGAACCCAAATACAGCGAGACATATACCTTTTATCTCATCAGCGATGATGGTGCCAAAGTATCGATAAACGGTGAGCAAATTATCAATCTACCAACCAATCAAGTTTCCAAACGAGGCAGTGGCAATATTACCTTGCAAGCCGGTGAAAAGTACGAAATTAAAATGGAGTACTTGGAAATCTATGGGCCAGCAGTTGCTAAACTCTTATGGTCGAGTTCCTCTCAAGTAAAAGAAATTATTCCCAAATCTCAGTTGTACACACCGTCTTTTCAACCAATCATTACCTTGGGGCAGTCCTATACAACTGTTGGTGAGAGTGATGATAGTTTGAACATCACGGTGAAGCGCAATGGCGATGATTTAAATAGTACATCAACTGTCAAGTATTATACTATGGGCGAAAGCGCCAAAGCAGGGGATGACTACCAAGAGAAAGCAGGTACACTTACCTTTAATCCAGGAGAGGCTAGCAAAGACATCATTGTACCTATCCTAAAGGATAGTTTATCAGAATCAGACGAAACTTTTACCATCGTTATTGATCAACCAGAAAACGCTTTCTTAGGAATTCAAAGAACTCTGAGAATGACGATTGAAGACGACGATCGCACTGATTTGAGTTTTTCTGAGGTTGTGTTGAATGAAGATGATGGTCTTGCTACACTCAAAGTGACACGGGGTAAAAGTTCCGAGGCTGCTAGTGTAAAGTATACAACCACAGACGGGACTGCCAAAGTAGGAACTGATTACCAAGCTGTGTCTGGAACCTTAAACTTTGACCCAGGAATACGCTCTCAAATCATTTCTATTCCCATTACCAAAGACACTATTGGAGAGACAAACGAGAGCTTTAATGTGAAGTTTACAAATCCAGTTGGGGTGGGTTTGAATCTTCAAAATCTAGCTACTATTTCGATCATTGATGATGACCCTGGTAACTTGACCTTAGAAACAGTCGTTTCAGGGTTGAATCTACCTACATCTTTTGAGTGGACACCCGATGGCGATCGCTTGTATATTGCTGAGAAAGGTGGGGTAGTTCGAGTATTTGAAGATGGCAAACTATTAGCAAAACCATTCATCGATATCTCTGGACAGGTAAATAGTGTAAGCGATCGCGGACTGTTAGATCTGGCTGTACATCCTGATTTCCCCGATAATCCTTACATTTACTTGCTATTTACCTACGATCCACCAGAAGTTTATAACAACACCAACCCTAACACAGTCTTAGATGGGCCTGATGCCAAAGGTAATCGTGCGGCGCGGCTAATCCGGGTGACAGCCGACTCCGCAACCAACTACACCACTGTTGTCCCTGGTAGTGAAGTTGTGCTGTTGGGCAAAAACAGCATTTGGGAAAATATCAGTCGTCCTGATGGCAATAGCACAGATATTAAACTCGACAATAAACTCAACTACGCCCCTTCAGGAATCATTAACAGTCAAACTGGCAAACGATTTGCCAACATGCAAGATTATCTAGACAACCTCGACAAAGTTGTCAACATTGAGGATTATCTAGCGACCGATAGTGAATCTCACTCAGTTGGGACTGTGAGCTTTGGTACTGATGGTTCTTTATTCGTGAGCCTTGGTGATGGTACTTCTTACAACCGGGTAGATGCGCGAGCAATTCGCGTTCAGGATTTGAATAATTTATCTGGAAAAATTTTGCGAATTGATGCCATGACTGGTAAAGGCTTATCAGATAATCCATTCTACGATGGTAATTCCGATAGCAATCGTTCTAGGGTTTATAACTACGGTCTGCGTAACCCCTTCCGATTTACGATTGATCCCCGAACCAACACGCCTTACATTGGTGACGTTGGTTGGAAAACTTGGGAAGAAGCGAATACCGGACGAGGCGCTAACTTTGGCTGGCCCTATTATGAAGGTGCTGACGGCTTCAATTTGCAACAACCAGAATACAGCACACTACCTAGCGCCCAAGCCTCCTACACCAGCGGTGAGATCATTACAGCACCAATTTATGCTTACAAACATGTTGGTGCCAATGCAATTGTTGTAGGTGATTTTTACCTCGGTAACAGCTTGCCTTCGATTTATCAAGGTGCATTGTTTATCGGCGACCCAAGTAAAGGCACCATTGATTCTTTGACATTGAGCGATGATGGTAAAGTTACCTCAGTTAAGCGGTTTGCTTCCGGTTTAAATTCGCCCGTACAGATCAACGCTGGACCAGATGGTTATATTTACTACGTCAGCTTATACGGCAATAAGATTGAGCGTTGGCGTCCGGCGTAGAGGGATGCACTTCGACTTCGCTCAGTGACCGGGGGACGCGGGTAGGCAGGGGGAGCAGGGGGAGAAATAACAAACACCCAGTCCCCAGTCCCCAGTCCCCAGTCCCCAGTCCCCAATCCCCAATCCCTAAGAAAACTTTGTGATAAATTCCAACAATTTTTTAGTTCTTGGTGTTAGGAGTGTGCGGCGGTATGCATCTGCCGCTTTTTTTATGGCTTCAGCTTGAGTTGGGTAAGGATGAATAACATTGCTAAGCTTGCTCAAACCCAGTTTACCCACTATGACCGCAGTCACTTCAGAAATCATCTCGCCTGCATGGCTAGCAACAATGGTGGCACCGAGAATTTCATCAGACCCTTTTTTGTGGAGAATTTTGAGAAATCCCAATTCTTCAGCATCAGCGATCGCTCGGTCTACACTACTAAAAGGAATAGCGATCGTTACTGTATCAATACCTAACTTTTGCGCTTGGTGTTCATACATGCCTACATGAGCAATTTCTGGGTCTGTATATGTCACCCAAGGCATTACTAAACTACTAAGCTGAGAACGCCCCAAGCCAAAAGGAGAAAACAACGTATTTTTAATGACAATTCGGGCGGCGGCATCCGCAGCGTGGGTAAATTTCCAATTCATGCAGATATCGCCAGCTGCATAAATTTTCGGATTGGTAGTTTGCAGATAATCATTCACCAATACACCCTGCTTTTGGTCATATTTTACACCTACTGCCTCTAAATTTAAACCTTCCACATTTGGCGATCGCCCTGTGCCCACTAAAATTTCGTCTACTGTCACTGAATCTCGATGACCTTTAGAAGAAAAGTAAAGCCTTTTACCTTCAGTAACATTCACCACCTCTTCTAATTGACAATTCAGTACCAAACGAATTCCTTCCCCAATCAAGACCTTTTGCAAAATTTCAGCAGCATCAGCATCTTCTTTATTGAGGATGTGAGAACCGCGATGTAAAAGTACCACCTCACAGCCTAAGCGCCGGAAAGCTTGAGCCAATTCACAACCAATCGGGCCGCCACCAATCACCGCCAGACGTTCCGGTTTTTGAATTAGCGAAAAAACCGTCTCGTTAGTTAGATAACCCGCCTTTTCAATTCCAGGAATTGAGAGTCGCGCAGCTCTGGCACCAGTAGCAATTACAGCTTTTTTAAACCGGAGAGTTGTATCAGCAACTTGTATAGTATTTTTACTCGCAAACCGACCGCTACCTAAAAAAACATCTACTCCTAACTTTTGAAAACGTTTTACTGAGTCATGATGGCTAATACCAGCCCTTATTCGTCGCATCCGTGCCATGACTGTAGAAAAATCAACATCAATATGTTTTGGAATGTTAATTCCCAAGCGTTTAGCATTCCATAATTCGCCAACTACACGCGAAGAACGGATGACAGTCTTAGATGGTACACAACCAACATTTAAGCAATCTCCACCCATGAGATGCTTTTCAATCAACGCCACTTTTAAACCTAAATCTAAACCCGCTGCACCCGCCGCCACCACTAATCCCGCCGTACCAGCACCAATTACTACCAAATCGTAAATATCAGCAGGCTGAGGATTAACCCAATCTGGCGGATGAACGTGAGAAACCAACGTTTGATTATACTCATCCATTGGGAGTACAGTGACTCTCTCGAATTCTGAATTGGACATTGGTAATACCTTTGAAGGGTGAAGTGTATAAGGATGAATCGGTAAAGTTTTCTTCTTGAGCTTTCATCCTTATTCAAGATGCTTAACTTACAAGGATTACAGTTTTGCAAATATTTTGTCAGTTTAATAATTGACAAAATATTTGCATTCTAGCAATGAAAGTTTTTTGCCTTTTGACCAAGCTCTTTTGTACGAAACGCTTTGCCTCGCTTGCTTCCCTAAAGGAGTACAAGCACTTAAAAAGGCTCAAGCAAAGAGTGCTTGAGCCGTCATTACGTTAAACTAATTTTTTGACTAACGAATTAGCTCAAAAAGCTAAATCTACGGAGTTTAGTAACGGTTACGTCCACCGCCACCGTAGCTGTTTCGGTTTCCACCAAAAGAACCTCTGTCTTCTCTAGGTTTAGCCTTATTCACTTTGAGGTCACGTCCCATCCATTCAGCACCATCCAGAGCTTCAATAGCGGCTGCTTCTTCTGCATCTGTACCCATTTCCACAAAACCAAAGCCGCGTAAACGGCCTGTCTCACGGTCAGTAGGTAGCTGAACGCGCTTTACAGAACCATATTCTGCAAACACAGCATTCAGGCTTTCTTCTGTAACTTCATAAGAAAGATTGCCTACATAAACTGACATAAAATTGTCTCCGAAATCAATCATAGGTTGTGTAGAGATTTAAGTTTCGGAGAAAAGTCTGTTGTAAATACCAAAAGACAAAAGCCTACCAATAATAAAAACAAACGAGGTCGCCGAATTAATTCTCACTTTCCACGATTACACATTATTTAACTATTGTGGGGAAAGTGAGCAAAATATTTATTAAAATTTATGTAATCATTGCCGCTCCTGAGAGTGACAATTGGATGCACAGCACTACGTCCGTTAGAAATCACAAGTGTGAGATTTTAAAATCTGACATGAGCAAGACTCTTAGTTTAATTGTTGTATGTTGCCACCGTCTGTAAAGTAATGTAATAAATATTTAATAAATTGTAATATTAACTTAATAAAGATTAATTACTGATAACGTCTTCTTCTAAAGCTTTGCGAGCGATACGAGTAATGTAGACAGTGACGGCGACTGTAGCAATTAAACCTATAACTCGGATTGCCCATTGTACTGTTGGGTTGGTGGGTTGAGTTTCAGTGCCAATCATGGCCAGATTCCCAGCAAGAGAACCAATGTAAACGTACATAATTGTGCCAGGAATCATACCCACAGAGCCGATGAGGTAATCTTTGAGTGAAACTCCCGTAATTCCAAAAGCGTAGTTTAATAAATTGAAGGGAAATATGGGAGATAGTCGCGTTAAAAGTACGATTTTTAATCCTTCTTTGCCAACAGCTCGGTCAATAGCGGCAAATTTTTTGTTATCCGCTATTTTACGCGCAACCCAACCTCTTGCTAAATAACGTCCAACAATAAACGCCGCAGTAGCACCCAAGGTTGCGCCAACAAATACATAAAGTGAACCCCATACTACACCAAAGACAAAGCCAGCACCCAAGGTGAGGATGGAGCCTGGTAAAAAAGCGACGGTAGCAATAATATAAATGGCGATAAAAGCTAGATAACCTACTGTTCCAAGGCCATCAATCCACTGCAAAGCATCTCGTAAAACTGCTTGGGGATTGAAAGAAAATGTTTGAGTAGATTCTTCGGCTATGACAAATTGTGTGTTTAAAAAGAAAGCGATCGCTAATGCTATCAAGATTAATATACCTGGTTTAAAAAGTCTCATAAAATTTATATTTTTTGACTTATTAGTAATCAAATTATTTTTCATTAGACCTCTTACATAAATATTTTTTTGTTTCACGCAGAGGCGCAGCGAAAAGTTCTGTTCGCGTAGCGTCTCCGTCAGGAGAAGGAGGGTTTCCCTCCGTAGGAACGCCACTTGCGCGGCTGCCGGGGAACCCGTCCAACGCAGTGGCTCAACTTTTCAAGACAGAGACGCAGAGAAGAGAACGCAAAGAAGGACTTTTGCAAGAGGTCTATTGTAAAAGGGACTGGAGACTGGAGATTGGGTATAAAATCTAAAAATTACGGTGATTGCTCATTACCCACAACCAAATTTAAAAAAACTTTTCCCAGTACCCAGTACCGCGACTAGTTGAATTTTTAATTATTGATACTATTTAAAGCTTTTTGAGCAACTTTTGTCACATAAATAGTTACAGCAACTGTAGCAATTAATCCAATTACTTGCATTACCCACTGCCAAATTTGGGCTTCTGCGTTGGTTGTTTGGTGAGTTGAGTTAATCATGGCAAGATTACCAGCTAAAGAACCGATGTAAACGTACATTACAGTTCCAGGCACAATGCCAATGGAACCCAAAATATAATCTCTCAGCGAAACTTGTGTTACTCCAAAAGCATAATTTAATAGATTGAAGGGAAAAATGGGTGAGAGACGAGTCAGTAGCACAATTTTCCATCCCTCCTTGGTAACTGCTAGATTAATCGCTTTGAATTTAGGATGTTTATCAATCTGCCGGCAAACCCAATCTCTTGACAGATAACGTCCGATGAGAAAAGCTAAAGTTGCTCCAATTATTGCGGCAATCAACACATAAACTGAACCCCAAAACACGCCAAATAAACAACCTCCTTTTAGCGTTAGCAGTGAACCTGGAATAAATAGCAATGTTGCCAAGTTATAGATAAGTATGTAGGCAATGGGGCCCAAAATGCCAAGACTTTGAACCCTGATGATTAAGGTATGCAAAAATTCTTGAATATTGAAATATCTAGCAGCAAGTATTAGAGTAGCGACTAAGCAACTCAAGATTAACAATTTGAGTTTGAAATTGAATCGGTGCTTACTCATTGATATGGGAATCTGGCTTGATTCGTGGGATTATTTGCGTAGGTAGGGAGTAGGGAATCAATTTTTTTGAGGTGTGCGGAGTTTTTTTAGACATTAAATAGGAGTTCTATATAAATTCGCGCTTAAAAACTTAACTTTCAGGCTCAAAGGCTCAAGTTTTACTTTTGGTAGATTAACATTTGCAATTCAATGTCCTCAAAATATACTATCTACATGAAAAATAGCTTAAAATCTCCTAAATTTCTCCTGGCGATACCAACTGCGAATTTGTGCAGGTGAAACTCCCAGTAAATAAGCAATAATTACTATTTGATTAATCAGCGTAGTTTTAAATACTCCTTTTCGCAACCATCTACGTGCAGAAGTAATCACAGGCGTTGGGATAATTACAATGCGTCCTAAGCGTTTTAAATGACGCATAAGTTCAAAGTCTTCCATAATAGGTAAGTCGGGGAAGTTGCCAACTTGTTGAAATACCTGTTTTGTGAGAAAAATTGCTTGATCACCATATGGCATTTGCCAAAAATGCGATCGCAAATTTACTCCCCACTCTACCAAACGCAAACTCAACAGTGGTGCATCAATCTGCAACTCAAATGCACCTGCTACAGTCCCAGCTTGTTGTAGTGTTGTGCAAACCATAACATCATACCCAACAGGTAAACGGGTATCTGCATGGAGAAATAACAAAATTTCCCCACTAGCAACCATAGCACCTGCATTCATTTGAGCAGCACGTCCAGGAGATGATGAGATAACTTTTACATCCAATGACTGCGCTATTGCAACCGTACTATCTTGAGAGCCACCATCTACCACAATTACTTCTATATTTAGATTAGCTTGATTAGAGACATTCGCGTAGCATTCCGCAGAAAAGCTTGTTGTTTGTGTAGCGTCTCGTAGAGAAGATATAGCTTCTTGAATATTTTTTGCTTCATTCAATGTTGGAATGATAATAGAAATTTTGGCGTTAGTAAAGTTTGTTGAATACATTCGTTTGTTTTTATCTAAGATATTCCATTATTTTTGCAATCAACCAATCTGAATAACTCTTTATTTTGTCATGTAAAATAGTTCATAAACCCATCAACTCAGTTTACTAGTTTCTCTAATTCTTAAATAAATCAGTAATTTACTGATAATCTAGCTAAATTTGAGTTTATCTCCAAGATATTTACTATGACAGCGATCGCGATTAAACTAAATTCGATAATTAAACTTACCGACAACCAATTTTATCAACTATGTCGGGAAAATCCTGATGTCAAATTTGAGCGCAATGCTGACGGAGAACTTTTGATCATGTCACCTACAGGTGGAGAAACTGGAAATCGTAATTTTGAAATTTATGCTGATTTTATAATTTGGAATCGCCAAACTCAATTAGGAGTTGGTTTCGATTCTTCCACCTGCTTTAAACTCCCCAACGGTGCAAACCGTTCTCCTGATGTCGCTTGGATAAGAAAAGATAGATGGGATGCACTCACACCAGCAGAAAAAGAAAAGTTTCCACCAATCGCACCAGATTTCGTTTTAGAGTTAATGTCGCCAAGCGATAGTTTACGAGAAACCCAGGCGAAAATGCGGGAATACATAGATAACGGAGTCAAATTAGGATGGTTGATTAATCCTCAAATGCGCCAGGTAGAAATCTATCGTCTTGGCAAACCAGTAGAAGTATTAGCATCTCCACGAGAATTATTAGGAGAAGACGTTTTGCCAGGGTTTATTTTAAATTTGCAAATTCTCTGGGGATAAATTATCTCATATCCACTTGGACTTTAAACTATGACAGCGATCGCGATTAAACTAAATTCGATAATTAAACTTACCGACAACCAATTTTATCAACTATGTCGGGAAAACCCTGATGTCAAATTTGAGCGCAATGCTGACGGAGAACTTTTGATCATGTCACCTACAGGTGGAGAAACTGGAAATCGTAACTCAGAAATTAATGCTGACTTTGTATTTTGGAATCGTCGAACTCAATTAGGAATTTGCTTCGACTCTTCTACCTGCTTTAAACTCCCCAACGGTGCAAATCGTTCTCCTGATGTTGCTTGGATAAGAAAAGATAGATGGGATGCACTCACACCAGCAGAAAAAGAAAAGTTCCCACCAATCGCACCAGATTTCGTTTTAGAGTTAATGTCGCCAAGCGATAGTTTACGAGAAACCCAGGCGAAAATGCGGGAATACATAGATAACGGAGTCAAATTAGGATGGTTGATTAATCCTCAAATGCGCCAGGTAGAAATCTATCGTCTTGGTAAACCAGTAGAAGTATTAGCATCTCCACGAGAATTATCAGGAGAAGACGTTTTGCCAGGGTTTATTTTAAATTTGCAAATTCTTTGGGGATAAATTATCTCATATCCACTTGGACTTTAAACTATGACAGCGATCGCGATTAAACTAAATTCGATAATTAAACTTACCGACAACCAATTTTATCAACTATGTCGGGAAAATCCTGATGTTAAATTTGAGCGCAATGCTGACGGAGAACTTTTGATCATGTCACCCACAGGTGGAGAAACTGGAAATTGCAATTTTGAAATTTCTGTTGATTTCGGAATTTGGAATCGTCGAACTCAATTAGGAATTTGCTTCGACTCTTCCACCTGCTTTAAACTCCCCAACGGTGCAAATCGTTCTCCTGATGTTGCTTGGATAAGAAAAGATAGATGGGATGCACTCACACCAGCAGAAAAAGAAAAGTTTCCACCAATCGCACCAGATTTTGTTTTAGAGTTAATGTCGCCAAGCGATAGTTTACGAGAAACCCAGGCGAAAATGCGGGAATACATAGATAACGGAGTCAAATTAGGATGGTTGATTAATCCTCAAATGCGCCAGGTAGAAATCTATCGTCTTGGCAAACCAGTAGAAGTATTAGCATCTCCACGAGAATTATCAGGAGAAGACGTTTTGCTGGGGTTTATTTTAAATTTGCAAATTCTCTGGAGATAAATTATTTTATATCCACTTGAATTCCAACTACTAACTACGTACCAAGAATTAATTGCTAGAGATGAAAAGGCAGATTGTGCATTGGTATCCACCTTTTCTTAAAAACAACACTATGAACTAATTAATCATGGCAGCTGTAAATATATCTGGTAATAGCCAATTGCAAATTATAAATTCACATAATGTAAAAATTGCATCAGCTTTGCATTATTCCCCATTCCCCACCTCACTCAAAATTGCTATACAAGAAATCCCATTGTTGAAGTTCTGCAATCAAGTTAAAAAGTTGTTGCGAATACTGTGTATTTCCTGCCTGATAATATAGATCAGCGGATTTGCGAAAATCAGCGATCGCTCCTTGGTAGTCTCCCAAGTTACGGCGAATATCTCCACGAATGGTGTAGGCTGAAGCCCAATGAGGTTGAAGTTGTAGAGCTTGGTTTAAGTCAGTGATCGCTCCAGGCAAGTCTCCCCACTGGAAGCGGCTGCAACCCCGATTATACCAATCTTCAGCACAACTGGGATCAATAGCGATCGCTCGGTCATAATCTTCTATTGCTCTTTGATAGTCTTGTAAAGCATAGTAAGCGTTAGCCCGCTCGCTGTAAAATATGGCAGAGTCAGGATTGATATGCAAAGCTTGGGTATAGTCGGCGATCGCTCCTTGATAATCTTGCAGAGCATAGCGAGCTAAACCCCGGTTGTAATAAGCTTCTATCAGCTGGGGATTTAATTCTAATGACTTACCATAATCGCTGACGGCTCCTTTTTCATCTCCCAAAAGACGGCGAGCATTACCCCGATGACAGTAAGCTAAAGAAAAGTTAGGGACTAGCTGTATTGCTTGAGTATGATCTGCGATCGCGTCAAAATAATCTTGCAAGGCTTCGTGAGCAATACCACGACCATAGTACGCTTCTGCTAAATGGCTATTAATCTGCAATGCTTGATTATAATCTGCAATCGCTCCTTTATAATCTCCTAAAGAGCGACGAGCCGCAGCGCGATCGCAGTATCCTTCAGCTAGATGGGGGTTTAATTGTAGTAGTCGATTGCTATCTGCAATTGCTCCTTGATAATCGCCCAATAGATGACGCGCATTCGCCCGAAAACCGTGAACTAGAGCTAGAGTCGGATCTCTGTGTAATGCTTGATTATAATCAGCGATCGCTGCATGATAGTCTCCAAGAGCGCCATAAACTAAACCCCGTTCATAATATGCTTGGACATCATCAGGATTTAGTTCTAAAGCTTGGTTAAAATCTGCAATTGCCCGATGATAATTTTTGAGGCGAGAAAGTACAAGACCCCGATTATAGTAAGCTTGTGCAAAGCCTGGGTTAATTTCCAACGTGCGGTTATAGTCAGCATAAATACAAAGTAGCTTGTATTCAGATATTTCGCCTTGAAATTCGGCAAGCGTGTAAACAGTATTACCTCGGTTGTAGTAAGCTTCTGCCAAGTTGGGATCTAGTTCTATTGCTTGGTTATGATCGGCGATTGCTGCTGAATAATTGCCTAACATATGATGAACGATACCCCGATTGCTGTAAGCTAAAGCAAAATTGGGATGCCACTGTAAACAGGAGTGGAAATCTGCGATCGCTCCTTGATAATCTTTGCACTCACAACGAGCTACACCCCGATTATGATAGGCATTGGCGATATCAGTATTGACATAATTAGCTAATTGTGGGCTAATTTCTATCGTTTGCATGTAGTCAGCAATAGCTTTGTCGTAATCTCCCAAGACAAAGTAAGCATTTCCCCGACTATGGTAAGATTCAGCTAAGTTGGGATTTATTTGCAGTGCTTGGTCATGATCGGCGATCGCGCCTTCATAATCGGCTAAAAAGTAGCGAGCATTAGCTCGATTATAGTAAGCCACAGCAAAATTAGGATTGATTTGTAACGCCCGATCAAAATCTGCGATCGCCCCATAATAATCCTTGAGTTCACCACTCAGAATCAAACCTCGGTTACAATAAGCTTGTGCATAGTCAGAATTTAGCCCAATCGCTTGTGTATAAGCTGCGATCGCTTCTTGAGAGTCTCCTTGCAAATAATTATTAAGTCCCTGAGATAAAAGATCTTCAGCATTCATAGCAGGGGATAGGGGATAGGGGACAGGGAACAGACTTAAAAGTTTCTTGGTGTTTAGATTTTATCTACCTGGCAACAGCTATATTTGGGATTTTAACAATATTAAAGCGTGCAACAAAATCATCCGTTGCACGCTTTAATGTTTTCAGTTTAAAAACTATGTACCCCTATTTACGAGTCGTGATGCATAAAGCCCTCAACACTTTCTATAACTTCGTTCCACACTCAGCACAGAAGTTATGGTTGGGAGAATTTTTTGTCCCACAGTGGCTACAATAAACTGGTTCTATGGAGGCTTTTGGCGGTTGTTTTGGTAAGCCAACCATTTGAGCGTTGCTCTTGCCTGGGGCTATCATAGGATAACAGTTTTCGTCTTTGGTGACGTGAACATTCATAATGACTGGGCCATTATGTGCCAACATTTCGGCGATCGCATCCTTCAATTCATCTCGATTGTGGATGATCATGCCCTTAATGCCATAGGCTTTTGCTAACAACTCAATATCTGGCATCCCTACTTCCATATTTGAGCATGAGTAACGCTCACCATGGAAGGCTTGCTGCCACTGGCGTACCATCCCCTGCCAACCATTATTTACAATCACAGTCTTGACATTTATGCCATACTGTGCCGCTGTGCCCAATTCTTGCAAACACATTTGGAAGCTGGCATCGCCGCTGATACAGATCACCTCTTCATCAGGAAATGCGACTTTTGCCCCAATTGCCGCAGGTAAGCCAAAACCCATCGTTCCCAAGCCAGCGCTAGAAATCCAGCGTCTAGGGCCATTCTTGAGGAATTGTGCTGACCACATTTGATGTTGACCAACATCTGTAGTGTAGAAAGCATGGGGTGCTTGACTACCAACTTCTGCAATTACCTCTTGGGGAGAAATGCTATCTGGATGCTGGGGTATGACTAAGGGATACTCTTCTCGCCAGCGGTTAATTAATTTCAACCATTCTTGGGTTTGGTTGGGTGTACCTGTTTCGCCAGTTTTCTTGCAGCGACGCAACAAGTCAACTAAGACATGCCGCACATCGCCAACGATGGGGACTTCGGGAATGCGGTTTTTACCAACTTCTGCCGGGTCGATGTCAATGTGGATGACTTTGGCACGGGAGGCGAATTCATCTAACTTCCCGGTCACGCGGTCATCAAATCTCGCACCGACACAAATCAGCAAATCACAATCTGTAACTGCAAAGTTGGCGTAGGCGGTGCCGTGCATTCCCAACATCCCCAAAGCTAGGGGATGGTATTCGTCAAAAGCACCGATACCCATCAAGGTTGTGGTGACGGGGATATTGAATAACTCAGCTAGCTGTTTGACTTCCTCGTGTGCGCCTGCGGCGATCGCACCCCCACCGACGTACAATAAGGGGCGGCGACTTTCGCGGATTAATTGAATGGCGGCGTTAATCTGTTTGGGATTTCCCTTCACAGTTGGACGATACCCCCGTAACTTGACTGAACCTGGTTCCACAGGTAGATAGTCAAATTCTTCAAAAGCCACATCCTTGGGTACATCAATCAAAACAGGCCCTGGACGCCCAGTACTGGCGATGTGAAAAGCTTCGGCCACAATTCGCGCCATATCTCTGGGGTCACGCACTACATAGGAATGCTTGACTATGGGTAGAGTAATCCCGTAAATATCAGTTTCTTGAAACGCATCTGTACCGATCATTTTGCGGGCAACTTGTCCTGTGACTACAACCATCGGGATCGAATCCATGTAAGCTGTAGCAATGCCTGTCACCAGGTTGGTGGCTCCTGGGCCAGAAGTGCCAAAACATACCCCTACTTTCCCGGTGGCGCGGGCATAGCCATCAGCGGCATGAGCTGCGCCTTGTTCGTGTCTGACGAGGATATGCTTAATACCACCAGTTGCTTCCACCTTGTATAGGTCGTCATAGATTGGTAGAATTGCTCCACCAGGATAACCAAAAATATGCTCGACGCCGTGGCGCTGAAGGCTGTCAAGCAGAGCAAAACCGCCAGATGCACGTTTGGGTGTCACGACTGGCGGGCTAGAAATATGAGACTGTTTGAGATTATCGGTTTGCGGGGAACTGGTTGGAGTAGGCGAATCTCCTACGGAGACACTTTGTAATCGCACGGTCAAACCTCAGACTATAGCTAAAGTTAATGCAGGAATTCTGTAGTTAAGATTTCATTTTAATGGAAAAGCTTGGTTTATTTCTAACCAAAACTTTTATTTTAATTATGAGGCTGAACCGAAAATAGCGATCGCAATTTTCTTACCGCCCCAAGAATAATTCACTTCAGCAACCGCGATCGCATAAAATACGCAAGATCTGAAAAAAAGATAGTAATCTAGTTATCAATGAAGCTAATATCTCTAACTTCTGGGAAAAGTCAGGAATCTTTAACTTTTCCAGCCAAACTTACTGGAGTTTAGACCAAGCAACAAGAAAAGACCCAGCAGGGCTGAGTTGATATGAGACAAGCTTGAAATAGAAAAATTTTAGATCTTAAGCAGATTCTGGTTATTTTTTACGGGGTTTAGTTGTAGTTTTTTTGACTGTAGGATAGCGAATTCTACGTTGTCGTGGTTGTCCGCTCTTCCAGCTTGGGGACTTTCCGCGAGGTTTGGGTGAACGGGCAGGAGTACCAATCGCCGCTAAAATGCTCCCCATCGCCTGAGCAACCCTTCCAGGGGTCAAAGCGAGGTACGAGCGTCAGCGGTAGCGATAGCGTAGCGTAAAGCCTACGGCATAGCTTCGCTTAGAGCGAGTCATCTCCCAAGGGGAGACGCCAAAGGCGAACGAGCGTCGGTACGAGCGTCAGCGGTAGCGACACAGGAGCGTCGCGTTATTACGAATTACGAATTGGTATAAGACAGACCCAACACAAAACTTACAGGTTATAGAACCGGAGGACTTCAACCCACGGAACTTGTTAAAATTAATTGACAAATGCCTCATGCGTTTTCCATGTTGCAATTAACATCTTCATCAATTGTTACAATTTGTCGAGATTTAAAATGTTATTAATATCTCCTGCACCCTAATAAGCTAATCTGCCTTTAACTTGCATAATCCTTTGCCTCAGAAAGACGCGGAGAGAAGTTGCGTGCGGGGGTTCCCCCCGTTGAGCAAACTTCGGGGGACGCGGGGATGCAATTTGAATGATTATTAGCTTAACTAGAGACTTTTCACAATTCAGATGCGATCGCTATATAGCAATCCTAAATCATGCGTGAGAAGTCGGGGATCTGAACCCCGCGAATTTTCACAAATCAGATAGGATTGCTATAGGAATTATTGACTATTTTCCTATGACTACACAAACAGTATCTGTACCAGAAGTTTATCAAGGTCAGTTTGGGGAATTTACAATTACTCAAAGCGATCGCAATGGCGTAATTATCTACCGCGCTGGGTTGATGGTAGCTGCACTTAGCTTTGCAATTGGTAGCGCCATAGTTTTGTTTAACAACCCAATAGCTTTAACGGCACTGACACCTCTGTATGCTTGTTTTAGTCTTGCTCTTGGTGTTAGTTTACTGACTATTCATATTTATATGGGAGTACTGCACCGATTGTTACAAGTTTTTTGGGCGATCGGCAGTTTGACATCTATTGCCTTAGCATTTTCTAGCAGTGAACCGTTAGCTGTCACTGTCTATAGTCACCCCATGACATTATTTGGAGTTGGTTTTACCTTTGTTGCTTTAACAGGGATTTATTTCAAAGAAGCTTTTTGCTTTAATCGTCTCGAAACTAAAGTATTAACCTTAACAGTACCACTCCTATTGTTAGGACATTTATTAGGCATTTTACCGACTCAACCAAAGTCTATTTTATTAAGTATTTGGGCGATTTTATTTCTAGTGTTTGCTGCACGCAAAGCAGTACAAGCAATACCCCCAGATATAGGTGATAAGTCTGTGTTTGCTTATTTAAAACAACAGCATTCAGCAAAGTAGTGTGAGGATGGAAAGGTGGGAGAAGAACGCGCATATTGGCTGGCTTGGTCGCAAGTTTCTGGGGTTGGGCCAGTATTGCTGCGGAGGCTGCAACAGCATTTTGGTAGTTTATCCCAAGCGTGGAAAGCCAGTCCTGCGCGGTTGCGAGAAATAGAGGGTATTGGTTTTCACACACTAGAAAAGCTGGTACAACAGCGATCGCGTCTACATCCAGAACAACTATTGATTAAGCACCAGCAAGAAAACTCTCATTTCTGGACACCAGCCGATGCTGATTATCCCCGCTTATTATTAGAAACTCCTAGTCCACCGCCAATTTTGTACTATCGCGGTGAAGTTGAACCGCAAGAAAATCTGGGACAAAAACCACTGGTTGGCATTGTAGGAACACGCCAACCCTCGGAGTATGGTATTCGTTGGACTCGCAGAATTAGCACAGCTTTGGCTAAAAATGGTTTTACGGTTGTTTCTGGCATGGCAGAGGGAATCGATACTGAAAGCCACATAGCCACCATCAAAGCAGGTGGACGAACGATCGCGGTTCTGGGTACGGGTGTAGATGTCATCTATCCACCTAAAAATCGAGATTTATACCAGCAAATTTTGACTGCGGGGTTAGTCATCAGCGAGTATCCCGCCAAAACTCCACCTGATCGCACACATTTCCCCCGTCGTAATCGAATTATTGCAGGTTTAAGTCGTGCCATCCTGGTGATGGAAGCACCTTTAAAATCTGGTGCTTTAATTACAGCTACCTATGCGAATGATTTCGGTCGAGATATCTATGCATTACCTGGGAGATTGGACGATCAGCCATCTCAAGGGTGTTTAAAGCTACTAAATCAAGGAGCTTCTTTGATTGTTAGAGAAATAGACGAACTATTAACAATGTTAGGAGCAGTGCCACAACTTGATGTGGTTGAAGGTTCATCAGCATCAGAGCAGTTAAGCTTGCCTATTTTATCATCAGAAATGCAACGAGTTATAGATGCGATCGCCTCTGAAACTTTACCTTTCGATTTTATTGTCCAACAAACGGGCATGGCTGCTGGCTTAGTTTCTAGTGCTTTATTACAGTTAGAACTTATGGGTTTAGTCTCACAACTGCCTGGAATGAGGTATCAGAAAAGTTAAACATAGAGAATTGGTAATAAATCTGTAAAATTACAAAACAACTGCGATCGCCTGACTAAAGCACTGTGAGAGATAATATAAATATGAAATATTAGCTCTTTCGCTAGCAGCATTAATAACTATAAAAACTTTCTGAGGCAGCAAAACAAGCTTGGGAGTAGGGAGTGGGAAATAAGGCTTTTTGGGATGTACTGATTTTTTTCAAAATCAAATACGAATCCTATAATTTATCTTTGGGGATAATATTGGGGATTTGTGGCTGGGGATTGATAACCGCTTATGGGCGTAGTGTTGGGGATAGTAGGATTGATGGTTGGTGATTGATAACCAACTGGGGGTACGGTACTGGTTGTATTGCTTGGTAGCACAGTGGTTTGACTAAACTGTTCGTAAGCAGTACGAGAGATGGAGTTAATGAATTTTTCGGCGCGGGGGTCGTTATTGGGACGTTGTACCATGACAGCAGCTATGTAGCGTTTCCCTGTGGGGATGTCAATTAAACCCGCGTCTGCGAGCATTGTACCAATGTCGCCTGTTTTGTGATAAATTCTAGCACCAGCACCCAGTCCTGCTGGGAGTAGGTTGTTTCTTGCTGTACGACGCATGATATCAAGCATTAGATCGCGCGATCGCATACTTACTAAATTCCCCTGATTCACATTCGCCATCAAATTTCCCAATTCTTTGGGACTAGTGGTGTTTGTGCCTTGCAAATCTGGGAGTTGATTACGAATTGTTGTGGTTGTTAATCCCCAAGTGCGGAAACGCTGATTTAGTCCTTCTATCCCCCCTAGTCGAGCAATCAACATGTTTGTTGCTGTGTTGTCGCTGATTGTAATCATTTTGGTGGCGACTTCTAAGGCAGAATATTGCGTTCCGGCTGGTTTGTATTGCAGATTTCCAGAACCCCCAACTACCATATCTTGTTGCATGGTAAGCATTTCATCCAAGCGAATTTTCCCTGCATCTACGTCTTGGAGAAAAGCAACCAGAATTGGTATTTTAATTGTGCTGGCGGCCGGAAAACTAGCGCCGCCATTGACATCTACGTAACCACCTGTATCTAAATCTACTAAAAATACTCCAGGTGTGAGATTGGGATTTGCTATGGCTAAATTTTGTACGGCATCCTTCAAAGAGATAATTTCTTGAGATAGGTATAAATTTGCACCTGGGGTTGAAGAATTGGCAGTAGGTTGTGGCTGCGATCGCCCAGCATTAGTATTAGGTTGTGTGGAAGAAACTGTAGTAATGCGATTAGCAGGGTCTAGTACTGACAATGCCGTACCGACAATAGCACCAATGCCAACTCCCACAATTAACAACCGGAGGATGTACAACATGGTTCTTGCCATTGGCTTTAACCGCGTCTTCCGCGATGATACCCTAACTCTTTTTGGCAACGCCTGCTTTTCTACTTTCACTGTCTTTAACTTGGCTGCACTTGCTTTTAAAGGAGGAATCTTGCTTTCAACAGTAGCAATTGGTTTAACTGCTGTTGGCATCACTAAGCGTTGTTTTGTGCTGCGTGTACCAGCGGGAATTGGCGGTGGACTGATACTATTTTTTGGACGTGTTAGCGCCATTTCTCTACCAGTAGCATTTGGCTGCTGGTTTTTAACTTTCATCTTTTTGTGTCCCATCTTTTGAACTTTATGGGGATGCTGGCGGCGATTTATGGGTTGACGCCGCGAGAAAGTTGTTGGTTTGTCACTCGACTCTGACACCGCTACTCCTTGTAACCCATTTGACTGTTTTCCTTGCAGACTCCTATCCAAAACTTAGTTTTCCAGTGCTTTGATGAGCAAATCACTTTTCTGTTACTAAGTAGCATTTTTGTGTTTAGTGTAAGCCATATTAATTCTTTTGGGTGGTAATTGCGTAAATCTTAAACGATAAACTATTGTTCGCCCTGATCGCTATGCTCCAAAGCCCATTCTACCTGACGTAAAATCCCGCGCAGCATGGCTACTTCATTTGTTTGCAAGTTAGCGCGATTATACAGTTGTCGAAATTTTTCCATTCGACTATCTGCTGTATGCGGATAAATATAACCTATTTTTAACAGTAGCAATTCTAACTGCTGGTAGTACCCTTCTACAACGTCCAAAGGTGCGAGTTCGGTTTGCGGTGAGGTTTGAGTGGTAAACAACTCCGCAGATTTTGCTAGTTCATAACAGCAAATAGCTACAGCAGTCGCTAAATTTAAAGATAAATAGTTTATACTTGTAGGTATGCGTATAAAACGTTGAGCATAGTTTAATTCTTCGTTACTTAATCCTCGGTCTTCTCGACCAAAAATTAATGCTGTTGGTTTTTCAGATTCTTCTAATAGCCATGGTAGAGCGACATGTGGTGTTTCTAAAGGCACTTCTAAACTCCTAGTGCGGCCTGTAGTAGCGATCGCTCTCACACAACCCTGCAATGCTTCTGGTAATGTTGCTACTAGCACCGCAGATTCTAAAATTTCCTTAGCATGAACTGCCATCCGCAGAGCTTCTTGTGCTAGTGGATCGCATTGAGGATTTACTAATACTAAATTTTGTAGCCCGAAATTTTTCATGACGCGAGCGATCGACCCCAAATTTAGGGTACCAGCTGGTTCCACCAACACAATTCTTAACCCAGCTAATCCCATATTCTACCTCCTGCAATCGCATGAGCCGATAATGGAACTTCAATATAATTTATAGCGATCGCATCCCCTATAATCTCATTAAATAATTCGTAATTCGTAATTAAGTTTTGTAATGGGGACTTAAATAATTCGTAATTCGTAATGACGCGACGCTCCTGTGTCGCTCTAAGCGAAGCTATGCCGTAGGCTTTACGCTACCGCTACGCTATCGAGGACTCGCTACCGCTGCGAAGCGCGTAATTCGTAATTAAATATAAACATGTCTTAATTCCGAATTAGTATAAATGTTATTTTAATGAGAAAATCCCTAAAGATAGCTATAAAGCTTAATTAAGCTAGCTCAGGCGTGGGGCTATGCTCTGTAGCTGTGTTTTTCATTAGCATAGGGTAGAGCTTTACGCGCTCAAGTAGCAAATTATGTCAAACAAACGAGGTTAAATGTCAATATCCAAAATTGCCAGCATTGAAAAACGCTTACAAATAAAGCGTTTAGTAGGAGCAACCCGAATAGTTGCACCTATTATTGAAAGTGATGTAGTTAAGGGATTAACTCAAACACCTAAATCCTTACCTCCACGTTACTTTTACGATGACTTTGGCTCTGAGTTATTCGAGAAAATTTGTGAGTTACCAGAATATTATCTCACACGCACAGAGACAGCAATTTTACAACAGTATGCACATGAAATTGCCAAGATTACAGGTGCTTGTGAGTTGGTAGAACTTGGCAGTGGTAGCTCGACTAAAACTCGCATTTTACTAAATGCTTACAATCAGTTAGGCTACCCTTTGCGCTACCTACCAATTGATGTCAGTGCAGGTATCTTAGAAAGTAGTGCCAAGCAATTATTAGCAGATTACCCTTCACTGCAAATTGATGCCATAGCAGGAACTTACGAATTAGCACTAGCACAACTATTACCGACACAATTACCCAGTCGGATGATTTGTTTTATCGGTAGTAGTTTAGGCAATCTCAAACCTCATGAGTGTGATATGTTCTTTTCACAAATCACAGATGCTTTGCAAGTGGGTGAATATTTTTTGTTGGGAGTAGATTTACAAAAGCCAAAACAGATTTTGGAACCAGCTTATAACGATAGCCAAGGAGTAACAGCGGCTTTTAACCTCAACATGCTCAATCATTTAAATCGGCAGTTTCAAGGAAATTTTGACACAACAGAGTTTAAACACTGGGCATTTTATAACGAGACTGAGCAGCAAATAGAGATGCATTTACGCAGTTTGCGATCGCAAACTGTTGAGTTACAATCTCTCAACATCACTATTAATTTTGCTCCAGATGAGACTATTCTCACCGAAATTTCCCGCAAATTTGACCTCAATAACCTCCAGCAACAACTCACAACACGAGGTTTAGTACCAATTAAAGCTTGGACTGACTCAAATCAATGGTTTGGTTTATTGCTGTGCCAACTACAGGCTTAACGCTGAAGCTGTTGTTAGGGAGGTTAACAGCAGAGAATTCCTTAGAGGATGTTTGAAAAGTTTTGGGCGAATATAATTCGCTACTACGCAAGCGAAGTTCACCTCCTTTGGAAAACACGGAAAATCGAGTTATTGAAACCCACGGAGGTGGGTTTTGTCTGTATAGTCGCGATTTATAATCGCCGAGGTTAGTATTAATTTAGACTTTTCAAACAACCTCTTGGAGTACACCAAAAGATGCGGGTGCGAACCCCATCGTTGTTATTACAACATAATCAAACCTAGTCGCACGCCAGCAGTAACAGCCTCGGTGCGGGTGGAGACACCAAGCTTTTGAAAAATGGATGAGAGGTGAAACTTCACTGTATGCTCTGAGATGTGGAGTTGTTTAGCGATCGCTTTATTAGCCAATCCAGAACCGACCATTTCCAAAACTTCTATTTCTCGTGGTGTCAAGGTTTGTACGGGAGTCGTCGTTATTTTTGCCCGCATTGGTAATGATTCGATCGCATCCGGGTGTAATACTAGCAAACCCAAAGCGATCGCCTCAACAGCAGCCACAATTTCTAACTCTGTACTGATAGCAGGTAAAATACCCCGCACACCAGTACGAAGCGCGACCTCTAAATCAATGCTGTCGGGTTCCTCAATAATTACCAGTACTCCCACTGGGTATTGCTCTGCTTGAATCAACAGCAATTTATCCCATACTAATTGTTGAGGATTGCTGTTTAAATCTAGCAATACTACATCTGGTTGTAATTGCCCAACTTCCCTTGCTAGTACATCCAAATCAGATGCACTTCCCACCACTGTCAGCCGAGGATCGCTACTCACTACAGCCGATAAACCCGCCCGTACTACAGAAGAAGTGGCAACTACCATTACCCGAATCATGTCGCCTCCACAGTGGTTTTTTCACTCCGCAAGACAACATTAATTACAAATTGCTGCTGACCACGTAATACTTGTAAGGAAATTGATTCGTTAGCTTGGCGGTGGTACAAATATTTAGCTAAGTCATTAGAACTAGTAAACACCCGTCCCGCGACTCCAATTAATACATCACCGATTTGTAAACCAGCAATTTCCGCCGCACTCCCAGGCAGAATTGACAACAGCAATAAGCCTAAACTACGTCTGTTGACTAGCACAGGTTGCAGTGTTACACCTAGTTGCGGACGGCTATTACCATGTAAGAAACGATTTACAGCATTGCTGGGGATCGCCACAGCTAAACCATAGGCAATCATGGTGTTAATTCCCACAACGCGACCTAAACAATCAGCTAGTGGCCCTCCAGAATTGCCAGGATATAGTTGAATATCAGCCGTTACCACACCTCGATTGTGAGCGTGAATAATGCCAGTGGTTACAGCACCAGTGTCAGCAAAGGGATTACCCACTGCTAAGACTAATTCACCTACTCGCAATGCATCAGAGTCGCCTATAGTAGCAGTGTTTAAGTCAGTAGCAGCAATTTTCAGGGCTGCCAAATCCTGCTGTGGATCAAAGTGCGTTCTTGTAGCATCAAATACCCTACCATCAAACAATTCCACACTTGCTCGGTTGCTGGTTGCTACGTGAGCATTAGTAATAATTAAACTATTTCCCTGCGTCCTTCCTAAAACGGGCGAAGTCTGCCAAATCACACCAGAACCCCCACCCAAAGAACCACTTTTCACCTTCACAGTACTATTGCGTAGCCTAGCGGCTAACACTGCCAATTCAGCAGTTATGTCAGTAAATGTAGTGTTTGTCATTGGTCAGTTATCGGTTATCAGTTATCAGTACCTGTCAGCTACCCCCACTCGGCCTTTCACCAACTACGATCGCTAACTCCACTAAAGCCCCGCCGCGTATAATTTGTGCTTTGATGGTTTGACCGATGTGATCGCTATTATTAAGTAGTGCTAGTAATTCAGCCGTATCACTGACAGCCACGTTATCAAATGTTACTAGTACATCGCCTAACAATATACCTGCGTTGTCAGCAGGGCCAGCAGGTTCGACATTGACGATAATTACTCCAGTGGCAGAAGGTAAATTTAAGGCTGTTTTTAGGTTGTTTGGTAGGCGTACAGGTTGCATTCCTACACCTAAGTAGCCGCGAGAAATCCGTCCTTTTGCTACTAATTGGTTAACTACGCGATCGACTGTCTTAGCAGGAATAGTAATAGCTGTACCACGCCTTCTTGATGTGTTCATACCTACCACATAACCAGCAGCATCTACGAGTGGGCCGCCTACAAAACCAGGATACAGAGTGATATCTGGACGAATGAATTGGTCGATATTGCCACCGCTCATACTCCGCCAAGCACCACTAACTACACTCACTGCACCCATAGCTGCTCTTAAGTCACCTTCGCTACTCCTTGCTAGTCCCAATACCAGATGACCAACTTTTAGATTGGTAGCGTCGCCAATTTTTGCTACAGGAATTTCTACAACTTCCTGTATTCTAAAGACAGCTATATCAGTACTAGAATCATGCCCAAGCAAGGTGACAGGCGCAGTGTGACCATTGGCTAAAGTAATGGTAATTTCGTCATAGCGCTGGAGCGATTCATCAGAGGTAACAACAATGCCATTACGCCAGTGAATGCCCGTTGGGTTAATGCGTGTACCAGCATTAATTGCAACTACAGCACTCCCCGCTTGCTCTACAGTTTCGGCTAAACTGTTGGACAAAGCCAATAATGAAGACATAGGGACTCTCCATACAAGTTTCTCAATGCTCATATCGTGCCTTTTTCAACCTAGAGGTAGCATCGGAAAAATGGGGAGAATTATACCTAAACGAATGGCTAGTGGTTTATCGCATTAATATCCGCTTTTGGCAAGTAGGGTGGTTCGCTTGATTGCGATCGCGAAATTCAAAATTCACATACCCTAAAGCCTGTGATATTATGGGAGACTGCTGCATACATTAGAAAAACTCAAAATCAAACCGAATCATGGCTCTGACGCAACAGCGCAAACAGGAAATAATTACCAACTTCCAAGTTCACGAAACCGATACAGGTTCCGCCGATGTGCAAATCGCCATGCTTACTGAGCGCATTAACCGCCTGAGTGAGCATCTCCAAGCAAATAAAAAAGACCATTCTTCTCGACGGGGACTATTAAAGCTGATCGGTCAGCGCAAGCGTCTTCTTTCTTACATCCAACAAGAAGACCGAGACAAGTATTTAGCTTTGATTGGTCGCCTCGGTATTCGTGGTTAGGAACAACCGCTTATGTCTGCTGAAGAATCACAACGCGATCGCTTACCCTTTGAACCAAAAACCAAGCGCCAAAAACCAAGCAAAGCCGCAAGTAAACCAGTACAGGAATCTAGCGCCAAAGCTGACAAAAAGCCACCTTACACCAAACAAGAGATGGCACTTCCTGAAGTAGTCAGCCAGCGAATGATTAGACGAGTAGCTGTATTCTGTGGCGTACCAACAGCTTTGGGCATTGCCATCTTGGTTGCCAGCTATCTGCTTGCCACTTACTCTGGCATCAAACTACCTCCCATCGCCGTGTTGCTGGTGAATATGGGACTTTTTGGTTTAGGAGTGTTGGGAATAACTTATGGTGTTCTCTCTGCTTCATGGGATGAAGAAAGAGTTGGCGGTTGGCTAGGTTTGGGTGAACTTAGCACCAACTGGGGGCGGATGGTCGCAGTTTGGCGGGAAACTCGGCAAAAAAATCCATAATTATTAGCGCTCAGGTATGAGATGACCACAGAATTGGGTAAATTTTAGAAAAAATGTTGAAGTTAAAATAAATTTTGTGACTTCAACATTACTAATTAAAAATTTATATTCTTTTTCTACCCAATATTTAGTTATCAAATTTTTAATTTTTCCTTATAAAGACGTAGCATTGCCACGTCTCTATATAATCGTTAATTCTCAACTAATCAGGAACTGTCACATGATCATAGTAATGAAAAATGGTTCCCCAGAAGCGGAAATCAGCCGCATTAGCGAGGAACTAACTAGTTGGGGTCTGACACCAGAAAAAATTGTTGGCCAACACAAAGTAGTGATTGGTTTAGTCGGTGAAACTGCTAGCCTAGACCCCCTACAAATTCAGGAAGTCAGCCCTTGGATTGAGCAAGTCTTGCGGGTAGAACAGCCATATAAACGAGCAAGTCGCCAGTTTCGTCACGGTGAAGCATCAGAAGTAGTGGTTGATACTCCCGATGGAAAAGTTATATTTGGCGAACATCATCCCTTGGTAGTCGTGGCTGGCCCCTGTTCAGTAGAAAATGAAGAGATGATTGTGGAGACAGCACGCCGCGTCAAGGCAGCTGGAGCAAAGTTTTTACGCGGGGGAGCATACAAACCCAGAACTTCGCCCTACGCCTTTCAAGGACATGGTGAGAGTGCTTTAGAATTGTTAGCTAAGGCGCGAGAAATCAGTGGACTAGGTATTATTACAGAAGTGATGGATGCCGCTGACTTGGATAAAATTGCAGAATTTGCTGACGTTATCCAAGTAGGGGCAAGGAATATGCAAAACTTCTCCTTGCTGAAGAGAGTGGGAGGGCAGCCCAAACCAGTGCTTTTGAAACGAGGAATGGCGGCTACTATCGAGGATTGGTTGATGGCAGCTGAGTATGTTTTGGCAGCAGGCAATCCCAATGTAATTTTGTGTGAACGTGGCATCCGTACCTTTGACCGCCAATATACTCGCAATACACTAGATATATCAGTAGTACCAGTGTTGCGGAAACTGACGCACCTACCAATCATGATTGACCCCAGTCATGGTACAGGTTGGTCTGAGTTTGTACCATCTATGGCAATGGCTGCGATCGCAGCTGGCACTGATTCTCTCATGATCGAGGTTCACCCCAACCCCGCCAAAGCCCTATCTGATGGCCCGCAATCACTAACACCCAACCGTTTTGACAGCTTAATGCCAGAACTCGCAGTGATTGCCAAAGCTATGGGACGCTGGGAACAACCAGCAGTAGCGATGGCTTGAGAATTGGGAATGGGGAATTGTTATTCGTCATTTGTTATTAGACCTCTTGCATAAGCTAATCTGCCTTTAACTTGCATAATCCTTTGCCTCAGAAAGACGCAAAGAGAAGTTGCGTGCGGGGGTTCCCCCCGTTGAGCAAACTTCGGGGGACGCGCTTAAGGGGAGACGCGGGGATGCAATTTGAATGATTATTAGCTTAAATCTTTTTTTATCGGGCTACGCCCCGCTTCTCTACGAGACGCTCCGCGAACGCTAACACGCAGAGGCAAGGCAGCGCGTTGCGGGGGTTCCCCCCGTTGTAGCGACTGCCGCGCAGAGACGCAAAGAAGAACGCGAAAAGAATGACTTTTGCAAGAAGTCTATTGATTATTCTCCGCGTCCTTCATCCCCCGGTTGGTGAACGAAGTCGAACCACATCCCCCTCATCTGCCAGTCACTGAGCGAAGTCAAAGTGCATCCCTCACTGTACTTGAGTTGGGAAGGCACCAGAACGCACAGCTAAATTAACATTCTGTCCCTGGCGGCGTAACTCTAAGCGCAAATCTCCGCCGACTTGGCTATTTTCTACAGCTTTTTGTACACTGCTGGCATCTGTTACGGATTCACCATTGAGTGATTTAATCACATCACCAGGACGTATTCCTGCTTTCGCCGCTGGGGAATTGGGTATAACTCTGACAACTAAGACGCCTTTATCTTCATCTACACTTAAGGTGCTATTGGGATCTGAGTTAATATTTTGCTTCAGTTGAGGCGTTAACCCGATCATCTGAACTCCTAAATAAGGATGTTGCACTTTGCCTGTAGCGATTAGTTGAGTAGAAATACGTTGCGCTGTCTTAATGGGAATAGCAAAGCCGATTCCTTGCGCCCTTTGAATAATAGCAGTATTCATCCCAATCACCTCACCACGAGAGTTAAGCAAGGGGCCGCCAGAATTACCGGGATTAATCGCTGCGTCTGTCTGAATAAATTCAACTCGCTTGTCAGGCGCACCTATTTGATTGCTAGTGCGTCCTGTGGCGCTAATTATTCCTGTAGTCACAGTATTATCTAAACCAAGGGGATTACCAATTGCGATCGCCCATTCTCCTGGTTGCAATTGGTCTGAGTTACCCAATGCTACTGATGGTAAATTGTCAGCTTGAATTTTGACAACTGCCACATCTGTGAGTTCGTCTTTTCCTAGCACCTTACCTTCATAGCTACGCCCATCTTTGAGTGTAACTGTCACCATATCAGCACCATCAACTACGTGAGCATTGGTGAGAATTTGCCCATCAGCACTGATGATAAAACCTGAACCAGTACCCCGTTCTACTTGCCTCTGTTGCGATTCTGGCAGTTGAGAACCAAAAAAGCGGCGGAAAGATGGATCATTGAATTCATCAGGTATTGCAGTTCTAACTGTCCGAGAAGAATCAATCCTAACTACGGCTGGGCCGACTTTTTGTACTACCTGAGTCACAAAGTTAGAATCTGTGGCACCTGGTAATGGGGGTGCTGCATTGACTCGACTCGCAGCCAAATTGGCAACAGATTGAGACACCTGCTGTTGATTTCCAGCTAAATAACCACCAGCCAATGTCATACCCGAACCCAACAGTACCAACGATAAAGAGGCAGCTGCCTTTTTCCAGGGTGCATAAGTATTAGATGAAATGCTATTTGATGGGGAATTGCGATCGTGTATTTGGTTTTGCATTGCTATCTAGAAAGAGATTTATCATGATGTACTTCCAATGTAGATAGCGTTTATGACAAATTTATTACAAGGATATAGCGTTGTTGTGAAAAGCCTGAGTGGATGTTTGCCATGTACACATGTAAATGCAGACATTAACAAACACACGGATTATAGCAAATGCTTCAATGATGTATGATGTATTGTTTCAGAAGGTGGAGAAAAATATTCCCACAAGGTAGAGACACGCAGTAAAATTGTTTTCCAGCTTAGATAAAGTATCAAAAAATAAGGAATAATGAAGCCTCTGCTGACACTTGATTTATTACTACAGGAAGCTGTTAAGTTTTCCGATATAGAAAGTATTTACGATGAGCCATCTTTATTTGGTGTTACAGATGGAAAAGCCGTTGGAACCTACTTAGAGCAAAAATTTCGGATATATTTGGCTTTGTTATATGAGTATCAATTAGGAAACTCGGCTTCCGGAATAGATTTCCCAGAGTTAAATATAGATATGAAAGTTACAAGCATCCGCCAACCTCAATCCTCATGTCCATTTAAATCTGCTCGTCAAAAAATTTTTGGTCTCGGTTATGGGTTACTAATCTTTGTTTATGAAAAAACAGATGACCATCTACGTAAAACTGGTAGACTTGATATGAAACACACTATTTTTGTTAATAAAAACTATACTGCGGACTACCAAATGACTCGCGGTATAATCGATATTCTTGCGAATGATGGTAATGCTGAAGATCTTATTGCTTACATGATGGATAGAAATCTGCGAGTGGATGAGATTGAAGCAAGTAATATTGCAGAAGAAATACTCATAAACCCACCGGAACAAGGCTATTTAACAATCTCAAACGCTCTACAATGGAGACTACAGTATAGTCGTATTATACAGAAGGCTGGTGAGGTTAGTGGTATTCTTAAAGTGCGATGAACTAAAATGGTACAAAAGAAAGATAAAAATACATGTGAATTTGGTGATTTCCAAACACCAGAAAGTTTTGCACTAGAAATAACAAATATTGTTAAAAGATTGGGGATAGCGCCAAAATCAGTTTTAGAGCCTACTTGCGGTCGCGGAGCTTTTTTAATAGCTGCTTGCCAAACATTTTCATCTGTTAATAAATTTGTAGGTTTTGATATTAATATAGAGCATCTTAAGTATCTGAAAAAAAGAATTATAACAGAAAAATATGCTAATGAAATAGATATTATTAATGGTAATTTTTTTAATTATGATTGGTCAGATATTATTAACAGATTAACTGACCCATTACTGATTATTGGAAATCCTCCTTGGGTAACGAGTTCAGAGCTAGGCTTTTTAAAAAGTTCTAATTTACCGCAAAAATCGAATTTTCAAAATAAAAGTGGATATGAAGCGCTAACAGGCAAAAGCAACTTTGATATTTCTGAATGGATGTTACTTAAACAATTAGAGTGGCTGAAAGAACGCATTGGAGTCATTGCTATGTTATGCAAAACTTCTGTTGCTAGAAAAATTCTTATTCATGTCTGGCAGCAGAAGTATAGAGTCATCCTTGCCCAAATTCATAGTATAGATACTCTGAAAAACTTTAATGCTTCTGTAGATGCTTGTTTATTCATTTTGCAAATTGGAGACGGAAGCTTAGAAAACAAGTGTGAGATTTTTGATAGCATTTATGCACAAAAATCATCACAAACTATTGGTTATTATCAAAACACAATTGTTTCTAATCTTAACAACTATCAACGTTGGCATAATTTGCAAGGAAATGACTCCAAATATATTTGGCGTTCTGGCTTAAAACATGATTGTTCAAAAGTTATGGAACTTGTACGCCAAGGAGATCAATACTGTAATGGATATGGAGATATTTATTTTCTTGAGCAAGATTTTGTTTACCCTATTTTGAAAAGTTCTGATGTTAGTAATGCTCATACATCCACTTGTCGAAAATACGTTATTGTTACACAACAATATATTGGAGAGGATACGACGCCCTTAAAATTTAATGCGCCTAATATATGGGAATATCTGCAAAAATATAGAGAACATTTGTCTAAACGTAGCAGTTCTATTTATCGGCATCGTCCAGAATTTTCTATATTTGGGGTGGGAAAATATACTTTTATGCCTTGGAAAGTGGCGATATCAGGTTTTTACAAAACTCTTAACTTTATAGAAGTAGGGCCAATTAACGGTCAACCTGTTGTCTTTGATGATACAGTTTACTTTGTGCCATGTTGGTCTCAATCTGAGGCGAATTTTATTGCTGCTATGCTGAACTCGCAGCCTGCTAAAGAGTTTCTGACGTCAATGATTTTTTGGAATGATAAACGACCAATAACTATTGAATTGCTGAAAAGACTAAATCTGCGCGTACTAGCGCAGATTTTAGATCAAGAAGAAGTATATGACGGTTACGCTAAGAATCATGTTGTATGAAACTTAGCAAACTCAAATTAAATAATCGACAGCGCACCTAAATTACCGCTGTAACCAGTAATCTCAATGATGCTATCAGTTTTGGCATCAAATCCATTAACGGCATCATTAATAGCCTTAGAGTCTGTTCTTTTATCTCTGAGGTTGCCAGTGTCATCATAAATATACGTCGTAGTAGATGTCATAATTTTGATTTACGCAAGTTGGGGATAATTACTGATTGTAGCGATCGCTATATTCCTCTGATGACTATTTAATTGATTGCAATAAATATCAGTAATAATTATTTCTTTAGACATAGAGCTAAACCAAATTTTTCGTTAACTAAGTGGTATGTTAAATGATGGTCAACGGGTAGATTAGAGAGTTTGTGATGCCAAAAGTTCGGTTCGACAAATACTACCGTTACGAAGACCTGACAAGTGTTCTGCATGGTTATGCTCAGGAATTTCCCCACTTGGTAAGTATAGAAAGCATCGGCAAGAGTTACGAAGGTCGTGACATTTGGTTATTAAAAGTTACCAACTTCGCTACTGGTACGGATGGCGAAAAACCCGCTCTTTGGGTTGATGGCAACATCCATGCCGTGGAACTAGCACCATCAAGTGTCTGCTTATACCTATTGCAAACATTAACCACAGGCTACGGAACTCATCCAGATATTACCCGTTGTTTAGATACTCGCACCTTCTATATTTGTCCCCGCGTAAACCCCGATGGTGCTGAGTTAGCAATGGCAGAAAAGCCGAAATTTATTCGTTCTGCTACCCGCCCTTATCCCTATGATGAGGAACGCAACGATGGGTTAGTGATTGAAGATATTGATGGTGACGGGAAAATTTTACTCATGCGAATCCCAGACAGCAACGGGACTTGGAAAGTTTGCCCCACCGAACCGCGTCTGTTGGTACGACGCGAACCCACAGAAACAGGTGGTCAATATTATCGCTTGCTGCCAGAAGGACGGATAGAAAATTACGATGGCGTCCAGATACATATTCAGCCACCCAAGGAAAGACTAGACTTAAACCGTAACTTTCCGGCATTGTGGCGACAAGAATTTGAGCAACCAGGGGCTGGCCCATATCCAACATCTGAGAACGAAGTGCGATCGCTCGTACAATTTATCACTAATCATCTCAATATTACCGGAGCTATCACTTTTCACACCTTTAGTGGTGTTCTGATTCGGCCCTACACTCACCAAAGTGATGAGGAGTTTCCTGTCAACGACCTCCGCACCTATCAACGCATTGGCGAACAAGGTACCCAACTCACCCAATACCCAGCCATCTCTGCTTTTCATGACTTCCGTTACGACCCCAAAGACACAATTACAGGTACTTTCGATGATTGGGCTTATGAACATCAAGGTGTATTTGCTTGGACGGTGGAAGTTTGGAGTCCTCAGCGGCAAGCAGGAATTACCGATTATAAATATATCGATTGGCAGCGGGAACACCCTTTAGAAGATGACTTCAAGTTACTGCGCTGGAACGATACACAACTTGCTGGTAAAGGCTATGTAGATTGGTACTCCTTCGACCATCCCCAACTTGGCCAAATAGAATTGGGCGGTTGGGACAGCATGTATGCTTGGACAAATCCACCTCCAGAATTTTTGGAAACAGAAATCGCCCGCTTCCCTGAATGGTTGGTGTGGCATCTATTAATCTCTCCACACTTGGAGATTTATGAAGCTAGTTTTGATAACTTGGGTGATGATACTTATCGAGTGCGGCTGATTGTGCATAACACAGGCTGGCTATCTACCTACGTGACCCAAAAAGCTTTAGATAAAAAAATCGTGCGCGGTTGTATTTTTGAGATAGAACTACCGCCCAGCGCAACTTTAGTAATAGGTAAACCCCGTGAGGAGTTGGGACAATTAGAGGGACGCGCTTATAAACCCTCAACTCCCGGTAGGCGACAAAGTGATAGCACCAAAGACCGCGCCAAGGTCGAGTGGGTGGTAAACGCACCTTCAGGTAGCACAGTGAAGCTATTAGCTCGGCATGAACGCGCCGGAGTTGTTCGTGCCCAGTTGAAGCTTGGATGATTAAATAATTCCTAGTACCCAGTCTCCTCATATGAAAACTGCTGTGATTGCACACTAATTTTTGAAATGCGATCGCTGATTTGTCAGCTATAAATTATTATTTCACTTATTAAAACAACTATCTAAAGAGTGATAATTTTGATAAAAAATACAGCCGTTAGCTAGTTGTTGAATAAATATTAAAAATGCAAAATATTACTTGTATCGAAAAAAACATTTTTCTTACCCAATCCAAAAATAATGCTACTCCAGTTGGATAAAACCACCTTTGTCTGGCATAGAGAAAAGCCTATAAAACGTGACTTATCTCAATATTTTATGGCAATACCAGAAATAATAAATAATAGACTGAAAAAGAATTTTTTGTTTATTTGCAACATATCATCTTAGTTATACGTCATTTTTTATATAAGAGTTGGAGAAAGCATATAGCAATATCAAATGGGTTTTGTCCTACGTCGAAATCAAAAGGCGATCGCCACACTTGTTGAGATATTTTTATCTGCTTACATCATGCACGTCACACTTTATAAAAAGCACTCAATACATTTGAGAAGTGGTTCTGATTTTTTTGTTTCTGGAGGATATTTTCATGAGTAGTTTCTTTCGTTGGTCATCAGCAAGCGCTTCTTTACTAACTTTAGGAGTGATAGCTGCGACTGTAACACCCATATTGATTTCTGGTTCAGCATCATCTCAAGAGACAGTTCCCACCGTCCCACCATCTCAGACAACTCCCACCCCAACTGTCCCACCATCTCAGACGACTCCTACCCCATCCACACCAGCACCAACAACAGTTAACTTGTCTGATGTTGACCAGGATTTTTGGGCACGTCCATTCATTCAAGTCCTGGCTGATAATAATGTGATTAGTGGCTTTCCTGATGGCACCTTTAAGCCGAATCAACCTGTGACTCGCGCTCAATTTGCGGCAATGCTACAAAAAGCTTTTAACCAAAATCCCGTTCGGCAGTCAAGTCCAGGTGGATTTACAGACGTTCCTGCCAACTATTGGGCTGCTGCTGCAATTGCTAAAGCCTATGAAACTGGATTTATGAGTGGCTATCCAGGAAACTTATTTTTGCCCAATCAAGAAATTAATAAAGCGCAGGCCATCGTTGCTTTAACCAGTGGCTTAGGTTTGACTGCTACTGGCGACCCATCAAGTACTCTTAGCACTTACTACACCGACGCCTCAGCTATTCCTAGTTACGCTATTAATAATGTGACAGCAGCAACACAAGCTGGTATTGTTGTCAACTATCCAGAAGTAAAACAACTCAATCCGTTACAGACATTAACTCGTGCAGAAGCAGCAGCACTTTTATATCAAGCCTTAGCTAGACAAGGACGAGTCCAACCAATTGCCAGCAATCTGCCAGCAGCTACTTACATTGTGGGTGGAACTACTAGCCCAGCACCAGGTACTACCGATATTGTTTCTTTAGCTGCATCGAGTAATTCTTTTACTAACCTGACTTCTTTGTTGCAAACAGCAGGTTTAACAGACATTCTCAAGCAACCCGGCCCTTATACAGTTTTCGCCCCCACTGATGAGGCATTTGCAGCCCTACCACCTGCAACTCTCCAGCAATTACAGCAACCAGAGAACAGAGAAACACTAATTAAGATTTTGCGTTACCACGTAGTTCCTGGTGCAGTAACTTCTAATCAACTCTCAGCTGGAGAACTCAAAACTTTTGAGGACAGACCTGTAAATATTCAAATTGATCGCACCGCTAATCAAATCGCCGTGAATGATGCCAGAGTTATCCAAGCTGATGTTCAAGCTAGTAATGGTGTCATCCATGCTATCAACCAAGTCCTGATTCCGCCTGATATTAACCTCAGCCAGTTAAATCAGTCACCAGGGGAAGCTAGTACTGATGTTGATCCAGGTAGAAGTACTCGCGGTGGCTCTAGCTATATCGGGGTAGCTGGTAATATTGGCTTGGGTGGTGATTCAGCACTCAGCGATGGTAATATCGCAGTGATTAGTAAGATTAGTCTGACATCGGTTTTATCAGCGCGACCATCAGCGGTGTTTGGTGATGATACAGTGGTTCTAGTTCCCATAACTTTAGATTTTTCCCCAAGGGGAGTAAATCCTACAGGTAATCAAACTTTCCCTGTATCACCTTATATAGGTGCTGGTGTTGCTATTGAAACTAGCGACGATGCTGATATTGGTTTACTACTAACTGGTGGTGTAGATATTCCTTTAGCTTCTCGGTTTACAATCACAGGCGCTGTCAATGCAGCCTTCCTAGATGAAACTGATGTCGGATTGCTGTTAGGAGTAGGCTATAACTTCTAAATATCACAAAATCCATAAGTTAGGACTTTAGGTGAATAGAATTCGCTCTCCATGGACTAACCAAAAGTTATGTCTTTCAAACCCACCGAGGTGGGTTTCTAATCGCTAAGGCTACGAACCGTTAAAAAACCCACCACTGCATGTTAGTACAAGTCGCAGTTGTGGGTATTATATTAGTCGATTTTGGTTTAGGAATGCTTCTAGTTAGGCTGCTTCGGTCAACCAAAAACTGCAAAATCTATAAGGTTGTTGGAATATCTCCACCGCGAGATATTCCTCCAGAACTGTGTTCATCAGGAAATCTACCTGCATCGGCTTCTTTGAGGAATCCACTGTAGGCTTCCATGCCGTGTTCGCCAATATCCAAACCTTCGAGTTCTTCTTCTCGCGATACTCTAATACCCAAAGTGGACTTGAGTACTAGCCAAAAGATGCTACTAACAAGAACAGTCATGCCACCTACAGAGAGAATTCCCACTATTTGCGGAATCAATGTGCCAAAGCCACCACCAGCGAATAATCCATGTGGCCCTACTGGCTTACCTACTAAGTCAACCATCCAAGAGTATCCACCAGGGCCAACGGCAAACAGACCTACTGCCAGAGTCCCCCAAATACCACATACTAGGTGAACTGAGGTAGCTCCTACTGGGTCATCAATACCAAGTTTGTCAAAGAAGGTGACAGAGAAAACTACGATGACACCAGCAACTAAGCCAATGATGAAAGCACTACCAATGCTGACGTAAGCGCAAGGTGCTGTGATGCCAACTAAGCCTGCTAAAATTCCATTGATAATCATCGACAGGTCTGGCTTACCCAGGTACAGCCAAGCTGTAATTGTGGCGGCAATCCCACCAACTGCACCAGCCATGTTGGTTGTTAGAGCAATGTGAGTAATCGCATTTGGGTCAGCAGCCATTGTGGAACCGGGGTTGAATCCAAACCAGCCCAACCATAGAATCAGACAACCCAGAGTAGCTATACTCATGTTGTGACCAGGTAGGGCAACAACTTGCTTGTCTTGATATTTACCAATCCGTGGGCCAAGAAATGCAGCCCCCATCAATGCCGCCCAACCACCGACAGAGTGAACTACCGTAGAACCGGCAAAATCCCAAAAACCCATGTCTGCTAGCCAACCACCGCCCCAGATCCAGTGGCCAGTAATGGGGTAGGCGATACCAACGAGTAAGAGACTGAAGATTAAGAAGTCAACGAACTTAATCCGTTCGGCAACTGCCCCAGAAACGATGGTTGCTGCTGTTCCAGCAAACACTAACTGGAATAAAAATTTGGCTGCTAGGGGTACACCTGTCCAATTGAGGGCACCGAAGATGCCTTTATAAGCATCCCCTGTGGCAGGACTATTATCTGCTCCTCCTAAGAAAAACCCACTTAGACCAATAAAGTCATTGCCATCGCCAAACATTAAGCCAAAACCGATCGCCCAAAAAGCAACGGTAGCTAAAGCGAATACAATCAAGTTCTTAGCTAGAACGTTGACAGCGTTTTTCTGGCGACAGAAGCCGGTTTCTAACATACAAAAACCAGCATTCATGAAGAATACTAAAAAGGCAGCGATCGCAACCCACAGAGTATCAAGTGCTACCTTCAGATCCGCTGTTGTCGGGCCTGCCGCTGGGCTTGGGGTTGGGCTTTGGGCAACTGCTACATAACTCCAACCCAAAACAATCAAACAAGCTATTGGTAAGCAGGCTTGCCAACTGGGCGAGAGCCGCTTAATTGCTGAACTAAATCGCTTGACTTTTGAAGGAATTTGTGAATTTTGAGCGTAATTTCTTGCAGTCAAACGCCGACTTTTTGTTTTCGATTTTTGTTTGTACATGAATTTGAGCATTATCCTCTAAACCATTCTTGACATTAACAAACGGATTGAGTTGAAAAACAACAACTAGAAGTTAAATCCAGCGCTTTTTGATATTTCTCATTGAAACCACTTGCTTGTAAACCAGTAAAGTTAAATCACTCTGCTAGATGTTAAGGAAACTTGTGGTTCGTTTGCTGATATGGTTATCCTTAAAAAACTATTATGTTGTTTCTGATGCAGTCAAGTCTCCTTCACTTAATCTTTAACAATAAACCTTTAAGGGCACGAATGCATGAAATTGTTAACATAATCTCTCTCAAAAAGTAGAGAGGAAGAATAAATGCTAGCATTGCAGCTTAAGTACCATATAGTTGATATTTTTAAAGAAAGAGTGTTGCTGATGCTGCAAGACTTTCTAAATAGCTAGTTAACGAGTTAAAAAGAAATTATCTCATTATTTTTGTTAATTTCATCCCTACAATTAACTCTTTTTCCAAATAAAAAATAGTTACCAAAATCAATACAAACGCCTCTATGAGGAATCACAAGACTAGTCCCTGTTGCTTAGCGAACTTACGCAAACTTAATAAATTTGATTGATTTTCTATTTAGTTGAACTAAAAAACTGTATCAAGGAATACTTTTTTGGGGTTTTATTTACAGCTATTAGCTTTCAAAGTGCTAAGTAAAGTAACACGAACCCCCACGCAAGCGATAATTATGGTTTATTAAGTTTTTATACCAAATATTGGGGATTGGGAAATTGCGAATTGCGACCTTCTCCTATCAAAGACGCTTCGCGAACTGCAAATCGGTTATTCTCCCTCATCTTGCCCCACTCCCGACTCCCTACTCCCGACTCCCCATCTGTTGTAAATATTGCTGGTAGCCGAGTTGTTCTAGTTTTGCTTGCTTGACAATTACCGACTCACAAAGGGTTTGGCGATATTGTTGCACTTTTTCTAATAATTCTGGCTGGTGGGTAGCGAGAATTTGCACAGCCAAAAGACCGGCATTTTTGGCATTACCGATCGCCACTGTTGCTACAGGAATACCTGCGGGCATCTGAACGATTGAATACAAAGAATCAACACCTTGCAAGCTACGAGTGTATACAGGGACACCAATCACGGGGAGGGGGGTTAGAGATGCCACCATACCCGGCAGATGGGCAGCACCACCAGCACCAGCGATAATTACTTTTAAACCGCGTTGGTGTGCTTGTTGGGCATATTGCACCATGCGTTCTGGGGTACGATGAGCCGAAACGATCGCCACTTCAGTGTGAATGCCAAACTCCTCACAAACTGCGATCGCGTCTTTCATGGTAGGCAGATCCGAATCACTGCCCATAATAATGCCAACCAGAGAAGTCATAAAAATTTCCACTTATTTGAGATAAATGTACAACACACAGTCACAATCCCCATGCCCCTAATCCCCACTGGGCTTCGCTAACGTGGGGGCCCCAAGTTCCCCAATCCCCTATTCCCCATTCCCTACTTTGGGATAAAGTATTGTGTGTGCCAACTTTGATTGATGCCATCTAATGGAGACTGCAATGAGTAAGGGTGTAATCACCATAACTGATGCCGAGTTTGAGGCCGAAGTGTTGCAAGCCAAGCAGCCTGTATTAGTTTATTTTTGGGCTTCCTGGTGTGGGCCATGCCAGTTAATGTCCCCACTGATGAACTCAGTTGCCACCAAATACAGCGATCGCCTGAAAGTTGTCAAAATGGAAATAGATCCTAACCCTCTGACTGTGAAGCAGTACCAAGTTGAAGGCGTCCCAGCCCTCAGACTAATTCAAGGACAAACACTCATAGAATCAACAGAGGGCGTGATTGGCAAAGATAAATTAATTAGCCTTTTAGATTCACATTTAAATTAGTCATGAGTCATTGGGAGCTACTACGTTGCTCTGGTTCCCAGAGTTGAAGTAAGTGGCATTCATTAGTTATGAGTGCAAATGACTAATGACAAAGGACAAAGGACAAAAATGCAATTTGCAACTCGTTTACAACCCCTGCAATCTAACGTATTTGCTGATATGGATAAGGCCAAGGCGATCGCTTTGGCAGCTGGTAAAGAGCTGATTGATCTGTCGCTGGGGTCTTCTGATTTACCAGCCCAAGCGCATGTTCTTGAGGCGATCGCTCAGTCTCTTGGCGATCGCAGCACTCATGGCTATTTACTGTTTCATGGTACTCAAGCATTTCGTCAAGCCGCAGCTAACTGGTATGAGCAAAAATTTGGCATTAGAGTTGATCCAGAAACTGAGGTATTGCCTCTGATTGGTTCTCAAGAAGGCACAGCTCATCTACCTCTGGCACTACTAAATCCGGGTGATTTTGCTCTATTACTTGATCCTGGCTACCCTTCTCACGCAGGAGGAGTATATTTAGCTAGCGGTCAAATTTACCCAATGCCCATTACAGCAGAAAACGGTTTCTTGCCAGTTTTTGCCGATATTCCCGCCCCAGTATTAGCCCAGTCGCGGATGATGGTATTAAGCTATCCCCACAATCCGACTGCGGCGATCGCTCCTTTATCTTTTTTCCAAGAAGCCGTTGCCTTTTGTGAGCAACATAATCTCGTTTTGGTTCATGATTTTCCCTATGTGGACTTGGTATTTGAGGGGATTGGGGACTGGGGACTGGGGACTGGGGACTGGGGATTGGGGATTGGGGACACGGAGACACAAAAACGCAAAGACATCGCAAATTCTTTCTCCGCGTCCCCCTTCGGGTTCGCAGTCGCCTGCGGAGGGAAACCCTCCTGCAGCGCTGTCTCACCGCGTCCCCCACTCTCCGCGTCCTCTTCCCAATCGCTAGTCCCTTCGATTTTGCAAGCTGACCCAGATAAAAGGGTATCAATTGAGTTTTTTACGCTTTCTAAGTCTTACAATATGGGTGGCTTCCGAATTGGTTATGCGATCGGTAATGCCGAGTTAATTAATGCTTTACGGCAAATTAAAGCAGCTGTTGATTTTAATCAGTATCGCGGGATTTTGAATGGTGCGATCGCTGCTTTGACTGGGACTCAAACTGGAGTGACAGATGGCGTCACTACTTTTCGCCAACGCCGTGATGCTTTTATCAATGCTTTACATGGCATTGGTTGGCATGTTCCAACTCCCAAAGCCACAATGTATATTTGGGCAAAATTACCCTCACGTTGGAGTCATAACTCCATAGAGTTTTGCACCCAGTTAGTTAAACAAACAGGTGTAGCAGCTTCTCCTGGTGCTGGCTTTGGTAAATCTGGAGAAGGATATGTCCGCTTTGCTTTGGTACATGAACCAGCCATATTAGAAACGGCTGTGCAGAGAATTGCTGAGTTTTTCGGTAATTCGTAAAAAGTAAGAAGTAAAAAGTAAAAAGATAATCCCCATAAATAAGCGCGAAAAGTTTGCGCGTCCGGGTTTCCCGGATTGAAACAAGTGGCGTGGTTTCCCCCATGAACAACTGCCGTCAGAGCGGAGGAAACACAAAGAGTGACTTTGCGCTCAATCCCCATTACAAAACTTAATTACGCACTTCATAGCGTAAAGCCTGCGGCATAGCTTCGCTTAGAGCGAGTCCTCGATAGCGTTAGCGTTAGCGAAGCGGTAGCGAGGTACGAGCGTCAGCGATAGCGTAGCGTAAAGCCTACGGCATAGCTTCGCTTAGAGCGAGTCATCGAGCGTCGGTACGAGCGTCAGCGTAAAGCCTGCGGCATAGCTTCGCTTAGAGCGACACAGGAGCGTCGCGTCATTACGAATTACGCGCTTCGCAGCGGTAGCGAGTCCTCGATAGCGAAGCGTTAGCGACGCAGGAGCGTCGCGTCATTACGAATTATTTAACCAAGCTTCTAAATCTGTAACTGATGAAAAATCTAAAAATGCTTCTCCTAATACCTCTAATTGCTCAGTAGATAATCCTTGAATTCGCTCAATTAGCGAAGCATTAATTTCGCCAAAACGGCGATTTAGTTGACGACTCAAGAAGCGAAAAGCTTCCCGTTGTTCTCCTTGTTTAATTCCCTCAACTTGTCCTTCCTGTCTAGCCAGTTCTCTATCTTGCTGATAAAGCGGTGCTAATCTCATAACCAACTCCCTATCATCTGATTCTCCAGTTTGAGACATTACCAAGTTTTGCTGGAGATTGTACAGTAATTCTAGCGTTGCTCTTTGAAATGGATGATTTGATGGTAGCGCTTCTAACTCATCAATTGCTTGCTGTTGTACTGTTCCTCGACCGAGTATTCTTAACCATAAGGTTTCTGGGATACAAGGTAACTGATGGATTGCTATGATCGCTGATCTGAGAGTTTCTCCCAGAAAATGTATTCCTGGCAACCAATCTAACTTTTGGATTGTGCTAAATCCTGCTAATAATGGTGTAGATGCAGTTGGTGTAAGAATCCACAGTTTAGGGATAGCTGACTCTGTAACAGTGGTTTTATTTCGCTTTGCTTCCCTTTGTAATGCTCCTCTTACCTCTAACAATTTCAATAGACAATCACAAATCTCTTCTTTGGATACAGCATTACGAAACGGCTCAAATATGGCAGGTAATTCTGCAAATCTTCCTAGCAATCCTAGAGTTTCTAAATTATTTGGTTCAGTAAAAGGCGAAAATAATACATCAATTTCTCGAACTTCCCCAGCTACACGGCTTGGAGCTTGAACTTCTCCATATGGTTTGAGTAATTCTTCAAGATAATCCTTTGCGAACTGGTCGTGGATAAATCGAGTCATTCGATGTATTTATCGCATTTTGCCAACAATCTGCTAATCATGCCATACATTGGGCTCTGCTCACACAGTTTTGGTTTTTCAACTGAACCACAAGCACCGTTCTCTTTCTTTGTAAATGTTTATTTTTATTACATTGATTTTCAGAATTTATACACATTTCTATAAGATGTAAGACGTTGTACTCAGGACTCACGCAACATATGTGATCAAGTAGTAAAAAAGTCCTGTTTATGTCTATTGCTCCGAAACCCGCTACATCTTAAGTAAATTGTGTCTGGGTATGTGCAATTATAAGTATTCACCTAACTACTGTTTGTGGAGTGTCGCACTCCTGGCATCGGTGTTGATTGGTGGTTGCGGTGCGAAACAGCAATCAACTTCTGCAAAAGCAAGTGGGCCACCACCTGCGGCGGTAAAGTTGCAACGCGTAGAAACATCGTTTGTAGAACAAAGTACGGAGTTTTTGGGAAGGCTGGAAGCCAAGCAGCGTGTAATTTTGCGCCCGCAAATTAGCGGCCGTGTGATCAAAGTAATGGTAGCCCAAGGAAATTTTGTACAAAGTGGGACACCAATCATCCAATTGCGTCCAGAACGAAACCGAGCATCGGTAGATGCTGCTATTGCTTCGGTGGGTTCACAAAAAGCAACTTTAGAAAGTGCCACAGCACAAGTATTCGCCTCCCAGGCGGAGATTAAGCAACGGACATCAGATATTAAGCGTTTTCAAGCAGATATTATCAGCCGGACTGCTGATGTTAAACTTGCAGAAATTAATTACAAACGTGCAGAAGAATTGGTTACACAAGGCGCTTCTCCAAAGCAAACTTTAGACGAACGTCGTAGTCAACGTGACAGTGCGATCGCCGCCTTAGAGGCAGCTAAGCAGTCACTCGCAGCTGCACAAAGCGCCCTAGAACAAGCAAAATCAGAATTGCAAGGCGCACAAGCAACGGTAAAACAAAATGAGTCGCAACTCCGCCGCGCCCAAGCTGAAACAGCACTGCAAGTCGAAGATTTGAATTATAACCGCGTTGTTGCACCAGTTAGCGGTGTTGTTGATGATGTCCCCATCCGTGTTGGTGATTTTGTTAACTTAGGTGAATCACTGACGAGCATCATTCAAAACGATGAATTAGATTTGCGTATCCAAGTCCCTACAAACCTTTCCGGTCAATTGCGTCGTGGTTTGAGAGTAGTATTAGTTGACCCCAACACGGGTAAGCAAATATCTCGTGGTGGTCGCATTAATTTTATTGCACCACAAGTTAATACTGGCGATCAAGCAATTCTGACAAAAGCTCGGTTTCCCAACGGCGATCGCAAATTACGCGACGGGCAATTTGTTCGCGCCCGCATCGTCTGGAATCAAAATCAAGGCTTACTAGTTCCCACCATAGCAGTTTCCACCGTCGGTACCCAAGATTTCGTGTTTGTGGCCGAAGCAGAAACCAAAGATGGCAAATCCGGGCTAGTAGCGCGACAAAAACCAGTGAAATTAGGTGTAATGCAAGGACAGAATTACCAGTTAATTTCAGGATTAGAAGCTGGAGAAAACTTGATTGTATCTGGAATTCAGAGTTTAACCAACGGCGCCCCCATCCAACCCGCAGATAGCGACATCATTTCGGTGAAGTAGGGAGTGGGGAGTAGGGAGTAGGGAGTAGGGAATTAAGTAGTTATTTTATCCCCCTCATCCCCCTCATCCCCTTCATCCCCCCACTCCCCACTCCCCACTCCCCACTCCCTACTCCCCATTCCCCATGAGTATCTCTCGGACTTTCATTACAAGACCAGTTCTGACGACAGTCTGTACGATATTGATTATCCTTGTCGGTGGGATTTGTATTCCGTTACTTCCCCTGGATAAGTTACCGCAACTAGCACTCAAACAAGTGACGGTGAGTGCGAATTACTTGGGAACGGATGCGAAAACTGCTGAAGAGAATGTGACGACGGTGCTGGAACGTCAAATTAATGGTACGGAAAAAGTTGTGTATATGTCGTCACAAACGACGAATAACGGAGACACAGCAATTAATGTATCGTTTCCAACAGATATGGATCGGAACGTCGCTCAGGTATTGGTACAAAACAACGTGGCGGTAGCGGCATCACAGTTGCCTGTAGAGGTAAATCAAACTGGTGTTATTACGCAAAAGCAATCGCCAACTATTACCATTGCTTATGCGATCGCCTCGGAAAAAGACAAAAATGACAAGTTTCTCTATGACAATGTTTTCTTAAGCAATTACGTAGACCGCTTTATCTTAGATGAAATCAAACGCATCGAAGGGGTAGGCAGCGCCCGCATTATTGGTGAACGGAAATATGCGATGCGCATTTGGCTAAATCCATCATCGCTAGCGGCGCGGGGTGTGACAGCGCAAGATGTTGTTAGCGCTATCAGTGAACAGAATATCCAGGTGGGGGCGGGACGTATCGGACAGCAACCAACACCATCGACACAACAATTTGAAATCGCGTTGCGGGCGGTGGGACGTTTTAGCACGCCGCAGGAAGCCGAAGATGTGGTAGTGAAGGTGGGACAGGATGGGACATTAATTCGGGTGCGGGATGTCGGACGAGCGGAAGTCGGGGCACAAGATTACAGTACAACCAATATTTTTGATAACTCCCCGGCTGTGGCGTTGTTGGTGTATCAGCTACCGGGGACGAATGCGTGGAATACTGCCGCTCTGGTGAAAGCGAGGATGGCTGAATTATCGAAGAGTTTTCCCCCTGGAATTAAAGCCACTGTGGCACTTGATAACACCGAATTCGTAGCTGCATCGCTGGATGAAGCATTCAAAACACTACTAGAAGCAGTCTTACTCGTGTTTCTCGTCATTTTTATATTTTTACAGGACTGGCGAACCACGATTATTCCGGCGATCGCTATTCCTGTATCTTTGATCGGGACGATGGCGTTTGCGTTTGCCTTTGGCTTTACACTCAACCAGTTGACATTATTTGGGGTAATTTTGGCAACAGGGTTGGTGGTAGATGACGGGATTATTGTAGTGGAAGCAATCGCCCTGAAACTGGGACAAGGGATGAAACCCTTACAAGCAGCGTTAGATTCCATGGGTGAATTGACATCGGCAGTCATCGCTACATCGCTGGTATTGATGGCGGTATTTATTCCCGTGTCATTCTTTCCAGGGACGACAGGTATTGTTTACAAACAATTCGCGCTGATTATTGCATTTTCGATTTTAATTTCCACATTCAACGCGCTTTCATTCTCTCCGGCGATGGGCGCTTTACTCATGCGTCCCACCCGCGAAGCTCACGGCCCGATCGCAGTATTATTTAGATGGTTCAATCGGTTTTTTGATTGGATGAAAGATGGCTATACCAGCGTAGTTACCTTTCTCATTAAAGTTCGCTTGATTGTGGTTCCCGTTTTCATCGCTGGCTTACTAGCATCGGCTTGGATTTATGCAGTCACACCACAAGGGTTTATTCCTGAAGAAGACCAAGGTTACTTTTTTATCATCGCTGAGGGGCCACCGGGAGTATCTTTAAACTACACAACCGAGATTGTCGAGAACGTCCAGCAAATCGTGCGGAAATTCCCCGAAGTCGAACATGTCAATGGCATAGCCGGATTTGGATTTGAAGGAAACGCCAGTAATAAAGCCATCTTGTTCGTCAAATTGAAGCATTGGGAAGAACGCAGCAAAGCTGGAGAATCGGTATTTGGCGTTACAGGTGCAATTAACAAAGAACTAGCAACAAAAATCACCGGGGCGCGACTAATTGCGGTGAATGCACCCCCCGTTGATGGTTTGGGAAGTGCAGGCGGTTTGGAATTCTTCATCCAAAACAAAGCTGCCTTACCCATGGAAACCTTAATTGATAACTCCCAAAAATTTATCAATTCAGCTCGTCAACGTCCAGAATTAGCAGGGGTATTCACGCAGTTTACATCTGGTACGCCAATGATGCAAATTGCCATCGATCGCAACCAAGCCAAAGCCCAAAATATCGCCATCAACGATATCTTTAGCACAATGCAAACGTACCTTGGTGCGCGTTACGTCAACCAATACGTACTAGGCGGACAACTCTACCGTGTCTACGCCCAAGCCGAGGGTGAATTCCGTACTACACCCGATGATATCAGCCGTTTGTACGTTCGTTCTCGTGACAATCAGATGGTTTCTCTAGGTACCATTGTCAAACTCGAACGCACCAATTACCCGCCAATTATCACCCACTACAACATTTACCCCGCCATCAAAATTCAAGCATCCCCTGCACCAGGATTTAGTACTGGACAAGCAATGGTAGCGATGGAAGAAGTCGCCGCCCAAACCCTGCAACCAGGATTTGGTTACGCCTGGACAGGAACCGCCTTCCAAGAACGTTCTTCTGCTGGTGCCGCACCAATTATCTTTGGTTTAGCCTTCGTGATGGTATTTCTCGTCTTGGCTGCACAGTACGAAAGCTACATCGACCCGACAATTATCATGCTTACCGTCCCCTTAGCAATACTCGGTGCTTTGGGTGCGATCGCATTTCGCGCTAACATCTTGCAAGCAGGTGGTGTTTATCCAGTTGTCAACAATAATATTTATGCTCAAGTTGCTTTGGTAATGTTGATTGGTTTGGCGAGTAAAAACGCCATTCTAATTGTAGAATTCGCCAACCAATCCCATGAACTGGGCATGAGTATTACCCAAGCTGCCATCCGCGCCGCCGAAGAACGTCTGCGACCAATTTTGATGACTGCATTTGCCGGTTTGGTGGGATTTTGGCCTTTAGTTATCGCCAAAGGTGCAGGTGCGATGAGTCGTTGGTCATTGGGAACCGCTTTATTTGGAGGTTATTTAATCTCAACTGTTTTGAGTTTGTTCTTAGTTCCCGTCTTGTATGTAGTGATTAAGAACATTGAGCAACAATTTCTCACCCCAGGTAAAGGCGATAAACCCAAAAAGCCCCAACCAGCTAGCCAACCAGAAACCGCACCCGTCACTATTACCTCTCAAATAGATAATACCGCACCAAATTTGAATATTTCCACACAAAACGAGTGAAAATAAACAGTTTGTAGTCAGCATTAAAGTGCTGACTACAAACTTACTTATTAGTTGATTACTGAGAACATGAATACCAATAAACTCAAACAACTATTTCGCAATTGGAATTTTGACGATTGGATGAACCACATTTTGTTTTTGGTGGTAATCATTCTCTTAATTGAATCATTCTTTTTTCATGGTTAATTTATCTGTCACTTGTTCTTTTGAGTGTATCTTAATTGCGAATTACGAATTATTATGACTGAAGATTACACACAGCTACAAAGCAAAATTACAGAATTAGAAGCAAAAGTTGAGCATTTGACGCAACTTCTGACTTTACCTGAGAGAGTTACGCAAATCGAAACGAATTTATTATTGATTGCAGACGTGTATAAATTTCAACGCTTGCAAGAACTACTTGCTGCTGGTGATTTTCAACAAGCAGATCAAGAAACAATTCGGGTAATTCTAGATATAACAGGTGCAGTAGATTTAGAAGCGATCGCACCTGAAGATGTCCGCAGATTTCCCTGTAACCAACTTCAAGTCATCGATAAACTCTGGACAACTTACAGTCAAGGGAGATTTGGCTTTAGCGTCCAAGCCCAAATCTACCAACAAGTCGGAGGCAGTATCGAAACTACTATCGCTCAAGATAATAGCGTGATTGAAAAGTTAGGAAAACTCACAGGATGGCGGTTAAATAATAAGTGGCTAAAATGCGATGAACTCGACTACACACTCAACGCACCTCTAGGTTGTCATCCCTCCCGCTGGTGGAATTCTCCCTTCGGTTCCAAGATGACCAATTACTTTTTTAATAGGCTAATTACTTGTGAAATTTGATTGGGGAATGGTGAACTCGGGGCCCCCACGTTAGCGAAGCTCAGTGGGGATTAGGGGAATGGGGAATGGGAAACTTGTGCTAAGCATACCCCTATGCATAGCATCTTTAACAAGAATAGTATGAGGAATTACGAATTACGAATTATTTTAGTCTTTTTGTTGGGTTTTTAATTCACGCACACATTCTTGGGCAATTCCTACTGCAAACCCAATACCAGCACCAAACAATGCATACTTACTGTGGAGGTCTTGATAATACTGGCTCTCAAATCTCAGTTGATAAAAGTCACGCTGACCGATTCTTGCACTCGCTAACCCAATGACTGAACCAACTAATGCAGTCAACACTCCTGAAAGCAGAACCATCTTGAGATTCATAATATTACTTCTCCACTAATTCAGTTAACAGTTATCAGTTAACTGCTTTTATCATCTCAAGGTTCAATAAGATGACTAGATATCGCAATATTTCTTAATGGCTTTTTGAGTTAAAAATTATCAAACACTCAAAATTTTTGTTAATAGATATAGTAAATATGTCGAAACAATTAAAGTTAAGTATACTCGGTTCGCTGATTTTTGCTATTGCCATGTTAACCATAACTAATTGGCACTGGGGTGGCATGGGAATAGCTGTATTTTTATTGGCTTATATTTCCAAGGGAATGCGACGTTTATAGTCAAGACTTCGGCTGAGTAGAAAAGGTTATTTGCATCTGGTGGGCAAAGTTTTTTAACCACCAAATACCTGCGACCAAGTTGTTACTAAAAATACTATCACTGCGGCGATCGCCAACAACCCCTGAATCAAATTTCCTATCAAACTACCAACAACAATTCCTATCCCTGCTTTAATCGCTAACCCTAGTTCACGCCGATAAAGAAATTCACCAATAATTGCTCCTAAAAGCGGCCCTAACAATATTCCTAACAAAGGCCCGCCAAAAGGCAAAGCTGGTAATAATCCTAAAAACCCCACAATTAAACCAATAATTGCCCCAATTTGCCCCCACTTGCTAGCACCGGCTTGTTTTGCTCCCAAGTAGCCAGCTAAAATATCCACCCCCACACTTAGCATTAAGACAATAATTGTCACAATTAAAGGTATCTGAATCGCTGCAAAAGAATTACTGACAACTCCCCAAATAATGATGGCAATTAAAATTAAACTGCTACCAGGTAGAGCAGGAACTACAGCACCGATGATACCTAAAATCATCAAGGCAATCAACAGCCAGTAAATAATTTGCATAAGATTTTAAATTTCCGATTCAGCTAGCAAGTGGGAATTAAGAGTTACAGCTAATTTGTCTGCAATTCCTCCAATCCAATTTTCATCTTGTTTAGTGTAACTGCGAGGTGCATTTGCTCCTAAAATCAGCACACCTTGATTGCTTATGGGTTGACAAATTACACCTTGAGTATTCTCAGGCAAATAATCAAACTCAATCTTTCCCGGATATACATTTAAAGCAACTAAATAAACTGGCTTTTGTGTTTCTAATACTCGTTTTAAAATCACTCCCGGTACAACTTCAGATTTATTACTCAGAATGCCGCGACGCAACAAAACTTTACCTTGATAGAAAACTACAAGCGATCGCGTTACCGTATTAGTCAATAACAGATGGGATGCCCAGGCGAGTTCTGTCTTCACGGCTTCTGGTAAATCTTCAGCCAGGATAAAACCTTCCTCTCCAATTAGTTCTACAGTATCAGGCGATCGTGGCTGTACTTGTTGCCAAATCAAACCCGTTAAAATCAACACCGCACTCAAAATCACACCCAGCACATCCCCTCGCGCCTGAGATTCCGTGAGTTCTGGCGTTAATAAACGATTAATTAGCAAAAGCACAGCGCCCAACCCGCCGACAACAAGAGGTAGACGCCGCAGAACTCGATTAGGATCAGGTTTTTTCATTGGTCATTGGGAATTGGTCATTGGGAATTGAAGATAAGCATTTATTATTTCTCCCCCTGCTCCCCCTGCTCCCCCTGCTCCCCCTGCTCCCTCATCCCCCTCATCTCCTTCACTCCTCCCCTGGCTCAATTATCCGTTGAAACAGATAACCAGTACCTCGTGCTGTGAGTATCAATTCTGGGTTGCTGGGGTCGTCTTCCAATTTTGCCCGCAACCGGGAGATATGCACATCTACCACGCGGGTGTCTACATGGCGTTCTGGTGTATAACCCCAGACTTCTTGTAAGATTTCTGAACGGGAAAAGGCTTCTCCAGACCGACTGACTAACAACTCTAGCAAGCTAAACTCCATGCCAGTCAAACGGATACGCTCATCGCCTTTGTAAACTTGCCGCTTATTTGTATCGATTTTGATATTACCAACATGAATCACCCCGGAACTGGGAATACCAGAAGCACTGGTTTTATCTACTCGCCGTAATACTGAGCGAATGCGAGCTTCTAGTTCTTTGGGGGAGAATGGTTTAACTACGTAGTCATCAGCACCCAATTCTAACCCGGTGATGCGATCGGCTACATCACCCAAGGCTGTTAGCATAATAATGGGCACATCTGATTCCTTTCGCAATTCTTGACATACACCGTAGCCATCTAGCTTTGGCATCATTACATCCAAAACTACCAGGTCAGGATCAGCTTTGCGAAATGTTTCTAAAGCTTCTTCTCCGTCGCCAGCCGTTACTACATCGTAGCCAATCATGGAAAGGCGCGTTTCCAAAATCCGGCGAATGCTGGCTTCGTCGTCTACCACCAGGATTTTTTCTTTATGACTTTCCAAGTTTTTCAACGCTCCTTAACTAAAATTTCTCATGATTAATTTTTAATACCATAATATTAAGATATCATTCCATGAATTCATTTGAAAAAGCTCTATCTACTACTACTATTGGATTTTACTTTTTAGCAAGAATTAAAAAAAAATTAAGATTATTGAATAAGAATTAAGAATGCCAAAGCCAAAAACCTTTTTTGTTTGCAATGAATGTGGATCAGAATCTTCTCAGTGGTTTGGTCGGTGTGCAGCCTGTGGCACTTACAACTCCCTAGAAGAGCAAATAGCGATCCAATCTGCGGTGGATGTTCCTAGTCGGGGGGGAGTAAGTAGTTGGCACGCCAGTCAGAACAATGGCAAATCAACGGCTAAACCAGCTAAACCACGCGCGTCTTTGACATTTGACCAAATTAGCGATCGCCAAGTCACACGATGGGAATCTGGCTATGGAGAATTAGATCGGGTGCTGGGTGGCGGTGTGGTTCCGGGTTCAATGGTGCTAATTGGTGGCGATCCGGGAATTGGGAAATCAACATTACTATTGCAAGTATCGAACCAGCTAGCACAAAAATACCGCATCCTTTACATTTCCGGGGAAGAATCAGGACAACAAATCAAATTAAGAGCTTCTCGCTTAGGAGTATCTAAAGACCTCAATATCGTTAGTGATGAAAATGTTGCTGTAGCCGAAGACACTCCCGTTGCTATTGATCCTGAGAGGGTAGGTGCAGATTTATACGTGTTACCAGAAACAGATTTAGAAGAGATTCTGCGCGAAATCGATTCTCTCAGACCGAATTTAGCGGTGATTGACAGTATCCAAACCGTATTTTTTCCGGCTTTGACCTCTGCACCAGGTTCTGTAGCCCAGGTACGCGAATGTACAGCGGCTCTGATGAAAGTAGCAAAGCACGAAGACATTACCATGTTAATCGTCGGACACGTCACCAAAGAAGGAGCGATCGCCGGGCCGAAAGTCTTAGAACACTTAGTTGACACTGTGTTGTATTTTGAAGGGGATCGCTTTGCTTCCCATCGGTTATTACGGACAGTAAAAAACCGCTTTGGTGCAACCCATGAAATCGGCATCTTTGAAATGGTGACAAACGGATTGCGGGAAGTACCTAATCCCAGCGAACTCTTCTTAGGCAACCGTGACGACCCAGCACCAGGCACAGCCATTGTAGTCGCTTGCGAAGGCACTCGCCCCATCGTTGTAGAACTGCAAGCCCTCGTCAGTCCCACCAGTTACCCCTCACCTCGTCGTGCAGGCACAGGTATAGATTATAACCGCTTAGTGCAAATTCTCGCCGTTCTCGAAAAACGCGTCGGCATCCCCATGTCCAAACTAGACTCCTACGTCGCCTCTGCGGGTGGGTTGAACGTCGGCGAACCAGCAGTAGATTTAGGAATCGCCATCGCCGTCGTTGCCAGTTTCCGCGATCGCATCGTTGACCCAGGTACAGTATTAATTGGCGAAGTCGGCTTAGGTGGACAAGTCCGCTCAGTCTCCCAAATGGAACTACGCTTAAAAGAAGCAGCCAAACTCGGATTTAAACGAGCGATCGTTCCCAAAGGTCAAAAATTCCCCGACCTCAACATCGAAATTTTACCAGTCTCCAAAGTCATAGACGCCATCATCGCCGCCATCCCGCACCATACACTAGAAGACAGCGATTTAGAACCAGACGAGGAGTAAGGGATTGGGAACTGATTAAATAATTCGTAATTCGTAATTCGTAATGACGCGACGCTCCTGCGTCGCTCTAAGCGAAGCTGTGCCGTAGGCTTTACGCTGACGCTCGTACCTCGCTACCGCTGACGCTCGAGTCCTCGCTACCGCTTCGCTAACGCTAACGCTATCGAGGACTCGCTCTAAGCGAAGCTATGCCGCAGGCTTTACGCTGCGAAGCGCGTAATTCGTAATGACGCGACGCTCCTGTGTCGCTCTAAGCGAAGCTATGCCGCAGGCTCTGACGCTCGTACCGACGCTCGATGACTCGCTCTAAGCGAAGCTATGCCGCAGGCTTTACGCTACGAAGTGCGTAATTAAGTTTTGTAATGGGGATTTAGCGCAAAGTCACTCTTTGGGTTTCCTCCTCACTGACGGCAGTTGTTCATGGGGGAAACCAGGCCACTTGCTTCAATCCGGGAAACCCGTCCAACGCAGTAGCTCCCCAAGATCACACTGCCTCAACTTTGTAAGACAGACCCCAACACAAAACTTGCCGGTTATATAACCGGGGACTTAAACCCACGGAACTAGTTAAGTAACTAAGCAAAATTAATTACATATCTTGTTTTTCTGTTCCCTGTTCCCTATTCCCCTGCGCCAAGCGCGAGGGGCGATCGCCTGCTACCTAGTTTCTCATCCCTGGCGGAAAATACAATAAAGATAAAAACTAACAATGAACCAGGTAGACTACCTCCGCATTAGTTTAATTGATCGCTGTAATTTCCGCTGCCAGTACTGTATGCCAGAGGGGTCAGAACTTGACTATATCCTCAAGCAACAGTTATTAACTGATGAAGAACTGCTTACCTTAATTCAAGAAGTATTTATCCCTGTTGGATTTACCCGGTTTCGTTTAACTGGGGGAGAACCGTTGCTGCGTCCTCGTGTAGTAGATTTAGTTAGGGCGATCGCCTCTTTCGCTGAAACTCAAGACCTCTCCATGACAACCAACGGGTTTTTACTTGCCCCGATGGCGCAAAATCTCTACGATGCTGGGTTACACCGGATTAATATTAGCCTTGATTCTCTCGACCCAGACACCTTTGACCAAATAATTGGGAATCGCGGACGTGGACGCTGGCAACAAGTTTGGCATGGCATCCAAGCTGCCTATCATGTTGGATTTGACCCGCTAAAACTAAATGTAGTGGTAATTCCCGATGTCAATGACCAGGAAGTTTTAGATTTAGCAGCCCTGACGATTGACAAACAATGGCATGTCCGCTTCATTGAGTTCATGCCCATCGGTAATTTGCATTTATTCGGCGATCGCGGTTGGGTCTCTTCAGCCGAGTTGCGACAACAAATCCGCAATTGCTGGGGATTGACAGAATCAAAAATCCGTGGTAATGGCCCCGCTGATGTTTTTCAGATTCCGGGAGCGAAGGGAACATTGGGATTTATTAGTCAGATGTCGGAGTGTTTTTGCGATCGTTGTAACCGGATGCGCTTGAGTGCTGATGGTTGGCTGCGCCCCTGTTTATTGAATGAAAATGGTCAAATTGATTTAAAAACTGCTCTGCGTACTGGTGTTAGTACCGTCCAGTTACGAGAGCAGGTCAGGCATTTACTAGCAATCAAGCCTGAAATTAACTACAAACAGCGCGATTCTGGAAATACGGGAATATATACTCGCACCATGTCGCAAATTGGTGGTTAAAACAGTCCTGAGTAATGAGTGCTGAGTTTTTATTACTCAGCACTCAGCACTCTCTTAGGCTTGTCGAGAGTAGTATTCCACCACAAGTAATTCATTCACTTGTAATGCTACCCATTCCCGCTCAACAACACTGTTGACCTTGCCAATTAACTTGTTTTTGTCAAACTCTAAATGGCTGGGGAGGTTGGCTAAACCGGGATATTGCAAATTGTTTTCTACCAACTTCCGAGATGCTTCGCGGTCTCTGACCGCAATTTCTTCACCAGGACGGCACTGATAGCTGGCGATATTAACTACGCGACCATTAACGGCTACATGACCGTGATTTACTAGTTGACGAGCTGCCGGGATGGTCGGAGCCATACCCATGCGGAAAACGGTGTTATCCAGGCGCATTTCTAGCAATTGCAGCAATACTTGCCCTGTTGAACCGGTGACACGTCTGGCTCTGCGAACATAGCGTAGCAGTTGCTTTTCTGTCAGACCATAGTTAAGGCGAAGCTTTTGCTTTTCTTCTAGACGGATAGCATACTCAGAGCGCTTTTTGCGGTTCTGACCATGTTGACCTGGTGGATAGGCGCGTCTAGCGCTTTTACGAGTTAATCCTGGTAAGTCGCCCAAGCGACGTACAATTCTGAGGCGTGGCCCTCGATATCGGGACATGAGTTTCCTTAATCTAATCCTGTTTAAACTTTACTCAGAACTACCATTATAAGTAGGTAGAAATCAGAATATCCAAAAATTCTAAATTTAGCCTTAGAATTTTGTGCTAACAATCTACTAATATAACTTTGGAAAGTTAATCCTAGCAAGAAAATCTTTTTCTTCCCCAATTCCCAGTACTCAATCTGAACGCTACCGCTGAAATTCTCTAATTACAGAGGATTTATAGCTCATTTGAGTTAGCATAACTTTGGGTGTTTGGAGAACGGCGATGTTACAAACCATAAAAATGTTTAATAAAGGTAAGAACAAACAAAATAGTTCTACCTCTAGGATGTTGACAGCACCAATTTTGGCTATGGCTGGTTGGTTAACAATCAGTATACCCGTTATGGCTGCTACTGCTTCCTACAGCAATGATTATCGTGCCTGTGTTGGTAGACTTTTAAGCGTGGGTGTAACGCCAGAAGCAGCTCCACAAGCTTGTGCAACGGCACTACGTCCGCGAGACTTGGCTTCCTGCGTTGTTAAAATTGCCAAGCAAACACAAATAGCACCTGCGGATGCACTTGCCTCTTGTAGAAAGGCTCGCCGTCCTCAGGAATTATCCACCTGTGTAGTTGGTATTAGTGATAATACCAAAGAGCCAGCTAATACAGCAGTTTTGGATTACTGTGGTCGTAGTTTGTTGCCTGTGACTTTTGCTAAGTGTGTGGTTGGCTTACGCAGTGAAGTTGATTTGACCCCTGCTCAAGCTCTGGATACTTGTATTGATGCTGGCGATCGCGCTAGTGGTATTTCGTCCTCATCTACACCTCCAACTGGACAACCCGGAGAATTCAATCCCACTTTTGAGACTACTCCAGTCCCAACGCAACCCAATGTAACGCCAACACAACCAAGTGTTCCACAACAGCCTAATGTGCCGCCAACACAACCAAGTGTTCCACAACAGCCTAATGTGCCGCCAACACAACCAGGCAGCAATTAATAACAGGTAAGCCAGTTCGTAGTCAGGACTTTAGTCTTTTTGAAGCGGTTGATGGTGCGTTGTACTGCGTGACAACACACCTTGCAACCCTGGCTTTTTGAGTAACAAAATAAAATTTTTCTTTATGAGTGCCTTCTTACAAAGTTAGGCGGGACGGAAACCGACACCACCTACTTTGCGCTTTTAACTTTTTACTTTTGCCTTGTTCGGTCATTTTGAATTTTGAATTGATTCATCCCTCTCCTTGTCAAGGAGAGGGACATTCGTCGTGGCAGAGTACATTAGTCTTCTTTCTTACCAAAGATCATCTGCAAAATCGTTGGTACGCCGCCTTCTTGATGATATCTATCTGCCCAAGCGCGGATGATTTCATCCAATTCTTCCATAGCCTGCTCCAAACGGTCTGATGGAATATCAAGCTCTTCTAGTACACGCATGGCATTTGGTCGCTGTTCTGCCCAGTTTCGCATCATGCGGAAATACCGAGCGGTATCTTCTACCATGATGTAGGTGCGCTCTTGTTCGTCTGCTGGGGCATAAAATGGACGGGTAAGAGCGTAGAAGGGCATTCCCCAAGGAGAATCAACGCGTGTTACTGTGCCTGAATAGAGCAGGCGGCGCTTGATATGCTCACCTAAAGCCTCGCTTAAAGGCATTTGGTGTTCGCTTGGTAAGTCTTCTTGCGATCGCTTGTGCAGAAACTCGATCAACTCTAGAAACTCAAAAGAACTAACTAATTGAGCGTCGGGGAGATTTTTAGGTAGCTTCTGCTCTATTTGTCTTTTTTCTTCGCTTGTCAGACTTGTACCAGGAACGCGCGATCGCCCCGGTTGCCAAGGGTATTTTTCCATCCAGACATAAGGCAATTGAATTAGATAGCGAGGTTCTTGAGAACCCAGCATTTTCAGCAGCTTGCCCTCTGTTAGCGCCTGTCTGACTTCTTCTACAATTATTTTTACTCGTTTCGGCTCAAGGTGGTGCAAATGCCCTGTCATTCGCAGGTTTTGCCCCTGCTCCAGATAGGTCATGTAAATTGCACATTTCGCTGCTGTTGCTGCTGCATCTAAAAATGCCCCATGCCTGTGCCCACTCGTCCGCATGGCACTAAAAGCCAGATAAAGCATGATCTGATCCATCGCACTGGGGCCAAGACGTTTGATCAGATCTATGTCGTTACTCATATTACAGACAAATTGAATAGCACGTTTACAAAGTTATTAGTCAATGAAAATAGGTAGTATACACCTGATTGAAGATAATGTCTTCATTTCAGACGATTATGCAATAAATTATCCACTTGTTGCTAGCTAAGCTCCCTATGTTTAGGGGATTTTCTGGTACATAGGCAAAACCATGATTTTAAATATGGCTGCTTCTGTATCTGACCAAAAAATCACATACATATGGCGGCTTGCATCCCTTAACTCGACTGTTTTTTTCGTCCCCAATAACTCACAAAGTCTTTCAGTTTTTACCAGATTTTGCCCGTTGTCGAACTAGCAACAATGCTAACGCCGCTCATACTTAATTATGGCACTATAACGCATTAGTCCACAAACTAGCTGGTAAGACGATTTACTGGGAATCCCGTTTTCTTAAAACTCATGTTTTCCATTGAGCTTTGGTAACTTTTGGTAGTACACAGATAGCTGAAGAGAATTTGCAGTGATGACAAGGGGTGTCTCTGAATCTGGTGTGAGAAAATTTACAAGTTAATTCACACGCACTTGGGAAAATATCATCAAAAGCTACAATCTCCAGTGAGGTTTGAGTAGTATTGATTTGTAGGTTACAGTCAAATCATCGAGAGCCAATAAAGCAGATAATTTCAACTTTTAAACACCTGTTGTTTTCTACATGAATTGTTATTAATCATATCATTATTTTACTTTTTTAGTATGAATTTATCTATTCTTAACTTTAAATTTACTTATTATTAAAATAATTTATCTGCAAAAAAATCAAGGTTTGTTGATATAGCAGGAGGCAGGAGGTAGAACTATTACTATCCGTAACATTCATGCTTTCAAAATGTTCTAAACTATGTGACTATAGCTATATTTGCAAAATCGGAGAATAGGAAATATTTTGATGTCAACTTTTAGATAGTGACTTATAGCAATTCGCAATGACGCTCCTACGGACGCTCGGATCTTGCTAACGCAATTTGCGATGCTTCAACTACTTCAATTACGCCTTTCGGCTCTGCTCAAGACAAGCTTCAGTTTACGCTCAGCAACCATTGGCAATTTGCAATCAAGAAAGCTGTTATGTCATGTTCGCTTGAAGACTTATCATTAGGGCTGACGCGGAGAGTGGGAGACGCAAAGACGCGGAGAAATTTTAATAATAAGTGATTATCCGAACTTGATATTAGCCAACAACCAAGGCATAAAAGTCTCTTTGATATCGTCATCAACTAAGCTAAAAAACATCTAAATTACATAATCAAATTAAATAAAACTCTTGTGGGGTGGGCATCTTGCCCGCCCTAATTATGCAAGTTATATGTGGAACAGCTTAAAAGGGTTAAGACCTCTATGTTTCTATGTATATAGCCTTAGCTTTAGTTAGGTTTGAATTCTTGTCTGTAGCAATATCCCGTAAGGTAAGGGACTTGCAACTAACAAAATATCCCATGGCTTTAGTGAGCAGTGGGAGCAGGGGAGGAAGAATCTTATAATCATCTTCGCTCTCAAAATTGGATAATTTATTTTCTGGAATTCCCTAACATCTTCAATTTTGAATTCCTATTTACCTAGTTTGTGGAATTAAAAGATTTAACTTGATTACGTATTTTTTCAAAGCTGAAAGCGAATGCGCCAAAAGTGACTAACAAAACTCCTATAATTTGGGGAATATCCAAATTCTCTTGAATAATCAACCCGGCAAAAATCACGGTTAAAACTGGAATGCTGCCATCGACGATCATCGCTGATTTTGATGCGCCTAGTTTGCGAACACCAAAATTATTGAATATGTGACTGGAGAGAGTTAGTACACCCAAAATAAATGCGCTCAGAACAAGTTCTAAGAACTTTGAGGGGCTGACTAACAAATTCCATTCACCGGGCAAAGGTAGCATTAAACACACAAAACTCACCGCTAACATAGTAGCGAAGTTAATTAAAGTAAAAGATACGGGGTGTATTTTGTTAGCACATAGCCGCGTCAAAATTATGTAGCAAGCAAAAGCAACTCCAGAAATCATGGCGGCAGTGCTTCCCAGGGATATATTACTGATGTCAGTGGGAGAACTTGCTAAAACGAAGATTTCACCGCAACAAATCGCAGCGATCGCAACTCCACCAAATAAGCTAAAGCGATCGCGAAACAGCAGTAACGATAATAGTCCCACAATCACTGGATAGATAAAGAATAAGGCGATCGCAACTCCAGTGGCTACTTGACTAATGGCAAGGTAAATTAGCACTTGAGACACGAATAAAAGAAATCCACTCACAATCGACAACCATAAAATCTGTTGTGATGCAGCACCACTACGGGTAGAATTTCCGCGTACCGAATCACCCAATTTTTGCAGGTCTTGCCACACTCTTGGGTGTAGTATGGGAGCCAAAAGCACCATGATTGGCACTACCACTATTAACCTGAGAGTTAACATTAACAAAACATTACCTAGAGTTGGCAATAATAAACGCTGCACGGGGATTACTCCCAAAAGAGAACCCTCATAGAAAATCACTTTGATCGCGACGTTGTAAAGTGCAGATATTACTGTTGACAAGACGATTAGTAAAAAACCGATCTGAATTGGCGCTAGGTTTGAGGAATTGCGCGATCGTGAGGTTGCAGAAGATTTTGCTCGTTGTTTTGGTGCTGGTGCAGTAGGAGGTAGGGATATAACTTCTCTTTTTGGCAAGTTCCGACTAAGGACGGAAATTGGTTCCACAGCCTTTTTCTTGGGTGGCTCTGGAGTTACTACAGGGGATGTAGTCTCATTCTGTGATAAATTCCGGCCAAGTACGGAAATCGGTTCCACAACGTTTTTCTTGGGTGGTTCTGGAGGTACTACAGAGGATGTTGCCTCATTCTCTGACAAGTCCTTGATGTTTTCTTTTGGTAGCGGTGATTGTATTACAGGAGATACAACTTCGCTTTCTGACAAGTCCTTGCTGAGGACAGAAATTGGTTCAGTGGTGTTTTCTTTTGGTAGCGGTGATTGTATTACAGGAGATACAACTTCGCTTTCTGACAAGTCCTTGCTGAGGACAGAAATTGGTTCAATAACATTTTTCTTGGGTAGTGGAAGTGCAGCAGAAGATGTAGTTTCACTGTTTAAGGGTTCTCTGAGGTTCAGAGTGATTGGTGCAAATGGAAACTCGGTTTCGCTTGTTGACGATTCCTTGGGGATAGTAGAATTTGACTCAGTATTATTCCTGATGTCTTTGCCAAACTCCGGAGAGATTTCAAAATAATTTTTCTCTTCTTGTTCAGGGAGTTGGATGACAGTGGGTATTCCTCCCATGGGTGCTTTTGGTGAAGTTTCTTCTCTAGTTTTTTCTAGTTCCTCATTTAAGCGCTGCATAAACTCCATCAAAATTGTTTCCCCTTGTTGCTGCTGGTTGTACATCCGGGACAACTGCTGGGAAAGATTACTTTGATAGTTCTTTAATTCTTGTTGCAGTGAGTTAAAGGTGATGGTAACGGTGTCATCCAAGTTACCAAGCATGTGTTCGACTTTTTGATTGATTTCACCGATCTCACCTACTATATTGCTACTCACTTCAGCAGACTTAAGCGTAGTTCGCTCGTAAGAGTTGCCCTCGTTTACTTGCGTAGCTAAAGTTGATAGCGAGGATTGCAATTGTGAAGATATGTGTTTTGCCAGAACTTCTGCCAGTTGCCGAATTAGCACTTGCTGTTCGGTGATTTGTCGTACCTTCAGCAACTGTTCTTTTTCTTCTTGTAAGTGTTGAATATCACTCGTTAAACGGTTTTTTTCTGACTGAAGCCGTTTGATGTCCTCCTGCAATGCTTTGAGGACATTCTGTTGGAGATTTTCTAAGTCATCAACTACTGCCCAGAGAGCATTTTCTGCGGCTCTAGATAGATCGCCTCTGATTCGCGGGTTATCTGGTTGCTTCTCGAATCGCCCCATTAGCTTTTAACCTCTAACACCTTGACAATAAAGCTGTTTCCGACTGGCGTTCATACTAATTTCCTGTATTTTGTCAGATAAATTAAAAATTTTAACAGGACTTCCGCATTTCAACGTAATTCTGTCATGTGTCACACAGAGTTGGCAAATTTGATACTTTGCCTTACTCGTGACTGGGCGGTTTTATTTTGGGCATCAACAAGTATTTGATCAGTTTGATTTTTATCAATTATTTACCAGTGAGATTTTTACTTCTTGAAAAAATCTCACTCCAAATGAATACAGATTGTTAGAGTCATGCAGATGCATGGACTATAACAACAAAATTGTTTGACTTGCGAAACTATATATAAATCTATGCGGAATGTAACTTGGGTAACAGTTTACATCTGTGTGAGTACTTCTCGTAAAAATCAAAATATTACCATCCCCTGGCCAACATTTTAATGAATGAGTAGCAATTCTGCAAAAATGCGCTTTAATTTTAGCCTTATGGCAGTATGAATTTTTCTGTACGCAGATGTTTGTATAGGAATCTGACTTGATTGATGAAATTATTTGCGTAGGTGGGGAGAGTCACTTCGACTTCGCTCAGTGACCAAGAAAAATCCGAGCTACGCTAAAGATGCCAGCACTGAGGACAGCACTGAGGGGGACTGTAATTAACCAGGCGGCGGCTATACCTTGTAAAGTTTTGAATTTAATTGACTTAATATTTTGTACTAGTCCAATACCAACGACACCACCTACGAGGGCATGAGAGGTGGAGACGGGTAAACCTAGCCGAGAGGCGAGGAGAATAGTGGTTGCAGTTGCAAGTTCGGCACAAAATCCACTACTGGGTTGCAAAGAAATAATATTCTCGCCAATGGTGGCGATGACTTTTTTCCCCCAAACGGCTAAACCAGCGACAATGCCAGCGCCACCCAGAATTAAAATCCATATAGGAATAGTAATGCCATTCGTGGGTACGCTACCAGTACGATTAATATAAACGATCGCAGCTAAAGGAGCGATCGCATTCCCTACATCATTAGAACCATGAGCAAAGGCCACAAAGCAAGCACTTAGTACTTGGAAACGGGCGAATAGGGGTTCGATGGGATTGGGGAGTGGGGAGTGGGGAGTGGGGAGTGGGGAGTGGGGAGTGGGGAGTGGGGAGTGGGGATTGGGGAACTCGGGGCTCCCGGAGGGAGTGGGGATTAGGGGTAATGGGGAGTGGGGACTGGGGATTTGTATATCTTCTTCATGTTCTTCATCTTTCTCTTTCACCGCGTCTCCCTTCGGATTCGCAGTCGCCTGCGGAGGGAAACTCTCCCGTAGCGCTGTCTCACCGCGTCCCCGCGTCCCCGCGTCCCCGCGTCCTCTTGCGTCCAATTGCCGCCAACTCACAATGGTGAGTCCAACTGCTGCTATTGCACCGACTAACAGGGGAATGTCGTAACTTGGTAGGTTGAAACCAAGTTGCTCAATTAAATAGTTTGTCAAGGGTTGAGTGATTGAAGGTAGCACGATTATGCCAAACGTACCTAGTAGCACTGTACTCAACCAGGGTATCCATTCTTGTAACTGCACTAAGGGATTTGGTTGCTCTAAAATCCAGTGCTTGATTTGACTGTAAAACAAAGCAGCGATCGCACCACTAATTACAGGCGTTAGAATCCAACCAATGGTAATCATGCCAATTGATGACCAATCAATTGCACCTACTCCCAAAGCTACCCAACTAAATCCGGCGATCGCACCCACAACCGCATGAGATGAGGATACAGGCAAACCGCGTGAAGTGGCAATTTGCAACCATACGCCACTCGCTAATAGAACACTGATCATCCCAGTTATTAATAGTTGCGGTGTCGCAGCGAATAAAGCGGGATTGGCTACTTTTGTGGCTAGGGTTTCTGTAACCTCATGTCCAAATAATACAGCACCTGTAAATTCTAATACTCCAGCAATCACGAGTGCTTGTTTGAGAGTCACAGCCTTAGAACCAACGGAGGTTCCCATGGCATTCGCTACATCGTTTGCTCCCAGATTCCAGGCAACGTAAAAAGCTAGTAGAGCGACTAGTGTTAAGGTAATGAGCATTTGATGAGGGAGTAGGGAGTGGGGAGTAGGGAGTAGGGAGGATGAGGGGGATGAGGGGGATGAGGGGGATGAGGGGGATGAGGGAGATAAGGGAGAGAAATAACAAACACCAATTCCCCACTCCCCACTCCCCACTCCCCACTCCCCTCTCTAGGGATAAATTAAGATTTTATAAGTTTCCGCTGTTGGGGCGATCGCAGTTTCTACGGCTGCTGATAAATCTTTTAAGGGGAAGCGATCGCTGATTAATGCTTGCACGTCAATCTGGCGATTAAAGACAATATCAGCACAGAGATTTTGCAGGCGGTAGGATGAACTATAACTACCCATCAAATCAATTTCGCGGCGATAGAGAATATTGGGGTTGACGGGAATTGTCACCTCATCGGGGAATTCAGCGAAAAATAAGATTTTACCGCCTTTGCGGGTACAGTCAATTGCTTGAGAAAAAGCTTTTTCACTGGGGACAGCTAGTAAGGTGACATCAACACCCATACCATTGGTGAGGGTATGAATTTTTGTGGGTAAATCGGTATCACGAGCATCAAAAGCTGCTTCTGCACCAACATGCAATGCTTTCTCGATTCTAGAGGGGAGTAGGTCAGTGGCGATCGCTTTTGCCCCAAAATACTTCACCAACATGATAAACATTAACCCAATGGGGCCAGCACCAGTCACTAATACAGTTTGTCCTGGAGCAATTTGGGCTTTTTTGACTGCTTTCAAGCAGCAGTTAGTTGGCTCTACAAAACTGGCTTCTTCAAAACTGATATGATCTGGGATGGGAATCAAGCCACCGTTTTGTACAATATGTCCGGGTACTTTGACATACTCGGCGAAACCGCCACCACTGGCGTTAAACCCGGCAGTAGTTGAGATGTTCTTGTAGACATCGCACATCGAAAAATTGTCATTGAGGCAGTAGGCGCAACGCATACAAGGGATATGATGCATTACTGCCACTCGTTGTCCAGTTTGCCAGCCTCTTACTTGTGATCCTATCGCGGCGATCGTCCCGGCAGTTTCGTGTCCAAAGATGCGCGGCGGCTCATATAAGGGATAACGAATTTTTTTAATATCTGATTGACATAGCCCCACCACTTGCACTTGTACCAGTACTTCATCTGGTTCTAGGGTAGGCACTGGGATATCTTCGTAAGATAATTGATTGACGCCTCTAAATACCTGTGCTTTCACGTCGGTTTTTCACAGCTCAACGATACTAGATGTAACATTAGAGGCCAACATTCAGCTATCAAGTTTGAAATTTTTCAGCTGAGATTTTCCCTTTCAGAACAAGATTGTCCATTGCTTCATTTAAAATTTTCTGTGACCAATAAGGTGTGTATAAACCAGCTTCAGCAGCAGATAGCAATGTGTCTCGTAAATACATTGGAAACAAAACGCAAGCATCTAAGAGAATACTGAGCATATATTTTACTGTATATAATCTTCGTCATCCTCATACAAGCCTGCTTCTTCAGTCATCTCGATTAACTCCTGCAATAGTTGACTACGCTCAGCATCTCTATGTGCTTTATATTTCATTAAATCATCGAAACGAACCCGGCGATGTGAACCCACCTTAATATGAGGAATGTCACCCTGTTCTAATAACTTAATTAAGTAAGGGCGTGATACATTAAGCAACTCAGCCGCTTGTTGTGTCGTCAGTTCGCAGTTGTGAGGAAATATCGATATGGCCTTGCCTGATGCCATTGCATGGACAACTTGAAGTAACATTTGATAAACCGATTCGGGAATGGTGACTTGTTCTCCGTTGGCTGCTACCAATTTTGCTTGGGAACCCGTAAGTTTTAGGATACGTTCTAGTTCTGCGATCGCTTCAATTTCTGTTTCTAAAGCCACAATAGACTCCAGAAGCAATTTTTGTTGTAACATGATGCTTCTCTTTAAAGAGTTGATGTATGAATTGTAATTACATTATATTACATAAACGAAATAAACAAATTCGTCCTTAACAAGCAGATAAAAGCAAGCGAACAATTTTGAGCGAAAACTTTTGTGCTTTTTCTTTGCGCCTTTGCACCTTTGCGTGAGATTATTCTCTTGAGAGCTTGGTTTTTGCATATTTTATGTAGAACAGGAAAGGAATGTCTATGAAGCCTAATCTGATTGCATTCATGATCTTGCTCGTAGTACAGCTGATTCTATGGAAAGGAATATCAATCATATCTCCCACAGCGAGTCAAAATTCCAACACTCAAGCGACAAACAAGAATTCAAATCTTCCAATAGCTTCTAGAGGAACCGATGTATTACAAACTACTCTCAAAGGTCATGCACTAGCAGTCAGTTCTGTAGCGATCGCATCTGATAATAATACTGTAATTAGTGGCAGTGAAGATAACACGATTAAAATTTGGAATTTAGAAACTAGTAAATTAAAACGCACTCTCACAGGTCACACAGGAGTTGTGAATTACCTGAGTGTAACTCCTGATGGTAAGTATATAGCCAGTGCCGAATCCAAAAATGTCAAAATTTGGAATTTACAAACTGGTGCATTAATACGTGATATCCGCAATCCTAGTGGAACAATTAATTTTATCGAAACCAGCCAAGATGGACAAAGTTTAATCCTTGATGGTGGGACTAAAATTATCAAAAATCCAGTAGTTGATCAATCAGTTTATTCTAGTGAACCAGAAACTACCAAATATATTATCAATATTTTTAATTTAAAAACTGGTACTTTAAAAAATCAACTTGTCCATAATAACTTATTGACCGAAGTCAAAATAAGTCAAAGCGGTAATATTTTAGTGAGCGGAGATAAAGCAGGCAAACTAAATATTTGGAATTTACGCAATGGCAGCTTAAAGAAAACACTCACAGGACATGAAAACGAGATAAGATCTATTGCTATCAGCCCAGATGAAAAGACTATTGTCAGCACTGATAAAGACGGAAAAATCAAGATTTGGGATTTGACTTCTGGCAAGCTCAAAAGTACCTTTACTGGACATGAAACTAAATCATATACAGATGATTTTGTGATTGTCTTAATTCCTGATAATAATACACTTGTTAGTTGGAATACAAATACAAGTACTTTAAATAAAAACAATATTAAAATCTGGAATCTGCAAACTGGGGAATTTCAATATACTATTGAGATAGCACAAGAAAAGAATTCATATTACAATAATAACTTTGATTTAGTAAAAATTAGTTCAGATAGCAAAAAGATAATTACTAATAGTAAGAGTGGTATTCAAACTTGGGAATTAGCCACAGGTCAGTTGAAAAATACTATCAAAGTTTCAGGTAATATCCTCGCCTTTAGTCCTGACAATAAAATTTTGGCTGTTATTGGTGAAGATAGTAATATCAATATTTGGCGAATTCCGTCTATTAATAAGTAGATAAATACTCAAAAATAACTATATCAATCAATTCCCCTAACTTGTAATATGAACAATCAACCAGATTATTCAGAACAAGGCTATAAAATTAGCCACGAATTAGGACGTAACCAACAAGGAGGAAGAATTACTTGGCTAGCATCATCTATCGCCACAAATCAGCAAGTCGTTATTAAACAATACTCTTTTGCTCAAATAGATTCCAGTTGGTCAGGATTTAAAACTCATCAACGAGAAATAGAGGTGTTACAAGGATTAAATTATCCAAAAATTCCTAAATATTTGGGAGCTTTCCCTACATCAAATGGTTTTTGCTTAATTCAAGAATACATCGATGCTCCCTCTTTAGCGGTAACTCGTAGTTTTGCACCAGAAGACATCAAAATAATCGCCATTCAAGTATTAGAAATACTGGCATATTTACAAAGTCGTATTCCTTGTATTATTCATCGAGACATTAAACCAGAAAATATTTTGGTAGACACAGAAATAAATGTTTACTTGATTGATTTTGGTTTTGCCCGTCTTGGTAACCAAGAAGTGTCCAGTAGTAGCATTTTCGTAGGTACGCCTGGTTTTATCCCGCCAGAACAACTGTTCAAACCCACAACAGCTACAGATTTATATGCCTTGGGAGTAACGTTAATTTGCTTACTCACAGGAACAAAATCAACTGCAATCCAAAATCTCATCGATGAAGATGATCCTTCGCAAATTTGCTTTCGGCATCTATTACCTCAACTGAGTTTGCGGTTTCTAGACTGGTTGGAAATGATGATACAACCCAAGCTCAAAGACCGTTTTACAAATGCACAACAAGCACTCAATGCCTTAATACCTCTTGATGTTACCCGGTGTCCACAAGTTGAGTTTAGCAATCAGCTACAGACTTTTATTGCAATACGCTTGGGTGAAAAAGTCTCGCAATTTATTACTGTGGAAAATATGATGCCAGACACATCATTAAAAGGTCGTTGGGAAGTTGCTCCCCATCCTCACGATCCTCCTTATGCGCCAAATTCTCACCCGTGGATTAGCATCACACCAAAGAAGTTTGCAGGCAATCGTACAAAGTTTGATATCGAAGTAGATACTAGTAAGTTACTGGCAGATAAGTTATATAAACGTCAGTTATTTTTACATACAAATGCCTACCCACCAACTCATACTTTAACCGTGAAAGTACAAACGGCTCTCATTCCAATTGCTAAGAAAGAAACGAAGTCTTATGAAAGTTTAATTTGGGCGTTTTTAACTGGTGAGATAGCCACATTCATCATTATAGGAATTATACCTTGGATAATTGCAACTTTAGCGTCTCACAAAATTATCTTATGGAATTTACCTGGGATTGATGGCAGTAGTAATGGAGCTTTCGTTTTTGGTACATTAGGCGCAATTTTTGGTGGTGTAGCTGGTGCTGTAATTAATAGAGGTTACAACTTTTTTCAGAAAAATAAGCAAAACTTTGATTATTGGCAAATAGCCGCCGCTATACTTGTGGGTGTGATCATTGTTGGTATTTTGGGAATTATCGGTGGAGGCGTGTATGGAGCAATTATTGATTTATCTAAACCTAATGATTTAGTGGGTATTATTTTTAAGTTGATGGGTGGAATTTTAGCAGGGGGTATTGGTGCTTGTTTTATTGGAGGAATCGCAGGGTTAATAATTGGATTTTTAACTAGTGTTTTGATGTGGATTATTTTGAAATCTGTAAATGATCGTTTGTCACTACTTGCAGCAGCTTTTGGAATTAGTGTGGGGCTTGGTTTTGTTGGGAGCTTTCTTAGGTTATCTACTATCTTGGCGTTGGGGATAACTGGAATACCTTTTTTATATACGCTGATTTATGCGCCTATTCAGCATCAAAAATTAATTAGTAAATATCGTGATTCTGAGAAAAATTTAATTAGACCGTAATCAAGAGTTAAGCACTAAAGTGCTGACTACAAACTCTCACAACTATAATCTTGTCTGAACCTGGTTTATCTAGGACAATATCTCGGACACTTAATTGAGGTTCGGGATGGTTATTCAATATCAAGCGGATGTTTTAGTTGTTGGTGGGGGAACTGGTGGTGCGGCGGCAGCTATTCAAGCAGCACGACGGGGTGCTAAAACGATTTTGGTGAGTGAATTTCCTTGGCTGGGGGGAATGTTAACTTCGGCTGGGGTGTCTGCACCTGATGGTAATGAGTTGGAGGCTTTGCAGACGGGGTTATGGGGTGAGTTTTTGCGCGAATTGCGTTATCGACAACCTGGTGGGTTGGATAATAGCTGGGTGAGCTTTTTTAGCTATGAACCGCGTGTTGGGGCTGAGATTTTTGCAGATTGGGTACGAGAATTACCAAATCTGCATTGGATGGCTGGACAAGTGCCAATGGAGGTTTTACGGCAGGGAGATTGTGTTGTTGGTGTGCGCTTTGCTGATTTTAGTGTCACAGCTAAGATGACGCTTGATGGCACGGAGTTGGGTGATTTATTGGCTTTAGCGGAAATACCTTACCGTTGGGGTTGGGAGTTGCAATCTGAATGGGGAGAACCCAGCGCCCCAGTTGCTTTTAATTCTCTGACGCAAAGATATCCAGTGCAGGCACCGACTTGGGTGGTAATTATGCAGGATTTTGGTGAGGCGATCGCACCCTCTATTCCCACTGCACCTAATTATAATTCGTCCCTGTTTACAGGCGCTTGGGATGGCTATGGCCCACAAAAGTTTTTGAATTATGGACGTTTGCCAGAAGATAAATTTATGATCAACTGGCCAATTTGTGGTAATGACTACGGCAAAGGGGTAGGGCGACTGATAGAGTCAGAGATATCCAGAGGTGAATTTATCCAAGAATGTCGCTGGCATAGCCAAAATTTTGCCCATTTCATCCAAAATCAACTGGGGCATCGCTATGGACTGGCACAACAGGTGTTTCCTCATCCTCTTGGGGCTTTTGCGTTACATCCTTATTACCGGGAAAGCCGCCGTTTGGTGGGGTTAACTACTATTCGAGAACAGGATATCTTGCCGATGGCTGGAGGTAGAGTTGCATCTATATTTAATGATGCGATCGCCCCTGGCGTTTGCGAAGCGATCGCAGTTGGCAACTACGCCAATGACCACCATTATCCAGGCGTTGAGTTCCCGCTGCAACCTAAATCTATCCGTTGGGGGGGGCGTTGGACTGGAACTCCTTTTACCATTCCCTACAGTTCCCTAATTCCAGCCACAACAGATGGTTTGTTGGCATGTGACAAAAATATTTCTGTGTCTCACATTGCCAATGGAGCGACTAGATTACAACCTGTAGTCATGGGTATTGGTCAAGCAGCGGGTATGGCAGCTGCTGTATGCGTTGAGTTAAACTGTCAGCCAAGGGATTTACCTATCAGGGTGCTACAAGCCGCTCTACTGCAAGATCAACGCTCACCTGCGGCAATCATACCTTTTTTTAATATTCCCGCAAATCATTCGGATTGGCTGCACTGGCAACTGTATTACTTAAACAATCCACAAGCATATCCAGCTAGTGGCGATTGCCCCTACCCATCGTCAGCACAGTACAATTACCCTGCTGTTGATGAGGTATTAATACGGGAAAATGAATGTTTCCAAGGCATTTTCCATCGCTTGGATCAGCAAGACTACAGATTTATTATTACTGTGCCAGTGCAATATCAAGGGCAAACTTGGCAGCTTGTGACATTGCGATCGCATATTGATGAGCAATTACAAGCCGTTCCCCATGAGCAATTAATTACATTGTGGGGTCGTCAGAATCACGTCGGTAACTGGTTATTAGTTGTACATTTAGACGATATATAAAAGTAGTTTATTTTCAGTAAAAAGCAATACTTTTTTGTAAATTGTCCGGATTCACAACCCAAAATTCAGTATCAGTGAAGTGGAGAGTTCCAAAATAGACATCTGCTATGCGTGCTGCCATTTCACTTTTAGTATCGAGTCTGGTATTTGACCCTTTAGCCTTAAATTGCCAAGCGATGTTCAATCATTTCTCTTATGGGCTGCTGACTACACCTACCTCCGAGCAGTTGCTCTCGACAAAACCCACCAAGCCTACTGCTCCTCATCGCGGTAGCGGGCGTAGAGAAGAAAATCTCACAAATCCTCATCCTGCTGTCTAATTACCGTTGAACAACGCCCCTGATATTAGGGAAATCAAAGTACCAGAAAACAGGATGTAATGCTGAATCTTTTTTACACAGCGGCTTTAGCAGAGATACAACAGTTGACGCACGAAAAGCTTCAGAAATCGTGCAATATTTCAACCGTAACCTCTGTATAAATAGTTGGCTTAAACCCTTGCAATCAAGATGCCAACTCAACTGACTACTTGCACTATCAAGATTACCAATTCCTTAAAAGCCACACAAATCTTGATCTTATTTCAGGGAACTCTGCGTCTAATCTTCTACTCAAGCCAGAATCATAGATTTTCATTTCAAGTCAGTTTGTCGCTCACTGTAAATATTTTTTCTATTCCTGTTTACCCGCATCTTTGTGTTTTCCTTAACGATAAGCATTCCATTGAAATTGATGTTACTTTGGCTCAAAATCAATCCTCAGTAAATCTAATTCAGATATTTTGCTTGCCGTCTGTCAGCCTCAAAGCAACTTCATCTCGCTTCCTAAACAGATTTTCTCATGCGTCGAGTAGCTGGTTATTTAGATCAGGAAATCATTGATTTCGCTCTGGAATTTGTTCAGAGTCTTTCGCCTCATCTGAGCTTGTTCAGAGCATGAATTTGCAACATTACTAAGTAAATGTGCAAAAAATTAATTTTCTTGCTGTTTTAGCTAAGGAACTGGATTTACAAACCAGGAGTCAAAAGATTTCAACTTTTGACTCCTAATTTGTCGGAGAAAGGAACAGTTTTTTCTATTTCTTGCAATGCATTGAGCATAGCCGAAGTGTGTTCCTTATCCAAGAGTAACGGTTAAATCCCCATTACAAAACTCAATCAGGACTTACGCGCTTCGTAGCGGTAGCGAGTCATCGATAGCGTTAGCGTTAGCGAAGCGGTAGCGAGTCCTCGAGCGTCAGCGGTAGCGAGGTACGAGCGTCAGCGTTAGCGACATTACGAATTACGAATTATTTAATCCCTTACGCTTTGGATACCGTTGAGGAACATCGGCACAAATTTCTCCATAAATGCCTGGGGATCGCTTTGCCAACTCCTTTGTGCTGCTTGCATCCTGGTAAGCTGCAACTCAGGTGCTAATAGAGTTTGAGGTAAGCGCTCCATTAGATATTGAGGACGCTGCCAAAGTGGCATTGTGTTTGCTACTTCCATTAAGTTTGCAACTCGCCGTAGTTCTGCGCCCAAGGTGATATCCATTCCCGATTCATATGCTGCTTGTTCAATAGCTGCATATTTTTGTTTGGCTTGTTCTACTTTGTGCCGGAGTTCTGGACTTTGATCTGCTATTTGTGCTAGCCAACGATTACCCCAACGGACATGTCCTGCTTCCTCTGGGAAAATTTTCTCTATTGTTTCGCGGATTTTGATGTTTTCTTCTGTTTGCGGCGCTTGCTTGAGGGCGTAAATGTGGGCGGAGAAATATTCACAACCCCGTTTTTCGGTGACATTGATTGCTGCGAGGGCAGCAATTACAGCATCATTTAAGTTTGAGTTGTAGGTGTCTTGATCAATCAAACGCTCAAATTCATCGATATAGCTCGAACCAGGTGGTTTACCAATATCTGCCCCTAATTCTATTAGCAGATCAGTCAACCACATAGCATGACGAGCTTCATCGGCAATGTGGTGGGATAAATCTCGTACTAGTTCTCGTGGCTGTCCATTGAGCTTTTCTATTACCTCAGTCAGATCTTGACAACTACGCTGCTCATTGAAGCGGTAGCGGTTGAGGGTGATGAGATGAATTTCGCGATCGCTTACTATTCGCTTGAGAATTTCTCTGGCACCCAGAGTATTGTGGAATTTCCGTGGATAAATTACCGACATAGGTTTTATGAATTTTTGTAAAGCTATTTTTGATGGTAACTTAAATAATTCGTAATTCGTAATGACGCGACGCTCCTGTGTCGCTCTAAGCGAAGCTATGCCGTAGGCTTTACGCTTCGCTATCGAGGACTCGCTACCGCTGACGCTCGTACCTCGCTACCGCTTCGCTAACGCTAACGTAATATAAGTTTTACTTGCCGGTTATAGAACCGGGGGACTTAAACCCACGGAACTTGTTAATTTTCTGCAACAAATGTAGCAACACTGTGTTACTGAGAAAAAAGTTAAGGTAATACAAATTAATCACATCTACTGTCAGTATTTGTCAAGAATGTAACTAATGACATAAGGTAGTATCTTGTTTCCTTGAAACCACATACTCTTTTTATTTGCTTGCTTTCCAAATGTAAACAACTGTAACAAATAAACGATCAACTCCGAGACAGATATTTGTTTTTAAGCAATACCACTCTCAAGCAAGATTTTTGGTTATCAATAGCTGTGCTGCCTGGCTGGGGAAAGATTTTTACTGACTTTTGGCAGAAACATAGCCAAAATCTATCATTATGAATTTTTGTTATAAAAATGCATTTCGTAGCTTATGATACAGAATTTATGCTATATTAAATCATATGGAAAAACGTTCAATATACATTCACTAAAACCAACAGGGAGGATTATTGTTATGTCTATTGCAGATAAATCTCGTGCATTGATGGTTCGTCAATATCAGCAAGTCAAGAATCGTCAACAATCAATGCTGATGCGTGCAGCACAGGAACTCGGTCTTCCTGAAGAAATATCTCACTACTGGAACCCCATTCAAGGGAAGATAGACCCTACAACTCGTATGATCTATGACCGCAGCAACGCTACGATGAGCTAATAAAAAAGCCACCCTAGAGGGTGGCAAAATTATTTAACAAGGGAACAGAGAACAGGGAACTCTTAACAGTTTCTTGTTCTCTGTTTTCACATGAGGGTCTAAAACTTCACCTGATTGTAAGGACGGGTTTGCCAAGAACCTTCGCAATTAACCAGAGTACTAGTAAACCCGCCCTCCCATTGCAATGAATTAAACATCGTAGTAGAGATAAAATTCGTAGGGATGAGGGCGTAGCTGCATTTGTTTGACTTCATTTGCTAGCTTGTAGTCAATCCAATTTTGGATGAAGTCTTCTGAGAACACGCCAGATTCTATTAAGAAAGCATGATCATTTTCTAGTGCTTCCAATGCTAATTCCAGAGAACCTGGAGTTGACGGAACTTTAGCTAGTTCTTCTGGAGAAAGTTCATAGATATTTTTATCTAAGGGTTCACCAGGATCGATTTGGTTTTTGATACCATCTAAACCAGCGCAAAGCATAGCAGCAAATGCCAAGTATGGGTTAGAAGTAGCATCAGGACAACGGAATTCTAATCGCTTCGCTTTGGGGTTATCGCCCGATAGCGGAATCCGTACAGAAGCAGAACGATTACCCTGGGAGTAAGCCAAGTTTACAGGTGCTTCATAACCAGGTACTAAGCGCTTGTAAGAGTTGGTAGTGGGGTTAGTGATTGCTAACAGTGCTGGTGCGTGCTTGAGAATACCACCAATGTAATACAAAGCTGTTTTGCTCAACTTCGCATACTCATTACCTGCGAACAGAGGTTTACCATCTTTCCAAATGGATTGGTGAGTGTGCATCCCAGAACCGTTATCGCCAAATAATGGCTTGGGCATGAAGGTAACAGTTTTGCCGTACTTTTTAGCAACGTTTTTGATGACATATTTGTAAGTCATCAACCAGTCAGCGGCTTCAATCAGCTTACCAAAGCGGAAACCTAGTTCACACTGACCGCCGGTAGCAACTTCGTGGTGTTGTTTTTCAATTGGTACACCACATGCTGCCATCGTCAACAGCATTTCTGTACGGATATCTTGAAAAGTATCTGTAGGTGCAACCGGGAAATAACCTTCTTTAAAACGTGGTTTGTAACCCAGGTTGGGGCCTTCATCTTTACCAGAATTCCAGCGACCTTCTACAGAGTCTACGTGATAATAGCCTGAGTTGGCGGTTTGATCGAAGCGAACATCGTCAAAAATGAAGAATTCAGCTTCTGGGCCAAAAAAGGCTGTGTCACCAACACCAGTAGAAACTAGATAATCTATGGCTTTCTGGGCAATTACGCGAGGGCAACGGCTATACCATTCACCTGTACGCGGTTCCTTAATGCTACAAATGATGCTGAGTGTTGGCTCTTTCATGAATGGATCGATCCAGGCAGTGTTTGGATCGAGTACCATTGTCATATCTGATTCTTCGATGCCTTTCCAACCCCGAATGCTGGAACCGTCGAAAGGTACGCCATCAGAGAACGAGCTTTCATCGATCTGGTTATAGTACACAGTCAGGTGCTGCCATGTCCCTGGTGTATCAATGAATTTCAGATCAATCATCTGAATTTTTTGGTCTTGAATCATCTTCAAGACTTCTTGTGGGGTTGTCATTGTTACTCCTTCTCTGCCAATTTCCTAATGTAAACCAGAATCTGCCAAAGCATCCTAACCTTGCTGAGGTAAACCCAGTTGTGATGACACACCTGGAATATCATAAATACTAGACATTAGAGACTTTTGTAAACTTTGTTACAGAATATCTGGATTAAAGGTTATATTAACCTTTCTCTGATCATCTGCACAAAACTGGAAAGTTCATCTCATAGGGGTCAACTTTGGCATAGAATCCTTAAGTAATGATGGATTATTTTTGTGCTTGATCTATTTTATTTAAGAGGCACAAAATTTTACTGGTGCGTAAGTGCAGCCAAATAAATATCAAACCATAGATAGCAATGATTGGGAGAAAAAGGAATGCGCGATGCAGTAACAAGTTTGATTAAGAATTATGACGTAGCAGGACGATATTTTGATCGGAATGCGATCGACAGCCTTAAATCTTATTTTGAAAGTGGTACCGCACGGGTACAAGCAGCAGCAGCAATTAATTCTAATGCGGCTGGAATGGTGAGGCAGGCTGGTTCTAAGTTATTTGAAGAACTACCAGAGTTGATTCGCCCCGGTGGCAATGCCTACACAACCCGTCGTTATGCGGCTTGTTTGCGGGATATGGACTACTACTTGCGCTATGCTACCTATGCGTTGGTTGCTGGCAACACAAATGTACTGGATGAGCGAGTGCTACAAGGTCTACGGGAAACTTACAATTCTTTGGGAGTCCCCATTGGGCCCACAGTTCGCGGTATCCAAATTCTCAAGGATATGGTGAAGGAACAAGTAGCAGCCGCAGGTGTAGCTGATACTTCTTTTGTGGATGAACCATTTGATCATCTCAGTCGTGATTTAAGCGAACAGGATATTTAGGCTAATCTGCTCTGATGTTGCATATTTGTCTTAAAACGCAAAGATGCAATTTGAGTTATTGTTAGCTTAGTAAACATAGAATAGAGCGATCGCCCTTAACTTTTCTTAACAAAGAGCGATCGCTTTTTTATTTTTGTATTCTGCTTTTTCAATGAAATAGTTGGCTGCTTTAACTTCTTCTCCTATACCCTTAGTTTTGGTAAAATTACGAAATCGGTTCAAACACCATTTGGGGAATCAACACTTCATCTTGTAATTGTCCAATACCTAAAAAACGAGTTTCTTCTTGATAAACTCGTACAAACCCTGAAATATCCCAACTCAGAGAAATTCGTTGACCTTGACACCATTTGTGAGCAGATACTGAAGGTAAAGTGATATGTGGTAGGTGCTGTAATGCTGTATCAGGGGAGATGGGTTGAAATGTTTCGGTTTGTAGTTGTGCTTCTAAGTCGGTAACGGTGAAACTATCTGCTAAGTCGAAGCCGCTGCTTTGGGTGCGTGTCAAAGCGGCGAGAGTGCCACCAGTTTGCAAGATTGCTCCTAAATCACGAGCGATCGCTCTAATATATGTACCAGCACCACAAGCTATAACTACATCTAATTCCGCAAAATCCCCTTCTCGCCAATCTAAAATCTCTATTTGAAAAATTTCCACCGTCCGTGCTGGAACTTCGACAGTTTCACCTTGACGCGCCAAGTCATACAGGCGTTTTCCTTCCACTTGAATTGCACTGTAGATTGGGGGAATTTGCTCAATTTTGCCTGTAAATTGTGACAAAGCAGTTTTCACTGCTGCCAAATTCAATCCTACACAAGGTTGAGAAGCAATAATTTCGCCTTGTAAATCGTCAGTTGTGGTACGCACACCCAGCCGAATTGTCGCTTTGTAGGCTTTGTTCTCTGGTAAATATTGTAATAGTCTTGTGGCTTTACCAAGTGCGATCGGTAATACTCCAGTAGCCGCAGGATCTAAAGTTCCAGCATGGCCTACACGTTTAAGGCGCAAAAGTTTTCGCACCCGTGCCACACAGTCGTGGGAAGTCCAACCAAATGATTTGTTGAGATTAAGAAAACCTTGCACAGTCAAATTTTGATAATTAACAGATTAGATTAGTCATATTCTCATATTGCCAGAATTATACATAGCCCTAGAGCGTGTTCTTGAAAAAGATTTGCTAACATCCTCTCACCATTAACTACAAGTATAGTCTGATGGTAAGAGAATGTTAATTAGTTATGGATTTTATCCTGGCTTAATTAATAGAGTTAAAGCCATCTATAACACCGTCAAAAAAGTCTTTAACATCTTGCTTAAATTCTGCCCAGGAATAACCACCAATAATACGGCTCATATCTTGGAAAGGAATATCAAGCAAGGAATCTACAGTAATATCTTGAATTACAATCTTAGCTTTCATGGCGAAATTATCTCCCTTATCAAGAACAACACTTCAAAAAAACAAGTAACTAATGAACACAAAACTATTGATTGACTTGATTAACCAGGAATAAGCTCAGCAGCAATTGCTAAAGCAATCCCTATGTAACGGCCAACTTCATAACTGCCTTTACTACCACCAAATACTTGGTTTGTTTGCCAATTAGATAGAGTTTCTAGTTGGCTAACGTTATGCTTGAGATCATAAATTTTAATTACAGACACTTAGTTTTTCCTCAGTTTAAATTGGGTTAAAAAATCAAGAATACAAAGCATTTCTTGATTGGTACATTCGATTTTCCCAGAACAATTTAACTATTTCAACCTAATTTTTATAATATAGGAGCAAAAATAATTACCAATTCGGCTATATATCAAAGGTAATACAAACATATTTAATCTCAAAATACTATTTATTAACCTCAATTTAAATAAATAAGTTCAATCATTAACAGCTTAAATTGTAAGCTGATAGCCAGTTATATCCACAAATTTCAGTAGAGGCAATAAAATTAAATTCAACCAAATATGAGTAAAATGATTAAGAGTATTTAGAAAGTTTTAACGACATAAAAGCTGTATTTTTGTCACCTAATTATTTGAAAAAAACTAGTTGATAGCTCTTTTTTAAAAAGCAGATTTAGGCGAAATAAGTATATAGACTTAATTAAAAACCCCAAATACATATAGAGACGCGCAATTGCGCGTCTCTATAGGTTTATCTTTGTAAAATATTGTTTTTGCTTAATCTCACACAACATCAAACCTTGGAGCGATCGGTTAATATCTCATAACCAGTGTCTGTCACTAAGACCGTATGCTCAAACTGGGCCGATAGTGAATTATCTACGGTGACTGCTGTCCAGCGATCAGATAATGTCCTTGTATGTCTAGAACCTTGATTGACAATAGGCTCAATTGCTAGCGTCATGCCGGCACGGAGTTTCACGTTTGGCATTTCACGAGTGCGAAAGTTGAACACTGACGGTTCTTCGTGCAGATTACGACCAACTCCGTGTCCTGTAAATTCTTCGACTATGGTAAAGCCATTTGCCTTCACATGGTCTTCAATTGCCCCTGCAAGGTCAAGCAAATATACGCCTGCTTTGACTTGTTCAATACCTTTATAAAGCGCTTCCTCGGCTACACGAATTAGTTTAGCAGCATCGGGGGTTACTTCACCGACTGCGATCGTAATGCAGGAATCGCCATGAAAACCTTGGTAATAAGCACCTGTATCTACTTTTAATACGTCTCCCATGCGGATCATTTTCTTAGGACTTGGAATACCATGCACGACTTCATTGTTAATGCTGGAGCAGATAGAACCTGTAAAACCGTGATATCCTTTAAAACTTGGTGTTGCGCCCATTTCACGGATACGCTTTTCTGCATAGGCATCTAAGTCGGCGGTAGTCATTCCGGGCTTGACCAACTCAGAAATTTCTTTGAGTACAGTTGCAACAATTTTTGCTGACTGCCGCATAATTTCAATTTCACGCGGCGATTTGATTTCAATTCCTCGGCGTTGTTTTTTTGTGGTTGTAGGCTGAGTTGTTTGAGAAAGCAAGTTACTAAGAATGTTCATGGGAGATTAATAATTACAGATGCTTTACTGTTTAGATGTAAATGCTTTTTCTAGCTTAGTTGAGAAGTAATATCTATAATTTAAGTTATTTTTATCCCTGATAGGGATTAATTTAAATATGCTGCTACCGTAGATACAATAGCACATCGCGAGTATGGGGATGTGTTTTCTCATCAAAAGCACACAGGCAGATCAAGAGGTTAATCAGGAGTTCTGAATCAATTAGTGACGATAATCTCTCCTGTCATACCTGCTTGCGTGTGTCCTGATATTGGGCAACGTAAACCATATTTACCTGATTTGAGGGGCACGAACACCCATTCTGCTTCAGCACCTGGCTTGAGTTCTAATTCGTGAATTGCCCCTTTTATTTCTACTTTGCCTGCTTCGACTTTTTGAGTCCAGATGCCATCGGCAAAATCTTTGGCGGTAAAGTAGTGCTTGAGTTGACTGGGATTATTCAGTCGTAACAAATAGCGCTTACCACTCACCATTTCTAGATGATTTGGTTCAAACTTAAGTTCATTGGCTGAATTACCTAAGCTAATTGTAATTTCTGTAGCTGGTTGCTTGAGTAAATCGCTAGGTGGGTTTGCTGCCACCGCTGACAGGGAGATGACTAAATTCAAGCACACCATTAACGTCAACACTGCGAAAATTCGTCGGAGTGCTGGCACACAAGTGGCTAAAAGAGCAGAGTTAACAGAAGTTGTCATGGGGAATGGGGAATTGGTAAGGATTCTTATGCTCTTGCTGTGTGATTTGTTATCTAGGTGCATAGCTTGAAATAGCCCATTATTATGTAGTTTAGATGATTTAGTGCAAACTCATAACTGCACGAAGCGACTTGAAAATCAGAATTGAACGTGCAAAATAGTTGACGTTTTTATAGAATTACGCTATAATCCCACACATTTGTTGATTGTTAGTTGTCAACCGCTTTATCGAGTCTAGGGTCAAAAATTTCAGAGCTAAAGTAGTTTTGTTTGACTCTTGACTACTAACTAATGACCCTTGCGGGTTCGCGCTTCTTGAGACCGCGCTAGCTCACCAATGACTAATAACCAATGATCGACCAATGACTAAATGATTACACCTACAGCGACAAAGATAGAAGCAATTCTCTATTTAAAGGGTAAACCCTTGTCGCTCGGCGAAATCGCCGAGTATGCCGCCTGCGATCGCACTACTATTGAGGAGGGCATGATTGAACTAATTGACGATTATGCCCGCCGAGAAAGCGCTCTAGAGGTTGTAGAAACCCCAAATGGTTATAGTTTACAACTGCGGTCTGACTTTCATGATTTAGTGCAAACGCTAATTCCTGTAGAATTAGGCGTAGGAGCATTGCGGACTCTAGCAGCGATCGCCCTCAATAGTCCCATACTTCAAAGCGACTTAATTAACGTGCGCGGTTCAGGAGCATATCAGCACGTTCAAGAACTTGTAGAGCTTGGCTTTGTCAAGAAACGCCGAGATAGTGATTCTCGCTCCTACTCGCTGCAAGTAACTCCAAAATTTCATCAATATTTCCAAATTGAACAACTCCCCAAAGCATTCCCCACCAACCAGAAGGAAGAACAACTGGAACTTGAGTTAAATGTGGGGGTGGCAGGGGGAGCAGGGGAGGCAGGGGGAGAATAAAGAACTCCCTACTCCCCATTCCTCTTTTCGACTTATATCTGTGGGGAATGCGCTACCGTTGTTCTATGGTTTAGAGTAGAATTAGCAACTAAGCTAAATAAAACTGCCAATGGTGTTTAATCCTGACTTTTTGAACGACAACTCTGAGGAACACCCCAATCAACTTCTTTCCGACCATTCCGAAGAATATCCCAATCAGTTACTCAAATATCTACAGCATCAGTCTCCTGATGTTTTAGCCCGTGTAGCCCAGTCCGTTAGCCCTGAAATTAAACAAATCATTTCGCAGAATGTCCAAGGGCTTGTGGGAATGTTACCTGCCGAAAATTTCAATGTGCAAATTACTACAGACCGGGAGAACCTAGCTGGACTTTTAGCATCGGCTATGATGACGGGGTACTTTCTGCGCCAGATGGAACAAAGAATGCAGTTAGATCATTTGTCTAATAGTCAATAGTTAACAAGCTAAAACACGTGTAAACTGCACAATCACTCATGATGATAGTCCTGTGTTGAAAAATTTTGAGCGCCGGAAGTCGGTGCTTAAATTTTTCGCTTTGTCATTAGTCATTTGTATTTACCAAAAAGGGAACGTTCACGTTCCCTGTTCTACAAATACTTTAGTTCTGGGTTGGAGCTACAGTTTTAATCAGGACGTTTTTCAAGTAAGCCAAGCGCAATTTAGAGGGAGTGGCGATGTGGAAGTAGGGAGTAGGGAACCCACGCCTTAACCCTTTTATGTCACTCTCGGAAAGTAATAATCAAAGCAAGATTCTGAAACTTTCATCCAATCTAGCTTTGAGCCTTTATTTTCTAACAGTAACTAAAATTTATAACCAAAAGCTTAAAACTAAAGCTCCAAAAGGCTTTCAGCGATAGGCTTCTCCCAAACTGACAAAACAGGGTTAAGGCGTGGGATTGAAGTCAGGACGCATTGTGCCTCGTTGCAAGCAATCTCGGCACAAATCTTTTCCTAACAGTGGGCAATGACCCACAAAAGACAGTTTTTAATGTTTTTGTATCCCTACTCCCCACTCCCCACTCCCTACTCCCTACTCCCTGTTTTTGTAAAAACAGCGTTCTTGTTCAATTCCTACTTAAAAGCAGGGTTTTCCCTGTCGTCTCAAAGAGGACTAATGACTATTAACTACTTTTGAGGATAGGCTCCTGATTCCACTTTTAAAGTTTGAACTTTGCCGTTGCGGTTGACTTCAATAGTGAGAATTTCTCCGACGCTGCTTGACTCTACCAGTTTTTGTACTTGGGCTGAAGTTTTGACTGGTTTGCCGTTAATTTTTTGAATTACGTCACCAGGCAGTAGTCCACCTCGCTTAGCTGGTGAATTGTCCAGCACTCCTTTAATTACAATTCCAACATCTTGCTGAATGTTGAGTTGGTTTTCTTGATTAATCTGCTGTTTTTTGGTTGGAGACAAATCTGCCATTTCAATCCCCAAGAAAGGATGTTGCACACGTCCTTTTGTAAATAATTCTTTAGCAATACGAGCAGCAGTTTCAATGGGGATTGCAAAACCGAGTCCTTGAGCATCGGCGCGGATAGCAGTATTGACTCCAATCACTTCACCTTGGGCATTCAATAAGGGGCCACCAGAGTTACCGGGGTTAATTGCGGCATCGGTTTGGATAAAGCTAACTCGCTTATCTGGGACACCAACTTGGGCGCTAGTGCGATCTGTAGCGCTAATGATGCCAATGGTAACAGTATTATCTAAACCTAAAGGATTGCCAATAGCGATCGCCCATTGTCCTGGTATCAAATTTTGCGAATTACCCAGCTTGACAGTTGGCAAATTATCCCCATTGATTTTGACTACTGCCACATCTGTGACAGAATCAACACCCACTACTTTCCCTTCTAGAGTCCGACCATCTTTAAGAGTAACTTGTACTGTATCTGTATCCGCTACAACATGAGCGTTAGTAATTAATTCTCCGTTTGCACTCAAAATAAATCCCGAACCTGTACCGCGTTCAATTCTTTCTTGAGGAAATGGTTGCTCATCCTCCCCAAAAAATCGCCGCAAAACAGGATTTTTCAAAGCATCAGAGATGGGATTTGGTACTTTGCGGGTAGCATTAATACGTACCACCGCTGGCCCAACTTTTTGTACAGCCGTAGCAATAAAATTTACATTATCACCCCCAGTAGTTCCAATCGTGCCGCCAACGGAATTAGGAACTACAGACTCTGGGGGTAAAGCCATAGTCATATTCTTTAGCTCTTGAAACGAGCGTTTTTGTGGCAAAAAATAGCGACTGCCAAACAAACCTGCACCACCGCCAATCGCTAGTAAAGACAGATAAACGGCCAGTTGCTTTAAGGATAACTTCATAATCATTGATGCTTTAAGGACAGCAATGCAGTTGCTAACTTCTAAGTGTAGTCAAGCAAACGGCAAGTGGACAGATTAATTTACATATCAACAGCAGGATTTTAGGCAGAGTGTTGGGGATCACACTTTAGGGACTGGGGACACGGAGAATAATCAATTCCCAATTCCCCATTCCCAATTCCCCAATCTAAAATTTAAAGTTAAAGCGCTCTTGACGTACATACATGAAATTTCCCTATCGTCAACTTTTTCTTTGTAGCTTAGTCAGCAACTTGGGACTAGTATTATCCACACTCCCAAACTCACACAGCGCTAATGCTGTTGTTGGGAGTTGCCCAACTTCCGCTCTATCTCGCTTCCAGCGCCACAAGGTTGTGCGTGGCGAAACTTTAGAAAGCATAGCTCAACGATACAATCTTATTCCCGCAACCATCATTGGGATGAATCCGACTTTACAGAATGGTACGGTTGCTGTTGGCAGTGTACTTCAAATTCCTCCTTACAACGGTATTGTTGTCGAAGTCCCTCGCGGTCAAACTTGGCGACAAGTAGCGGCAAAGTATAGAGTTCGTGCTGACGCACTATTTGAGGTGAATGGTTGCCAAAAAGACCCCAGAGTCGTGTTTGTTCCAGGGGTAAATTTGTCGTCTAATCGCCCCACAACTCAATCTGCTGTGCTTGATAATGTTAGGTCGAATAGCCGTGTCTCTTTAGCTGGATATCCTTTACCAACAGTCACAACTGTGGGATTACCCTATGGTTGGCAAATTAATCCGGCGACAGGTGAAGTTTTCTTCCATAGCGGTGTTGATTTATTAGCCCCAGTGGGAACTTCTGTAGAAGCATTAGCGCCGGGAATCGTAGCCTTCGCTAAAGAACAAGGCTCTTACGGCAAATTGGTGGTGATTAATCACAGTGGCGGACTCCAAAGTCGTTATGCCCAACTTGACAGTATCAAAGTTACTGTCGGCCAGCAAGTTAAACAAGGAGACGTAATCGGAACTGTAGGCACAAGTGGACAACCGACTTCCAGACAACCCCATCTCCATTTTGAAATGCGTTCTAGCTCATCTCTGGGTTGGGTAGCGGAAGATCCCAAAAGATACCTAAAAAAATGAAGATTTATTTAGAAACACAAAGAAAAATAGAGAATTTCTCTGCGTTACAAAAAAGATGCTAGAGACTCAGTAGATCTAACGATGTGCATTCCTGCCTCCGCAAACCTATTAAACGCAGCATCCGCCTGTTCTGTATAGTCCACAACATCCGAAACGACAACAGGAGAAGTGCAATCCTCTAGTAGATAGATTTTTTTAGCAAGGGTAGCATCTACCTGTTTAATTTCTATTAATAAATCTTCAATTGTCCAGGCAACACAATGGCTTTTAGCTTGCCCCGCAATAATTACAACATCCCATTCTAAAAGTTGTTTAATCAAGCGAGTATTCTTTTTTCCTAAAGCACTTTGATCAAAACTTTCTAAAACTTCTGGACGTAAAACAGAGTAATTTTCAGTTAAAGGATGATCACCTTTGATTTCAAATTGCGTTTGACTCTGGCGAGCAATGCAATGAAAAAATATCGCTTCTTCTACTGCTGAAACTAAAGCATGTCCGATACCGCCTAACATCGAGTGATAAGGCCAAACCGTCAGGGGATATTTACCGTCTTGACTGAGTTGTTTGACATAATGGTAGGCATGTTTTTCTAATAGTTCGTAGTCTCCGTTAGTAATACTATTAGCAACTGCGGGGTTGACTTTCCAGATACCTTGTTCAATATCTGATGGTGTAATACTAGTAGCAGCTGGGCTGGGATGTTCACCTACAGCATTTACCCAAAAAATGGGATGGAATATTTGCATTGCTGTATGGCTATCTAGCGTAGGAACAATTGTTGTAATTACTCCTAGATTTCGATAAATAAATTCACACAGTCGCTGATTATCATCTACTGCTCCTGTTCCTGATTTGCCACCCACAAATAATTCAAATTCGGGAATGCAAAAGGTATTTTGGACATCAATTAAAAGTAGGCAAATACGAGTTTTGTCTAAAGATGCTGGCGGAATTTTGTGTTGTCTTGTCCATGCTTCGGCTTCAGTTGCACGTTGCTGGTAAGGTACTCGCCACACTTTACCGACTTTTTCGGGGTTAAAATGTGAGGGGATAGGGAGTTGAGTTAGAGATTGGGTGTTCATAATTACAGTTACTTTTATTCTGTAATATCATCGATAACTTCAAAACCCAAATTTTTTTAGTGGAGGGCTTACCTTAGTAAACATCATTATGAGAACCCAAGGTTAACAAGGAAATCACCAGTTCTCCAGAATCGGGATGAGGAACAAACTCAAATAAAAGACGGTTGTTGTAGTCGATGGAACAAGCCCATAGTTGCATCAATCATCCAACTTTGCCATTAAATCAGCAACGGTTCCACTACGTACTTCTCCTCTAGCATAAGCTGCACGAGCTTCTGCAACTGTCTTTAACCCTGTTTTGTCAGTTTGGGAGAAGCCTATCGCTGAAAGCCTTTTGGAGCTTTAGTTTTAAGCTTTTGGTTATAAATTTTAGTTACTGTTAGAAAATAAAGGCTCAAAGCTAGATTGGATGAAAGTTTCAGAATCTTGCTTTGATTATTACTTTCCGAGAGTGACATAAAAGGGTTAATAACTCATCTCATCTTTGTTGTTTGAGGCGCTTTTGAATAATATCCACAAGCATAGCCTGAGCTTCTGGATCGAGTTCTTCTACTGCCTCTATAGCTTTTTGGAATGTGGATGTTTTTTCCAGCATGAGGTTAAACAATTTGCTGATAAGTCTAATTTAGCGGATATGTGAGCGATCGCCTCTAGAGATATCTTAAAAAGTAATATTTATTACTCAATACTGAGGGGGCGATCGCTCCTCAGTTAAAAAAGCCTTTAAATTGTTTAAAAACGCACCACCTGTGGCAATCTGGGAGACAGATAGTTTATCAATCAGATATTTTAGTTACAAAAGTTTTGCCATTACAGGTTATGCAAACTCTGCCGAATCCTACAAATCCAAATACCACATCCAGCCAACCTATATTTGACACAACAATCAAGCGGCGTAAAACTCGTCCCGTCAAAATAGGAGATGTCACCATTGGCGGTGGCTATCCCGTTGTTGTGCAGTCGATGATTAACGAAGACACTCTTGATATCGATGGTTCTGTAGCGGCTATTCGTCGGTTACATGAAATTGGTTGTGAAATTGTCCGCGTCACAGTACCAAGCATGGCTCACGCGAAAGCATTGGCAGAAATTAAACAAAAATTAATCAAAACTTACCGAGATGTACCCATTGTTGCTGACGTGCATCATAATGGGATGAAAATTGCCTTGGAAGTATCCAAACACATAGAAAAAGTACGGATAAATCCAGGACTATATGTATTTGAAAAGCCGAACTCTCATAGAATTGAATACACCAAAGCCGAATTTGACGACATTGGCGAAAAAATCCGGGAAACTTTAGAACCTCTGGTGATATCTCTACGAGATCAAGATAAAGCAATGCGAATCGGTGTAAACCATGGTTCTCTTGCCGAAAGGATGCTATTTACCTATGGCGACACCCCAGAAGGAATGGTAGAATCTGCCATCGAATTTATTCGCATCTGTGAATCTTTAGATTTCCGTAATATAGTGATATCCATGAAAGCCTCACGGGTTCCGGTGATGGTAGCCGCTTATCGCCTCATAGCTAAGCGCATGGATGAGTTGGGTATGGACTATCCTCTGCACTTAGGCGTGACAGAAGCAGGTGATGGTGAATATGGACGCATCAAATCAACAGCAGGTATTGCCACATTACTCGCTGATGGCATTGGCGACACAATTCGAGTGTCACTCACAGAACCACCAGAAAAAGAAATTCCAGTTTGTTACAGCATTCTCCAAGCTTTGGGATTGCGGAAAACAATGGTAGAGTACGTAGCCTGCCCTTCCTGCGGACGCACTCTATTTAATTTAGAGGAAGTATTACATAAAGTTCGGGAAGCAACCAAGCACCTCACAGGGTTAGATATTGCCGTCATGGGTTGCATTGTCAATGGGCCTGGAGAAATGGCCGACGCTGACTATGGCTATGTAGGTAAAACTCCTGGTTACATTTCCTTATATCGTGGCAGAGAAGAAATTAAAAAAGTCACAGAAGACAAAGGCGTAGAGGAATTAATTAACCTCATTAAAGCAGATGGGCGTTGGGTAGAGCCTTAAGAGAAGACGAGGGAGATGTGGTTCGACTCCGCAGTAGTTGAATCTCGGCTTCGCTCGATTACTACGTAGCCGAAACTCACCAACCAGGGGATGAGGGAGAAATTTTCTCCGTGTCCCCAGTCCCCAGTCCCCAGTCCCCAATCCCCAATCCCCAGTCCCCAATCCCCAGTCCCCAGTCCCCAATCCCCAGTCCCCAGTCCCCAATCCCCAGTCCCCAGTCCCCAATCCCCAGTCCCCAGTCCCCAGTCCCCAGTCCCCAATCCCCAGTCCCCAATCCCCAGTCCCCAATCCCCAGTCCCCAGTCCCCAGTCCCCAATCCCCAGTCCCCAGTCCCCAGTCCCCAACTTCACCGGATCATCATCTATTGTGCTGAAATAAGAATACATGCTCAGCCTTTACAGTATTACCCTGTGTTAGATTGGGCATACTGACTATAAATTTTTCCTCTGGCGCAGCGTCATTATGGTGAATATGAAAACTTTGCTGGTTTTGGCTGCTACGGCAGTGACGCTCTCTACAATCGGTGTTACTAGCCTTGGTATTAACTCCCGAGGTCAGGCTGTATTTAAAGATAATCCCAATAAAGAATTAGTAGATGAAGTTTGGCAGCTTATCCACCGCCAATATGTGGACGCCACATTTAATCAAGTCGATTGGCAAGCTGTCCGTAAAGAGTATTTAAATAAACCTTACACTGATCAAAAAGAAGCTTATAAATCCATCCGGGAAATGCTGAAAAAGCTTGACGATCCCTACACCAGGTTTATGGATCCTGAAGAGTTCAAGAATATGCAAGTAGACACTTCTGGAGAACTCACAGGAATTGGTATCACTATCAGCCAAGATGAAAAAACAAAAAAACTGGTTGTAATTGCCCCTATTGAGGATACACCCGCTTTTAAGGCTGGAATTTTAGCTAAAGATACTATCCTAAAAATTGATGGCAAAAGCACTCAGGGAATGGATACTAATCAAGCAGTATCCCTAATTCGTGGTGAGCCAGGAACGAATGTGGCTCTGACGATTGAACGCAATGGCGAAATAAAACAGTTTGATATCAAAAGGGCACGAATTGAGATCCATCCAGTGCGCTATTCCCAGCAAAAAAGCCCAACAGGTAATATCGGCTACATTCGCCTCAATCAATTTAGTGCCAATGCTGGAAAAGAAATGCAAGCTGCGATCAAAGATTTAGAGACGAAACAAGTAGCTGGATATATTCTGGATTTACGCGGCAATCCAGGCGGCTTATTATACTCAAGTATAGAAATTGCCCGGATGTGGATGAATACAGGCACTATTGTTTCTACTATCGACCGTCAAGGTGAACAAGAACGAGAAGTAGCAAATGGCAAAGCTTTGACCACAAAGCCGCTGGTTGTGTTGATAGATAAAGGTTCAGCTAGTGCCAGTGAAATTCTCTCAGGAGCTTTGCAAGACAACAAACGTGGTGTTTTAGTGGGTACTCAAACCTTTGGGAAGGGACTAGTACAATCGGTACGTCCTTTGGAAGGTGGCTCAGGAGTGGCGGTAACGATCGCAAAATATCACACACCCAGCGGTAAAGATATTAATAAGCATGGGGTAGACCCAGATGTCAAGTTGGAATTGACTAAGGAGCAACAAGAGGCATTAGTTCGTGATCGCCAAAAGATTGCGACACTCGCTGATCCCCAGTATGCTAAAGCACTGCAAGTGTTAAACAAGCAAATTGTTTTTAGACGCAGTGTGCGCGCTGAAAAACCAACACTCAGCAATCAGAAATATTAAAATTACACTGGTTGACACTTACCAGATCTAATTAATCCCACACGACGGGCGATCGCTTCCTCTTGTGAGCTAAAAGGCCCCCACTGTTCTACAATCTCTGGATGAGCATCCTCAATTTCCTCGCTGGGAACTATTTCACAGTTTCCGGCGTTGCGCTTGACAACGTACCATTTTTGTGCATCTTCCATACTAAATAAAAACTAGTTTTCAAAACAACAGAGAAAATTTTACGGCTTTATGAACCAACAACCCCATCCAGACGCGCCTGGGATGACGGTAACTTGTGCGGTAGTTACTGTCAGCGATACACGTACCTTGGAAACAGACAAAAGTGGTCGGTTAATTCAGCAATTACTCGCAAGTGCAAATCATGCTGTTAAAACCTACACAATTATTCAAGATGAACCGACGCAGATTCAAGAGCAAATAGAATATCTAGCAAAAAACTCCAGCTTGGATGCGGTGATTTTCAATGGTGGTACAGGCATCGCACCCAGAGATACTACTTACGATGCAATAGAGAAGTTATTAGAGAAAACTTTACCAGGATTTGGGGAATTATTTCGCTTTTTAAGTTATCAAGAAATTGGTTCGCGGGCGATCGCTTCTCGCGCTGTTGCTGGTGTTTATCAAGATAAATTAATCTTTTCACTTCCTGGTTCTACTAATGCTGTGCGATTAGCGATGGAAAAACTGATTATACCAGAACTCGCTCACTTGGTTAGTCAGTTGCGTAAAAATACATAAATATAAACTTTATTTAGATAGGCGATCGCCTCATCCTAAAAGCACTATTACTTACTGAAATAATTGCTCCTGCTATTAAATCAATCTCAAAACGATTTAACGCTTCAGCCAAGCGTGCATTGATGACTTCATAACTTTCATTACCTAGCCTAAACAAAATTATGCTAGGTAATGTTTCTCCACTCACTGCCAAAAGATAACCAAAATCCAAATCTACTGTTAACAAAATTCGCCCTTCAATCCTAGCTTTTACTAAAATCTCGGCATCAGGGAGTTTTTCTAAACCTTCCTCAACTAAATGTATTGCATCATAACCAGCAGATTTTAACCAGCTCACTGTGCGTGGTGAGATACCCATATCTGCTAAGAATCTCATCCTGCTTTCTCACCAACTATTGGAAAAACTTGTTCTCGTGCTAACCATGCAGCATACAACAAAGATTGTTGAATATCTTCTGGTTCTAAATATGGATAGTCCTCAATAATTTCTGTTACTGCTTTTCCGTTAGCCACTAAATTTAAAATCAATGAAACTGGAACACGCATTCCCCGAATACAGGCTTGTCCCGCCATAATGCGAGGGTCAAATGTAATACGGTCAAAATCTAACATAAACTAATCCTCTGGCAAAAAATTGAATGCCCAAGTTTGCTAGATGGACATTTGTTTCTCCACATTTACACAGATTTATGAAGAAGGGAATAGGGAATAGTTTTTCCTATTCCCTATGATGTACTAAAGCTCACGAAGTATTGCCCTTCAAGAGTTCTCTTTTGATAAAATTCTGAAATTAGCAAACAGTTATTAGGCTTATCGATAACTGATAACTGTTAAAAGGTGGGTGACGAGGGACTCGAACCCGCAACCAATAGATTAAGAGTCTACTGCTCTACCATTGAGCTAGTCACCCACATAGAAAACAAATATAGCAAACTTCTGGCGAATTTACCAGTCTAGAGAGAAAATTGGACTGTAAAGGTGGTTTGACATGCTGTACTCTCCACATGAATTGAGCCACCCAGATGTTTGACCATTTTCTGTACTAATGCTAGTTCCAGCCCGCTGCTATTGTATTTCCAGCGATCGCTTTGGGAAATGTGATAAAAAGGCTCGAAAATACGTGATAGCTCATTGCTGGGAATTTCTACTCCCGAATTGCTGATCCTCAGTTGTACCGTATTTGCTGTTTGGTAAGCAGACACTGTGATTGTTTCGCCCGTTGGGGTGTATTTGCAGGCATCGTTGAGTAATTCTGTAACGATGCGCTCTAAATCGGTGATATCTGTCTCTAAAGGCAATAGTGTCGGATCAATACTCAGGTTTAATTGCTGTCGCTGGCAGTTGGTGAGGTCTCGAAAAGATTCGACAATCGGAGGTAGCCAGCTTTGCAAGTCAATGGCGATCAAAGTCGGGGGATCGGGTTCGGCTTCAAGATATGTGAGTGCGAGTAGATCGTTAATTAACTTGCTTTCCCGCCCACACTCGTTATGCAGAATCTGTAAGAGTTGTGGAACGATTTCTATATCTAATACTTCTTTTGGTGTGAGAACACTCTCTAGGGTTTGGGCTGCGAGGCTAATGCTAGTGATTGGTGTACGCAGTTCTTGAGACAAGGTTCTCAAGAATTCGTTTTTGAGACGTTCTCGTTTTTCTAGTTCTTTCAACTGTCTTTGGGTTTTTTCGTATAGCTGTCCTTGACGAATGGCGATCGCACATTCATCTGCTATTTGCTGCACTAGCCCAATTTCAAACTCATCAAACGCTTCTTGCGTCGGTCTTGTTAACCAAATATTCCCTAGAATTCCTTGAGTATCAAAAATTGGGCAAGCCATCTGTGCTACTACAACTAGCTTTGGTTGCCATCCCGGTACAACTTCCAAAAATTGCACTGATTGTTTTTGTAACAGCGACTGGTAAACTGCTAAAGAGTCTACTATCTGTCGTGTAAAACCTTGACATTTGGGTAAATTGGTGGTGTATTCGTAAGCAACACTCACCAAGGTTTGACAAGTACTGTACAGTTCAATCTGACATCGATCAAGGTGCAGTAACTGTGATAATTCCTCAGTGACTGTCTGCAACAGTTGATTTTCATCGAAACTGTCGCGGATTTGTTCAGTCATGCGTCGCACCAAGGCTTCAAAGTTTTGTACTTGCTGCAACTGAGTGATGTGCTTCTGTTTTTGGAATTCCAACTGAAGTTGAAAATCCTTGATTTGCTGATGAAGTTTTGCCTGTTGCACGGCAATGCCAATTTGGATTGCTAATTGTTTGAGCAGATTAATTTCTGTTTGTTGCCATTGATATGGTTGACGGCAATGTTGAGCAATCAACAATCCCCACAATTCTTGCTGTAAGAAAATCGGCACGACAACATTAGCTCTCACCTGCAAAGATGCGAGTAAATCTATTTGGCAATGATGCAATCCGGCTGTATAAATATCCTCAACAACTTGAATACAATTGCGTTCGTTAAGTTCTTGATGTTTGCTACTTAAGCAAGGATTTTTGAGGTTTTTTCCCAGCAGCGATTCACAGCTATTGACAACAGATTCGGCAATGATCACCCCAGTTGCATCAGGCTGGGATTGATAGATTAACACGCGATCGCTCTGCAAAATCTGCCGGGTTTCTTTGACTGTTTGATGAAGAATCGTTTCTAAATCTAAAGCTTGGTGAATCCATCCGGCGATCGCTTCTAGCAGTTGCTCTTGCTCAGCCTCTGCCCGCTTGGCTGGAGTTATGTTACTACTAGTACCAATCAGGCGATAAATCTTCGAGTTAGCATCTCGTAAGGGAGTTAAAGTTGTACTCCACCAGGTAGGAATTCCTTGAAATTCTAAGCATTGCTCGTAGGAGATGGTTTTGCCAAAACACACGCAGTCAGCGTAATGTTGACGCACTCTAGCAGCATCGACAGCAGAGAGAATATCCTCTGGTTTTTTACCTCGCAGATCTTCTGAGCGAATACCTAACCACCTCTCATGAGTAGGGTTAAGCGCCACATATCGAAAATCTCCATCGTCTAGAACATCCACGACAAAAATAGATGCTTGCACAGAGTCGTACATGCTCAGTAAAAACTGCTCACTACTTGTTGTCTGGTTTACTTCTGTGCCAAAGAGAATTTGAGGAGGTGAGAGTTGTTTCAACTGTAAGGTTGATTCAGCTGGATTTACATTCATGCGAGAGTCCCTGTCTGGTATTGCTGACTCTTCTAGGCGCTCTGTTGGGGTTATGTTAGTGGGATATGCACTTTAGCGCCTGAAGCAAAGGATGATCAGCCGTTGTTGATCGAAATTTGCATCTTTCTTTACTTCTTACCAGAAATTTATTCAGCTAATAGAAATCAGCTGAATAAATACTGCTTGTTGAAGGCCAAGTTGGGGACTGGGGAACTCGGGGCCCCCGCTCCCGAAGTGGGGATTAGGGGTAATGAGGACTTCTTACCACCACCATACAGCAATATAGTGGAGGACTCCAACGCTCCATAACTCGCGATCGCCGCGACTTGTTAAAGTATTTTTTTAAGAATTTTAAAAAATTGTTCCATATCATTAAGTGTAATTTATGTTAACACTGATTAGATTTCATAATTCTTAATATTTTGAACGCGCCAATCCCCAGTCCCCAGTCCCCAATCCCCAATCCCCAGTCCCCAATCCCCAGTCCCCAATCCCCAATCCCCAATCCCCAGTCCCCAATCCCCAGTCCCCAATCCCCAGTCCCCAATCCCCAATCCCCAATCCCCAATCCCCAATCCCCAGTCCCCAATCCCCAATCCCCAGTCCCCTACCCTGATCGCAATTTGTCGGCATAAATGCCTGTAAGGATAGCAACTACCAGCCAAGTGATGGCTAATCCTATAACTTCGCCTAAAAATAACTGGGTGAAGTGGCGTAAAACGATCCCCACGGTGGAACCTATAGGTACTGCAATTGCCCAACTCAGGGAACTGACAAATATCCATCGCCACGCGAGAGGAACTGATTGGGGAATTACCAACCATTGTGCTATTCCAATTGTGAGACCGCTAATTGTGCCATAAATCAACCCAGACAAAATTCTCAAAGCCAAGATAGAAGTTGTGGGTACAACCCAACCGATTGCGCCAATGCCGGTAGCGGCGACGATCATCCAACCCAAAAGACTTGAAAAAACCCACTTGATCCGAAAAACTGGTTGTTTGAGCAGAAAACTTTGAGGTAATGCCACCGCCAAGCCACCAACAGCAGACTCTACCAAACCAATATCAGGCTTTTCACCAATTTCAATCAATAATAAACTCAGCAAAAAACCGCCAAAAGTAGCTAAAGCCCACAACAATGTAAAGCTACTAAAGTTTCCTAGTGCTAATTGCATCAAACTCTCTCTAGTTGTAATGGTCTGGTAGCTTTGGCGTTGAACATATCCAGAAAAGCCTTGCGTCGTCGTTGGGGAGATTCGGGTGCGATGTAACCCCAGAGACTTTCCCAGTAAAAAAAGGAGATGCCTTGAAAATTGCGATCGCGTACTATCTGAACTTGTTGTTTAATTTGGGCGATTTCTACAGGGTTACGCAAAGTACCCGTTGATATGCCGATTCCTACAGGAATTTGACTAAGAGCTAATTCTACTGCTGGCTGTTCTAGTTGAGTAATAAAACCTCTTTTATCATTTCGGTATACTTGTAAAATTAACTCATTAATTAGACCTTTTTTTACCCAACTTTCCCAATCTTGTAAATAATATTTGTAGGCAAATGCTTGAGAATTTGGAGACAAAGAGATTTTTGCCTTCGGTTTTACTGCTTTGACAGCTTGATAGATTTCTGCCATGAAATCAGTGATTTTATCTGCTCGCCAACGCATCCATTCTGAGTTAAAAGGATTACTTGGAGGACTTTTACCTTGATGTTCTTGTCGGTAGAGATCAATCGTAAAAGGATCATAGCCAAACTGAACTGGCATTCCAAAATGATCGTCCAATTGAATGCCATCTACATCGTAGTTTTTGACTACTTCCACAATTAGCCCTTGAATAAACTCTTGAACTTGTGGATGCAGAGGATTTAGCCAAGCTTGCTTGCTTACAGAGTGATTATTAATTTCCTCTGGTAAGGTTTCTTGGATAGATTTTATACCTTTTTGTCCATTCGTCAACCAGTTAGGATAACGCCTTGCTAATTGTGAATTAGGTGGCGTCATTAACCCATATTCAAACCAAGGAATAACACTCAATTTTTTAGCTTGAGAAAGTTTCACCAGCTTTGCTAAAACATCCCGTCCACCATGCATAAATTTGAGTAGAGGTTCAGTATCTGAGCCTGTAATCGTTTTGGCTATACTACTTCTGTAAAAAGTATGTCCTCGATTCCAAACTACAGGATAAATTGTATTAAAATTAAGTGCTGAGAGATGATTTAAAGCGCGGTCAATACCCCAAGGTACAAATAGTACACCACTAGCAACATTAGTGAGCCAAACGCCGCGAATTTCTGTTTTGATTGGGCTAGTCTTTTGAGAATAAACTGGCAGTGAAGAGAATGGCAATACTGTTAAACTTAAGACTAATCCCAAACACAATAAGTAAAAAAAATAACGGCGAGCAACCCAATTCATCGATAAGTGCAACCTATTGCAATCGGAATATATATAATTACAAAATCAATTTGTCATTCCCGGATTATATAAACATATGGTGATTTTCTGCTCAAAAGTAATACCAAATTGGGATTTGAGCGCTAAACGTGTTTGTAGTGAGGACTTTAGCCCTTAAATATTCAAGCACTGAACTCAGATATCTCACTAAACCCACCCCTACGGTCTCTCAACAAAGACAGGACTAATACCAATTCGTAATTCGTAATGACGCTCCTACGTCGCTAACGCTGCGCTAACGTAATTCGTAATTAAGAAACTCTTATTTAGTATGGGTTTCGGAGTTTGAATGTGTAGCCGAATTTTAGAGAATTGGTATAACATAGTAATACGAAAAATTCAGGGTTTGTACAAAGGGTATGGGGGTGTGTAAGTGAGTAAAATCCTTACGCCCCGCCCCAAAGGCTAAAATAATGCGAATAGTTCAGTAATTTGGTAAGTAAGATTAGTAGAAATTATCAGTACAAATTTTGAATTGCTTACTTACAAGATGTTGAAATTAAAGCACTTGATTATGAGTTTGGGCTGTTTGCTGCTAATTATTGCTTGCAATAGCTCCCATCCAAAGATCAATTTTCACACTAAACTTCTCAAGGTGGCTACTGACCCTACCTTTATCCCCTTTGAAATCCGCAATACTAGCGGTAAGTTGGTAGGGTTTGATATTGACTTGATGAATGCGATCGCCAAAGTTGCCGGGTTCACTGTACAGTTTGAAAGTATGCCCTTTGATGGCATGATTTCTACTTTACAAGCTCAAAAAGTCGATGCTGCGATTAATGGGATCACAATTACTGCTGAACGTCTGAAAACGATTTCCTTTTCCCGACCTTATTTTAAAGCGGGACTAGCGATCGCAGTTCGTGAAGACAATCAAGATATTAAAGATTTTAATAGTCTCAAAGGTAAAAAAATTGCTGTACAAATTGGTTCAACTGGTGCAGATTTTGCCAAAACTATTCCCCATGCCAAAATTATTACATTCAATTCTGGCCCGGACTTTTTTCAAGACTTGCTCAATGGCAATGTTGATGCTGTAATTAGCGATGCTTTTGCTACTTTGTATGCAATTAAAAATAGCAACTTCAAAGGTATAAAAGTTGTCACCAACTTGCTTACTGAAGAATACTACGGAATTGCTACCCCCAAAAATTCCCCTCATCTCGATACAATTAACAACGCCATAGCCACTTTATTAGCTAATAATACTTATAAGCAAATTTACCAAAAATGGTTTAATAGCGAACCGCCACAATTACCAGATTCTCTGCCACAAAACTAAATATCGAATTTCCGATCACTACTTAGAATCTAGCACCTGATATCATGTCCGGCTAATCACTTATCATAAAAATTTCTCCCTTGTCCCCCTTCGGGTGACGCTCGCAAGCTCGCTAACGCAGTCGCCTGCGGAGGGAAACCCTCCTTTATTCGCTGTCTCACCGCGTCTCCCTATCTCCGCGTCAGCCAAATCATAAGTCTTTAAACGGACATGATATGAGATCTTTTAGCAGCTACTGACGAAAATAACCTCTCAGTGAGAGGTTATTTTTATCAGATTATTTTGATGTTAAGCGTTCCCTTTCATTAGATAACAGCAGATGGTTGTTTTTGAAAGAAGGCTTGCAATACTCTCTCTGCTATTTGATGGCTAGTTAAAGCTAAGTCTGCTTTAGATTCATCGGGTGTGGCATGGTCTACCAACACATCTGGTACACCAATACGCTTGATGGGCACGACAACATCGGCATCTAACAAGGCTTCTGCTACTGCCGAACCGAAGCCACCCATCACACAACCTTCTTCTAGGGTGATGACGCGTCCGATTTTCTTAGCCAAAGGCAAAATCAACTCAGTATCTAAGGGCTTAGCAAAACGGGCATTGATGAAAGTTGCTTCAATGCCGTGTTCGCTGAGGATTTCAGCGGCTTGCATCCCCGGATAGACCATTGTGCCATAGCCGACGATTAACACATCATCGCCTGTACGGAGAATTTCTCCTTTACCGATTTCCAAAGGTTCCCAACCTTCTTCCATTAAAGGAACACCGTAACCATTGCCACGAGGATAGCGCATAGCAATGGGGCCACTGGTATGGTTAACACCAGTTACTATCATGCGTTGGAGTTCGGCTTCGTCTTTGGGTGCCATCAGTACCATGTTGGGAATGCAACGCAAATAGGCGATGTCATACATACCTTGATGGGTAGGCCCATCAGACCCAACAATTCCTGCTCTGTCTAAGCAGAAGAACACTGGCAGGTTTTGAATGCAAACATCGTGAATTATTTGGTCGTAGGCGCGTTGCAAGAAGGTAGAGTAAATAGCGGCGATGGGGCGCATACCTTCAGTCGCCAGCCCCGCTGCTAAAGTGACGGCGTGTTGTTCAGCAATACCCACATCTATATATTGATTGGGTAGTTTTGCTTGGAGTTTATCTAAGCCTGTCCCAGTTGCCATTGCCGCAGTAATCCCAATGATTTTGGGATTTTGTTCAGCTAGTTTCACCAAGGTATGAGCAAAAACTTTAGCGTAAGCTGGGGGCTTGGGTTTGCTAGAAGGGATAGCTTTGCCGGTTACTAGGTTGAAGGGGGTTTGGGCATGATAGCCTACTTGGTCTTGTTCGGCAATTTCATAGCCTTTGCCCTTCACAGTTGCCACATGTACTAACACTGGTCCCTGTATCTGATGTGCCTGTTGGAAGGTGGCAATCAATTCCTCTAGATTATGCCCATCTACTGGCCCCATGTAGGTAAAGCCGAGTTCTTCAAAAACTGCACCTACCTTGGGGACAGCTAAGCGCTTCATCCCTTCTTTGATGCGCCCTAGTTCGGGAGACAAGGATTCACCAACAAAGGGAATTTGCTTGAATTGTTCCTCAAAATTGTCTTTGATAAATTGCACTGGGGGACTCAAGCGCATTTTATTGAGATAGCGAGGAATTGCACCCACGTTAGGAGAGATGGACATTTCGTTGTCGTTCAGCACAACTAGTAGGTTAGTTTTTGGCAAGTGTCCCGCGTGGTTGATGGCTTCCAACGCCATACCCCCAGTCAGGGCACCATCGCCAATAACGGCAACGGCTTTAAATTTTTCTCCTTTCATGTCTCGTGCTACAGCCATACCCAATGCTGCTGAAATACTAGTAGAAGCATGTCCAGCACCAAAGTGGTCAAACTTGTTTTCACAGCGTTTGAGATAACCGGCAATTCCGTTTTTTTGCCTGAGGGTGTCAAAGTTACTGTAGCGTCCTGTAAGGAGTTTATGGGGATAAGCTTGGTGTCCTACATCCCAAATTACTTTATCCCGATCTAAGTCTAGTGTCTGGTAAAGTCCTAGAGTTAATTCTACAACACCCAACCCTGGCCCCAAGTGTCCCCCAGTTGCTGCTACGGTTTGCAGATGTTTGTCTCGAATCTGACGAGCAATTTGTTGCAGTTGCCGAATAGACAAACCGTGCAACTGATTGGGATGGGTAATTTCGCTCAGATGCATACTATGGTGTTTTCCTCTCTATTCTCTAGTTTCGGTATTTTGATTTTCCCACGGTCGGGTTGCCCACAAAATCTGACTATTGCTAAGTTGGTTGTAGCCGAAAGTATAGCTTTGTAACAACTACTTCGTAATTAGTAAGTTTTCGAGTGTTACTTGTTACATTAACCTCCATAATTTCCTTTGTCACCTCATTTCTACTTATACGGTACACGTACAAGTAATCGAATCACTCAAAAGTCCTTGTAAACCTCACCCTAAGCTGTTGGGCATCCCTTTTTTAACTTCCCAGAAGGAAATATTTGAGCGTAGCGAAAAGCGAGGGTAAAGTTTTGAGCAAGACATGTGTATACCGTAGATCTATTTTCTACTTAGGGAGATTGTGGACTATCAGGAATAATGGGCACTTCTGGTGTTTCTGGTTGTTTTTGTTGTCTTTGTAAATATTTACTCAATACATAGGCCATATCTCCACGCGTCGCCGGTCGTAGGGGGGAGATATTGCCTTGGGTGTCTGTGTTGATAAATCCTTCGGAAACTACTGTAGCGATCGCTTTTCTGGCCCATACTGGGATTGATGCTTGATCTGGTTTGGATGCTAAAATTTCATTCACAGCATCATCAGAAAATTGAAATACGCCATAAGCTTGGGCGAAAATCGCAAAAGCTTCTGCTCTTGTGACTCTTTGGTTAGGGAAAAATGACTTACCGCGATAACCCTTCATAATATCAGTTTTTAAGACTATCTGAATATCATTAAATGCCCAATGGGAAGTAGGCACATCGGGAATGACTAAATTTTCTTTGCTGGCGGCTTGTCTTTTATCCAGTCGAAAGACTTTCACCATAATCGCGGCTAATTCTGCTCGACTCAGCAATCTTTCTGCATAAAAATTGCCATCGGCAAAGTTTGTCATCCATTTGGCAGTAATTACTTGTTGAATTGAATCAGATGGCATCCCAGAATTGGTTTGGGGAACTTGAGCCTGAACAATTACTGGTAAGTTTTGGAGTAGTGCTACTAACGAAAGAGTAATTGAAAATTGACGCATCACAAGAACACTTTTTGCTGCTGTACGAATAAATTTGTTAAGTTTTGGCGTTGTCTGCCCACTACTATTGACTATAGTCAGTTTTTCAGGAGTTTTTGGGAATGACAGCAGCAGCAGACCCCGTAAAGTTGATGAAGCAAGAAGTTGGCAAAGCCGCTGCCGCTTTGGTAAAATCAGGTTCGATTGTAGGATTGGGTACAGGGTCAACCACAGCGTACACAATTCAGTTTTTGGGCGATCGCCTCAAGTCTGGCGAACTTCAAGATATTGTGGGTATTCCTACCTCGTTTCAGTCAGAAGTGTTGGCAAAACAGTATGGTGTGCCTCTTACCACCTTAGATGCGATTAACCACATCGATATTGCCATTGATGGTGCAGATGAAGTTGATCCCCAGAAGAATTTGATTAAAGGCGGTGGTGCAGCCCATACCCGTGAAAAAGTCGTAGACTACTTAGCAAATCAGTTTATTGTCGTGGTAGATAGTGGTAAGTTAGTAGACCGCTTAGGTTCAAGCTTTCCTGTACCAGTAGAAGTCATCCCCATGGCAATTACTCCCGTCACCGATGCTATTAAAAAACTCGGTGGTCAGCCTGAACTCCGTATGGGCGTAAAAAAAGCTGGCCCAGTAATCACCGACCAAGGTAACTTTGTTTTGGATGTCAGATTTGACTCGATTGATGACCCGGTTAACCTCGAAAAAATACTGAATAATATTCCCGGCGTTCTGGAAAATGGAATCTTCGTCAATTGTGCGGATGTAGTTTTAGTTGGCGAAGTCAAAGATGGTCAGCCATTGGTCAGGCAACTTTAAAATTCCTCGTCCCCTTGTGGACGAGGAATTTGGTAATTGGTAATGGGTAATAGGCCTATTACCAATTACCCCCTGGTGACTTGGCGCTAAATCCCCATTACAAAACTTAATTACGAATTACGCCTAATGTGAATTAAAAACTTTAATTTTGTAGGGTGCGACTAGGCTAAAATGATGTAATAAGTTTTCTTGTGGGATGGGCCGTAAAGCCATTGGTGTCAACTGAAGCTAGAAATATCTTCGGTATTGGCTTCCTCACCCGCCAAGAAATAAATTTCTTGGCTAATAGCTCAAGTCTACTGAAGTAGACTCAAAATCTTGGGGGATATTCAGTCATCTTGAGATGACTTTTGCTATTAGCAAGGAACTTCAGTTTCTTGCGGGACATCGGTTCTACGTTAACTTGACAACAATCGCCACGGACGGGCGAGACGCGCATCCCACAAGAGTTCTTTTTAATGCAATATTTTAGTCTTGACACACTACTACTACCAAATGGTACTTAACCTAGATTTAGAGTGAGGGTATTGACAAAATCATCATTCGTTTTAATATCTAATTTACATTAGACGTGAATTACGAATTACGAACTTGTACTGAGCGAAGTCGAAGTATTACGAATTACGAATTATTTAATACTTTGTGCCTCCAAACTTGTCTGCAAACCCAATAAAGAACGTCCGTTATGAGGATTCTTTGCTAAATCGGCACGAAAGACTTTTTCCGCTTCTGCATAGTCGCCCTTAGCCAAAAGTACACCACCCAATAATTCCCGTGTAGGCAAGTACCAATCTGGTAGTTCTACGTAATCGAGCGCATCTTCTGCTACTGTTGCAGTTTTGAGTAATTGAATGGCAGATTCATAATCTTTCTTGGCTTGGGCAATTTTAGCATCTAGAACTTTTGTAGCAATGTCTAAAATGCGACTGGCAGGACTAAAACCAATGGTTGCTTCTAGAGGAATTGTCTGTGAAGCGGTTAGCAATGCCTGACTCTCGCTTGTGGCTGCTGCTATTTTTCCTGTGGCAGCGTTTGCCATACCGCGAACAAAATGCCAAACTGCTGAGGTTGTAGGTAGTTGTGCGTCAGGTGTCGGAGTTTTCAAGATGGCGTCCCAGTCATGAAAGCGTAATTGAATCAGCATTTTACTGCCTAAGAATCCTTCTAGGAATGGTACATGAGGGTCGATCGCGATCGCATTTTTCACTAATTTATCCGCAGCTTTGAGGGCGTCTTGATATCTCCCCGCCATGCTGCTAGCCACCATCAGGAAATGCACGTTATGGTTATAGTACATTTGCGGATAGATGCCATGAGGATGGTATTCTTTGATATATTTGTCGTCTATAGCGATCGCTTGTTGATTTGACCGCATTGCTTTGAGATAATCCCCCACACGAAAATAAATATGGGAAGGCATATGTACCAAGTGCCCTGCCGCTGGGGCTAGAGTTTCCAGTCGCCTAGCGCTTTCGAGGGCGAGTGCTGGCGAAAGTGATGCCTCTACTGCATGGATGTAGTAATGATTAGCACCTATATGTTTCGGGTTACGTTTGAGTACCGATTCTAAAATACTGACAATCTCTTCAGTATCTGGCTGTGGCTTACCATCTTTTGTCCAGTGTTGCCAAGGATGCAAATCCATCAAACTTTCAGCATAAAGTGTTGCAGCATCTAAATCATCTGGATAACGCTTGACTAACTCTGCCATGGCGTTTTTATAATCCACTGCTAGTTTATATAAATCGATATTGGGATTGTTGGTGTATCTTTTTGCTAAGGCGGCGATGTAGCCTTTTTCTGGAATTGGTGCTTGAGTGGAGAGTACCAAAGCTTGTTGTATTGCTTGATAAGCAGCTTGCTCGCGATCGGGGTCAATGTTCAAGTTAATATTAGGCCCAAGAGCTAAAGCAATACCCCAGTAAGCCATGGCTAATTGCGGATCTAATTCCGCAGCATGTTGAAAAGAATGTGCAGCCTCATCATGATTGAAAGCGTAAATCAAACTTAATCCTTGGTCAAAAAACTTTTGCGCTTGGGGATTATTTGTGGAAACTTGATGATGCAACATACCAAGTCCAGATATTAGCGGATAGGGCTGTTTTGCTTGAGCGATCGCTTCACTAGGAGTGATAAATAATAGTATCATTATGCAAATGAGAAATAAGTACTTCATGGTTAATACTCCATTTCTGCCAGTACTATTCTTTTTATGATCTGGATGCAGAGTTTATTGATAATTTTTATGTATAAGGGAAAAGATGTATGAGGAGTAGCCAAATATTTTTTTATTTACTTTACTAGTTTGAGGCACTCGCCGATGAGTACAGAAGCCCCACCCTCTAGCTTTGCTAGGGTGGGGTAGTTCACATAATTAGTCTGAATCTGCCAAAATTTCTAGTAGCTGTGCCTCACTTAACTGCATAATTCCTAAAGCTTGTGCTTTCTCTAATTTTGAACCTGCATCTTCTCCAACAACGAGATAATCTGTTTTTTTACTAACAGAATCAGTTACCTTTCCCCCAGCTTTCTGAATTAAAGCTTTTGCTTCATCTCGTTTTAAAGTTGGCAATGTCCCTGTAATGACAAAGGTCTTACCAGCAAACTTTTGATTGCCATCATTAAGTATTGTTTCTTCTGTGCTAGCTAACTGTAACTCTGCTGTTTTTAGGCGAGAAATTAAAGTTTGATTGGCATCAATTTGAAACCATTGATATACAGATTGGGCAATTTCCGCACCAATGCCGTAAATTCCGGCGATGTCTGATTGCTTGGCTGTAGCAAGCTCTTCTACTGTGGAATATTTCTCGGTTAATAGTTGAGCATTTACACTACCAACGTGACGAATGCCTAAACCATATAGTACTCTTGACCAAGATTGATTTTTTGATTGAGCGATCGCATCAATTAATTTCTCTGCCGATTTGTTCCCCATTCTTTCTAATGCAGATAATTTATCTGCTGTCAAGTCATATAAATCGGCAACGGAATGCACCAAACCCTTATCCACAAGTTGATGCACTAATTTTTCTCCCATGCCTTTGATATCTAAGGCATCACGGCCTACCCAATGTTCAATCGCGCCTTTGAGAATCGCTGCACAGGAAGCATTGACGCATCGAGTTACTGCCTCACCTGATTCTCGCACCACTGGTTGGCCGCAGACTGGGCAATGAGTAGGCATGATGAAAGGTGCGGTGTCAGCGGGACGGAGTTCTTTGAGGACTCTCACCACTTCGGGAATAATTTCCCCGGCTTTACGGACGATGACAGTATCACCAATACGGATGTCTAATTGAGCAATGCGATCGCTATTGTGTAATGTAGCGCGAGAAACTGTCGTCCCCGCTAATTGTACTGGGCGCATTTCTGCTAATGGCGTTAAAGCCCCTGTCCTACCGACATTCACAGCAATATTCTCGACACGGGTAGGCGCTTCTTCGGCTGGATACTTCAACGCTATTGCCCACCGGGGGAATTTTTGCGTAAACCCCAACTGTTCTTGCAGCTTGAAAGAATTCAGCTTTACTACCACCCCATCAGTCATGTAGGGTAAATTCAGCCTTTGGGTATCCCAGTAGTTGTAATATTCTCCTACTTCTGCTATTGAAGCACATAACTTGTGGTTAGGATTTACCCGAAAACCCATTTTTTCCAACAATTCCAGTGCTTCCCACTGGGTATTAGCAATACTGGTATCATCCCAACCGGGAATATGCAGTGTATAGGCAAAAAAATCTAACCGTCGTCTAGCTACAATCCGGGAATCTAATTGTCTGAGTGTACCTGCTGCGGCATTGCGGGGATTAGCAAATAACTGCTCACCTGCTTTTTGTCTCTCTTCGTTAATTTGTTTAAATACTTCCAACGGCAAAAACGCCTCACCACGCACTTCTACCTTTTCTGGTAAAGACGCTGCTTGTAAAGTCTGCAAAGTCAAGCGCAACGGAATTGAGCGAATTGTTCGCACATTTTGAGTGATATCTTCACCCATCACCCCATCGCCCCTAGTAGCACCTCTAACTAGAATGCCATTCTCATAAGTTAAAGCTATGGCAGAACCATCTATTTTGAGTTCAGAGACATATTCTACCCCATCAGCAAGGGAAGAATTAGCAGCAGGTAATTGTCGCCGCCAACGTTGATCCCACCCTTGCAATTCATCAATATTAAATGCATTTTCCAAACTGTATAGGGGGATATTATGCCGTACTGATGTGAACTGTGTAGCTGGTTTCTCACCCACCCGCCGAGTAGGACTATCAACAGTTACTAACTCTGGATACTGAGTTTCTAAATCTTGTAACTCTCGATACAACTGGTCATAAACTGTATCCTCCATGATTGGCGCATCTAAGACATAATACGCATAGCTTGCTTGTTGTAACAACTGGCGTAGTTCTTCTGTGCGCTTAACTTCTAACTTCATCTGTATCATTAGATTTATTTGAAAATGGAAATTGGGAACTTGTACTGAGCGAAGTCGAAGTATGGGGACTGGGGACTGGAGAATTGGGAATGGGGACGCTTACGAAATTTTCTCCCTCATCTCCCTCACCTCCCTCACCTCCCTCACAAGTGTAGTTTTTTCAGATTCAATACGCAGTCCCTGTTCCCTTCTTCAATAATTACCGATCCCAATCTTCGACTTCATATAAAAATCGGGTTTTGCCAATCAGTTTGCGATTAGCAGAGGTACTTTGAACAAATACAACATACTTTTCTAGGTTACTCGGTTTAATCCGAATTGTTGCATCCATCGGTAGACCTAACATTTCTCGTGCCGCGCTACCTTCAAATAAATCACCAGTTGCCCTATCCATCAGGATAATTTCTTTTTGAGCTTGGATAGTTTCGGTTTTAGTAAATTCATAAAACCCCCGTCCAACTTTGAAACTCAAAGCATTTTCTAAAACAAATGCTTTAATTGAAATATCTTGATCAACTTCTAAAATTTGAAAGCGCCCTGGAGAAACTGCCCGCAAATCTGTCGATTCATAATAAGATTTTCCTTCTCGTTTCATCATGGTGTTAAATATTTTATTCAACCCACGACTCATACGTCCCTGATCAATTATTTCTTGTTCATAAGCTTGCAGTTGTTCGTTAGAAGATTGCTGATAACAAACTGCTAAAAACAAGTCAGTAATATAAGCAAATTGGTCTAAGTTGATATGAAATCCACCAGATTTTTCTGCAAGTTCTTGATAAAAAGGAGTGGCATGGGGGCGATTGAGTGCCTGAACTCCATAAACTGTAATTTCTGCATCAGTTAATTTATCTAACTCTTTACGCCAATTGAGCTTTTTAGGATTGTGCGCTGGTGGATGGGGGATATCATCACCGATTAAAACCAGCGATTTTGATGCAGATTTTGACCAAGACAGAGATTGAGATTCATGTAATACTAATTCGTAGCATTCCGGTGCATCGCCGCCACCAGTAGGTTCTACATTTTGGACAAAATCACAAATGGCGTCAACATCACCAGATAAGTTAAATGTCTTTGTGACATAAGTTGAGCCTTCATCGCAGTAGTCACCATGAGCAATAATTCCAATTTTGATCAAGGGGATTTCATCTATTAATCTGGTGACAGTGTTTTTGATTTTACGCCGTACCTGAGTCAGGCAAGGATACATACTTCCTGTGGTATCAAAGCTGAAAACAATCTCGATGTTATTGCTGGACATAAGCCTGATATAATTAAAAGATGCATTTGATACTTCTATTTTAACTTTGAGATGAGCAGTGTCAAAGAGTAATACGAATGGCTAAAAGATGACAGTGACATCTCCAATTGTGATTGCTCACAGAGGTGCTAGCGGCTACCGTCCTGAACACACTTTAGCTGCATATGAACTTGCGATCGCTTTAGGTGCTGATTATATTGAACCAGATCTAGTCACCACCAAAGACGGGATATTAATCGCGCGTCATGAGAATGAAATTTCTCAAACCACTGATGTTGCCAGCCATGCAGAATTTGCTCACCGCCAAACTACTAAGATAATTGATGGAGAAATCAAAACTGGCTGGTTTACAGAAGACTTTACTCTAGCAGAAATCAAAACTATTAAAGCTCAAGAACGCATTCCTCAATTGCGTCCACAAAATATTATTTATGATGGATTATTTGAAATTCCTACGCTGCAAGAAATCATTGATTTAGTTAAGTCTAAAAGTGCAGAGATTGGGCGAATAATTGGTATTTATCCAGAAACTAAACATCAGACTTATTTTCAGAGTATTGGTTTATCCTTAGAAGCACCTCTGTTAGCAACTTTGCACGCCAACGGTTATCAAGGAACTAATGCACCCGTATTTATTCAATCGTTTGAAGTGAGTAATTTACAGGCTTTATCTACAACAACTGATTTACCTTTAGTACAATTACTTAATATTAGTGGCAAACCTTACGATTTTACAGTCAGTGGTGATGTTCGCACCTATGCAGATTTAGTAACTGTATCAGAATTAAAAGAAATTGCTCGATATGCTCAAGCAATTGGTATCAATAAAAATTTGATTGTTCCTCAAGACAATATTGGTAAATTACTATCACCAACATCCTTAGTTACTGATGCACATGCAGCTGGTTTATTAGTTCATGCTTGGACATTCCGCAATGAAGACTATTTTTTACCACGAGATTTTTTAGGAAATCCTCAAGGAGAGTATGAACTATTTTTTGGTTTGGGTATTGATGGCGTATTTAGTGATTTTGTAGATATTGCTGTAACTATGCGCGATCGCACTAGCTAATTTACCCAAATACTACAAAATTTTCAGGAAAGCTGCAATTACCCAAGTTCTGAAGCTGAGGTTATATATCTCAAGTTAAAGCTTAGCTGAAAACGTTTCTCCCTAAAGGGCAATGAATACAGTTGATTGAGGTGGCTAAATTGGGAGGGTCAATCAATAGAAACTTGACTAACTGATTTAGTTACAAGGAGTATTACTATGGCAAATACAAGCAAGCGTGGCTTTGCTTCAATGGATGAAGACAAGCAGCGCGAAATTGCCAGCAAAGGTGGACATGCTGCCCATGAAAAAGGTACTGCTCATGAGTTTACATCTGAAGAAGCTCGTGAAGCCGGACGTAAAGGTGGTGAAACCGTAAGTCAGAATAGAGAACACATGGCAGAAATCGGACGTGAGGGTGGCAAACACTCTCACTCCGGTGGCCGCAACCAAGAGAATAATGAGACTGATAACGAAGAAAATCAAACAAAAGGAACTCAAGGTGGTACAAGAGAACAACATGCCGAAGCAGGACGGCAGAGCCATAAAAATAGATAAAAACTAGAGATTTTACACTGTGTCAGAACCCGATTTTTTTAATCGGGGTTCTAAAAATTGAGGTTTATTACCAAAACAGGGAGTAGGGAGTAGGGAGTAGGGATACAAAAACATTAAAAACTGTCTTTTGTGGGTCATTACTGTTAGGAAAAGATTTGTGCCGAGATTGCTTGCAACGAGGCACAATGCGTCCTTACTTCAATCCCACGCCTTAAGGCGTGGGTTCCCTACTCCCTACTCCCACATCGCCACTCCCTCTGAAATCAAAATTTGCCGAATTAAAATTGCTAGCAAGAGCGTCTTTGACAGGAGAAGCCAATTCCCAATTCCCTTTTACTTTCTGCCAGCTAATCGATCCAAGAAAGAGACTTTTACAGCCAGGTTGATAATATCTTGATGAGATCGCGGGTTTTTAAGTTCAGCATTGTTAAGAGCAACAATATAAGGCTGACCATTAATGACGCCAATAATTGGGCCACCAGAAGAACCACCAGCAGTATCGCAATCATGCAGCAGCACTTCTTGCTCCTCCCGAACAATGCTACACCCAGCCTGATAACCGGCAGTCCATCCAGGGCCAGCAGTCAGAAACTCATAACCTTTTTTATTAGGATCGGGAAAATCGCCAGAGTAACCGACAAAGAACAATTTTTCTTTGTTCTTAATCAAAGTCGAGGAAGGTATAGATTTCCATCCTAAATAACCATACTTGCGACCTAGTGGCTTATTAATTTTCAAAAGTGCCCAATCATTGACTTGATCAGTGATACCGCCACTCTTGAAGTCTGTACCATAAATTACTTGTTCTACTAAGGCTACATCTCTTTTATTTTGGACATTGCCATTGATGACATTTGGTAAAAATAGAATTTCCTTACTTAATTGATGGGTTTGGGGGTCAATGACGCAGTGGGCATTTGTCAAAATTATGTTGTCAGCGATTAAGGTACCTGTGCAATGGTAACTTTTAGCATTCGTTGTTGTGCCTTGCACACGACCGATAGCCGACCAAGGATATTCTCGGCTGAGCATGGGAAGGCGATCGTCTATACCATCGGGGATTCCTCTAACATCACCAGTAGGTTTTTCAGACTGATTCAATCCCGAAGGTTTGAAAGGTTTACCAACTTCTGATAGTTGTAACTGGCCTGCCTCTTGGAATTTGGTGAATTTAGGTGGCGTAGTTGGTTGTGGTGCTTTTTGCGCTTGTACAGATACCCAACTACCTAAAATCAAAGTACTCAGAATTCCAGCACTAAAGAGAGCCAAAGGTTGTTTGTAGACAGGCTTTTTAGTCATTGAGATCACTCCGGGGTTAAAAAGTAAAAATTGTTGAATGACTCTACAAAGGGGGATGATAAATTATTCGATTGTCTTCAGGGATATTGCTGAAAATTTATTGTTATTTTATTAAGTTATTCAGATAAATCCGTTTATGTTGCTGTTTTTGCAACAACTAAAGATGAGAGGCATTAGAGCTGATTCGTAAACAAAAGCTTAAGATACCATTCGTTTTATCATTAAACGAATTAATGAACCATAAATCATAGCTTCACTTAACTCTGTATATAATTCATAATCCTTACTCAAACGCCGAAATCGATTGAGCCAGCCGAATGTACGTTCTACAATCCATCGTTTCGGCAGTCGCTCAAATGTTTTCGAGTTCCTTTGAATCACCTCGACTCGAACCTGTTGTCCACAAACTTGTTTAACGGCTTGAGCAAAGTTATCGCCCGAATAGCCCTGATCTACCCAAACAACTTCTAATTTGGACAATTCCTCAATAGCTTCGTCTAGGACAATTACAGCTCCTAAACGCTCCGAGGCATTGGCTTCGGTCACTAAAACACCGATCAACAAACCTTGAGAATCTACAACTATATGGCGCTTACGCCCTTTAACCTTTTTACCACCATCAAAACCGTAGACCTCCCACGCCAGTTGCTTCAAGTCGGCGAAGCCGCCCAACGCACTGGCTCCTTTTTTTCTGTTGTCTTCACAGATTGAGAATCTGCGATCGCCACAGTAGAGTGTTCATCTCGCCCTAAATCTTGTCGCAGTTGATGACGTACTTGGTCGTGAACTTTCTGCCAGATGCCTTTGCGTTGCCATTTTTGAAAGTATCCGTACACTGTTGTGTACGGTGGAAGGTCATGAGGTAACATTTTCCATTGACATCCAGTTCGTTGTACGTAGAAAATCGCATTGAGAATTTCTCGTAAATCTACTTCTATAGGATGCCCAAATCCTTTGGGTTTTGGTAGAAGAGGCTTGAGGATTAACCATTCGGCATCGCTTAAATCACTTGGATAGGGCTTGCGGTGCAGATTTTCAATCGCTGGTAGACGGCTCATCGACAAGAACATAAGTGTTATTGATTTAGCCTATAGCCTGAGTAAACTGAGGCTCTGTTCTCTTCAGATTTTCTTTACGAATCAGCTCTAAAAAATTTGATAATTATTTTCAAACAATATCAGTAATTGATCTATCGTTAAGCTGATAAAAGAATCTGACTTGATTCATGAAATTATTTACGTGGGCAGGGAGTAGGAAAGTCAGAAATCATATCATGTCCGTTTAAAGACTTATGATTGGGCTGACGCGGAGATAGGGAGACGCGGTGAGACAGCGAGTAAAGGAGGGTTTCCCTCCGCAGGCGACTGCGTTAGCGCAGCGTTAGCGAGCTTGCGAGCGTCACCCGAAGGGGGACGCGGTGAAATTTTTATGATAAGTGATTAGCCAGACATGAAATCAAATATGAGTTTTATAGATGCAAACTATCAACCGCACATACTGATAATTTCAGCATCGGCCTCGTTGGGGCTAGTTTTGAAATACTCACGGATGAACACGCACCCTTGCCTACGTAAATCATCAAAATCCCATCTCCACAGTTTCACCATATTGTCATCACTTACCGTTGCCAGCATCTTGCCATCTGGGCTGAAGCTGACACCATTAACCCTGCTCATATGCCCAGAGAGGGTTTTAATTTCTTGACCTGTGGCAACATTCCACAGTTTTACTGTGTTGTCAGCACTAGCAGAAGCCAGGATTTTGCCATCCGGGCTGAAACTGACGCCACCAACCCAACTTCTATGCTCAGACAGGGTTCTAATTTCTTGACCTGTGACGGTATCCCACAATTTCACTGTGTTGTCATAACTTGCAGAAGCCAGGATTTTGCCATCTGGGCTGAAGCTGACGCCATAAACCCAGTTTCGATGCCCAGCCAGGGTTTTAATTTCTTGACCTGTGGCAACATTCCACAGTTTCACCGTGTTGTCATCACTTGCAGAAGCGAGCATTTTGCCATCTGGGCTGAAGCTAACGTTCCTAACCGCGTTTGTATGTCCAGTCAGGGTTTTAATTTCTTGACCTGTGGCGGTATCCCACAACTTCACTGTTTTGTCGTAACTTGCCGTTGCCAGGATTTTGCCATCTGGGCTGAAGCTAACATCATAAACCGCGTTTTTATGCACAGTCAGGGTTTTAATTTCTTGACCTGTGGTGAGATCCCACAGTTTTACCGTGTAGTCACCACTTGCAGAAGCTAGCATTTTGCCATCTGGGCTGAAGCTGACGCCACTAACCCAATTTCTATGTCCATAGAGGGTTTTGTTTTCTTGGCCTGTAGAGGTATTCCACAGTTTCACTGTGTTGTCACTACTAGCAGAAGCCAAAATTTTGCCATCTGGGCTAAAGCTGACGTCATTAACCCAGTTTCTATGCCCAGTCAGGGTTTTAATTTCTTGATCTGTGGCGGTATCCCACAGTTTTACTGTGTTGTCATAACTTGCGGTTGCCAGCATTTTGCCATTTGAACTGAAGCTGACGTCCAAAACCGCGTTTGTATGACCAGTCAGGGTTTTAATTTCTTGACCTGTGGCGGTATCCCACAGTTTGACTGTGCTGTCACGACTAGCAGAAGCCAGGATTTTGCCATTTCGACTGAAGCTGACACTATTAACCCAGTCTCTGTGACCAGAAAGGGTTTTAATTTCTTGACCTGTGGCGGTATCCCACAGTTTGACTATGCGGTCACGACCAGCAGAAGCTAGGATTTTGCCATCTGGACTGAAACTGACGCTATAAACCCAGCTGCTATGCCCAGTCAGGGTTTTAATTTCTTGACCTGTGTCGGTATTCCACAGTCTCACTGTGCCGTCATTACCACTAGAAGCCAGGATTTTGCCATCCGGGCTGAAGCTGACACTATTAACCCAGTCTGTATGACCATAGAGAATTTTAATTTCTCGACCTGTGGCGGTATCCCATAGTCTCACTGTCTTGTCACCGTAAGCAGAAGCTAATATTTTGCCATCCGGGCTGAAGCTGATGCCCATAGCCGCGTTTGCATGACCAGTGGTGAAGGTATTAATGACTTGACCTGTGTCGATATTCCATAGTTTGACTGTGCCTTCATAACTAGCAGAAGCCAATATTTTGCCATCTGGGCTAAAGCGGACGTCATTAATTATGTTTGTATGCCCAAACAGGGTTTTAATTTCTTTGCCTGTGGCGGTATTCCACAGTTTCACTGTGTTGTCATCACTGGCAGAGGCTAGCATTTTGCCATCCGGGCTGAAGCTGACGCCATAAACCGCGCTGGCGTGTCCTCCCAAGGTGTTTGGGGCGGCAACATTGTCAACTGTATTGAGTAATGTCAGTTCTACCTGTGTGCGGGTATCGGTATCTACCCAAGGTATATGTTGCATTTTCTCAACAGCTTTTAAACTGGTTTTGAGAGCTTTTTGTTCATTTGAGTTCAGCAATGCATCGGCAGTAATAATCAGAGAAGTAATTTCTCTGATTGCAGCACTCCGCCAACCAAAACTCGCTACCCCAGCTAAAATTAGGGTAATCGCAGAGAAGCAACAAGCGGCGATCGCTCTCATCTGCCTTTGGCGATCGCGTTCTTGCTTCTCCCTATCCCGTTGACTGGTGCTAGCCGCAATAAAATCTCGCTCCTGTTGCGTCATTTGCTCTGAGCGTTTTTGCAACCAATCTTTTGCTACAGTTAACGGCACACCTCGCAACAATGCCCCAGAATCATGACTGCTGTTTTTCCACTCCAGCATGGCTACTTTTAACCGTTCCTGCCAAACGCGGAACTGACGATTAGCATTCATCCACTCGCGCAGAGTGATCCATTCTCGAATCAGCGCTTCATGGACAACCTCTACCGTATCTTCTTTTGAGTTGTCATCGCGTCCCGTAACAACTAAACGGGCTTGATATCCTGCTAAATAACTTATTAATACCCAATTCTCTTCCCCAACTTCTTTGCGGGTAGCTAATCGACGAGTATCTTCCGTTCCTTCCCCAGGACGCACTAATTGGACAAAAATTCGCTGTGCCTGCTTTTGCTCTGTGACGCTCAGTTGATGATAAATCTGCTGGGCATGATTAGCTAATGCTTGTTTCACACCGCCAATTTCAGTATATGCTTGGTGAGTTAATATCCGGTTTTGCTGCTTTGACCATAGTCGGGTAAGAGCAAATTCCAACAGTGGTAAATTTCCCGGCTCAAGTCCCACATCATCCAAAATTCGCTCTTGTAATTGTGCCTCAAATTGTACTTCCAGCTTTTGGGCAGGTAGAGCGATCGCCGCTTGTAGTTCCTCTCGACTCATGGAACTGACTAGCTGGGGTGTAAACTCCTGCAATGCATCCCGAAAAGCTCTATTAGAGAGGACATAGCCGTAAAAGTCAGCGCGTAAAGTGAAAACCACCGTGATCCTTTGATGATGGATCGCTTGGAGTAACGTATCAATAAAGCTTTCCTGTTCTCCTTTCTGACAAAGGGTGTACAGTTCTTCAAATTGATCAGCAAACAATAGCAGACGTTTATCTGAGTTACGTTCTATAATCCGAGACGCTACGTGTAGCAAAGTAACTTTACCCTGCTGCATATCTGCTGCTAGTCCAACTGCCGATCGCAATTTTTCAGTCTCACTAACTTCTGGTTCTAATTGACGTACCAATGCAGAAGCCAGCTGATAAAACGGTTGATTACCAGGACGAAAAGATTCAATCAGCCAACTTCCTTGACTTCGCAATTGCGGAATTAGTCCCGCAAACACCACAGAAGATTTACCACTACCAGAAGGGCCAATCACTGCTACCAACGGCTCAGCATGAGTTGCTTGCACTAAGTTATTCACAAGCACCTCTCGTCCAAAAAAGAATGCTGCATCTTCTTCCCCAAATGCAGACAATCCTTGGTAGGGGTTAGGAGGAATAACTTCTGGTTGGAAGGCTGTAGGGATAATTGACTGTTTTTTTCTCAGTACCGGAATCTGCTGTTCCGAAAAAGCAATCATTTGAGAACAGCCAAGCTCATAGGCGAATTCTACCTCTTCCCCCGCAGCGATCGCATCATAAAACGCTACAGCAAAAGCAATAGCTGCTTTATCCCCTACTGTCTGATTCATGCCAATCACATAGTTGATGTGTTGGCTAATTGCTTCTGCTTGCATGAGTGAGTAACAAGCGTTTAAAACTACGCAATCAACTCCTCTAGTAGCAAACAACTTAAACATACTCCCCAGTGTGTCTGCACAGATTAATGCTAGCTGTCCTGTTTCATCTTCTAAAACAATCCCATCTTGCCCAGTTCCGTGTCCGCAGAAGTGAACTATCTGGGGCCGATAATCTACCATAGCTCGGTAGAAGTCACGCGATCGCACTGCCCATTTTTGCTCTAATTTAAACTCCTCTCGTTTGTGAGCGCGTCGCAATCCTTCATCAATTTCTCGAACTTCTTCATCAAGTCGCAGCCTTGAGCTATTTGTCGGATTTGCTGCCAGAATTAAAATGGTTTTGACATGGGTATGACTCATCTAATAAACGCTTTATATCAGTGCGACTACATAAACTACCAGTCCAACACATATGACTCCAGAATCAAAAAAGCAAAAAATTTCGGCATAAATGGGCAGGATACTCAAAAAATAAACACCACTCGCAATTCCCACTCTTGCTGTTGCCGAATAATCTCAATTTTCTGAATGAATTCTCGAAAGTAAAATCGGCGTTCTGTTTCTGATAAGTCCAACCAGAATTGAGCAATTGAAACAGCTTGGGCGACAGAACGCAAGTTTACAGGTGGTAGAGTCGCTAGCTTGGCCTGGAGTGCAGAAATTTCTGTGCGGAGTTTATAAGCTCTTAACTTGGCTGTTTCGGTATCTAGAATGCCTGTGGTGACTAAATCAGGTAATTGAGCAAGTATTTCTTGCTGACGAGCGATCGCTTCCCCTAGACTATTCTTAACAGCATCCAACTGGGGAAAATTCATCCCTGCCACTGCCAGGGGTAAATCACGGCAGACCGTTTCAATAGTTTGTTCTAAAACCTGTTGATAAGCAATAGCTCGACATTTGGGGTGTCGGGGACAGCTAGGAGAACGAAGGTAAAGATACTCTTGATCTTGGTGATGCTGGGTAACACGGGTAACTGTCAAATATGACTCACACTCACCACACACAACTAACCCAGCTAAAGAACGCGGTGCGCTAGCTGTTCGGGGTGGTAAACGGCTATTGCGGCGTAGAAGTCGGTCAACTTGGGCTGCTTCTTCCTTGGAAATGATCGCAATATGAGTATTAGAGATAATTTCACCATTTTGATAAGCTGTATCACCACGATAGACTCGATTAGTTAACCAGCGTCGTCCAGTGGTGACAGAAATTTTCTTGCCATATTTTTTCGCCAGGTAGCGAACTGAACCCCGCAGAGAACCATAGAGTAAAAAATGTTCAAAAAAATCTTTGACTACAGGTGATGTACTACGGTCAATAATGTATTTTTCCTTACCCTTGCGGTAGCCATAGGGAGCTTTGCCAGGTGGGGGTGCATTATCAAGACGACTGCGGGCATGTCCTTGGCGGATACGACGGCTGCGCTGCTGACGTTGAATTTCCTGTAGCAAATCGATTAACTCAACCCGCAGATGAGAGTTTTCTGAAGTGTAGGGTTGCTCAGTGGCGATAATCATTACTCCCATTGCTTCCAATTCATGCAAGCGATCGCTCACTTGCTCTACAGTATCACCCAACTCTTGCAAACGCCGGAGTAACAGATAATTTGCTGGTTCGATTTTACAATCAGTAAGTAATTGTTGTAGCTGCGATCGCTTGCCCAAATCTTCATAAACCCGATCCACCTCCCATTTCCAATTAATTTGCTCAGTAGCAGGTTCTATTAAAGGATCGATGTAGACGTAGGCGATGATTTTCATGCGAATTGGGAATGGGGAGTAGGGAGTAGGGAGTAGGGAGTAGGGGAATTAGGAATTGTTATTGATTATTCTCCGCGTCCCCCTCATCCCCCTCATCCCCCTCATCCCCCTCATCCCCCTCATCCCTCACTGCTGACTCAGTTCAATAATATTCCCATCAGGATCTTGAATAAAGAGGGCGGCACGACCGGAGGCGCTGGCTTGAATGGGATAATTTTGTTTGAGCAATTCCTCTTTAGCATTATCTAAATCAACGACTGAAAAGGCGATGTGGGGATTGCGCCCCCATTTGGCATTTGGGTTTTCGGTGGGAGTGACAGGCGCAACTATCAAATGAAGTTGATAGCTACCAACTTGATACCAGACACCAGGATATTTCAACGAGCGATTAATTTTAGATAACCCCAACACTTGGACATAAAAGTGTTCAGAGCGTTCTAAATCAGTCACGAGAATAGCTGTATGGAGACTCTGGGTAATCTGCATTGTCATTATTCCATAATCAGGTTGATAAGAGGCAGGGGGAGAAATAACAAACACCCATACTTCTTTTATCAAAGACGCTACGCATAGCAAGATCCCGTTCGCGTTAGTGTCTCCAAAGGAGAAGGGTACGACTTTGCTCAGTACAAGTTCCCCATTCCCTTCCATTGGGGCTAAGTTAAATTCAAGTCACTATACTTAATATAAGAATGTATCTTCAGCCCAAAATTGAAGAAAGTTTTTAGATTTTTCCCAGACTAGAGATGGTATGAACACAAATCTCAATTAACCTTACTATTGATATATCAAAATATTACCTGGAGATACTTGACTTCAATTATTAAAATTTTCTATTCATTAATCTCGGCTTGAGAAGCTTTGTGAGCAATATCACTAAATCAATATAGAGAAGTTTTCTGCCAGGATGATTCTTGAAATATGGAGTTAAAATGAAGATGGGCTAATGGCGATCGCTAATTTAACCACTCACCCAAGAACAATCTCCTTTAGCCTAATTGCGTGCTTTCAATGTGTATGAAGACCAGCATATCTGTGAACAGGGGGAAATAGATTGCTAAACTAGCGCTTAAATCAGTAAAAAACCTCAAGCTGTGTACCTGGGATTCTTTCAAGTCCAAGCAAGTTAAGTTTATTTGCGTTCAGCGACCGAAGACCATTTCCTGCTAGGGTTATAATTCAGCACAGACCACAGATAATTATTTTGAGTTTAAAATCTAGAGGTATTAAGTGACCATTAACCATTTTAATAAACAGGCAAGTGAATTTCATGAATATAAAAGCCTTAAAGATAAACCACACTGGCAGCAAAAACCTTCAGTCACTAATAATGTCAAAAGTCAAGACTCTAAAATGCCAGATACTACAGCTGAAAATTCTACTTTTAATGGCTTAAATCGTGGTCGAGTTGCTATTTTTATTGATGGGTTGAATCTCTTTCATACAGCTTTACAACTTGGTATTGAGATTGATTATGTGAAATTGCTTTGTCATTTAACAAACGGTTCGCGGCTATTACGTGCCTTCTTCTACACTGGAGTTGATTTCAACAACGAAAAACAACAAGGTTTTTTATTGTGGATGCGTCGTCATGGTTATCGCGTAGTCACCAAAGACACAGCCCCACCAGTAGATAACTTAAAAAAATTAAATCTGAATGTAGAAATTGCTGTGGACATGATTAGTCTAGCTCCTTATTACGATACTGCTGTCTTAGTCAGTGGAGATGGAGATTTAGCCTATGCTGTGAATGCCATCAGCAGCACGGGCGTGCGGGTAGAAATTGTAAGTCTGCGAACCATAACCAGCGATAGTCTCATTGATGTTGCTGACTACTTCATCGATATCGACAGTATTAAAAAACACATCCAAAAAGATACTCATTTAGGCTACAATCATCGCACACCTTCCAATTCCAATCTTTAATCAAAAAATACATCTGCAAAAATTGTAGAAACTACCTAAAAGTAAAATCACAAATTTTGCTCAAGCTCGATAAAAATGGATATTTTAATAGTCGAAGATGAACCAGAAATTGCCAATTTAATTCAACTTACTTTAGTAAAAGAAGGTTTTTTTTGTCGGATTAGCTGTGATGGTGTAAATGCCTTAAAAATATTTCAGGAACTACCACCTGATTTAGTTATTTTAGATTTAATGATTCCTGGTTTGGATGGGCTAGAAGTTTGTGCGAGAATTCGCCAAAAACCTGGTGCGAAAGATCCCTACATTTTAATGCTTACAGCTAAGGGCGAAGAAATTGATCGTGTAATTGGTTTATCTACTGGTGCAGACGATTACATGGTCAAACCATTTAGTCCCAGAGAGTTAGTAGCTAGAGTGCGGGCACTACTGCGGCGTAGTCTGCGCCAAGGGGGACAACATCAAGTTAATCGTACCCAACATTTTATAGTAGACATAGACCAGCGTACAGCTAGTCGTCAAATGAACAACCAACAGCCAGAAGTTCTAGATTTAACTACCTTAGAATTTAATTTGTTAACCACCTTTGTCAGCAGCCCCAATAGGGTTTGGAACCGCACTCAACTAATTGATAAACTATGGGGGGATAACTTTTTTGGTGACGAACGAGTAGTTGATACTCATGTAGCTCGGTTGCGAAAAAAGATTGAACCTGACCCAGCAAACCCTACTTTTATTAAAACTGTTGTTGGAGTCGGCTATAAATTTGAAGACCCCCTCATGCATTAAGCATCATGAAGACGGGACTGCGTTGGACGAAATCCTTACCTTTAGCATCACGCCTATTTTTCTCCCATCTAGTAGTGATGATAGTGGGGATAATTAGTCTTGTGATCATGAGCAAAGTTTCCTCTCCGCGCTTTTTTGTCCTACATTTAGAAAGATTAGAAAGCGAAAGAATAGATTTAATCAATATCCGCACTGATTTGGTTCAAGGATTTGAAACTGCTTGGCAGCGCAGCACTCTTTGGTCAGTTATAGTAGGGACTACTGCCGCTGGAGGGTTAAGCTATTGGGTGTCCAGACGAATTATGCAGCGGTTGAATGAGATGGAACAAATTACCCAAAAGTTTGCTACTGGTCAGATGAATGCCCGGTTGCCTCTATCTGATATTCCAGAACTCAATCGACTGGGTGCTAGTTTCAATCGCATGGCAGCCAGTTTGGAAGGAGTGGAAGTCCGACGACGAGAATTGATTGGAGACATGACTCATGAATTACGGACACCGCTGACAGTCGTGCGTGGTTACTTAGAGGAACTTGCTGATGGGGCAATTGAAGCATCTCCTGAGATTTATCGGCGTTTAGCAAAAGAAACTAAACGTTTAGAACGGTTGGTGAATGATTTACAAGAACTCTCAAAAGCAGAAGCTGGTTATTTGCCTATTAATATCCAACCAGTTAATCTGCGTCCTTTGTTAGAGTCTTTAGTCGAAAGATTTAGCGATCAATTATTGGAAGATGGGCCAGTTCTATACTTGGAATGTCCATCTTTACTGCCTCCTGTATTAGCGGATATTGACCGCACAGAACAGGTACTAGTCAATCTGCTGGGGAATGCAGTACGGTATACCAGTGAAGGTACAATTACTGTACGTGCGTGGATTGCAGCATCTCAATTATGGATTGCAGTAATTGATACAGGTATTGGTATTGCTGCGGAGAATTTGCCCCATGTATTTGAGCGTTTCTGGCGAGCTGATCAATCACGGGCACGTCATTCTGGAGGTACTGGTATTGGTTTAACGATTTCTCGCCGTTTGATTGAATTGCAAGCTGGTCAAATTCAGGTAGAAAGTACACTAGGAGTTGGTAGTATGTTTCGGTTTTGTCTTCCCTTGGCTTGAGTTGTTAGCGATCGCCTTTAAGCATTTTCGCACAGTAAAATCATAACCAAACACTAGATTTTGAATTGCTAGTATTAAATTTTCTAAGTAAATATTGCTATATTTTCAATTACGAATTACGAATTATTATGAAATTAGTTTGTGCCCAAAGCGATCTTAGTACAAACCTCTCACTAGTTAGTCGTGCTGTCCCGTCACGACCGACTCATCCGGTATTAGCTAACGTGCTACTACAAGCAGATGCTCAAACCAACCAGGTGAGCTTAACAGCCTTTGACCTTAGTTTAGGTATCCGCACCAGCTTTAATGCTGAGGTATGGGAAGGAGGAGCGATCGCGCTTCCTGCTAAATTACTTGTAGACATCACCTCTCGTCTCCCAGAGGGAGAAATCACCCTAGATGATGAATCAGCCGTTACAGGTGCAACATCCAGTGGCGAAGGTTTAATCGTCACACTCACACCCAAAAGTGGACATTATCAAGTGCGAGCAATGGGGGCTGAAGATTTTCCCGAACTACCTATCATTGAAAATACCGAAGTCCTCCACCTCACCATAGCTGCACTAATTGAAGGATTGCGGGGTTCATTATTTGCCACCAGCAGTGATGAAACCAAGCAAGTACTCACAGGAGTACATTTAACAGTCAAACAAGATACACTAGAATTTGCAGCCACAGATGGACATCGCTTAGCAGTCGTAGAAACCACCAACGAAAGTCCCCTTGGTAACGAAAGCCAACTACAGGTTACAGTACCCAGTAGAGCGATGCGTGAACTAGAGCGGATGTTGGCTCATCATTCATCATCAGAGGAAACTGTAGCTCTATATTTCGATCAAGGTCAAGTTGTCTTTGCCTGGCAAAATCAACGCTTGACCAGTCGCACTCTAGAAGGACAATATCCTACATATCGGCAACTGATTCCGCGTCAATTCGAGCGGCAACTCACAATTGAGCGACGCCAATTCCTCAGCACCTTAGAAAGAATTGCTGTACTAGCAGATCAAAAGAATAATATTGTCAAGATTAGCATTGATAGTGCAGCCCAAGAAATCACCTTATCTTGTGAACTACAAGATGTCGGCAGTGGTAGAGAGTCAATGCCAGCACAAATCTCTGGGGAAGATATAGAAATAGCTTTTAATGTTAGATATTTGATGGAAGGATTAAAAGCTTTACCATCTTCTGAAATTCAAATCCACCTCAATCAAAGCTTAACCCCAGTAATTTTTACACCAGTGGGTGGCTTAAAAATGACATATTTAGCAATGCCTGTGCAGATTCGTAATTAAATAATTCGTAATGACGCGACGCTCCTGTGTCGCTAACGCTTCGCTATCGAGGACTCGCTACCGCTTCGCTAACGTAATTCGTAATTCGTAATTCGTAATTAATAGGGAATTGGAAGTGAAAGGTGAGGAGTGGGTGTTTGTGATTTTTCCCCTGCCTGTCAACTTTTTACTCCCTCATCTCCCTCATCCCCCTCATCCTCCTCATCCCCACTCCCTACGCAACCATGCTTTCAGAACGCTTTACCGCAGCTCTTACCTACGCTACCCAACTCCACGCTAACCAAGTTCGTAAAGGTTCGGGTATTCCCTACATTGCCCATTTATTGGGCGTTGCCAGTATTGCTTTAGAATATGGGGCTAATGAAGATGAAGCTATAGCAGCCCTTTTGCACGATGCTATAGAAGATCAAGGTGGTGCGGCAACTAGAGAAGAAATTCGCCGCCGTTTTGGAGACAATGTTACAGCGATTGTGGATGGTTGCACCGACGCCGATACTATACCAAAACCTCCATGGCGACAGCGCAAGGAAGCATATCTTGCTCATCTTCCCACTGCTTCCCCATCAGTGCTACTTGTATCGGTGGCTGATAAACTTTACAACGCCCGCTCTATTCTCAAAGATTATCGGGTGTTGGATGAATCTCTTTGGCAACGTTTTCAAGGCGGTAAAGCAGGAACTCTTTGGTATTATCGGGCACTTGTTAGTACTTTCATCCAGACGGGAAACACTGAGATAGTTACAGAATTAGAACGGGTAGTTTTAGAATTAGAGACTCTAGTGTTAAATAATTCGTAATTCGTAATTCGTAATTCGTAATTCGTAATGACGCAACGCTCCTGTGTCGCTCTAAGCGAAGCTATGCCGTAGGCTTTACGCTGACGCTCGTACCGACGCTCGATAACTCGCTCTAAGCGAAGCGATGCCGCAGGCTTTACGCTACCGCTTTGCTAACGCTATCGATGACTCGCTCTAAGCGAAGCTATACCGCAAGCTTTACGCTACGAAGCGCGTAATTAAGTTTTGTAATGGGGATTTAACCCCAACCAAGAAGAAATTGAGAATCAAGCTATCGAACCCTAGCTTACAGAAATGCTGTATTGGCTTGGATGATGAATTCTGATTTGAATTCTGCTCAAGATGTTCTCAGCAAAATTGCTGAAACTGATATACTATGTGTTAATAATATCCATCAGTTATTATCCTCTTTGTCCCTCACTCCGTCAACCAGCTAAATAGACCTGCTACTGTGAGGTGAAAGTCTTGGGCAAATTCCGGCACTGGTAATCGTGTTTCCGGTTGATCATAAACAGTAGTCGCTTGATCCGGTAGGTAAATAAACACAGATTGTTCATCTGGATCAATTAGCCATCCCATTTGAGTTCCATGCTTCAGGCAATGCAGAATATTTTTGGTAACTTTGGTTTGGCTTTGATCGGGTGAAAGAATTTCGATTGTCCAATCTGGAGCGATCGCAAAAACGTTCGCAACTCCACCATTTTCCCGGCGTGGAATTCTACCCCAGAGAAACACGGCAATATCAGGTACAGTTGAGCGTCCACCAAAGGTACAGCGTAGTTCTGTAAAAGCCCGTGCAATCTGTTTGGGTTTGACGACTAAGTTAATTGCAGGCGCTAATTCAGTCTGAATTACACTGTGTTCTCCTTGTGGCATCGGTTTCTGGATAATTAGCCCATCAATGTACTCACTAGCTGGTTCTGTCTCTGGCAACTGGAGAAACCCTTCTAGCGTCAGAGATTGAGTAGGAGTTTGTACCATATGTAAGCTGCTAAGCATTTAATTTGCGCGTTGAGACCGCAGGGGAGCAGGGGGCTGGGAGCAAGGGGGAGGGTTTGAAGCTTTTACTTACAACATCATAGTGCAATTTATAAGCGCGACAGCTTAAGACTCCTCAAAAATACACTACTTTGACTCTATTTGTTATTCCACAAACCAATAGAGTTTGAATCAGACGCTTCTAAATTGTACTTGTTCAAGCAGTTTCTTCAGGTGTTGTTCTATGGCGCAGCTACATTGAAGTGCTTAAAACTTAAAATTTAAAGATGGTAATAGATAGTTTTTGAGCGTGGGCCAGAATATGAGGCAGGTAATCATGTATCGAGATGAAGATGGCTACTGGGTTGTGGAATGTCCAAGCCTTAAAGGTTGTGTTAGCCAGGGTAAAACGAAACAGGAAGCTCTTTCAAACATTAAGGAGGCTATTACAGGTTATGTTGCTGCCCTAGAGGAAGATGGTTTGCCTGTGCCAGAAGAAAGTTTTGAAACATTCCTGGTGGTTGTGTGAGTAGTGTGCGATCGCTTGCTTGCAGCGATGGGATATTTTATTATTTGTCAGTCCCCAATTGAGTCAGAAACTCAAAAGGAACGGGAACATTCTGTTCCCTGTTCCCTAGTCCCTGCTCTCTTGTTTTATAACAAAAATCACAGTCTTTTCTTGATTAGCGGAACATACTACTAACTGAACTATCTTCGTGAATCCGCCAGATGGTTTCCCCTAGTAGATTAGCTACCGAAAGCACTACTAATTGTGGAAAGCGGTTGCTTTCTACCATAGGAATTGTGTTGGTGACGATAACTTCTTCAAACAAACCACTACAAGATAAACGTTCAATCGCGGGTGGGGAGAATACGGCGTGAGTTGCACAGGCGTATACCTGATTTGCTCCTTCTTCACGTAGCAATCTTGCCCCCTCGGCAATTGTGCCACCAGTGTCGATCATGTCATCAACTAAAACTGCGGTTTTGCCTTTGACATCGCCAATGACATTTAAGACTTCGGCGACATTATGAGCTTGGCGACGTTTGTCAATGATGGCTAAAGGCGCATCATTGAGCTTTTTTGCAAATGCTCTAGCCCGCGCCACACCACCGACATCGGGAGAGACAACCACAATATCAGATAATTGCTTGCTCACTAGGTAATCGAGTAAAACTGGTGAACCGTAAACATGGTCAAAGGGAATATCGAAATAGCCCTGAATCTGGGCTGCGTGCAAATCCATAGCCAGAACACGAGCCGCACCTGCTTGAGTTATGAGGTTAGCAACCAACTTGGCAGTGATTGACTCTCGTCCTGCGGTTTTGCGATCGGCACGAGCATAGCCATAGTATGGAATTACTGCTGTTACCTGTCGCGCGGAAGCTCGACGACAGGCGTCGATCATAATCAATAATTCCATCAAATGATCGTTAACAGGTTGACAGCATGGCTGGATCAGATATACATCGCAACCCCGAATCGATTCTTGAATTTGAACGTAAAGTTCTCCATCCGCAAATCTTTTACGGATCATTGGCCCCAAGTCCATGCCCAAATAACGAGCAACTTCTTGAGACAGTTGTATGTTGGCAGAGCCAGAAAACAGCCGTAGGCGATGATTCTCAGTCAGTCCTGTTGTAGTCGGCTGCACTTTAAAAGCGGTAGAACTAAGCACAGCAGATCCTCGATGTGCATTCATGGCAATATTATCATCAGAGATTTAGCAGATTTAACCGAAAAATAGACTAAGAAAACATCTGTGAGTTTTGTTGAAGCTTTCATACAAACTTTAAACATTTCTCCATAAAACTATCATTCGCTAATGATCTAATCTTTCTGACGAACCAACCATTATGAGTTTAACTGACATCAATTCTGTCTACTAGCTCTATTGTTTAAATTTTTAGGATTGAGATCAACAACCCCAATCTGACAAAAATTTGGTATGGTAGATTCCTGCTTCTAACTACCTTATTCCTAACTGAGAGTAAAGTCTTGACAGCTTGAGTGATATTGAAATTGATTCCCAAAGAGTAAAACACTTATAAATAAGCGTCTAAGGTGCAGCTGATTATTCTATGATACTAGCGGCAAATTAATAAACTAGCAGACTTGATTTTAGATTTTAATTTACAGTCATCAGCTCCAAGAGCATCTGCATTTCCCACAAAGCTCTTATTTTTATGCTTTCAGCCCATCTTGGGTAAAATTGCTACAGTGTTTAAAAGCCTGTGCTTTGTGTATCAAGCGTGTGGCAGTTAATAACGCGGGGTATTGGAAGTTTTTAGTAGCGGAGTTTACCATTGCTACGTATATAGATTTTTCTTCTAAGTACTTCATCCTTTAAGTAACTTTCTTTGCAGTTGCAAATATACTCAATCAATTGATCATGCAACCACCCATCACAATTGGCACTGTCTTACAAAATCGTTACCGCATAATTCAAATTCTCGGACAGGGGGGATTTGGTAGAACCTATCTTGCAGAAGACCAGAGGCGCTTTAACGAGCTTTGCGCCCTCAAAGAATTGATTTCAGCGGCAATGGAGGCTGAGGCTTGGCAAAAGGCGCAAGAGCTTTTTCACCGAGAAGCCGCGATCTTGTATCAAATAGACCATCCACAAGTTCCTAAATTTCGTGAACGATTTGAGCAAGACCAGCGGTTGTTTTTAGTGCAAGACTATATTGCAGGTAAGACTTACCGGACTTTGCTGAGTGAGAGACAAGCTGTAGGAGAAACCTTCACAGAGATAGAAATTTTGCAGTTAGTTCGCTCTTTGCTGCCTGTCTTAGAGCATATTCACAGCCGGGGGATTATTCACCGAGATATTTCGCCAGAAAATATTATTTTGCGAGATGGCGACAGCAAGCCTGTATTGATTGATTTTGGGGTGGTCAAAGAATTGGCTACGCGATTGCAATCTCCAGATAGCGCGTCGTCAGTCACTACTGTGGGAAAATTAGGCTACTCTCCTAGTGAGCAAATGCAAACTGGGCAAGCTCTTGCTTGTAGCGATTTATATGCTTTAGCGGTGACAGCGATTGTGTTGTTGACTGGTAGAGAACCAGCTAATCTTTATGATGAAAACCAGCTAGGTTGGCATTGGCAGAGGTGGGTAAGAGTTAATCCACAATTTGCTTTGGTTTTGAATCGCATGTTAAATTATGCACCAGGCGATCGCTACCAAAGTGCCGCTGATGTAGCTCAAGCGTTACAATTTCTCGATCAACCCGATATCCCAGCGCCCAATGTGTCCAATTTCCAAACGATGGCTGTGGGTCACGCCGATTCAGTACAATCACCGATTGCGTCTGATAAACCTGATCCAGTAATTCCATCTAACCGTGAACGCTCGGTTTTAGATAATCCATTAGCGATCGCTGCTATTGGCAGTGCTGTAGTTATCTTAGCTGGGTTTGGTTCTTGGGCCTTGGTGAGTGCTATCCGCAGTCAGTCGAATACATCAGAAAAAGCAGTACCACAAACTTTCCCTTCACCAGTTGTTTCTGGTGGCACAACATTTACATCTACACCTACGCCTACTACACCCATATTTACCAACGATCAGCCTGTTGTGTACAGTAGACGCCTCAATTTAGGGCCAACTAACATCACTTTAGTTGAGGACACTATCAAGTCCAACCAAACTATTCAGTACACTTTTGCGGGTGAAAAGGGGCAAATTGTCACTGTCATTGTTGATCCAGTCAGCGATATTTTACTATCAATCTTAGCTCCCAATCAAAAACCAATTGATAGTCAATCACAAGAAGTAATATCTTATGAGGGGACACTACCTACAACTGGTAAATACACCATCGAGTTACGCCTCAATCCGGGAATTGCTGCTAGTAACTATAGCCTTAATGTTTCTTTAGAAACTCCCTTTAACCCAACACCTACACCAACCTCAACACTGATACCCACACTAGTGCCCACATTGACGCCCACACTCACACCAACCCCTACAGAAATACCAACCCCTACAGAAATACCAACACCAACGCCCACAACTAGCGAAGAACAAAATATTCCTCCAGTTAATCAAACACTAGAACCATTTTCTGAGGACAGAAATTTGCCTTAAGTTTTAAAAGTATTGGGTGAATAGAATTCGCTACTACACAAAACTTAATCCACCTCCGTGGACTAACCAAAAATTAGGTATTTCAAATCCCTTTGTGTGGGTTTCGTCGAAAATATTTCTTCCCCACTCCCCACTCCCCACTCCCCACTCCCTATTTTCTCTAATAGCGAATTCGTGGATCTACATAAGCATTTAAAATATCAATTAAGATACTTGCCGTTACCACGATCGCTCCAAAAAATACCATAATTCCCTGTACAGTTGGATAATCCCGCTCGGTAATCGCTTGATATAAGCGATTTGCTAATCCTGGCCAGGAAAATGTTACCTCAGTCAAAATTGCTCCGCCCAAAAGAGAAGCAAATGTCAATCCTAAAACTGTAATTACTGGGATTAAAGCATTTTTTAAAGCGTGGGAAAATAAAATCTTTTGTTCAGGGATGCCTCTTGCTCTGGCTGCTTCTACATAATCTGCTTGCATGGTTTGCTTTAAATTCACTCGCACAATTCGCTCAAAAATTCCACTTAGCAAAATTCCCAGTGTGCAACTCGGAAGAATCAGATAGTACAAAGCAGTAAAAAATTGTGTGAGATTGCCGTGTAACAAGCTATCTATTGTGTATAGTCCAGTCAAATTTTGTGGTGTTGGCAGAACTGCGGGAAAGCGTGTTCCTAAAGGCAACCATTCCAGCTGAACTGCAAAAATTAATTGCAAAACCATTCCCGCCCAAAACATCGGCAGTGAGTAAGTGATAATGCCAAATAACCTGCCGCCTACATCAAGAGGTGTTCCAGGACGAGAAGCGGAAATTGTACCTACCGCAATACCGACAATCAAAGCAGTTGCAATACTAAATACCGCCAACTCTGCCGTTGCTGGGAAGTGTTGCCAGATAATATCCCATACTTTCTGGCCTCGACTACTAATAGAACTTCCCATATCGAGTTGTAGTAACTTCCCTAAATAATTGAGGTATTGTAACCAAATAGGAAGGTTTAAACCGAGTTGTTTACGTAATTCTTCCTTAGCACTTTCTGGCGCACGTCCACCAAGAATTGCATCCGCTGGATCTCCTGGTGTAGCTCTAAGTATAAGAAAAACGATTGTGACAATAGTTAACAACTGGAGTGGAGCTAAAAGCAGGCGACTAGTTATGTAATATGTTATGGCTTTTGAACGAGACATATATGGGTAATTCGTAATTCGTAATTCGTAATGACGCTCGAGGACTCGCTCTAAGCGAAGCTATGCCGTAGGCTTTACGCTGCGAAGCGCGTAATTCGTAATTGGGGACTTGTACTAAGCGTACCCCAAAGGTAAAGCAAGCTACGCGTAGCGTCTTTGACAGGAGAAGTAGAAGTATTAGGAATTGGTAACTAGATAAATGACAAATGACTACTTTGTAATCGTTTTATATACTAAATTTTGGGTGGGATCTAGTTGAACGTCGTTCATACCTTTTTGAGCAAAAACAAAGTCTTTGCTTTGCCAAAGGGGAACATAAGGTACTTCATTTGCTACTATTTCTTGGATTTCGGCAAATAGTTTACTACGAGCTTCTGGGTTTTGTGCTTGACGTTGTTGATCAATGAGTTTGTTCATGCGATCGCTATAATAAAAAGACCCCAAAGACTTACTACCACCGTCTTGACATCCTTTTTTTATTGAGCCTTTGTCACAAGCTAAAAATGGTTGGATGTAATTATCTGCATCCAAAAAATCGGGATACCAATCAAACAAAACTGTTTGATATAAACCATTAGGAATCTGTCGATAAAATGTCGAAGAATCGACAGCAATGATATCAAATTGCAAAATCCCGTCTAATGTTTTCTTAGCTAAAGCTTTAAGTACTATAGCCGTTAAACTGCTAGTAGCAGAGCTAGCACGATACCAAATTTCTACCTTTGCTGGATTGGTTTTTGAGAATCCGGTTGATGTCAGTAGTTGTTTAGCTTTTTCTGTATTGCTATCGCCATATTGCTTTTTAAAAGTTGGCAGGGAAACATCTAAAGTCGTTGGTATCATACTGTAGGCTGCTTCAGATTGATTATACAAGACTCGCTCTTGAATTACCGAACGATTCACCATTGCAGCGATCGCTTGTCTCACAGCTGGGTTATCCAAAGGCTTTTGATTGCGATTGATCGCCATGTAGGTCATCACACTACCCTGATTCGGGATTGCTTGCCAATCACCTTTTTTGGCTTTTTCTACCAAACTGCGAATTTGATCAGGATCCATAGAAAGATAAGCCACATCTACTGCTTTTTTACGGAAAGCATTATATAAATTCACCCCACTGCTGAGAATTTGCACGTTAATACCGCTATTAACTGGCTTTTTTCCCCAATAATTTTCAAAAACATCAAATTGTACTGATGCCGGGCCAAAATTGGCTAATTTATAAGGGCCAGTACCCACAAAAATATTCGGCTGAAATTTTCCCTCACCAATTTCATAAGCCTTGGGTGAAACTGCACAAACCCCAGAAAACGCTAGTAGCGAGGGAAAAGCTGCAAAAGGTTTTTTCAGCTTGAGAGTCAACTCATACTCACCTGTAGCTTGCACTGATTCCACTTCCGATAGCAAAAAGGCGGGTTTACCCTTATTTTCAATAAAGCGCTTAATGCTAAACGCCATAGCCTCTGCATTGAAGGGTGCGCCGTCATGAAAGACTACTCCCTGGCGTAGGGGGATAGCATAAGTTAAACCATCTGAACTGACTTTAGGTAATGCTGTAGCGAGTTGAGGCTTAATTTCCGTGCTTCCTGGTTCGTAGGTGTAGAGGCGATCGCTCATATTAAACACCAGACCCAAGGATGCTAACTCATAAGCATCAGCTGGATCAAGCGTACGCGGTTTCTGCGTTGTACCTATAGTAATGCGACCACTACCTGTAGAAGTAGGTGCTGGGGTAGTGATATTTTGTTGAGAACTGCAACTAACGACTAAAAATAAACATAAACAGAATAAAGATAACAATTGTATGATTCGACCCCATCGGTTCACGGACAAGGAAAACCAGGCCATAGCATTAAAATTTTTTGAAATTAGTGGTCAAATTAAGAAGCAGGGGGCAGGGAGAGAGAAAGTCGTTTTGATTGAGTTAAGTTAGATAATTTATTTGTTGGAGTTCCTTAACAAAGCCTTCTTCGGTCAGTAATCGTACTATATCTATGGCTCATACACCCAATTCTTCACATAACTAAATTAATATTTGTCAACCCTCTCAGGGAGAATTAAAAATTAAAACCAAGACGCTTAACACTCACGCTAGGTATCGTGGTTAGCAAGATTTTACTTTTTCATACGTAAAATTGATGGTTTAAATGCCTTTTTTGCGTAAATTTAAAATTAAAAAAAGCACATTGTTTTTGTTACAAACAATCATTGACAAAAAACAAAATTTGTCATTTGTTAAGTGTGCAAAAGTTTTTGTTTATTAAATTCAAAATGTAGACTAAATTTATCGTAAATTCATAGTCATCAGGGAACAGGTTTGTTAAGCTTTGACCGTAGCTCAAGTGCTATGCATCAAGAATTGGATGTTGCTGCTGAGGCATAAGCTGCATAACTCCACTTAAAATCTCGTATTCATAACATCATTGTGAACAACAGATTGAAAGTTTAAATAGTGAGACTAAAACAGTGAAGTATTTCTTTCTATCTGAGGGATGGATAGTTGCCAGAGTATGGGCATCTGATGGACTTTGGCAAATAACTGCATGGCGACGCCAACCAGATATTCAGCGAATGAATATTTGTTTAGTAGAACAAAATGAATTGCTATGGCTTTATCGAGTGGAAGAAGCCATTCTCACCGTAGAAGTGAAGCCAACAACACCAGTAGTAGCCAGTAAAACCATCGGTCAAGTAGTACTCAAGCGTTTGATGAGTGCCGAACAAGTCATCGAACGCCTTGGTAAAGCTGAGACTAAGTGCCAACTGCAAAATATTCAATTGGTGGTGCAGTAGGGGATTGGGGACTGGGGATTGGGGATTGGGGACTGGGGACTGGGGATTGGGGACTGGGGACTGGGGACTGGGGACTGGGGAATGGGGAATTGATTATTCTCCGTGTCCCCGCGTCCCTGCGTCCCCGCGTCTCCCTCATCCCCCTCATCCCCACTAACCGTAACAATACGCAAATCAAATCTCTGACTGGGGTTGGTAGCGAAATAACACTGACATGCTACGCGATCGCATCAATTTACACGCTTGCAAACAATTCCATCAATAGTTACACTTTTTAAAACATTCTCATTTTTGCTTGGCGATCGCTATCCTACGGGTTACAGTACCCCAAGTGTATTAGCATCGCCAGACTGACCACTCTGTCTAACTCACAAGACTAAGCTGTGGTCTGACTCAGGCTCTGGCAATAAAAAAACAACAGAGAGTTTTATGAGTGGCGGTGAGATAGCCGCTTAGTAAGGTTAGCCCAACCTAAGCGACTATTAACCCATAAATCCCCCAAGGACAGGGTTTTCGCACCTCAAAACCTCAGTAAGAAAACTGCTTTGTAAACTAACTCGTCGAGGAGGAGCGTAGTCGATGGGACTACCCTGGTACCGAGTACACACAGTCGTTCTGAATGATCCAGGGCGATTGATTTCTGTACACTTGATGCACACAGCCTTGGTGGCAGGCTGGGCCGGTTCGATGGCACTATACGAACTAGCTATTTATGACCCCAGCGATCCTGTTCTTAACCCTATGTGGCGTCAGGGTATGTTCGTGCTACCCTTCATGTCACGTCTAGGCGTCACCCAATCTTGGGGCGGTTGGAGCGTTACAGGTGGCCCAGCAACTGACCCTGGTTTCTGGTCATTTGAAGGTGTTGCTGCGGCTCACATTATTCTTTCTGGTTTGTTGTTCCTAGCTGCTGTATGGCACTGGGTTTACTGGGATTTAGAACTATTTAGAGATCCCCGCACAGGCGAACCTGCACTAGACTTGCCAAAAATGTTTGGCATTCACCTATTTTTATCTGGTTTACTTTGCTTTGGCTTCGGTGCTTTTCACCTCACCGGATTATTTGGCCCAGGAATGTGGGTTTCTGATGCCTTCGGTGTCACTGGCAGCATCCAGCCAGTAGCGCCAGAATGGGGGCCAGGTGGGTTTAACCCATATAACCCTGGTGGGATTGTGGCTCACCACATTGCCGCCGGTGTTGTTGGTATTATTGCTGGTTTATTCCACCTCTCAGTACGACCCCCCGAACGGCTCTACAAAGCACTACGGATGGGGAACATTGAAACCGTACTTTCTAGCAGTATTGCAGCGGTATTCTTTGCCGCTTTCGTTGTTGCTGGTACTATGTGGTACGGTAACGCTGCTACCCCCATTGAGCTGTTTGGCCCTACCCGCTACCAATGGGATCAAAACTACTTCCGTCAAGAAATTGAGCGTCGCGTCCAAAATGACGTTGCTCAAGGTGCAAGTCTCTCCGAAGCTTGGTCACAGATTCCCGAAAAACTCGCTTTCTACGATTATGTCGGTAATAGCCCCGCTAAAGGTGGTCTATTCCGTACAGGGCCAATGGTCAAGGGCGATGGTATTGCCCAGTCTTGGCAAGGTCACGCCGTATTCAAAGATTCCGAAGGTCGGGAGTTGACCGTGCGCCGTCTCCCCAACTTCTTTGAAACTTTCCCAGTCATTTTGACCGATGCAGACGGCATTGTCCGTGCTGACATCCCCTTCCGTCGCGCAGAATCTAAGTATAGTTTTGAGCAATCTGGCGTTACCGTTAGTTTCTACGGTGGCGATTTAAATGGCAAAACCTTTACAGATCCCGCTGACGTGAAGAAATATGCCCGTAAGGCTCAAGGCGGCGAAATCTTTGAATTTGACCGGGAAACCTTGAACTCTGATGGTGTATTCCGTACCAGCCCCAGAGGTTGGTTTACCTTTGGACATGCTGTATTTGCTCTGTTGTTCTTCTTTGGTCATCTCTGGCATGGCGCTCGGACAATCTACCGAGATGTATTTGCTGGTGTTGACGCGGATCTAGAAGAGCAAGTTGAGTGGGGTCTATTCCAAAAAGTGGGTGACAAATCAACCCGCCGGAAGGAAGCTCTCTAACAAACTGGGTACTGGGGACTGCGAATATACTCAGTACCCAATACCCAATCCCCTAGCTTGATACACTATTATTACTGGCTGGATAGGAAGGAACTAGTAATATGGAAAGCGTTGCATACATCTTGATTTTGACCCTGGCATTAGGTGTTCTTTTCTTTGCGATCGCATTTCGCGAACCCCCCCGCTTTGAGAGAAAAGATAAATAGTTTGCAGACACCAGATTTTTAAGGAAATGTAAACCTAGTACCCGTTGCTATCAGGCATGGTGGCAGCGGGTATTTGATTGTCAGTTGTTTTTGGAACATTAACCACTGACTAATCTTGTTAGATGTGATATGATCTCTTTTCTGGGACTTAATATGTGTTATGGCTAGCTTTTCTACGCTAGGATGAGAAGAGATGTAGTTGTAGACTGCCAAAAAAATGCTTGCATATACATCGCACTTGCCACACAACCTTTACGGAGACTAAAAGCAGGAACAAATCAGCATGGTCAATCAGAACTTAACCGCTACAGAAATTGGATTCACTCACGAAGATTTCGCTGCTCTACTAGACAAATACGACTATCATTTTAGCCCTGGAGATATTGTACCAGGAACAGTTTTCAGTATAGAGCCGCGCGGCGCTCTGATTGACATAGGTGCTAAAACAGCAGCTTATATACCTATACAAGAAATGTCTATTAACCGGGTAGACAGCCCGGAAGAAGTCTTACAATCAAACGAAACGCGAGAATTTTTCATCCTCACCGATGAAAATGAAGATGGTCAGTTAACCCTTTCCATTCGTCGCATTGAATACATGCGGGCTTGGGAACGCGTGCGTCAGTTGCAAGCAGAAGATGCAACTGTCCGCTCTGGCGTGTTTGCAACCAATCGTGGGGGGGCATTGGTCAGAATCGAGGGGTTACGTGGTTTTATCCCCGGTTCCCACATCAGCACCCGCAAGCCCAAAGAAGAATTAGTAGGCGAAGAACTGCCCTTAAAATTCCTAGAGGTAGACGAAGAACGTAACCGTCTAGTTCTATCTCATCGTCGAGCGCTAGTTGAGCGCAAGATGAACCGCTTGGAAGTTGGCGAAGTAGTAATTGGTACAGTTCGTGGCATCAAACCTTACGGTGCATTCATTGATATCGGCGGCGTCAGTGGTCTATTGCACATCTCCGAAATCTCCCACGAGCATATTGATACACCTCACAGCGTTTTCAATGTCAATGATGAAGTGAAGGTGATGATTATTGACTTGGATGCAGAAAGGGGTCGGATTTCCTTGTCTACCAAGCAGCTAGAACCAGAACCCGGTGACATGATTAAAAACCGCGATTTGGTTTACGACAAAGCAGAAGAAATGGCTGCTAAGTATCGAGAACAGCTACTAGCTAAACAGCAAGGTGCTACCGCAGCACCCGCAGTACCTGAAGCAACTGAAGCAACTGAAGTAACTGAAGTAACTGAAGCAACTGAAGCAACTGAAGTAACTGAAGTAACTGAAGAAACGGAAGCAACTGAAACTGTAGTAGCTGCGGTTGAAGAAGATATCCCACCAGCAACCGAAGTGGATGAAGAGATTCCATCAGCAATAGAACTTGATGAAGAAATCCCACCAGCTATTGATGAATAAGAAGTTGTTCTACAAATAAATAACCTACACAGAGGGAAAGTCCCTCTTTTTTTATGGCGTAATTCCTTGATGCTGAGGGAACGCCAAACGCATCAAATCCCTCAGTAAAATGGAATATTTGAGTGTTACCCATTTGATAGTGATGATTCTGATTCTAGGAGTTGAGCAAGTTTGTGAGCTATGGCAAATTGCTCAACTGACTGAAATTACTACACCCCCGCTTTCATTGGCTAACCTATCTACTGCACACACAGCATAGGTTCCTGGTTCGACGGTGGCAAAGGTTGTACCAGCTGATAAAACCCGTTGGAGTGTCCAAGTGTCGCCACTTTTGCGATACAGTGTCCAAGAACGAACTGGTTTATCGTCACCAGGCTGCCAACTTAGTTTACTGTTTTTGACTTGTAATTCTTTTGGTGGGGCTAGTGATATTGGATTTTGCCAGGACATCGTAGGTACCAGTGCAGGTTTAGGATAATATGAATTGTTGAAATTGTCATAAATGCCTTGGCGATTGTCAGCGATCGCACTCATACTAAAAAAGATATTCCCTAGTGACAAATCTCCCGCCAGATTGCGACTAATCTTAATCTGCTTTTCAATTTCTTCATTCTTCCAAGCTTTACCGTCCAATTGACCGATATTGTTCCCTGCATAGATGTGTCGTTGCTTGGGATTGACTTGTGTCCACCATTTCAGCAATGCTTGGTAACTCTGTTTTGTTTGGTCAGTACGCCAGTAAAGTTGAGGGGCGATATAATCCACCCAACCTTGTTCTAACCATTTCTTAGAATCAGCATACAGCACCTCGTAGGCATCCAAGCCAGTCACCCCTGCTGGTTGTCCAGGGCGGTAGATACCAAAGGGACTAATACCAAATTTGACGTAGGGCTTTGTGGCTCTAATTCCTTCAGATAGGCGTAGTACCATTTGATTAACATTTGCCCGTCGCCAGTCGCCTAAGTTGAGTCCACCACCAGATGCTTTGTAAGCGGCGTAGGTTTTCTCATCGGGGAAAGACTTACCTTGGATGGGATAGGGATAAAAATAATCATCCAAGTGAACCGCATCTATATCATAACGACGCACAACATCAAGAATGACGTTGTAGGCTCTATCTTGCACAATTTTCAAACCTGGATCCATCCACAACTGACTACCCCATTGGTAAACTACTTCTGGGTTAGTTACAGCTATGTGGGGGCGGACATTGGGCGAACTTTTGGTGCTGGTTTTAGCGCGGTAGGGGTTGAACCAAGCGTGAAGCTCAATATTACGCTTGTGACATTCTGCGATCGCAAACTCTAATGGGTCGTAAGATGGTTCTGGTGCTTTCCCTTGAGTTCCTGTAATCCAAGCACTCCAGGGTTCTAATTGAGAAGCATACAAAGCATCTCCCTCTGGCCGCACTTGCAAGATTAAGGCGTTGAAATTTAGCGCTTGTAATTTATTAATAATCTCGGTGAGTTCGGCTTTTTGTTGAGCAACGGGGAGTCCTGCTTTTGAGGGCCAGTCACTATTCCAAACAGATGCTACCCATGCCCCCCGGAACTCACGCCGATGGCTAACTTTGATACTACCAGCAGGTATAGGTGTGGGTGTTGGCGTCGGTGTTGGCGTCGGTGTTGGCGTCGGTGTTGGCGTCGGTGTTGGTGTTGTGAGTGTTTGGGGGACGACTATATAGGCGGAGTTAATCTTTGGTGCTTTACCCAGATAGACTAAAGCTTGATAAATGATCACCGATACATCAGCACGAGTTGCGGCTATGGTCGAGTTGAGTAATTTGATATTGGGGTGACTGGCGACTAATCCGACACGAGTAGCGATCGCTACTTGATTTTTAGCATAACTTGCGATCGCAGCTGCATCTTGATAAATTTGTGGTAATGCATTCAGCAAGTCAGGCTGGATCTTAGCGGCTAAATCCAAACCATTGACTATAGCTACTAAAACATCGCCCCGAAAAATCCGATCATTGGGGCGGAAGCGTTTATCGGGGTATCCAGAGATAAACCCTGTTTCGTAAGTTTTTTTAATTGCATTTATTGCCCAGTGATTAGCTGGGACATCAACAAAAGGAACATATTGCCGCTTGGGAGGTAGAGCAAAGACAGCCCCTATAATAGCGGCAAACTCAGCGCGAGTGACTGAGTTATCCGGGCGGAAAGTGCCATTGGGATATCCATTTAATATACCACGCCCCGCCAAGGCCTCGATGAACGGGCGTGCCCAATGGTTTTGAATATCCGAGAAGGAAGTAGAACTAGATACCATTGTGATTGCAGCTAGCTAGCCTTGATTTGATTGCTTCTGCTAATTTACCAAGATCGAAGCGATCGCTGCTGTTTTATCGTATAAACTTTATCTTTTTAGCTTTTCAGGTAGTCGCGCAACTGCCTTAAAATACTGCATTAATTCTCCTCTTGTGGGATGGGCCGAAAAGCCATTGGTGTCAACTTAACATAGAACCGATGTCCCGCAAGGAACTTCAGTTCCTTGCTAATAGCGAAAGTCATCTAAAGATGACTGAATATCCCCCAAGATTTTGAGTCTACTTCAGTAGACTTGAGCTATTAGCCAAGAAATTTATTTCTTGGCGGGTGAGGAAGCCAACACCGAAGCTATTTCTAGCTTAAGTTGACACCAATGGCGTCTTGCCTGTCCATAGCAAGCTTTACTTTGAAACCAAAAGCTTTACTAGCGCTCTCTAGCACGAAAATTCAAGAGTCATAAAATTTATGACGAATACACAAACACAATTGAGTTTTGAGGAATATCTTACCTACGATGACGGGACTGATAATCGCTATGAATTGGTTGATGGAGAACTAGTGATGGTTCCATTACCAACAGGCGAACACTCAGATGTAATTGATTTTTTGTCTGATACTTTTAAAGCAGAAATTAGCAAACAAGGACAACCTTGGATAGTCAAACGTGATGTGGGGGTGTATGTAGGCATTAACCCTAAAACGGGGAAAGACCGCTCTCGCACTCCAGATTTATGTGTTATTACTCAAGCACAGTAGACTAAAGTTAAAGCTGATAAAACTCAATCTGCTGTTTTGAAAGATGCGCCACTATTGGCTGTAGAAATTGTTAGTCCTAGCTCTCAAAAAACAGACTATAAAATTAAGGAGCAAGAATATAAGAGCGTAGGTATTTCTGAATATTGGATTGTAGATCTGAAAAAATATCAAGTTATTGTTTTATTGCTGATTGATGGCATCTATAAGCAAACAGAATTTTCAGGTAACAATAGAATTGTTTCTTTTATTTTTCCAAATTTGACTCTCACAACACAGCAAATTTTAGCAGTTTAAGCTGAGTTGCTCGGGAGCATTCCCAGTCCTTTTAAATCAGCATCCCAGCAATAGAAGCGGTGATAAAACTGGCAAGTAATCCACCAATCATTGCCCTTACACCCATGCGAGCTAAATCATGTTGGCGTTGTGGTGCCATCCCGGCAATGCCACCAATAGTAATCCCAATTGAACCAATATTTGCAAAATTACACAATGCATAAGTGGCTATAATTACTGCCCGTTGCGATATTTTGCCACTCTCAATTAATGTTTTTAAATCTAAGAAAGCAATAAATTCATTGAGGATAGTTTTCTTACCCAACAATGCCCCCACTTGTGTACAATCAGCCCAAGGCACACCCATCAAAAAGGCTACGGGAGCCATCACAAACGATAAAATCCACTCTAATGATAGCTGCGCCAAACCAACACGCGCCCCCAACCATCCCAGCAGGGCATTGAAAGCAGCCAGCAAACCCAAAAAAGCAATAATCATTACCCCAACGTTAACTGCTAGCTTCACGCCGTCAATTGCTCCGGTAGTTGCGGCATCAATTACATTAACGTAATCGGTCTCTAAATCCATCTTGACTTTACCAGCTGTTTGTGATGTTTCTGTTTCTGGATATAGTAATTTTGATACCACCAACGATGTAGGTGCAGTCATAAAAAAAGCTGCAATTAGGTGTTCTGCCGGTATCCCAAAGGAAAGATATGCTCCTAAAACTCCGCCGGCAATTGTAGCAAAACCTCCTGTCATCACTACATGGAGTTCTGATTGCGTCATGTTAGCTACGTAAGGCTTAACCATCAGTGCCGATTCTGTAGGCCCTAAAAAAATGTTACCTGCACAAGATAAAGACTCCGAACCTGATGTTTTCATCGTTTTGATCATCACCCATGCCAATACATTCACTACTCGCTGCAAAATGCCGTAGTAATATAAGACGCTGATAAAAGCTGAGAAAAAGATAATTGTCGGCAGTACCTGAAAAGCAAATAAATGATCTTTAAAATTTTCTCCAAACACAAATTTGGCACCAACATCAGAGAATGCTAAAAAATTACTAACAATATCTCCCAAAGATTTGAACACATTTAAACCCCAAGGAGTTTTAAGTATTACTAATGCAAGTATAAATTCTAATCCCAATCCCCATGCTACTGTGCGCCAACGCACTGCATTACGTTTCACAGAGAAAATGTAAGAGATAGTGACAAAAAATATGATTCCTAAAGCAGAGATAACACGTTCCATGTTTAATTCTGAAGAAGTGAATTCCCTCCCAAATGAGGGTTCAGAGTTTGTGATTCAAATACCAATTATGCCTTAAGTAGATAAAATTCCAACCCAAAATCCACCTTGCGATGCTAGCCAATTATCTGGTAGAACGACCATGATTTTATCTGGCGTGTTTGTAATTAGGGGGATTGGAGACTGGGGATTGGAAACTGGGAAATAATTTTCTTGATCCGAATTTACATTACGCAATGTCAATCCCTGATCCCCAGTCCCTCACAGACTGCTATTCGACATAACACACGATCTACAGGGAGAATACTGCGTGAAAATTGGCGCTCACTACTTGGGTAACGGAGAGTGCGAGTTTACAGTTTGGTGTCCAACATTAGAAAGCATCGCGGTGCAAATTTTGACACCACAAAAACAAGCAATTGCACTCAAACATCAGGCAGAGGGATACTGGCAAGCAAAAGTTAATGATGTGTATCCAGGCACAATGTATCAGTATGTTTTGAATGGCCAAGACACCCATGCCGATCCGGCGTCGCAATATCAACCCGATGGCGTTCACGGTGCGTCTCAAGTTGTTGATCATCAGTTTACATGGACGGATCAAGCTTGGGATGGCATTTCACTAGAATCGATGATTTTCTATGAACTCCATGTTGGTACATTCACGCCCGAAGGAACCTTTAGCGCTATCATTCCCCGCTTATCAGAATTGCAGGAACTAGGGATTAATGCCATTGAAATCATGCCGATCGCCCAGTTTCCGGGCGATACTCATATTGAGGCAGCTTTGACATACCGTAACTGGGGTTATGACGGCGTTTACCCGTTTGCTGTGCAAAATTCCTACGGTAGCCCTGCTGATCTCAAGCAGCTAGTAAATGCCTGCCATCAAAACGGCATTGCTGTAGTGCTGGATGTGGTTTACAATCACTTTGGCCCTGAAGGGAATTACATGGGTCAATTCGCACCCTACTTTACCAAAACCTACAAGACACCATGGGGCGACGCGCTGAACTTCGATGACGCCCATAGCCAAGGTGTACGAAATTATTTCATCCAAAATGCGCTGTATTGGTTGCAAGAATTCCACATTGATGCTTTGCGGTTGGATGCAATTCATGCAATTTATGATTTAGGAGCTAAGCATTTTTTGTGGGAATTAGCGGAAGCTGTTGATAATTTTTCACAGCGGCAAACATGGCAACGCCATCTAGTTGCCGAAAGTGACTTGAATAATCCGCAAATCATTCGTCCACCAGAATTGGGTGGCTATGGCATCGATGCCCAATGGAATGACGACTTTCACCATGCATTGCACGCTCTCTTAACAGGCGATCGCCAAGGATATTATCAAGATTTTGGCAAGTGTGCTGATTTAGCAAAAGCTTACACAGATACTTTTGTCTACGATTGGCGCTATGCTCCCCACCGTAAACGATTTCATGGCATATCTTGCCGCGATCGCTCTTTATCACAGTTTGTCGTGTGTATTCAAAATCACGACCAAATCGGCAACCAAATGAAAGGAGAACGGCTTTGGGAGCGGATATCATTTGAGGGATTAAAGTTAGCAGCCGGCGCTGTACTGTTGTCGCCATATTTGCCACTGCTGTTCATGGGAGAAGAATACGGCGAAACTGCACCCTTTATCTACTTTGTTAGTCACTCCGATCCCGATTTAATTCAAGCCGTTCGCGCTGGACGCAAACAAGAGTTTGAAGCATTCCACTACGCACAAGATCCACCAGATCCAGAAGCGGCGGAAACCTTCTTGCGTTCTAAACTCAACTGGCAATTACGCCACGAAGGTCAGCACAAGATACTGTGGGAATGGTATCGCCAGTTAATTAATTTGCGGAAGACGCACCCAGCACTTTTAAAACAAGACCGTAACTTTATAGAAGCGGCTAGCGATGAAGATAAAAAATTAGTTATGGTGCGGCGTTGGTGCGAGACAAGTGAGTTAGTTTTGGCGATGAATTTTAATTCATCTGCTGTCAGTGTAACTTTGCCAATTCCAGGTAATAGTCGCAAACTCCTAGACTCAGCAGATACCTCATGGTTGGGATCTGGTTCTCAAGCACCAGAGGATTTATCTGTGGGGCAAGAATTGACATTGCAATCTACCTCGATAGTTTTGTATGAAACTAATTCGTAATGACGCTCTTACCTTGCTCTAAGCGAAGCTATGCCTTAGGCTTTACGCTGCGCTAACCTACCGCTACGAAGCGCGTAATTCGTAATTATGGTTACAAATACAGAGTTATTATTCCAGTAATTCAGAAAAGTAGGTTGGGTTAAGCGAAGCGCAACCCAACAAAGCAATGTTAATGTCGGGTTTCGTTCCTCAACCCAACCTACGAACTATTCCCCAGTCCCTATTCCCCAAAAAACAAAACCATGCGTATTCCTTCAGCAACTTATCGAATTCAATTCACACCCGAATTTGGCTTTGAAAACGCTCAAGCGATCGCTTCTTATTTAGCAGATTTGGGTATTTCTGATTTTTATGCTTCGCCAATTTTTAAAGCTAGAACTGGCAGTACTCATGGTTATGATGTAGTAGATGCAGCACAACTCAATCCCCAATTAGGAACTACCGAGTCTTTTGAGGCATTAGTCAGCAAATTACAATCCCTTGGTTTGGGGTGGCTACAAGATATTGTACCTAACCATATGGCATACAGTAGCGAAAACCCCTATTTGATGGATATTTTGGAACATGGCCCAGATTCTAGCTACACTGATTACTTTGATATTTGTTGGAATTCACCTTTTGGCGATCGCGAAGAACGAATTTTAGCTCCTTTGCTGGGAGACTTTTATGGTGTCTGCTTAGAAAACGGAGATATTCAACTGCAATATGAACAAAGTGGTTTAACTGTCAACTATTACAGCTTAAAAGTACCACTGCGGTTAGAGTCTTACACCAAATTTCTCACCTACAATTTAGGCAAACTCACGCGGACATTAGGACGCAATCATCCTGATTTTATTAAGTTATTAGGGGTTCTTTACATTCTCAAAAATGTACCTTCAGAAGTAGCAGGAAAACAGCGACAAGACCAAATCGCGTTTATCAAAGGTTTAGTTTGGGAACTCTACACTACAAACGATGCTATTCACGAATTTATTGACGAAAACCTCAAAACTTTTAATGGAGAGGCGGGAAATTCAGAAAGTTTTAACTTGCTAGATGATTTACTGAACGATCAATTTTACCGTCTTGCCTTCTGGAAAGTAGGAGCGGAAGAAATGAATTACCGTCGTTTCTTCACTGTCAACGAACTAATTTCCGTCAAAGTTGAAGATTTGCGCGTATTTAACAACACCCATAGTTTGATTCAAAAATTGGTTGAGTCAGGTAAATTTACTGGCTTACGCATTGACCATATTGATGGGCTTTATCACCCAACCCAGTATCTAGAACGGTTGCAAGAAAAGATGGGTGATGTTTACATCACTGTAGAAAAGATTTTAGAACTTACTGAAGATTTGCCTAATAACTGGAAAATTCAAGGCACATCAGGATACGACTTTTTAAACTATGTAAATGGTGTATTTTGCCAATCGGAAACTGAATCTTGGTTCGATAAAATTTACCATGCTTTCTTGGGTGCAAAAGTAAATTATTCATCCTTAGTTAAAGAGAAAAAACAACTAATTTTAGATAAGAATTTAGTAGGAGATCTGGATAATTTAGCTAGTTTATTAAAGAATATTTCCAGCAAATATCGCTATGGCAACGACTTTACACTGAATGGACTCAAACGAGCGATCGCCGAAGTTTTGACGCTGTTCCCGATTTACCGTACCTACATCACCCCTGATGGCATTCAAGATGGCGATCGCGTTTTTATTGGGGAAGTAATTAGCGCCGCTAAGGAACAAACACCCCTCTTGCAGCACGAGCTGGACTTTATCGAAAAGGTGATGTTATTAGAGTTTGATAACTCTCTCAATCAAACAGAACGCGACCAATGGATCTACTTTGTTTTGCGAATGCAGCAATATAGCGGCCCCCTAATGGCCAAAGGCGTAGAAGACACTACATTATATGTTTACAACCGCTTGCTATCACTGAATGAAGTGGGCGGAAATCCCAGTCATTTTGGTGTTTCTGTAGCTGAGTTCCATCGCTTTAACCAGCAGCACCAAGCCAACTGGCCCCATACAATGAACGCCACAGCCACCCACGACACCAAGCGCGGTGAAGATGTGCGAGCCAGGTTAAATGTGCTGTCAGAAATTCCCGAAGAGTGGGAAGAACAGGTAAATATTTGGAGTCACTTTAATCAAGGACATCGCAGCCATCGCCACGGCTTTGCCATGCCTGATCGCAACGATGAATATTTCCTTTATCAAACACTAGTAGGGGCTTTTCCCTTTACCGAAGACGAACATGCATCTTTCGTTGAACGTGTCAAGGAATACATGATTAAAGCCATCCGGGAAGCGAAAGTTCATACTGCATGGTTGCGGCCAGACAGCGAATACGAACAAGCTTGCACCTCCTTTGTAGAAAAAGTGCTAGATCCTGCGGTTTCGGGGCAATTTCTCGAAGCTTTTTATCCCCTACAGCAGCAGGTTGCATACTATGGAATGTTCAACTCCCTCTCGCAAACTTTCTTGAAAGCCACTGCAACTGGCGTACCCGACTTCTACCAAGGAACAGAACTTTGGGAGTTGAGCTTAGTTGACCCAGACAACCGCCGTCCTGTAGATTTTGAGCAGCGACGTACTTATTTAAGCGCCATCAAAGAGCAAATTCAGGCAGATATTCTCGGCTTAATACAAGATTTGCTCAGCCACAAGACCGACGGCAGAATCAAACTGTTCTTAACAGCGCAAGTACTCAAAGCCAGAACAGATTATCGTCAGTTATTTCAAGATGGCGACTATCTCCCATTAGAAATTCAAGGAACCCACGCTAATCAAGTTATTGCCTTTGCCCGTCGCTTGGGCAATCAAACAGCGATCGCGATCGCCCCTCGCTTTTTCACTCGCCTGATCAAACCAGGAAAAGACCCTTTAGGTGAATCGGTATGGCAAGACACACAGCTAGAATTACCAAACAGTAATTCCACTTGGAAAAACGTCCTGACTCAGCAACCCCTAGAGGCAAAAGGAACATTATCTATTGGTGCCGCCCTGGCTGATTTTCCAGTTGCGTTGTTAGTCAGTAATTGAGGGAGTGGGGAGTGGGGAGTGGGGAGTAGGGCATTGGTGTCAACTTAAGCTAGAAATAGCTTCGGTGTTGGCTTCCTCACCCGCCAAGAAATTTATTTCTTGGCTAATAGCTCAAGTCTACTGAAGTAGACTCAAAATCTTGGGGGATATTCAGTCATCTAAGAATGACTTTTGCTATCAGCAAGGAACTTCAATTCCTTGCGGGACATTGGTTCTACGTTAACTTGATACCAATGGGAGTAGAGGGAAGACGCGGTGACGCGGAGAAACTTTCATTTATACTCCCCGCGTCCTCTTAATTCCCCAGTCCCCAATCCCCAGTCCCCAGTCCCAGTCCCCAATCCCCAGTCCCCCCATTCCCAAAACATATGATGAACACTCAATCAACTTTTGCTACTAAGCAAATCAATGCCGTGCGGGCACATATTAAAAAAACGTGGAAAACGTTAACGCGATCGCACGAACATTTATTACAATCAGCCAAAGATGACAAGTTAGAACACAAGCCCGGTACTCCTTGGATTGTCTATATTTCGCCCCAAGAAGATTGTCCCAATGTTCAGTCTGTGTTGGAGCGCTCATTGTCTGCTAAGGATATGGAACAGATTGCGATTCGCACTTTACCAGCAGAAGTTGAGGCGATTCGAGGCCATGGGTTGCTGTATTTGCCTGGGCCTTATGTTGTGCCTGGTGGGCGCTTTAATGAAATGTATGGCTGGGATAGTTACTTTATCTTGCTGGGATTGTTGCGAGATGGAGAATTGGATTTAGCGAAAAGCCAGGTTGAACAACTGCTATATCAGGTGCAGCATTACGGTACTATCCTAAATTCCAACCGGACTTACATGTTGTCGCGATCGCAGCCCCCCGTCCTCAGTATGATGGTGATGACGCTGTTTCAACATACCCAAGATGAAGAATGGTTGAAGTCAACTGTGCCTTTGCTAGAGCGATTTTACTATTACTGGGTGGTACCGCCTCACCTTAATCCAGCGACGGGCTTATCCCGATTTTATGCCTTTGGGGACGGCCCCGCACCGGAAGTTTTGTTCTCTGAGCGAGATGAGGAAGGGCGAAGTCACTATGAGCGTGTTAAGGAATATTACCGCACCTTTGAGGTAGAAGATTACGATGTGAGTCTTTACTATGACCGGGAAAATGACGAACTGACCAATTTATTTTACAAAGGCGATCGCTCCATGCGTGAGTCTGGCTTTGATATCACCAACCGATTTGGCCCTTTCAGTATTGATATCTTGCACTACGCTCCCGTGTGCCTCAACAGTTTACTGTATCAAATGGAGCAAGACTTAGCGCAAATTAACGAGATTTTTGGCAACGAAGACTTGGTGCAACAATGGCGCGAACGGGCAGAGAATCGCCGCAATCAAATTAATAAGTACCTGTGGGATGAAAAACAGGGACTTTACCTAGATTATCACCTGCAAAATGGAGAGCGCCGCCGCTACGAATTTGCCACCACATTTTATCCCCTGTGGATGGGCATGGCTTCACCAGAACAAGCCAAACGCGTTGCCGAAAACATCTATGTGTTTGAAGCGCCGGGAGGAATTTTCACCAGCACTCGTGTTACAGGTAATCAATGGGACGCACCCTTTGGTTGGGCACCCTTAACATTGATTGCTGTCGAGGGACTGCATCGTTATGGTTATCAGCAAGAAGGTGATGCGATCGCTCACAATTTTTTGGCTATGGTAATTAAAGAATTCGAGCGTCACGGTACCATAGTTGAGAAATATGATGTTGAGCGTTGTTCTGCTAAAGTCTCCGATGAAATCTGCTTCGGCTATAGTTCCAACGAAATCGGCTTCGGCTGGACTAACGGAGTCGTTTTAGAACTACTAGCAGCATTGAATTTGTAAACCCTCAAATGATACCGAACAGGGAAAAAGCAAAGGTTTGAAACTTTCCCCACAAGCAGCACGAATTAAATAATTCGTAATGACGCGACGCTCCTGTGTCGCTCTAAGCGAAGCTATGCCGCAGGCTTTACGCTGACGCTATCGAGGACTCGCTACCGCTGCGCTAACGTGATTCGTAATTCGTAGTTACGTCTGATGTGAATTAGAATACCGTTGATGAATGCAACAATAGCCCTCATCTCCCAACCGTGGGAGAAGAGGAGCAATTTCAAAGTCCCTCTCCCAAACTGGGAGAGGGATTTAGGGTGAGGGCAAAGATTTATGACATCAGCAAGACCAATTTTTCCCAACTTAATTCACATTAAACGTTAATTCGTAATTCGTAGTTAAACAATTCAAAATGACGCTCTCTACGAGACGCTAAAAGCAAACGCGGACTCGCTACCATTGCGTTAACAAAATTCCCCATTCTCAATTCTCAATTCCCATGCCCTCAAACACCTTACTCATTACTGGAACTGATACAGAAGCTGGCAAAACTGTTTTAACTACAGCTTTGGCAGCCTATTGGCAGAAATATCATCCACAGCAATCTTTAGGAATCATGAAACCGATTCAGTCGGGAGTAGGCGATCGCGAGTGGTATCAAAAGCTGTTTACACTAGAACAATCTGCACAAGAAATCACACCTTTATATTTTCAAGCACCTCTGGCTCCTCCCATTGCAGCAGCAAGGGAAAATCGTTCTGTGGATTTAGCGGTTGTCTGGCAAGCTTTGTCAAATCTGCAAAAGCGTCGCGATTTCGTCCTTATAGAAGCCTTGGGAGGGTTAGGTTCTCCAGTCACAGAGGAATTGACAGTAGCTGATTTGGCAGGAGAATGGCGTTTACCAACTATATTAGTAGTACCAGTAAGATTAGGTGTGATCGCCCAAGCAGTTGCGAATGTAGCATTAGCTAGACAATCACACGTGGATCTCAAAGGCATTGTAATCAACTGCGTGCAGCCCCGTTCGGATGCAGAAATAGCAGACTGGACACCACCAGATTTAATTCAATCACTAACTAATACGCCTGTTTTAGGCTGCATACCTTATTTAGATCACCCTGCTGATTTAGAAAAACTTGCCAAAGTGGCATCAGATTTAGATTTGGAAACACTCAACACTTTCTGAGCAATTAAACTGAGAAGATAATCTAAGTTAGCTTTGTTTAAACTAGCTTGTCTTCACATGGTTTCCACATTCCCAAACCCTGCTTCTGTTGACCTCTCTCGTATCCGGCTGGCAATCCGCTCATTGCAACCACAATTAACCGAGTGGCGGCGTCGATTGCATCAACAACCAGAGTTGGGTTTTCAAGAAAAACTGACAGCTGAGTTTGTTCGGTATAATTTACAAGAATGGGGAATAGAGCATCAAACTGGCATTGCTCAAACTGGCATCGTTGCCACCATCAAAGGCGAACAACTCCCCACTGCCAAAGTATTGGCGATTCGAGCCGATATGGATGCTTTGCCAATTCAAGAACTCAACGAAGTGCCCTACAAATCTCAGCATCAAGGAGTGATGCACGCTTGTGGACATGACGGACATACAGCGATCGCTCTAGGTACAGCTTACTATCTTCAGCAGCATCGCCAAGACTTTTCTGGAACCGTCAAAATTATCTTTCAGCCGGCGGAAGAATCACCAGGGGGCGCAAAACCGATGATTGATGCTGGGGTATTGAAAAACCCTGATGTTGACGCAATTATCGGATTGCACTTATGGAATAATCTGCCTTTAGGAACGGTGGGCGTTCGGAGTGGGGCATTAATGGCGGCTGTAGAGTCCTTCAATTGCACGCTTTTTGGCAAAGGTGGACATGGGGCTATGCCTCATCAAACCATTGATTCTGTAGTAGTTGCGGCTCAAATTGTCAACGCTTTACAAACAATTGTCGCTCGCAATGTTAATCCCATTGATTCGGCGGTGGTTACGGTAGGTGAACTACACGCAGGAACCAAACATAACGTAATTGCTGATACAGCTAAAATGAGTGGGACAGTCAGGTATTTTAACCCCACTTATCAGGGATTTTTTGCACAACGAGTAGAGCAGATTATTGCTGGAATTTGCCAGAGTCACGGCGCGAATTATGACTTAAAATACTGGGGACTTTACCCTCCAGTAATCAACAATGCAGAGATTACAGAATTAGTGCGATCGGTAGCAGAACAAGTAGTAGAAACCCCTATGAGTGTCGTCCCAGAATGCCAAACTATGGCTGCCGAAGACATGTCATTTTTCCTCCAAGAAGTACCTGGTTGCTATTTCTTCTTAGGTTCTGCTAATCCAGACAAAGACTTAGCCTATCCTCATCATCATCCCCGGTTTGATTTTGATGAAACTGCTTTAATCATGGGCGTAGAAATATTTGTTCGTTGCGTAGAAAAGTTTTTTAACAGGGAAAACTAGGTTGCCCACAATCCTCCGTGGTTTCAACCTACCTTGTATGAAATTTTAGCCTTGACACGCTAGTAGTGGCGTAACATAACTAAAATAGTGTATTAGAAAAACTCTTGTGGTATGGGCATCTTGCCCGTCTGTGGGGGTTTTTCCATCCTGTCCTACCAGAAAATTTATTGCATCATTTTAGCTGTGTCAGTCCAGTAGTGACGTGTCTAGCCTTAAATGTTGCATTAAAAATAACTCTTGTGGGATGGGCGTCTCGCCCGTCCGTGGTGGGCAAGATGCCATTAATGTCAACTTAAGCCAAAAATAGCATACTCATTGGGTGTTGTTCGCCAGCCAGGGAATATAATTCCCTGACCGAAAAGATAGGTACAAGCCCCGTGCTTCGTTTCCCGGCTTTTTGATAGACTAGAGGAATCCGCAACACAGGCAGAGGCTCGCACTTCGGTGGAGGAACCTGTCTCGCAACGGGCGGCAAATCCTGAGAAAGTTTTGGCTTCTAGGGAGCGCACGGAATTTTCTCTACTCATCGGCGGGGCACGTCGAGGTGAAGCTTGGTGAGGGTAAAGTCGATGGACTAAGCGCGATCCAAGAATCCCCGAACTTCAGGACGGGGAGTGTCAATAATTGCTCAAGTCTACTTCAGTAGACTGAAAATGTTCGCGCTATTTAGTCCTCTTCAGAGGACTTTAGCTATGAGACAGGGATTTATAATCCCTGACGGACGTGCGGTTTCGCGTTAAGTTGACACCAATGGCTTTTCGGCCCACCCCACAAGAAAACTTATTACATTATTTTAGCCTGGTCGCGCTAGCAGTGGACTGTTTCAGCTAATTTAGTGCATTAGATTTAATGACGTAGGTTGGGTTTCGTTCCTCAACCCAACCTACAATTTTTTTATAACATTTAAGGCTAGACACGCCACTACCTCAGCAATATATGTCTAACCTTTAGATAAGTAAAGCTAATATTGGCAATCAGTTTTACAAAACTTAAAGTACTTGATTAAATTTTGTAAAGCAATGTAAATTATTTTCATAGGCACAAACGCCTAACACATACATACGTAAACGAAAAGCAATCATAAAACCATGACCGCAACCTTACAACAGCGCCAAAGCGCCAACGTATGGTCACAGTTCTGCAACTGGATCACCAGCACCAACAACCGCCTGTACATTGGCTGGTTCGGCGTATTGATGATCCCCACCTTGCTAGCTGCAACCACCTGCTTCATCATCGCCTTCATCGCCGCCCCCCCCGTAGACATCGATGGCATCCGTGAACCAGTAGCAGGTTCATTAATGTACGGAAACAACATCATCTCCGGTGCAGTAGTACCTTCCTCCAACGCCATTGGCTTACACTTCTACCCAATTTGGGAAGCGGCATCATTAGATGAATGGCTTTACAACGGAGGCCCATACCAACTAGTAATCTTCCACTTCTTGATTGGCGTATTCTGCTACATGGGACGTGAGTGGGAATTGTCTTACCGCTTAGGAATGCGTCCTTGGATTGCCATTGCTTACTCTGCCCCCGTAGCAGCAGCAACAGCAGTATTCTTGGTCTACCCCATCGGACAAGGTTCCTTCAGTGATGGTATGCCCTTGGGTATTT